>Ga0316207_10000084_pt1 | contig 203980 bp, 205 predicted proteins | sample 6weekpyrite_MG_FD_204943 | JGI IMG/M metagenome (GOLD analysis project Ga0316207, IMG submission 204943) | Microbial mat bacterial communities from mineral coupon in-situ incubated in ocean water Damariscotta River, Maine, United States -... | ecosystem: Environmental > Aquatic > Marine >...
ACATAAAATGCTTTTGGTTCATTCTCCTTATAGTCATACAGTGAAATCATTCTATCACTCTCTTTTGTTCTATCTATTAGTTGTGAAAATGTTTCATTGTCTTCTAACATGCTTTTATTTAAAAATCCATTGGAGTTGATAAACTCATTACAAAATGATTTACCCTCATTTTCAATTATTTTAGGGTCATATGAGAAAAACTCTTTAAATATTGTATTTGAAAATGCAACTTTATTACAGTCTGTAACAACGAGCATATCAGAGTCATTATCCATTATTTTTTGTAACATTATTTGATTTTTTTTCTGCTCTTTTTCAAAAAGTATACTTTTTGCATTAGCTTCCAAATGACGCTTTACATCTTTAATTGATATAGGCTTTAGTATGTAGTGGTTAACATGCAGTTCAATCGCTTCGTGTAGAAAACCACTTTCATTATGGGCAGTTGTAAAAATAATAGGAATATTTTCATCTATCTTACGAATCTCTTTTACCATTTCAATACCATTTAATTTTGGCATTTTCACATCACTGATAATTATATCTGGTTTATGTTTATTAAATAGTTCTAACCCTTTTTCTCCATTTTCTGCTAGGTAGACTTTTTTAGCCCACATCTCTAATGTAGTACTTAATGCTTGGCGTATTCCAAGGTCATCTTCAACATATAGAATAGAAATTTCAGAGATGTATTTTGCCATATACTATTTGTCCTATTTTAAGGTGATTAGTTGGTTATTATACTGTATAATGAATGAAAATTTGAATAAGTAAGTAGGTAATATGAGTACTGTACATAAAGATTCAAAAACTTCTGAGTGGTTTTTTCCAGAAGAGGGTTATATTTTAAGTGAAACTGATGAAAATGGAATAATCATATACGTAAATGAGCTTTTTTGTGAAATTGCAGGTTATACAGAGAATGAATTATTAGGACAACCTCATAATATAATTCGTCATCCAGATATGCCTCGAATAGCTTTTAAAGGACTATGGGATGATGTGCAATCTAAAGGTTTTTGGGATGGATATGTTAAAAATGCACGTAAAGATGGTGGGTACTATTGGGTTTATGCAACAGTTTTGAAAAAAGTTGCATCAAATGGAGATATTTCATATCTCTCAATCCGTACAGTCCCAAGCAGAATTAAAGTTCAATCTAGTGAAGAGCTGTATGCTACTTTAAAATAGTTAACTTATCTCTTTTTGGATTGTAAAACGTGTACCTTTTTCTATATTTTCAACATCCAAAATACCATGCATATTTTTTTCTATAATCATTTTTGACATATAAAGTCCTATCCCTGTCCCTGAGCCTTGATCTTTTGTTGTAAAGTATGGCTCGTAAATTCTATTTATTATACTTTTGTCAATTCCTCCACCATTGTCACTTATAATTATTAAACCAATCCCAAGTTTAATCTCTGTTTTAATGCTGATTTTAGCATCTTGTGTACTATTTGAAACAAGTGCATCTTTTGCATTAGATATAATATTTAGAATTACTTGCTTAAACTCATTTTCAAATCCATTAATTTTAAATTCTTCAATATCTAAATCTATTTTAATATCGTGGTTCTTTAAAACAGCTTTTTGTATAGATATAACATCAATAATAGATTTTTTAATATTGAATATTGATGCTTCTTTATCAGGTCTAAAAAAATTTCTAAAGTTATCTATAGTCTCTGACATAAATTGAATTGTATTACTATTATCTTTAATAAATTTATCTATAAAGCCTTTATCTATCATATTTAAATTATAATACTCTTCTAGCATGCCTACTCTTATGCTAATTTCGTTGAGTGGTTGTCTCCACTGATGTGCAATTGCACCTATCATCTCACCAATGGCGGCTAATTTTGATTGCTGAATTAATAGAGCATCTTTTTCTCTTATATTGCTAACTTGAAGTTCTACTTTATCATTTAACGTCTTGGTTAACTTTTTAAGCTCTTGTTTGTCTTTATATCTATCAATATTAAATCTTATTGCTCGCTCTAAAAGTGTTGAACTTAATTCAGATTTTGGGAAACAGTCATCTGCTCCACTTTTTATAGATTCTAATATTATATCTCTATCATCAAGTGAGGTTAGTACAACAACTGGACATAGTGAGATAAAATCTTTAATGTGTAAAATAGTGTTTTTCATATCACTATCTTTTAAGGTCAGGTCTAAAAATATTATGTCAAAATCTTTTTTTATTAAAAGTTTATTACCTTCTACTAGCGAATCAATAACCGTAACTTTAGAATTTGAATATGAGCTTAAATGTAAATTTGATTCGAATAAATCAACATGGTTAATGTTGTCCTCAAAAAGAAGTATGTTCATATGTTTTCTCCATTTGTAATGTATCCGTGTTGATTTAGCTTCCAAAAAGAGAGCATTGTTTTGATATTTTCAAGAAAATCCTCTGAGTTTATCGGTTTTACTAAATAGCTATTCGCTCCAGCATCAATTGCTTTTGTTATATCTTGAATTGAATTAGATGTAGTAAAAATTACAACAGGTACACGTTTTAAATTTTTTTTATTTTTTAAGTATTTTAATATTTCATGTCCATCATGTTTTGGTATTTTTAAATCAAGAATAATCAACCAAGGTAACTTTTTTATCTCTTTTAAATAATTTAGAGCTTCATGCCCATCAGATAATCTATTAACATAAAATTCAGGGCTATACTCTTTAATATAGAACTCAGTTATTTCCGCGTGATCATCATCATCTTCAACAAGTAATATAGTTTTTTCGCGCTCATTATTCATCTTCAGTTACTCCATTCTTAGGGAATCTAAACCAAAAAGTAGAACCACTACCTGGCTCTGATTGAACCCAAACAGAGCCATTATGGAACTTCATTATTTTTTGAATAATTGCTAGTCCAACTCCAGTCCCATCACTGTTTTGTTCTAATCTATAAAATAGTGCAAATATTTTATTATGATACTTTTTATCAATACCATCTCCATTATCTTTACAGTATATAAGATAACTTGTTTTTTCTTCTATAGAACCAATTTCTAGAAGTGAGCCATTTTCATTTTTAGCATATTTTATGGTATTGCTTATGACATTTTCAAAAACTTGTAGAACTCTACTCTCATTTCCAATTATTGTTGGGAGTTTATTTTTTATTATAATTTGTAGGTTATTTTTTATTAGGCGACTTTTTAGACTGTTTTTTAAGGTATTTAACATTTTATTTAAATCTATATCTTTTTTATCAAAATTAATTCTACCAACTCTACTAAGGTCAAGTAAGTCAGAAATTAGCTGACTCATTCTCTCATTTGAACTTACAACTCTATCTAGTTTAGCAATTGCTTCTTCATATTTTCCATCAGCCGCAAGTTTTTGTATTATTCCAATAAAACCCATACTTGTAACAAGTGGTGATTTAAGGTCATGAGAGACTGTGTATACAAATTGTTCTAGCTCATCATTTGAACGAGTTAATTCAATTTGATTTTTTTCAAGTTCGATTGTAAGAGTTTGAGACTTTTTTAGTAACTCTTTCGTTTTTGCATTTGTATGTTTAAAGACAGTTGCTGCTTTTGTAAAGTTTCCTAATTCATCTTCAAGTTCATATGTAGGAATTGAAGTATCTTCATCATGAGCAAGTTTTGTAAATGTTTTAGTTAATGCTGTAATTGGGTTTACAATACTCTTTAGTAATACAAGTGAGACAATCGCAAGTATGATTAAAAATATTGTCCCTGTAACTGGTAATGACTTTACTGTATTTTGAATGAGCTCGATAATATTATGTTGTGCAATAGAAGATTGTTGATATAACTCTTCACTAAGTCTATTTGAATTATATAAAATTTCATACGCTTCTGCTGCCATCACTACATTAATTAAATATAGGTAACCTCTTGTCCTCTGTACAGCCTCTAAAAAAGTTTTTTCATATGAAACAATTGAACTATTTATCTCCTTTAGCAGCTTACTATTATCATTTTTAGAAAGAGTGTTAAGTTCAGAATGGATATTTGCAATGCTACTCTTAGCAATTGTAATAAAATTACTATCAAGTGAATCAAAGTATCTAAAAGCATTCTTTTCAATTTGTAAAAGGTTATTTAAAAGTTTATGCGCTATAAGCTGATTTTGTTTATGCTCTTTTATATAAAGGTTTAGTTTTGTCTCAAGACTGTTAGCAGAACTCCTTATATCAACAATCAATTTATCTCGTAATGATTTTTGTTTTTTTAGTTCTATAAAAGTTTTGTGATATGTCTTTAGGTGTTGTGTAATTAGTACTATTTTATTATTTAGTTGTTTAATATATGGCTTATCTATCTTGTGAAGTAGCTTCATGTAAAGATCATCTACTTTATTAGTAGATGACTTATGTCCCTCATATATATAAATTAATACCTGGCTTTGAATCTTATAAACATCTTTTGTAATTTCAATATTTATTTGTGAGTAGCTATTAAAGTCTAAGAATCTAAAAAACTCATCAGATGTATTTTTAAAAGCCTTGAATGATGTTATTATTACTGCTAATAAAAAGATAGATGAAAACATGAATACTATCATGATTCTATTTTTAAGTTTAATATTGTTTTGTAAAAATCTAATCATCTATTATGCCAATAAAAATTCATTCCACTTACTTAGTGTATACTCATAAGTATCCATAACACTATTCCAAACAGCAACATGTTCAAATCTTCTTTGGTAAGAACCACCTGTTCTAATCTCTCCCTTTTTTACTGAAACTTTTCCATCTGTTCCACGTAAGTCAATATTGGCAACCTTACCATCATACCAGTAATCCCACTCTGCGTGTGACATAAAAGGACGTGATCTATTTGGATTTGAGATGTAGTAGCCCTGTCTAGCTATAAATGCACCAGCCCAACCAGAAAGCCACCAATTCATAAATGCATATGCTACCTCTTTTCTTTCACCTTTACTCTCTTTCGATAAGCACATAACACCATGCCATGCACGGTAACCCTCCTTAGGAGCAGCATATATACAAGGAATACCTTTCCCATTAAGAGAAGATACAGCAGGAGAAAACATGCTCTCAATATCAACTTCTCCAGAGCTCATTAAGTCAACTGAATGTGGTACAGATGACCAAACACCTCTAAAGTGTCCTTTACGTTTAAAGTCTATTAGTATTGTAAAAAGCTTATCAACTTCATTTCTACTCATGTTCCCAATATCTTTAAAATCCATTAAACCTTTAGCACGAGCGGCAAGTGCCATATCAAATATTCCAATTGTTGGAGCATTAACAATTGCCACTTTTCCATAATATTTTTCATCTAATAGCCATCCCCAACTTTCTGTTTCATATGGAATCCCTTTAGGAATTACTCTTGAGTTGTAGCCAAATGAATCTACATTGTGGACATATGGTAAAAAACTAATTTGATTTGTCTTATTTGAACTAAGTGAGCCATCACTTTGAACATATAGCATTTTATATGGCGCATCACCTTGACCTATGGGTGCATTTTGAGAAATTCTTCCATCTTTTGAAAGAGAGTTTATTTCATCCCAATATTTTAGTTTTGTAATATCTAAAGGTGCAATTGTTTTAGCTTGCCATAGAACTTTTATACTATTTGACCACTGTTCATATAAATCAAAAGATGATGGATCTGTAGAGGCTTTTAAAATTACTTCAGCACTACCACCTGGATAGAATTCAATGTTTATATCTAAATCTTTTTCAGCTTTTTTCCTAATCTCTTCTTGCAAGGTTACATGGGTACCTACAACTTTAATTGTAGGTTTCTTGTTGTAAGCATGTATGATATTTGGAAAACCAAGTATTGAGGCTACGGAGCTACTTTTTTGTAAAAATTCTCTTCTATTCATAATATAGCTCCAATTTAATAAAGATTATAACAAAAAAAATTATTTATTAAGTGTTTTTGCCTCTTTTTTTGTAAAATTCTTTTTTAAATTCAGCAAAGCTTTTTCCTAAAATAGCCTCTCTCATCTGCTTCATTAAATTAAAATAGTAATAAAGGTTATGAATTGAAGCTAATCTAAAGTAGGTTAGCTCTTTTGCGCGAAATAGATGGTGCATGTATGATCTACTATAACGCTTACAAGTCAAACATTCACATTCAGAATCTATGGGGTTTTCATCAAGTTTAAATTTTGCACCTTTAATGTTCATTTTTCCAAATGAGGTAAACAGTGTTCCATTTCTTGCATTTCTAGTAGGCATTACACAGTCAAACATGTCAACTCCACGCTCCACATTTTCAACTAAATCTTCAGGTGTACCAACTCCCATTAAATAACGAGGTTTATCTTCAGGCATTAATTTTGTAGTGTGTGCAACTGTCTCATACATATCTTCGTTTGCTTCACCAACACTTAGTCCACCAATAGCAAAACCATCAAAATCAAGTTCTGTAAGTTGCGATGCTGACATTGTTCTAAAATTTTTGTCAGTTCCACCTTGGATAATTGCAAAAATATTTTGCTCTACTCCAATACCTTTTTTTTGATTCTCTCTGTGGTACTCAATTGATTGTTTAGCCCATTGCGTAGTTCTCTCAACTGAGAGTTTAATTCGTTCAGCAGTTGCTGGAAGAGCTATGAGGTCATCTAGTATCATCATTATGTCTGAACCCAAGTTATTTTGAATATCTATAACTTTTTCTGGAGTAAATAGATGTTTACTTCCATCAATATGGCTTTTAAACTCTATACCATGTTGAGAGGCTTTACTAATATCACTTAAACTAAATGCTTGAAAGCCTCCACTATCTGTTAAAAATGAGCGATTATATGTTGTGAACTTGTGAAGACCACCTAGTGAAGCAATTACTTCATCAGTTGGACGTAAGTATAGGTGGTAGGTATTACCAAGAATTATTTTTGCATCAATCTCATCTAAAATATCTTGCATATCAAGTGACTTAACACTTCCTACTGTTCCTACTGGCATAAAAACTGGGGTTTGTATTGTACTATGAGCTGTTTTTATTGTGGATGCTCTTGCATTGCCGTCTGTTTGTTCTACTTTAAAAATCATGACCCAATTATACTATTTTATCTACTAATAGAGACTTAGTAAATGAAACTTTTTATATCAATATGTCTTATTATTTCTCTTTTACGCTAACAGGTTCTAGCTTTTTTGCCATAGCTCTAGCTATTGCTTTCATTGAAATTAAATAATTTTTCTTTAGTGGTGCTAATTCATATTTTAGAACTTCAAATTTAGATTGCTCATTTTGTAAATCTTCTTTTATTTTTTTTCTATTGTGTTTATATTTTTGTATATCTTTATGTAGCCTAAGGGAATTAAGTTCAAGTGACTCTTTTTGTTCAATTACTGATAACTCTTCATTACTTAGAAGTTTTTTCTTAATTCCTGACTTATGCTCTTTTCTTCTAGCAATTGATTCTAATATATTTTTCGAAGTTTTCTGAAACTCTGTAAGTTGACCAACATGCTCATGTTGTCTTTTTTCAAGAGACTTTTTATCCTCCTCTAGGTCTATAGAACTATTTTTGGCAATTACAATTGCTTTTTCTTGATTTTTTGTTTTTGAATTTACAATTTCAAACCTTATTATTGTTGATAGAAGTTCATTCATCTTATATTCGTTTCCATCTTCATGTAAGATAAGTGGTTTAACAAATGTCTTTTTTTCAGTAGTGGCAATTAAGCCTCCATTATAGTAGAGTAAAAACTTTTCAGCATTCATATTGTGCTGTAAAACAAGGTAGCTTAACTCTTCTGCACAAGTTATCATCATCTCATCAAAATATTTTCTTAGCATAAAGTTTGTAAAATGTTTAATAACAGGTTCATCCTCATTTTCTAAAATTGGAGATACTACATCGTAAATAACATTGTGGAATGTTTTTATATAAATTTTTGAGAACTTTTGGTTGCTAATTTTTGTAAAATCTATTGATATTGGTATATTTAGTAAAAGCTTTTCCTCTATAAGTGGAAGTATGTCAAAATTAAAATATCTATTTTGAATTTTAGAAAATTCCTCTTTTGGAAAGGCTAGTAAGCGTCTTTCAGATGGTTCCTTTGATGCTTTTTTTACAAATAGTGAGTTATTAAGAAAAACAATTTGATCTTTATCTTCTAAATGCAAAAATCTTTTGGTTGATTCTCTTAATACTTTTTTAAAAAGCTTTTCATTTTCTACTTCAAGAAGAGAGTTAAAAGAGCTGACTTTTATTTCATCTAGTCTACATACTCCACCGTTTATATCTTGTTCAAAAGGAAACTCTTCATAAGATAAATATTTTTGGATTGATTTTAAAACTAATCTATTAAACTTTTTTTTAGAAAGGGCATTCTTTTCACGAATAATAATTTCTGAGTCTTTATGAAAAACTACTATTAACTCATCATGAGTATCTGAAAAATACTCTTTAATCGCTCTACGTACTTCATCTTTAGACTCTAAAACATCTTCTAATTCGAAATGTTTTCTAAGTTCAACTGTTAAAACTTTTGTATGTTCTGCTGAGAAATCTTCTGCATAAAGTCCACTAGGAAGGTGTTTTTGTAGTATCTCACTTGTTCTTAGAAAAACAGATGACTTATCAAAAGAAACCATAATTAGTAAACCTTATAATAAAGTATCACATACGCCTCAATAATCATATTCTACAATAATAAGCTTATATAATAATTAATAAAAAATAATAAAAGTGATACAATAATTTTAACAAAAACTTTACAAGTAGATGTGTTAGAATCTTTAACCTTATATAATATATAGAATGGATAAAAGATGAGTATTGAGTTTTTAGTATATATAGTTGTAGGCTTTTATATAACTATATATGATTTAAAATATAAAATTATTCCAGATATTATAATTTTACCTGCAATACTTTTTTTAATTTTTTTGAGACTTTTTGATGAGACAATAAATTTGGACTATTTATATGCTATCATCTTCATAGTTATCGTTTTTGTATTACCTATTTTATTGAATCTTAGGTTTGGAGGTGGTGACATAAGGTTTGGTATTTTTTCTGCAATACTGTTAGGTTTTCCAAATATTGTGTGGTTCATAACCATTTCTGCGCTATTCCACTTATTAATTTTGCTTATTTTAAAGAAAAAAGAGTATCCTTTTGCACCTAGTATGTTTACGGCATCTATTGTCGTATATTTTTTAAATGATATTTTATGGAACTTAATTTGAATTTATCAAACTATAAAAATTTTAGAAAAGCTTTTTTAGTACCATTTATGTTTGGACTTACTGCTATGGCTGCTGTATTTATCTTTGGTGGAAGTGTCGCTGATAAAGCTATTTTAAAAAACAGATATTATCAAATAAAAGATTTTACAGATAAGTTGGCAATTGCTACTGGAAGTATCTATCAAAAAACTACAAATACTACAACAGCAGAGGCAGATGCACTTACAGTGTTATCTACTCATCCACTTTATACAGAGCTATTTAATAAGACAATATTTGACTGGAATTTAAATCAAGATAGAGTTAGTGTTCGTGTAATAGACTATGATTTTGAAACTTATTGGCTTAGGTTTATAAACTTAAATACGATTAAAATTGATGAAGTAAATTCAACTGTTTCACTAGAGATAAGTGGAGGAACTTCTCCCAAATATGCATCCTCTACTGGATTAAAGCCGATTGCTATTAATGATCAGAATTTATCAATTGGAACAACAAAGACTTTTCGTTTCGACATAGCATCTCTTTGGGACTATTCAGACAAAGAAAAGTTTTATGGTCTTGATCTATATGCAGATGATGATAATGGCCATGGTGCCGATCATGTAGTTATGTATAGAAATGAATTATCAGAAGAAGATAATAAATATACTTTGAATGTATGTAATGATGATGACCTATATGACGATGATGATGACGATGATAATCATGATTGTGATTATGAAGATGGTGAAGAAAGAAATGTATCTTTACTTGGGGCATACTTGGGTAATTATACATCAAACAATAGTGTTGATGTTGGAAATACTGTTAAAGGCTTTGAAAGTTTTACCGGTTATTTCCATGGAAATGCACCTGTTGATTATGAACCAAAGATAATTAGTGTTGCACTTTTAGGTTCATCTGAAGAGATAGTTGGATTTATGAGCCTTAGTGTCGATAGTATAGATTATGTAGATACTGGTACTCCAGATGACAGATGGATTGAGATAACAACAACAGTTCTTGGAAAACCAAAAGCAAAACTTATAGAGTAGGGTAAAAAATGGTAATTAAAAATAGTGAACATAAACTTCTTCTTCTTTTAGAGATTGAAAAAACTATGTCCATTGATCATGATTTATATCAGTTATTAGAGATGTTAAGTGACATTACAAAAGATCTTTTAAGTGTTGAAAGATGTTCTGTTTTTGTACATGAAGAGAAGGACAACTCATTAGTTACAAAGTTTGCAGATGGTATTCATAAAATTGAGCTCCCTGTTAGTAAGGGAATTGTTGGGCACACATTTCAATCAGGTGAAGCACAAATTGTAAATGATGTTAGAAATAGTAAATATTTTTATGGTGGTGTTGATGATGAAAGTGGTTTTGTAACAAGACAACTTTTTACGCAACCAATTTATGATTCAAAGGGCAAAATAACAGGTGTCTTTGAAGCAATCAATAAAATTGATGGTGAATTTAGTGATGTTGATTTTAAACTTTTGAGCCTAATATCTCAGCATATTGCAAATGGAATTGAAAGAGCAAAGAAACTTAGAAATACTAACGGAACACTTCGTAAAGAGATAAATATAGCGTTAATGGGCAAAAACATTGAGTTAAAGAGTAGAATAAAGAGTGATGTTAAAGAGCATATTCTTGCTAATGTTGAAGAGTTTGAACTAATCCAAGAGCTAAAAAAATCTATTGAAGATAATCGTTCTAAACTTTATATTCTAATTTTAACAGTAGAAGATAAAGAGAGTCTTGATGATATTAAAGAGTTTAGTAAAAGTGCAAATATACCAATAATCGTCATAGGTAATGATGATTATGATCTTTCGCTTTATGCTGGACAGTTTAATATCTATACTTATCTATCAAATTCAAACTATAGTGTTGAAACACTAAAAGATAAGATTTATTCTAGTAGTCAAAATATAGCTAGTCCAGTAAATAAGAAAAATAGGGTGTTTTCATTTACAGGAATATCAGGTGGTGTTGGTACCACAACAGTCGCTATGAACTTAGCCACACTTACTGCTCAAAGTAGACCACTTAGTAATGTACTTTACATGGATTTTTCATCAACAAAGGCTATTAGTAATATATTCTTTGGTGTTCCAAAACCTAAAAAGGATATTACAGACATCTTAGCACTTGATGATACTTCGCATAAAGAGCTACTTGACAATGGTCTATATCAGATTAAAAGTAATTTCTATTTTATACCTGGTATTCAAAACCATTCAGAGCGAGAAACTCTTTTTTCAAAAGAGAGTGAAAGAGCTATTACTGAACTAATATACAATCTAAAAAAAGATTTTGATTATATATTTATAGATGTTGGAATAGCTGAAGATAGCGAGCTTAAAATTTTACTAGAAGAGATGTCAGATGATATTTTTGTACTTACAGAACTTACAACTGCTCATATCTCAATACTGAAAGTATATTATGAGCTAATCAAGCAAGTTGGATGGAAAGATAAAATACATTTAGTAATCAATAGAAGTGATTCAGATAGTGCCATATCTATAAATGATGCTAGTAGCATTATAAATTCAGATGAAGATTCATCCCAAGTTACATTTGACAACTCTTTGCCTAATGATTCAAAGTATTTAAGAGAGACTTGGAATTATGCAGAGCTTATCTGTAATAGATACCCCAAAAGTGATTTTATGTTGGCACTTAATCGTGAACTAATGCCAAAGATTTTGATGGATGAGCAAGACATATCACAAGAGAGTGAAAAAAAAGATGGATTTTTTAAAAGGTTATTTTCATAGATGGGCTTCAAAGATAAAATTCAAGATAAACTAGAAAATAGTAAAGAGATAACTAGAAAACCCTTTAAAAGCACAGTAGATAAAAGTAAAGATAATGGTTTGGTGTTTCCTAAACTTTATACAGATGAGTCTTTACTAGAAGTAGCTTATGATATTTATGATAATTTTGTTAGCAGATTAAAAACAGATGAACAGATTTCAGAAGAGAGGTTACGTGAAATACTTCCATCTTTTATCTCAGATTTTTCTGCACCCCAAGCTTCAAAACAGACAGATATTAGAGAACAGATTGTTCAGTTCGTGATAGATAAGTTAAAAGGTTATGACATTCTTAGCTCGATAATCCGAGTAACAGGTGATGGACTAAATGATATTCTTGTAAATACAAAAGATTATATAGATGTAATTTACAATGGAAAAACAATTAATACTCCCTATGTATTTAGAACTGAATCCGAACTAAGACGTGTAATTGATAAAATGTTAATGGAAAATAATAGAAAAGTTGATGATGCTCATCCAATCGCTTCAAGTAAATTAGATGATGGATCTCGTGTAGAGGTACAAATTCCACCAATCGCTGCAAGTGGGGGAAGTTGTATAACAATACGTAAATTTAGAGAGGTACCACTCTTTTTAGAGCAGATTATTGATAGCGAACAGATGGACTATAAGATGGCTTATTTTCTTCTAAAAGCTATTCAAGGAAAATTAAATATAATTGTCTCTGGTGGTACATCTAGTGGTAAAACAACTTTTCTAAATACAATGACACGTTTTGTTGATGAGGGAGATCAACTACTCACAATTGAGGACACAAAAGAGATTAAAGCTCAAATGCCTTGCCATAGTGTAAGAGCTTATGAAGCTAGACCTGCTAATGAAGAGGGTCAAGGTGCTGTAGCACTTGAAGATTTACTTCGTTCTGCACTGCGTTCTAGTCCTAGACGAATTATTGTAGGTGAGTGTCGTGGTGGTGAGATAGTTGTAATGTTAAATGCTATGAATACAGGACACCCAGGTTCAATGACTACTGTTCACGCAGATGATACAAAAGAGGCAATTGTTAGAATTGAAAATATGTATCTTGAAGCTCGTCCTAGTGCAAATACACAATTCATTAGAGCTCAAATTGTTAGTGCAGTTGATTTAATAGTCCAACTTGTACGTTTTCCTGATGGTACAAGAAAAGTTGTAAAGATTAGTGAGGTTGAAAAAAGAATTGAAGATGGTGGGGTTGTTTCACTACTAGATATTTATAAATTTGAAAGAGAACTTACTGGAACTGATGATAAAAAAACAGTTGGTAGACATATAGCACTATCAACACCATCGCGTGCAATACCTAAGATGGAGATGTTTGGAGTCTCTTTAGATAAGAGAATTTTTGATGATACTTTTGAGATGCCAAAAGAGATGTTGATTGATGAGCTGAAGCAATTTTTACCAGATGTAATGTGCGGATGGAAACAAGATCACTTAACAGAACTTTTTAAAGGTGATCCTGAATTATTTGATAAATGGCCACATTACAGTAGCCTGAGAAAAGAGAAGTAGGATGTTTGATGTAGAGCAGATAGATAGTATTCAAATTTCAATATTTGTTTTTATTGCTCTTATTTTAACTATTCTTATGTTTGTTATCGCAATGTATATTAAGAATAAGATAGATGTTTATAATCTTAAAAAAGCTTTGTATGAAAAAAAAGATAGTGTAATAGAGAAAAAAAAAGAATCAAAAAGTAGTGAGCAATATTTTGAGCGTATAGAATCATTTTTAAGGTTTGCAGGACTTGAGAAAATTGGTAGTTTATCTTTTATAGGAGTTGTTTTAGCTAGTATCGGTATTGTCTCATCTCTTATTTATAATATATTTGACAATATATTTGCTATTGGTATTGGCATTTCACTTGGACTGTATATACCATACTTTATTGTCCAAATATTAGCTTCAAAAAGAAAAAATGAGTTTAATTTTGCACTTAGTGATGCTATCTCTATTTTAGTTAGGATGATGAGAAATGGTGTTGGGTTTGAACAAGCCTTTAAAAGAGCAATTTCACTCTCTGGGTCAACTGTGTTTCAATCTCTTTTTAATAAATATATGAAAGAGAAGGATCTAATAGGTGACGAAAGAGCATTTGAGACGATGTTTAAATCAGTAAAGTCAGCAGAGATAAGAATTTTCGCACTATCTATATCTATTGGTAAAAGTTCAGGTGGAAAATTTTCTAACACTTTAGAAAAATTAGAAGACTCAATCAAGCAGAGAATATCATTGCAAAAGAAAGTAACAGTTGCAACGCAAGAGGCAAAAGTTGGTAGCTATATGATTGTTGGAATTCTAATTTTACTCTTTTTTATGATGAATAACAATTTTAATGGAGCACTTGTAAATTACTTTTTTGGCACAGAAAGTGGTAAATTTCAGATGATGATGGTTATGTTATGGGTAGGACTTGGTCTTTTTATAAATAGCATACTTACGAAGATAGACTAGCTATGTTGTACGCACTTATTATATTTATTGGATTTGCAGTTTTAGGAGCATCCCTGTATGGATGGAGAATATACAAAAAACGTAAATATGTGCGTACAATTATTGCAGCTCTTAAAGAAGAGCGCTCAGACATTTTAAAAGAGAAACACGAAGATAGTAGCAATAAGGATAAAGAAGAAGAGTTTGAGTGGAAACTTCTACGTGCTGCAACTACAAAGTCAGAATTTTTACAGATGAGATTACTTATTTATGCAGTTGGTGTGTTACTGTTTTTTGCCCCATATTTTTATGTGAGTTTAAATATGTCGATAGTCTTGGCAATTTTCGCAGTAGCACTTATTATATTTGGTCCTAATCTATATTTAGAATCTTCCAAAGATGAGAGAGTTAAAAAAATTGATCATGATTTGTCTACATTTTTGGATTTAGTTGTAATTATACTTGAAGCTGGTGGCGGTCTTAAAAATGCCCTTAATGAAGTTTCACGTAGGGCTAATGGAATGCTTTCAAAAGAGCTTATAGATGAAATTAGAACATTAGAGACGGAACTTACTAACTATAGCTCAGTTGTGGCTTATGATAACTTGGTAAAAAGAACAGGAAGTAAGTACCTTTCATCGTTAGTAGATTTTTTAAAGTTAGCAGATGAAACAGGAATTGGTGTTAAAACTATATTTGAGAGCCAGTCAAAAGAGATAAAAGAAGAAGAGTTTTTTCAAATAGAGAAAAAATCAACAACACTAAATCTATATTTGACTATGATAGTATTTGTTTTTTTAATACCAGCTCTTGGTGCATTTATTGTTCTTCCAATGATGGCTGGGCAGTTAATGGGTAACTCGCTATTTTAAAGGAATCAGGTGAAAGATAAAAAAGTAATATTGATATTTATTTTAACATTTTTACTAATATTAAGTGCTGCAGGTTTGATTTACTATGTCAAGCTTACTCAGAAGAACCTCGTATCGCAAAAAGAGGATATAAAAATATTGGTAGCAAAAAAAGATATTAAACAGTATCATAAAATTACAAAAGATGATTTAAAATATCAGGTAATGCAAAAAAGGTATATCCCTTTTAAAGTATTGCTTCCAGCTGAAGTTATAGGTAAGTTGTCACTAGTACCAATTTTTAAAGACGAACCGATAAGAGTTGAAAAACTTACAGATAAAGTAGAGACAAAAAAAGATGATATTACAGTTGTAAAAGCTTTAGAACATGACCTCTACAATATAAACTTTAGATATTTTACCAATCCAAACTATACACTTAAAAAAGATGATGTTATAGACATTATTGGTGTTTGGAGTGACTCCTCATCAGAACTTAAAGTTAAAACGATTGTAAAGTCTGCAAAAGTAGCAGGTTTTTTATCAGCAGGTAATTTCCAACCAAGAGCTAAAATGAGTAAGAATATTAAAAATAAAGATGGTAAAGATGTTCTTAGTACAATTAGCGCGGATGAACTACTTTTAGATATAGAATCAAAAAAAATAAAGCATCTAATTGAGATATATAATAGAGGTAAGCAACTATGGATGGTTTTAGCAAATAAGAACAGTAAAAATGTTGATATGCAAAAAATAAGTAGACTTACTAAGTCAGATATAAAAAGAACATCTAAAGTATCTACTGAAGATAGGATAGTTAAAAGAAAGCAAAAAATTATAAGTGCGACTATCTCTTATGCAGAAGATAAAAAAGTTTATTCTTTTAGTAAAACTGTTAATATGCAACCAGACATATTATGCAATAAAACATTAGTTGTTACATCTGAAGCTGGTGCAAATATAAGGTTTTTAGGTTCATTAGAGACAAAAATAGCAGGTGTTGCATTTTTTGGTGAGAAAATTAAGTATAAGGTTTTAAATGGAGATTGGTATGAGCTGTGTAGTGGTGAGTTTATGCACAAATCTGTCGCTAAAGCTATAGATTGATGCGCAGAGGGATATTAGATCATATAATAATGCAAATATTAATTTTTGTATTTTTTGTAACAATGCTATTCTTAGTCATTGATTATTCAAGTGTAGCTAGGGTACAAAACTTACTTGATACAATTGCACAACAAGGAGCAAGAATGGTATCTCTTGATAGAACTTTAACGCAAGTAGCAAGTATGATTAATGCTAATAAAACTGATTATTATTTAGCGGTCAATAGTTCAGATATAACATGTATTTCAACAGGTTCAAGCTCTCAGGTAAACTTTATAGCTAGTGGTGATTATAATACGTCATTTTCTACTTTAGGCGATAGTGGTGTTGTAACAGTTGTGTCAAGATCAACTGCTTACAATGAAGTAAATAGCAGTGATTTAAATTGTACAATATCACTAACTCAAGGATAAATATGCGTTATTTTATTATTTTCATAATGTTTCTCAATGTTTCACTCGTTGCAAAAATGCTTACATTCTATCAGGGTGAATATAAAGTTGTTGACTTTAAAAAATCTATAAAAGATATTAAAATTTCAAATCCAAACCTTGTTCAGGCATCATTTACAAATGGTGAAAAAAATATCTTTAAAAAGGTACGTTTTTTTGCTAAGGCTTATGGTGGCGCAAATATGATTATTACTTATCAAGATTCAAAGAGTGAAGAGATAAGTTTTCAAGTTATAAAGAATATCACTTTTATAGAAAAAGCAATTCATGAGATTAATCCATCTATTACAGTAAAACAGTTTGATAATTCAAAAATAATTCTAAAAGGTGACTTTAAAAATGATAAAGAGAAGAGTGTAATATATCAAATTTTAAGTAAAGCATCTATTGATACAACTGCTGATTTAATTGATATGTCAAATACAAAAGAGCCACCAATAATGATAGAGATAAAACTTTATACAATTGAGGTTAATAATAAAAAAGGGTATGACTATAAAAATAATTTAACATGGACATTAGCTAATAATGCAGCTACTGAAACTTTAAATTTAGTTTCTGGACTTTCAACGCCTATTACATTGAGTGGTGGACTTAGTGCAGCAGCAACAAAACTAGGTACAAATTTTAGTGCAAGTGCAGCTCTATCTTTTATGGAATCAAAAAATATTGCTTCAGTTTTAGATGAGACCACTCTATTAGTAGTTGAAAATAATAAAGCTGAATTTTTATCTGGTGGAATTATCTTCATTGAGACTCAAACAACAAGTGCAGAGGGACTTCCTGTATCTTCAATACAAGAGATTAGTTTTGGAATAAGCTTAGATATTAAAGCAAATAGTATAATCGATAATAAATATGTAGATATGTTAATTGATACATCTGTTAGAAAACCAGATTGGGCAAACTCTATAAATAATATTCCACCAGTTAGCGAAAAATCGATTAAAACTCATGTTATTGGAAAAGATAAAGAGACTATAATATTGAGTGGACTTGTGAACAGTGATGATTCTGAACTAACAAGTAAAGTTCCATTTTTTGGAGATTTACCAATACTAGGAAAATTATTTAGAAGTGAGAGTTTTAAAAATGGTAACAGTGAGATGATGTTCTTTATCATCCCAACTATTGTCCATCCATTGAGATGATTGTTTAGTTGCCAGTTATTGCATCAATTGAAGTATTTGCCTCACCTTGAATTGCTGTGCTTTGGTCACCTAACCATGTAGAAATCCCCATTAGTGCGCCTACACCAATTAAAATCAATAGTAGAGCAACAATTACACCATTAATTCCTTCTTGTCCTAAAATACGTTTAAGAGCTTTCATTTACCCCTCCTGTTTAAATATGCAACACTATAACTATTTTTGATATAAATGTCAATTAAAATAGTATAATACATAATAATAATTAACATGTATATTTATGTTAATAAGTAAACTCTATGAAAAAATGATATAATCATATCCATGAAAAAAATAGGTATTAAACAACTAATAGTTCTTGTCGCATCTTTTCTGATTATCGCTGGCTTATCTTTTCTAGTAAATTATCAGATAGAGCATGATGAGAGTATAGGACAATCTTTAATATCCATTTTTGTTGTCTCTGTTCTTGCATTTTTTTATTTTTTATCTATTATTAAAGAGATGAAAAAATCACCAACAAAAGTTCAAAGTGAACGTATCGTGGATGATTTGACATCATTACCTAACCGTGCACAGCTTTTAGCTGATTTAGATGGATTAAAGAAGAATGGTTCATTGACTTTAATTAATATTGATGATTTTCACTCTGTTAATGACTACTACGGTACATCAATAGGGGATGAACTTTTAATTGAGTTTGCAGATTGGCTGAAAGATTATTTAAAAGATGAGCCAATTAAACTTTATCATTTAAATGCAGATGAGTTTGCACTCTTTTCTATTGAGCTTAAGCTCGAATCTGGACGTGCGAAAAGGTGTATTGAGAGTATTGAACAGAAAATATTTTTACAGATGCAGGCTATTGATTTAAATGTATATGTGAGTGCTGGGATTGCAAGTGGTAGAGAAAAACTACTACAAAAGGCTGATATTGCTTTAAAAACAGCAAAAGAGTCAGAGTTGGAGATGTTAGTTTATGATGAGTTCTTATCAAAAAGAGATTATAAAAGTAAGCTTCTCATAGGACGTAAATTAAAGAGTGCAGTATTAGATGATAGGATAGTTCCATATTACCAGAAGATTGTTAGTCGTGATGGTAGTGAGATTATGTATGAAGCACTTATGCGTATGGTTGATGATGAGGGTCTTGTTGTAGCTCCTATGAAATTTTTAGGGATTGCTAGAGAGACTAAGTTAAATACGAAGATGACAAAAATGTTAATGCAAAAATCATATGAGTATTTTTCTCCGCTAAATAATAAAATAAGCATTAATCTATTTGCTGCAGATGTAGCCTCTAGTGAAATTACTCAATATATTGCAAAATTATTAGGTGAATACTCTTTGCATGGAAGAGTTATTTTTGATATTGTTCAGATGAATAGTGCAGAAGATTATGATGCTCTTGGACGTTTTAAAGAGATTTTAGCACCTTTTAATATTTTGGTTGCGATAGAGAATTTTGGTACTGGTTATACAAATTTTGTTCAAGCTGCTCGTATGGGAGTTGATTATATTAAAATAGATAGATCTCTTGTTCAAGAGATAAATTCAAATCCATATGCAAAAGCTGCTATTGCTTCAATAGTATCGTTTTGTAAAAGTGCTGGTATTAAAACTATTGCTAAACATGTTTCAACTGATGAAATTGCAATAGCATTGGAAGATTTAAATGTTGATTTTATGCAAGGTTACTATTTTGGTCAACCTAGTATTAAAGTGTCAGAGTGAAAAAAAGCTTAATTATAGCGCAAGGAATAGTCGCGCGCCATTTTATATCAAGGGTTGCAGAGCTTCATAGTAGTGATAATTTTTATGACATAGTCTGTAGTTCTAATGAAAAGCCTCCATCAATTAAAACAGATAATATTAAATTTTTCAATATAGATCCTACAAGTTATTTGAAGCTTTCACAAATTTATACAAATGATATAACTCAAGTAATTGTTATAATGGACTACCGCAAAGAGGCAATTTATAGTATAGAAAATATTAGAAGGCTTTCAAAAAACTTACAAGTTCTGGTTTTAGATAAATGGGATTTAGAGGTTGATGATCCTCATACAATGCTAATTTCAAGTAATGATTTCTTGGCAAATAGAATGGTTGACTACCTTCCTGATGTCCCTGTTATTGCTCAAAATGTTGGATTAGGCGAGGGTGAAATTATGGAAGTTTTAGTTCCATTTGGAAGCTCTTATGTCTATAGAAGAGTTTCAAGTATTTCTCAAAATGATTGGCAGATAAGTGCAATTTATAGGTCTAATCAGCTGTTGTTAATCACAAAAGAGCGGCTAATTTTGCCAAATGATTTACTTTTACTTGTTGGAAAACCATCAGTTTTAAAGATGATTTATCGTTCTATTAAAAGAGAATTGGGCCAATTTCCAGCACCATATGGCCATAATTTATATGTTTATATTGATATGTCAAGGGAGAAAGAGACAGATATTTATAATCTTGTTAGGCGAGCAATCTATGTGCATGCAAAATTTCATCATAAATTGATTATTAAAATTGATAACCCTACTGATATTTCTATATTGCAGGGGATGAAAGCCTATTCAAGTTATGAGATAGATATTGATATTAACTTCTCTAAGCGTCCAGTTGAGCAGTTTTTACTTTCAGATATTTCAAAATACAAAGTAGGTTTGATTATGCTCTCTTCTGTAATGTTTTCTAACTTTAACTTAAGAAACATATTGCATCAAACAAATGTACCAGTTCTTTCAATTGCAAAAGATTCTTTAATCGATATAGATTCAGTAGCACTTATGATAAGTGATCCAGCACAAACAGAACATATTTCAACAACAGTTTTTGATCTATCTTCACAACTTAATCTACATTTGAAAATATATAATGACACTTCTGAGAATTCAAAAGAGAGCGATGAAGTAATAGAGCATTATCGTAACCTCTCTACAATTTTCTCAAAGTCAATTAAAATTATAGATCATCAACAAAACCCTATACGTCTTCTTAAATCTCAGAAAAACTTTTTGCACTGTTTACCTTTTAATCACAAAGTTTTACAACAAAAGTACTCCTCCATTTTCTCAACAGACCCAGATGAACTCTATTATAAGTTAAATAATTTTCATCAAATTTTTATTCCTGTGACTATATAATTACTTAAAAGGTTAAGCACAATATGACTGTAAACATCGCATTAAAAAATACAATAGATAACAGCTACGACGTAGAGATTGGAAGACTAGGTAAAGTTAGTTTTGATACAAAAGTAGCAATTATTACAAATCCTAAAGTAGCAGGATTACATCTAAATTATCTACTTGAAAACTTGAGTGCGAAAGAGGTTTATATTGTAACTGTATCAGATGGTGAGGAGTTTAAAAGTCTCTTAACTGTTGAGAATATTTTAGAGAGTCTCTTTAATCATAGATTAGATAGAAAATCTCTTTTAATTGCATTTGGTGGCGGTGTAATAGGAGATATGACGGGTTTTACAGCCTCAATATATCAACGTGGGGTAGATTTTATTCAGATTCCAACAACTTTGCTTAGTCAAGTTGATGCTAGTGTTGGGGGAAAGACTGGAATTAATAATAGATTTGGAAAAAATCTAGTTGGTGCATTTTATCAACCTAAAAAAGTTTTTATTGATTCATATTTTTTAAAAACATTGGGTGAGCGAGAATATAGTGCTGGTATAGCTGAAATTATAAAAATGGCTGTAACTTTTGATAAAGAGTTTTTTGAGTACTTAGAATCTAATGATTTAAAGAAGCAAAATGTAATAGAACAAGCAATAAAGAGTTCAGTTGAAATTAAAGCAGATGTTGTAGCTCGTGATGAAAAAGAGAATGGTATCCGTGCTGCTTTAAATTATGGACACACTTTTGCACATGTCATTGAAAAAGAGAGTGGTTATGGTGCATACCTTCATGGTGAGGCTGTTGCTATCGGTATGGTTATGGCGAATGAACTCTCATGTAAGCTAGGACTTATGACTAAAGATGAGGCAAATAGAATAACTGCTTTACTTGAGAGTTATGGATTACCAACTATATATAATATTAAAGATGTTGATGAGTTTTATGATGCTTTCTTTTTAGATAAAAAAAGTTCAAATGGACAAATAAGTTTTATTTTAGCTAGGGGAATTGGTGATGTTGAAATTAAAAATAACATTTCTACTTCTGATGTTAAATCTATTTTAACAATTTTTGGGGAGTAGTAAATGAGGTTTTGGCTTTTCCTTTTAGCTTTTGTTGCACTCTCTTACGCAGAAACTGATGTTAACGTAACTGACAATAATGAAACTAATGCCACATTAATAGCTGAAAATTTAGCCAAAGAGAGAGAACAAAAACTAAAAATAGATGGACTTCAAAACTCATTGTCATTGAACTCAGCACTTTTAGAAGAGTATAGCATCTGGTTAAAACATTATAGTAACTATTTAGCGTACCAGCAAGTTAAAAAAAATATGGTTGATATTGAAAGGTTAATTAGAAAATATAGTAAAAAGTCTAAGACACCTTACGTTAGAGAAAAGTTGAGTAATTTACATAAAAAAGAGTTAATTTTAGAAGAGCAGTTAACCCTATTGTCTGATTATAGTAATTCTGCATTTGGTACCTTGATGCATCCTGAAGAGATTGGTGAAACTCCGAGTGTCGATAGCCCTTTTGAGATAATAAAAGCTCTTTCATATACAAAAATATTAAAGCAGCAGAGTGAGTCATATTCAAAAAAAGTAATAGAGCTTCAAAAACTGTATGTGTTAATAGAAAAGCGTCATAAAGTTTTATTTAAATTGTTTGAAGAAACTAAAGATGATAAATATAGTCTAATGCTTAGAGATGTATCTGGAAAAGAGCAAGCTATTAGAAATGCTCTATCAACATTTAAGACAACTGCAGATATATATGGCAAGAGAATAGATGCAACTATTTTGAATGTAAATAAAAGTATAAATAAGCAAGGAAGAGGTATTTTAGATCTGTTTCTTATTATACTTGGTATGTTTATTGTAGCATTTCTTATTAAAGCTGTAGTTAAACGTTATATTACAGATAATGAACGCTATTACATGGCTAACAAAGTTATTAACTTTATAAACCTATCTCTTATTTTAATAGTTATATTCTTTACATACATGGGTAATGTTGATAATTTAGTTACTGTCTTAGGTTTTGTATCTGCTGGTATTGCTATTGCCATGAAAGATTGGTTTATGTCACTTATGGGTTGGCTTGTTATCTTACTTGGTGGTTCAGTACATGTTGGAGATCGTATAAGAGTTGAGCGAGATGGTATGATTTATGTTGGAGATATATTAGATATTTCACCTTTGCGTATGACTATGCAAGAAGATATTACCTTGACAACATATACTCATAATAGAAGAGCAGGAAGAGTAGTGTTTATACCAAATAATTATATATTTACCTCAATGATTGCCAACTATACTCATGGCACTTTAAAAACTGTATGGGATGGTGTTGACATTACAATTACTTTTGATTCAAACTCAAAAAAAGCTATTCATATTGCAAAAGAGATTACAAGAAAGTATGCAAAAGGGTATACAGATATGACTAGAAAGCAACTCAATAGTTTGCGCGATAGATATAGTCTTAAAAATACTAATGTTGAACCTAGAATACACTCATTTATTGAGCCAAATGGAATTAAAATTAGTGCATGGTACTTGACAAACTCTTATGCTACTTTAACATTAAGAAGTACTATCTCTATGGAGTTAATTGATGCTTATAGAGAAGAAGATGATATAGCAATCGCATACCCTACTCAAACAATGCTTATGCACAGAGTAGATAGTCATGGACACCATTTAGATATTATCCCACCTGAAGAACCAATTGCGTGAGAAAAGTCTTTTTTAAAACATTTGGATGTCGAACAAACCTGTTTGACACTCAAGTTATGACGAGTTCTTTAAAAAATTATCAAGTAACTCAAAATGAGAATGAAGCAGATGCTATTGTTGTAAACTCATGCACAGTTACGAACTCTGCTGATGTAAGTGTAAGAGGTTATATCAATCAGATGAGTCGTAATAATCCAAAAGCTAAGGTCTATCTTAGTGGTTGTGGGACACACACTAAAGGTGAAACACTATTTGAAAATAAAAATGTTTTTGGTGTTTTTGGACAGTCTGAAAAAGAGAGCATAGATAAATGGCTACAAAGCGATAAACGTTTTTTTGAACCAGGAGATTTAAGCTCATTAGATGAACAGCTTGTTGAGGAGTTTGTTGGTAAAAGTAGGGCATTTATTAAGATTCAAGAGGGGTGTAATTTTAGGTGTAGCTACTGCATAATTCCATTTGTACGCGGAGATGCACGCAGTTTTACAGAAGAGAGAATAGTAGAACAGGTTTCAAGGTTAACTCAGAATGGTTTTGGTGAGTTTATTTTGACTGGAACAAATATTGGCAGTTATGGCAGTGACAAAAGATCATCTTTAGCAAAACTTCTAAAGAGACTAAGTCAAATTCGTGGAGTTAGACGTATTCGCCTTGGAAGTGTGGAACCAATCCAGATAAGTGATGAATTTAAAGAACTTTTAGATGAGCCTTGGATGTCAAGGCATCTACACATTGCTCTTCAGCATACTAGCGATGAGATGCTGAAAATTATGAATAGACGTAATAGGCTTAAGAGTGACTTGGAACTCTTTGAACTTATCGCTTCACATGGTTATGCACTTGGTACAGATTTTATTGTGGGTCATCCAGGGGAGAGTGAAATAGTTTGGCAAGAGGCTATGCAAAATATAGTGCGTTTTCCACTTACACATATTCACTCATTTACATACTCTATTCGAGAGGGTACAGCTTCAGCCTCTATGAAAGGTAGTATTAATGGAAATGTCTCAAAACTTAGACGAGAAGAGTTGGTAAAAACTATTGAATTAAATAATTTAGACTTTAGAAAGAGAAATAGTTCTACTGCTCTTGATGTTTTAATAGAGGGAAAAAAAGATGGCTTTTGGAGTGGTTATGATCAGTTTTTTAACCGCGTAATGGTAAAAGCAAAAGAAGATTTAAATGGAGATTGGATTAATATTGAAAATTATGAAACTTTAGAGGAGTTTAACTATGCAGAGATTTAAAAATCAAAAATTTATAATGCTCTCATCTTTAACTTTTTTAGTAACTCTTTTACTTTTTGTATATCTTAGAAATAGCTCTAATATTAGTATTGATTTACAAAATATTATATTAATCCTTATTTTGGCTGTTATTGTCTATGAAACTAGAAAAAAAGGTACTGTAAATATAGCACAAACTGCTAGGATGGATAATTCATTACCAGATACCCCAATAACAGCGTCAACATCAAATGTCTCTTTTAAAGATATTGCTGGAATTGATGATGTTAAGATGGAGTTAGAAGAGGTAGTTTGGTTTTTAAAAGATCCAACCAAATTTGAACGCTTAGGCATTAGAATGCCTAGAGGGATTTTACTTGTTGGCCCTCCTGGTGTTGGAAAAACAATGATAGCAAAAGCAGTTGCCTCAGAAGCAGATGTTCCATTCTTTTACCAAAGTGGTGCCTCTTTTGTCCATATTTATGTAGGTATGGGTGCAAAAAGAGTTAGAGAACTATTTACAGAAGCAAGACGATTAGCACCATCTATAATTTTTATTGATGAGATTGATGCTGTTGGTAAAAGTAGAGGTGGGTCACGTAATGATGAGCGTGAAGCAACTCTAAATCAGCTCTTAACCGAGATGGATGGTTTTGAGGAGAGTACACAGATTGTTGTCATTGCAGCAACCAATAAAATAGATATGTTAGACAATGCACTTTTACGTCCTGGACGTTTTGACAGACGTCTGTTTGTGCCATTACCTACATTTGATGAGAGAGTGAAAATTTCTGACTCTTATCTATCAAAAATTGATAATGATGTTAAATCTGAAGAGATAGCCTCAATTAGCGTTGGTTTTAGTCCAGCAATGATTTCAGCACTTATAAATGAAGCGGCTATTCAGGCTTTTAGACAGAATATGAAAAGTGTAGATATTTCTCATATTGAAGCTGTTAAAGATAGGGTTCTTCTTGGTAAAAAAAGAGTTCAAATCTTTACAAAAGAGCAAAAGGACTATCAGGCACTTTATCAAGCTTCTCGTGCTGTTTGTGCTTGTTGGTTTGGTCTTGATTTTCAAAAGGTATATTTGCTTAGTGATGATATTAAAATAAAAGATATGGCACTTATGTCAAAAAATGAGCTAGGAGTACATCTAAAAGTCTTACTTTGTGGAATGGCTGTAAGTGAAATATATTATGGTGAGCACTTTTCTAATGTTAAAGAGGATATTAAAAAAGCTCGTGCATTAGCAGATAAAATGGTTAATGAGTTAGCTATGGGTGAACATATTATAGCCTCTAAATATGAAACTACACACTTAATAGATGACTCATATAAAGAGATTAAAAAGTTTTTAGTTGGTGTACGTCCTAGTATAGATTTAGTTGTAAAAGAGCTGATTGAGACTGAAAGTATTGATAAAGAGTTGATTAGAGAGTATTTAGATGAAGTTTTTTAGTGGATTTGCTCTTAAAAATGATAGTTATCTATGTGAAAAGTATTTAATTGATTCAGAGTTTAATGTTGCAGGACTTAGTTTTGGTGCAATAAAGGCAGTTGAATATGCAATAAATAGTACTTCAAGAATAGATACCATTCAGCTATTCTCCCCTGCATTTTTTCAAGAAAAGAGTGAAAAATTTAAGCGTACACAACTATTATATTTTTCTAAAGACAATGCTCTTTATATTGATAATTTCTTAAAAAATTGCTTTTATCCATCTAATGTGGATGATAAAATAGAGACATTTAGTGCTAAAAAAGATGATTTAGAAAAATTATTAAAATATAATTTTTCTAAAGAGGTGTTAGATGTGTTAAATCAAAGAGGTATACGTATTGAGGTATATTTGGGCTCTGAAGATAAAATTGTTGATACAAAAATAGCTCGTGAGTTTTTTATAAGTAACTGTGACATATTTTGGTTACAAAATGTAGGACATTTTTTATCTTAGTTTAAAGTAAACTTTACTACAATTTCTAACAATTTGAGTTAAATATACTAATAGTAGGTTTAAATGTCGTCAGAACTTTCTTCATCAAATGAATTATATAATGAGATTGAAGCTAAAAATGTCTATGCTGCATCTTTAAAGCAGACTAGAGAAGCTTTAGTTGAGAGTGAAGAGATATACAGAACACTATATTACGCATTTCATGACCCTATTATAACCCTTGATGCTGATAAAAAAGAGATTACACAGGTAAATCAAGCCACAGTTGAACTATTTCGTGCAAAAAACTGGGAGAGTATAATTGGATTATCTCCAATGGACATCTCTTCACCAAAGCAATATAATAATTTACCAATGGAAGATCAGATTGACAATGAGATTAACCACGCTATTAAAGATGGTCATCACCGATTTTTTTGGATTTTTAGAAGATTAGACGGTAGTACATTTGATGCAGAAGTATCTTTAGCAAAGGCTCACATATATGGTAAAACAATTATTTTTGGATCAATTAGAGATATTACAGTTCAAAGGCGCTATCAAAGACGTATGGAAAACTTGAATGAGCGTCTTGGACAAAATGCCAAGATTAGAACTTCAGAGTTAGAGCACGCTAATGATGAACTAAGACAGATGGTAGATTACTTAAACAGTACGCAAGATCAACTAGTACAATCTGAAAAGATGGCATCACTTGGTGGTTTAGTAGCTGGCGTGGCACATGAGATTAATACACCAATTGGTAATGGTCTTGTTGGGATGACATGGCTTAGTGAACTTGTGCAAAGAATGAATAAGCTTTATAGAGAAAAAGATTTAAGCGAAGAGGAATTTACAGATTTTTTAGATAACGTAGAAAAAGTTTCTAAAAGTGTTACTGTTGGGCTTAAAAAAGCAGCAGATTTAATTAAGAGTTTCAAGCAAGTTGCAGTTGATCAAAGTAATGAGGAGAAAAGACTTTTTTTCATTAAAGATTATATTGATGAGATTCTTCTTACTCTTAATTCTAACTTTCGTCAAAAAAATATTAATGTAGAAGTTAATATTGAAGATGGAATTAGTATAACTAGTTATGCAGGAGCATTTTCTCAAATTCTTACAAATTTAATTTTAAACTCTTTGAACCATGGGTTTAGAGGTACTGATGTAGGTACGATTAAGATAGGTGCTAAGTTAGAAGATGATGAAACCCTACATTTGTCATATACAGATAATGGTCATGGTATGACCAAAGAGACAATTGAAAATATATATGAGCCTTTTTATACAACAGGTCGTGAATATGGTGGGACTGGACTTGGGATGCATATAGTCTATAACATAGTTTCAACACGTTTTAACGGTGAAATAGAAGTTAATAGTAGGTTAGGTGAGGGTGTTGAATTTTCTATTGTATTGCAGAGTTAAATTTCATTTGCACAATCTATACAAACTATAGATTCAGGTAATATTTTCAGTCGCTCTATATTTATCTCTTCATCGCAAACTGTGCATATGCCATAATCTTCTGAGCTAATATGTTTTAAAACATGTTTTAGTTTTTCAAGCCTACTTTCACTCTGTATTAGAACCTTAGCGTCAATTTCTTGCTCACCTAATGCACTGTTTTGAGCAAGAGCGCCAAGAGAACAATCATACTTGATTGGTTGCATTTTCTTTTCAAGTAGTGAAATTTCATTAGTGAGATGTTTTATCTCAAGTTTTATCTTTTCAGATAAAAGTTCTCGTTCATTTTGTGTCATTTGGTATAATACAAAAAATATTCAGGAAAACAAAATTATGGTAGATTTTTGCAAAGATGAGTTACTTAAAGTTGGGATTAATCCATCTTCTACGATTGAGTATGATGTTAATGGCAAAATCTATACTCTCTCTTTAGAGTGGGTGATAGAGGCCTATTCTGGTGCATCACAGAGAACAAGAAATCTATTTGTTGATTCTTTTAAAGAGATAATTGGTACTAATACAAAAAATATTGAGAAATTTTTTGAAGATATGGGACAACTCGTTTTGATGACCTCTTTAAGTGAGAATGAGCTTGAAGAGTAAAATTTTTATACTCTTTTTACTATCTATCTTCTTAGAAGCTAAAGAGCTAAGTGAAGAGAATATAAAAAAGATGATAGGAAGAATGTTAGTAGTTGGATTTAATGAAGAGACTATTACAAAGAAAAGTAAAATCTATAGTGATATTAAAAAGTATAGTCTTGGTGGTGTAATTTTATTTGATAAATACTACACAGATAGAAGCCGCACTAAAAATATTCGCTCACCTAAACAGTTAAAAGAGTTAACATCTTCACTTCAAAAAATTAATAAAGAGAAATTAATTATTTCAATTGATCAAGAGGGTGGAAGAGTTGCGCGTTTGAAAGAGGCTTATGGTTTTGGAGTTACTGAAAGTGCGAAAAATATTGGTGAACAAAACGATGTGAAGTTTGCAAAAAACATCTATGCTAATCTTGCAGATGAGCTATCAGATAGTGGTATCAATTGTGATTTTGCTCCTGTTGTAGATTTAGCAGTTAATGAAAATAACAGAGTAATTTTTGGGCTTGAACGCTCTTATGGAAAGTCACCTAAAAAAGTTGTTAAATTTGCAGATATTTTTATTTATGAGCTAAAAAAGAGAAATGTTTTAAGTGTCTTGAAACATTTTCCTGGACATGGCTCATCTTTGGGTGATTCACATAAAGGTTTTGTAGATGTTACGCAGACGTGGAGTGATATAGAGTTAGAACCATACTCTCTATTAATTGCAAAAAATAGAGTTGATATGATAATGACAGCACATGTGTTTAATAGAAAACTAGATGAAAAGTACCCAGCAACTCTATCATACAAAGTAAATACAAAAATATTGCGCGAAAAATTGGGCTTTAAAGGTGTGATAATAAGTGATGATTTGCAGATGAAAGCAATTAGTAAACATTATTCACTAAAAGAGACTGTCACACTGGCGATAAACGCAGGAGTTAATATGCTTCTTTTTGGTAATCAGTTAGGAAATCAAAATGTAGATGAGTTAGTTGATATAATCTATACTCAAATAAAAAATAAAAAAATTGATTTTTCTAAAATAGAAGAGTCGAACAATTTAATTACATCTTTGAAGAAGAATGAACTCTAGTTTTTCTCAATATGACTGGTTAGTTTTTGTCTCATACTTTTTACTACTTTTAGTCACATCTGTAATACTAAGTCGTGTAAAGATTAAAACTTCACGTGAGTTTTTTGTTGGTGGTAATAGTGTTTCAATGCTAGCTGTTGCAATTTCAGTGCTTGCCACTTCTCAATCAGCTGCAACATTTTTGGGTGCGCCTGAGTATTCATACAGAGGAGATTTAACATATCTAGGTTTTTACCTATCTTCATTTTTAGCTGTACTATTTGTCTCATACATTTTAATACCTCGTTTTTATGCTATTAAAGCGCTTACTGTTTATGAGCTCTTAACTGTTCGTTATGGAATAAAAGCTTCAAAATATGCTGGAATAATGTTTTTAGTTGGTAGACTCTTTGCAAGTGGTGCTCGTCTATATATTGGAGCTCTTGCAATTTCCATGATTATATTTAGCGATATAGCTGCTCATCATATAACTGTTTCAATTGCTATTTTAATGTTCTCAGCACTAGCATATACATATTTTGGTGGTGTAAAGTCTGTAATTTTAAGTGATGTCATTCAGGCTATAACCTATGTTGGGGCTGGAGTTGCTGTTTTGGTTTACTTGTACAGCTCTCTTGATATGGACTTTTCTGCAATTAGTTCAAAATTGTATGCAGAAGAAAAATTAAAAATAGTTGACTTTTCAATGAGTGGTAATTTTAATATATTCACACTTTTTTCAGGTTGGCTTCTACTAAATATTGCAGCGTTTGGACTAGATCAAGATATGACTCAAAGAGTCCTTAGTTGTAAAAATGAGGCGCAAGCTAAACAGTCACTAATATACTCCATACTATTTACAGTCCCAGTAGTAGTTCTATTCTTAGCAGTTGGTTTGTTACTTTACATATTTTATCAAGATGCAAGCTTGACACAGAGTTTTCAAGGAAGCAGTGTAACAATATTTATGTATTATATATTAAATGAGATGCCAGAGGGTCTGCGTGGATTTGTTACAGTTGGTGCAATTGCCGCGGCACTATCAAGTACTAACTCAGTGTTAGGAGCAATGTCTTCTGTGGCAGTTGAAGATATTTACCGTCCTTGGATAGAAAAACGCTCACTTGTAGATGATTACCATTTTGTTAAAGCTGCTCGTGTATCAATCTTAGTTTTTGCATTTTTACTTAGTTTGATGGCAATTATTAGCTTCTATTGGCAACAATTTACTGATTTACCACTTTTAAGCTTTGCTCTTGGGGTTATGGCATTTTCATACTCAGGACTACTGGGTGTCTATTTTTCTGCACTATTTACAAAGCGTGGAAGTGAGGCAACTGTTCTTTTGGCACTTATAGCTGGATTCTTAACAGTTTTAAGTTTGCAACCATATATCTTTGGTTTTGAGTTAGGTTTTTCTTGGCAAATTGTTTTAGGAACAGTAGTTTCATTTTTAATTATGATGGTTGGTAAAAATGATTGAACTCTATATTGGTGTAATGAGTGGAACAAGCATGGATGGTATCGATGTTGCTCTTTGTGAGATTAGTGAAAATAGTTGCTCTTTAGTGGCATCACTAGAGTTTAGCTTTGATAAAGAGTTGAAAAAAGAGATTTTAGAGGCTATAAGTTCAAGTACAACACTTTTTAAAGTTGGAAAAATAGACCATGACTTAGGTGTTATGTTTGCAAAATCTATAAATGAACTCTTAAAACAGGAAAATATTGAACACTCAGAGATTAGAGCGATTGGTCTTCATGGGCAAACACTTTGGCATGAGCCTGATATGTTCTCTATGCAGTTAGGTGATTCTAATGTTGTCTCTTTTAAAACTGGTATTGATGTAGTATCAGACTTTAGGCGTAAAGATATTGCATTAGGCGGGCAGGGTGCACCATTTGCTCCAGCTTTTCATAATTTCATTTTTAAACATTTAGATGCTGTATGTGTATTAAACATTGGCGGGATGGCTAATATATCTTTACTTGGAGATAATTTATCTGGTTATGACACGGGGGGAGGCAATGTCTTGCTTGATTTGTGGGTAAGTAAAAATAAAAATATCTCATATGACAAGGATGGTAGTTGGGCTAAAGGTGGAGAGTTACATAGTCAGCTTTTAGAAAGCTTACTCAGTGAGCCATACTTTAAAATGAGTGCTCCAAAGAGTACTGGAAGAGAACTTTTTAATGAAGCTTGGTTATATTCTCATATAGAAAAATTTTCTAACATTTCACCACAAGATGTTCAGAGAACACTATTAGAGCTTACGGTAAAAAGTATTACACAAGAGATTAAAAGATATTCATTGAAGAGAGTACTAGTGTGTGGCGGTGGTGTAAAAAATAGTTTTTTAATGCAAAGATTAAAGCATGAGTTAGATTATTTGGAAGTAGAAACAACTGATAGGCATAATGTTAGCTCAGACTACATGGAAGCTATGGCTTTTGCATGGCTTGCAAGAAAAAGAGTACATAGAGAAGCTGTAGATTTGAACTTAGTTACAGGTGCATTTAAAAATGGTGTATTGGGGGCAGTATATGCAAAAGATTAAAGAGTGGTTAGATGGAACTAAATATAGTGGTGGTAAACTAGAAATTGCATCAGCGGATGCTAGTTTTAGGCAGTACTTTAGACTTACACTAAATGATAAAAACTTTATAGTTATGGATGCATCTCGTGAGAAAGAGAGTCTAAAACCATTTATGCATATAACATCAAAACTTTTAAATGCAGATGTAAAGGCTCCTACTATCTTAGAATCTGATAAACAAAATGGCTTTTTATTGATTGAAGATTTTGGTAATACTCACTATTTAAATGTTTTAAATGAAGATAATTTTAAACATCTGTATAGTTTAGCAATAGATGAGATTGTAAAAATGCAACGCATTGATGCAACAGATTTACCAGCTTATAATAGAGAGTTTTTACGCTTTGAAATGGACTTGATGAACGAGTGGTTTTTGTTTAAATACTTAAATATTTCACTAACAGAAAAACAAAAAAATGAGTTAGATAATGCTTTAGAATTGATAGAAGATGTGGTTCTATCTCAACCTCAAAACATATTTGTACATCGTGATTACCACTCTAGGAACTTGATGTTAACTCCTGAGAAAAGTATAGGAATCATAGATTATCAAGATGCAATGAGCGGAGCGTTGACATATGATTTAGTGTCACTTCTTAAAGACTGCTATATTGAATTTGAAGCTGAAGATATAAATAGTCTTGCACTTCAATTTAGAGATTTAACTAAAACAGATATTGACGATGAAACATTTTTAAAGTGGTTTGATTTTATGGGACTACAAAGACATATAAAAGTTTTAGGAGTATTTGCACGTCTTCATATTCGTGATGGCAAAAGTAACTACCTAGATGATTTACCACAGACACTTAAATATGTTTGTGAGAGTGCAAAGAAATATGAAGAGTTAGACGGTTTGAACAAACTTTTAGAAAAAATAACACTGTGAGGTTTCTTGACACACTTATCGTATTATGATAATATATCTATATGATAAAATCATTTAAGTGTAAGTATACTCAGCTTTTATTTGATGGTAAGGCACAAAAAAAGTTTTCTCAAGCTGTAAACAATGTTGGTAAACGAAAACTAGATATGTTAAATGCAGTGCATGACTTTGAAGATTTAAAAGTTCCACCATCAAATTATTTTGAACAGTTAAAAGGAAATCTAACTGGATTTTATAGCATTAGAATAAATAAGCAGTTCAGAGTGATTTTTAAGTTTGAAAATTCAATAGCGTATGATGTTTATATTGATGATTATCATAAGTAGGAGATTGAGATGAAAGATATTAGACCAAGTACTCATCCAGGAATTATTCTAAAAGAGGAGTTTGCTTTGCCTCTTAATTTGACACAAGCTAGATTATCACAAGACTTAAATGTAGGAATTAAGACATTAAGTGAGCTATACAACGAAAAACGAGGTATTACATCACTAATGGCGTTGAAGCTTTCTGAGTATTTTGGAACTACTCCTGAATTTTGGCTAAATCTTCAAAATGCCTATGATTTGTATAGGACATATGAAAAAGAGAAAGATAGTTTGAGTAAAATTAGTAAAGTTGCTTAATTGAAAGCAATGATTCTAGCCGCAGGGCGTGGTGAACGTATGCGACCACTAACAGATATAACTCCAAAACCACTTTTAGAAGTTAAAGGTAAACCTTTAATTGTTTGGCATATAGAAAGGTTAGCTAAGGCTGGATTTGGAGAGATAATTATTAATGTTGCACATTTGGGTTATAAGATTATTGAAGCTTTGGGAGATGGTTCAAAGTGGGGTGTTAGAATCACCTATTCAGATGAACAAGGTGAGGGTGCGTTGGAGAGTGCAGGTGGGATTGTAAAGGCGTTGACACTTCTTGGAGATGAACCATTTTTGGTGGTGAATGCAGATATTTGGACAGATTTTAATTTTGATACTTCTGTAGATTTGGGTGATGACTTAGTACATTTAATTTTAATACAAAATCCTGAGCACAACATAGATGGTGATTTTGGTTTAGATAGTGATAGAGTATTATCTGAGGCAGATGAGAAATATACATTTTCTGGAGTTGGTTATTACTGCCCTCAACTATTTAAGGAGATAAAGTATGGGAAAAGAGCTTTAGCACCAATTTTAAGAGATTTAATGAGGCAAAATTTAGTTAGTGGTGAATTGTATAGAGGTATCTGGACAGATGTGGGAACTGTGAAACGTTTAGAAGAGATAAATAAAAGCATATTTTAACCTGATATAATTCATCTATTTAGCCATCTTATCAAAAGGAATTTAAAGGTATACTTTTTAAAATTTTTTAATTATAAGAGGACTACTTATGGCAAAAGAACATACATTTGATATTTCTGCAAAAATAAGTCTACAAGATGTCAAAGATGCAATGAGCATGGCGCAAAAAGAGGTCGGTAGTAGATATGATTTTAAAAATAGTACACATGAAATTACTCTAAACGATAAACTTTTGATTTTAATAGCAGAATCAGATAATAAGCTTGATGCACTAAAAGATATTGTAATTACAAGATTAATAAAAAGAGGTCTTTCATCTAAAGTACTAGATGAACTTAAAGTTGAAGATTCCAGTGGTGGAAATAGAAAAGCGACATTTAAAATAGTTGACTATATAGAGACAAAAGAGGCTAAAAAGATAGTTGCAGAGATTAAAAAACTGAAATTAAAAGCAACTGCGCAAATTGAGGGTGATCATATACGAGTTAAATCTGCAAAAATTGATGATTTACAAAAAGTAATGAGTGCAATTAAAGCAGGTGAATGGGACGCACCAATAATATTTGAGAACATGAGGTAATAATGGCAAAATATATTCTATTAGATACAGAAACAACAGGAACAGGTGAGTTAGATAGAGTTATACAGCTTGGGTTTATGGTGCTAGGTAGACCTGATGAAAAACCTGAAATTCACAATCAATACTGCTCAAGTGAACAAAAAATAGCATTTGAAGCTATGGAGATACATAATATTACACCAGAGATGATTTCATCTGAGCCAACATGTATAGATTCACCAGCATATAAACGACTTCAAGAGTTGAATACTAATGATAACTATCTTTTTATTCAGAATGCTCCATTTGACTTGGGGATGCTTAAAAAAGAGGGTTTTGAATCACATATGCAACTAGTTGATACTCTTCGCTGTGCAAGACATCTTTTTACTGAATTAAACTCTCATCGCTTGCAGTTTATGCGTTATGCACTAGAGATGTATAAGACAGAAAAAAGTGTAGCAGATACTTTAGGAGTTGATATTAAAGCTCATGATGCTATGGGTGATGTACTTGTTATGAAAATGTTAATAAGTGAACTTACAAAAAAAGTAAGAGAAGTTTATCCTAGTGATAAACCTATGCAAAAACTTGTAGAGCTAACTAAGCAACCAGTTTTGATTAAAACATTTAAATTTGGAAAATATAGAGGTCAAGATGTTGCAGATGTTGCTTCAACTGACGCGGGTTACTTAAAGTGGATGCTAGCAAACATGAAAGATTTAGATGAAGATATGCGTTATACACTAGGTAGGTATGTAGATAGTTAGAGATTACTGATGATAAAGCTTCTTGTTTTAATCTATTATTAGTCTATAGAGTTATAAATATGATGTAAGAATGATACTGCTTTTGTATAGTGTTAGTTAAAAATAAAATATTTTAGTTTTTAAAGTTGATGTAGGTTTTGATAAATAGTTCTAGTCAAATGGATTTATTGTTGAGTTTTGGAAAAGTTATCTCTGAGAATAATACTTTAGATGGTTTAATTCCATCAATTGCAGATTTTGCAAAAACATTACTAGATGCAGATCGATGTAGTGTTTTTGTTTATGATCATAAAGAGCAAGAACTTTGGACTAAATTTGCACATGGTGTAGAGGAGATAAGACTGCCTGCAGCACATGGTGTAGTTGGTCATGCAGCACTCTCTCAAGAGATTCAAATTGTAGTTGATGCTTATGATGACTTTAGATTTGATACATCAACTGATAAAAAGACAGGTTATAAAACGGAAACTATTTTAGCTGTTCCTATGATGGACTATAAAGAGAATACGATTGGCATTTTCCAGGCTATTAATAAACGTAACTCTCTATTTACATTTGAAGATGCAGAAATTTTACAGTTACTTTCGCATTATGCAAGTTCTGCAATAGAAAAGGCACTACTTCATGATAAGTTAAATGATACTTATGAAAAAGTTGCATCAAAATTATCAATTTCAGCAGGCTATAAAGACAATGAAACTGCCATGCATACAAAACGTGTAGGTCTTTATAGTGAGTTGCTAGCTAAGAAGTATGGATTGGATGAAGAAGAGGTTGAAATGTTGAAAATTGCTGCACCAATGCATGATACTGGTAAGGTTGCAATTCCAGAACATATTATTATAAAGCAAAATAAATTAGATGAAAAAGATTTTACACTGTTTAAGAAGCATACTATTTTAGGGCATGAGATTCTTTATGATGAAGAGAACGATTTACTTAAGATGGCTGCAACAATTGCACTAGAACATCATGAGAAGTATGATGGAAGTGGCTACCCTTATGGTCTTAAAAAAGAGGAAATATCAATTCACGCAAGAATAACAACTTTAGTAGATGTATTTGATTCCCTATCATCAAAAAAGTCTCTGCAAGAGACATGGTCATTTGAAGAGACATTTGAATTTATTGAACATTTAAGTGGTAAACATTTTGATCCAGTACTTGTTGAAATATTTCTTAGTTCAATAGATGAAGTAAAAAATATTTATGAAAATTATAAAGATTAAATATGATTCATCTGTCGTATATATATAAATTATGGTTGACTATTGCTAAAGAAAATAAAAATATAACTACCAGTGAAGTGCTATTAGCTTCAAAAAGATTGGTTCAAAGATATAGTGATGATGAGATTCAGACCTCTATTGAAGAGTATGCCAAAATGGTAGATACAATCTCAAATGATGATGCAATACTCTATATAAATAGCTTAGAGAGTACAAAAAAATATAAAATCTTACTAGATCTTTTTATGATTGTAACACTTCAAGGTGTGAATAATCAAGATGTTCAACTTCTATTTCAAAACTATCAACTAGATACAAATGCGATGACAATGCTAGGATTAAATGCAAAGTCTATGGATGTGCTTAAAGATATTTACAAAAAGGTATCATCGGAGTTTTTATATGAAACACTTTTTTTAATTTTAGATGGTAGCTATGAGAGTGCTAATATATTATTAAATAAACATGAATCAAAATTAAAGTTTATCTCATTTAATAAAAATTCAGAAGTTAGTTTACATAAAACTTTTGAATTATTTGATGTTAATTTTGTTGTAATGAAAATTGATGATGAGTACGTTCTTCTAAATGCTGAAAGTAAAGATCTACAGATGTTTACATATGATAATAAAAAAAATCTTAGCCTAAAAGAGAGAGCTAAGTTGTTTAATCAAAGCTCATATGAGTTTGATACACATCTAATTAGAAACCATTCAATTCATCATTTAGATGAGACTAGTATGATTATAGTTAGCAATAGTGAAGAGAGTATTTATGTTGACTTAGAGGTTGTTTCTGATTTTTTTGAGCCAGCTAGAACAAAAGATTGCCTAATTTTGAAAAACACTTCTGAACTAATAGATGATGTTAAACCAAAGATTGATAAAAATCATATATATAAACTATCTGCTAAAAATCTATTTACTGGTTATGGTAAATATAAGGTTATCAATAAAGATGTTAATTTTGAAATTAATGAGCGTGAATTAATTGCAATTATGGGACCATCAGGTGCAGGAAAGTCTACATTAATTAAAACTCTTATTAATCAATCTAGGGTTTTAAAAGGAGAGTTGAGAGTTAATGATGAACTAATTTCAGAAAAGTTTTTTCATAGAATTGGTTATGTTCCTCAAGATGACGTATTAATTAAAGAGCTAAGTGTTTATGATAATTTATACTATTACTATCGCCTTCATTTTGGTAGAGAAAAGAGTGATAGTGAGATTGATATATTAATTAGTGGATTATTAAGAGATCTAGGAATTTTAGAGATTAAAAATAGTCCAGTTTTTAGTAAAGGAAAATTTACAATTTCAGGTGGACAGAGAAAACGTTTAAACATAGCGCTTGAACTTATGAAAGATGTTGATCTCATTCTTATGGATGAGCCAACTAGTGGACTTTCATCACAAGATTCAGAAAATATAATAAATGAACTTAAACGAATTTGTGCAACAGGTAAAATTATTATAATTATTATTCATCAACCATCTAGCTCAATGTATCAAAAATTAGATCAGGTAGTACTTCTTAATGAAGATGGAAAAAATATCTATACAGATACTGCAATGGAGGTACTTAGAGTATTTAAATTGATAAAAGATGAAGAGGTATACTTTTTAGATAATCAAGATAATTATGATGATGTTAGGTGCCCAACTTGTCAAAAAACAGATCCAGAACTTCTTTTAGAAGTTCAAGTAAATGAAAAGAGTAAATTTTGGAATCTTTTTAGTTATCTTGATAGTTTTACGGATAAAAAATTATGAAAAATTACAATACATTAAAGACTCAAATTTACTATCAATTAAAGCGTCAATTTAAAATAAAGCTAGGTGAGTCATTCAATCTTGTAGTCTCTTTTGTGGTAGCACCTCTTCTTGCATGGCTTACAGCGCTTATTTTTAGAAGTGATACTGATTTAGTCGCTAATGATTCATATCCGACATTTCTATTTTTTATGTTGATTTCTGGAGTATTCTTTGGACTTCTTAGTTCAGTATTTGAGATTATTAAAGATAAGGCTATGATTCAAAGAGAGAGCCTTGGTGGGGTCTCTGGTGTTGGATATTATCTATCCAAATATCTTGTACTTGCATTTTTTGGGCTTATACAAACTATTTTATTTAATGTTGTAGCAATGCAACTGCTAAATTTAACTTTTGGACTTATGTTTTTTAATTCAATAATCATGTATCTATTGGTACTTATAAGTATTTCACTTGGACTATTTGTCTCTTCAATTGTTAGAAGCACATTAGTTGCATCTAACCTTATACCTATTTTTATTATTCCACAAATACTTTTGGGTGGCTTAATACCATATAATCAGATGGATAAGTCTATTTTTATGTGGGAAGAGGATATTGAAGCAGTTCCTCCAATGGCAAAAGTTATTCCTGTAAAATATGCTTATGAATCTGTAGTTATGGGTAATATTGCATTTATAGATGAGCAAGAGGGTGAAATTAATAATCAAATATCTCAGATGGTTAATCACTTAGAGTATAACCAGTTTATGAGTATTGAACAAGAGGCTATGAGTGTATGTTTTGGTTTGGAAGTTTGTGAGAAAACTTGGTTTTTTAATATACTAATTATGCTTTTTTACGATGCTCTTATGTTGTTATTAGGTTATTTTACATTTAAAAGGAGAATATACAATGGTTAAATTAGTGATTGCCTTTTTATTAATAGGTTCAACAATGCTTAATGCAAAACGTGCAGGTGCATGTATACCAATAAGAGAGTTAAGTGTTCTTAAAAAATCAATTATAGGTTTGAAGCTAGATAAGTCTCAAAAGGATAAACTTGTCAGTTATGAGGAGACCCTAAAAGAGACAATAATGAACGTTAAAGCAAATGCGTCTAAAAATGATGGAAAACTATCTACTATGTTTAGTGATGAGAAGTTTTTGAGAGAAAAGTTTTTACATCTTACAGCAGAACAAAATATTAAAATTAGTGATGCAATTGCAACATACTTTTCTAAAATGTATACTATGCTTACAAAAAAGCAAAAAGAGAAGCTCATACTTAAATTTAAAAAGATTGAGAAAAAGAGGTCTAAGAAGAGGTAGGTTCAAGTAAAAAGTCTATAGTATTTAAAGAGATAATAAAACAAGCGCCATCGTCTATATTCTTTGCCTCAAGTTTTCCTTTATGGTGTTCTTCTATAATTACTTTTGACATATGTAAACCAAGACCTGTTCCTTGCTTTTCGCTTTTAGTTGAAAAGTAGGGGTCAAATATATTTTCTATTATATCTTCTGCTATTCCACCACCATTGTCTTGTATTTCAATTATGTTTAAATCTTTATAGTTTTTGGTTCTAATTGTAATCTTAGGGTTTTCTATATTTTTATTTATAAAGTTGTCTTGTGCATTTTTTAATATATTTAAAATTACTTGCATCATCTCATTTTCAAACATTGAAATTTTATTTTCATTGCTATACTCCTCAATTATCTCAATATTATTAGCTTCTAATGTAGATTTTATAATATTTAGTGCTTTTTCTATTGGTAAAGTGATTGGTTGTGTGGAGAATTTTTTGTTTGGTTTATAGAAGTTTCTAAAGTCATCTATTGTGTTTGTAAGATTTTTTACATAAATGGCTATCCTATCTAGGTTGTCATTTAATTGCTCTTTAAAAGCTGTAGCCTCTTTTTCTATAGAGAGGTTATATTTTTCTAAATACAATATCATCTGTATATTTGAAGCTGTTACAGCTATAGAGCTTAGTGGTTGTCTCCATTGGTGAGCAATCATACTAATCATCTCACCCATTTGAGCTAAACGAGACTGATTAAACATATGTTGCTGCTGAACTCTATTTTTTTCAACCTCTTCAGTTACCTTTACTTGAAGTAGGTATTTTTGTCTTATACTGCTATATATAGTAAGTGCAAGTATAAGGAGTATAACTATTGAACCTACATTTATATATATATATTCATCTATTATTCTTTTAATATTTATACCTTTTGAGTAAGAGACTAGGTAAGCTACTGTTTTTTTATCTTTTATATTATTAATTGGTAAAAAAGCAACAACATAAACATTATTAGCTAACACATTGTGTAGAGCAAATGGTTTGTTGTAAGTAATGTTTTTTGCAATATCTTTTTTTAGAGTTTTATTAGTAGATACCTCCTCTTTAGAAAATCTACAATGCTCTTGAGATGGTGTGATTGCGTATAGAAAGTCATTATGTTCAATGCTCTGTATATACTTAACAACTCTTTGCTCTTTCCAAATGTTTGAATTGAAAATATTTTTATTAAGAATGAAATGTGTATCTAAACCATGTAGCAAAGTCATATTGTCTTGTAGAAAGTCTGAAGCAAAAGCTATATCTACACTTCCAAGTAATTCATTTTTGTAGCTAAGTGGAAAAATGTTACGAAAAGCGTGAGAGACTTTACCCTGTTCAAAACCATTAATTGGTGTTCCATGAGAATTTACATAGGTGAAGCTATAACGTACTGATGAGAGGTCATCATCAAATTTTTTATGTTTATGGACTCTTAAAAATGTTCTATTATTATTGAATGAAAATAGCATAATATTTACACCATACTGCATCATTCTCTCATAGTGAGGTCTTAACAAATCATAGACTTTTTGACGTATTATAGCTCGCTCTTCATCACTACTAGCATGTTTTGCTTTTGCAAAAAGTTTTAAAAAATTTGGTTGACTTAATATAGTCTCATAAAAGTTTTGAGATATGCTTTTAAAGTGAGAAGTTGTGACTTTATAGTTATTGTCTAGGTAGTTAATTTGCTGAGTATATATGTTTTTAATATAGTCATCTTTATATGCAGTAGTAATTAAGTATACTATAGCGTAAAGCAGTATGAAGAATATAATAATAAGATTTCTAATTGTACGTAGAGAGGATCTATTTTTTAAGAACATTTTTTTCACCAAATTATTAATATAGTGTACATTGTTTGCACATTATTATAACAAAACAAAACTAAATATTACTATAAAAGTTTTAATTATTATTTATCTTGAAGTATCATTGATAATAAGATACAATTGCAAACTTTTAATGGAAAAGGTAGTGGCATGTCAATTTTTGGTAGCAGTAGAGAAGATAAGAGTAGAATTTTTGAACTTGAACAAAAAAATAGTGAATTGCAACGTAAGATAGATGAGTTAGAATCTAGCATAGACTTAAAAAAAACTTCTGAAGAACAAGAATCTAAAACTTTTAATGAGAAAGAAAATTCAGTAAAAGATATTATACAGTTACTTTTAAAGTCATATAATAACGGCGTTACTTATACTAAAATTATTATGCAATCAGCAATTGAACAACTTGATGAAGCTGGTAAACTTAATGGGCATACTGGTAAACGCATAGATATTGTTCAAGATGATAGTAAGCATATTAATGAAACTATAGATTATATTGCCCAGGAGGCTACGAGTTTAGATGCAGGTGCGAATGTACTGCATGAAAGTGTTACCTCTATTGGAAATATAATTGATTTAATTAAAGATATTTCAGATCAGACAAATTTACTAGCACTAAATGCAGCTATTGAAGCAGCTCGTGCGGGTGAGCATGGTAGAGGCTTTGCTGTTGTTGCTGATGAAGTTAGAAAACTTGCTGAACGTACTCAAAAAGCGACTCAAGAAGTTGAGATTAGCATAACTCAATTAAAGCAAAATACATCAGAGATTCAAGATACTGCTGAATCGTTTAGAAAAAGTACTGATGATATGAATGAAAGATTATCTTCATTTTTTCAAGAGTTAGAGTCTGTAATCTCAAATTCGCAACGAATATCAGGTATTACTGAAAATATTACAAATGAGGTTGGTATTGGAACAGGTAAGTTAGATCATATACTATTTAAACTACTGGGTTATAACGCATTTATAAATAATGAAAACAGTGAATTAATAGATGAAAATAGTTGTGCTTTTGGTCAGTGGTTTAATTCAAATAAAGAGAAAATTAAAGATGATACCAAAACTATAAATAGCCTAGGTCAGCATCACACAATAGTTCATCAAAAAACAAAAGAAGCAGTTTCAGAGTGGAAAGAGGGTAATTTTGAAAAAGCTATTGAGTTAATGAATAGTGTTGAATACTCAAGTGAGACAGGTTTTCAAGAGCTATATGCTAGTTTTGTTGAGCATAGAAAATAGTTAGGTATTAGACTATATACATTTCCATCGCATCAAGTAGCTTTTTATCTTCGGCTACTATATGATGTATAAGATTTATCTCAATAAAATGTGCTAGTTCAAGCTCAATCTCGTGCATTTGTAGCTTTGGAATTTGTACGATTAAATTGTTAAAGTCTGCAATGATATATTGATGTAACTTTTTGTGCCTTTGTATAAACTCATGCTCTACAAGTGAGTCCATGAACTCCTCTTCATGATCAAAATGTAACTTGATATACTTAGATAACTCTCTTAATGATCTCTTTATAGTCTGCACTTTGATAGTATGATTCTCATACTCTTTGAAAAAGTCAGAGGCTATTTCAAAAAGTTTTTTATGCTCTTTATCTATCCCACTATTTCCTACTAGGTACTCATTTTTAAATTCGGCTCTATATTTGATATTTTCATTTTGCCTTTTCCAAATAGCAATTTTTTTATCATTAAGCAGTATGTGCCCTAGCATTAGAGTCTCGATAAAATATGACAACTGTTTTTCAAACTCTATTGCACTCATAGATGTAATCTTTTGAATAAAGTCACTCATAGCTTCAATAATTTTAATGTGCTCTTTTTTATGCTCTTCAAGAGTTGGAAACTTTATAAGCTCCATATATTCCTCTTCATGTTTAAAGTGCGTTTTACTATATTCATATATGCTATTAACTTCATCTTTAATTTTCTGTTTTCTAAGTGAAGGCTCAACAATTTCTTTGGCTTTGCGAGCGATTTCAAAAAGCTTTTTATGTTCACTATCTATGAGAGTATCACCAATTAAATAGGAGTCTTGCCATTCTAAGTCAAACATTTATACCAACTTTATACGTGGAATTGATTGTTATTATAACCAATAGCTCTTCAAACATGAGTAATCATTTTAAAATGAGTTATAAAATAGTAGTATATCTACTGTTTTTTAGTACAATTGCAGTAATAAATTAAGAAGAAAAGAGAAATAATGCATACATTTCAAATTGCAGAACTAGTACTAGATAATTATAAAAATGATAAACTAAGTGAAGAGAGAATTAACTTTTTAATAACACAAGCCAATGAGCAACTTGATGAAATATCTCAAAACAGAGAGATATATAACAGCTTTTTAAACAAAATTAATTCACCCCAAAAGGTAGACAATACCATTCTTTGGATACTTCTTATGTCAAATGAAGGGATATGTTGTGAGTACATAAGTGAATTTGATAAAGATTTTAGGGAAATAATCCCAATTAGTGATTTAGCTGATTTATTAGTTCACATTGTTCACTTAAAAAAAGTTAAAAACATTGAATTAGATGGATTTGATTATTTATTAGAATCGCAAGCAGAAGGTATAGAAGAGGTCGATCAATATGCTTTTACAAATGCCTTACTCTATATTCAAAAATCAAAAGAGGTAGCAATGGAGTTTTGACTTTTCTGGAACAGTAGATTTAGAGAGTGAACTATAGCCACGTATAATAGGGATTTAAAAATGAAAATAAGAGTCTATTATGAAGATACAGACGCTGGTGGGATAGTTTATCATACAAATTATTTAAAATATTGTGAGCGCGCTAGGAGTGAGCTATTTTTTGAAAAAGAGTTATCTCCTGTTATTGGTGAGGCTCATTTTGTTGTAGTTCATATTGATGCAAATTTTAAAGCTTCTGCAAAACTTGGTGATATGTTAGATGTTACAACGGTTTTAAAAAGTAACAAACGAACCTCTTTAGTGCTTACTCAGGAGGTGCTTCTTGATGGGGTTTTACTATTTTCAATGGATGTTACTCTTGTATTTACAAAAGGTGCTCGTCCTGTGAGATTAACTAAAGAGGCGTTAGAGCTATTTAGTATCAACAAAGCGTGAATATGTTGCACGCTTTAGCTCTATTGGATAGTCCATCTGGTTTTTTTTCATCTTTATATTTGCAAACTCTCTAGGCTCACCTGTAATACGATTGTAAAAATAATCAACCCCTAATGTTGATGAAAAGTTAATCCAGTCATACTCTATATTGTTATTTAGTAGGTAGTTTATTTCGCTTAAGTAGTTGTTGCTATTTTGTATTGAGTTTGCTATGAGCATATGTTTACGATCATTGTATTGTGTAATAGACAGAAGTAAAGGGTCATAATTAATTTGAGTAGATAAGATTCTGTCACTTTCAATATCATAAAGAGTTAATTGTGACATCACAAGCCCACTTTTAATAATAGGAGTGTTTAAAATTGCTGTTGTATTTGTTAGTTTCCTATTTTTTCTTAGAACTTTTTTAAGGTTAGATGTACGATGACTAATGCTCTGTTTTAGAACAATATTTTTTCTTTTTAATTTTTTCTCTACCTTTTTATTTAGAGTTCTCCCTAGTGCTCCATCATCATAAAAAATAGAGACTTTGGTTCTGATTTTTTTCATTAGTTTATCTATCTGTGCGTCATAATCTATCCCACCAAACCAGTTGGTATCTGGGTTGATGTTTTTCATATTATTTATATTAATTGTTGGAAAATAGATTGAGAGGTTGCTTTGAAGATTTAAAGCTCTTTGTGCTCCATCATTTGTAAGTGGAGCTATTACATATTTAAAGCCTTTAATTTGAATCTTTTGTAATACTTCTTGTAGACTCTCTTGCATTTCATCTTCGACATAAAAGTTTTCTAGTTCAAAGTGACGGTTTTTTGCAAGTAGGTATGCAAATACTGTATCTGAAATTTGAGTTGCATAGCGACCTATTGATTTATGTGGTATTAAAAGAGCGATTGAGAGGTTGGTATATCTCTCTTGCTCTATATTAAAAAGAGATTTATAAATTAATAGCTCTTGATGCAAAGATTCATTTTTATTGTTTTTATTAGAACGTGCTAAAAATGAGAATATTTCACCATTATCTAGGTGCCTTTTTAGGCACTGCTCATTACACTTTTCTGAGGTAACATTTAGCATTGTACTTTTAGGAACAGTCACAGGAGAGATTAGATGACTTTTAGCAAAAAGTATCGTACTAAATAGAAATAGGAAAAAAACATTTTTCACATATGTGCCTTTATAATTTTAAGATCATTAAAAGCCATCTTTTTCATTGATGGATTTCTAAGTAAAAATGCTGGATGAAACGTTGGGATTATAGTGTAACCATTTCTATTTATCTGTTGACCATGAATTTGTTGTAGGTCTGAGTTGTCACCAGTTAGGTAAAAGTAACTGGCTTCACCAAGTGTAACTACTAGTTTTGGCTTTACAAGCTCAATCTCTCGTAACAGGTAGGGTTTACAGCTTAAAAGTTGCGTTTGGCTAGGTTGTGAGTTAATTGGCAGTTTACACTTTAGTGCGTGTGTTACATAAACTAAATCTGTACTTATCTCTAATACATTTTGTACCATGTTTGTAAAAAGTTCTCCTGAACGTCCAGCATAAAATGAGTTTGCATCATCAGTTGTAGGGCATACATGATCAGTTACAAATAAAATATCGCTATTTTCATCGCCCTCACCAAATAAAACCTGTTTTCGTACCTTACTAAGGTCACATAAATGACAGTTTAGAGCAGTCTGTTTTAGCTCTTTAAATGTACTAGGAAGCTCTATAGAACTATGTTCATTAATACTTATTGGGTCAATATATTTTACACCCAACTCACGTAAAACATAAAGGTTGTGCAAAATTGCTCTATTTTGATAAGAATCCATTGCTGTAAGTTTAATCAATGGTGTGTTAAAAAGAGATAATATTGTAATATTTATGCCTTAGAAAGATATTAGAAAGGAATAAATATGTATACTTCATAAATTAAACTTAACTTGTAAATGTAGTTAAATTCATTTGGTAGGATTTAGATATTGAAATTTTATTTTATTTTATTTTATATCTTTACTCTACTTGCTAATGCAGGGAGTTATGAGTTAGGGCATGGTGTTAAATTACACGAAAAACTTCGTATAGGTGGTTACTTTTCTACTGATTATGAAGTTAGCGAGACAAGAAGACGTGCAAGACTTGATGATGTCGCATTTTTAGCTTATGGTAATCTAACCTCAAACCTCTCATATTTAGTTGAAATAGAGGCTGCTCCATTTTTTCAACGTGATTTTAGAGCAGGAACCCAAGAGTATGACCGTCATTTCCATAGAGAACGACTCTACTTTGATTATCAATATTCTGAAATGGCAAATTTTCGTGTAGGAAAACAGATTACGCCAATTGGTTATTGGAACCTTGAACCTATTAATGTGCTTAGAGAGACAAGTTCTAATCCACTTCTTAGCAGTAAGATGTTTCCTAAATTTTTAACTGGATTAGATATTTATGGTTATATTCCTTGGTTTGATTCAGTTACCTATCATATCTTTATGCAAAATAATAAAGATATAGATGAAGATTACATAAATATTAAAAATGAGCACTTTTTTGGTCTGTCGCTAGAAAATGAAGTTAGTATGGATTTTCAGTATGGTGGTAGTTTTGGTGAATTTATCACAGAAGATAGAAAGCGTACACAATTTGCTCAATTAAATGCAAAGTATGAACTATCTAATAATCTCTCCATTCAATCAGAAGTAGCACTTAACCATGTAGATGATCATGCGACTACGGTTAAGGGTTATAAATTCGCTGGCTATTTTCAATCTCTTTATAGAATTTCATCTAAACATGCTCTTGTTGGACGTTATGAGTATTTTAATGATGATGCTACAGATATTTCAGATCACATTGGAATTTTTGGGTATAGCTATAGACCAATTTACCCAGTATCCCTTAAAGCTGAGTATCAGTGGAACTCTGATGAGAAGTTAAATAAATTTATTACCTCATTTTCGGTACTTTTTTAATGAGATATATTTTTACTATTTTAATGATATTGTCAGTTCAGTTATCTGCTGCTAAGTATGGTGTTGTAGTTACATCACATAAGAGTAAAGTTGAGAGTCCAACGTTGCGTCAATTAAAAGATATTTTCTTAATGAAACGTCACTATATAGGTGATACCAAAGTTTTACCAATAAATATGCTTCTAGCTTCTGATTTAAGACAAAAGTTTGAGAAAATAGTTTTGAAAATTAATCGTGAAAAGTTAAATAATTACTGGATAAAACAGCACTTCCAAGGTATAAGTCCACCAGTGACACAAGCCTCAGCACGTTCTGTTAAGCTTTTTATTAAAAATGTTGAAGGAGCTATAGGTTATCTTCCACTAAGTTTAGTTGATGATGACATGAGAGTACTTTATGAGTTTTAAGCTCAAAACAATTCTTTTAATTCTTTCAATTAGTCTCATTCCATATATTCTTTTAATGCTTTATGCTGGGAATATACTTCGTAATGAGTATTATAAAAATGCACAGAGTGAAATGCAAACACAACTACAATTAAGTGTTGGACGCATTGAACAATATCTAGAAACTCTAAAGCGAGATATGGAATTTGTTGTAGGACTAGATACAATGAACGATATTTTCTCACTTGATTTAGATCGCAGAATTAGCCATCTACTTGAAGAAAAAAAAACCTCACTAAAATTAGATGGTGATTTCTACCTTTTAGATACTTCGGGTAAAATCATCGCCTCTAGTAGTGCTAAAAAACTTTCTAAAATTATGGAAGCTGATTCATTTTTTACTTCGTCTATTCATTCACCTTTTGATAATAAAATCATTGGAACTTTAGTTGTAGAATTTTCTCTTAAAAACTTAACACGATTTTTTTCAAACAGTGACAGTCGTCACTACTATATAATTTTAGATAATAAAGATGTATTTTTTCGTCCAAAAGAGTTTAAGCGAGCAGTTCATGTAGGTATGAACTTGAAAAGTAAATCTAATATTCAAATTGTGTTAGAAGAGGACGGCGAGGTTTTCTCAAAGCTTTTAGATAAATATGAAAACATATTTATAGTTGCTTTAATTGTTGGTGCACTTTTAATTGGACTTATATCACTTTTCTTTACTTCACGTTTGGTAAGACCAATTCTAAAACTTTCAAAAGTTGCAGATGATATTACTCAAAAGCAAGACTACTCATATCAGGTTGATGTATCTTCAAATGATGAAATAGGAAAACTTTCTAAATCTTTTAATATGATGATAACAGGAATGTCTAATGCACTAGTTGAGCTTAAAAATGAGAGTGAAAACCGTATAAAGCTTACACAAGAGCAGGGTAAAAATGAGATGCTTGAAGAGCTTTCATCTAAACTCTCTAAATACCTTTCTCCACAAATATATGAATCTATCTTCTCAGGTGCTCAAGATGTCACATTAACATCTAAACGTAAAAAACTTACAATCTTTTTTTCTGATATTATTGGTTTTACAGATATAACAGATAAGATGGAATCAGAAGATTTAAGCGAACTTCTTAATGATTACCTCAACAGTATGACAATTATTGCTCTAGAATATGGTGCAACGGTTGATAAATATATTGGTGATGCAATGATGCTATTTTTTGGAGATCCTAAATCTAAGGGTATACAAGAAGATGCGCAAGCATGTGTAAATATGGCACTAGCGATGCAAGAGAAGATGTATGAATTACATAAAAACTGGAAAGTTAAAGGCTTTACAAAGCCATTTCAGGTTCGTATGGGTATTCATACAGGTTATTGTACAGTTGGTAATTTTGGAAGTGAAAATAGGCTAGAGTATACAATTATAGGCTCTTCTGTTAATTTGGCAAGTAGAATAGAATCAGCTGCACAGCCAAATGAAGTATGGATTTCAGAAGAGACACAACTACTATTAAATAGTGAATTTCACTGTACAGAACGCACACAAATCACACCAAAAGGTTTTATGCGTCCAATTACACTCTTTAGTGTCGAAAAATATAAATCATCTGATTCAGATAAAGGTATGATAGATGAAGATGGCTTGTCACTACATTATGAGTTAGAAAGAATTAGTCCTGAACGTAAAAATAGTCTAAAAGAAGAGTTGTCTAATTTGATTGAAAAGTTGTAATTTTAACTTTTTGGGAAATATACTTTGTTGAACTATTGCCTTAAATTACTAGGCCATTAATAGTACTTTTTATGGTAAGCTTTGATAGCGCTAGATAATTATGTTTTTATAAAGAGTAATCAATGGCTAAAATAGAAAGTTTTGAAAAGTATGCTAATCTGTATGATGAGTGGTTTGATAAACATAATTCAATATATGATGATGAGCTTAAAACTATAAAAAAGCTAGTTGAAAATCATATAAATGGCTTAGATATTGGTTGTGGTAGTGGAAGGTTCGCTATACCTCTTAATATAAAAACAGGAGTTGAGCCATCTAAACAGATGAGAGAGTTAGCCAAAGAAAAAGGGTTAGAAGTTTTTGACAATAGTGCTGAGCAGCTTCAGTTTAAAAATGAAGCATTTGATTTTGCAATTATGATTACAACAATCTGTTTTTTGGATAATCCACTAAAAGCACTGAAAGAAGCTAACCGAGTTATCAAAAAGGGTGGCTTTTTAATAATCGGTTTTATTGATAAAGATTCTATTGTTGGTAAGAAATATCACTCTACAAAAAAAGATAGTAAGTTTTATAATGATGCAACATTTTATTCAGCTAATGAAGTTATTGCCTTATCAAAAAGTGCAAACTTCTCTTATAGCGAATCAATTGGTGTTGAGAGTACTGAGAACAGCTTTTTATTTATGAAGTTTTTTTGTAATTCTTAATACTTATATAATTATTTAGATTCTCTTATAAGCTCTTCTAATATATTTCTGTATTCAATAATTGCATTTACGTAACGAACAGGTTCTTCGCCCCTTGCGTAGCCATATTTAAGGTTTCTATAGTATTTTTTTTGAGCCAATAGAGGTAGGGCTAATTTTATATCTTTCCACATTGATGGATTCTTACCCATTTTAATAGTCAATTTTCTAGCATCATAAACATGACCAATTCCAACATTGTAAGCTGCCATTGCTAAATATAGGCGGTTATCATCTACGACATCTTTAGGCATTATTCTAATTAATTGAGCTATATATTTTGCTCCACCGTAAATACTCTCTTTTGCATCAAGTCTACTTTTGACACCAAGGTTTTTTGCAGTCTTTAATGTTAGCATCATCATGCCTCTAACACCAGTGTTGCTTTTTGCACGTGGATTCCAATGCGACTCTTGGTAAGACTGCGCAGCTAAAAGTGTCCATGGAATATTATAAAGCTTTCCTGCATCTTTAAAGTCTTTCTCAAACTTAGGTAGTAATGTTTTAACTCTCTTATGAAACTTTTTTGTATCATAGTAGTCAAAAATATTTATATGTCCATAGTACCTATCTCGCAGTTCTGCTAGATGTCCAGATTGTGCATATTCATTGAACCACTCATATAAACTATACTTCAAGTCATCGTCATCTTCTCTTAGAATCCACGCATGTTGTTCAAGTTCACTTAGTGGCATTGCCATTGCAAGCTCAGGATAGTATCTAAGGTTTATAGCAAATATATTAGAATCTGCCACTGTACAATCTATCTCTTTTTGCCATACCTGTTTTAATAGCTGTTCTGTTGTAAACTCTTCAGTTGTACTACAATTTAAATCTACGTAGTCGCTTTTTATCCCAGCTAAAGTTTCATTATAACTAGTGTTTTTACCAACAACAATTTTAAGACCTGAAAGCTCTGATATACTCTTTGGAAAAGATCTACGCCTAACTATATCTCTATGGCAAATCAGTTGCTCTTGTACTTGAAAGTACTTTGGACCAAAGTTAAATTCATGAGATCTCTTATCTGTATAGGTTAGTGATGCTGAAGTTATATCACCAACACCACTTTTTGTAAGCTCTATAGCTTTAGTAATTGTATCTGCAACAATTACATTCAAATTGACATTTATGTGGTCTGCATAATTTTTTAGTAAATCATACTCAAAACCCTCAGCACCCTCAGCACCTATATAGTAGCTAGTAGGAGCATTTAACATAACAACATCTAAAGTTTGTTTATCTTTAATTTTTTGTAGATTTGATGGTTCACTAAGTACGTCAGTTGCCTTGACATACCAGCCAACTAGGGCGAACAATAATGCAAGTATAGATAATGCAAATATATGTCTTTTTCTCATTTAACTATTATATCAGAAAAAATTATATATAGTTACAAGATATATTACTACTGCAATAATGATGGTTCAGCAAAATAATATCCTTGAGCGAATTCAATACCAAGCTCTTTTACTTTTTTGTAAACTGTTTCATTAGTAACAAATTCTGCAATTATTTTAAGCCCCTTTTCTTGCGCAAAGGTTTGAATAGTCTTTACTATAATCTGACTGTTAACTGACTCATGAATATTTTTAATGAAAGAACCATCAATTTTAAGTGTAGTTATGGGTAAATTTTCAATCTGACCAAAATTAGAGCATTGAACTCCAAAATCATCTACAATAAACTCTATTCCAAGATTGTTTATTTTTATAATCATATCTTTAATATCTTGTGAGTTACTAATAGCGTTGTATTCAAGAATCTCTAGTGCAAGAAGTGTTGGATCTACTTTATGTCTTGCAATAGTTGTTGTAATAAACTCATATAGCCCTTCATTGAGAAACTCTGCATCACTTATATTTATACTATAACGATTTTTACTCTCACTGGCATGCTCACACGCTTGTTCAAACATAAATTTAAAAATATTGTAAAGTTGACCACTATTTTCAGCTGCAGATAAAAACTGTGCTGGATAAAGAATTGTTCCTTGATGATTAAGTCGTACTAATAGTTCATACTTATCGATACTATTATCAGATATATTATAAATAGGCTGTGCATAAGCCATAATATTGTTATTTTCAATGGCATCTTTTATAATAGGTGCCCAGTGATTTGTATCATTTATACGCTGAATTATTTTAAGGTCATTTGAGTAAAACTTGATTTGATTTCTACCATCATAACGAGCCTCTTTAAGGGCTAACTCTGCTTTTTTCATAATATCATCTTCTGTTTGATGGGCAACACCTATGGTTGTTTCAATACTCTTATTAAAACTATTAGTAATGATTTTTAATTTAGATATATCGTCTTTAATACCCTCAACTATCTCAACTAAGTTGTCAAGATTTTCATCTTTACTTACAAGTGCAAAAATATCATTATGAACATGATAAATGTTAAAACTGCTACTATACATAGATGTAAGAAATCCACCCAACTCTTGAAGAACATAGTCGCCAACGTCATAACCATTAGTATCATTAATAATACTAAAGCCTATAATATCAATTAATACAAGTGTCTTATGAGAATTTTTTGAGAAGTCATCAATAAGCTTGTTCCTATTAGGTAAATGCGTCAGTGCATTTGTCGTCATCTGTCTATATGTATCTTTATACTTATCTTGAAGTTCTATTAGCTGTCCATATTGCTTAATAGAGGTTCTTATAACTGTATATAGTCGTTCTGAAGTTAGTTCAGTTTTTTCCTTAAAATCGTTGATGTCATAGTGCTGAATCACTTGCATCTGTGGGTGCTCGTTGGCTTGACCAGTACGTATAATAAGTCGAATAGTCCTGTTTTGTAGGTCATTTCTAATGTAATTTACAAGTTCAAGACCTGCTTCTGATGTTTCCATAACAACATCTACCATTGCCATTGCAATATTGGGCTCTTTGTGTAAAATCTCTTTTGCTTCTTCTGCGCTATAAGCATTAAAAATATTTAGTTTAAAATCACTAAAGTTCATAGATGTTAATGCAATATTTGTGACTTCATGGATTGCATGATCGTCATCAACAATAAGAATATTATATATTTTTTTAGCCATATGGAAATTGGTTTTGTTTTTTTTCGCAAACGCAATATTTGCCATGATTTAAACCTTTTTTACTTTATTATTAAGACTAATTGTAAACCCAAGACCATGAGGTGAAATTCTCACTACTTTGAGTGTACCACCAAGTTTTTGTGTGATAAGATTATATACTATATTTAGACCAAGACCACTACCACCTGTACCACGTTTTGTTGTAAAGAATGGGTCAAAAATTTTCTTTTCATAGGCATCATCAATTCCTTTACCATTATCTTTGTAAGTAATGATTAAAGTTTCATTAGTTTCTTCTAAAGATATTTCAATTATATTCTCTTCATTATTATTTTCAAAACCGTGATTAATTGAATTAATGATTAGATTTGAAAAAATCTGAGAAAAAATACCAGGGTAGCTATTTAGCTCAATCTCTTCATCAATGTTGTTAATTATTTTCACATGCCTTTTTTTAAGAATATTTCTAAGGCTAATTACAATGTCATCCATATATTGTTTAAGATTGAACTCGCGTTTTTCTTCAACGTGCTGATCTACTGATATATTTTTAAATGATTTTATCAAAGTAACTGCATTATTAAGTTGGTTACCTATTATTTTAACTATCTGTTTAGTCTCATCTATATACTCTTTTAGTGCCTCTTCTGTTAGAGATTGCTCATTGTAATTTGACTCCATTTTGTTTACTTCGTTATCAATATGAGATATGCTAGTTAGAACTATGCCAAGGGGAGTATTTATCTCATGTGCAACTCCAGAAACTAATGAGCCCAAAGAAGCCATTTTCTCAGACTCTATAAGCTGGTTTTGTACAAGTTTAATTTTTTCAAGACTCTCATTTAGCTTAATCCTTGCTTTCTCTTCACTACTTACAAAGTAGTAGTAAAGAGTGAATATTATTGTAATTGTCATAATAAAATTAAAGACAAAAAAGAAAATAATATACCCCTCAGACAGACCTATATCAAACTGCTTTGCTTCTTGATCTACCAGTCCACTAAAAATCATTAATAAGATAAAGAGCATAAGCCAAACTATAGCCATATGTTTTCTTCGCAGTGTAAAACTTCCAAATACAGCTAAAACGGCCCAAAGTACATTACCACCGCTAGCTACGAATCCTCCAAGAAAAAACTGAAAGAAAAATGGAAGTAATAGAGATATTAATATTTGAATATTTTGTGACACTATAAAGTTTTTTGTATTATAGAGATAAAAAAAGTTTAGAGTAGTAATTCCTACGTAGGTAAAAGGAACTATCATTGGAATATAGAGTCCATTTATGATACAAATTATTCCCCATAAAAGACCACCAAAACTCATTAATAAACCCATATAGATAAGGAAGCCATGTTGACGCTTCACCTCTTCAGTATCAGTATCCATATCAGCAATAGTTAGAATAGGATTAAAATACTTTAGAAGCGTTTTCATTATTACAATACACCTTTCTAAAATAAACATTAGTCATTATAGTGTATTTTTTTATATTATTTAATTAATTTTACTTATAACTATAGGTAATTTTATAAAAGTATAATATTACTACAAAGATTAGAAATTTGCAAAGCTCAGAAAGAGCTTTACGAGAAAGTTACTATACGAAATCTACTTTTGCTACGTGGTGGTTAAGCCCTAGCTCTTCTGCTGAAATACCAAGTGCAAGTCCAACCATTTGAGGTAGGTGAAGAACTGGTAAGGTTACATCTCTTCCCATTTCTGCACTTAAATGTGGTTGTTTAACATCTAAGTTTAGATGACATAGTGGACATGGTGTTACCATCCAGTCTGCATTATTATCACGTGCGCCTAAAAGTGCAGCACCACTTAGTCGGTTTGCAGTTGTTGGTGCTTGAAGATCTACATGAAAGCCACAACATTTGTTTTTCTCTTCATAATCAACGCTAACACCGCCGCAAGCCTCTATTAAATCATCTAGTGAAGTTGGAACATATGGGTTTTCTCCGCTATTACTACTGCTTTGAATCTCAGTAGGGCGAATGTTATGACAGCCGTAAAATGGTGCAATATTAAACTCACTTAGTGGTTTTTTAACCTTTGCTTTAATATTATCTAATCCATAATCTTCAATTAATGCATAAAGAAAATGTTTAACTTGTGATGAACCTTTGTACTCTAGTTCAACTTCAGATAATTGTTTATTGATATTCTCTTTTAGTTCATTGTTACCATCTAGTCTATGTTTTGTCATGCCTGTATTTAGTTGACAAGTATTACAGATTGTAACCATATCCAGACCTAAATTTTCAGCATAACAGATATTTCTTGCATTTAGCACAAGAGAAAGATTGTCATCAAAGTCTTGTAGGTGACTAGCACCACAACAACTAGCTTCATCTAAAAGAACAAGTTCAATGTCAAGCGCATCTGCAATCGCCATTGTTGATTTTAGTAGTTCAGGAGTACTTTCTCTAGCTGTACATCCAGTATAGAGTGCATATCTTAATTTTGCCATAAGGACTCCTTAAAATTTAACCGTTGACGATTTTTTAACAAGTGTTTTTATTTCGTCAAGATTTTTAGATTTTGGCATATTCCAAGGCATTACAATTTTTCCATTTTTAAACATTGCAATAGCTTCAGGAAGATGTTTTAGTACACCAATGTTACCTTCTGAATAACGAACTAACTCGCCCTCATCAAGTAGACCATGCTTTTTAATAGAGTGCTTGAAACCAACTGCATGACGTGTCGCCACATTGTTGATCGCCATATCTTCTTCAAAAATTTGGTTATGTAGTTTTGTGATTTTTTCAATTGGATTCACATCTTTTGGACAAGCTTCTGCACATTCAAAACATTTTACACAGTCCCAAACACCAGATGCTGGTTGGTTAACAGTGTCAAGTCTATCAGTTTTTGCTTCATCTCTAACATCTGCTGTAAAACGGTAAGCTTTTGCAAATGCAGCAGGCCCAATAAAGTCTTCATTCACTTCAAGAGCAGGACAAGAGTAAAAACAGCTACCACACTGAATACAGTAATCTGCTTCAAGTAGTTTTTCCGCCTCTTTAGGTGTAACTAAGTGCTCTTTTTGTGGATGTTCATCCACATTTGCAACAAGGTAAGGTTTTACCTCATCATATTTGTCCCAGAAATCCTTTTTATCAACAATCATATCTTTCACTGCGCGACGTTCGCTTAGTGGAGTGATTGTCATCTCTTCACCAAATAGTCCTATGAGATCAAACATTCTCTCTTTACAAGCTAGAACGGCTTTTCCGTTAACTTTTACAGAACAGCTTCCGCAGATTCCATGACGACAACTTCTTCTGTAACTAAATGAGCCATCAAATTCCCATTTAATTCTATTTAGAATGTCAAGCACAACCTCTTCGTGCGTAACTTCCATTGTATATTCTTTATAGTGTGGCAGATAGTCAGTCTCTACGTTGAAGCGAAAGACTTTGAATGTTATGCTCTGCGTACTACCCATTGTATCTTGCATGTTATTCCTTAATAAGTTCGTTCTTTAACTTCAAATTTGCCAAGTGTGACATCCATGTATTCAGTCGTTATAGTTCCATCTTTAGCCATATAAGCCATAGTATGCTGTAAAAACTCATCGTCATTACGAGTTGGAAAATCTTCTCTAAAGTGTGCGCCACGGCTCTCTTTACGAAGTAGGGCACCCTCAACAATAAACATTGAGTAATCTAACATATGACCAAGCTCAATAGCTTCTTGTAATTCAGTATTGAAAATTTTTGATTTATCTTCAATTCTAATACTTTTATATTTTTCTTGTAGAGACTTAATTATACCAATCTGTTTAGTTAAAAGCTCCTCAGTTCTAAAAACACTAGCGTTTACTGTCATTGTCTCTTGTAACTCTTCACGAAGTTTAGAGACTGACTCTGTACCGTTATTTGTACGAGTCCATTCAACTTCGTTTATCATTCTAGTAGCATCATTTTCATCTGCTTTTCGTAAAGTAAGACCATTGTCAATATCTTTAACCATCTCTTTGGCAACATGATAACCGAAGAAAAGAGCCTCAAGAAGTGAGTTAGCTCCAAGTCTATTTGCTCCATGAACACTAGAACAAGAGACTTCACCAGCAGCATAGAAACCTTCTACAAACTCTTTTGAGTTTTTTCGAACGTGACCATCTTTATCCATTGGGATTCCACCCATTGAATAGTGTGCAGTTGCACTAATTAAAATAGGCTCTTTAATCATATCAAGACCTAAGAATGTAAGAGCTAAGTCACGAAGTTCAGGTAAACGCTCCATGATTTTTTCTTTTCCTAAATGTACAAGATCTATATAAACAGCATCTTTGCGAGGTCCAACACCACGACCTTCACGTACCTCATTCGCAATTGCACGGCTAACAACATCACGAGGAGCTAGTTCCATTTTTTCAGGAGCATAATTCTCCATGAACCTATCACCCTCGCTATTAAGTAGTAGTCCACCCTCACCGCGAGCAGCTTCAGAAATTAAAATTCCACTACCTGAAAGTCCACTTGGATGAAATTGTACGAACTCCATATCTTCTAATGGAAGACCATGACGTGCAACAATTGAAAGACCATCGCCAGTATTTGCATGAGCATTAGAGTTAATCTTAAATGCTCTTGCATAACCACCAGTTGCAAACATAACAGCTTTTGCATTAAAGATTACAGGCTTAGTGTCACGAATATTGTATGCAACAACACCACTAACTTTACCTTCATCATAAATAATATCAGCAACGTAATACTCATCATAGTACTTAACACCCTCACGGTGTGCCTGCTCATAGCTTGTTTGAAGAAGAGTAAGACCAGTTCTATCTTTTGCATAACAAGCGCGTGGTTTACTCTGTCCGCCAAAAGGGCGTTGTGCAATTGAGCCGTTTTCATTACGACTAAATGCCGCGCCCATGTTTTCAGTCCAGCGTATAATATCTGGAGCTGCTTTACACATTAGCTCAACAGCATCTTGATCAGCTAGGTAGTCACTACCTTTAATAGTGTCGAACATATGTAACTCAATACTATCTTCTTCACTAAGTGCAGCGTTAATACCGCCTTGAGCAGCGCCAGAATGACTGCGAAGTGGGTGCAGTTTTGTTATAACTGCTACTTTTTTACCAGCAACTTGAAGTTCGCGAGCGGCTGCATTTCCTGCAAGTCCAGCTCCAACAATTACTGCATCGTATGTATAAATGGGAATACTCATACGGGCTATTCCTTAATTCTAGGATTTTTATCGCCTGATTGTACCAAATGTTTCTTTTAAATTTGTTGTTAATGCTAAATTTTTTAGAATATAGTCAATTTTACTATCTAGATGTGAATATTTGAACTTTTTTCTTCCACCATTTTATCTAGAATAGAAAAAAGTTTTGTACTTGCTTCTTCTGCCTCTTTAAAATTATTTACAATAATTGGCATATTTTTTCTATTTAATGATGTCTCCTCTTTTACAAACTCAATGTTCTCTAGTACTTTGGTATGCAGAAGCTCATGTTCCTTTGCAATCTCTTTATATGACTTTGTCTGTCCATAATACTCTTTAGCTTCACCGTTATACCATTTAGCAAACGAACAAGAGTTATGGTCTTTGAAATCATTATCAATTTCATTATGTAAAACATTAGCATAGGCGTTTTGCTTGAATATCATATGATTTATTTTAGCTGATGCGACAGAAAGTAAATTATTTGCGTAGTTCGCACCGTTTGCTGAATTTGTTGAATCTTCATTAAATGAATTTAACATTTGAGCGAAATTTTCCACTTCATTAACTGAGTTTGTAGCTATTTCAGACATATTTTCTGTATTTTCTTCAATGTTCCTTGTCTCTTGTTTTAGGCTAGAAACTGTAATTGAAATCTCTTGAGTAGCTTTTCCTGTTCTCTCTGCTAGTTTACGAACTTCATCAGCAACAACAGCAAAGCCTCTACCATGTTCACCAGCACGTGCAGCTTCAATAGCAGCATTTAATGCTAATAAATTTGTCTGTTCTGTAATATCTTTTATTAAATTAGTTATTGATGAAATTTCACCAGACTGTTGGCTTAAGTTATTAACAATATCTGATGTCGTTGATATACTTTCTAAGAGCATTTGAAAGTTCTCTTCAACACTTTTTACTGAAGTTAAGCTTTCGTATGCAGTTTGAGCAGTCTTTGTAGATACTTCAGCAATATTACTCATAATAGCATCACTGTTTTCAATATCTTTTTTTACAGTTAAAAGACCATCAATTGTACCACCACCATTTTTTTGGAACTCTTTACTTAATTCACCTTTTACCTCAAGTACTTGTCCAGCACCAATTCCTCTTAGTGAGTCATTAAATGGCGCAACAGCAGATTTAAAAGCACCCTTTAATCCCTCAGGAAAAACAAGTGTGTCTTTTTTACTGTAACTTACAGTTCCTATTGCATTTATGGATTCTCTTAAAAATGTCTCAACTTGATCAATTAAATCGTTAATTCCCCATGCTATAGTTTTATATTCACTTGAATCACCTATATTTGTAATTCTACCTTCAAGTTTTCCGTGACCTATATCACGTACAATTTTATCTATCTGCTTTAGTAATGAATCAGTTTGATTTTTACTTTTCGGTATAAAAAGGCCACCAATTAAGAGTGCAGATAACAGTACTCCATAAACTAATGGATAGTTTAAATATACGACTACAACACTAACTGTACTTAGTAAAATAAAAAATAGCGTCTGTTTATTTTTGAAGGCTGAGAACAAACTCATCATATCCTATTCCTTTTTCATCTAATAGAGTGTTTAAATACTGTTCAGATGCTTTAACGCCTTCAGATTTTTCAACTTGAAGAAGTTCCTCATACAGACCCTCTACAGCTTTCACAGCACTATCGGTAGGCTTTCTTCTTACTGAGTAATATCCAACAATATTATCATCTTGATCAACTGATGCAGTTGCATTAGCAAATACCCAATAATATTTTCCATCTTTTCTTAAGTTTTTAACATATGCAGAGATACTATCTTTATTTTGTATTCTGCTCCAGAGCAAGCTAAAAACAATTTTTGGCATATCTTCGTGTCTTAAAATATTGTGAGGTGCTCCTAGGAGCTCTTTTTCGCTGTATCCTGACATCTCAATAAAAGTACGATTACCGTAGGTAATTTTTCCTTCTAAATCTGTTTTAGATACTATGAAGTCATCTTCATTTAATTTTACTTCCATTATATTTCCTTAAAAATAATATAGAATAATATTGTAATAAAGATAAAATTAAAATAACATTTTAAATAATGTTATTTATAAATATTATAAGTTAGAACAGTTCTAGGTCGTTGTCGTCTTCCTCTTCGGAGTTTGTATTGTTTATTTGTGACTGTATTTGTATACATGAACTAAGTAGTGAACTATCTAAGTAGTGAATATGATCAACATTTTGATTTACAAAAATAGTTTCATACCAATTATCTAAATCAGAAATTAGCAACTCTATAATATGTTGAATATGATTATAATCAAAGTCTGGCTGTAAATTATTAGATTTTTCTTGAAGAGTGCCAGCAAGATTTCTAAGACCTATGGCGATTGCTTCAAACTCATAAAAGTTATTATGTATTATAGCTCCATAACTTGTTAGCAACTTACTAAGCTTGTCTAAATCATCAGCACTATTAAAAGGTTTAGATAGTGACATATCTAATGATTCTTTTACATCTTCTAGCTCATATATACTTGAAGAGATAGAGTCTAGTCCACCTAAGTCCTCTATATATTTTTTTGCATTTTCAAAATGGCTTCCTCTGTGTAGTGTTGAGTGTAGAAGTTCATTTTCAAAAGTTTTCTCATGATCTGTTTTATGCTTAGTAGGTTCATCTACTTTTTGAATATCTTTATGCAAAGAGTCTATATGTTCTCTATTTAGAGTAAGCTTTACAGATGCTAAATCATCCAAGGTGCTACATGAAATAGCAATTTCACTACTTTTAATTTCAGTTTCAGAGATACATTTTTTTACCTGTTCTTCAGTACAGTCAAAGGGTGTAATAAAAAAACTTATCTCTTTCTCATTAATTGTTGATATTTGAGCATTTGCTCCACCTCTTATTGATAGCGCTCTTTCAAGAATGTGAACTAGCAAGTTAATTAATTGGTCTAGAATATCAAGTCTAATGTCATTTTCAGAAAAAAGTACGTTAGTAGCTTGATCTATAAAGCTATTTAACCTTCTTCTATCATAAATGTATGCTTTTTTATTTTTATATGCATCTTTGGCTTTATTAATTAATTCAATTTCAATATTATCTAATTTAACAGATTTAACAAGAGGGTGCAATAGTTCATCTACTAAAAGAGATGCAATAATTATTTTCCCCTGAATGTTTTTAGGTTCATTAAAGTTTATTAGCATTTGTACTATAGGGTCTTGTTCGTTTAAAAAAGATTTTAAGTAGTGAAGTATTTTTCCTATTTTATTTTTTATCAATATTAAGTTTAAAGCGAACAGTGTATCATACAAATCACTGTTGTTAAGGCCTTCTGACTTACAAAGATAGTGTGCAAGTGCTGAAACAGAATTGGAGTGTTCTATATGCTTTTCATAGTCAATGATTGCAGTTAATGCGGTATGTTTTAATGTGCCAGCATATGGAATTGAATTTTCTAATATAGTAGATAGCTTTTTTAGAGTCTGCTCATATTCATTGTAAGAGAGTATTCCACTAACCATACTATGAGAAAATGCTCTATTTCTATTTGCGATAGAATCATCTTCTAATACTAGAACCACCGGAACATAAGTTAATGCAGGGTTTAAGTTCAATATTTTATACATGTATGATTTAGATTCGTTAAATATATTAAAGTCTAAAATTATTAGTCTAGGTGTTTTGCTCTTTATAGTGTTAACTATCTCTTCTATATTTTCTACTTGAAGTAATGAGTACTCTTTTTCTAAAGTTGTAATAAATGTTCTGTTCTTAGTGAGTGTAAGTAACTTTTCTATATATTTCATATGTACAATATTACCTTCATATTAATAAAATATTATTATACCAAAAACTAATTCAATTGTGAGTAGGGATTTTCTTTAGTTGGTGAGTACTCTTTTGCTTTTTCTTGAGTTAACTCAACTCTGGCTCTAATTTCCATCATTGAAGCAGTTGCTGCAATTTGCATGTCAGCTGGACTTGGACTACTTGGCGCGAGTGCCGCTGCTCTAACTTTTTGAGCATGTGCAATTTTATCTTCAGGTGTAGATGCACCACCGCTAACATCAATAGGTACTTCACCACCCACTGCATACTGTCTTCCATCAGGCCCTTTTTGATAGGTAAAAGTTGCACCACCGCTTGCAACACCTGAACTCATATGAGCTGATTCATGTGCTCGTACTTCTGTATCTCTTTGTTGAAGTTTAGAGACTAGTGCTTGTTCAGTTGGTGTTAATTGCTGTTCTTTAGAGGAGTTTGTAGTTTTATCATTGGTAGAATTTTTTGCATTAATATCTTCTTGTGAATAGTTGTTTCCATGAACTACAGTTGCAGAAGATATTTTCATGATACATCCTTACACACAAATATTATAACACAATTCTAAATGATATATTTTTTCTTTTTTTCAGTGTCGATTAATACAATCTTAAATAATATTTATTAATTTTATTTAGGGAGAGAAAATGGCAACTGTAACACTAACAAATAATGAAACAGGGGAATCATATGAATTTCCAATTCTTGAACCAACTATAGGACCAAATGTAATAGATGTACGTAAACTTTACGCGCAAACTGGCATGTTTACATATGACCCTGGTTTTACATCAACTGCTAATTGTAGTTCAGATATTACATTTATTGATGGAGGAAAAGGACAACTTCTTTATCGTGGTTATGAGATTAGTGATCTTGCAAATAATAAAGATTACTTGGATGTTTGTTACCTTCTTTTAAATGGTGAGCTTCCTTCAGTTGAAGAGAGTAAAGCATTTGATTGGGAGATAAGAAAACGTGCATATGTAAATGAGGGTATGTTAAATCTTTTTAATGCAATGCCAGATGGTTCGCACCCGATGGCAATATTAAGTGCTTCAGTAGCAGCACTTTCAGCTTTTTATTCTGAACATGTTTTAATGAAGACAGATAAAGATAAGCAGGTAATGGCAAGACGTATCATTGCAAAGATTCCAACGCTTGCAGCACTATCTTATAGAAACTCTAAGGGTATTCCTATTGTATATCCTGATTTGAAAAGATCATATACAGAAAATTTTTTATATATGATGCGTGCGTATCCTGATGGATATTTAGATAAAGAGATTAAAGCAATCGAAGTTGAGGCATTAGATACAATTTTTACACTTCATGCAGATCATGAACAAAATGCTTCAACAACAACGGTTAGAACAGTTGCTTCAACTGGTGCACACCCATATGCTGCAGTTTCTGCTGGAATTGATGCTCTTTGGGGTGCGGCTCACGGTGGGGCTAATGAAGCGGCTATGAGAATGTTAGAGCAAATTGGCTCTGTTGATAAAATAGATGAGTATATTGCAAAAGTAAAAGATCCAGATGATAGTTTTAAATTAATGGGCTTTGGACATCGTGTATATAAAAATTATGATCCACGTGCTAAAATTTTAAAGAAATTTTTAGATAAACTAAAAGATGAAGTAGATGTCGACTCACATCTGTTAGAGATTGCAGAGAAGGTTGAAAGTATTGCTCTTAATGATGACTATTTTATATCTCGTAACCTTTATCCAAATATTGACTTTTACTCAGGTTTAATTTTAACAGCGCTAAAAATTCCAAGAAATATGTTTACAACAATTTTTGTAATTGGTCGTTCTGTTGGTTGGATAACACAATGGATGGAACTAAATGCAGATCCTGAGAAGAAAATAGCACGTCCTCGTCAGCTTTACAAAGGTCCTAAAGAGAGAAAAATTTAATTGAAAATTCTTCTCTTAGAAGATGATGTTATTTTACAAGAGATTGTAGAAGAGCATTTAATTGAGAGAAATTATAGTGTAGATTGTTTTTACAATGGAGATGACGCTCTTGAGGCAACCCTTCAGTCACGATATGATATTTTGATTTTAGATGTAAATGTGGGAGGTATTGATGGCTTTACACTCCTACAAAAGATAAGAGAAGAGCATATTCATACACCAGCACTTTATATTACTGCACTTCAAAGCTCTAAAGATTTACAACACGCTTTTGAAATTGGTGCTGATGATTACATTCGTAAACCTTTTGAACTTACAGAACTTGACGCACGGATTGATAATATTAGACGTAGGTATAATATTGAGCTAACTCAGTATATAGATATTGGTGATAATATTAAATTTTTTAGTTCTGAAAATAGATTAGAATCTAATGGAAAAAACTATAAGCTAAGCGTTAAACAAAAAGAAATTTTAGATTATTTACTAAAGCAGAAGAGTAGAGTAGTCTCATTTGAGGAGCTTACTTATAATTTGTGGGATTATGAGAATATACCAGATTCTGCGACAATTAGGACATATATTAAAGAGATTAGAAAACTTATCGGTAAAGATAGAATTGTAACTGTTAGAAACCAAGGTTATCGTTTTGAGTAGTTATGAAAGGCATGCACTTTGGAGGTTTTTACTAATTTATGTTTTATCTACTTTAATGCTTATTGCAATTACCGCATCACTATATTATAAAAATGAGATAAGCTCAATTATTCAGATGCAACGTCTTAAGATGGCACATCTCTCATCTTCTATAGCGTCAGAAATTATTCAAACCCATATGCGGGCAAAAAAATGTTGTTATATCTTAAGACCAAATGATGAATTTAACATTGCTCTTTTTTCTAGTGAAGGGGTACTAATGGATGGTGCATTAAAAATAGATGATATTCCTAGCTTAGAGTTTGGTTCATATGAAGATGGACGACTATTTTATGTTGATAGAGGTGCGCAGAACCATTTAGATGTTGAATCTATTGTAATTGAGGAGAAAAGTAGTCAAGTATCTAATGCGCCATTGAATAAAATATTAACTGTAATTGCTATTTTATTTCCACTTCTTGTAATATTTGCTTATTTCTTAGCACGTCTATTCTTAGCACCAGTTAGAGAAAAAATCGAGGAGTTAGACAGATTTATAAAAAATAGTACTCATGAGTTAAATACTCCAATTACAGCACTACTTTTAAGTGTTAATTCTTTGAAAAAAAATGTAGATGAAAAATCAATTAGAAGGATAGAAGCATCTACTAAAACACTATATCAAATATATGAAGGGCTTAGTTTTAGTACACTTCAAAGTAGTAGTGAGCGTATTAATGAAGAGGTTGATTTTAAAAGTGTAATTGAACAGTCAATTGAATTTTTTGAACCAATTGCCCAAAGTAAAAAAATTACTATAAAAAGTGAATTAGAAACTTCATATTTTATTATGGATAAAAGACTCGCTAGCGCACTTATAAATAATATACTTGCAAATGCAATTAAATATAATAGACCGAATGGAACTGTAAATATTTCTATTGATAGTTCTAAGCTATGTATTAATGATAGTGGCATAGGGATAGAGACTAAGGAGAAAAGAAATATTTTTAATCGCTATGTTAGAGCTAATAGTAGTGTTGGTGGTTTTGGTATAGGGTTAGACATTGTAAAACGAGTTTGTGATGAATATAATATTAATATAGAGATTAAATCTAAAGTAGGTATAGGGACTAACTTTTGTTTATTTTTATAAAAGAGTATATATGCTATAATATATAGAAATATTATAATTGGCATGTTAATGAATAAAGAAAAAATTTTATTAGTTGATGATAGTAAAACAATTATAAAAACCTTACAAAATGAACTCTCTATTAATAACCTTTTTGAAATATTTATAGCTACAAACTTAAAAGATGCAAAAAAATTAATTGAAGAAGAGAAGTTTTTTGTTGCAATTTTAGATTTAGAACTTCCAGATTCTAGCAAAGGTGAAGTTGTTGACTATGCGTTAAAATTTGATATTCCAAGTATCATATTAACTGGAACTTACAATAAAAATTTACAAGTTGATATTTCTAAAAAACCAATTATTGACTATATCGTTAAAAACTCTTTAGAGGATATTAAAACAGCTGTTTATATGGCAGATAATTTAACTCTTTATAAAGGTAAACGAGCACTAATTGTTGATGATAGTAAACTAGCTAGAATTCAGATTAAACAACATTTGGAGCAACTAAAGTTTGAAGTTTATGAAGCATCAAATGCTCAAGAAGCACTACAAAGCATAAATGATGAAGTCTATTTTGACATTATTACTGTTGATTATCAGATGCCTGGCAGTAATGGTGTAGAACTTATTCAAAAAATTAGACAGATTCAATTTAAGCTACGACCTATAATTTTTGGAGTTTATGCAAGCAGTGATGAGGCACTTAAAATTCTATTTTTAAAAAGTGGTGCACATGATACATTTACAAAACCTCTTGTAAAAGAGGAATTTAATATTAAAATTGCAAATCTTTTACATATATTAAAAAATGAAAAAACAATTGAGGAGTCTCAAAAAATTGTAAATGAGTATAGTAGGGCTCTTGAGAGTGGAAGTATTCTCTCCAAAGGAGATATTAACGGCAAAATTACCTATGTAAACGATGCTTTTTGTGAATATACTGGATATACAAGAGAAGAGTTAATTGGACAACCTCATAATATCTTACGTCATCCACAAACACCTAAAACAACTTTTAAAGATATGTGGTCAACAATACTTAGAAAAGAGATTTGGAAAGGGGTTGTTCGGAATCTTCGTAAGGATGATACTAGTTTTTATGCAAGGATGACTGTTGTTCCTATTTTAGATATTAAAGGTGAAATAGCAGAATTTATAGCCTTTAGAGATGATATAACACGTCTTGTTGAGAGTAAACAAGAGATGAAAGATATGTTTTTAACAGACTCATTAACTAATCTTGGAAATAGACATAAATTGCTACTTTTATTAGAATCTACAGAAAATATTTTATTGGCAATTGTAAATATAAATAGTTTTAAGCAGATAAATAATTTTTATGGTGAAGAGATTGGCAATGATGTTCTTGTTGCATTAAGTAGAGAACTTTTTGAGTTTTGTTATCCAAATGAAATCTCTTTGTATAGATTAGGTGCAGATGAGTTTGCTTTTGCTAAAGAGGTTAAGCCACATCGTGTTGAGCGTGAGACTAAGAAAATTGAATTAATTTTAGAAGGTGTAAGTAAAAATTCTTTTAAAATTAAAGAGAATGAAATTCAAATTGGAGTAACTTGTGGTATTTCATACGCTAATAGAACTTTAAATAATGCAGATGCTGCTTTAAAAGTAGCAAAGAGTAGTAAGAAAAAAGTTGTACTATTTAGTGAAGATATTAAAGTATCAAAAGAGTATAAAAATAATCTATTATGGACAGCTAAGGTTAGAAAAGCTTTGGATGAAGATAGAATAGTTGCATTCTACCAGCCAATTATAGATAACAAAAGTGGTGAAATAGTCAAATATGAGGCATTAGTAAGATTAATAGATGAGAATGAGAAAATTATTTCTCCTATTGATTTTTTAGAAATTGCTCAACAGACACCTCTATATTTTGAGATAACTCAACGTATGATAAAGAGGGTTCTAAACTACTTTAAAGATTTAGATTATGATGTCTCTATTAATATAACAGCTAATGATATACTAGATTATGAGACTAGAAAAGTTTTACTAGATGAGCTGTTAAAGTTTAAAAATAGAAAAAACAGCATAGTGATAGAAATTGTAGAATCAGCAGGAATTACAAGTTTTGAAGAGGTTATTCGTTTTATAAGTGAGGTTAAAGAGTATAATGTAAAAATTTCTATTGATGACTTTGGGACTGGTTACTCTAATTTTGAATACCTTTTAAAACTTTCACCTGATTTTATTAAATTAGATGGTTCTCTTGTTAAAGATATAGAGACAAATAGAGATATGTATGAAATTTGTAAAACAATGACAAACTTTGCAAAGCAACAAAACTATTTAGTAATAGCTGAATACGTCTCAACAGAGGGTGTATTTGAAAATGTTAAAAATATAGGTATCGACTACTCTCAGGGTTATTTTATTGGAAAACCTGAACGCAAGGTTATTGGCCATTAAGTAACTTTTTTAGTATATTACGTTGAACAAAAAAAGAGACTGTAAACATAGCAGTGTATCCCCAAACAAGAGCTAAAATTACAGCTACAACATTGTACCTGTACTCCAATGTTGCATAAAAAATTAATATAAATGCAGCTATTCCAAACAGTCTAATAAGAAGAGCTACCATAAATGCACCACTAGCTTTTATAAATGCTATATGAAAGGCATTTAGCATTACGAAAATAAAAAAGAAAGATAGATGTGTTAGTAAAAGATAAGATTGTGAGTACTCTTTTGGAAATAAAAATCCTACTAATTTATCTGCAAATAGTATAAAAAATAGTATGAAAAATATGCTAACAGAGATTGAAATTTTATAAACCCAACTTTTTATTCTTAATACTTCTGAAAATCTTTTTTGTGCAATTAAAAATGATAGTTCTGGTAATATGAAACGAAAAATTGGAAATACAAAAAGCATAATCATATATGTAAAAATTGGTTTTGCAACAACTTGAAAATCACCCAATGAGTTAAGTCCAAAATAGTGTAGCATTAACATTACAGCAAGATAGATAAGAATCATGCCTGAACCAAACTCAATAGATGAGATAATGGAGTTTTTAACAAACTCTTTCATCGGTTTATCTAAAGTTACAAGTCTGAATGTTGGCTCCTTTATAACACGGAACTTTTTTAAATATATAAACATTGATAGTCCAATAGACGACATTACCGTTGCTATAAAAAGAGGCTGCATTCCACGTGTACCAGCTATATACCAAGCGATTAAAAACCAAATCCACATTAAGAGTGGTTCAATAAAAGTGACCTTGTTTATAGTGTTATAATGTCTGTACATAGCAATTTGATTATTCATATATGCAGCAGTTGACATTGAAAGAATCATAGCTACTAAGTACCAGTAGTGAATTGTCACGCCCATTTTATGTTTTAAATATGGAAGTGCAAATGTCCAAGCTATTAAAACTAAGATGATGATAGCAAAACGAAAAATATTTATTATTTTTTCATCCTCTTTTGTGCGTGCAAAGCTAACAACCATTGAAGATCTAAAACCGATTAAAATCATTAAGACAAGAGAGAATACATCAACTGATGTAAAAAAAAGTGCTAATTCATGTTTAGGAATTTTATTTGCAACAAATATTTTAAAAGAAAAATTAAAAGCAATTGCAGAGATAGTTGCAATTAGACCCATAAATATGGAGTGTTTTAGTTTAGAGAATCTCTCATCTACTTCAGACATGCTTGCCATTTTTTCTTTTTCCAAATTCCAGCCCCTTGAGTTTTCCCAAACTTTTCTGATCTCTTTAGTGCTTGCATATAAAAAGGATCTATTTTTTGTTTAGTATCTACTTTTGCATAACCTAATTCTAGCAACTTTTGAGCATAACTTTTACCAGCATTTAGTAAAACCTTACAAGATGTTTCATCAATTGCTTCTACATGGTATGTTATGTAATCATGTAAAAGTGTTTTTGCACTATGTTTTTGTAGAGGAACTGCGCGTTGAAAAGAGAGTAACTCTAAAATACATTGGCTATTGGTCTGCTTGCTTGCTATTGCATTAGAGACAGTTTTAACACCAGCTATATTACACCTAAAGTGTATATTTTTATGTGTAAATGCAAGAGTTGTGTCTGTGTAGGCAAATTTGTATATGGCATTTATAAACTGTTCTGCATTTAAAAAATATCCAAAAAAAAACGTTAAAAAAAGTATTTTCATTATTACCTAAAATTTATAATTGACTATAACATGATATTGAGTTAGAAAATCTAATTGATTGACTGTACCATCTTTGTATGTATATGTGTCATTATCAATCCAAATACCCTTTAATTGTATCATAAAATTATTACTATTATATTGGATAATAGCTTTTAAATCATCTTGGTTTTCTCTGTAGCGTGAATTTGAATATCTTGCATAGGCCAAATGTGTTTTAAAGTTATTTAGTCCAATAAAATTATACTTTTGTGTATAACCAATCTTTACCCCTTGTGTACCTCCAACATAGGCGCCACCTGATGTTAATCCGTTTCCATATAGAGATTGCCCAAGATTATTTGTAGTAGAACTATAAGCATATAATAGTGTGCCATCCCATGGAGTAATGATTGAATCGTATGAACTATTATCAGTAAATATATTACGATAAACAAGCTCAAAAGTACTTTCATCTTTTTTCAGTATACCCTGTATACCAATACCAGCAGAGTTTATCTTTTTACCTTTAGTTATTGAAGATGTTTTTGCTAAATTATGCTCAGCATTGCCAATACTACTTTGATAAACTACTTGAGCAGATATACTATAAAAATCTTTTTTAAAGCTAATATCTGAGTATAATGTATTAAAAAAGTTTGATGCATATAGGTTATAAAGTTTTATATCAAGATACTCTTTTCTATAATCTAAAGAGAGTGATATTGTGTAACCATAACTATTTCCAATTATACTTTCTGTATCACTCCCAAGTGCATGGGTAATAATATTTGTAAAATCTTTTGAAGACCTTTGCTTAAAATGGTCTATATAACTAATTGAAAACTCTACTTCTTCATTAATTTGCATAGTTCCATTAAAGCCTTGAATGGAAGATGGTAGCATACGCACATCTTTAGCACCAATCATTGGAGTTGTTATCACTTTACGTCCAATCCAACTATTAAAAGAGCTATCATGATATTCTATATATGCTTCTCCCAAAATAGAGAAATTATCAGCATGATTTTTATTCATAAATCCATTATCTTGTCCAATGGTAGAACTTTCAACCTTGTTTGTTAATAAAAATGGTTGAGTTGTCATAAGAGTTGCGTTTAAATGTAAATTATTCAATATGTTAGTTCTATATTTTATTTGTGCACCTATTGCATTGGAGTGTGCAGATTTAGATTTTTTATTAATAAAGTTTTTATTAGTCTCTATGTAATAGTACTTAATGTTACCAGATATTTCTGCAAATATATCTGTTACAAAGATTATAAAAAGAGTAATTATTTTCACAAATATTCCTTGTTAATGTGTATATATATTGTCATAATAGCATAAATATGTCATTCAATTGCAAAATAACTTTTTATATTAATAACTAATTTAAATATAAGTAATATAAATTATAATAATGATATAATATGTCCAATTAATATCTAATATGAAAGTATTTGTATGACTATATTTTATAAAATTATTTTACTTACAATTACTATCATTTCTATATTCATTGGATGTGAAAAACATCAAGAAAAAGAGTATGTACCAACATATTCAGATGAACGACCATTTAAAAAAGAGGTCTATATTTTTGGTATTCATCCACTTCATAATCCAAAACGGCTTTTTGAGGTATATAAGCCTATGATTGATTATATAAATGTTCGTCTTAAAGGAGCACAGTTACGCCTTGAGGCATCTAGAAATTATCCAGCTTATGATAAAAAACTTTTTGCAGGTTATTTTCATTTTTCTTTACCAAATCCCTACCAGACTGTTACATCAACTAAGTATGGTTATAATATTTTTGGAAAAATGGGTGATGATAATAATTTTCGTGGGATAATTCTTGTACAGAAAAATGGTGCTATAAAAACAGTAAATGATCTTAAAGGTAAAACTGTTAGTTATCCAGCGCCAACAGCATTAGCTGCCACAATGATGCCACAATGGTATCTTTACAAGCATGGACTTGATATTAATAAAGACGTTACAAACAGCTATGTTGGTTCTCAAGAATCATCAATTATGAATGTTTATCTAGGTAAAACAGCAGCAGCATCAACATGGCCACCACCTTGGCGAGCATTTATAAAAGAGAGACCAGAGATTGCTAAAAAAGTAATTGTAAAATGGGAAACTCCACCTCTTCCTAATAATGGACTTGTAGTTAGAAAAGATGTTCCAAAAAATATTTTAAATCAAGTAAGTAAAATTATTTTTTCTCTGCATACCCATGAAGAGGGAAAAAAGATATTGGAATCAATGGAGCTTAGTCGTTATGAAGTAGCTAATTATGAGACATATAATCCTGTAAGAGAATTTTTAAAACGTTTTGAGCTTGAAGTTCGTCCTATAAGACTTTCAAAATGAGTAAATTTATTTCCAACCTATGGAATAAAAGTATACGCTATCAACTTGTTTTTGGTGTTGGGGTTGTATTTATAGTTCTTATATCTTTATTTATATCAGTTATTGTAAAAGAGCATAGTGATTTTTTACATGAAGAGGGATTAGAAGATGCTAAGAAACGTGGATTGATGCTTGCTTCTAACAGTAAAGTATGGGTTATGTCTAATGACTATATTGGATTAGAGGAGGTTATTGATAATTTTACTATATATGATGATTTGGTTTTTGCTTCTGTAATAAATATGGATGGTAAAGTTGTATCTCATACGAATCATGAAGTAATAGGCAAGTTTATTTCAGATGAACCTAGTATCTCTTATCTTAAAAATTTACAAACTAATACTACAAATGATATAAAACTATTTTTAGATAATAGGCATTTTATTGATATAGCATTGCCTATTAATCATAATAATAACCATATTGGATGGGTTCATTTACGTACCAACCAAGATGCACGTAATGATATTATTGATAAGACTATAAATAAAAGTATTGTTTTTATACTAGTAGCTTTATTAATAGCTATTTCATTTGCATTTTTTACTGCTAATAGTCTTACTAAGCAGTTGTTAAAACTTATAGATACGATGCAAAAAATTAGACATGGTCGCAAAGATGAAAGAGCTATTGAAAATGGTGTTACTGAAGTAGTAAAACTCTCTAGAGAGTTTAATAAGATGCTTGGCACTTTAAATATTAATGAGAAAAAACTTGAATATGCACGTGATGATCTTCAAAAAGATATATTAGAGCGAAAAAAGGTAGAAAAAAAGATTAGACATCTGAATGAAAATCTTGAGTTAATAGTTGAAAATCGTACTAAAGAGTTAGTTACGGAAAAAAATCGTGCACAAGCTGCTAATAAGTCAAAAAGTGTATTTCTATCAAATATGAGTCATGAACTTAGGACACCTTTAAATGCTGTTTTGGGATTTTCTCATTTAATTATCGATGCTCCAGATACAACTAAATTGCAAAAGAAAAATCTAGATATTATTATAAAAAGTGGGACACATCTTCTCTCTTTAATTAACGATATTCTTGATATGTCAAAAATTGAAGCAGATAGAATGAAATTGAATGAAGTAGGCACTGATTTATATAAAACTATAGGTGATATTTCTGATATGGTTAGACTCAAAGTAGATAATAAGAATCTAAAGTTTTCACTAGAGATGGATGATAGTCTAGTGCGATATATTAATATTGATGATAGGAAACTACGCCAAATTTTAATTAATATTATAAATAATTCTATTAAATATACTGATGATGGATATATCTCACTACGAGTTAAAAGTAGCTCTGAAAATATAGAAATGGCTACTGTAACATTTGAAATTGAAGATAGTGGCCGTGGTATGAGTGAAGAGGAGCTAAAAAGTGTTTTTGACCCTTTTGTGCAAGTTAGTAGTTCACATGGTATTACAGAGGGAACAGGTCTTGGTTTAACAATCGCACATAGTTTCTTAAAATTAATGAATGCTGATGTAAATGTAAAAAGTAAAGTTAAACATGGAACAACATTTAGTTTTTCAATTATTGTTAATGTGGCAAATAGTAGTGATATTATTGCTGAAACTATTCATAAAAAAGTAATTGGAATTGAACAAAGTAGTAAAACTTTTAAAATGTTAATAGTAGAAGATCAAAAAGAGAATCGTCTATTGTTACACTCTATACTTGATAGTGTTGGCTTTGATGTATATGAAGCGGTCAATGGAGAAGAGGCAGTGAAACAATTTTCTGTAGTTCATCCTGATTTAATTTGGATGGATATGAGAATGCCAATAATGGATGGATATGAAGCAACACAAAAAATAAGAAGATTAAGTGAGGATGTTATCATTATTGCATTAACGGCAAGTGTGTTTTATGAGGAGCGCCAATCTATAATGGATGTTGGATGCAACGAACTAGTTCATAAACCATATAGTAGTAGTGAAATTTTTAATGTTATTGAGAAGTATTTAGATGTAAGTTTTCTACTTGAAGAGACCGATAGTGAAGAAGATTTGAAAAAGTTAGATTTTAACAAAGATCAAATAGAAGAGATTCCATCTTTAGAGCTAGAAGCCCTGAGAAGAGCTTTGATTACTCTTAATCCTGACTCTATTTTGGAACAAATTAAAATTATAAAAAAGAGTTCTCCTATTGTGGCTGATAATATATTGGTATTAGCAGATAATTATGAATATGATGCTATCCTAAAATTACTTGAAGATGGAAATTAATATGCAAAATAATACAGATAGTAATATTTCACAAGGTGCTGATATTTTAATAGTAGATGATACGCCTGCTAACTTAAAGCTTTTGGTATCACTTCTTGGTTCAAATGGCTATAAAGTACGACCAGCTTTAAGTGGTGAAATTGCACTTCGCTCTGTTGAAGTTAATAAACCAGATCTAATTTTATTAGATATTCGTATGCCAAAGATGGATGGGTTTGAAGTGTGTAAACATTTGAAAAATAGTCTAGATACCAAAGATATACCAGTTATATTTATAAGTGCAATGGATGATATTAGTGACAAAGTTAAAGCATTTAATGTAGGTGGTATCGATTATATAACAAAACCTTTTGAAAAGGAAGAGGTCTTAGCACGTATAAAGACACATGTAACTCTTAATTCACTACAAAAAGAACTTCAGTCTCAAAACAATCAATTAAAATATTTAATGAAAAGAGAGAAAGAGCAAGAAGATATGTTGATAGAGCAATCAAAAATGGCTTCACTTGGAGAGCTGGTTGCTGGAGTTGCTCATGAGATAAATACTCCTGTTGGATTGAGTATAACGGGAATTACTCACCTTAAAACAATTACTGAAGAGCTAAATGTTAAATATTTAAATAATACAATGACTAATACAAACTTTAAAGATTATCTTTTAACAAGTCTTGAGTTGAATGAATCAATATATATTAATTTAAAGCGAACAGCTGAACTTGTAAAGAACTTTAAAATGGTTGCAGTTGATCAATCTAATGATAAAAAAGATATATTCTTCATATGTGAAAAAGTCAATCAAGTCTTAGTAAGTTTACATAGTGCTTTAAAGCACACAAAAATAGATGTAGAAGTTGAGTGTGATGAGACAATTAAGGTGAATAAAGATCCTGGTGCAATTTTTCAGATATTAACTAATTTTGTTACTAATTCAATGATTCATGGTTTTCAAAATATGGATAATGGAAAAATAAATATTACTATTTATGAAAAAGAGAAAAATGTATATTTAGTGTATAGAGATAATGGAAATGGTATAGAAGAAGATGTATTGCCCAAAATATTTAATCCATTTTTTACAACAAATAGAGCTTTAGGTGGAGTTGGATTAGGATTGCATATTGTTTATAATATAATTAATTTACAATTAGATGGACATATTAATACTAAATCTAAAATTGGTGAAGGTGTTGAGTTTGAAGTTGTTTTTAAAAATAATTAAATTTTTAGGCGAACATATACACGTTTAGGGGCAGGGTAACCCTCAACAGTTTTTGTTGAATCTTCTGGGTCTAAAAAGTGCTCTAAACTTTGTCCCTCAATCCAATCAGTTTTTCGTTGCTCTTCACTAGAAGTAGTTGAGTAAGTTAAAACTTCAAACTCTGAAAAACCTGCTTTATGTGACCAATTTTTAAGTGCTGTTACAGTTGGTACAAAATGTACATTAGGAATCTTAGAGTATGACTTTTCAGGACACAATGCGATACTCTCATCGCCATCTATCATAAAGGTATCTAAGATAACTTCACCATCTCTATTTATAGATTTTTTAAGTGACTTTAGCATAGATATTGGATCAGTGCGGTGGTATAGAACTCCTAGACAAAATATCGTATCAAATTTGTGCTCATAAAATTCAAGATGTTCAACGCCCAATAGTTCATACTCTATATCTGTTTTTGCAAAATGGTTGATAAAATCAAATTGTAGTTTATATGTAGCAGATGGGTCAAAGCCTACTATTTTTTTTGGTTTTTGCTCTAACATTCTAAACATGTAGTAGCCATTATTGCACCCTACATCTGCAACTATTTTGTTCTCTAAATTAAAGTATGGTTCAAGTAAATTATATTTAATATTACTTTTCCACTCTGAATCAATAAATAGACCAAAAATATTAAATGGTCCTTTTCTCCATGGACGAAGTGCTAATGCTATCTCTTTGATTTTTTCAGATAGATTTTGGTCAATATCTACTTTTAGGCTTATTGTGTCACTAATTTTTAAACTATTATCAATATTTTCAAGTTCAGAGATAGCTTTAAAAATAGGAGCTGTGTTTTTCCAGTTCATCCATTTTTTACGATCATCTCTTATAATATCTAAGTTCATATTTAATTAGTGTGCAAACTCTATTGCGCGAGTCTCTCTAATTACTGTAACTTTAATGTCACCTGGGTACTGAACATTTTTTTCAATCTCCTTAGCAATATCGCGAGATAAAAGAGCAGATTCATCATCATTAACAAGTGTAGCATTTACAGTCACACGAAGTTCGCGACCTGCATTAATTGCATAAGCTTGTTTAACACCATTTCTTGATGATGCAATCTCTTCAATCTCTTTAACTCTTTTAATAAAGCTCTCTAAAACCTCTCTACGTGCACCTGGGCGCGCGGCAGAAAGTACATCTGCTGTACAAACTGCGGCACACTCAATAGTTTTTGCCTCTTGCAAGCCATGGTGTGCATAGATTGCATTTATTACTACATCATCTTCATGAGCACGAGTACAGACCTCTGCACCTAAATCAACATGAGAACCAACATGATCATGAGTTAAAGATTTTCCAATATCGTGTAAAATTCCAGCACGTTTTGCAAGTACTGGATCTCCACCCATTTCTGAAGCCATAATACCAGCTAAATGAGCAACTTCAAGTGAGTGAGCTAGGGCATTTTGTCCAAAACTTGCACGATAACGCAATTTACCAATCAAGTGTGTGAGTTCAGGATTCATAACAGATATTCCAAGTTCATGAATAATATCTTCACCCTCTTGACGTGTAATATCTTCGAATTCTTGCGTTATTTTTGCATAAATATCTTCAATTCTAGCTGGCTGAATACGTCCATCTTCAACTAAAAGTTCAATAGTTTTAGTTGCAACAGCGCGCCTGTAAAGATTAAAGCTACTAAGGACTATAGCATTTGGAGTATCATCTATTATTATGTCAACACCAAGAAGGTTCTCTAGAATTTTAATATTACGACCCTCTCTACCTATTATTCGACCTTTAAGCTCATCATCTGGTAGATTAACAACATTTACGAGGCGCTCTTGTGTAAATTCTGATGCAAAACGCGTTGTAGCTTGTGCAATAATAAAGTTTGCTTTCTTCTGCGCTTGTGCTTTTGCTTCGTTTTCATATTTTCTTACAATGTGAGCAATTTCTGTACGACTTTGCTCCTCTATTTTTAGCATTAATTGCTGTTTAGCTTCATCACGAGTCATGCCTGCACCAGTCTCAAGAACCATTGTCATTTCATCTATTCTATCTTCATAACTAGCCCTGCGACGTTTAACCTCTGCCTCTTCTTGCTCAATTCTATTTTTAATATTTTCATTATTGTTTTTTTGAGTCAGAAGTTGCTTTTCTAACTCTTTTAATACCTGCTCTTTTTTTACAAACTCTTTTTGCAGGGTTTTGCTATTACGTTCATGTGCAGAGATTAACTCACTCTCAAGTTCTTGAGCTTCAACTCTAGCTTTTTTAAGAACAAGTTCAGCTTCATGCTCAATAGCACTAGCCTTCGCCTTTGCCTGATCTGTGTAGACTCCAAAGTTAGAGGCTGTAATTTTTTTTGAAATTAAAAAGCCTGCAATTCCACTAACGGTTGCTACACCGCCTCCTAGTAATACTTCTATTAACATTTCCTAGCCTTGACGCCAACACACTTTTTTCTGAGGTTATAAAATAGTCAGCTTTAATATCATAAATATCTGTTATACTCTTTTTAGTTACACATGCGCAGGTTTGTACAAAAATTATTATTGGTTTATTAGTGAGTTTTGCATGAAATCTATCATACATCCCTTTTCCAAACCCTATGCGCTTAAAGTCCTTGTCTACCCCAACAACTGGGACTATCATTACATCTACTCTATTCATTTTACGATGTGAATTTGCCGCTTCATATATGCCAAATTTAGCACTTCGAAGAGGAAGTCTGTATTTTACCATCTTGAAACTTTCCCCAGCCATAAATGGTATAAAAAGTTCTGAGTGAATACGAATGAAAGGAAAAAGTTTTCTTATATTTGGCTCATGAGGCATGTCAATATAGGCAAGTACTGTCTTTGGTTTTAACTTCAGTAGAAGTCTTTGTATGGAGTGAGAAATATTGCGATCTGCACGTATTTTGTTCTGTATGGATACTTTTTTTAATTTATCTATGCAAAACCTGCGAAACTCTGATTTATCCATTTTTTAACCTTTTAAAGTATAATACCACTCTTAATTGTACCAAAGGCAGATAACTATGAAATTAAAATTTACACTTTTCTTGATGGCAGTAGCACTTATTTTTTCAGGGTGTGATGATAAAAAGCCAAAAGTAACTAGCACTACACTTCTAGCAAAACCATCAGTATATAACTTAAAAGACCTTAGCGGTAAAAATTATGAGGTAACTGCAAATAAGACAGGCTTTGTAATAAGTGGTCATGAAGATAAAGTTGTTATATTAGACTTTTTTGCTACTTGGTGTCCACCATGTAAAGCAACAGCGCCACATCTTGCATCTTTACAAAAGAAGTTTGGAGATAAAGTTTTAATTTTAGGTGTTCTTCTTGAGAGTGGTAAAGAAAACGCTTATGTTCAAAAATTTGTAGATAAATATGGAGCAGATTACGCAATTAGTAATGCTGAAGATAACATGGAACTTTCTTCTGCAGTTGCTAAAAACATTAATCTTCCAAGATCTTTTCCAATTCCTTTAATGGCAATGTATAAAAATGGAAAATACTACACGCACTACATTGGAGCAATTCCTGAAGAGATGATTGAAAGTGACATTAACGACGCATTAAAGCTATAAAATGGCAATGTTTGACTTTATAAAAAAGACCGTTGACGCGGTCAAAAAGCTAGATGATGCACTTCTTTTAGATGTCATTGAAAATATTGATAAAGATTTACTTGAAGATATTTTAGTTGAATCAGATGTTAACTATGAGTTAGTTGAAGAGATTTTATCTGAACTTCCAGGTGAAGTCTCTCGGGAAATGTTAGAGCCACATCTATTAAAATGTTTTCCAGATATTACTATTGAACTAGACCCTCCACATAAAACATTTGTACAATTAATAATAGGGGTAAATGGTGCTGGAAAAACTACAACAATTGCAAAGCTAGCACAAAGATACAAGAAAAAGGGACAAACTGTTGTCTTAGGTGCATCTGATACTTTTAGAGCAGCTGCAATTGAACAGCTAACGCGATGGGCAAAAAAGATTGATGTAAGTATTGTAGCCTCAAAGCAAGGTCATGATCCATCTGCTGTTGCATATGACGCAATTGAAAGTGCAAAAGCAAAAAATGCTCAAAATGTAATTATAGATACTGCTGGACGTCTTCACACGCAGGTAAATTTAGGAAATGAGCTTAAAAAGATTGTAAGGGTTTGCGAAAAAGCAATGAGTGGCGCGCCACACCAAAAACTTTTAATACTAGATGGAACACAAGGGACATCTGCTATAAACCAAGCTGCTGCGTTTAATGAGATGATTGGAATCGATGGCATAATAATCACAAAGCTAGATGGAACAGCAAAGGGTGGGGCACTTTTTAGCATAGCAAATGAGCTTCAACTTCCAATTGCTTACATTGGTGTTGGAGAAAAAGCTGAGGATTTAGTTGAATTTAATCCAAAAGAGTTTGTCTCTGCACTGTTAGATAAACTATACACAGGACATAAAACTATATAGTATTTTATTTAATACATTCTATATTTAATTACCAAATTATACTAACTCCATACTCTTTATTAAGCTCTATATGTTTATTGTAATAGAGCTTTTTGCCATACTTTTTACTTAAGAGCTCAACTTCAATACTATCATGCGTAATAAGTTCTCTAACCTCTTGGTAAGATAGCCATTTACCATAACGTGAAAGTGAATTCTGCCAGATTCTAAAGTCACAAGTAGCATCTGAGCGTAACTCAAACATTTCACCATCTTCACTAGTCCAATGAGCATTTGAACAAGCATAAAGTTTTACTTTTTTCCTATTAACCTCTTTGTCTCTAACTTCAAGGTTTCCATCAACACAATATGGACATTTTCCTAGAATCATTATTTATCCTACATATCTAATTAGCTAATTTTATTACTAACAATAATTTTTAGCTTCCATAATAATACCTTTGAATTAAGGGGTATAATGTCCCTTTAACGGATTATTTTTAAAATAACCCAACACTTTGTCCAAATAATGACTGTCTCAGTATTAAAAGAACACATTATCTTTAAGCATGATAATAGATATTTACAAGTGTGCACCATAAATATGGCAAAATGAAATGTTTATGAGATGCTTCTGTTTTTAAAGTAACATTTTTTATGTCCTTTAATTTAGCATATTTAGGTAATTTGGGATAAAGTGTTCCATGAATAAATAATTAGTCTAAAGTAATAATATGCAAGAAGGATAATAATGTACTGTACAGTAGATAACAAATGGAAAAGTATTTATACAGTTATTATATAGTTTACCTAATGGCTTATTGCTCAACAAACTGCATGAATACTAAAAAAATTTCGAAAGAATTTATTTACAATTCAACATATCTAGATGTTTTTAGTATTCTGTTACTATCATTTAGTTTTAAAAAAATACCACCAAATGAAAGGCATACTGAGATTAACAAATTCTTAACTTTATTTTTTATTGGTACAATAGTTTTTATTAGTCAAAGAAACCTATTTTGGGAGGGGCTTATGCAAGAATATGAAAATAAACATACTATAAAAATATTAACTAACGAAATAATCTCTTACAAAAAAGAAATAGATGACCTAAAACAAATGACTCACTTGAAATAGCACCACAGTTTCAAGATTAGCAAAATATTGTTTTCCTCAAGCGTTAGACTTCATTTGAACTTTTGCAACCTTTGTAGTATAATGTAGATACAAAAGGATACATTATGAAAAAAGCGATTAATATTCGAATGGATGAAACCTTATTAACTGACTTAGATTCTTATGCAAGTGAACTTGATCGCTCAAGAACATATATTATAGAAAAAGCAGTTAGTGCTTATTTTGACACTTTAGATGAAATGATTTCAGATAAAAGAATAGATGATATTAAAGCAGGAAAAACAGAAGTTTATTCTCTTGAAGAAGTAGCACAAAGGCTTGGTCTTAATTAATGTTCAAAATTATTATTCCAAAAGCTACTTTTAAAGAATTAGAAAAAATTGATTCAGAAAATCAAAAACTTGTATTCTCAAAAATTAAAGACTTAGAATCAGGTGTCTTTACATCTGATAAAGCTTTAAAAGGGAAATACAAAGGTAAGTTTAGAAAACGAGCTGGAAACTATAGAATAGTTTATTTAAAAGAAAATGATATTTTGGTGATTACACTTATTAGGATAGCTCATAGAAAAGAAGTATATTGAAAATCTAACAAGTACGCTCACGACGACTGTTAACTTTTAAATTTTAGTATAAAAATTATTAATGAAGTAGAAAGATTAAAACAGATAAAAACGATTGACTATTTTAATAATAATCTAAAAACATCTGAAATGGTTATTATATGCTCATAGGAAGTATAAGAGCGATTTAATAAAGGTATTTATCCAGTACTTTATAATGGCCTTAAAAATACCAAACGAAAAAGTAAAGGCAAAATACGTATGGTTAAATAATTATTGGGGAAAGTTCTTTTGAAAGATGAATTTCAAAAAATATTATTGATAAATGAATTTAACTTGAGTTTTGTTACAATACACTTAAGCTAACAATTGGAGTATATTATGCAAACTATAGCAATACAAATCCAAGATGATTATGTTAATGATTTTATGAATTATGTAAATAATCATAGTGATAGCATAACTATCAAAAAAGATACAAACTTAGAACTTGACCCTTACTTTTATAAAAGACAAAAACAATTACAGCAAGATTTAGAAGAAGTTGAAAGCGGAAAGGCTGAAATGATTTCACATAATGATTTATGGAATAATATAAACAGCCATCTAAAATCTATAAAATGATTAATGCAAATAATTTACAAAAAAACTTTTGAAAAGCAATTACTTCATATTATCAACTATATAGCTCAAGATAAATCTAGCGCAAGTATAAAGTTTTCAAATGAACTTGAAAAATTGATATTCCTTATTCCTGACAATCCTCTAAAGTATAAGCCGTCAATTTATTTTAACAATGAAAATATAAGAGATATGACTTATAAAGGTTATACGGTAATTTATAAAGTTAGCTTTCAAAAAAGCACAATTGAAGTTCTAAGAATATTTAACCAAAATAAGCCCACTTAGTTAAAAGATATAACAAAACCTCGAAACGAACAGTATAGCTGTCGTTTAAGTCAACCCTTAAAGTCCATAAAAAATTGGAAAGAGTCTCTTAGTAATACAAAGAAGAACTAGATTAATTAAGAGAAAAAAACAAGAACAGGACGATCTTTTGGAAATGAAGAGTTTTATGATTACACGCATAGTGTCACTGAAATCAATCACGGTAAATGCTAACCTATCAGATATACCCATCAATTTTACGCTATAATAATAAAATTTTTTTTAAGGAATTACATTGTACTCTGAACGCATTTTAAACTTATCTGAATCTATTACAGTTGCTATTACTGCACTTGCAAAGGAACTTAAAGATCAGGGGAAAGATGTTTTAGGATTTTCAGCTGGTGAGCCAGACTTTGATACTCCAGAAGTTATTAAAAAAGCTGCTATTGATGCTATTAATGATGGTTTTACAAAATATACAGCTGTTGATGGGATTGTTGATCTTAAGGCAGCAATTATTGGTAAGCTAAAGCGTGACAACAATTTGGAATATAAACCATCTCAAATTCTAGTAAGTAATGGTGCAAAGCACTCTTTATTTAATATTTTTCAAACATTAATTGATAGTGGAGATGAAGTTATTATTCCATCTCCATATTGGGTTACTTACCCAGAGCTTGTAAAATACTGTAATGGTAAAGTTGTTGAGATTAAAACAGATGATAGCTCCGATTTTAAAATTACTCCTGAGCAGTTAAAGAGTGCAATTACTGAAAAGAGTAAAATGTTAATTTTGACTTCTCCATCAAACCCAACAGGTTCAGTCTACTCAAAAGAGGAGCTTGAAGCAATTTCAGAAGTTCTTAAAGGAACAAAGATAATTGTTGCTAGTGATGAGATGTATGAGAAGTTAGTATATGAGGGAACTTTTACTTCAGTTGCCTCTATAAATGATGATATGTTTAAGAGAACTATAACAATTAATGGACTTAGTAAATCTGTTGCTATGACTGGTTGGCGTTTTGGATATTTAGCATTTCATAATGAAGAAGTTGTAAAAAAGATGAAAGGTCTTCAGAGTCAAAGTACATCAAATGTAAATTCAATCACTCAAAAAGCAGCTATACCAGCACTTGAGGGTAAAGCAGATGCAGAGATTGAAGTTATGCGTCAAGCTTTTAAAGAGCGCCGTGATCGTGCAGTTGAACTATTTAATGCGATTGATGGTGTTAGTGTAATTAAGCCACAAGGTGCATTTTACCTATTTGTAAATGTTTCAAAGATTAGTAATGACTCTATTGAGTTTTGTAAAGAGCTGTTAGAGAAAAAAGGTGTGGCTGTTGTTCCTGGACTTGGATTTGGAACAGAGGGGCATTTTCGTTTTAGTTTTGCAACAGATATTAAAAGTATCGAAGAGGGAATTTCTAGAATTTCAGACTTTATCACTAGTAAATAAATTACTAGTGAGTTAAATATACCCAGTAGTCTTTATGTGTTTTACCTTGATTTAAAAAGTAAAATTGTAAGACTGCTACTCTATATAGTGTTACTATCATTTTAATGTAAGGTACGAAAAGTGTGTAAGCCATCCACCATGGTTGCTTGCGCTCACCTGTGTTATTTATCATCTCTTCCATTCCAATATTATTACTCATATAAAGTCCAAATAAAAATGAAAGAATAAAATTTAAAAATATTCCAAGTGACAAAAGTGCCACAAACTCTTGTTCGTACATTCCAGCTATCATACTTAAACTCCTGTAGTTTTACAACTTGAGTAATGATAACATTGTTAAATTGATTAGAAGATTAAATTATATAATATGTTACAAAAATATTACATATTTTAATTTTAGTTATCTTTGTTATAATTACTAACATTAATATATAAAGTTGAGTTATGGAAATTTTGAGTTACTATCGTAGAGAAAATGAGGTTGATACTGTTGTTAGGTTTGTTCCTGAGTTAATAGATGAAGCACCTCAAAATAAACGTCAAGTTATGTTATGGATTTGGGTTGATCTAGCTCAACCTGTTACTATGGAGTGTAAACCAAAATTTAGTAATGACTATATTGAACTTGAAGATATGCTCAATAAGAGTATTGTTTCTGAATTAGACTTGACATATTGTGGTTCAATACTTCAAGATGATGGTGTTGTATTTTACTATTATGGAAACTCTGCAAGAGGTTTTGAACAGACTTCTAGGTTATTACTTAGTAATTATAGCTTTAATATCGGTAGCTCTAAAGATAAGCAGTGGAATCAATATAGGTATGGTGTTTATCCTGATGCACTTAATTTGCAGTTAATGGAAGATGCTGAAATTATAAATAGCTTAGAGAGTAGTGGCGATGATTTAGAGTGTGAACGTGAAGTAGAGTACTATTTTTATGGGACAACTAAAGAGGATTTAGAAAAAATGTGTATATGGTTAAGCGATCAAGGTTTTGCACATAAAGATCAATTTTTTAATGAGCATGAAAAAAAGTACCACTTTGGTATGTTATGTACAAGAAACCAGACAATAAACTTTATGGAAATATATGACATCACGCGTGGTCTTTTTGAATATTGCGATGATCATGGGCTTAAATATATTGGTTGGGGAACAAAACTTTGTGACTAGCTACTTATATGGAGAATTTTAATGAAAAGTATAGAGTACTCTAGCAAAATTATAATTCCATCAAAAGTTGTTTGCATTGGAAGAAATTATGTAGAACATATCAAAGAGTTAAATAATGAGACGCCTGATTCAATGGTTGTCTTTAACAAGCCAAATTCAGCGATTACAGATAAACTATATTACTTTAGCAGTGGTACACGGTTCGAAGGAGAAATCTGTTTTTTAATTGAAAATAGTAAAATAGGAGGTATAGGATTCGGACTTGATTTAACAAAAGCAGATATTCAAAACAGGATGAAATCTAAAGGTCTGCCGTGGGAGAGGGCGAAATCTTTTGATGGCTCTTCTGTTTTAAGTAAGTTTGTTGCATTTGATGGTGATGAGACAAAGCTTAGGTTAGAGCTATATATAAATGACAAACTTATACAATATGCTAATTATGATTTGATGATATATAAACCTAAAGAGATGATTGAAGAGATAGAGAGTTTTATGAGTTTGGAAAATGGAGATATTATTATGAGTGGTACTCCAAAGGGAGTTGGCAACTATAATATAGGTGATTTATTTTGTGGTAAAGTTTTTTCAGGTGAGAAACTTTTAGTTGAGTCAAAATGGATAGTACAGAAAAGATAACTTAATTTATTAAGTATGAGGGTGTGGCTATAAAAAAGCAGACAAGAGATTTAATATTAGATGTAACTTTCGCTCAAGTTTATAAAAATGGTTATAGTGCTACTGGTCTCTCTTTAATATTAAAAGAGTGCAATATTCCAAAGGGCTCTTTGTATCACCATTTTAAATCAAAAAAAGATTTAGTTATAGCTATGATAAAAGAGAGGTTGTCGCCTAAAATGGATTTAATGTTTTCATTTAAAAATGATGATAGAGAATCCATGGAAATAATATTTGAAACAATAGATAAAATATCTGAAAATGAAAAACTGGTTAAATACAACTGTCCTCTAAATAGGTTAAATATCGAGCTATCAAACTCAGATAAAGATTTCGATATAGAGTTGATGAAAATATTTAATACTATACAAAATAGAATAAATTTACTACTAGAAAAAGCTATTACAAATGAAGAAATTAAAAAAACAGATGTAAATTCATTATCTGAATTCATTATTACATCTACTTGGGGAGCTTTATCTCTTAGCGCTTCACAATCAACAAACTTGAGATTTATTCAAAATACAAATCATCTAAAACAGTATTTAAATTCTCTAAGGTTGAATTAGACCGTTCAGTCTGTTTTAAGCAGATATATTTTACAATTCACTAAATAGACCGATTGGTCTATTAATGAGGAGTGAAGATGTTTATAAAAATTAATAACGTAGAGCAAGAAGATGAACTTAAAGTAGTCTATTCACAAATTAAAGAACAGTTTGGTGAGGTACCGCTAAACTTTGAATTAATTGGTAGTATTGATGTAAATATATTAAAGGATTTTTTGTCATATAGTTCAAAACTTTCAAATTATAAAAATATTAACAATGATTATTTCGTATTTTTACGACTGTTTATTGCAAATCAAGAAAATTTTAAATATTGTATAACTTTTAATAGTAAGTTACTTCAAAGTAGGGGTTATAAAGATATTACAATAAATAGTTCTAAGATAGATTTACTAAAGCTACCACTTGATGAGAGACATAAACTATTGGCTAAAAAAAGTATTAAAGCTATATTTGATAGTGAAAACTTCAACCAAATAGATTTTAATGAACTCTATAAAGTTGGCTGGACAGATAAAGAGATATTTTACTCTATTGAACATGTTGGATTTATGTTGAGAAATGGACGAATACTTAGAGCCTACTCAGTTAAGTTGTAAAACAGAATCATTACTAGCCCAATCTGCTTGAAAGTTATCAAATATTTTTTGAATAGCTTCTATGCCTATTAAATATGTTTTTGTACAGTTATCTATTCTTTGGCGACGAGCTGCATTTATTAGCTCATTTTCATGCTCTGGAAGTGGGCAGCGAAGCAGTGCTGTTTCATAATCGATTAGTGCTCTGTCTGAGAGTTTTTGGAACTCTTCTATAATTTCAATGTGTGTAACTTGCATGAAGTTATCGCGCAGTTTTCTAGCATTTGTAATTAGCTCCTCATAGAGTGATTGTGAAATCTTTTGACTACTTTTAGAGATAATTTTCATCTGGTGACGATAGTGTTCAAGTTCTGAATTTAGGGCAGTTTGTAGTTTCTTAATATACTGATTTCTTCTAACTCTTTTTTCTCGTATCTCAAAAAGTAAACTATCAAAGCCTTCACTTATTAGCTCATTACGTTGCTCACCAACCTGCTCATCGAGATCTCTTACAAATTCAAAAGATGATTCTCCAGGTTTTGAAATCTCTATATGCTTTTTAACATCAGAATCTAGTACTAACTCATTTTGTTCACTCACATCTTCACCTTTTATAAATCAAAGTCTTTTTGAACCTTAGATATTAACTCCTCTTTTGCCTCTTCTGGAAGTTTAGCAGAGTCAATATTGCCTAGTTCATTCTCTATTAAATTTGCAACCGCCTCATCTATTTTATAAGAATCTACCATCTGTTGCTCTATTTTAGCCAATTTTATTTTAAGTTTTTCCTGTTCAAAACTCATTTTCATAGACTCTACTTCTCTTTTTACCCTTATTTCATCTTCAAGAGCCTCTTTTTTCTTCTCTTTAATTGCATAAAACTTCTTTTTTTCAATTTCAATTTTTTCATTTAATTCACTGTTTTTCTGCTTTACTTTATTTGATAGCTTAACTTTGACTTCATGTCTTCTTATTGCGTATCTAAATGGACGTGGTTTAAGATGTTTGAAGAAAAATGGCAAAATAGATATAGAGATAATTATTGAAATAGTGGAACTTATATACTTTTCATAAGAAGCGAAATAAAAAGCAGATATAGCAAACATAATAGCTAAAGGGATAAGTGCTAGAAAATAGCGAGATGAGTGAGCAATATTTACAAAGGTAAGATCTACTTCATGTTTTGCTATTAAAATAATAGGTGAAATAAGTACACCAAGTGCCAAAATACTAAGTAGTGGTTGCATTAAACTTAAATACTCTAACCAAATAGCAACACTTCCTAGTGAGTAAAAAAACAATAGCGCTGTGTTTGCGCTCATTTGGCTGTTTTGAGTATTTTTCATGAATGATAATTTAGCGAAATAATATTAACTTTATGCTAAAATTACGCGATATTTTTTACTATATGAAGGTTATAAATGGTAGCTACTATGTTTGGCAAAATGTTTGGAACACGAAATGACAGAGAACTTAAACGTTATGAAAGACGTGTTCAAGCCATAAACTCTCTGGAAAGAAGATATGAGGTTTTAAATGATGATGACCTTAAAGCAGCATTTGCAAAAGTAAAAGAAGAGGTAGCTACCGGTGCAAAAAGAATGGAACAGGTTTTAGAAGATTCTTTTGCAATGACTAGAGAAGCTAGTAAACGTACACTCGGTATGCGCCATTTCGATGTTCAGTTAATTGGCGGTATGGTACTTCATGAGGGTAAAATAGCTGAAATGAAAACAGGTGAGGGTAAAACTTTAGTAGCGACTCTTCCTGTTGTATTGAATGCGATGCTTGGAAAAGGTGTTCATATAGTAACAGTTAATGAATACTTAGCTAGACGTGATGCAGAGGAGTTAGCTCCACTATATAATTTTTTAGGTTATAAAGTTGGATTTTTAGAAGAGAATGTTTTTGATGATGCAAAAAAGCAAGAGCAGTATTCAGCTGATGTGACATATGGAACCAATAATGAGTATGGTTTTGACTATCTACGTGATAATATGAAATACTCTCTTGATGAGATGGCTCAAAGATCTCATCCATTTGTAATTGTAGATGAAGTTGATTCAATTTTAATTGATGAAGCTCGTACACCATTAATTATCTCAGGTCCAGTTGATAGAAAATTAGAGCACTATGTAGATTCTGACTTAGTAGCTAAAAAGTTAAAAAAAGATGAACATTTTACAGTAGATGAAAAAAATCGTACAATCTTAGTAACAGAAGATGGTATTTCAGAGGCTGAAAAACTCTACAAAGTAGATAATTTATATAGCCTAGAAAATGCAAGATTAGCACACCACTTAGATCAAGCCCTAAAATCAAACTATCTGTTTGAGAAAGATGTTGATTATGTTGTAAATGGTGGCGAAGTAATGATTGTTGATGAGTTTACTGGTCGTATAAGTGAAGGTCGTCGTTTTTCAGATGGTCTTCACCAAGCACTTGAAGCTAAAGAGAGTGTTAAAATTAAAGAAGAGTCACAAACACTAGCTGATATTACCTTCCAAAACTACTTTAGAATGTATGATAAGCTTGCTGGAATGACAGGAACTGCTCAAACAGAAGCTACTGAGTTTTTTGAAATTTATGGTCTTGATGTTATCTCAATTCCTACAAATGTACCAGTTATTCGTAAAGATTTAAATGATCTTATTTATAAGTCTGAACAAGAGAAGTTTGAAGCAGTTGTAAATAAAATTAAAGAACTTAGTAAGACTGGACAACCCGTTTTAGTAGGTACTGCCTCAATTGAAAAGAGTGAAGCTTTACATGAATATTTAAAGAAAAGTAAAGTTGTTCATACAGTACTTAATGCAAAACATCATGAACAAGAGGGTGAGATTGTTAAGAAAGCCGGTGTTAAAGGTGCTGTAACTGTTGCTACAAATATGGCTGGACGTGGGGTTGATATTCAACTTACAGATGATGTTAAAGCTCTTGGTGGTCTTTACATTATTGGAACAGAAAGACATGAAAATAGACGTATAGATAATCAGCTTCGCGGTCGTTCTGGACGTCAAGGTGACGTTGGTACATCACAATTTTATCTTAGCCTTGAAGATAGCCTGCTTCGTATTTTTGGAAGTGATAAAATTAAAGTAATTATGGAACGCCTTGGAATAGAAGAGGGTGAACATATTGAATCAAAAATGGTTACTCGTGCAGTTGAGAAAGCTCAGAAAAAAGTTGAAAATCTACATTTTGAAGGTCGTAAGCATATTGTTGAGTATGATGATGTTGCAAATGAGCAGAGAAAAATTATCTTTAAGTTTAGAAATGATCTATTGAGTGAGGATTACAATATAGATGAAAAAATCAAATCTATCAGATTAGAGTATATCGCAGGACTATTGAGTAGTCACGGTATATTTGATGGTGGACTTGAAGATGAATATAATTTAGAGGGATTAAGTAAAAAGATTCTAGAAGAGACATTAGTTGAAATTTCTATAGAATCTATGAATTCTAAAGATTATAGCGAACTAGAAACTCTGCTAGAAGATAGTATGACTCAAAAATATGAAGAGAAATTTTCAGCAGTAGATAGCTCACTTAAAGGTCAAATTGAGCGTGAGTTTTACCTTAAAACTTTAGATAAAGCGTGGCAAGATCATCTATACCAAATGGATACTCTAAAAACTGGTATTGGGCTTCGTGGTTATAATCAAAAAGATCCATTAACTGAGTATAAAAAAGAGAGTTTTAACCTTTTTCAAGAGTTAGTTGAATCTATTAAGTATGAGACAATTAAGACTCTTCATCTTATTCAATTTAGAGATGACTCAGCTGAAGCACAACAAAAAGCGTACGAAGAGCAAGTAAGAGCTGAACGAGAGCGTGCACAAGCCGCAATGAATTTTTCTCATCAAGAAATTGAGCCAGTAAGTACCGCTAAAAAACCATCACGTAACGAACCTTGTCCATGTGGAAGTGGAAAAAAGTATAAACACTGTTGTGGTGTAAGTGGACCTAAAAAGGGTGTTTTGGCTCAGTAAAGGAGTTTAAATATGCCTAAGTCCATAGTCGCATATCTTACAAAACGATACCTTCGCTTTGATAAAGAGCAACCTTTTATATTTCTTTCTGCGCTTTTAGCCTTCATAGGTATTGCCCTTGGAGTGGCAGTTTTGATGATTGCCATGGCGATTATGCAAGGCACTCAAAAAGAGTTTGAAAAAAAGCTTTTTACAATGAACTATCCTATCACTATCATGCCAAAATATGAAAATAATGTTAATAAAGAGTTATTGAACTCTATTGAGAAAAAATTTCCTAGTTGGCAATTTAGTCCATATGTTAGTGCTCAGATAGTTGTTAAAGCTGGTACTAGCATGCAAGGTGGTCTTCTCTTTGGCGTAGACTTTGAAAAAGAGTCTAAAGTTAATAACGTCATAAAGAGTGCACTAAAGAGTAAAGAGTTAAATCGATATGACGTAATAGTTGGCGAACGTCTTTTTGAAATGTTAGATTCATCTGATAAACTCACATATATGTTTACAAAAACTGAAGCTAGTGGCATGGCACTTAGTCCTAGAATGAAACGCTTTAAAGTTCAAGGTGTATTTAGCTCTGGTCTTCAAGCTTATGATAAAGCCTATCATTATACAACATTAGAATCTGTAAGAAAAGTTTTAAGGCTTAAAAAAGATGTTTACGATGGTATACATATAGAGACTCCAAACGCAATGAGCGATATTGAACTTCTTAAAAATGAGATTGGTCCTCATTTTAGAGTTGTTGGATGGTGGGAACAAAATGGTAACTTCTTTTCTGCTATGGAGCTTGAAAAACGTGCACTTTTTATAGTTTTAATGCTAATTATATTAATTGCATCAGTAAATATAGTAAGTTCACTTTTAATGACAGTAATGAATAGACGAAGCGATATTGCACTACTTCTTTCACTTGGCGCCACTACAAAAGAGATTTCTAGAATATTTCTGTTTCTTGGAATGGTAATTAGCGTTGGTGCAATTGTAATTGGTGTAGCACTTGGGTTTGGTGGGATTTTTATATTAGAGACTTTTGACATCATATCACTTCCAGCTGATGTTTATGGAAGTTCAAAACTTCCATTAGATCTTTTGATGAGTGATTTTATTATGATTGTAGTCGGCGCATTTTTAATTAGTATAGTAGCTTCATTTTACCCTGCATACAAAGCATCAAAAGTTGATTTGTTGCAGGTTCTTCGCAATGAGTAACAACTAGGACTTATAAAGACCTAGTTGATTATCTAATTGTTCAGTTAGAGTTGCTAAATGTTCTGAAGCTGAAGCTATCTCTTCAACACTTCTAGCATTTGCAGATGAGAGTTCATTTACCTCTTCCATTTTATTAATCATAGTATTAATAGTATTTGAATTTGTGATGTACTCTTCAACTATCGTAGCAGTTTTTGTAATTGTTGTCTCCATTGTATCAACACTATTGCTAATATCTTTTTCAACATCATTAGCCTGATCTGAAAGCTCTTGAACTTTTTTTGCATTAGAGCCAATTTGTTCACTAGTATCAATTATAGATTGTACTATCACATTAATTGTAGCATTAATCTCTGCAAGACTTTTTTGAGTACGTTCAGCCAATTTTCTTACTTCATCAGCAACAACAGCAAATCCTCTACCATGTTCACCTGCACGTGCTGCCTCAATTGCAGCGTTAAGTGCAAGTAAATTTGTCTGCTCTGCAATGTCTGAGATTACTGTAAGAACCTCTTTTACTTGAGATGCATCTGCACTTAGTTGTGAAAGCTTTCCTGCCATTTCAGTTTCAACTTCTGAACGAATAGAGACTTCACTTGAAAGCTCAATTACTTTTTGCTTAGCAGTATTAAGACTCTCACCTGTTGATTCAATATCTTTTTTTGTATTTTCAGCTTCACTGACTGAAGATTTTAGAGTCTCTTGTAAATTTGTACCAATTCCAGTTGCATCATTGATTATTAAAGCTTGATCTTCTGCTTTTTTACCAATGGCAAGTGAAGTTTGTGAAAGTTCTGTTGCTATTGAAGTATTTTCATGTGAAGTTGCTTTTGATTCTATAATAGTATTTTGAACTTTTTCGATAAAGGCATTTACATGCAATGCAACAGCAGAGATTTCATCTCCATTTGGAACATTAATACGTTGAGTTAAATCACCTTCACCACTTGCTAAATCATGAGCTGTATCCTCTAGCTTTTTAAGCGGACGAACTAATGCAATATTTAGAACAAAAATAGCAACTGCTAACATAATGACTAAAATAATTGCAGATACAATTATAATTTCATTTCTTAAACTGTTTGGAGCAATCATAACTTCTGCTTCATCAATTTCTGAAAGTATTGCCCATGTTATATCTTGACCTATCTTTACACTAGAAAATGATGAAAGAACTGGGTTACCATTGTAGTCGATTACAATTTTAGTATCTGTATTACCAGATAGTGCCTCGCGAGCTGCTTCTGTATCTACAGATCCTGAAGATGGATTTGCAAATGAAGCCATAAGTGTATGGTTAGTTGGATCTAAAAAGCTGTCGCTTCTCATTAGTTTATCTTGTCCAACTAAATAATCTTCTTGAGTATCTCCATAGCCATCACGAAACTTCATAATCTTATTAATAGAAGCATCACTTATTTGGAAAACCAAAACTGCAATACTATTTCCATTCTTTACAACATTTGTACCCAAAAACATTGCAGGTGCACCATTAGATGGAGCATAAGGCTTCATATCTACAAACGTTGGTCTATTATTTGAGATAGTTTTTCTAAATACTTCTCCTAAACCGCTATTTTTTAGATTTCCTGTATTTAAGTTAGCACCATAGTCTGACTCTTTTGCCTGAGTGTAAATAACATGTCCATCAGCAGGATTAATTAAGAAAACATCATAATAACCATACTGTTTAACATACTCTTTAAAAAATTGCTCAAAAGGATCAGTTTTTTCTTTAACTAATGGATTGTTAACTGGAAAAGGCTCTTTTGATCTAATGTTTATAGCATCATATAATCCATTTAAATTATCTATTAAATTAAATAAGTCTTCACTTTTTGAAAGAACAATAATATCACCAACTCTCTCAGCGAAAAAGTTTGTAATTTGCTCTTTTTTCATCTGTTTTATAGATGTTAACGTACTATAACTCTTCTCTAAAAGAGCCTCTTTACTCTTATTTGATGCAATAAACATTATAGATAATGATAGCAACAGTAACGATATAAACAATAATAGTATTGTTTTAGCCTTAATAGTTAGTTTTGGCATTAAATTATTCCTCCATATTAAATTTGCTGGAAAGTATAACAAAAAATTATAAGAATAAGATGATAAAATAATTTTATATATCTCAAATCAACATTTCGATAGAATTGCAAAAAATTAGACTAATAAAGGTTTTAAATGAAGAGTATCGAAGGTAAAGTTTGGAGATTTGGTGACAATATTGATACAGACTTAATCATCGCGGCGCGTTATTTAAATACTTCAGATCCTGCAGAACTTGCTAAACATGTTATGGAAGATGCTGATCCAAAGTTTTATGCGAAGATGCAAAAGGGCGATATTTTGGTTGCAGGAGAAAATTTTGGATGTGGAAGTAGCCGTGAACACGCTCCTATAGCACTTAAAGCTGCTGGAATTTCTGCTGTTGTTGCTAAGAGTTTTGCTCGTATTTTTTACAGAAATGCTTTTAACATGGGGCTTCCAATTTTCGAATTAAGTGAAGCTGATAGTTTTGAAGAGGGCTCTACAATTACTATTGTCCCTAAAGAGGGAACAATTACAAAAGATAATAAAGATTACAGTTTTACTCCAATACCTGACTTTATGCAAGAGTTGATAGAGAGTGGTGGACTGATTAATTACGCAAAGGCTAATATTAGTGAATAAATATAAAATAGCGGTTATACGCGGAGATGGAATAGGACCTGAAATTGTTGATGAGGCTATTAAAGTTCTTGATGCAGTTAGTGTTGCACAAGGTTTTTCATTAAATTATGAAGATTATCTAATGGGTGGTGTAGCTTATGATGTCACTGGCAACCCTCTGCCTCAAGAGACAATAGCTGGAGCTAAAGCTGCTGATTCTATACTTTTTGGTGCGATAGGTGGAGAGAAGTGGGATAATTTGCCGCGTGAGATGCGTCCTGAGAGTGGACTACTTAGGTTTCGTAAAGAGCTTGGAGTATTTGCAAACTTGCGCCCAGCAAAAGTTTATGATGAACTTGTTAACGCAAGTAGCCTAAAGCCTGAAGTTGTTCAAGGTGTTGACCTAATGGTTGTGCGTGAACTTATTGGTGGTATCTATTTTGGTGAACCAAAAGGTCGTGAGGGTAATAAAGCTTATAACACTATGGTCTACACAACTGAAGAGGTACGTAGAATTGCAAAAGTTGCATTCGATATTGCAATGAAACGTGGTAAGCGGGTATGTTCTGTAGATAAAGCTAATGTTTTAGATGTTTCTCAACTTTGGAGAGAAGTTGTTGAAGATGTTGCTAAAGATTACCCTGAAGTTACTTTAGAGCACATGTATGTTGATAATGCGGCAATGCAGTTAATTCGTGATCCTAAACAGTTTGACGTAATGTTAACTGGAAATATCTTTGGTGATATTTTAAGTGATGAGGCTAGCATGTTATCTGGTTCTATTGGACTGCTTCCTTCTGCTTCAGTTGGCAGTGAACATGGACTTTATGAACCAATTCATGGTTCAGCACCTGATATTGCAGGTCAAGGTATAGCTAACCCGATAGCTACAATTGCAAGTGCTGCTATGATGCTTTCATATGGTCTTGGTGAACATAAAGCTGCTCAATGTATGACAGATGCAATTGCAGATGCACTTCGTGAGGGTTATCGGACTAAAGATTTAGCACAATATGATGCTAAAGAGATATGTTCAACAAGTGAAATGGGTTCAATCATTGCAGATTACGCTTCAACTAGATGCAGACTTTAACTCTCGCAAATATTTATGAACTTCAAGGTCTCAAAGATGAGGCGTTGGAGATTTACAAAGGGATTATAAAGAAAAATCCTGAGAATAGTGAAGCGAAAATTGCGATACGTAGACTTCTTGGTATGCGTAAAAAATTTAATGGCCTTAACACTGAGATGAAAGATTTTTTTGTTGAAATGGATGCAAAAGTTGAGTTTTTAGAATTTGAAAGGTGGTTGCTGAAGTTATGGAATTAAAAGATGTAGTTCTATCAGCATTGGCTGAATTAGAAAATGCTCAACAAGAGCGTGAGCAAGTAACACAGCGTGAGTCTATTCAAAGAGAGGCTACTGAACAGCCAAGTAAGGCAACATTACAGCCTTTAAATCAAGTTTTGTCTAATGATTCTCAAGAAGAAGCTCCAGAAGTTACTCCTCAAGCCGTTATAGAACCATCTGCTGAGATACTTGAACCTAAAGTTGTAGTACCAGAACCCAAAGTAATTATTCAAGAACCAAAAATAAAGTATGTGTCAGATCCTCAAGAGTTAAGATTTTTACAGAACTTAAGAGAGAGAATTTTAGTTCTTTTTGAGGGTTTTCAATCTCCAAACAATGTTAAAATTGAAGCAAAAGTTGATTTGATTTTAAACTTTTTAGAGTACACACTAGCTTCAATAGATGATAGAAGTGACCAGATTAAAGAGAATGAATAGTGCGTTTTAAAATTTTAATAGATAGTTCAGATGAGAAGGGACTAGTTTATAAAGTCTCACATATCTTCTACACACACAATTTAAATATTGAGCAAAATAATGAGTTTGTTGACAAAGAAAATAATAAATTTTTTATGCGAAGTGAAGTAGATGGTGATGTTGATATTGAAAATATTAAAAAAGAGTTACTTGAAATTTTACCTGCTGATGCTTGCCTAAAAATTGTTACTCAAAAAAGAAAAAAAATAGTTTTAATGGTTACAAAAGAGACTCACTGTATTGGCGACATTTTAATGCGTCATGAAGATGGTTCTCTTAATGCTGACATTGTCGCAGTTATTGGAAATTATGACTACTTGCAAAGTTTAGTTGAAAGATTTGGAATTAGCTACTATACAGTTTCGCATGAGGGACTTAGTCGTGCTGAACATGATGCTAAAGTGATGGAAGTTCTTAAAACAAAAGAGTTTGATTACTTAGTTTTAGCAAAGTATATGCGTATATTATCTCCAAATTTCGTGCAACATTATGAAAATAGAATTATAAATATTCACCATTCATTCTTACCAGCTTTCATAGGTGCAAACCCTTATAAGCAAGCTTATGAGCGAGGTGTAAAAATTATTGGAGCTACTGCTCACTTTGTAAATAATAATTTAGATGAAGGACCAATTATAGCTCAAGATATTACAGATGTAGATCATAGTTTTGGTTGGCAGGATATGCGTGATGCTGGACGTGATGTTGAAAAGGTTGTTCTTTCAAATGCTTTAAAATTAGCTCTTGAAGATAAAGTTTTTGTCTATGGCAACAAAACAGTGCTGTTATAATGTTTAACATTGTATTAATAGAACCTGAGATTCCAAATAACACAGGAGCTATAGGCAGACTTTGTGTAAATACAGATACTACTCTTCATCTCATTAAACCACTTGGTTTTGATATTTCTGATAAAGCTGTAAGACGCGCGGGGCTTGATTATTGGAATAAATTGGATTTGCATGTATATGAAAATTTTGAAGAGTTTATGCAAAAACATGGTGAAAACTCAGAAAGATTTTTCATAGCAACAACGAAAACAGATAAATTATATTTTGACGCACCTTTTAAAAGTGGAGATTATATTCTTTTTGGAAGTGAGACTAAGGGAGTTGCTGACTATATAATGGAACAGTTCAAGCAGGTTACTATACCAATGGGCAAACAAGGTCGTAGTCTTAATCTTGCAATAAGTGCAGGAATACTTCTGTATGATGCTATATCAAAGAATTATCAAGCATTTAAGGAGATGTAATGAATCCAGTGGTAGATGCAATAGTACTAGGTGGTTTTGTTCTTTTTTTAATTTTTATATTTCGCGGATACCATCGTAGTAAACTACCAAAGGAATAAAATGATACGCTCTTTAATTCTTAGTACAATAGTTGGTTTATCGCTACATGCAACTGAATATTATGCAAAAGCAGAGCCAGTTGAGCGCTATACAATTCAATCAAGTGTTGCAGGAAAAGTTTTGTTTGCAGATGAAAATATTGAGGGTAGGCGTGCAACTGCAAAAGAGATTATTTTAATTGACGATGAAATAGATGTTAAAGAGTTAAGTTCAGTTTCTAATAAAATAGAAATAGTTGAAAAAATGGTTAAACTAAATCAGGCAACAGCTTCCAATCTTCAAAAAATAGCAGAAAAGAAAAAAATAAATTACCAAAAGATATTAAAATTAAAAACAAAATCACTGCTTGATAAAGATAGAGAGTTTTATGATTTAAGTTCTACTCAAAACACTCTATATCAATCACTACAAAGTATTGAAACATTAAAGCTGCAACTAGAAGATTTAAAAGTTAGGCAGCGAACACTACAAAAAAGCATAAGAGAAAAACGAGTCTCTTACCCAAGCTTTGTAGTATATAAACTTCTTGTAAAAAAGGGTCAAAATGTCGTCCCAGGAACCCCTCTTTTAGAGATAGCAGATGTAAGCCATTCGAGGTTAGTTCTTTTTTTACACTCTGAAGAGGCTCAAAATGTTTCTAAAAAGATTATATATATAGATGGTAAAAAAACGGAGTATAAAGTAGATAAAGTATATTTTATATCTGATGCACAACGTATCTCTTCATATAAAACTGAAATAGTAATTGATGCACCTGACACTTTTTCAAAACTTCTTAAAGTTGAGTTTAAAGATTAGTTTATTTGTAAATAGATGATAGTTTAAGTATCCAAACTATTGATGATGAAGATATATATTTAATTAGTTTGGAGATGGGGTCATAGAGACGTATACCATAAAAATAAATGGAATTGTTCAAGGTGTTGGTTTTAGACCATTTATTTACAATGAGGCAATAGCACTTAATTTAAATGGATATATACAAAATACCTCTTATGGTGCTAAAATTGAAGTTGTGTGTGATGAAAAAACTCTCAAAGAGTTTATTAATATTATTTTTACCAACTTGCCAAAAGTAGCAAAAATAAGCAAGTTAGAATATGAACAAACTAAAGATATGGTGTTTACTACTTTTGAAATTACTAAAAGTGATTTGAAAAGTTCTAAAAAAGCGTTAGTTCAAAGTGATATTGCAGTTTGTGAAAATTGTTTAGCTGAGTTTAATGACCCAAGCAATAGACGCTACAGATATTTTTTAATTAACTGTACAAACTGTGGGCCAAGATACTCAATCATTAATACACTTCCATATGATAGAAAAAATACATCAATGAAAAAGTTTACTATGTGCTCTGATTGCGAGAGTGAATATAGTGACCCAAAAGATAGGCGTTTTCATGCTCAACCAATTAGCTGTAATGCTTGCGGACCTAAGTTGTCTGTAGATGTAGAATTGGTAATTGAGAAAATAAAAAATGGAAAAATCATTGCTTTAAAAGGGCTTGGTGGTTTTCATCTTATTTGTGATGCAAAAAATGAAGATGCTATTAAAACTTTGAGGGAACGTAAAAGTAGGGCGACAAAACCATTTGCTTTAATGTACCCAAATATAGAAATGATTAAGTCAGTTTATAAGGTAACTAGTTATGAAGAAAAACTTTTACTTTCACATAACAAACCAATAGTATTGATTAAAACAGATAAGTTTCCAAATGAACTAATTGCTCCAAACATTGACAGAATTGGTCTCTTTTTACCATACACGCCACTTCATCATTTGATTCTAAGTAAGTTAAATATGCCAATTGTAGCAACTAGTGCAAATTTAGGAGATGAGCCAATTATTCGTTCATCTTCTGCCATAGAAAGAAGTTTACATGGTATTGCTGATTTAGTTGTAGATTTTGATAGAGATATTATTAACTCAATTGACGATAGTGTAATGCAAGTTGTATTAAGTAAAAATATCACTCTTAGATTAGCACGTGGGTTTGCTCCAAAAAGTTTTAAATTAGCAAAACCGATAGATAAAAAAATCTTAGCTGTTGGTGCGAATCAGAAAAACTCTATTGCTTTAGCTTTTGAAGATATTATTATTTTATCAGGACATATTGGTGATTTGAACTCTATTGAGGCTTTCGAGTATTTTGAAAGAACTGTAGAGACATTTAAAGGATTTTATGACTTTGAACCAGACTTAATTGTATGCGATAAACATCCAGAATATGAGACAACCAAGTGGGCAAAAAAACAAAATTGTGAAGTTAGAAAAGTTCAGCACCATTATGCTCATACTTTAGCTTGTATGTTTGAACATGAAATTAAAGGTGAAGTTTTAAGTTTTTCATTTGACGGAACAGGCGCGGGTGATGATGGAACTATTTGGGGCGGAGAAGTTTTTTTAGCAGATAAACATAGCTATAAAAGAGTACATCATTTAAAGACATTTAAGTTACTTGGTTCTAGTAAGGCTATAAAAGAATCAAGACGCGTGGCATTGTCACTACTATTTGATTGCTTTAGCTTAGATGAGATTTTAGGACTAGACAATGCTACTGTAAAGTCTTTTAAAGAAGATGAGATTAAATCTTTACACGTTGCGTGGGAAAGGTCTATAAATTCACCATTTACATCATCGTTTGGTAGAGTTTTTGATGCTATTTCTAGTCTTGCTGATATTTCTCATTTTAGTAGTTATGAGGGTGAGAGTGCGTTGATGATTGAAAAGTATTATGATGAAAATATAAAAGATAAATTCTCTTATACAATTGTAGATAATGAAATTGACCTTAATAGTATGATTAAAGAGCTGGTTACTATTAAAAATAGAAGCCAAATAGTTTCTATGTTTATTAATAGTATAGTTGACATTATTTGCACGATTTCAAGAAACTATAAAAATATCCCAATAATTGTAACTGGTGGGGTGTTTCAAAATAGGGTACTACTTGAAGAACTTATGAAAAGTGAAGTTTCTAGTAGATTGGTTTTTCAGCATGAAACCCCTATTAATGATGGTGGAGTTGCTTTAGGACAGATATACTCTCAAATATAGTATAATCGCGTATGTTTAAATTAGCCCTATTAATTATTTTTTTATATGTTTCATTTGTTTTAATTTTGTATATACTACAAGATAAATTTCTGTTTCATCCAAATTTACAGACACGAGATTTTAGTGATTTAGGTCATAGAAGTCATGAATTTACTGTGAATGTAGATAATACGGTTAAGTTAGAAGCTGTACGCTTTGAAGCCCAAGAGTTAACTGATAAAACAAAAACAGTTTTCTATTTTGCTGGAAATGCAGAAGATGCTGTTCAGGTCACTGCCATCATGGCAAGGCGATACCCTTTACATAATTGGGTTACATTTAACTATAGGGGTTATGGGAAAAGTGGTGGAAAACCTACTCTTAAAAATATTAAACAAGATGCTATTAGCTTTTATGACTATGCAGAAAAAAAGTTTAGTTTAAAGAGTAGTATATTCTTAGGACATAGTCTTGGTTCTGGCATAGCCTCTTTCCTTGCTTCAAAGAGGGATGCTTTTAAAATTGTTTTATCTGCACCATACGACTCAATAGCTAATGTCTCTAGGAGTCATTACCCTTTTATTCCATTTATTAAAAATCTTTTACGATTTCATTTAAATTCAGTAAATAGTTTGAAAGATGTAAATATGCCAGTGGCAATTTTAGCATTAACTAGCGATGAAGTAGTTCCAGTGAAACACGCAAGAGTGTTGAGAGAGAATATAAATAATTTAGCTTATTATGAAGAGTTTGAGGGAACAGAACATGGTGAATTTTTAAACCATCCACCAGTAATTAAAAAACTTGGAGAGATATTAGAATGAAAGAAGCAATTGTACTACTAAATATGGGTGGACCAAATAATTTAGATGAGGTCAAAGTTTTTTTAAAAAACATGTTTAATGACAAAAATATTTTACGCTTTAAACGTTCATGGATGCGCTCACTTTTGGGTTCACTCATAGCTACATTAAGAGGCAGTACTGCGCGTAAAAACTTAGAAGCACTTGGTGGATGTTCACCAATAGTTACTCATACTCAAGAGATAGTAGACGCTTTGCAAAAAAAAGTTAAGGATGTAGAGGTGCATTACGCTATGCGCTACACCCCGCCATTTGCCAGTGATGTAATAAAAAAGCTTAAAGAGAGTGGAGTAGAACATGTATATTTGTTACCAATGTATCCGCAATACTCAACTACTACAACGCTTTCATCTTTGGAGGACTTTTATGATAGTGCTAAGAGGCTAGATTTTGAAGCTAAAATGTATGATGTTTGGAGATATTTTGATAATAGCGCACTTAATAACTCAATACTAGATAGAATAGAAGAGAGCTTAAATGGCGATAATGCAAGAGAGTTTGAATTAATATTTTCAGCTCATGGATTGCCAAAAAGCATTATAGAATTAGGAGATAGTTATGAAAAAGAGATGGAACAACACATTGAAATTTTAAAGTCCATGCTAAAGTATCGTGGTTTGGAATTTCGTAATATTCATCTAGCATACCAGTCACGTTTGGGTCCTGTTGAATGGCTCAATCCATCGCTTCCTGAAATGTTAAAGCGAATGAACAATGAACATGTCATAATCTACCCAATTTCATTTACAGTAGATAACTCAGAAACAGATTTTGAACTTAGCATCGAGTACGCTGAGGTTGCAAAAGAGTTAGGAATAAACGATTATAGAGTAAGTCGCTGTTCAAATTCACATCCACAATTTATAAATGTACTAGAAGAGTTATATAAAAAGTTAAAAGCATGAGTAGAATTATAATTTTTGATATGGATGGCACACTGATTGACAGTAGCAAAGACATTACATACTCAATAAACTATGTAAGGTCACTTCGCTCGTTAGAACCACTTAGTGTAAAAGAGATAGTAGATGCAATAAATGGTGGACATGATAATTTAGCTCAGATTTTCTATGGAACAAAAACTTATGAACAGAGTGATAGAGACCATTTTGAAGAGCACTATGAGAATCAGTGCATACAAAATGTTACGCTTTATGAAGATATATTTGATACACTAAACACACTAAAAGAGCATGGACATAGATTGTCAATTGCTACAAATGCTCCATCAACATTTGCACGTATAATGTTAAAGCATGTAAACGTATTACATCATTTTGATTACATATATGGCGCAGATATGGTTGAACATGCAAAGCCTCATGCGCAGATGCTACTTGAAATTTTAAGAGAGTATAACTACAAAAAAGATGAAGATAAACGACCAATTATGGTTGGAGATAACTATAAAGATATGGCATCTGCTAAAAATGCCAATGCTATTGGTGTCTATGTTGGTTGGGGATTTTCAGATTCTAATGAGTATGAGATAAGTTTAAAAAGACCTTCTGAGTTGGTTGAAGTTGCAAAAAAGTATTAGACTTCTTGCAAAACTCTAGTGAATATATAATTCAAAATAATAGCATACAAATGGCATTCAATAAATGGGTAGATAAATCAATTTAACTTTTTACATAGATTATGCTAAACTATACTTTATGTTTTCCAGAGGTAAAAATGAAGTATAGAGAATTAACAGATATTATTTTAGAAAATTTTAGTTCACATGAGATTGTGTTCTTACTTGGAACTCGTCAAAGTGGTAAAACAACTTTGTCTAAAATTCTTGCTCAAAAATCATCTTTTTCAGATAAACAGACATATTTTTTTGATTTTGAAGACAAACAATTGCGTGATGCTTTTAATGTTGCAACTCTTGCCTCGTTGCCAACACTGTTAAAGCTTGAAGGCGTAAACATTGAGAATAAAAGCCTTTTACTGTTTGATGAGATTCAACACTTAAATGACCCTGCAAATCTTTTAAAACTTCTGCATGACCATTTTCCTACACTGAAAATCATAGCAACTGGTAGCTCATCTTTGCAAATTAAGGAAAAGTTTTCTGACTCACTTTCAGGACGTAAGAATGTTTACAAGGTTGAACCTTTAAGTTTCAATGAGTTTTTACTTTTTAAAGAAGAAAATAAACTCCAAGAGTTAAGACAAATGTTCAAAAGTAGTGAGCAAAAGAATGAAATAATTTCTTTAGTTAAAGTTTATGAGCAACAGTTTTTACAACTATTTGAAGAGTATTTAATCTATGGTGGTTATCCTGAAGTTGTACTAAGTAGCTCGAAAGAGAAAAAGATTTTAAAGCTTGATTCTATTGCAACATCTTACATTCAAAAAGATATTCGTGAAATTGCAAGGATCGATAACATTGAAGCCTATAATCAGCTACTACGCTATTTAGCTATTAATACTGGTGCACAATTTAATCTAGCATCTGCAAAAGAGGCTATTAAAATTTCTAGTGTCACACTTTCTAAGTATTTAATGCTTTTAAAAGAGACTTACATTGTCGATGAGTTAGCTCCATTTTTTACAAATAAAAATCGAGAGATAAGCAAGTCTAAAAAGATTTTTTATAAAGACCTTGGTGTTAGAAATTTGCAACTACGTAATTTTAATGAGCTTTCAATTCGAACTGATGTAGGTGCATTGTATGAAAATTACATTTTTAATCTGCTTGAACATCAAAAATCAGTTGTAAAACAGAACTTTTTTTACCGCACTCAGTCAAAAAGTGAAATTGATTTTATTATTAATACTGAAGAAAAATATTCACTTATTGAAGTAAAAAGTGGTAGTTTTAGCAATGTTCCCAAAGCTATGTTTGAATTTGAAAAAAAGTATGATGGAAAACTTAATGTAGAAGAAAAAATTGTAATAAATCGTTCTAATTTAGAATATAAAAATGGTGTTTTGTTTTTGCCAGCTTATTTGTTGTAAACTAAATTTAAAAAATTGATAGGAAAGTAGTTGCAAAAAGCTTTTAGAACATTTTTAGCATTTATTGGTGTGGTTAGTTCTCATGAAGAGTGTTCTAAAACTGTTATTTATAACAAATTTTATATTGCAGGGTATCAGTACTATAAAGGTAGTTCGTTAGCTTTGAGTGTGGAAGATGTTTTACAGATGAAGCGTGAGAAAAACAATAAGTATGATGTAAAAGCAATTGCTCTATTTTTCAAAGGTGTAAAGGTTGGGTTTGTTCCACAACGTGAAAATGGTATTATTTCCTCTTTACTTGATCAAGATATAAAAATTTATGCACATGTTATAAAAGTAGACTGTTCTCGCCCTACATGGGAACGTATTTTAGTTGAACTTAGAGGTAGATTATGATAAAAATTGGGCAATATAGGTTAATTGTTTTAGTGGCAATATTTTTTGTCATATTTGACAATGTTTCATTTTTTAAAAATACAGTAAAAATTTACTCATTAGGCAGTGAAAATATTGCATTTTTATTTTCATTAGCCATAGTATTAGTAAGTTTTACTATATTTTTATTTTCACTGCTGAGTTCAAAGTATACAACTAAACCAATATTGATTTTTTCTCTAATTGCATCATCTTTTGCAAACTATTTTATGAATACCTACCATATTGTTATTGATGGTAGTATGTTACAAAATGCTTTACAAACCGATTTAGAAGAGAGTTTAGACCTGTTTAGTTTTGAAATGGTTGCATATTTTATATTTCTTGGAGTATTACCCTCAATTTTTGTTTACAAGGCAAAAGTTACTTATGGTACCTTTAAAAGTGAACTTATTTCAAAATTAAAAACAATTTTTATATCTTTAGCAATTATTATTGTGGTTTTATTTAGTTTTAGTAAATACTATACATCATTTTTTAGAGAGCATAAGCCCTTAAGGTTCTACACAAACCCTACATACTGGATTTATAGTGCTGGTAAATATGTTGGAAACACTTTTGCAGGAGTTGATGGTGAACTTCAAACTATTGGATTGGACGCAGTTGTTGAAAAGAACAGAGATAGCAAGAGAAAAATTGTTATTTTAGTCGTAGGAGAAGCTGCACGTGCGGATAGATTCTCACTTAACGGATACAGCAAAGAGACCAATCCACTGCTTAAAAATGAAAATATTGTAAATTATAAAAATATAAATTCATGTGGGACTTCAACTGCTATTTCTGTGCCATGTATGTTTTCTCTATCATGCAAGGATGACTTTAATTATAAGAAGGGTATTTTAGTTGAAAATGTTGTGGATGTATTAGAGCACACTAAGGAGATTAAAGTTTTATGGAGAGATAATAATTCAGATTCTAAAGGTGTTGCATTGAGAGTTGATTTTGAGAGTTTTAGAACATCAAAAAATAATACAATATGCGATGATGGTGAGTGTAGAGATGAGGGAATGTTGGTAGGATTAGATTCTTATATAGAAAAACACTCTAAAAAAGATATTTTAATTATTCTACATCAGATGGGTAACCATGGCCCTGCTTATTATAAGCGTTATCCAAAAAAGTTTGAAAAATTTACTCCTGTTTGTGAAACAAATCAGCTAGAAGAGTGCAGTGTTGAAGAGATTAGTAATGCATATGATAATGCTATTTTGTATACAGACTATTTTTTATCTAAAACGATTAATTTTCTTAAAAAATATAGTAAAGAGAATGAGACTAAGATGATTTACATTAGTGATCATGGTGAAAGCTTAGGTGAGAATGGGCTATATTTACATGGACTACCATATTTTATGGCACCTAGTTGTCAAACTAATGTCGCAGCACTTTTGTGGGATGGTGGAAAGAGAAGAGCCAATATTGATACGGAGTATTCACATGATAATCTTTTTCATACACTATTAGGACTTTATAATGTAAAAACTATTGTATATGATAAAACTAAGGATATTCTATGACAAGAATTAAAACTCAGTATAGTGAGGTACTTTAAATGTTGAAACATAATGCAATCCTTTCACTAAATGAAAGGATGTAAAATGCCCAATCATAGAAACCAGCCCAAATACAATTTTTTTAAAAATGCAAGTTATGCGCTAGAAGGGATTAAAGATTTAATTAAGACGGAGACATCATTTCAGATAGAAGTAGTTATTGCTATTTTTTTACTGCCTGTATTGATTTTTATTGATGTTACATTAATGGATAAAATAGTTATGTTTATTGCTTTGATGGGAATGCTCATTGCAGAAGCCATGAACAGTGCAATAGAGAGAGTAGTTGATTTAGTAACGCTAGATCATCATATTATGGCTGGTCGTGCAAAAGATGTTGGTAGTGCTGTTGTACTTCTAAGCGTGATCGTATTTGTAGTTGTTTGGAGTACTATTTTATATAATAACTTCTTTTAATATTGAATTTATTCCAAAAGGTTGAGTAATTTTCGAGGTAGTTTAAACGTTCTTTTTATTATATTTATTGGGGCTTCGAGAACATCTTTACCTACTTGACTTCTAACTTTTGGATTTTTTATATCACCACTTATTTTTATGCGTGTACGAATCGTTTTATCATCTCCTAGAATCAAATAACCAGCTATTGGAATTGCACCAATAGTTTTTGCTAGATCTTTTATTGTCTCAAGTGATAGAAGAATATTTAATGTCTCATCTTTTAAGTTTATAATCCCTTTTGCAGATGCATTAGTATTGACTCCTTTTAATCGAAAGTCATCTATTATTATGTAGTCTTCAACTCTTCTAAATCTTACATGCCCTTTTTTTATTAAGTAGCCTTTATCGTTGAAGCCAGGCTCTGAAAATGTAAGTAGTGCAGGTACTGTATTTATAAAAGCTATTAGGTTATTATAAAGTGCCAAGTTTCGTACTGTTACATCATTAAAATTAATATTTGTTGTGTAGTGTGTAGTATTACCATCACTTGAAAATCTAAAGTTACCATCTTCAAAATTATTAAATCCACTTAAAGCTTTTACGAAATCATCATCTAAATTACTTCCACGTACCTTCATAGAGCTTGCATTTGTTTCAATACTAATGTTCCCATCGTTATGCTTTAATGTAACTTTTGAGCTATTATTATCAAGGTTTATATTTAGTGTATCACTTAAAATTTTATGTTTTTTATCTACATAGATACTACTATTTTCTGTACGAACTATAATATGGCGGCTTAATGGACTTTTGTCAGTCCTATATTTTTGTAGTGCCTTTGCATTTACATCATAGCCCTTAACATCTAGTTCAATCGTATCTTTTATTTTTAAACTTATGTCATTATCAATTAAAAGTTCAAGTCCATCTTTATTTGTATAACCATAGAATTTATAAAAGTTTTTTGGATTACTATTTTTAGAAAATAGTTGGTCATTATGGTAGACCTCACCATAAAACATACTATTTAAAAAATCAGAAGTTTGTAGACGTATATTTCCAAACTCTACATTATAAAAGCGAAGCAAAGGAGAGTAGGGGTAAAGTGCTTGCAGGTCTGAGAGTGTAAAGTCATACTCTTCATCTTTATAGCCAATTTCTGCTTGGAATTCATCTATATAAAAATACTGTTTTCCATTATAAGATGACACTTCAAGAGTCAATGGAATCTGAACATCCTCTATAAGTGAGTGACCTACTACCTCTATATTTGCTCTATTTAGCAATAGATTAAACATAGCACTTTTATCGGTTGTATTTAGCTCTCCATTTAAAGTTATGTTTACATATGGATCAATTGAAATATTTCCATCTTCTATAAAAAGCATCTCATTTCGTAAGTGAAAGGATGATCTGTTTATATGAAAAGTAAAGTGTTCAAATCTGAAGTCAGCATCTTTAACTTGAAAATCCCCAATTGCTTTAACTCTTGTCTTTCCTATAAGATTTAAAGATAACTGAAGGTCACTATTTAAGGTATTGGATAGTTGAGTTAATGGAATTTTAACTCTGTAGTGTCTTAAAATTTTTAACATTTTCTCATCAAGTGGTGTGTGTGACTTAAGTGATATTGTAAGTTCAGGGTTATCTAGTAAATCATGAAAGTAAAGGTAGCTTCCATCAAGTGAACGATTTAAATATTTTGGATTATTAAGATACAAGTAAAGTTGTTCATTTCTGAAAATCAAGTTTGTTGAACTTGATGTAACTTGCTCAAAACTGTTTGAAAATCTATATTTAAGTTTTTCAACCCTCATTTTTGCATGTAGTTTTTGAAGAATTTTTTTAGGATATGCCATGTTAAATTGCCATGTAAGCTCTTCTAGTCTAAATGACTCAGCATCACTTTTTACACCTATCCATTTATGTAAATTATCATCATAATTAAAAATATCTTGTAGAATTAAGAGAGATTTAAAAGGTTTAGAATCTGCTCTAATATATACATCATTTTTATATTGTTGAAGCACTATGCTACCATTTATCTCATCTGCTAATGAGTATTGACCTGTAAAATAATTTTTACCGTTTTCGTGGTTATAAACTAGTTTACCACGTATATGAGTCTTATATTGTTTAATATCAATTCCATTGATTGTTGCAAGTAACCTATTATCCAAAATTTCAATTTTTGCATCAACTCCTAAATAGGGAGTTTTTAAAGAGAGATTTCCATTTTTGTAACTAAAAGTAACACTATTGTTCTCATAAGATAATTTACCTATACTTATTTCATCGAATAGTAGAGCACTTGCTTGAAGTATCTCTTTTATTGATTTAAGATTATCCAGTTTAGAACTTTTTGCACTTTGAGTTATAATATTAAGTTTATTTATGCGAAGAATTAGTTTTTTATCCCATTTAATGTATACTTCCTTAGCATTAAATGCTTCTGTATTAACTGAGGGAAGTTTTATACCATGATCTAATAGAAGAACTAAAAATGATATGGATACTAAAATGAATACAAATATGTTAAAAAGTGTACGGTGGAACTTACGTATAGTGCTAATTATTGTACTATCACTCATATTTTATTTTGTCCAACCTATACAATCATCAAAAGTTATTTATATTCCTAAAGGGTCAATAAAGTCAATTATAGCACATCTTAATCACACAGGATACTCATTATCTATATTGGATGAGTATCTGCTTCGCTTTATTGGTGTTCCTCAACATGGATGGATTGATATTGGGGATACAAAATTAACCAGAGTAGATTTTTTATATGCACTTACACACTCTAAAGCCCATACGGTTGATATAATGTTAGTTCCAGGTGAGACAACAATAATGTTTTTTGAACAAATTGCAAAAAAACTTCATTTAGATAGTGAAAAATTATATAAACTATTTGTAAAGTACTCTCCAATCAAAGAGGGTGTATTAATCCCAGAAACCTACTCATTGCCATATAATATAAGTGAAGAACAGACAGTAAGATTACTTTTAAATAGCTCTTTAAAGCTACATCGCGAGCGTTCATATAAAATTTTTGGTGAATATTTAGAGAAGAAATGGTTTCAATATGTAACAATTGCTTCTATAATAGAAAAAGAGGCCGCCTCAAAGAAGGAGATGCCAATTATCAGTTCAGTTATCTATAATAGGCTAAAAAAGAGAATGCGCTTACAGATGGATGGAACTCTTAATTATGGTAAATACTCTCACGTAAAAGTAACATCTAAACGTATTAAGAGAGATAAGTCAACATACAATACCTATAAATATGCAGGAATTCCTCCAATTCCAGTCTGTAATGTTAGTTTTTCAGCCATAAAAGCTGCGATTTATCCCAAAAAGACAAATTACCTCTATTTTGTCAAATCAAAAAATGGAACTCACAGGTTCAATCGTTACTATAATTCACACTTAAAGTATATAAATAGTAACTAAATGAGTAAAACTGTAACAAGTTGGCATAAATTTAATCCCTTCTTATAGGATTGATAAAAATTACAGACAGAGGGTGATAAAATACGCATCGAAAATATAACATTCGCAAGGATTAAATCTATGGCATCACAGAAAATTATTTACACAGAGATTGATGAAGCACCAGCATTAGCTACGTATTCATTGCTACCTATTATTAACGCTTTTACAGGCGTTGCAGGCGTTGACGTTGAAACTAGAGATATTTCACTCTCTGGTAGAGTTATTGCAAACTTTCCTGATAATTTAAGAGATGATCAGAAAATTGAGGATGAGCTTTCTAAGCTTGGTGAACTTGCTAAACAACCAGATGGTAACATTGTTAAATTACCAAATGTTAGTGCATCGGTTCCACAGCTTAAAGAGACAATTGCAGAGCTACAAGATAAGGGTTATAATATCCCTAATTATCCTGATGCTCCTACAAATGATGCAGAAAAAGAGCTTAAAGAGCGTTTTTCTAAAGTATTAGGTAGTGCTGTTAACCCAGTTTTACGTGAAGGTAACTCAGACCGTCGTGCAGCAGGTGCTGTAAAAAATTATGCGAAAAAGTTCCCACACTCAATGGGCGCATGGAGCAATGATTCTAAATCACATGTTTCTTCTATGACAAGCGGTGACTTTTTCTCAAATGAAAAATCTACTACTATGAGTGAAGCTACTACTGCTAAGATCACTTTTATTGGTAATGATGGTTCTACTACAGTTCTAAAAGATAGTGTTCCTTTAGAAAAAGGTGAAATTGTTGATGCAACTTTTATGAGCGTTAAAGCATTAAACACTTTCTTAGAAGAGCAAATTGAAGATGCAAAAGCTAAAGGTATCTTATTTTCATTACATATGAAAGCTACAATGATGAAAGTATCTGATCCAATTATTTTTGGTCATGCTGTAAAAGTATTCTATAAAGATGCTCTTGCAAAACATGCTGATACTATTGCTGAGCTTGGTGTTAACTTTAATAATGGTTTAGGTGACCTTTATGATAAATTAGAAAGCTTACCTGCTGATAAAAAAGCTCAAATTGAAGCTGACATCGAAGCTGTTTATGCAACTCGTCCTGATATTGCAATGGTTGATTCAGATAAAGGAATTACAAACTTACACGTTCCAAGTGATGTAATTATTGATGCTTCAATGCCAGCTGCAATACGTGACTCTGGTAAAATGTGGAATAAAGAGGGTAATCGTCAAGATGCTAAGTTTACTATCCCTGATAGTTCATACTCTCCACTTTATCAAGCAACAGTTGAAAATTGTATCGCTAACGGTGCATTAGACCCGACTACAATGGGAACTGTTCCAAATGTTGGTTTAATGGCTAAAAAGGCTGAAGAGTATGGTTCTCACCCAACTACTTTTGAAGCACCAGCTGATGGTATCATCCGTATTACTGATTCAAATGGTAATACTATTCTTGAGCACAATGTTGAAAAAGATGACATCTGGCGTATGGTAATGGTTAAAGATTCATCAATTCAAGATTGGGTAAAACTAGCTGTAACACGTGGTCGTGCTACTGGTTGGCCAACAGTATTTTGGTTAGATGAAAATAGAGCACACCACCAAGAGCTTAAAAAGAAAGTTGATCTTTACTTAAAAGATCATGACACTAGTGGTCTTGATATTCGCCAAATGGGTGTTTATGATGCTGCTAAACTTTCAGTTGAGAGAATGAGAGCTGGTGAAAATACTATTTCAGTAACAGGTAACGTACTTCGTGATTATAATACTGACCTTTATCCTATTCTAGAATTAGGTACATCGGCTAAAATGCTTTCTATCGTTCCATTAATGAATGGTGGTGGATTATTTGAAACTGGTGCTGGTGGTTCTGCTCCTAAGCACGTTGACCAATTAGTCGCTGAAAATCACCTTCGTTGGGATTCTTTAGGTGAATTCTTAGCAATGGTTCCTTCACTAGAGCACCTAGCTAACTCATCTGGAAATAGTAAAGCTAAAGTTCTAGCTGATACTTTAGATGTTGCAACAGGTAAACTTCTTGATAATGACAAATCTCCTAAGAGAAAAGTTGGTCAACTAGATAACCGTGGAAGTCACTTCTATCTTGGTATGTATTGGGCTGAGGCATTAGCTGCTCAAACTACAGATTCTGAATTAGCTGCTAAATTTGCACCTGTTGCAAAAGAGTTAGCTGATAATGAAACTAAGATTTTAGATGAGTTAAATGCAGTTCAAGGATCACCAGTTGATATTGGTGGTTACTACAAATTAGATAAAGCAAAAGCAGAAAAAGTTATGCGTCCAAGTGCTACACTTAACGCAATTATAGACGCTGTTTAGAATTATATTATATACTTCGGTGCGCGCTTTGCGCACCAACCAGCTTTTTTTATTGTGCACTATTTACGCATAGTACAAAAAGCTGATTGATTTTAAAATTTTTAATTTAAAGGATAATCATGGCAAAAGGAAGAGTAGGAATTGTAGGGGCTGGAAATGTCGGTTCTACTGTTGCGTATAGTCTTGCAATGAAAGGCTCATGTCACGAAATAATATTACGTGACAATAAAATTGATATTGCTAAAGGTAAAGCTTTAGATATGTCACAAGCATCTTCAGCTGAACGTTCACATACAGTTGTGAAAGTAGCAGAAGATATGAGTGAAATGGCAGACTGTGATGTTGTAGTTGTAACTGCTGGTAGCCCTAGACTTCCTGGTATGAGCCGCGATGATTTATTGATGATCAATGCAAATGTTACTAAAGAGGTAATGCAGGGAATTAAAAAATATTCTCCAAATGCAATTGTAATTATGGTTTCTAATCCACTTGACGCTATGACTTATGTTGCACTAAAAGAGAGTGGTTTTGATAGACGTCGTGTTATTGGAATGGCTGGAATCTTAGATAGTGCAAGAATGGCTTCATTTATTCAAGAGAAACTTGGATATGGTGGTGGTCAAATTCGTGCCTCTGTTATGGGTGGTCATGGTGATGATATGGTTCCACTTCCTCGTTATTCAACTGTTGCTGGTGTTCCATTGGCTGATGTTTTAACTCATGATGAAATTGAAGCTATAGTTGAAAGAACTCGTCATGGTGGTGCTGAAATTGTTGGACATCTTAAAACTGGTTCAGCTTATTATGCACCTGGAAAAGCTACTTCAATTATGGTTGATGCAATTTTACGCGATACAAAACAGATTCACCCTTGTGCAATTATGCTAGATGGTGAGTATGGTTATTCTGATGTTGTATCTGGTGTTCCAATTATGATTGGTGCTGATGGTGCTGAAAAAATAATTGAAGTTACTCTTGATGATAAAGAAAAAGCACAATTCGCTAAATCTGTATCTTCTGTTCAATCATTAATTGACACATTGAATAAAAATAAATTCTTTGAGGGGAAATAGATTATGGGTGTAAGAATAGAACATGATACTATGGGGGAGATAGAGGTTCCAGCTGAAAAGTACTGGGGAGCTCAAACACAAAGAAGTCTTCAAAACTTCAAAATTGGCTGGGAAAAGATGCCAACTGAAGTTGTAAAAGGTTTTGCTCAGCTAAAGAAAGCATGTGCAATAGTAAACAATGACCTTGGACGTCTTGATACAAAAAAAACAGATGCAATTGCTGCTGCTTGTGATGAAGTAATAGCTGGTAAACTTGATGATAATTTTCCTTTAGTTGTATGGCAAACAGGAAGTGGTACTCAGTCAAATATGAATATGAATGAGGTTGTAGCTAATCGTGCATCTGAAATTTTAGGAGCTGATTTTACAAAAGATAAACCAGTTCACCCTAATGATGATGTAAATAAAGGTCAAAGTTCAAACGATACTTTTCCAACTGGTATGAGAATAGCTCTTGTATCTGAGGTTGTAGAGAGTTTACTTCCTTCAATTGATGTACTTAGAAATACTTTAGCTAGTAAAAGTGCTGAGTTTGAGTCAATTGTTAAAATTGGACGTACTCACCTTCAAGATGCTACTCCACTTACTCTTGGTCAAGAGTTTAGTGGTTATGTTGCAATGCTTGACACTTCTAAGTCTCAAATTGAGATGGCTTTAGAGTATGTTAAAGAGTTAGCAATTGGTGGAACTGCTGTTGGAACTGGGATTAACTCACATCCTCAGTTTTCTGAGAAGGTATCAGCAGTACTAAACGCTAAAATGAATAGAAATTATGGTTTTAAATCTCAACCAAATAAGTTTCATGCATTAACTGGACATGACGCGGAAGTTACTTTAAGTGGTGCACTTAAAGGTCTAGCTGCAAACTTAATGAAAATAGCAAATGATATTAGATGGTTAGGTTCAGGTCCACGTTGTGGTATTGGTGAACTTTCACTTCCTGCAAATGAGCCTGGAAGCTCTATTATGCCAGGTAAAGTAAACCCTACTCAAGCAGAAGCTATGACTATGGTTGCTGTTCAGGTTATGGGTAATGATGTTGCAGTTGGAATTGGAGCAAGTCAAGGTAACTTTGAGCTTAATGTATTTAAGCCAGTTATTGTATATAACCTACTTCAATCTATTAAACTATTAAGTGACACTATGATTAGCTTCAATGACAACTGTGCAGTTGGAATTGAGCCTGAGGTTGATAAGCTAGATCATAATTTACATAACTCATTGATGCTAGTTACTGCACTTAACCCACATATTGGGTATGAAAATGCAGCAAAAATTGCTAAAACAGCTCACGCTGAAAACTCAACACTAAAAGCCACTGCTGCAAAGCTTGGATTAATGAGTGAAGAGGATTTTGATAAATACGTTAAACCAGAAGAGATGACAGCACCAAAGGCGTAAAAGCTAGTATATTAAAAACTTAAGTGCAATTTAATTAATTACAAGGAGAAAGAATGAATATACATGAATATCAAGCAAAACAGATTTTCAAAAAATATGGCGTAGCTACGCCACGTGGTATTGTTGCAAATACCCCAGATGAAGCAGTTGCTAATGCACACGAACTTGGTGGAAAAATTTGGGTTGTAAAAGCTCAAATCCATGCGGGTGGCCGTGGTCTTGGTGGTGGTGTTAAGCTTGCTAAATCAATAGATGAAGTAAAATCGTTAGCTCAAGAAATTCTTGGTATGACACTTGTTACTCATCAAACGGGACCTGAGGGTAAATTAGTTCAAAAAGTATACATTGAAGAGGGTGCTGCTATTGTTGATGAGCTTTACCTTTCTGTTGTACTAGATCGTGCTAAAGAGATGCCAGTTATCATTGCTTCTACTGAAGGTGGTATGGATATTGAAACAGTTGCTGAGAAAACTCCTGAAAAAATAATTACAGTTGCTGTTGATCCTGCTGTTGGTTTCCAAGGTTTCCACGGACGTGAATTAGTTTTTGGTCTTGGGATTACTGACAAAGCTCAACAAGGTAAATTCATTAAGCTTGCAGCTGCACTATATACTCTATATATGGAAAATGATGCAGAGATGATTGAAATTAATCCTTTAATTAAAACTGAAGATGGTGACTTCATGGCACTTGATGGAAAGATGGGATTTGATGACTCTGCTCTTGGTCGCCATAAAGATATTGAAGCGATGAGAGATATTTCTGAAGAGGATGCAGATGAGCGTGAAGCTGCTCAGTATGGTCTTTCTTACATTGCACTTGATGGTGAAATTGGTTGTATGGTAAATGGTGCTGGTCTTGCTATGGGTACTATGGATACAATTAACTATATGGGTGGAACTCCTGCAAACTTTTTAGATGTTGGTGGTTCTGCAAATGCTGAAACTGTTGCAAAAGGTTTTGAGATTATTCTTAAAAACCCTAAAGTTAAAGCAATTTTTGTAAATATCTTTGGTGGAATTGTTCGTTGTGATCGTATCGCAAACGGTATTATAGAGGCTACAAAAATTACTGACGTTAATGTACCAGTTATTGTTAGACTTGATGGAACAAACGCGCCTGAGGCTGCAGAGATTCTTAAACATGCAAATATTTCAAACTTAATTGTTGGTGATGACTTAGGTGACGGTGCAGCAAAAGCTGTTGAAGCCGCGAAAGGAAACTAGTATATGTCAATTTTAGTAAATAAAGATACAAAAGTTATCGTTCAAGGTTTTACTGGTAAAGAGGGATCTTTTCATGCTGAACAATGTTTAGCTTATGGTACTCAAATTGTTGGTGGTGTTACACCAAACAAGGGTGGTCAGACTCACTTAGGTCAACCAGTTTTTAATACTGTAAAAGATGCGGTAGATACTACAGGTGCAACTGTTTCTATGATTTTTGTTCCACCTGCTTTTGTTGCTGACGCTGTTATGGAAGCTGCTGATGCTGGGATTGAGCTTGCTGTAATTATTACAGAAGGTGCTCCAGTTAGAGATATGCAAGCTGCTAAATCTTACGCTGTTAAACACTCTATGAAAACTATTGGGCCAAACTGTCCTGGTATTATCACAGCTGAAGAGTGTAAGATTGGAATCATGCCTGGTATGATTTTCAAAAAGGGGAATGTTGGGTTAATTTCAAAATCTGGTACTTTAACTTATGAGGGTGCAAACCAAGTAGTTAAAGAGGGGTTTGGAATTTCAACAGCAGTTGGTATTGGTGGAGATCCAATTATTGGTCTTTCATACAAACAACTACTACCAATGTTTGAAGCTGATCCTGAGACTGAGTGTATTGTAATGATTGGTGAAATTGGTGGTGATCTTGAGATTCAAGCGGCAGCTTATATTAAAAAGAATATTACTAAGCCTGTTGTTGCATTTATTGCAGGTCAAACTGCTCCTAAAGGTAAACGTATGGGTCACGCTGGTGCGATTATTTCAGGAAGTGCAGGAACTGCAGCTGAAAAAATGGCAGCACTAGAAGATGCAGGTGTTACAGTTGTTGTAAGCCCTGCTGAAATTGGTCAAGCTGTTACTAAGGCTATGGCTAAAAAATAGTTACCAAGTGGAGAATTGTACTTAATGTATAATTCTCCTAATACATTAAACTCCTCATTTGTTATTATCTACCTATATTTTTATACTATAATTACTTTATGATAACATATAAAACTGCTTGCCCCCTTGATTGTTACGATGGCTGTTCTGTTGAAGTTACAGATGATGGAAAACTAAAAGGAGATAAAGAGCATCCTTTTACACAAGGATTCTTATGTCCATTTTTAAATCATTACAAAAAATATGAACGTATAGAAAAACCAAGATTAAACGGTAAAGAGATAAGCATGGGTAAAGCACTTGCTTATTTAGTTGAAACTTTAAAAAATAGCAATAACACTCTGCACTATAGAGGTCATGGTAATTTTGGGAAAATGCAAGAGGTTACTGACCAATTTTTTTCACAATATGGAGCAGCACTTACTGAGGGGTCACTATGTGACGCGGCTGGTGAGCATGGCATTTTAGAGGGTCGCGGTGCAAATTATATGATGAGTGAAGATCAAATTAGTAAAAGCGAAGTTGTAATTTTTTGGGGACGTAACCCAAAGAGTACTAATTCACATATTTTGCCGTTTATTAAAGGTAAAAAGATAGTTGTTATAGATCCTATAAAAACAGATTTTGCTAAAAATGCAGATTTTCACATTCAAATACGCCCTAGAGAAGATTTATACCTAGCACTTCTTCTTTCACGTTATATTTTTAATGAAGATATGGCTGATTATGATTTTTTAGATAGTAGATGTAGTGGTATTGATAAGTTTGAAGAGCTTATCTACTCTATTCATATTAAAAATGCAATAAAACAGATGGATATTTCATTAGAAGAGATAGATGAGTTTCTGCATTTAATTAAAGGCAAGAAAGTTGCTATTTTAGTTGGTGTTGGTGTTCAAAAGTTTAGCATTGGTTCTAGTGTACTACGGGCTATAGATAGCTTTGCAGCAACTTTGGGTCTATTTGGGAAAGAGGGTTGTGGGGTTAGTTACTTGGGAAGTAGTTCAGTTGGTCTTAATAGTCCGTTTAAGATAGTAAAATCAAAAAAAGAGAAAGCTGCAATTGCCAACTTTGATAAGTACGATACACTCTTTGTACAAGGTTCAAATCCACTCTCGCAAATGCCATCAACTAAGAGTGTAGATGAAAAACTCTCAAAAGTTAAAAACATTATATATTTTGGTATATATGAAAATGAAACTTCTGCAAAAGCGAGTTTAGTAATACCCGCTAAAACATTTTTAGAAAAAGATGACATTAGAACTTCATACGGACACAACTATATACTTAAGATGCCAAGGGTTGAGGAATCTAACATTGGAATCGGTGAGTATGATTTAGCAAATTACTTAACTAAAGAGTTTAAGCAAGATAGTTTAGAGGATGAAGAGTTTTATATTAAATACTATGAAGAACAAAGTGAGAACTCTTTAATTAATGGACGAGACGATATAGCCTACGCTAATGATTTTACAACAGATGATGGAAAGTTTTTGTTAATTGATAAAGCTGATGATTATCCATTAGGAAATGATGGTTATTTTCTAGTTACAGCAAAAAGCTCAAAAAGTTTAAACTCTCAATTTGAACGTGAAACTAAAGCCTACTTTCCCTCAAGTGCTGGCATTGAAGTAGGACAGAGTGTTAGCCTTAAAAGTAAATATGGTGAAGCAACATTTGAAGCTGACATTCACGATGGCCTAAGAGACGATTCTATATTAATCTATTCAGGTACACCTAATGTAAACTATCTAACTCCAAATAGAACTGACAATAGTGGTACAAACGCTATCTATCAAGAGGTTAAAGTTTTTATTGATTAGCCTCTAGCTCTTATTGAACTCATAAATGTTTTTTTACTCTTTTCTTTGTTATCTATTTTAATAGATTTTAGACTACCCAATAACATCATATTAATTATTGTATAATCTCACAATTAAATTTTAGGAGTATCTATGAGCAATTTAGAAGAGCTTGATAGTGAATATATTCTTCCTACATATGCACGCAACTATACAGAGTTTGTGAGTGGTAAAAACTCTACACTCATTGATTCTGATGGTAAAGATTATATTGACTTTACCTCTGGTATTGGTGTTGTTAGTGTTGGTCATGGAAATAAGGAGCTTGCTGATGCTTTAGCTAAGCAAGCAGGTGAGCTTATACACACTTCAAACCTTTATGCAATACGCCCGCAGGCTGAAGCTGCTGAGGCGATTGTAAAGAGTAGTGGTTTTGATATGCAGTGCTTTTTTGCAAACAGTGGTGCTGAGGCTAATGAAGGAGCGATTAAAATTGCTCGCAAATATGGTGAAGTTGAGGGTGAAGTTAAACGCTATAAAATCATCACTTTAGACAAATCTTTTCATGGTCGTACAATTAGTGCACTAAAGGCGACTGGACAAGAGGCTATGCATAACTATTTTGGTCCATTCCCAGATGGTTTTTCTTACGCAAAAAAGCTTGGTGATATTGAAAGTATGATTGATGATCATACTGTAGCTGTCATGATAGAACTTGTGCAAGGCGAGGGTGGTATTGAAGCTTTAGATAAAACACTTGTTAAAGAGTTAGCCACAATGTTAAAAAGACGTGATGTTTTACTAATTGTAGATGAAGTTCAAACTGGAATCTATAGAACTGGGCAGATGTTGGCATCTAACCATTATGACATTGAGCCTGACATTATTACCCTTGCTAAGGGTCTTGGTGGTGGTGTTCCTATTGGTGTTGTTATGACTAAGCATAAAGATATTTTACATGCTGGAGATCATGGGAGTACGTTTGGTGGGAACTTTCTATCTACACGTGCAGCTTTGAGTGTCTTAAACATCTTAAATGATAAAAGTAAAAGTGGAGAGCTTGAACTTACTGCTCTATATTTTGCGCAAGTGCTAGAGAGAGTCTATAAAAAACATAACCATCTATTTGATGAGATGGTTGGTTTCGGGCTGATGCGTGGGTTACGAATAAAAGATGGTGATAACCTTGCTAAGATAATAGTAAGTGCTCATAACAGTAGAGTTTTAGTTCTAAAAGCTGGTCGTAATACGTTGAGATTCCTACCACCTCTTACAATTAGTGAGAGCGAGATTGATGAAGGGTTTAAAAGACTTGACAATGCACTCTCTTCGCTTTAGTCTTTTTTTAAGTCTATCTTTTAGCTCTTTATATGCTGAGGCATTTTTATCAGATATAAAAGAGGAGAGTTTTAAGTTACAGCAAGAGCGAGTTACAGTTGAGAGTAAAAAACTTAGTAGCTCTTGGATTGAGCCGATTGAGTTAAGTGCTAGTAAAAGTTACAATAATCAATTTGGTGCGGATCAAAAAAATACAATATATAAAGTTTCAATAAATCAGCCAATATTTAAAAGTGGCGGGATATTTTTTGCCATTAAATATGCAAATGCAAAAGGGCGCTTTGAAAACTTTAGTCTGAAAGAGCAACGCAGAGCACTTATAAAAGAGGCAGTTAGTCTGCTTATGAAAATTAAGCGTACTGAACTTCAAAGTAGCCGTCAGGAGTTTATTCTTAAGAACGCGAGAATAGATTTACTTCGTAAGCGTGAGCAGTATGAGAGTGGTCAAATTGATAGTGGTTTTTTAGATAACGCAATACTTGCTAAAAACTCTTCAGCACTCGCCCTGCTTGATATTAAATCTGCAAAAAACGATTTAATCTCTGCATTTGAATCAATCAGTGAGCTTTCATGGATGGAGGTTAAACTTCCAGTTTTAAGCTCTATTAGTGAAGCTGAGTTTATTAATGAACACCTTGAAGTAAAAAAAGCTAAAGCAGATGTGCTTCAAAATGAGTATTATCAAAATGTAACAGTTGCTAAATATCTACCTACATTTAGAGTAAATGCTAGTTATAACGATGTAAATAATGAGAATTTTGCTTTTGGAAATGGAATTAATTTCAGTTCAGCAGATAGTTACTACCAGTATGGTGTAAGTGCTAGTTGGAGATTCTTAGATATTAATATTTTACGAGATATTGAGAGCGCTAAACTAGGGTACTTAAAAGCTATAAATGCACAAAATGATTTAAAAAATAGACTTACGAAGCGTTATATAAAGATATTAAATAATATTAATATCGTTGATGAAAAATTAAAACTTACACTCGAAGATAAAAAATTATATGCTAAATTATTATCAGATACACAAGAGTTGTATGAGGCTGGGCAAAAAAGCATCTATGATGTACAGACGTTAGAAAATTCAAAAAAAGTACAAGAACTAAATTTTAATATTTTATCATTAGATAGACAGCTTTTACTTTTAGAACTATATGAAAAGAGCGAACGTGAACTTTAGTAAATATATGAATGATTGGCTTTATGGTAGTGATGGCTACTACTCTAAATTTCGCCAAATTGGGCAAAAAGGTGATTTTTACACAGCAGTTAGTACAACACCTTTCTTTGGTGGATCTATTGCTAAGCATATAATTAGTGTTATTGATGAAGGTTATTTAAGTAAAAATAGTGTCATCTGTGAAGTTGGGGCGCATCAAGGCTATCTTCTTGCTGATATTGTACAGTTCATTTATACTCTTCGTCCAGAGCTTTTAGATACTTTGAAATTTGCTATTGTCGAAAGGTTTGAAAGTGTTAGAGATGTTCAAAAGAGGTACTTTACTGATTCATTTGGCGATACTGTAAAGCTTGAACTTTATGAATCTTTAGAGGATTTAAAGGCTGATGAAGCATTTTTTATAGCAAATGAGATATTTGACGCTTTTGGTTGCGAGCTTTTACATGAGGGCAAAATTGCAACTGTAGAGAACAATAAGATTACTTTTGACAAAGATGATGAAAAAATTGTGGCTCTTGCAAAAAAGTACAATCAGACAAAGGGTGAAGTTGCAGTAGGTTATGAAAATTTTGCCTTAGAGATGTCAAGTGCTGCTAAGAGGTATGAGTTTTTAACTTTTGACTATGGTGAGCTAGAGGCTAGACCTGACTTTTCATCTAGAATATATCAGAAGCATTTAGTGTTTGCACTTTTTGATGAGAACATTAAACTAGAAGATTATTACGCAGAGAGTGACATTACATATGATGTAAATTTTTCACACTTAATAGATGCATATGAGCAGAGTGGGGCAAAAAAGGTTGGGTTTAAAACTCAACTTTTAGCACTTGTGGACTTTGGAATTCATGATTTATTGAAGATTCTTAAAGATAACGTCTCACAACGTGCTTATGAAACACAGGTAAATAAAGTTAAAACTTTAATTTCACCTTCTTTTATGGGTGAACGATTTAAAATGGTAAGATTTCGTAAAGGCTAAAAATGATTTTAATAATTAATGGTGACAGTAAAGAGACTAAAGAGGGTTCTAGTTTGCTTCAGATAATGAAAGAGTTAAAGATAGAAGATAAAGTAATGGCAGCAGCAGTTAATATGAATATAGTAAAAAAAGATAGCTGGGCAGAGTATAAGCCACAAGATGGTGACGCCCTAGAGTTGCTCCACTTTGTTGGTGGTGGTTGATTCAATAGCTACAACAGCAATTGCAAGTCCAGCGTCATGCGTAATTGAGAGTGAAATGTCTGTTATGTTGAACTGCTTTATTAATCTTGAATGAAGCTTTAAAGCAGGTGCACCACTTTTAAGTTTATAGACTTCTATGTCGTGAAATCCACAATCTTTTCCAATTCCAGTTTTAAGTGCTTTAGAGGTGGCCTCTTTAGCTGCCCAAAACCCAGCAGCCGTAGAGGCATTTTTAATAAGCTTTATCTCATTAGCATTTAAAAACTTTTGCAGTGCTTTATCTGGGAACCTTTCAATAAAGCGTTCCACTCTAGAAATTTTTACTAAATCTATACCTATCATTGCTTACTGAATTACAAACTCAGTAAAATAAAGGTTATTTACCTCACCATCTTGCAAGCGCATATTTAATTGATTAACTAAAGCATCTTTTAGTTTATCTTTACCTTTTGCGGTTGAAATCTCTTCTAATGTTTTTGAAGTTAGAACTCTAATTATAATATCTCTAATAACTGGAACTTTTGAATCAAGTTCTGCCGCTAAATCTTCTGTGTCCATTTCAAGATTAATTTGAGTCTTTAAAAATCTACGACCGCTATCACTTAATAGATTTACAATGAAATTATCTAATGGGTACATAGGGCCTACTGTCAAGGATTCCATACGTTTTTTCTGTTTTTTAGGTGAAGCACTTTGTGATATTTGACCAGATGATTGATCCATCTGCTGCGCTTCCTCATCATCACCTGAAAGCATAAACGCTGCGATACCACCAATAACAAGTACTAATACTAATACAGCAATAATTATGATTAAAACCATATTACTGGATTTTCCACCCTCTTTCTTATCGTCTTCTTTCTCTTCTTCTTCAGCCACAGAATTCTCCTTTGTTTATTTGTATGACATTATATCGGCATTTTTTGCTATACTATAGTAATGATAATAAAGTTTTTAATATTAACTAGTATAACTTTTAATATATATGCACAGGGGTTATATTACTACCAAAACGGTAAGAAGGTCGATTTATACCCATCAGCGTCCACTCGTAGTACAAATACTCTCATGTTTTTTCAAGATAAAAATGGTTTCTCTTTAGGTGTTGGACAAAAAATTTTAATTGGTCTTAAAAATAAACTTGACGCTAATGCAATTACCAAAAGATTCAATCTAAAAAATGTTAGGACTATTACGCCTACACTTCTATCTGCTCAAACAAAGAGTTACGAACAATCTATAAACTTAAGTGCATCTATAGTTGAGAGTGAATTGGTTAAATTTGCACATCCTGACTTTGTGAAAACATACAAAAAAAGATATTTAAGTGGTGATCCACTTGTAAAGTTTTCTCACCATTTAAATTCAATTAGTGGTGTGAAAGATGCACATATTCACCTTGGTGGTGCTTGGAGTGTTAGTAGAGGAAAAGGAATCAAGCTTGGAATCTATGATGATGCTATTGAAGTTAGCCATGAAGATTTAGCTGGAGCTGTTGTTTCTCAATATGACGCTGGAAATAAAGATTTTAATGCTGAACCTGATTTGTTTAATCAGTCTCATGGAACTATTGTAACTGGGCTAGCTGGTGCAAGAGAGAATGGAAAAGGTTCTGTTGGTGTTGCTCCAGAATCAAGTCTATATATAGTTAAATTTGGCGGACGCGATCAAAGTGATTTAGCGACAATTGAGGGATTTAATTGGTTTAAAAGTCATAATGTAGATGTAATAAACAATAGTTGGGGAACATTTAATGTTTCAGATGCTGTAAAAGATAGTATTGATGATTTAGCAACTAACGCAAGAGGTGGTAAAGGTATTATTCTTGTGTTTGCACAAGGTAATGATAGTTGTAATGATACAGTCTCATGTAATGGTTTTTCACTCTCAAATGATGAATCAGCACTTGACAGCGTTATTGCAGTTGGTGCATCTAATCAATTTAATCAACGTTCTGATTATAGTAATTATGGAATATATCTTGATCTAGTCGCTCCTGGTGGTGATGGTGATGAAGTGTCATTTTCAGATGTTCAGTCAATGGTTTCAATAGACAGAACAGATAGAGCAGGGTATAGCTCTGATTTGAACAATTTAAATTATGTTGTTGGAAATATTAATGTAATAGGTACATCTTTTGCTGCACCATTGGTATCTGCAACAGCTGCTCTTGTACTAGCTGCAAATCCTGAACTTACAAGGGTTGAAGTTCAAACAATACTTCAAAATAGTGCAGATAAAGTAGGTGGCTATACCTATACAGATGGTAGAAGCTATGAAATGGGTTATGGAAAAATTAATGCAACAAGAGCAGTTGCTCAAGCTCTTCGCGAAAAAACAGTAACAACAACTTTAACGTTACAAAATGGCTGGAACTTAATCTCACTACCAGTCGTTGCGACTTTAAGCAATAGGCAATTTTTTGCTCCTCAAGAGGGTGAATATAATTTTGATGTTTTAGGTAGTTATAGCTCTATATATACTTATACTAATGATAACTATGAGTTAAATCCAGCGCAGATAAAAGAGGCGCAAGGATTTTGGATAAACTCTCAAGAGAACAGCAAAAATATTACCTTTACAGGCAAAAGCTATATTCCAGATATTGACGCACTTAGTAGTGGTTGGCATTTATTAGGAACAGCTAATACACTAACTAATCCTAAAATATTTTATGAGGCCAATTCAATTTGGATTTATAAAGATAGCGGTTGGACGCAAAACCCAAAGAGTATTGACTCTGGGGAAGGCTTTTGGATTAGTTTAAATTAATCCAAAGTTATATCTGGGTTTGAAAAACAAACCACAGATATATTTAATTTTTTATCTTTACATAAAAGTTTTTATCTTGAGTATACTCAGTTGAGTTTACCGATTTTGTTGCACCACCAACACCAGTAGCACAAGTACTATCAATTTCACTCTGTGAACCTTCAGGACCATACTCTGTCCATGTAAATGTACCATCTACATAACTGCTTTTGTCCTGAGCATTATAGTGTAAATGTGTACCGCTACTATGAGTATCTGCCTTTGTAGTCGATCTACTCCACGTTTCACATGTAGCTCCTACCGTATATACTAGATCTTTATTTTGATCCACATACTTACCATCTTGTAATATATAGACTCCAAGTGTAACTTTCTCAGTACTTGTTGTAGCAGTTGAAGAACTACTCGAAGAAGATGAACTACTGCTAGAAGATAAAGAGTTGTTGGTACCTAATGTTATATTCCGTCCATCACCAGAAATGGATATACTACTAAATATTTTTTCTACATTACCACCACTGACAGGAGTCCACGTAAAGTTACTTAGACTGTGTTCCCATATTGTAGTAGTGTCAGCATTTTCTCCAGAACGTGTATCAGCAATAAATACCCTACCGCTATCAGTCATCCAAAAAAACCATTTGATTGGATTAACACCAGTAAGCTCATTGATATAATCTTGTTTTTTAGCATCCGTAAGTCTTAGTTTTTTATTAGCATTTTTTTGTTCAAAATCATCAATTTGATCAGCAAAACTTATTGATGACAAGAGAATTGAACTCAATAAGATATTTCTTACAGTCATTAAAAGAACCTTTAATTTTAATTTATAACTACAGTTATATACAAAACTATATCATCTCAATATCATTTCAACATCATTTTTGCATATTTATATATATTACTGGTTAAAAAAAGGGTTGAAGTTTTTTAAAATAATTCTAATCATCAAACGATGATAGAATCTCAATTGCATGTTCAAACATTTTTCTTTGAGATGGTTCAATATCTTGGAGTTGCGCATAGTTATTCATATGTGTAATAATTTGAAGCTTTAAGTTTTTATGTTTATTCAACAAATGATTAAGCAGTTCTACTAGTTGAGAATCTGTTCCTTCAATGTTGATAGCCTCTTTGTAAATTGATTCAAGCTCTTCATCAGAAGTATTAAATTCTGACTTGTAGAAGCGATAAAATAGATCTTTTTCATCTCCTTGCTTACCGTTTATAACTATAATTTTATACAAAATAGCCGATGCAGCCATCTTAGCAACATGAATCTCTTCAATTTCACTTTCACGATGAGGAAGAAAAACATTAGTTAGTCCATCCATCAAATCATCTAGCCACTTTTTTACTGTTGACATTATGCTCTCCTTGGCTTGTAGTAATTAAAGTATAACGTATTTTAGGAACGTTAAGATAATATACTCAAAAAATATAGGTAGATATATGATTTATGATTTAACAGATGAAAACTACTCAGATTTTGTACAAGCAACTAATAGTGTAATATTTATTGATTTTTACACACAAACTTGCCCATCTTGTGTAGAGCTTATGCCATTTCTTGATAGACTTGATGCAAACTTTTTAGATAACGCACAGATTTGTCGCGTAGATGTTTCGCGCAACCCAAAGCTTGCAAAAAAATACTCAATTCGTTCTGTTCCAGTTTGTGTAGTTATAGGAAAAGATAAAATGGTAAAAGAGGCTGAACTTGGTGTAAATACAATAGATCACTATTTTGGTATGATAGAAAGAGCTATAGGAAAAAAGTCTGGAATATCTTCTTTTTTTAGTAACCTTTTTGGTAAAAAATAGATGTGGTTTGTCTATATTGTAGAGTGTAGTGATAATACACTCTACACAGGTATAGCCACAGATATTAATCAAAGAGTTAATGAACACAACACTTCAAAAAAGGGTGCAAAATATACAAAAGCAAGACGTCCAGTTAAACTTGTTTATGAAGAGGTAGCAGACAATAGGAGTTTAGCGTCAAAGAGAGAATATTTTATTAAGAAGATGTCACGTATAGAAAAAATCAAGTTAATTACAGATATGCCCGCAATTAAAAATAGTTAAAATGCTCATCTAGTATTAGAACTTTTCAATTTATTTCATTATATAAAATTTTTCTTTGAAAAAAATATTTAATAATATTTTACAATTACAACTTAAATAGTAAAAAACTATAATTATATTATAATAATTAGGGGAATGTTATGAAACTAAATATTGCACAGAAAATGCATATACCACTTATATCATCTATTGTCATTGGGTTTGCTGTAATTATGTACAACTACTTCTATTCAATTCAAGATATTCGTGAAAATGTACATAATGAACAGCAAAAAGAGATGAGTTCATACTTCAGTGAAGCATTAAAAAATAAAAAAGATATTGGGTTAACTAATGCAATTACTATAGCTACAAATCATTATGTAATGCAGTCACTTAAAACAGGAGATAGACAAAAAGCGATATTTGGCTTATCTTCGCTCTCTAAAAATTTTAAAAACAGTACAAATTATAAGAATGTAAAAGTACATATTCACGATAAAGATGCACATAGTTTTTTAAGAGCTTGGAAACCAAAAAAATGGGGTGATGACCTTAGTGGGTTTAGGCACACTGTGATGAATGTCAAAAGTAATAAAAAGCCAATAGTAGCTATTGAGCTAGGTCGTGTTGGTATGGTATTGCGTGGTCTTGCTCCAATTATTGAGGACAATGAATACCTTGGTTCAGTAGAGTTTATGCAAGGCTTCAACTCAATTGTTAAAAATGCTAGAAAGTTACATGATATGGAAGTTGCTATTGTCTTAGACAATAAATATCTATCTGTAGCTACTTTTCTAAAGGATGCCCCTAAAGTAAAAGAGTTCTCATTATCTGTAAAAAAAGATGTTATAGATGAAAACTATTTTGATGAACTAAAAAATATTGATATTCGTAAGACAGGAACTCTTCAAAAAAGTGATAACTATTTTGTAGTTAGTAGTGAGTTAAAAGACTTCTCTAATAACATTATAGGCTATGCACTTGTTGGTAAAAAGGCCTCTACCGTTAATGTAATTATCTCTCAATCAGAGAGTTCATTAGTTAGACAAGTAGTCATTATGGCTTTAATGGATCTGTTTATTTTAATCTTTTTATTAATCATTGTTAAAAGAACTGTCTCAGATCCAATGAAAGAGTTAGATGATATGGCAAAAGAGTTATCCTCAGGAGAAGCAGATTTTAGTAAAAGGTTAAAAATAACCTCTTCAGATGAAATAGGACAAGCTGAAATAAGTCTTAATAAATTTTTAGAGAAAGTTGAATGCTTAGGTAAAGATGTAGAGAAAAAAGCAGTCGAAGCACAAAATTCAAAAGATAGTGTAGAAAAAATATTAAATAAAAACAGAGTAACACTTACACTGTCTGAGGGAATGATCAAGGCTTCTGATAAAGCAGCGATAAACTTAAGAGATAGTATGCAGAGCAATATGGAGGTAATAGAGTCAGTTAACACTCTAAATGAAAAAACTGAACATGTTGTTAAAGAGGTTAGTGATTACACTAATAGTGCTATTAACTCTATTAATAATATTGTAGAGCTTAGTAACGGTGCTTATCGTAGCTCTGAAGAGCTTAATAGTAATGTAACTGATATTAGTAGTGTAATGCTATTAATAAAAGATATTTCAGATCAAACAAATCTTCTTGCCCTTAATGCTGCCATTGAAGCTGCACGCGCAGGTGAACATGGACGAGGATTTGCTGTTGTCGCTGATGAAGTTAGAAAGTTAGCAGAACGTACTCAAAAAGCTACAGCTGAAGTAGAGGTTAATATAAATGTTTTAAAACAGAACTCTGTTAATATGTTAGAAGGTAGTAAGAATATAGAGCAGCAAGCAGGAGAATCATCTTCTAAATTAGATGGACTTAAAGATGTTCTTAGTCAGATGGTCGAGAATTCAGAACAGATTAAAATTGATAACAAAAATATTTCACGTGCGCTATACATTAATGTTTTGAAAACTGATCATATAATTTATAAAAATAGTGCTTATATCTCAGTTCTTGATGAAAAGGTTAATATGAGTTTGGTTGATCATCATAGCTGTAATTTTGGTAAATGGTATTCAGATGAGGGCAAACTAACTTTCAACGACAATGAAATCTTTACTTCGCTAGCTCAACCACATAAAAGTATTCATGAAGAGATTGCTGCTTCGTTAAAGCTACTAGATAATAAAGAGAGTAATGAAAACTATGGTACTCAAATTACTGAGCATCTAAAAAATACTGAAGAGAGTAGTGAGTTATTATTTGAGTTACTAGACAAATTAGCTACAAAAAATATATAGTAGTTATAGTTTTTCACTTGGTCTTGATAGATAGAAACCTTGCATATACTCAATACCAATTGACCTAAGTATTTCATAAATCTTTTTTGAGCTAACAAATTCACATATAACTATTATGTCATGTACTTTTGCAAAATCTACAATAGATTGAATAATATTAATAGCTTTGTCATTTTCTATAACTTTTTCAATAATTGCACCATCGATTTTTATAAAATCAAATTTATATGAGAGTATTGTAGAAAAGTTTGCATAACCACTTCCAAAGTCATCTAGTGCTATTTTTAAGCCTCTATTTTGCAGTAATTTAATTACATTAATGCAGTTCTGCTCATAGTCAACTTTATCATGCTCAAGCACTTCAATGGTCATAAGCTCTAAGAGAGTAGGGTATGTCTCAATTGATTCAATAATATAATTAATTATCTCTTTATTATTAAAGTCCTGCAAGCCTAAGTTAATACTAAAATGATGAACACTATTATGTGCAAAGTTTTTAATAGCAATATCAATAACTTTTTTAGTTAAATCTGTATATATATTAGTGTTATTAATAACATCTAAAAAACTATTTGGGTATAAGATTTTTCCATCAGTAGACTTAATTCTAACAAGCACTTCATATTTAAATACTTTATTTGAAGATGTATTCATAATTGCTTGATACTCACAAAAAACTCTATCTTCATCTAATGCTGATTGAATTACTTGAAAATCTGTTTTTTCCTCGTTTTGAATCTCTTCAGAAAAATAAACAATTTGATCTCGTCCATTAGTTTTTGCATTATATAATGCAATATCAGCGCTTTTAATCATATCTGTAAAGTTTTTATATCGATGTAAATCTCGATTGACCCCTATAGATATTGTAAATTTTATCTTTTTATTTTCAATCTTTGTTTCATGATGACGAATTTGAGAAATTAAATCTACTAAAAAATCTTCAGAACCATTTTTTTCTATTAATAGTAAAAACTCCTCTCCACCATATCTAAAAATTAAATTATTCTTACTAAACATTTCACGAAAAATATCTGCTATATCTTTTAACACAATATCTCCAATATCATGTCCGTGCATATCATTTATTTTTTTAAAAAAGTCTATATCTACCATGGCAACAACATAACTGTTGTAAACAATTCCTTTTTCAATTATTTTTCTTAGATAATTTCTATTGTATAGTCCTGTTAACTGGTCTGTATAGCTCTCTTTTCTTGCGTACAGGTACATAATAGTCTGAATGATACCAATTATAAATATTATTAAAGTAATACTAAGTATGTAGAGTAGTATATGTTTTATTGGTAAAATCGTACTTTTAATATTCTCTTCTAATGAAATAGAAAAATCAGTCACTAGCATTACATAAGTTTGACCGTTTTTTATAAATGGAGATAAGTGCGTTAACCACAATCCATCACTTTTAGTGTATTCAGAAATTGTGTAGTTTTTACCTAATTTATATACTTGGTCCCAAGTTTTTTTATTATCTGGGTCTATCTTTTGCATAACTCTTACAGGTTGCGGTGCCCCATCACCTACAAAACGATAGCGCTGTTTTTCATCTTGATATACTAAAAAAGAATATCTAATATCTTGATTAACAATTATTGACAGTAGGTCATTTAATATTTTAGATTTTTCTGGATTGTGAACAATACACTCATGAATTGTTTCATTATCTTTACATGTTTTATTAATCCAATTATTTAATTTACTCGTTTGAAACTGAATACTTTTTAGTTTATGAGAAATCATGCTCTGCTTAATCTCATTCTCTTTTTGAGCAAAGAGTACATAAAGATAGGCTATCAATGAAACTACAATAATTGTAGAGGTAATGTATAACCAAATGTTAAATTTATTTACCATATTGTATCTTCTATAAAATCATTAAAACTACTATCAATAGTAATATTTTGATCTCTTAATCTTGCTTCAATAAAAACTATATTTGGTCTTCCTTTTTGCCAAAAAAATGACCCTATACTATTTGAGTATATTTTTAACAGATCATACCTTAATGTAATTATAGGTATATTTTTGCATTCTGTGACTGACATATCAGCTTCTAAAATTGCTATGTCTGCTTTATCGCAACTCTTTACAAAAGTAGTATCGTTATTCAATAGCGTTTTATTAATCTTTTTACTATCTGTATAAAGTAACAAATTTGTATTATCTGTTACTGACTTTAGCATACTCATAATAATTTTAGCTTCTACCTTTTCTGAAGAAGCGCCAAAGAGTAGACTAAATGAAAAAATAGATAAAATTACTGCATATCTCAAAATAGGTATTCCATTCCAACTAAAAATCTTCTATCAATACTTTGAATATTTCCTATTTTAGTAATTGGCACTTCAATACTCTTATTAAAGATGTTTTCTCCTTTTATATTAAAAGATAATCTATTACTTGATTCATAAGAGATTCCTAGGCTATAATCAAATCCTGAATCAACCTTTACATTACTTTGGCTAAGGTAATTAGATTTATAAATAAGCTCGTTAAAAAAATCAAACTTATCATACTTATTTAATACTCTTAGTGTTGCACCATTTTCAGAACTATACTCAACATGCTCAGAATTTTTCGCCTCATAAATATTCAAATAAAGTGAATTAAATAAATCAAATTTATATTTAATTTCAAAGTATGAGTTTCTTATCTTAAATATTTTATAGAAATTATCGTATTGTTTGGTAACTGGGTTAAGGAAAATTGAATTTTTTGATTTTGTAAATACAACTCCTGCTCTAATATTATATTTCTCAATTTTTTTAGAAAATTCTGCTGATAAAATATCAAGTTGTGTAGGCTTTAATCTTGGGTTTGTATGTGCTTTCCCAGAGTAGGTCGTTGTATAAAAAAATGATGGATATATATATGTGTGGTTTAAAAATATCTTTGCACTATAATCATTGTCAAATGAGTGTAAATAGCCTACTCTTGCAATGGGTAGTGTTCTATCTTTGGCTTGATTATTATCACTGTAATGGTTTATTTTCATAGTTGCTGTGAGTCTGCCATTTTTTAGTACAGCATAACTATCTTGAAGATAAAATGAATATATATCTAGCTTTGTTGGTCCTTGAATATTTAAAGTATCTAGATTATTGTATCTTGAGACTTTTGGAGTTAAGTTTTTTTGAGCATACTCAAATCCATATTTTAAATCATTTGAAGAGATACTTTTAACCCCTTTTAATCCAGCCTTATAGATGTTCTCTTTCCATTTGATGTTAAGATAATCACTAGCACCACCATTGTAGCCACTCTCTTCATGAAATCCCATTTTAGTTGATAAATCATCTACACTAACATATGCTTTTAAATTATCTAGAATATTATAATTTGCATATACAAATTGGTGATACTTGTCTATCTCATTTGTCCCAGTAGGATTTTTTTTACTTCCATACCCAGCAAATGCATCTTGTAATGAGTCATATCTACTCAAAAGAAGGTTAAACTTTTTATTTTTTACATTTACCAATAGGTGAGATTTAACAGAATCTTTTGAGAGCTCATTGCTATTATAATTAACACTGTCTCTATTAATATCCTCACCACTAATATAGAGACTATACTCTAAATCATTACTTTTTTTACCACTATATAGATAGCTAGACTTTGAACCTCTATGGTCTGCAAGTAGTTGAACCTCAGAAACATTCTCTCTATGTGCTGTTTTTGTATAGACACGTACAGTAATTACAGATGGTTCACTTCCAAACTCAACACCGTTACCACCTTGATATACTTCAATATGATCTACATAACCTAAGTTCATATTCCCATAAATATAAAATGCGCTACCAAAATATGTTGAACTAACCTCATGGTCATCTATGTATAGTCTTGTATTTGGCATGTACCTAATAGGTAAAGTTGCCGTAGATATACCTGATGTTCCAACTAACCCCTCTTGATAATTTACAAATGGAACAGACTTTAAAATATCTTTTAATGTATATGCTTGCATTCTGTCTAAATCTTCACGAGAATATATAGTTACAAGGCCTGCGTCTCTTTGAGCAGTTTTATGATGTAACTCACTCTTTTGTCTTAAGTTTTCTAACATGTTTTTAATGCTAGTTTCTGATGCTAATAGAGTAGAAGAGTATAATATAGTAGTTAGCAAAAAATATTTTTTCAATTTTAATCCAATAAAATAAATATATACGAAAGTATATAATAATAGAGCCAAGACAATGATTATAAAATAACATATGACTATATATTTATATCTCAATTGACATTAAACTCTCAAGACACTTACTAATTGTGTATAATTTTATATGAAAAAATTTGTTTTCTTATTTTTGTTTGTAACAGTATCTTTATTTGGTACAGAAATTACTATAGCAGTTGCTGCTAATGTTAGCTATGCCATTTTAGATTTAAAAAAAGAGTTTAATAAAATTCACCCAAATACAGAGGTAAAAGTAATTCTTGGTAGTAGCGGTAAACTCACTGCTCAAATTAAAAATGGTGCGCCATACGATGTATTCATGTCGGCAAATATGAAATACCCTAAAGCTCTTTTTGATCAAAAAATTGCCATTAATAAGCCAGCTGTTTATGCTAAAGGCTCATTAGCATATTTTAGTAAAAATATTAAAAACTTTTCTAAGGGTATAGCGTTAGTTAAAGATAACAGTATAGATATTATTGCAGTCGCAAATCCTAAAACTGCACCTTATGGAAAAGCAACGCTAGAAGCTATGAAAAAAGCTGACATATATGAGCGTATAAAAAGTAAACTAGTCTATGCTGAATCTATTTCACAAACAGTATCATATGTTATGACAGCAGCAGATATTGGATTTATCGCTAAATCTTCACTTTACAGTGATAAAATGAGACAATATAAAAAGGGTTTACATTGGGAGGATGTAGATACAACTCTATATACCCCAATAAATCAAGGCATAGTAATTTTAAAAGATGCTAAAGATAGAGACGAAGTCAAAGAGTTTTATGACTTTATATTTTCAACAAGTGCTAAAAATATTTTTACAAGTTATGGCTACCTAGTAAAGTGAATACAATAAAAGCAACAATCACAGATATTAAAAGTGTAGATAACTTAAATATAGTTACTTTTAAATCCAATGGGCTATCCCTAAAAATGATGAGCCTAGATTTAAGTAGTGCAATTGAAATCGGCAAAGATGTAGTTTTATATGTAAAGCCTACAGCTGTTGGAATTGGAAAAAACCTTAGTGGTATGCTTAGTTATTCTAACAGATTAAATGCAGTGATCAAAACAGTTAATAATGGGAAACTTTTAAGTACTATTAGCTTGAAAATTGATGATACCGTGTTAGAATCAATTATCACAGTTGACTCATCTAAAATGATGGAGCTAAAAGTTAAAGATGAAGTAGTAGTCTTAATTAAATCTAGTGATTTATACATTATGAAAGAGAAAGATGCTTGAGTTAGAGCCATTTATTTTATCTTTTAAGCTAGCTGGACTTACTACAATAATTTTATTTATCCTAAGTCTACCACTTTCTTGGTACCTCTCTCAAACACGTTCAAAAATAAAACCTTTTATTGAAGCAATTACTGCACTTCCTATTGTGCTTCCACCATCAGTTATAGGGTTTTATATTCTTTGGACACTCTCATATAACTCACCCATTGGCTCTTTTTTCCATGAATATTTTGGCGTTAAACTGGTTTTTAATTTCACCTCTTTAGTAATTGCTAGCTGCTTTTACTCTCTACCATTTATGGTGCAGCCTCTGCAAAGTGGTTTTGAGGGAATTAATAAAAATGTATTAGAGGCTTCATACATTAGCGGTAAAAGTAAACTAGAGACACTGTTTCGTATCGCTTTGCCTAACATGAAGCCAGCGCTTATGACAGCATTAATTGTAACTTTCGCTCACACAGTAGGGGAGTTTGGAGTTGTTTTAATGGTAGGTGGTTCAATTCCTGGTGAAACAAAAGTGGCTTCAGTTGCTATTTATGAGTTTGTTGAAATTATGGATTATGAATCTGCACATCTATATAGTGCTATTATGGTTTTAATGAGCTTTGTAGTTTTACTTAGTGTCTATCTATTTAATCATAAACAGAATAAAAAGTTTAGTAGCATATAGATGATTGATGTAAAAATAGAAAAAAAACTTCATGGCGCTAATGGAGATATGAAATTAAGTGTTGAGCTGTCGATAGAAGAGGGTGAATTTGTAGCTTTAACAGGTCAAAGTGGAAGTGGTAAGACAACACTGCTTAGAATCTTAGCTGGACTAGAAGAGGCAGATGCAAATATAAAAGTAGGGGGTATAATTTGGCAAGATAGTAAGAAAGTTCTATCTGTACAAAAAAGAGAGATTGGATTTGTATTTCAAGACTATGCGCTATTTAATAATATGAGTGTTGAAGATAATTTACTATTTGTAAATAAAGATAAAAATCTTGCAAATCATCTTTTAGAGTTAACAGAACTAAAAGAGTTAAAGAGTAGGTTGCCAAATACTTTAAGCGGTGGACAAAAACAGAGAGTCAGTCTATGCCGTGCGTTAATGAATAGACCAAAACTACTTTTAATGGATGAGCCTCTATCTGCACTTGATTTAAACATGCGTAATAAACTACAAAATGAAATTTTAACTCTACATAAAGAGTTTGGAACAACTACAATAATGGTTAGTCATGATCCAAGTGAAATCTATAGACTTGCAAATAGAACTATAGTCATGAGTCATGGAAAAATAGTAAATGATGGCACACCAAAATCTGTTCTTTTAGAGACAAGCGGAAGTCAAAAGTTCTCTTTTGAAGGAGAACTTTTAGACATTGTTAAAGTAGATGTTATTTATGTAGCAATTGTCTCTATTGGTCAACAACTTGTTGAAGTTGTTGTAAGTAAAGAGGAGATGAAAAGTCTTACTATCAATAAAAAGGTAAGAATCTCAACCAAAGCATTTACGCCTTCAATTGTTCAATCTAATTGATTATACAGTACTACCTTTCCTAAATTGATATTGGTTAACATAATGTAAATTCTCTTGAAAAATTATTTTTAATCTGTTATATAGTGCATATAAGTTCCAACGATATATTTAGATTGTTCAACTATATTTAATTAAAGCAATTCTCAAAAGGTAAATATGCAAGGTCTAGTGCTTGAGCTACAGCTTGATTTGTAATGGCACCACCATATACATTAACGCCTAATGCAAGAGATTTATCTTTTTGAAGTGCGTCAAAAGTTCCATAATCAGCAAGCTTTAAAACATATGGAAGTGTAGCGTTTGTTAGTGCTATAGTTGCTGTTTTAGGGTACGCCCCAGGCATATTAGCTACGCAATAATGAACAACGCCCTCTTCTATAAAAATTGGTTGAGTGTGTGTTGTAGCACGTGAGGTTTCAGATATGCCACCTTGGTCAATAGTTATATCAACTAGAACACTACCATTTTTCATCTGTGCGAGCATATCACGAGTTATTAGCTTTGGTGTTGTTGCTCCTCCATGAATTAAAACTGTGCTAATTACAATATCTGCTTTTTTTAGTAACTTAAAAAGTCTTTGTGGTGAATACAGTGCAGTGTTTACTTTTGGAAGTAATTTTGTAAGCTCCTCTATTCTTGGTAATGAACGATTTATAACTGTTACATTTGCTTCCATGCCGTAAGCTATCTTAGCTGCATTAAACCCTGCATTACCAGCACCAATTATCAAAACATTGGCTGCTTCAACTCCATCAGAACCACTAATTAAAACACCCTCACCTCCTTGATACCTACTAAGGTGGTAGGCTGCAACATTTGGAGCCATCTTCCCAGCTATGTCGCTCATTGGCTTAAGAAGAGGAAGGGAGTTATTGTGTGTTATGGTTTCATATGCAATTGCACATACTCTATTTTTTACTAATGCGCTAGTTAACTCTTTTAGCGGTGCTAAGTGCAAGTAACAAAAAAGTGTATGTGAATCATTTAAAAGTTTATACTCAGAGGTTTGAGGCTCTTTTACTTTTACTATTAATTTTGCACTGCTATATAGTGCTTTTGCCCCATCAACAATCTTAGCACCACTATTTTTATACTCTATATCACTAAATCCACTTCCATCACCTGCTCCACTTTGAATATAAACATTATGACCTTTTATAGTGAGTTCTTTAACATTTGATGGTGTCAAGCCAACACGATACTCATCAGGCTTAATCTCTTTAGGAACGCCAATAGTCATTTTTTACCCCTGAAGTTTCAGATATACTTTTTCTAGTTTATTCCTAGAAGATATATTTCCGATAAAATAGTGTTACAAAGTAGTAGTATATAATCTTTTTAAATATTGTATCATTTATCTTAATATTTTCTTATGGTTATGTTGACTTTTTTGTAAATTATTTATTATATATTTCAACTTTATAATTTTATTTAATAACTCTTGATGGTTGTACTCTGATGTATTTATATATGTTTCTAAGTTAATCAATCGTCTTAAAAAGTTATTATTATATCTTAGTGCTGCTTGTTCAGACTTCATTGCGCTATATGCTGCATTAGATGCATTTGTGGAACTTTGTCTTATCATCATGTCTAAATTATTTAATGTATTACTCCAATCACTTTTAAGAGCTCTAAACTCATGAATAACATTCTGTACTCTTAAATCTTTCATATCTTTATCTATTTCATTTAGTAGCAATAAAATTGTGTCACTATTATCTTGAGCATCAGTTTTTAGCTTTCTAACTATTTCACTATCAGAAATAACTTTTTTTAGGTTCTTAGTTAACTCTTCTCTCATTTGAGGTGTATATTTTTTAGAAAACTCATCCCATTTATAATTATTTTGAGCTTCAAGTTGAACTATTTTATTTTCTAAATATTGTAATCTGTCATTAGATGCACATCCAGTAAACAGGAAAGTTATTATTGGTAAAATCATAAATATATATCGCATTTAAATCTCCCTAGCTCTGTCTTCTAACTAGCTCTAAAAACTCCTCTTCAGGTACAGCTTTAGAAAAATAGTATCCTTGATAGTAAGGGCAACCCTTCTTTTTTAGGTAATCTAATTGATACTCTTCTTCAACGCCCTCAGCAACTATATTTAGTTTCAAGTTTTTACCCATAGATAAAATTGTATTAAACAAAACTGTCTCTTTAGTATCGTTTTCTATCTCATCAACAAATGTTTTATCAATCTTTAGTGAATCAATAGGAAACTTTTGAAGATATGATAGTGAAGAGTACCCTGTACCAAAATCATCCATACTAATTTTTACACCAAGAGCTTTTAGCTTATCGAGTTTATCCATAGTCTGTTTTAACGATTCCATCATAATGCTTTCAGTAATTTCTATATATATTTTAGATGGATTAACCAAACTGGTTTGTAGTTTTTGGCTTAACTCTTCTACAATTTCACTATGTTGAAACTGTCTAGTTGAAACATTAAATGCGACATTTAAATCTAAATTCTCATCTTCCCATCTTTTTAATGCATTAACTGACTCATCCATGACCCATTTTCCAAGTTTAAGAATAAATCCAGTACTTTCAGCAAGATGAATAAACATATCTGGAAATACAAGTCCTTTTTTTGGATGTTCCCATCGTATTAAAGCTTCTGCTCCAATTATTTTACCAGAGGCTACATGAACTTTAGGTTGGTAAAAAAGTCTAAATTCATCTCTTTGCAGAGCATAGTTTAAATCATTTTCTATCTCTAGTGCTTCATGCACTTTTCTATCTAGTTCTTTGGTAAAGAAGCTAAAGTTATCCCGACCTAACTCTTTTGCTCTATACATAGCAATGTCAGCATTCTTCATTAAATCTTCAATAGTGTCACCATCACTAGGAAACATAGCCACACCTATACTAGAAGATATTAAAAGTTTATGTGAGTCAATGTGCCACTCTTTACGAAATAGCTCTAACTCCTTTGAAATTACTTTTAATACCTCTTCTTCACTTTTAACATCATTTAAAAGTATAATAAACTCATCTCCTCCAAGACGTGCCAAAATGTCACTCTCTCTTAAACTAGATTGTACACGTTGTGTTACTCTTTTTAAAAGCTCATCACCAATATGATGACCTAATGAATCATTAATATTTTTAAAGTTATCAAGATCTATAAAAAGTAGAGCAAATCTATGTTTATAACGTTTAGATTCTGCAATTAAGAGTTCCATTTTATTATATAGATTTTGTCTATTTGGAAGACCTGTTAGAAAATCATGCATTACTGAGTGAGTTAGTTGTTTATTTAACTTTTTAATATCATGTTTAGATTCAATTAATTCAATACTATGTTCAATATTCATTTTAACTATATATGCAACTGTTATAGCTTCTGCAACAACAAAGATAGCATGTAAAAATACTATATCTAAACCACACCCATAGTTATATATTACAATCGCTGTGTCTAATAACTGAACTTCATACTGCTGAAGATAGTTAAAAGTTAAATGGTGAAAAATGACAACAATACTAGCAATTAATATTGGAAAAATATCTTCATATAGTGTTAAAAATGCCATAGCTACAAAAACATGAAAGTGAAATTCAATGCGTCCAAAATGTTGCTGAATGTAAATTGCAGAAAAAACCATTAATGCAGTTGCTGCTAAACTTCTAAATGTTCTCGTTCCTCTAAAATATTTATAACCTATAGCTATTACACCAAAAACTAAACCGCCACCAATAAATCCAAGTAGGTAAGTAGAAAAAGTAATTGATGTAATGAATGTAGCAATGCCCCATTGAATAAACAGTAGCCAAAGCATAACTTTGTCAGCTTTTAGGGCATTTTTTAAAAACGGTTTTCTTGAAAATTTTGGAACTTCACGCACACTAAAGGTGCTAAATATTGATTTTGATTTAATAACTGTACTCCGTAATAGTTTTCATATCTTCTATTAATAGCTCTTTGCTAAGAGGATGTGTCGGATATATGGCATAAAGAGTTCTATTATCTCTATTATTTCTAATTAGATATATATGATCTGTATGGTTTATACTCTCTCTATCAAAAATAGATGTTGAGAAAAAAAGTCTAAAATCACGCTCTATTTTTAGAAGCTCTTTCCTATTAAGATAAACACCCTTAAAGTCAATGTCAAATGATTTAGCAAAAGAGTCTACACTGCTTGGTTTCATTTCTGGAATTAAATTAATAAATACAACTTCAACTTCACTATTAAACTCTTTTAATTCACTACTTCTATAGATATTCTCTATTTCATAAAGCAAAGGTGCACAGACATCGGCACATCCAACGTAACCAAAGAAAACTAACGTAACTTTTTTATCGCTTTTTTCCAACCATGGCACTTCTACATTTTTATTAACTTCAATTTTACTGCCATGTACGTTATCTTGCCCTATAAAAAGCATAACAAACGGTATAGCAATTAAAAGTGCTATAAAAAGTGCCCATCCAATTAACTGTTTTTGCAATAACTCTCTTTTACTTTTAGTGCTATATTGTATCAAAAAAAAATTTCATAAAAGCACACTAGTAAGACATTACACTCTTTAAGTTACTAATTGCACTATTCATATTAACAGCTTTTAATTTACCCTCACTATTTGTAATTAAATCAAGCTTAACAAGCTTATCTATCGCATCATCTATCTCAAAATCAGTTGGTACAGAAAACCTATCATGAATAAAATTTTCTATCTGTAAATCAAGCTCTTCCTTTTTTTGTGGCTCTTTACTTTTTAATAAAAATAGATACGCTAAAAAAGCCTCTTTGCCCTCCTCTGCTTCTGCCATATCTATAATATAAGATATTACACCAGCATTATTATCTAGGTTATAGTAATAAAGGCTCTGCGCTAACTGAGCCATGTATTTAACCCTATGGTTAAATATAGACTTAATTTGTCTCCAAAGAATTCCAGCAAATGCCCCAATAGCAGTTAGTAGAGCAATTGGTTCAAGTGTAACAGCTAACTTTCCAAAAAGAGTAACAGCGCCACCTATAGTTCCTCCTCCACCTGTGACAATAAGCTTTGCTTTATCTATAAAAGATATTTTTACTTTTGTATTTGGAAATAGCATCTCTAAATCATTTCTAGGGATGTCTTTAAAAAGTTTTAAATAAATTAGATCTTCACTCTGTTTAGCACTCTTCTTTTGCTTAAAGAGTATGAAAAGTCTTCTATAAATGTGAGTAGTCTGTTCCTCTTTTTTTAAATAGAGACTTTTAGGAGTTCGAACAAGCTCTTTTTTTATAGCACTTCCTCTAAAAAAAAGTTTAATGATTTCAAAGTCATTAAAGTCAACACTAACTTCAACACCATATGGAGATGTTTCGCTCATAGCTTCATTTAAATCTTTCTCTGTTAGCTCTTCATAGTTTGCACTATTTAAAAGTGGTGAAATATTTTGCAAGAACTCTTCTTGTATATCTTCTAACTCTTTATTAGAGTACTCACTGTTTGTTACAGTATCCCTATCTGGGTTAAAAGGGTAATAGCTATCTTTAATAGTAAGTAGTTCAGAGTGAAAAAGATGATGGTAATAAGATTGTATAAGTGAAGCAAAATTTTCAACTTCATTTTTATCTGCAATATCTAAAGAGAACATATTCTCTTTTAGTTCATTAAAAGTTATGGGTATAAATCGTTCTAGCTTTTCATTGTTATAATTTACATTCATCTTTTACTTTCATCTTTTACTAGTCTATTGATTAATATATGTAGTATATCAATTTAAATAGCAAAATATAATTAGTGTTTGGTTAAAATCCGAGTTATTAACGCAAGGGTTTTAATTTGTCAAAAAAGAATTTAATTTTAATTGGTTTTATGGGTGTTGGAAAAGGCACTGTTGCACGCGCACTTGCTATGAGAAGTGATTTATATGTATTAGATACAGATGATTTAATAGAAAGCATGTACAATATCAAGATAAAAAAGATATTTAAAGATTTTGGTGAAGATCATTTTCGCACACTAGAGCACAAGACAGCTACTTGGCTTGAGCATAATGTGAGTGGAACTTTAATCTCAACAGGCGGTGGATTTTTCAAAGTTCCTAACTTAAAGGAAACTGGAAAAGTTCTTTACCTTGAATCTAGTTTTGATGGAATTTATGAGCGCATTGTAAAGCATCCAAAAGCAGATAAAAAGTTAAAAAAACGCCCTCTTTTCCAAGATCTTGACAGTGCTAAAAAATTATATGCAACAAGAGTAGCACAATATGAGAGTGTTGCAGACATTACAATTTCAGTTGAAAATAAAGAGTTAGACGATGTAGTAGATGAGATTCTACCCTATTTAGAAGATCTTTAAAGGAGATAGTATGAGCTTATTAACATTAGGTGGTGGCTGTTTTTGGTGTCTTGAGGCTGTGTTTTCACATATGATAGGAGTTGCTAGCGTTGTAAGTGGTTACGCTGGTGGAGATGTAGACAACCCTACATATAACGCTGTCTGTAGTGGAAGCACAGGACACGCCGAAGTTATCCAGATTAAATATGATGAAAAAGTTACAAGTGTAACTGAACTGCTAGATGTATTTTGGGAAGTTCACGATCCAACCACTCTAAACCGTCAAGGAAATGACATAGGAACACAGTACCGCTCAGTAATCTACTACGCAGATGAAGCGCAACATAAAGAGGTTTTAAACTCTTTAGAAAAAGCTAAAAAAGAGTTCAGCTCGCCAATTGTCACTCAAATTGAGCCTCTAGATGTGTTCTATGAAGCTGAAGAGTACCATCAAAACTACTTCAAAAATAACCCAAACCAAGGCTACTGCCAAGTTGTCATAAAACCAAAAGTTGACAAATTTAAAAAAGTATTTAAAGAGAAGGTTCTAAAATAGACTATTTAAAGGAATCTAGTATAGATGGATTATAAGCAAAGGTTTGAAAAAAAATAAAGTCATTTGTTGAAACATTATCAGACTTTATAAGTACAGAAGATGGACAATGGTCAATTAAAGGCTTTATTGATACATATAAAAATATTTATACAATTTCAAATGACACTAAAATAGTATCTAAGATATTGGAAATTCATTTATTTCCAAAAATATTACAGTTTGCAGAAGAGAATGGATATAAAGTGGTTTTAGCAGAACACCAAAATTATTACCCTGACGTATCATTAGTAAAAATTGATAATCCTGTCATTAAGTTTGCAATTGATTTTAAAACATCTTATAGAAATCCTGATAAACCACATTTACTTAATCAATTTACATTAGGTTCACATGGGGAATATTTTGAAGTAAGAACTAGCACAAAAAATATACAGTTTCCATATAATGAATATTCTGGTCATTTTTGTTTAGGAATTATATATGATAGGAATAGAAATGCTTCAATTGATGAAACAAAAACTTATTCGATTGATGAACTAGATACAATTGAATCTGTTGTTAATAATTTTCAATTTTTTGTTGCACAAAAATGGAAAATTGCAAGTGATACTAGTGGTAGTGGAAATACTGCAAATATTGGAAGTATTAGAAATATAAATGATATTATAAATGGTAACGGAGTATTCTCTAAACTTGGAGAAGAATGGTTTGATGATTATTGGATGAACTATAAAAAAATTACTATAACTGATAAAGATGGAAAAACTAGAAAAATCACTACTTTAAAAGATTTTGTAGAATATAGAAAAGGTGACACTTCATTAATCGTAGAAAAAAAATAATAAGATTAAAAAGTGAAAATTTTTGTTCCTCCAATAAAATCACAGGGCATTAAAACAAAATTAGTACCTTGGATAAAAGATGTAATTCCAAAAAATATAAATGGCACTTGGATAGAACCATTTATGGGTACTGGTGTTGTTGCATTTAATATAAAACCAAATAAAGCTATTCTTTGTGACACCAACCCTCATTTAATAAATTTTTACAACGAAATTAAGAATAATATTATCAATCCAAATATTGTAAGACATTATCTTGAAGAAGAAGGAAATAAATTATTAACCATTGAAGATTACTACTATGAAGTAAGAAATAGATTTAATGAAAATCATAATCCTTTAGATTTTTTATTTATAAATAGAGCTGGCTTTAATGGAATGATTAGATTTAATAAAAAAGGTGGACACAATGTACCTTTTTGTAAAAAACCAAATAGATTTGCCAAATCTTACGTTACTAAAATAGTAAATCAAGTAGATAATATACAAAAAATAATTATGAGTGGTGATTACTCTTTTTTAAATCAAGACTTCCAGCGAACTATTGAAGTCGCAGGTAAAGAAGATATTATATATTGCGACCCTCCATATATAGATAGATACGTTGATTATTATAACGGTTGGAATGAAAATGATGAGAACAGTTTAAATCGCTTGTTATCTAACTTTAATGGAAAATTTATTTTATCTACTTGGCATAGCAATAAGTATAGAGACAATGAGTATCTAAAAACTATTTGGAAAAAATTCAACCTCTTAACCAAAGAACACTTTTATCATCTTGGTGGAAGTCAAAGTAATAGAAACTCTATGCTAGAGGCATTAATATTAAATCATGAAGTAGATTCAAATATAAAAGAAAAAAAGACAATTAAACAAATTGTATTATTTGATGAGCCTCAAAGTACTCCTATTTCAAGTAAACTTACAAAACAACAAAACATTACATTTAATACTTAGAAGTTTAAATAATATCATAATGTCATATTAAATGATTCTGCTTAGATACAGATAGCACCCCACTATAAGCCAATATTGCGTACATATTGCAAAATGTAATGTTAGAACTTCCATTAAGTATTTCATTTTGTAATAAAATTAGCTCTTATAAAAACATTACAATATGCAATTTTAGGAAAAATTATATAGATTACTATATAATTGCGCACTTTTAAAGGGGTGTGACATGATGAAACCAAAAGATGAGTTTACTCGTAGTATTGTAATTGACAAGATGATATGGGAAGATGGGATGAAATATGCTCGTAGACGTTACAAGATGAGTCTATCTAAGGTTATAGAGAAACTATTAGAAGAGTGGGTATCAAAAGAGAAGAGAAAACCTCTTGACAATCCAAATCAATTAAAAATGTTAGATTAAAATCAAAACCACTGTCATCCTCTTTTTACGTTATAGTGTGTACAAAACCTTTTACACTATTTCATAACGACTATAACAGCTATTCTCTATTAAAGACCTATTTTATCCTCTTTTGCATTTTGCATTGTACAAAAGTATGCTAAACTAACGCAAATTTTTTCAAGGGTATTAAATGAGCGAAGTAAAAACGGTAGAAGAATTTAAAAAATTAGTTGAAGATACACAGGCGCAAAGTGGCTATAAAAATCCTATTGGATTTGGAATCTGTCGTGTTGATCGTGGGCAGTTAAATAGTGACAAGATTTTACAAGCTACTTACCCTATTATTAACTGGAATGAAAACTTTGGAAGTGCAGCAATATTTGTAAATGCACTCAAAGAAGCTGGAGAGACTTACTCTTCAGAAGAGAGTGAACTTGTTTGTTGTGCTGGTGAAGCATTTGTTAACTCAGCTTATGATTCATTTGCTCCTTACATTAATGAGGCTACTGGTGATGCTCATAAAAATGTTCAAGTTATTAAAACAATGCGCGCTCAGATTGAAGCTGGTGCATTTGATGAAAATAGTTTTAAAATAGTATTTATATTTGATGATGTTGCACTAAAGTCAGTAGAAGCATCATACCTAAAACTATATGCTCTTTCACAATCTAAAGTTGCTCTTAGAAGTGTAAATTTAAATGGTGCATTTGGTGCACTTAGTAACTGTGCATGGTCAAATGGTAAACCAATTGAACTAGATTGGTTACGCGCAAATGAGATAGAGTTAAAAATGTATGGAGAGTATCCACATATCGATTTTGTAGATAAATTTCCAAGACTTCTTCAACATGTAATCCTAGCAGACAATACAAGAATCTTAGATACATCAAAAGTACGTTTTGGTGCTCAAGTTCACGCTGGAACAACTGTAATGCCAGGGGCTAGCTATATTAACTTTAATGCTGGAACGACTGGTGTTAGTATGGTAGAGGGTAGAATTTCAAGCTCTGCTATTGTTGGTGATGGTAGTGATGTTGGTGGTGGTGCTTCTATCTTAGGTGTTCTAAGTGGAACTAATGGTAATCCAATTTCAGTTGGTAAAAATTCACTTCTTGGTGCAAACAGTGTTTGTGGTATTCCTTTAGGTGATGGCTGTATTATCGATGCTGGTCTCTCAATTTTAGAGGGAACTAAAGTTTCAGTACCAGCTAGTGAAATTGAAAAGATAGAAGAAGTTAACGAGGGAGTTGACCTAAGTGTTGATGCAACTTCTACGATAGAGAGTGACATTATTATTAAAGGGCTTAAGTTCTCTTCGTTAAATGGTGTACACTTTAGACAAAATAGTCAAACAGGTACAATTTCAGCTTACAGAAGTAAACGTGAAATTAAACTCAATAAAGATCTACACTAAATTTATCTCTAAGCTAAACTCTTTAGCTTAGAATATTTAATTTATTAACGCTGTATATAAACTGTTTAGCTTTTCTAATTACAATAGAGTTATGAAACCTTTAAACGTAAATAAGGCATAACATGCAACAGCCATTAAAACTTTTACTAATTGAAGATGATCAGCAGATGGCTGAGCTTTTATCTAAATTTCTAACAAACAATGGAAATAGTGTAACACACCTTCTAAGACCATCTTTAGCACTAGCATCTCTAGCAGTCAATACATTTGACATGATTATTTTAGATCTCTCTCTTCCTGAGATGGATGGGTTAGAGTTATGTAAAAAAATACGAGAGGTCTCTGATGTACATATAATTATCTCATCAGCTAGAAGTGATTTAAATGATAAACTAGAAGGTCTAAGTAATGGAGCAGATGATTATCTACCAAAACCATATGATCCAAGAGAGCTTCTAGCAAGAATCAAAACAGTAATGAAAAGATCATCTAACTCATCTATTGAATTGAATACTATCTTTAAAGTAGATGAAGTATCTACACAGATATTTAAAAGTGATAAAGCTTTAGAGCTTACATTAGCAGAGTTTGAGATTTTAAAATTGATGATTAAAAATCCAAATAGAACAATTTCTCGTGTAGATATTGCAAACTCAATGCAATCACATAGATTTGATAGTGGGATTGAAAGTATAAATATTTTAATCGGACGTCTGCGAAAAAAGATAGGTTCAAATCCACTCAATCAATACATAGAGACTGTAAGAGGAATGGGGTATCGTTTTGTTGAGCATTAAAAATAACTCTATTATTGTATCCACTAAAATATTTAGCTTTATTGCAGCAATACTGCTCTTAAGCACAACTGTATTAGCAATTTATGCAACTATCTATAAAGATAAAAATAATGAAGTTCATCGTGCTGTAATGCTTTATGATAAGCTATTTATGGAACATCCATCAAAAGATGATTTTCAAAAATATTTAAAAAAGCATACCCTAACACCTGTTACTGGTGAGACCATAGAAAATGTAAAAAAATTTGGTAAACCTTTAATAGAAGATGAACTTTTAAGAAGAACTCTTCAGTCTGGTAAAATAAATATCTATATTTATAATGGCCATTACTATTATGCGTATGAGATGCATGACATGTACTATTATCGTTCAGATGAACCAATGACCCCTTTTAAGTTGTATATCTCTTTAGTAGCGGTTCTATTACTGTTTCTTTTTATAATGTTTTATAGATACATGACTCAAGGTATAAAGCCACTTGAAAAACTGCACAAAAATATAAAAGATTTCTCATTAGGTAAAAAAGATATTGATACAAGAGTTGATGGTACAGATGAGGTAGCACAAGTTGCAAACTCTTTTCATGAAGCTGTAAAGAAGATTGAAGCACTAGAGAAGAGTCGCTCTCTGTTTATGCGAAACGTAATGCATGAACTTAAGACACCTATTACTAAGGGTAAGATTATGACAGTCTTACTTGAGATTGATGACAAGGAGAAAGAGCAGTTAAATGAGCTATTTGAACAGATGCAAGCACACCTGAATAATTTAGCATTGGTTGAATCACTAACTGCAAAAAGTTTGGAATTAGATAAAAAAAGCTATGCACTAATAGACCTCATAGAACAAGCAACAGATATGTTAGATACAGATGAAGATGAATTAAACATCTATATTAAAGATGAAACTATATATGTTGATTTTAATCTGTTCTCATTTGCTATAAAAAACCTTATAGATAATGCAATGAAGTATGCAAGCTCATTACCAGTTATTATTAAGTATGAAAATGACTGTTTAAATGTTATTAATAGGGGTAAAGAGCTAAAAGGTGACTTTAATTCATACCTAAAGGCATTTGCTCGAGATAGTACCTATAGCAATATTGAGGGAATGGGTCTTGGTTTGCACATAACCAATGAGATAGTACAGATACATGGATATAAATTTGTTTATAAATACAAAGATGGATTGCACTACTTTTCAATATGTTTTAAAAATTAATAAAATTGTTATCTGTTTATAAAACGTTTATGAAATGTATAAATAGAGTATATTAATTTAATCTACAATTATCTTTAGTAACACACTAAGGATTAAAGAATGAAAAAAATCATAGCTTCAACTATAGCTTCAGTTGCTCTTTTGAGTCAATCACTACTAGCACAAGAGATAGATGTCAAGATACATAACAATACAAATGGTATATATTTTACTCCATTATTAGTTTCAGCTCACCCAGCTTCAACTTCAATTTTTTCATTAGGAAGCGCGGCTTCTGCTAACTTAAAAGCAATGGCTGAGGGTGGAGATATTTCTGGCTTATCTACAGACTTAGCTAGTGTAAGTTCAAACAGTGTAGAAAACCCTGCAGGTGGTATGCTAGCACCTGGTGCATCAACAACGACTTCAATTTCAACAGCTCTTGAAAATACTAACCTTACAATTGCTTCTATGTTATTGCCTACAAATGATGGTTTTGTATCACTTAATGGTTGGAAGATTCCAACAACTGCTGGTACATATACTATTAATATTAATGCATATGATGCTGGTACTGAAGCAAACAGTGAAAAAATTGCAGATATTCCAGCTGATCCTGGATTAAAAGCTGGTACTGGTGGGACTGGTGTATCTACAGTTATTGAAGGTTTTGTACATATTCACCGTGGGAATATTGGCGATAGTGACCCAACTGGCGGTAAGAGTGATCTTGATGTAAGTAGCCAAAGATGGTTAAACCCAATTGCTACAGTTACAGTAACGGTGAAGTAGTATGATTTTCAAAATAGTTTTTTCTAGCATCTTAGCAGTTGCTAGTTTGACCATAACAGGTTGTGGTGGAGGTTCTGAAAATAGTGTAAGTCAATACTCCATAAAAGTACAAAACTTAACTAGCGCACAACCTATGTCGCCAGTTGCAGTGATACTTCACAATAGCTCTTATAGTCTATTTACTGTAGGAAGTAGTGCCAGCTTAGCATTAGAAAAATTAGCAGAAGATGGTGATAATAGTTCTGTAATTGCAGATACTAATACTAACATTGAACAGACAAAATCAAGTGCTGTTCTACTTACACCCAGCTCTGTTCAAGATATTGAGATTACTTCACAATCAAAATATATATCATTTGCAACAATGCTTGTAAATACAAATGATGCTTTTGCGGGATTAAATTCATATGACATTAGTACAATAGCAGTAGGTGAAAATGTTGAAATAGATATTATTGCATACGACGCTGGTACTGAAAAAAATAGCGAAACTGCTCAAACTATACCAGGGACTGGCGGAGAGGGTTTTAATAGCTTAAGAGATGATGCTAACAGTATAGTTCGTGCTCATTCAGGTGTTATATCTATTGATGATGGATTAAATACATCTGGATTAACTTCTATTCATAAGTTTGATAATCCAGTAGTAAAACTTACAATTACGAGAATTAATTAAAAATAAAGCGCATTTTACTGCGCTTTATTTACACTCTTTTAATTTTAGACTAAGAAAAAGCCCAAGTGAGAGTAGAAGAACACTTAAACTATAAATCAATATATAGCTATCTAAATAGCTAAGTAGAACTCCACCTAGAATTGGAAAAAAGAGTCCGACTGAAGTTATGTTTGTTTGAAGGGCTGTGTATATGGGGCGCTTCTCTTCTGGTGCAATCTCTATGACTAGATTCATAGAACTAATGCTTAATCCATCAAGTCCTACTCCAAATAGAAAGAATATAAGCGCGTATGAGTATGGATTGGTTGCAAAAATTGCAATTATAAATGCTAAAATCATAGAGACTAGACTCAAAGATAGCATCTTTTCATAATTATAAATTTTTCTCCAAAGTAGAGAACTTCCTATAATGCTTCCAACCATTTGAACCATTATAAACCCACCAAGTAACCAACCAGTAAGTTCAATTGAGCTATTCGCATGTAAAATTACAAATGGCATAGAGAGGTAGTAGCTAAAACTTAAAAATATAACTACAATTTGTTGCTGTAGTCTTTTATCATCTTTTAGCATAGAGATAGAATTTTTTATAAATAGTTTAAAGTTTTGCTCTTTTTGAAGAGTTTTCATCTTCTCTGGTTCATCAATTGTTGCAAATGCTAAAAAACCTATAGCCATTATAAAACTACTTAATATAAATAAGTAAGCGTAACTCATAGGTGCTTCAAAACTAGAAAGAACATAACCAGCAACTCCACCACTTGCAATTGAGGCTATTGCTCCAGCTATATTGCGATTTGCCATTGTTTTACCACGGTATCTTTTTGAGAAAAGTTTTGCTTGAAGCTCTTTAAAGTAAATTGTTCCAAAACCTGCAGAAAAAGAGAAAGAGAAGAGACCAAGACCTATAAAAAGAAGTGTTAAGAACTTATTACTATCACCTATAAAGTAGATGCTAAGACCTATTAAAAGCCAACTCAGCCATCTAAAGAAAAAGACTTTATTTAGGTATGGGATAACTCTTTTGTAACTTTGAGCATGAAACGCAGCATATAGTTGAATTGTTATCTGACCGCTACGAAGAAGTGATACAAAAATACCAACAAGTACAACATTCTCACTAAAATGAGAAATCATAAGTGGCAAAATAGTAGATGGTTCTGCTATTGTTATTGCAAGAGAGAGAAAAAATGCATGAGCAACATTCTTATAATTATTTTTTGGATTATCTATTTTATACAACTATTTGAACTTTATATTTAAATATCTACTTTGAGTGTAACTATAGCAACAAACTATTTAAATAATAAGAAATGTAAATTTTATTTTTAAAGTTTAAAAAGTAAATATATAGTAACATATGGGTAAATTTAGGAGGGTTATATGAATATATCTACCAATGTAGCATCTATGCAAGCACATTCTGCGTATGCAAATCAAAACGCAAATAATATAGCTAACGTAAACAGCAATGGTTTTGTTCCCTCAAATACGAACATTACAGAGCAAAACGGCTCACCACGTGCTAGTTTTTCAAAAGCTGACAATAGCGGAAGTGTTCGTAGTCAAACTGATTTAACAAAAGAGATTACCAACCAAGTTTTAATTACTAATGGTTTTGATGCAAATGCCAATGCCATTAAGACACAAAACCAAATGCTAGGTACTGTTTTGGATATGCAAGCATAAACTTACCTCTTAGTAGCCTAATATACTCATGCTACTAAGTTTTCTAATCAAAGAATTTTCATCTACAAATCCTTTAACCTCTTTTCCTGGGCTTAATGTAGTAATTACTGTTTTACCAACAATTTTTCTACCTTCACTCTTTTCAATCTCTGTTTTTATACCCCACATATTTTGAAGCACCATAGCCTTACCATCATGCTCACCAAGATACAAAACAATATGGCCTTTTCTATAAAGAAGCGTTCTAAATGGAACGCCCTCTTCTAAAATCAACCTCTCCTTTTCGCAATCTTTTAATCCACGCATATTTATAACACGTCCCTCTTTTGCTTGCGCTCCTGAATTTCTAGGTAGCCAAATACCAAATGGAGTGAAAAAGTCACGCATGGTTGCAGAACAGTCTCTATCTTCAAACATGCCACCCCATCCATAAGATGTTTTAAGCAAATCATTTAAAACTTGTGAGGTTACAATTGTCTGCATCTCATTTACTTGCATTGAGGCAATTTCCAGAGGTAAGTTAATAGTATCTATTTTAGCATTAGCGTTAGAATCTCTTTTTAAAATATATACACTAAAGTTTTGTTCAGAAACTTTCTTAAGAGGTAAAATCATACCAATACGTCCACGAAATAGGAATTGCCCTTTACTATCATATAGTGGCTGTTTGTCTGAGACTATGCTAATATGTTCACTATTCATAAAAATATTTTTTTGTTCATCTGTAACAAATGCCACTTCACGGTAACGTAACCATCCAGTCGCCGTTGCGGTAATTACATGAACCCAAGCCCTGTCTTTAGAGTAATGGGTGATAAAAAGAGGCTCCATTGGATTAACACTAGAGTTTTGCAAATAATCAAATGGAAAGCCCTCTCCTGCTTCTTTAAAACTTCTAAAAAGAGGACGATGTGTTGGAAAAGCTCGTAAGTCTGAGTAATAGATAGAGACTGCTGGACGGTTTAGCTCTGCATAGCTTTCAAAGTTTGCATTTATCTTTACATCTTTAAACCACTGTTCGTCATTAAGACGAAGATTTGAGCCATAACTATCTCCTTTCGTATAAATGTTCCAAGCCCACATAGCACCATTTTTACTAACTGATGGTTCACTTAACGTCCAAGGCAAATAGTAGCGTTCATTAAAATCACTAAAGTTTGCCTCTTGAGAAGTAAAATTTTTAAGATATGGCTCTATGTATTGGGGATATTTTCTAACATCTTCAATCTCTGGCTCTTCTACTGTACTTATAGCAATATTCTCTTTCTTAGAGACACACCCAGAGATAAAAAATAGAAGAAAAATAGATAAATACAGACGCATTAATCAACCCTCCCAAAACGTCCAATTACTTGACCAATAACAGTAAGTTCAGCTCTATCTATAGTTTGAGGTGGATACTCTTTATTATCAGAGATAATATCTACCATACCATCAAGTCGTTCAATTATACGTTTGACAAAAAGTCCATGTTCAGTTGAAATTGTAAATATCCCTCCACGAGAAAGATTGGTGCGGTTTCTGTTTATGAAAATAATATCACCATATCCAAAGGTCGGTTCCATAGAATCACCACTTACATTAATAGCTTCAATATGTTTAAGTTCACTTTTCCCACCAATATGAGTCAACATTCCCTCATCTATTGGTAACTCCTCAAAACTCTCATCCTCAGCATAGCCACCACCACCAGCAGAAGCATTAACGTTGTTAAAATATCTAACCATAAAATAACGATTTGTACTCTCTATTAGGCTTTCAGGACTCTGATCAAACATTAACCAATTAATGGCAATCCCACGTTTGGCACAAAACTCTAGTAGCTCATTGTATGGAATCTTATTCCTATTTTTCATAGTGGCAAAATTCATCTGTGTGATTCCCAATAGTGTAGCAATATCTTTATCAAAAATCTTTTTACCGTTGTAATCTTCGCTTACAACATCTTTAAGTGTTTCAAGTATATCTGCAAATGTTTTCATAATTTAAGCCTAATATTTCAATATGAAAGTATTATAGCAAAAAATATACCAAATTGTTATTAAATTATCTATTTTTATAATAATTTTTTATTAAGTTTTTTGTGATAAAATAATTTTAACAAAAAAAGGTTTTTTATAATGAAAAGCATTTCTGATGACTATGAACTTGATGAGATTATAACAAATATATCAGCTGGAGTCTCTGCGAAAACTGGAGAGGAGTTCTTCCCTTTACTTGTAGAAAAGCTTTCTAACCTTTTTAAACTTAACTATGCATTCATAGGAGTTTTAGATGAAAATAAAAAAAGTATAACTACATTAAGTTTTTATGGTGATGGTCAAGTTAAAGACAATATTCACTATGAACTAGAACATACACCATGTGAGAAAGTTGTTGGCAATGAAACCTGTCTATATACTAATGATATTCAAAAAATATTTCCTAAAGATAAAATATTAGCTGATTTGGATATAGAAAGCTACATAGGAACGCCAATGTTTGATAAACATAATAATCCTATAGGAATTTTAGCGGGCTTAGGTAAAAAGAAATTTAAAAATAGCAATCGTATGATTAAGATACTTGAAATTTTTGCATCGCGTGCAGCTGCTGAAATAGAGCGTATTAATACATACAATGAGCTAGAACAAACTATAGAACAGCTCTTAGTTACACAAAAACATTTAGTTGATTCAGAAAAAATGGTCTCTATAGGCTCTTTAGTTGCAGGTTTTACACATGAAATTAATACTCCAATTGGTTTAGGAGTAACAGGTGCAAGTTACCTTGTTGAGGAGTCAACTAGTATACAGAAACTATTAAGTGAAGAGAAACTTACGAAACAGAACTTAGAAGACTTTTTAAATAAAACAAATACATTATCAAATGCTATGTTGATTAACTTAACAAAAGCAGTTGATTTAATAAAGTCTTTTAAACAGGTATCAATAGATCAACATTTTTGTAGTAAACGTGAATTTAACCTACATACATATATTGAAAGTGTGATTTTAAGTATGAGTGGTAGTATTAAATCTAAAAAGGTTGAAGTTTTAAATAATAGTAATGTGTCAATTAATATTTATGGTAATCCAGGAATATACTCTCAAATATTTACAAATTTAATCAATAATTCAATTATGCATGGTTCTGATGGTGACAAAATACTTAAAATTATAATAGAAGCCTATTATGATAAAGATAACATAGTAATCACATATAATGATAATGGAAAAGGGATTGATGAATCAATATTGCCAAATATTTTTAATCAGTTTTATACAACAAAAAAAGATGATGGCGGAAGTGGATTGGGACTTCATATTATAAAAAAACTTATTTCTAATGATTTATATGGTGATATTACTTGTCAAAGCAAGCAAAGTAGCGGAACTACATTTACCATTACTATTCCAAAAAATAAAAGGTAAATCTACTTTTTATGTCCACCACTACCGCTACGGGCAATTAAAGTATTCATATTCTCACCTCCAACAGTATAAGCTTCACCAAAACCAAAAGTTGCCTCACCAGATTGTACATTTAGCTCATAAAGATTAAAATCTGTCATCTTTTTTAACATACTAACAGTAGAAGAATCAAACTTCTTCTCAAACAGAGATAATATCTCTTTAAAACGACTACTATCTCGCGCTATCTTTTTTGATATACACTGTAAAGAGATTCTCTTTCTTGCAAAAATATTTTCAGTTTTACTCTCATCTTCTGTAAAAAATAGTGAAGCATTAGGGTTAGCTTGGATATTTTTTGCATGTGTTGCAATATCTGATATATAGATATAAAAATTGTTATTATCATAGATATACGGAGCATATGATGAAAATGGCCTGTTATTAGAATCTATAGTGGCAATAATAGCGGTTTTAATGTTGGAAATAAATTTATTCATAGTAGCTCTTTTTTTTGCCATTCTAGCATAATCTGCTTCAAGTTAAAGTCTCTATTAGACTTCTTACAGAGCTAGAATAACACTCATCTTTACAAAGAGAGTTTTAATCAAGGCAGATGTTCACAAGCGTAGCCAAAGCTACGGTTGTGGTTATCTAACGCAGAGTAAAGCTCTCTTTGTAAAGCCCGTAGGGAGACTAAAAAAGTGGCAATCTTGAACAAAAAAATATTTTAACCTTAGCTTTGGCTAGGCTTAAAAATTTGTTTTGCACAATCTCACCACTTTTTTACTCTCTGAGTGCTGTTCTAGTTCTGCAAGAAGTCTATTGTATAATCTATTTTATGTTAGAAATTCTTTATCAAGATGAAAATCTTATAGCTATAAATAAACCATCAGGACTACTTGTTCATAAGTCTTTGATAGACAGACGTGAGACTCGCTTTGCTGTTCAAATTCTACGCGATCAAATTAATCAATATGTCTACCCACTACATAGATTGGATAAACCAACTTCAGGAGTTCTACTTTTTGCATTAAATAAAGAGATGGCAAAAAGCATGTCTAATATAATTCAAGCCAGAGAGACACAAAAAGAGTATGTTGCAATTGTACGTGGAATAGTTAATGAAAAAGAGATAATTGATTACGCCCTAAAAGAGGTTTTAGATAAGATGACAGATTCTAAAGCAAATAAAGATAAAGAGGCTCAGGAGGCAATTACAGAGTATGAACGCCTAGATACAATTGAACTGCCATTTAAAGTAGGAAAACATGAGACATCTAGGTATTCACTTGTAAAATTAAATCCAAAGACTGGACGAAAGCACCAACTTCGTCGCCATATGAAACATATCTTTCATCCAATTGTTGGTGACACAACTCATGGAGATTTACGACATACAAAGTTTTTTAGAAATCAATTTAATAGCCAAAGACTATTACTGCATGCCTCTAAACTAAGTTTTATACATCCTATTTCAAATAAAATGATTATCATTAATGCTGGGTTTGATGAAACTTTTGAACTACTATTTGAAGAGTTTAACTGGAAGATTTAAAGATAAAAAAATTTATAGAGATGTTATGAAATAATTACCGCAAAAGCGGTAACTATTAGTTAAACATAGAAAGAAGAACACCAGCAGCTACTGCTGAACCGATAACTCCTGCAACATTTGGTCCCATTGCATGCATTAGAAGCATGTTTGAACTATCACTTTTCATACCCTCTTTGTTTGAAACACGAGCAGCCATTGGAACAGCTGATACACCAGCTGAACCAATAAGTGGATTTACCTTATGAGTACTAAATTTATTCATAAGTTTTGCCATCAGTACACCAGTTGCAGTTCCAATAGAGAACGCAATTAGTCCTAGTACTAAAATACCCATTGTCTCAGCTACTAAAAATTTCTCAGCAGCTAGTTTTGAACCAACTGAAAGACCTAAGAAAATTGTAATAATATTAATTAAGGCATTTTGTAGAGTATCTGAAAGACGCTCAACAACACCAGACTCTTTTAAGAAGTTTCCAAACATCAAAGCACCAATAAGTGGAGTTGAATCTGGTAAAACAATAATTGCAAGAACAAGAGCTGTTATTGGGAAAATAATTTTCTCTCGTTTACTAACATGACGCAATTGTTCCATCTTAATTTTACGCTCTTCTACAGTTGTTAGCGCTCTCATTATAGGTGGTTGAATAATTGGAACAAGTGCCATATATGAATATGCAGCAACTGCAATTGCACCAAGTAAATCAGGAGCAAGTCTTGTAGCAATAAAAATTGCTGTAGGACCATCTGCCCCACCAATAATACCAATTGCAGAAGCATCTTTTAGACTAAAGTCAAATATGTTTGTATATTGTGAAAGAGCTAAAGCACCTATCAATGTTACAAATATACCAAATTGAGCGGCTCCGCCTAAAAGAGCGGTTTTAGGATTTGAAAGAAGTGGCCCAAAATCTGTCATCGCCCCCACACCCATAAAAATTAGAATAGGAAACAATCCAGTTTCTAGCCCTGCACTATATAAAACTCCAATAAAACCATCAGGTCCTGCAATTCCTGCCATTGGGATATTGGCAAGTAAACCACCAAAACCAATTGGAATAAGAAGAAGTGGTTCAAAACCTTTAGCAATAGCTAAATAAAATAGTAACATAGCTACTATTATCATAATAACACGCCCAGCACTTTGATTAAAAGTAGTTATCTCATCACCATGACTATCTTTTAATGTTGGGTCAGTGTTAAATATGGCATAAATTCCAGTAGAGCGTAAAAATCCACCAACCATCTCACTAAGTGGTTTAGATACATACTCTTTATCTACAGCAACAACTGGAGCATCATGAGCAGCACTAGAGGCATACGATGATGGTATAAAAAATACCATAAATATAAAAAACAGTTTAATAAATAATTTTTGCATTAATAACCTTACATTCTCACTAATAGTTGGCCATTCTCAATCGTTTGACCCTGTGTAACTTCAACTGAAGAAATTGTACCAGCTTGTGGAGCTTTAATTTCAATTTCCATTTTCATAGCTTCTAAAATAACCACTGTCTCATCAGCTTCTACGCTTTGACCAGGGTTTACTAATATTTTAAATACAGACCCTGGAAGAGAGGCAGTAATATCAACACCAGTTCCAGATCCACCAGCAGCAGGTGCACTTGGAGCAGCAGATGCTGCTGGAGCACTACTATTACTTACTTGAATATTCATGCCTTGACCCTCAGCAACTGAAACATTGTAGTTTTTACCATCAACGTTTATAGTATAACTCTCAGGTGAACCAGCAGGTTTTGGTGCAGCAGCAGCTTTTTCAGCTTCCATCTCTGAAAGCTTACGAACCATTACTTTACCTTCTCCTTTTAAGAATGCAATACCTTTCTCTTTACATGAAGCAGCAATAAAAATATTTTCATCATTTACTTCAAGACTCTCATCTTCAAGCATTTTTTGAGCAAATGCTAAACTTTTACTCTCATCTCTATCCGCAATGTCAATAGGATTTTCAGTTGTTGGTTCAAGCCCTAATTGCTCACTAGCTAATTTTACAATTTCAGCATCTGGAGCAACAGGAGTTTTTCCAAAATAACCAAGAACCATACGTCCATAACCATCAGCAATTTTTTTCCAATCCCCAAACATTACATTGTTAAAGGCTTGTTGAAAATAAAATTGTGAAACAGGGGTAACAGATGTACCATAACCACCACGTTCAACAACCTCACGCATAGCTTTAATAACTTCTGGAAATTTATCTAGAATATTATTATCACGCATCATTTGCGTATTTGCTGTTAATGCACCACCTGGCATTGGTGAGAATGGGATAAGTGAAGAAACTTGAGTAGCTTCAGGTGGAATAAAATAATCACTTAAACAATCTTTTAATACCTCTTGAGATTTAAGCATTTTGTCTAAATCTAGTCCAAGATCAAAATTACTACCTTTAGTAGCGTGTAACATTGTTAAAATATCTGGTTGAGATGTTCCACCTGAAACTGGTGACTGTGCTAAATCAATACCATCAGCACCAGCTTCAAGAGCTGCAAGATAAGCAGAAACACTTACACCAGCAGTTTCATGTGTATGAAGACGAATGTGTGTATCTTCTGGAAGAAGACGACGAGCCATTTTAATTGTCTCATACACTTTTTGTGGATTAGCTGTACCACTTGCATCTTTAAATGCTACAGAGTTAAAAGGAATCTCTGCATCTAAAATGTTACGAAGAACTTTTTCATAAAATGGTCCATCATGAGCGCCCTCACATCCTGGTGGTAAATCCATCATTGTTACAACAACTTCATGATTTAATCCAGCCTCAACAATCGCACGACCACTAAAGTCAAGATTTTGAACATCATTAAGTGCGTCAAAGTTACGAATTGTACTAACACCATGTTTTTTGAACATTTCAGCGTGAAGCTTTACAACATCACGTGAACCTGTATCAAGACCAACGTAGTTAATACCACGTGCAAGTGTTTGCAAGTTAATATCAGGGCCAACTGTTTTTCTAAAACGATCCATCATATCAAATGCATTTTCATTCAAATAAAAGAACAGAGTTTGAAAACGTGCTCCACCACCCATTTCAAAGTGGCGTACTCCTGCCTCAACTGTAGCTTCAACCGCAGGGAAGAAGTCATCCATAAGAACACGCCCGCCAAAAACTGACTGAAACCCGTCTCTAAATGTTGTATCCATTACATCAATAAGCTTTTTTGCCATTAAATTACCCTATTCCTAATTTCGTTTTTTATACATCTGAATTGCTGCAGAAATTGCTGCTACTAAACCTTTGTCATTCATCGGTGATGAACTAGGTGCTACAGGAGCAACCTTTTCAGGAAAATACTTGCCAATGATGTAAGCCTGAAATTTCAGAACTACAATCATAATTATTAAGAACAGAAAAACTGTTCCCATACCGATAATCATAAACTTGACGCCTTCAGCGACTAGATCGATCTCCATTAGTACCTCGTAAGTTAGATAATTTAAGCTCTCATTCTATCTATTAAATTCTGAAAACTATCATTTAAATCAAAAAAGAGTTGAATATTTGACAAAGTCGTGTAAAATCGAAATAATATTAATTAATATAAATACTATTTATTAAGAAAATTTTGGGCATAATTCGTCTAATTTTCTTATTAAGGTATAAATAATGGATATAAGTAAGATAAGCTACGGTGAAAATCCAGAGAAAGTAAAAGCGATTATAGAAATCCCTTTTGGCTCAAATATTAAGTATGAAATTGAAAAAGAGAGTGGTGCTGTTGTAGTTGATCGTGTTATGCACTCTGCTATGTATTACCCAGCAAACTATGGTTTTGTTTCAAATACACTATCAAATGATGGAGATCCAGCTGACATTTTAGTACTTAATGAGTACCCTCTTCAAGCAGGTTCTGTAATTAACTGTCGTCTAATCGGTGTTCTTATTATGGAAGATGAGAGTGGAATGGATGAAAAGCTTTTAGCAGTTCCTGTTAGTAAGGTTGACCCTACTTTTGATGAAATTAAAACTATTGACGATGTAAGCAAAGCAACACTTGCAAAAATTAAAAACTTTTTTGAAACATATAAAATGCTAGAGCCTAACAAATGGGTTAAAGTAAAAGAGTTCCAAGGTAAAGAAGACGCAACTCGTCTTTTAGACGAAGCCATAGAAGCAGCGAAATAGTCAAATATAAAATGGCGTCATTTGACGCTATTTTTACTCATACACATCCTTTCTAAGACCTATTCTTAAGACAATTAGTATTAATCTCTCATCTTCAATGCGAAAAATTGCTCTTATCTTTCTAGCTATCGTAAATCTGTATTGATTTTTGTACTCAGTGCCTTTTAACTCACGAAGCTTTTTACCAGTTTTTAGTACTTCAAAATTATCTGCTAAATAATGTATCTTTTTAACGATAAGTACCCTATCAGCACTATTAAATTTTTTTAAATTCTCAACAGCAGTATCTGCATACTGTATTTTCATATATCAATGCCCAACTCTTTATATACATCTTCAGAGTTATGCAATTTAATTTCACTAGAATCTATTTTTTTGCTTATACTATCTGCAATAATTCCATCTGTGTAGTCAAAATAAAAATCTAGAGCTTTCTCTACAATATCTTTTTGTGAAGTGTGTAGAGCCGAGGCAACCTGTTCTAATTCTTGCGCTATAGCTTCATCTATAGAAAAAAGCTTTTTAATAGTTGCCATATATATATCCTTGTATATCTATTTGGATATATTATATCATTATTTTATAAATAACTACGCCACTTCCAACTTCATCTCTTTAATTTTATCTACAACAGCGTCATTTACTCTTAATCCTGATTCAATTAAGATATTTTGTAGCGTTGAAGTGATACATAATTTTAGTTCACGTTTACCTGGGTAAGATTGTGCAAGATGAAAAATCTCTTCTAAAATTGAAGTGTCACGATCTAGTGCAATCTGTATTGTAAGTGGAAGTTGTGGTTTTTCTTCTACTTTTGCTTTTACCTTTTGTTTGTTTACATCTTTTAACTTTAAAATCTTTTTTGCATTAATTCTTGTAAACTGGTCATCTTTTCTAATTTGAATACTAAACGCTATTGGCTCTTTAAGTTCTCCTAGAAGTTTCTTTTTCTGTAAATCTTCTAGCATGTCTGAAAATACCATGAATTCAACGTTTCCATGATAGTCCATAAGAGTTATTATTCCAAACTTATTGCCCTTTTTACTTGTCTTTGAAACTATTCCGCCATCTTCTTCAACTTTTCCAACAATTATTGCTGTAGAGCCATCTGCTAAAGAGTCTATATCACTAGATAGTGTATAGTTAAGTTCATCTAGTTGCTCTCTAAAGCTATCTAATGGGTGACCTGAAACATAGATTCCTAGCGACTCTTTCTCAAGTTCTAAAAGGCGTGTTAAATCATATTCAGGAAGTTCATCTATTTTAATATCAATTGATGTCAGTTCATCACTATCACCAAAAAGAGAGTTTTCTGCCATTTGCTTGGCTCTCTTTGCCTCTTGTGCAGTTGTAACTATTGTTTCTACCTGTTCTAAAATTGCTCTACGTGAATATCCAAAACTTTCAAATGAACCAGCTTTTGTTAATGACTCTAAAACTCTTTTGTTCATCTTTTGCCCATCTATTCTATTGACAAAATCTTTTATATCTTTAAACTTTCCATCACCACGCTCTATCATCATGGCCTCAAGCGCAGCTGAACCTACACCTTTAATAGCTCCAAGTCCAAAAAGAATCACATCCTTACCATCACGCTCAATTGCAGAAAACTCTAAAAGAGAGTTGTTAATATCAGGCGGAAGCAGGTCTATTTTCATACGTTTCGCTTCATCAATATATTTAACAATCTTGTCAGTATTATCTTTTTCACTTGTTAAAAGTGCTGCCATAAACTCTTGTGGGTAGTAAGTCTTTAGCCAAGCGGTTTGAAAAGTAACCATTGCGTACGCTGCAGAGTGAGATTTATTAAAACCATAACCTGCAAACTTCTCGATTAAATCAAAAAGTTTTGACGCCTTATCGTAATCATACCCTTGTTTTTTTGCACCTTCACTAAACTCAGCATTATAAGTTGCCATATCCTTTTTCTTACCCATAGCACGGCGGATAATGTCAGAATATCCAAGAGAAAACCCACCAATAGTCTGAACAATCTGCATAACTTGCTCTTGGTATACAATGACTCCATAGGTTGGTTTTAAAATAGGTTCCATCTCATTAAAGGTGTAAGTAATTGCCTGACGTCCATGTTTACGTTCAATAAAGTCATCAAGCATTCCTGATTCCATTGGACCTGGACGATAAAGTGCCAAGACCGCGATTAAATCTTCAAAAGTTGTAGGCTTAAGACGTTTATTAAGATCTTGCATACCAGAAGATTCAATCTGAAACATTCCAACAGTATTTCCAGACTGTATTACTTCATAAACTTTAGGGTCATTTTCATCTATAGAATGCCAATCAATCTCTTTGTTGTAACGATTATTTATAAGCTTTATAGCCTTATGAATAACATCAAGAGTTTTAAGCCCCAAGAAGTCAAACTTAATTAAATCTACATCTTCTAAAAAATTAAGTGAATATTGTGTTACAAACGTTGTCTCACCAGAAGGTTTGTAAATAGGTGTTTTATTCCAAAGTTCATCATTACTAATTACCACACCAGCAGCATGCATACCAGCATTTCTTTTTAGTCCCTCTAGTGAAAGCGCATAGTCCCATACTCTTTTTGCGGTTGCATCTGTTTTAGTAAGCTCTTTAATTTTTGGCTCTTTTTGAAAAGCACCAGGTTTAAAACCATCACTGCCCTCATCTCCTTTTCCATTAAGAGTGATTCCAAGCTCATCTGGAATTAATTTCGCCATCGCGTCAGCTTGAGCGTAAGGCATGTCTAAAACCCTAGCAACATCACGAATAACCCCTTTTGCAAGTAGTGAACCAAAAGTTATAACTTGCGCTACATGGTTGCGCCCATACTTTTCTACAACATAATCAATAATTTCACCACGTCGCTCTTGCATAAAGTCCATATCAATATCTGGCATACTTATACGTTCAGGGTTTAAGAATCTCTCAAATAGTAAATCGTATTTCATTGGATCAATATCTGTAATTTCTAAACTATATGCAACCAAAGAGCCAGCTGCAGAACCTCGTCCAGGACCAACTGCTATATCTTTCTTTTTAGCTTCTCTAACAAAGTCCCAAACAATTAACATGTAACCTGGAAACTTCATGTCATTTATAATTTTCATCTCTACATCAAGACGATCACGATATATTTGGTGCTTATCTTCTGCTACATGTTTTAGACGTTCATCAAGTCCTTCTTTACATTTAAAAATAAAATATTCATCATCACTATTACACTCTACACCATCGAGTTCAGAATACTCTTTCATAAATTTAAAGTTTGGTGGAGTTGGTGTATCTACAATTGGTACAAACTCTTCGCACTTATTAACAATCTCTTGAGTATTTTCTAGCGCCTCAGGAATATCAGCATATAACATAGCCATCTCTTGGGGACTTTTAATAAAGAATTCATGTACAGAGTGGCGCATTCTATTTGGATCATCATAGAGTTTATTCATTCCAATACACATAAACGCTTCGTGAGCATCAGCATCTTTAGCATAAGTATAGTGAGTGTCATTAGTTGCAATAATTTTCACGCCAGTCTCTTGAGAAATTTTTAAAACTTGCTCATCAATATAGAGTTGATCGCCAATTCCATGTCTCATAAGTTCTAAATAAAAGTCATCACCAAAAACCTCTTGATACTCTTGCGCAACACTTTTTGCAGCGTCATACCCTTTTGCACCATTTTTTACATTCCTAGGGTTTTGTAAGTTAAGGTGCCAATTAACCTCACCTTGAAGACATGCAGATGAGCAGATGATTCCCTCACTATGCTCAAACAGCATCTTTTTACTTATGCGTGGAAAATAGTAAAAGCCATTAATATAGCTTTGAGAAGATAGATACATTAAATTTTTATAGCCAACATAATTTTTAGCATACAAACAGACATGAAAACGCTGTTTTGTAGATTTGTCATCTATCTCATCAGAGTTATGAATGTAACCCTCCATACCAATAATTGGCTTTACGCCTACACTTTTCATTGTTTTATAAAAGTCAATTGCTCCAAACATATTTCCATGATCTGTCATAGCAACTGATGTCATACCAAGCTCTTTAATACGCTTTGAAAGAACAGCAATTTTATTTGCACCATCAAGTAAAGAGTACTCAGTGTGTAGGTGTAAATGGGTAAACTTAGGAGTGTCACTCATACAAATCCTTTTAGGCTATAGTTGCGATTTTTTGACCAAAACGTACATTTTCATGTGATTGTACATCTATTTTTAACATATCTTTCTCTGAAATTACAATAACTGTTGATCCCATCATGAAATAACCAAGTTCGTCACCCTTTTTAATGTTTAAATCTTCATAATCATAAACTGTCGGTTGAGTAACATCTGCATTTGTATGTAAATTGGGTTGAGCATTTATTACAATCTGACCAACATTAAGGGCACCTACCATTACAAGGTAAAATAATTTATCCTCTTTGCTATGGCATTGTAATACAACTCTCTCATTTTCTATAAAAAGATTTTTTTTATTTTTAAGAGCTGGCTTATTTACAGGATAAAGCTTTCCAGGGATATGCACAATACGAGAAATTTTCATATCAAGTGGTGCATGATAACGGTGGTAATCTTTTGGAGAGAGATAGAGATTAATATACTCACCATTTTCTACTTTTTTTATGTTTGAAAACTCTATCTCATCGCCTAAAAACTCACCAACATGATAATTCATGCCCTTTATCTGCATAGATTCATACTCTTCTAGCTTTCCACACTCCATAACAAGTGAATCACAAGGTGAGATAAAGGCTTTATCATCACTTTCTATATCTCTATTAGACTTTAAAGCACGAATAAAAAGTTTATTAAGACTTATGTAGCTTTTGGCATCATCAAATTCGTTCATATCTAAACCCATTAGTTTGACATATGAACTATTTACAATGCCTTGCAGACTTTTATTAAACTCTTTTTTTGCAAACTTACCAAAATACTCAGATATTGTATTTGTAAAATGTTTTCTCATACTACTTGTTTTTAATGGATTCAGCCCATGAAATCATTGTCTTTGTAGCTATTGGCATTGGTGCTTCTGCAAAAGTAATAACAAAACCATTTTTAGTTTCACTAATTCCAATTGAACGAGGTTTTAATGCCATCATATATGCACTTGGAATCTTTGGACCAAAGCAGAAAATAAGATTTTTAGCAGCTAAAATATCAGAAGATATTTCACCATTTTCTAAAGCAGTAGTATGAGCAAAGTGATCAAACTCAGCAATATAGGCTACATTTGGGTTCTCATCAATTTTAACTTTCAGATAACCAATAATTTCATCGACACTAACTAGTGTTGTCTCATTTTTTGCAATCTCTTCTACAAATACTGGGCACGACTGTTGTAAAATCATCTCTTTCATATTAAGCTCCTAATTAAATTGGAGATATTATAACATTGATTACTTAGAATTAATTTACCCACTAGTTTCTTTCATAATGACTATAAGAATACGAATATTAGGACTCTTGTAGGGTATAATTATTAAAATTTAAACCAGAATAATGGGAAACACTTGAATAAACACTTTACTGAACAAATAGTTATATTCTTAAGTGTATCTAAATGGATAATACTTTCGGCATTTGTTGGTATTATTATTGGGGCTACAGTAACATTTTTTCTTCAAACATTAGCAATGGCTGAAAATAGTAGAGGAACAGTACCCTTTCACTACTATTACCTACTTCCAATAGCTTTGCCACTTTCTATGTTAATAGTTAAAACATTTGCTCCAACTGCTGAGGGGCATGGAACAGAAAAGGTGATAGATGCCGTACATAAAAGAAATGGTGATATTAACGCTTCTGTTATTCCTGTTAAACTTCTAGCAACCGTAATGACAATTTTTAGTGGAGGGTCTGTTGGTAAAGAGGGGCCTGGTGCACAAATAGGTGCAGGAACCGCATCAGTAGTTTCAAAGTTATTTAAATTCAATAACAATGATAGAAAAAAATTGGCAATTTGTGGAATTAGTGCTGGATTTGCAACAGTTTTTGGAACACCCATAGCTGGTGCAATATTTGGTGTAGAGGTTTTAATTATAGGTGTAATTTTTTACGATGTACTACTTCCATCTTTTATAGCAGGGTTTGCAGCATTTACAACAGCGCAATTTTTAGGTGTTGATTACACATATTTTAATGTTAGATTCTATCAAAGTGTAAATTTAGACTTAGTTCTAATCTTTCAAGTCATCCTTGCTGGACTATTTTTTGGAATAATCTCAGATATTATGATTACAGGGCTATCTTGGACAGAAAAAATTATAAAAAGTATCCGTTTAAATCCATACTTAAAAGCCTTTTTAGGGGGCTTAACTATTATTGCACTAGTTTCTATATTTGGTGAGAGATATTTAGGGTTGGGACTAGAGACTATAAAAAATACTTTAAACCCTGTATACCTATCGTCAGATCTTCCATGGTATGAATTTGTAATGAAAATAATTTTTACATCAATAACTCTTGGTAGTGGTGGAAGCGGTGGAATCATTACGCCAGTTTTTTATGTAGGAGCAACAAGTGGGCATCTATTTGGAACAATGATGGACGGACACCTCTCTTTGTTTGCAGCGTTAGGTTTTGCAAGTGTACTAGCAGGAGTTACTAATGCACCAATTGCAGCAACAATTATGTCAGTAGAGCTATTTGGTATAGAGATAGCTCACTATGTTGCAATTAGCTCAGTCATTAGCTTTCTTATAACAGGTCATAGAAGTATTTTCCCATCTCAAATTTTAGCTATGAAAAAAGCAGGAAGTCTAAACGTAAATTTTGGAGATAATATAGAAAATGTCAAAGTAGGATTAGACGATAAAAAAATGTCACGTCTAATCAAAATATTTCAAAAAAAACAGAAAAAAGATAAAGATAAAGATATTATTTAACTACAGTCGCATACTTTTTTTCTAAACTCTCATACAGTTCGCTGTATGTAATGTTTTGTGTTATATTTATAATATTGTGCATAAAAATATTATCTTCTTCACCATCCCATATTTTAATATATGTACCCTCTTTATAGCCATTGTCTTGCCTAAACTGGTTAAGACAGTTTTTGCCTATATATAAAGAGTAAATATCATCTATTGAGAAGTTCTCTATCTTCATAACAGTCAAAAAGAATGCTGATAATGGAACTTTTCCATTCAATGAAGTTCTCATCAAATCTTCTAATAAAACAATCAATTCACTATATGAGGCTAAACCACTATCATGATTAATTGTCCACTCATATATTTTACTCGCTTTTGTATAAGCTTGTACTAACCCTTCTCTTTTAATTTGTTCTGACATTATGAAATGCCAAATATCAATTAGCTCTATTTTGACATTTTCAATATTATCTTTGCTATTAATATCTTTCCAATGTTTCCAATTAAGACTATCAATTGCTTCAGCAACTTCCATGTATATACATCTAAGCCAATCAATATTTCTTCCTTGAAGAGTTAAACTTGTCTCTGCCCACTCATCACCGTTTGTATTGATATTTAGCTGATTTTGAAGCTCAAACATCTCTTTAAATTTTTCTAACATTAGACTGCCCTTTTATTAATATTTATCTCTATTTCTGTTTTTTTGATTTTTTAGTTGGTTTATACATAAACGATAAAGTAACATCTACAGTACTATTTTTATGTACCTCAGTAAAAACATAAGGAAAACTTACATCAACAGGGATAGCCTCAATTCCTAGATTCTTGATTAACCTCTTTAAAGATTTCTCTATTTTTAGTTTTCTTTTTGCATTTTTCATGGACTTCCTTTGATTGTTTAGATTATATCTATATAAAGGTAGAGTCTAAGTGTCTCTGTACCTAAATAGATTCCAAATAAGCTTATAAAGCAAGAATAAAAACAGTAACGGAAAAAATATTGTTTTAAAAATAAAAGCTATCATCAAATCTACAACTTGCTCACTAGCTTTTTCTGCTATCAACTTGTACTTACTGATTTCCTTTTCATAGTAATCGAGAGAGAATTTATTAAATGTGACTTTACCTATTTGCTCAGATGTTTTATTGACACTCTCTTTGGCTTGCTCAATATTATAATCTTGCTGAACATAATTGATGTAAACATAATGACTACTCATAGATAGAAGCGATATACTAAATCGAAAAAAGATTAAGACTGCTGTTGTTTTAAAAAATAATCTTCTAACCTTTGTATCATTTTTAAATCTAAAAAATAGCCATATATTTGCAATAACAATGAAAAGTATTAAGATAGTATTAAATCCTTGACCAATAACAAAGTTCATTAATATTTTTTGTATTCCCAATGAAACTATACTAGCTAGCATAACCAAAGAGAATCTCTCAATTAAATCATTAATTGGGTCAAGCACTTCTCCTGCAGAAATAGTAAGCCCAACACCAACTTCTGTGCCTTGCGCCAGAGATATAACAGCATTTAGCCCCTTAGCAACTCCAAACACTATTCCAGCTTCTTTTATTGAGTCATTAATTAATACTTCACCTCTAGTATCAAAGTCTGTCATCATAGCTATTGCTATAAAAAATATTGACGAAACTACAATTAAAACTCTATTCCAATATTTAAGTATCAACTCTTTTCCTTAAATAACTTCATTATTTTCCAAGAAACTTAGTAAAAATAGATAAGATAGTTCTCCAGTTATGTCTAAACAAATTTATCAAAGACCCAATACCTAACATAAAGATACTCTTCTTAGCCTGTGGTGGTAAAGCTTGCCATTTGTCTTTTAAAAATATAATAAAGTATATAAGTGTTATAGCTACAACTGCTATTAATATAAGTCTTAACATTTAGTAGTTCTTTAATAATTTAATTTTTTTTCCAATTCACTAATTAGAATCAGCCTTATCTCAATCACTTATCATCTTCTTCGTCATCATAAATACTAAATACTGGCTCAAATCCCATAAGCATTAATTTTTTATCAAGCGCTTTTGCATCAAAGCCTTCTCTTTGAACAGAAGATAATAGCTTTACCTGCTTATCTCTACTTACTCCTGCTAGCTCTAACTCTAAAGTTATTTCTTCTAATGTCATTGTATATCCTCATAAAAAATTCTATTGTGTAGGAATTCTACCATTTCTAACAGTTCTTACAACTTTAAACTATAAATACGTGGGTTTATTTAATCACCTTGATAGAAAAACATAATGTACATAACATAGATACTTCCTAGAATAATATATGTTTTTGCCAATGAAATATTTTTAAAAAGATTATTTAGTTTCTTCATAATTTTCCTATCCTACTTTTTTAAGGATTTGTAAAGTAATGTATAAAAAATAAGTGATAGATTTTAGCCTAATTTTTATATAACTCCCTAACTATGAAAGTGAAATAAAATCTCATCTATTCCAATGATTTAGAAGAATAAAGGTTATAATAAACTAGAGCTTGTTAAATGAGCCTGTAAAATCAATAGATTTAACATACATTAATAATAATTAAGTAATAATTAATGTATTTATTTTAATATAAGCGTATTATCTACAATTATATACTTGTTGAGTAAAGCATTTAAAAAGTTACTGCTTTTTTCTTTGTCTACACAACTATAGTTTATCTTTGCAGGCAATTCTTTTAATATTATTTTTTTTGCTTTGGTAAAAGATATGTATTCAAAACTGTTATTTGAATACTCGACATAAATATCTTTTTCCATAACATCAATATATTTTATTGTCAAAATAGAAATTATTCCTTTAATTATGATAATTATAGTAAATAATTTCCAATATGTCAAGTATTTCATATAGGAAAACGATTAAATGACCAAAAAAGAATTGGCAGACCGTATAAATGTAGACCCGAAAACTTTAAAAAATTGGGAAACTTCAAAACCAGAGCTTATAAAACTAATCTATCTTGGATTAGCTTCTGAAAAACACATTCAAGATGTTGAAGCTTATTTAAAAAAAATTAAAATAATATGAAAAGTTCATGATAAACCTATGAAACCAAAAGAAATATCACATAGAAAACTTTATCCAAGAACTAGTAGTGTTTCAAATACTCCAGGTATTTATGCTTGGTATTACGATTATAGAATATTAATAGATATTTTAAATATATCAGCATCAAGAAATACTATCATAAATACTTTTCTTAATGAGCTTGAAAATATATCCAAAAGAATAAAGTTACCAAGCGCAAAAGGGAATATAAAAGGAAAGTTAAATACAGAATATTCTTGCATTATTGAAAATATTGACTATTTAAAGAATAAATCTTATCACTCAAAAATGGCATTGACAGATTTTGATATGCTAAAACAGAATATTTATGTATTACAAAACTATTCTGCACCTTTATACATTGGCAAAGCAGTAAAACAAACTTTAAGACAAAGGTATAGTCAGCATATCAAAAATTATGATGATGCAGCTTCTGGGAAAACAGATAAAAATACATTTGGATATAGACTTTATGAAGTAGGTTTAAAGCCTTCTGAATTAATTTTTAAGTACCATAGTCTAACTAATAGAGATAATGAAATTGACATGATAGAACATATAATAAATAGAATAACTAAACCAACACTAGGAGAAAGATAATGGGCTTATTTGTTGCAAAAGAAAAAGAATGGGATATTAATAAAAAAGGTCATTCTGGTGTTTTTAAAACAAAAAATGAAATATCTATTGAATATATACAAACTACATTTAATACAAGAGAGTTAGACTTGATTAAACCACTGAGAAGTATTTTTAAACCAGATGATATAGAAGATTTTGATCTTTTGCTACAAAGAGACTTAGATGAAATACGAATAAAAAGGGAACTTATTCCTTATTTAAAAAGAAACGATAAATTAAGCTTTTTCCCTTCATTATTAGTCGTTGTGTTAAATATAGAGAATAATGGTAGTGGTGCAACAATTAAACAGAAGTATCCTACCCTTAATGAACAGATTATTAATAATCCTGAAGATTTATCAGGAAGCAGTAAAGTTAACTCCAAAAAATATGGTGATTTATTTAGTGTTGAAGTTTTAGTAGATGAAGATGAAAAAAAACAACGGTGGTTTAGTATATTCAATTTTAATCGTGATACTCAACTATTAGCAATTGATGGTCAACATAGGCTAGTAGCTTTACAAGCAATTACAGGAAAACTTACAACGGAAAGGGATAAGGAAAAGTTTTTAGCTTATTCTGATGAACAAAAGTTATTCAATGACTTAGAAATTCCTGTTACAATTTTATATGTACCTGATATGCATCAAGGTACAGATGATAGTGGTGAGCCATTAACAAGTATTTTTAGACAAGTTTTTGTTGATGTAAATAAAAATGCTATTACAGTAAGTAAAATGAGAAATATTCTCTTAGATGAAAATGATTTTAATTCAATTTTTACGAGAATGATATGTTCAGAGGTATTACAAAATACTGATTTAAATATATCGATAAATGAAATTGAATGGAATAAAGAACAAAAGGTTGATCAATTAACAGAGGAACTAGCAATTACTAGTATAGTTTTTATTAAAAACTTTTTAGATAGATGGTTAGGAAATATTAGTAATGAGAAAGATGACTATCTTATAAAAAATAACCTACAATTATCAATAATTAAAACTGAATTAGAAGATGAGGCATTATCATATGATGAAATGACAAATAAAAAATTCACATATAATCAAAAAAATAAAATACTAGAATACTTTTCTAATAATTATTTAAATGGATTAATTACCTTAATTTGTTCTTTACCACTATTTAACAAAAGGCATGAACATATAAAAGCTATTAAAAGTGAATTATTCAATCAAATAGAAAAACATGAAAATATTGATGCATCAAACGCATATAAATATTTGTTTGGAGGAAATGAAAACAACATCTTATTAAATAAAGAACTACATACATATATCAAAAATACAGTTATAAAAGATTTAATGCAATTTGAAAAAGAAAACCACTATGAGCTTATTAAGACACAAATGTTTCAAGTTATGTATTTTCAAATTGTTATTGATATTTATGCTGATCAAGAGGAAATGCACTTTAATGATTTTTTAACAAAATATTATAAAATTATTAATGATATTGAATTCATTAATGCATGGAAAAACATATTTGTCAAAAAGTATACCATTTTAAAAGCAGGCATAGGTAGTTTTGGAAAAAATAAACAGGCTCTAATATATGACTATCTTCAATTATTTATGAATAAGCACAAAGATATTTTGAATAATGGTGAAATAAAATTTAAAGAATATGATGTAAATATTAAATCATTATATACAAAGTTTGAAGCAAATAAAATGAGAGAATTAGAAAAATTAGACTTAGATGAAGAACTTTTTGAAAAACAACTAGATAATTATAAAAATCAATTAAAAGAAATTTATATTGAAGAAAATGCAGAAGAATAAAAACTTTAAAGACTAATTTATTGGGCTAGAGGTAATTAACCTCTAAAAGTCCTGTCCTATAAATTCAAAGATATTACTATCATGTTTTAGCGATGTTTTAAGTATCATACAACCCCTAACAACATGTTTTTGAAGGTTTTCTTCTAACTTCTTCTTAGATGTGATTGTACTGTTGTCATAAACCTCTACCATATCCCAGAAAAGTTTAGTGTAGTCATCACTTCCTTTTCCTTCTCCAGTGATTTGTTCTAGTCTGTACTCTTTACCATCATAACTCTCAACTTCTACGTACTCAAACTCTTTTTGAAGCGATAGGGACATATTTATCATAAACCTTAGTATTACCCATTTTGGTTCATTTTCTAGGTTTAACATTTTAGAAAGAGGATATATATAGTTTTCTATCTCTTGTGTAGTTCTTATCATGCTATCTCCTCGATAGTTGAGCCTATACTATCTCTTAGTATCTGGTAATGTTTATATTTTAGATTCTGAGCTTGTATAAATTCGTATTCACTATCAGTTAAAAGAAGTATTAGATTTTCAAAAGATAAATAGCATGTATTTAAAAGTAGCTCTTTGTTTTTATTTGAAAGTCTTCCAAATGGAGTATCTACCATTACAAATGAAGCGAACTCTTTAAAGTCTAAAATAGTCTTAACTATTAGAAAGTTTAAAATTTGTTTTTGACCTGCTGAAAGTAACTCAGTATTTAACAATTCGGTACCATCGCTTATAACTATTCTATGATTGGTATCAATATATATATCTTTTATATGCTCATACTGTTTTAAAAAGTTCGTAGTATTCTCTTTTAACTTTTTGTTGAATACTTCTAGTTTATTTACTAGCTTATTGCTGTACACCTTCGAACATACCCTAGCGATACTTTGTAATTCTTCATAGCCTTTTATAAAAGCGTACTTATCTTGATTAGCTTTGAAGCTTTGAGTAAGTGTTCTATTTATCTCTTTTGATTCTAAAATGTTTTGATCTATACTGTCTTCTAAGTCATGTAGAGCTTTCTCGTGCTCATTAAGCACTTTCTCTTGTTCTTCCTTTGATTCTACAAGAGAACGCATAATCTCTTGTTCCATAGCAGAATCTTCAACAGTTTTTATCTTCTCTTCTATCTGCTTTACAGATAGTCTCAAATCTTTCATTTCTTCAATTAATTTTTTAAATTCACTTTTTGTCATTGTAAGTTTTATTTGAGATGATTCACTGAGCATCAATGATTTAAATACTTCTAAAAGTTCATCATCTTGTAATGGTGACTTTATCTCTTGAGTAAATTTATTGAACTTATTCATAAAAAGTGCTTCATCTTTTACTGTTAAAGCAGTAGATGTTCTACTTTGCATGCCTTTTAGTAAGTCCTGATTTAGCAATAATGGCATTTGCCACAATATTAGTTCTTTAAACTCAATAGACTTAGTATTTAATTTTTCTTGAACCGAATCTAGTTCTAAATGTAAAGCTTTTGCTTTTTTATTTCTATTCTTTATTTTAGTATTTAACTTCTGCAGATTTAATTTTAATGCTTTAAACTCTTTTATTTTTACTTGTACTTCTTCTTTCTGATTAGAAATAGTATCTAGTATTTGAAGTCTCTTATTTTCAAGATTTATCAACTCTGATGTCTCATTATCTTTATTTTTTTCTAGAAGTCTCTTTGAAACTTCGATAGAATCTTTTTTAGTACTAACAAGTAAATCCAAATCGAAAATAAAATCAAAAATACTTTTTAACTTTGTATTTGAAAGAAGCAATAGATTATTTCCTATTTCTCCATCATAAAATAAAAAATCTACTAAAAAGTCAGGTATCTTGTTCTGTATAAAGTGTTCTGCCTCAATGTCTTCTAGCTTATTGTCATCTTTAAAAACAATACTCAATGACTCTTCAAGTTTTGGTTCAAAGTCCCATGTTCTTTTTATACTAAACTCATCAAAATTTAAGTTGACTGAACACTTCTTCTCCTCTGCATTATTATTTAGTATTGAGTTTATATCTGTATTGAATTGTCCCAAACATAGTTTAATAGAATTTAAAATAGAAGTTTTTCCAAAACCATTTGTCCCGATAATACAAGTAATACTATCAAACTCAATAGTATTCGCTCCGTGATATGAAAATAAATTGTTTATTGTAATGCTAGTTAACTTCACGAAACTCACCTTTATAGAAGTCAACAACTCTTTTTTCAACATCATTAATAATCGCATATCTATTAGAAATATTTTTTCTATAAGCTTCTATTTCGTATATTCGTTCAAATAAATCTATATTAAAATCTTCATCATCAATAGCTTCTAGCTCTTCTCTCAACTCAGTTGTAGTAGGCTTGTCCATAAGTCTATTAAACTCTTGTGCTATTCTGTAAGCTTTATTTGACAAGTCACCATCTAAATTCCAATTTTGTTGAATAAGTTCTATCTCATCATCTTTTATTAGCTCAACTTGCTCATTCGGATTGTAATCATTCGCATCTTTTTTAATAGAGTGATAGTTTTTAGTTACATCTAACTCTGCTTGTAGCAATTCTTCTAAAAGTTCTCTTCGCACACTTGGTAGAAATGGACCAGTACCAGTTGCACCGTTCCTTCTTCTTGTATCTCTTTTTTCTAAATCATTTCTGTAGTTATATAGTTTTTCTCTATATGCCCAAAGTGGTTGCATCCACTCTTCCCCATTTTTTAGCATCCCTTCCATTGAACGGTCTTTTTCTACAACTGTACAAACCCAACATCCAAATCTAGTTTTTCCACAAGATGGAGAATCTGGATTTAGAGCAATATTACAATCTCCCTCACTACTACCCTTGTCATACAAACTCATCATATAAGTATGATCCCCCCATGGAAAAGGATTCTTACTTAAATAAGTCCAAACTTCTTCATTCGACCAATATTTAATTGGAGATAATACATATGCGTTTGGAATAGAATCATGTACAGATAAACCTCTATGATTTAAAACTCTTGATTCAATTGAAGTTGCTCTAGCTTGAGATTCGTCAGTTCTAACACCTAAAAGCATAAGAATGGATTGGTGCTTATTCACAAGTTTTTTTAAAAATTCTGTAGCAGGATTTATTTTAAGTCTTTCAGTACACCATCTAAAAGAATTAGTAGGAGCTGGGTATCCAAGTCCTAACATTAAAGTCCAAAAAGACTCTTCTAGTTTTGGTTCTAATTTATGACATGATAATTTTAAATCAGATTTATTAGCATATTCTGTAATTTGACTCAATCTTGTATTTGTATAATTTTCAATAATAGGCATTTCTACAGTTGTATCTGAAGAAACAACATATGTATGCTTATTATCTTTTCCTTCTTTATGTAGTTCTTGAAGCATGGTAATAACTAGATGCAATACAGTTGTAGAATCTTTACCACCTGAATAAGTAACCACCCAAGGTCTATTATCTGCAAAATACTGCTCTTTTAATTTTTCTATTGTATGTCTAGCTATTTCCATTTATATTTTCTTAGTATCCATTTATTATTAGTATGTATTATTTATATGCTTTAATCTTATATAAAATAATATCTAAAAATCTTTAATATTTCGTTTGTAGCTAAATATCAATGTAATTTAACTAAGTTAAATCTAGTACCTTTATATCTTCTTATCTACATTACTAAACAAATGCTCTTACATACCTAATTTATCGAATTATTTTTGTGATTTTTTCTAAGTATAGTACCTATTATATGGAGGACATCAGGAAGCTATAGAGAAAGTAGATATAACTTTCTTAACAAAATTGGTGTTATCAAAGACGCAACCACAACTAAATATACATAAAGAGTAATACCAATTCTAAAAATCACTAGATTATACAATTTTAGTAACATATGTCGATTTATTCTTCAAAGGATAAGTTATGAAATATCTTGTGAATTTAGTCTACACTAAAATTGTTAGCTGCTTAAAATGCAACAAAGAAGAATTTGACAAAATAATAATGGATGAAACTAACTTTCTGATTTCTGATATTTCAAGAAAGTATTCATAAAAGCCTGTAAGATTTATTGTTTGAATTGGCGATGGTATTTTTTCATGTTCTTGTTGAAATAATTTGAAGTGGTGGGTCGACACGGATTCGAACCGTGGACCACGCCGTTATGAGCGGCGTGCTCTAACCAACTGAGCTATCGACCCTAAAAGAAAAGTTAGCTACTTGAGCGTCTTTTTCTGCGGGGGGTATTATACATAAAATTAAATCTGAACGCAAGTAAATTTTCCAATATTCCAAATAAAATCATAAAATTTACAAAACTACTGCCTCCATAACTAAACATTGGTAGTGGAACACCTACAACTGGTGCTAGTCCAATAGTCATAGCGATGTTTACTCCCATATATATAAAGATTAAAAATGAGATTCCTAGCGTTACTACCCTAAGAAGGTAGTCTCCCTCTGATAGAAAGTTAATACTAAAGAGGTGCAGTATTAGCAGTGCGTACAGAATAATTAAGGCTGCACCACCTGCAAAGCCAAATCTTTCAACCACATAAGCAAAAATAAAATCACTAGATGCAATTGGAAGAAATTTCATCTGTGTCTGGGTTGCTTCTTCTTTATCTTTGCCAGTCATACCACCTGAACCAATAGCAATAATAGACTGCTGAACGTGATAACTTGGCTTTTTACTCAAAAAGTCTGATATTCTCTGTTTTTGATAATCATGTAACTGAGTATACAGAAACGGTGCTGCTAGTAACAAACTTGCTAAAATGGTCAACCATATTTTATAGTAAACACCAATTACAAAAAGTACACCATACCCAAGAAGTAAAAGAACTAACGCCGTTCCTAAATCTGGCTCTTTAGCAATTAAAAAAAATGGTAAAAGAATAAAAAAACTTAACTTTAAAAACATTTTCCATTTATAGCCATCAATTGGTGGTGGGTTACGGCTAATAATATAGCCTAACATCAAAATAAATGCTGGCTTTATAAACTCAGATGGCTGCATTGTAAAGTTCACAAATGGAAGCTGTAGCCATCTCTGTGCTCCAAGTTTAGAGACACCAACAAAGTCAACTAAAATAAGCATAATTATCCCCATCCAGTAAGCAAATGGAATAAACCATAAAAAACCTCTAATTGGAAGAAGAAGAGCCATTGAAAAAGCGATTGCACCGACTCCTACGTAAATCATATGTTTATGTGCAAGTGCTGGATGTATTTCTGCTATAAGTGAACCAGAGAAATATATAAATGGTGCTATAAGTGCCAGTAGCGTAAAGTCAAAATGTGCTAAAATCCGTCTATCAATCTGAAACATATCGCATTATACAAGAATTTTTATGAACCAACACAATTTTGAAGTAACAACACCGCAAAGACTCGATGTTTTCTTAGCATCTATGTTAAATCAACCACGCAATCAAGTTAGCTCACTTATAAAAGATGCTCATGTAAAAGTCGATGAAAAAGTTCAGACTAAGAGCGGACTTAAGTTAAAGAGCTCTCAAAGCGTTCAAGTAAATTTACCTGAACTTATACCTTCGGTTGCAAAAGAGGTTGACTTTGACATAGAGATTATTTATGAAGATGATGACATTCTAGTCTTAAATAAACCAGCAAACTTAGTTGTCCATCCAGCACCTAGTGTAAAGGATCCAACTTTAGTAGATTGGTTACGCTTTAAAGGAATCTCCCTTTCAACTTTAAGTGCACAAGAGAGACATGGAATAGTTCACAGACTTGACAAAGGCACAAGCGGTGCTATTGTTGTGGCTAAAAATAATGTTGCGCATGAGGCTCTATCTAAACAACTTCAAGATAAATCAATGGGACGTTACTATATAGCGATGATTGACCATAAATTAAAAGAGAATATTATTGTAGAAAAGCCAATTGCAAGAAATCCTCATAACAGGCTTAAAATGGGCATTGTAGAGGGTGGTAAAGATGCTAAAACCTCTTTTATCTCTTTAATACAAAGCCATGATACTCCAAATGAAATCATTGCCTGCAAACTATTTACTGGACGGACACACCAAATTAGGGTGCATCTAAGCTCAATAGGCAGACATATTGTTGGGGATGATTTATACGGCTTTAAGAGCCAAAAGGATAAAATATTACCTATTTTTTTACACGCTTACATAATGTATTTAAAACATCCCCGTACTGGTGAATTGATGCGTTTTATTGCACCAATAAGAGATGAATTAAACACATATTTTACAGAACATTTTGAAATGGAGTCTTTAAATGCCGTTACTTCACCTGATTTTATTATTCGCTCTTTTACTTCTTAGTGGTTGTCAAAAAGGTGTAAACCTACCGCAACAAAAAAGCCAAGATGACTCTTTAGCAAAAGTTAGTGACTTAAAGTTCATACCAGACTTTAATGCAATTGCGTTTGAATGGACTCCTGTTAGTGATACACGTGTAAGTAACTATGCACTTTATAGAAGTAATCCTGAAAAAAACGATGGAAAACTATACTTTGTAACTAAAATAGCAGATCGCTACAGTTCACACTATGTTGACACAAAACTAAAAGCAAATACAAAATATAACTATACTCTTTTTGGTCTGCGTCAAGATGGTGTACGCGCTGCAAATGGTACAAGTGTAAATGCAACTACTTTACCAGCATTAGAATCTGTGAGCTACTTTGTTACAGTAGATAATCTTCCGCGCCTTGCAAAACTAATTTGGCGTCCACATACAAATCAACGTGTAAACTCATATAAACTTGAGCGTAAAGAGATTTCAAAACCTGAATGGAAAAGTATTGCAACAATTAAGAACCGACTTCAAGCAGAGTACATTGACAAAGGTCTAAAAGATAATAACATCTACTATTACAGACTAAAAGCACTAACATATGACAATATTATCTCATTACCATCAAAAACTGTAACAGTAAGTACAAAGCCTATTCCAAATCCTGTTCAAAACATTCATGCAAGCCGTAATCTATCAAAACGAATAGAGATTACATGGGCAAAAAGTCTTCAAGATGACATTACTCACTACAATGTCTATGCAAGCGATGACAATGACCAAGGGTTTAAAAAAATAGCTTCAACCAATGAACCTAAATTTGTAGAAAACATTGCTACAGATGGAGTACAACGTTTTTACAAAGTTACTGCTATTGAGAAAAATGGGCTAGAGGGTTCAAAAAATGTTTTAAGTGCAGCTGGAAATACTTTAGTTCCATTAATTGAACCAGCTTTTACAGAATCGGTAATTTTAAACTCAGAAGCCCATCTTAAATGGAAAAATGGAGATACTAGAACTCAGCGCTATGTATTAATAAAAACATCGAAAGAGAATATGTTTAAAAGTAAAGTTCAGCAGATAAATATTAACTCTTTACAAACTAGTTTTGTTGATCCTCAGGTATTGCCTGGAATAACGTATGAATATAAAATTATTGCTATGGATAAATTCGGTATTCAATCAAAGCCTTCAGCTTCTGTTGAACTGTTTTTCGCACCTAAAGAGTAGCTGTGCCACACCTACAATTTACAGAGTTTACACAACCTAAAATGCCAACTTTAGCAGAAGATGGTGAAGAGATTAATTTCGAGTTTATCGCTTTTAATACAACTAGTCCAGATGAGCAGTTAATTGGTGTCAAATCGAATGAACAGAGATTCTTACTGCAATTAAGAAAAAGAGAGACCAACTATCTACTTAAGTGTGAAAAGTACACACGCCCATCTGTTAATGTTCTAGCTCAACAAGCATTAAAGTCATATGCTACGGCCTCATCTGCAAAAATAACTTTTTCTAACCTTAGTACTAAAGAGCATCATCACATGCAAAATAAAGACTCTATTGTAAAGCCTATAGAGTTTTTTGTAGAAAACTTTCCAACAGATAAAGAGGTATGGATAGAAGTTGGGTTTGGTAGTGGAAGACACCTACTGCACCAAGCATCGCAGAACCCAGATGTTTTAGTAATTGGCATTGAGATTCATAAACCATCTATTGAACAAGTTGTAAAGCAGGTTAATATTCAAGAACTTGAAAATATTCTACTTTTAGATTATGATGCTAGACTATTTTTAGAGTTTGTTCCATCAAACATAGTAGGTAAGATTTTTGTACACTTCCCTGTCCCATGGGACAAAAAACCACACCGTAGAGTAATAAGCACAGCCTTCATTTCAGAAAGTATTCGTACTTTATCAAAGGGTGGTGAGTTAAATCTAAGAACTGATAGCGAAAACTACTTTTCCTACTCACTTCAAACTTTTTTAGATTTAAGCCAAGTTGATTTTCATCTTCGTAAAAATGCTCAAATAGAGATTAAAAGTAAATATGAAGATCGCTGGTTAAAGATGCAAAAAAATATTTATGACATAACAATGACAAACAATGAACATTCAGACGAATTAATGCATATAGAAAAATTTGAGTTTGATAAAAAAGATGTCTCACAAAAGCACTTAGAGGAGTTAAACAATAAAACTTTTAAGTTTGATGACTCATTTATACACATTCAGAATCTATATAAGATTGATGAAAACTCAATGTTACTTTCACTAACAATGGGAAACTTTGAACGACCTTCACATGTTTTTATAACTATTAGTGAAGATGGCATAGAGTACTACTCAAACTCACCAATTCGTTCACGTACAAATCTTTTTTTACACCAAGAGTTAAAGGGTCTACTCTATGAATAAGGTCATACATGCTAAAGGGTTGACCCTGACATATAACGGCAAAGATAAAATTATAAATGACATAGGTTTTACCGTTCATAGTGCTGAATTTGTCTTTATTACAGGTGCAAGTGGTAGTGGAAAATCTACACTCTTAAAGTCACTATATGGAGAGCTTCACCCTGATGGTGGCGAACTAATTGTTGGTGGTGTTGATATGAGAAATATCAGTACAAATAAGTTAAATTTTCTAAGACGTCACATCGGTATTGTTTTTCAAGATTATAAACTTATAAAAGAGTGGACTATTGAAAAGAATGTTCAACTTCCTCTAATGATAGCTGGTTATGCAAAAGATGTATGCCAGGCACAAGTAGATAAACTACTAAACCATGTAAGACTTAACCATCAAATGGGTAAATACCCTATGGAGTTAAGTGGTGGGGAGCAACAACGTGTTGCAATGGCAAGAGCACTTGCACATAACCCAATATTAATTTTAGCAGATGAGCCAACGGGGAATCTAGATGATTACTCAAGTAGGCTTATTTGGGATTTACTAGTTGGAGCTAAAGAGCAACTGCAATCTACTGTAGTTGTAGTTACTCACCATATACCATCATCCATTAGTACAGACTACAAACATTTTCATATTGAAAACGGAACAATTTATGAAGTCACTTAAAAACCATATATCGCTAATTTTGGCACTATTCGCTATTTTGTTTGCTGTTCAAATATTTTTTATATCTGAACGTACAGTAAGCTCTTATGAAAAAAGTTTACATAATAGCTACTCAATCATTGTACTTGCTAAAACACCAATTGATGAAAACAGATTTTTAAGCAGATATAAAATTTTAGAAGATTTAGAACAGATTAGTGCAGAAAAGATGTTAAGCCAATTTAAAAATGAGTTAAGTGCTACAAATATTGGTCTTCTAAAAAGCTCTTTACCAAAATTTTATAGACTACATTTAACACATTACCCTACCCCTAAAGAGATAAGTGCCTTATCTTACCGCCTAGAGGCTCAAAAAAATATTGTAAAAGTTGAAAGTTTTAGTAAGACTCACGATAGAATACATAGAATGTTACTATTGTTAAGTCAGATTCATATATTTTTCGCACTATCTATTGTTGTAATTGCTGTACTATTAATTATAAAAGAGATGAGTATCTGGCACTATGAACACCAAAACCGTATGAGTATTATGTCTTTATTTGGTGCTCCTATGTGGTTAAGAAGTGCAGTACTATATAAGATTGCAATCATAGATGCTTTTTTAAGTACTATATTTACTTCATTACTATTTATAGTTCTTGGCGAGAACAAGCAGTTGAATGGCTATTTAAATGCAATTTTAGAGACAGATATTGATTTGCTTCTACCACTTGATGCTCTTAAACTACTATCAATTGCTATAGTTACCTCTATTTTACTAGCCTCACTTGTAATATTTCGTCAAAAAGAGCGTGTGTGATTAAACTTCTTTTTCTTTCTCTCTTTTTTTTATATGCTCAAGCTGATATTGAAATAAAAATAAAAAAAATCAACAACTCTCTCGTTAGCTTTGACAAGCAATATAGTTCTGTAAATACAGAGCTATCAAAAACTGCAAAAGAGATTTTAAAATATGAGAAATCTCTTTTACGCTTAAAGGATGAGATAAAAAATTTAGATTCAGAGCTTTTAAATAAAGAGAAAAGTTATAAAGAGTATAAAACATCACTGCATAATCAAAGTGCGACACAGGTGCAATTAAAACAGAAGCAATCAGAGCTTAAATACAAACTTGTCTTTATGCTTTCAAAACATGTGACAATATCACAGATTGTAGATGATGAAGCTGCTATTGGTGAAGATAGTATTATAAGTGAAGAGATTATGAATGCACTTTTAAAACTAACAAAAAAAGATGTAACAAAGCTACAACAAGAGTTTTCTAAAACAGATAAAGAGGTTAAAAAACTACAAAGTAGCATTAGTAACCTCTCAAATAAAATTTTAGTAATTGATGCAAAAAGACAGAGTGTTGCTAAAAAGGCGAAATCACAAGCATCACTACTCTCAAAACTGGATAAAAAGAAAAAAGGGCACAAAAAGGCTCTACAAAGAGTTATATCAAAGCAGAGGTCTATGAAACAGACTCTAAAAGAGTTAAAAATTATAAAAGAGGATCAAATTAAAAAAGCTATTGCAGCAAGAGAAGAGGCAAAGCGCTTAAAAGAAAAAAAGAAAAAGAAAAAATATAAAGATTCAACACTTTCAAAATCAGACCTTCCTAAGGTTCGCAAACAAAAAAGTAGTTTAAAAGCAGGAAAGACTATAAAATATAGAGGCAAAAGAACAATTGCTCCACTTAAAAAATATAAGGTATTGAAAAAATATGGAAGCTATGTTGACCCTGTTTATAACATAAAGATATTTAATGAATCTGTTTCTCTAAAACCAAAAAATAAAGATGCAAAAGTTAGAAATGTATTAAATGGAAAAGTTATACTTGCAAAATCAAATCCTATGCTCAATAATATAGTAATTATAGAACATGCAAATGAGATGCACACAATTTATGCAAATTTAGAAAAAATTGCTCCGACTATTAAAAAAGGTAAACGAGTTAAAAAAGGTGCTGTTATTGGAAGAATCAATAAAGCACTAATGTTTGAAGTAACTAAGAAAAACTACCATATTAATCCTCTACAGATGATAAGTAAAAGTATATAACTTTTACGTCACCTGCTCGTAAGCATACCCATTCTCTAAAAGAACAGAACTAATCTCGTTTTGATGTTCTACTCCCTTAGTCTCTAAATGTATTGTTACATGAGCATCGCCATACTTTAGTGTTGTTGATGTTCTATCGTAGCCAATATGTACAATGTTAGCATGAGCTGATGCAAGAAGTTGACTAAGAGTAGTTAAACTACCTGGTTTATCTATCAATGTAACAACTATCTTCATCTTTCTACTTGACTTAATTAAGCCTTTTTCAATGATTACTGAAAGCATTGTAACATCTATATTTCCACCACTTAAAACTACACCTACTTTTTTAAATAGACCTGATTCTATCTTTGCGTGCATAAGCGCTGCAACTCCAACTGCTCCAGCACCCTCAACTACAAGTTTTTGCTTTTCAAGAAGTAGTAAAATTGCACTTGCAATCTCTTCATCATCAACAGTTATAACATCATCAACAGAATCTATCATATGAGCAAGTGTTATATCTGAAGCATTACGTACAGCAATACCATCTGCTATAGTTTTCACATCAACAGGAGAGACTATCTCTTTGGCATCAAATGATTTTTTTAAAGCAGGTGCGCCAAGTGCACTAACACCAATAACTTTAATATCTGGCTTAATTGCTTTAAAAGCTTTTGCCATACCACTAATAAGCCCGCCACCACCAACTGGGATTACAACAGCATCTAAATCAGGAATATCATCTAACATCTCTAAAGCAATAGTTCCCTGCCCTGCTATTACTTCAATATCTTCAAATGGGTGAACAAATATTAAATCACTCTCTTTTGCAACATTTATAGCATACGAATATGCTTCATCATAATTAGCCCCATGAAGTACAACAGTTGAACCATAAGACTTTACACCATTTATTTTAGTAAGTGGAGTATTTTCTGGCATTACAATTATTGAATCTATTCCAAAATGTCTAGCACTATATGCAACACCTTGTGCATGGTTACCAGCACTAGCAGCGACAACCCCTTTTTTTCTATCATCTTCACTTAGCGTTGCTATCTTATTAAAAGCACCTCTCAATTTAAAAGCGCCAGTTAATTGAAGATTCTCTTTTTTTAGATAAACCTCAAATGAGTTAGTCTCACTTAGTAAAACAGAGTATGAAAATGGAGTCCATACTGCTACATTTTTTATACGTTCTCGTGCCTGTTCTATTTTTTCTAACATATATTAAGTAAGTTCTCTATGCTCTACCATAGCACAAAGATTTTGAACAACTTTCATACCAGAATCTTCAGCCCTCTTAGCGGCTTCATTATTTACAAGTCCAATCTGTCCCCAGTAAACATCAATATCTCCACGTTCAATTGCGGCATCTGCTATAGCATCCATTGCTGCTGGTTTACGAAAAATATCTATCATGTCTACTTTCCCTGGAATCTCTTTTAGTGAACGATAAACTTTTTCACCTAAAATAGTATCCCCTTTTGGATATACAGGAATTATTTTGTATCCAGCCTCTTGCAAATAAGCAGCTACTCTATGGCTAGCCTTTGTCTCATCTGGTGAAAGTCCTAAAACCGCAATAGTTTTAACATTTGCAAATATCTCTCTAATTTCATCTTGATTACTATTAACTGTTGGTAACTCACATTCCATGAAATATCTCCTAAAATTTTATAAATGGATTATAACTTAATCGATACAAATTGTCGATATAATGTCTTTTGTAGGAGTAATTAGCATGATGAGTAATATAATTGAAGATAAGAAACAAGCTATTGAAATAGGAGTTACTATTGTCTTATTTGCAATAGCTATTATATTTGATGCCCTTATGACAGTAATTATATATATGCTATATTTCATTATTTTTCTTGAAATAGTAAAAGCAGTTATTAATTACATTAAAGAAAAAGATGTAGAAGTTAGATTTTTAATTAATGCTTTTATTATTTTATCTTTAAGAGAGTTTATAGTTAATGTTGTAAAAATAAACGAAGAAAAAATCAGTTCATTAGATATGCTCTTTTCTAATCACATAAATATGAATCTTTTTATTTTAGCAGGCGTAATAGTATTTCTATTTTTCATTAGATACTTAGCAATAAAAACTTCAGTAGAAAATATGGCTATAGAAAAATAAACTTAATAGACTTCTTGCAAAACTCACTCCATCTCCAAACTCATCAAATACATATCTTCACCATCAACAGCCTGCACATTTAAACTATCACAATGTGGGCACTTAAAGTTGGTATCGCTAAGATTACTTTCACTGCTACAATCAAAACATTTTATGACAAGTGGTTGTAAATTTATAATTAGCTCTGAACCATCACAAACAGTTTTTTCTTTAAAAGTTTCAAATGCAGTGCTAAAAAGATCTACTTCCACACCACTTAAAATTCCAATTTTAACTACAACTTTTAAAATCTTAGTTGTTTCATTTTCTATTGCATGTTCCTCACACTGCTCTATGAGTGCTTGAACTATTGAATACTCGTGCATTAACAGATTCTAGGTAGAAGTTCACCTTTTGGCATGTCAAGGTAACGACTACTTCCATATGCTGTATTTACAATAACTTTACCAACTCTTTTTTTAGTTACTTTTCCAATGATTGCCGCATTTTGTGAATACTCTTTCAAAATTTCTAGTGTCCTCTTAGCATCACTCTTCTTTACACTTAAAACAAAAGTTCCCTCATTAGCAAAATCTGTAGGCTCAAATCCAAAAATTTCACATATTCCTTTTACTTCATTTTGCACGGGAATTGCATCTTCTTGAAGTTCAATACAAATATTTGACGTTTCTGCCCACTCATTTAAAACAGCAGCCATACCACCTCTTGTTGCATCTCTCATTGCACTTGGAGTAATCTTACTCTCTAAAACTTTTTCTACAACACTCCACAGAGATGCGCAATCGCTCTGTAAATCGCTTTTTATGCTTAACTCTTCTCTCTGGCTTAAAATTGTAGCTCCATGAGCACCAATATCACGAGAAACTAAAATAGCGTCTCCTTCGTTTAAATTATGAGATGAAATATTCTGAGCTTTTATCTCCCCTATTCCAGAAGTATTAATAAAAATTTTATCTACTGCGCCACGTGGTACAACTTTAGTGTCACCACAAACAATTTTAGCTCCACTTGACTTTAGCTCATCAGCCATACTTTTGACAATTTTTTCTAAATCATCATAAGCAAATCCCTCTTCTATAATGAAGCCACAACTCAGATATAGAGGTTTTGCTCCCATCATTGCTAGGTCATTTGTTGTTCCAGCAATTGATATTTTTCCAATATCTCCACCTTTAAAGAAAATTGGATTAACAGTATAGCTGTCAGTTGTAAAGGCGATGTTTTTATTTACTTGTAAAACTGCCGCATCTTCACTTTTTAGTAAAATATCGTTTGAAAAATATTTATAAAAAAGGTCATTTACAAGTGCGTTGCTCTCACTTGCACCCCCACCTTGACTTAATTGAACACTATTCATTTTCAATGCTCCCATATCTATAGTAGGCATTACAAGCACCCTCATCACTAACCATGCAACTACCTAGTGGATTATTGGGTGTACAAACTTTTGCAAAAACTTTACAATCTTGTGGGTACGCCAGACCTTGTAATATTGTTCCACAAATACACTGTTTATGGTCATCTATCTCTTCATTAGATAATTTATCTCTGAATTGTACTTCTGCATCAAGATGTGAGTACTCATCTTTTAATTTCAAAGCACTTTGGGGAATGTCGCCGATTCCTCGCCATCTAAAATGCTCTCTCACTTCTAAATGTTTTTCAATCAACTCTTGCGCTTTAATATTTCCATCACGCGTAACAGAGCGTTTGTACTCAATCTCAACTTCAGCTTTGCCAGCGTTTTTTTGTTTAACTAAGAGTAAAATTGCTTCCATAACATCAACTGGTTCAAACCCGCTAACTACAATGGGAGTTTTGTACTCATTAGAAAGTGGTTCATAAATTTTAGATCCTGTAATTACACTCACATGAGATGGTCCAATAAAGGCATTTATTTTTGCTTTACCTGGGTTCATAATGGCACGAACAGCAGGTGGAACCAAAACATGATTTATATGAAAAAATACATTTGAGATTTTATTTTTAACTACATAATCAATTACAGCGGCCGTCATTGGTGTTGTGGTCTCAAAACCTATAGCAAAAAATACAATGCTTTTATCACTATTTTCTTCCGCAATTTTAATGACATCAAGTGGTGAATACAGGGCGCGAATATCTGCACCGTTTGCACGTTCCTTTGCTAAAGAACTTTTAGAGCCTGGTACTCTAATCATGTCGCCCAATGTACAAAGAATAGTATTGTCCATCTTTGCTAAACTGATAGCATGGTCAATCCTCTCTTTTGGCATAATGCAAACAGGACAACCAGGACCATGAACAAATTTAATATTATCTGGTAAGATTTGTAAAAGCCCATATTTCATAATAGTATGTGTATGACCACCACAAACTTCCATCACTCGAAGAGGCTCTTTTAAATTTTTTGCCTCTTTTGCAATTTCAGATGCAAATGATTTAATAGTTTGAGGATTTCTAAACCCCTCATATAAATCTTTTAACTCCATTATGGACTATCTTCTTGCGATTGCATAGCTTCAACCATCTCTTCATAAACTCTTAAACTCTGCTCAGCTTCTTCTTTATCTATCTTATTCATAGCAAAACCGACATGAATCAAGATGTAATCTCCAATTTGAACATCATCTGCCATTAAATCAAGACTAATATCTCTTTTAACTCCCATAGTATCAACTGTAGCCATATTATTTTCATCTATCTTTTCTACTTTCGATGGTATTGACAAACACATAAACTTATCCTTACTATATCAATTTTTTAATATTAAATTATCTATCGTGCTATTTATATCTCTATAATAAAATTTAAATCCACTATCAATTAATTTTTCAGGGACAACATTTTGTCCATCTGTTAAAACTTTAGAACCCTCACCATATATAAGCCTTAATATGAATTTAGGAACAGGCAATATTGTTGGTCTATTTAAAGCTCTACCCAAAGCTTTTGTTAAACCCATATTTGTAGTTACTACTGGTGCACATAAATTGAAAATCCCTTTAAGCTCTTTCTCTTTTATTACATGTTCGAAAGCTCTTAACAAATCTTCAATATGAATAAAAGGGAACAGTTGCTTACCGTCTCCAATAACACCACCTACTCCTAGCTTAAAAGGCAATAACATCTTTTTTAAAGCTCCACCATTTCCTAAGACAATGGAAAATCTAAAAATTACAACTTTTGTTTTAGCTTTGATCGCCTCTTCTTCCCAGCTACGACAAAGTTTAGCTAAAAAACTATCTCCATATTCAAATTTTTCTTCACTGTTAATGCCATGATTAGCGTATACTCCAACTGCAGATGTAGAAATTAAAATTGGTTTTTTATCTAAATCATTAATCGCATTTACTATAGCCTTAGTAGTATCTATTCTACTACTATATAAAATCTTTTTGTAGCTTTCACTCCACCTATGTATAATGTTTGCACCAGATAGATTAATAACAACATCACTGTCACTAATTGATTTTGTCAGTTTTGCTATATTCGTTAAATCATCTCTTTCTATTGGAAAAACTTCATGTCCAAGATTAGTAAAATAAGACTTTAAATTAGTTCCTACAAAGCCATTAATTCCAGAAATTTTTATCTTCATTATATTGTTTTTTTAAAATTTAAATACGCAAGTTTCTCTTAAACTCAACCCACGAAATAAAATTCTCAATACTCTTCTCATCTTTTGTAGAAATTTCTAAAATATCAACACTCGGCTTTAATCTTCTTGCCTCTTTTTTTGCATGTTCAACATCAAAATCAAAATGAGGCAATAGGTCAACCTTTGTAATTAATACTAAATCAGCCTGTCTAAACATTACTGGATATTTTTCTACTTTATCATCACCTTCTGGAACAGAGACCAAAACAATATTTAGGTGACTTCCAACATCATAACTAGCAGGACATACTAAATTACCTACATTTTCAATAAAGCAAATATCTAAATTCTCTAATGGCATTTTATGTAATCCCTTATGAACCATAAAAGCATCAAGATGACAAGCTGAACCTGTCTGAATCTGATAGGCTGGAATTCCTTTGGCTACTATTCTATCTGCGTCACGACTAGTTTCAAGATCGCCTTCAATTACACCAAACTTTATTTTTTTTGTATCGGCAATAGTTTCTAAAAGAGAGGTTTTTCCACTTCCTGGACTACTCATAAGGTTAATAGCTAAAACTGAATTATTCTCAAAATGCGCTCTATTATGATGAGCCTCATGATCATTTTTGTCTAAAATCTTTTTAATAACACTTATTGTTTTAGTGTCATTTAATTGAGGATTATCATGAAAATGAGTTTCACTACTCACCTCCTCTTCTGTTATACTACAACCACAATCTTTACACATTTAAAAACTCCCTAACATATTAATTCCGACTAGAAGTGATACACTACCAACACCTAAAACAGCAGCTCTTACATTTTTTTTGTTGCTTAAAAAATTACTATTAAAAATAGAAATAAAAAAACCTAAACTTAAAAATACTACAGAGACTCCTGCTACAAAAGCCCCTATAATATCTAAACTAACACTACTTGCAACACCTAAAACCAATACCATGCCTCTAGCCCCACCAATTCCCATAAGTGCACCAACGCTTAAAGCTGACATATTTGATTTTTGACCATGGCTGTGCTCACTTCCAAACCAGATATGAATATGTTCAGAATCATGGTGAATGTGCTTTTTTAAATGAACTCTATTTAGCACAACCATCAAAATCATATAAGCACCCATTGAAGCTATAATCAATGCAGCGACTATATCTGCGTACTGCAAATATTTAAAATCTATAACTTGGTACTCTAATACTTTTGCAAAAATAAAAAGCATCAATCCATGACCAAACGCAAACAGTAAAGTAATTAGAAAAGTTTTTCTTCTATTCTTACCTATAGAAAAATCAGCAATTGCACTTAGATGGTCTGGTGAAAAGGCGTGTAGCAATCCATACCAAAAAAATATTGCTAATTCCATATTGCAACTCTTTCATTTGTATAAACTTTATAGTTTGGCTCTATCGCATTTACTGTTCGCAAAAATAGTTGCCTATTTTCAAAAGCATTACCACTTAAGAACAGTGCATCAATTGAAGTATTCGCATCAGCATCTTCTGCCTGTGTTGCTAAAAAGTCAGCTAATGAATCAAGTACACCAAAACTAATTAAATAATTATCCACTCCAGCTAACTTAAAACTTATTGCTGATCGTATTGCTTTTGTTAGCTCAAGTGTATACACATTATCAACTTTTTCTACTTTATAATCAATTCTAGGACCCGACTTTCCACCAAATTCAATTGCAGTTGCTTCTAAAAATGCAGATGCTCTTTTAATTGACTTATCCTCTGATAGCCCTAATATTAGAGAAATAATTGCAAAAAGTTGCGTAAGTGGCTGTGCATGAGAATTATCAAATTTATGACTGACCATTTTTTCATATAGTGTTTCATTTTTTAGTTTTAAATTATTAATGAGTTTTTCACCACTCTCATCTGTATTTTTAATCAGTTCAAAAACTTCATTTATAGAATATGGTAATTTACCGAACTCTACCATTTTAGTATGTCCAATTTTTGAATTAAAAGTAAAAATAGTAGAAGCAGTTGAATGACTCAAATGAATTGCACAAACAGAGGGAGTTACGAGTTTATGTTCTGTAATAATTGAGCGTAGCATCTCAATTTCATTTTTTGTACTATCTGCTTGCAAGTCTCTTGCAGATTTAATTATTAATTTTCTATCTAAAATAGCACTCACTTTTGGTAAATCTATATCGTTACAAAAAATAATTTTTGTATCTTTTAAAATACTGCAAAGTGCTAAAGTTATTTTATCATCTGGTAAAAAGACATCATAAAAAGGCTCAATTAAATCAAACTCCATTTTAAGTTTTAATTTCGGTTTTAATCTAATTGAGGGCTTTTCTACACTAGTTAATGCATTAAGCTCAGATTGCGTAATTATGAAATATTCAGAAATATTTGCATAGTCATTACATATAATTGATAAACCTTTAGTTTTTGAAAAAGTTCTTTTTCCATTAAATGTTTGAACTTCACACTCTCCATTAGCTTCAAATTCAGAAGCTTTAACTTCTAAGTCTTCAACATCTATTTCACTGTTAGAAAAACCACAAATATCACAATTTAAATTTAAATCTTTTGTATTATTTAAAATTCTATCTTGGCACTCTATACAAAAAGGAACAGCGTAAAATTTTGTATTCTCTTCAAGCAGCCTTTTTGTAGCTGTAAATTCACTAATCTCTTTCACAGATGAGGACTTTAAAAATATAGAACTTGGTATTGTAGATGAAATTTTATGAGCTATCTCTTCTAACTCTTTTTGCTCACCTTCAGATTCTAATAGATAGTTATCTTCATTTCTATCTAAAAAAACTCTATCTCCAAATGATTTAGAGATTTTATTTAAAAGCCTAGTTAATAGTCCGTTATTATGTATATAGTTAAAATTATATTGAATTATCATAGTTCATCTTATATGAGCGTGGTAAAATATCTTCTATTTTAACGCTATGTTTTATATTAGCTTTTATATCTAAAGTTTTTAAGTGCTTCAAAAGTGTTTCTTCAACAATTGAGACTGCATTGTGAACTTCAGGTGATAGTGAAAAAGTTATAGGTTCAATTACGGTAGGTACAATTCCAAAGATTTTGGTTGTTGGTCTATCTCCAACTAAATCCATCATAGTTAATGTTTGTAACATTTCAACCTCATGCGCACTTCCTTGCCAATCTAAGTCTGCTGGTATCTGATCAAAGTCAAAAAAGTATACATCTCCAATTTCTGCTTTTGGAGCATTAATTGTATCAATAATAATTAGATAGTCATACTCTACAATAATTGGGATTAAATGTTGAGCTAATGTTCCACCGTCAAGAATATCTATCTGGTGAGAACCCTCAAAATCATACTTCTCTTTTATATAGTTTACTATATGTACGCCAACGCCTTCATCGGCAAATAAAATGTTGCCGATTCCTAAAATTAAAATTTTCAAAATTATTTTTTTAAATCTTTTTTCAAATGATAACCATAACCTGTAAACATTACATCCAATGCGCCATGTTTAAATCTAACAGCAGACCAAATCACAAGATAGATATGTATAGGTATAAATATCAAAAATCCCCACATTGTAATGTGATGAATTAATCTAACATTTGCAAGTCCTCCACACCAACTTGTCAATACTGCCATAGGCTCATATATTAATCCACCAAAACCTAAATGATACACATGTGCATAGAGCATAAATCCTGTAAGAGAAGCAACAAGAATTAAGAGCATTATCACAGAATAGGTAACAAACTGCAATGGCCCATACAGTCCTTTTTTCCTAAGTTCTCCAACAAAAAAGTATGATTTTAACTGAATTTTCCAAGACCTAAGACTCATTACATCTTTAATAGATTTCTTCTCTGCTGTACTTCCTTTTCCAAAAAAGAAAAGATAAATTCTTAAAATACCAGATGCTATTAAAATAGCTCCAAAAATATTATGCCAAGCCCCCCACTGAGCAAAAATAAATTCATCAGATGAGTTTCCAGGAGACAAAAAAGGGTCTGCTATATAAAAACCTGTAACTGCCAAGCCTGTAATAACTAAAGCTCTAATCCAGTGAAGAATTCTATTCATCCAGCTATATACAAACTGTGGATAATAAGCCTCTTCTACATCTTTAGTTTGACCTTTTTGTACATATAGTTCTTTATCTACTTGAGAATCTTCAATTTTCATATTAGTCTCCTAGCAAGCAGCAGAACTATTCATAGTTCCTACTTTAAATTCACCCAACTCCTTGCCTTTAACATCCATAACATGAACTGAACAAGACATACAGGGGTCAAATGAGTGTATTACTCTTAGTACCTCTAAAGGTTTTTGTGGATCTTCAATTTTTAAACCTACAAGTGCTGATTCATATGGCCCAACTTTCCCGTTTCCATCAGTTGGTCCCGCGTTCCATGTTGTTGGAACAACAGCTTGGTAATTTTCTATAACACCATCTTTAATTCTAACCCAGTGACTAAGAGTTCCACGTGGTACTTCTCCGATGAAACGTCCCTTATACTCTTTTGTTTTATCAATCTCAAACTTTGTATATGTACTATCATCACTTTTGATACTCTCAATAAGTGAATTAAATGTAGTAATTGCATTATCTGAAATAACTTTTGTTTGAAGCATACGAGCTGCCGTACGTCCTAATGTTGTAAATAGTGCAGCAACTGGAAGACCAGTCTTTTTTAAGAATGTATTTACTGCTTCAACAACAGGTTTGTTTCCGCGCGCATAGTTTACAACCATTTGAGCAAGTGGTCCAACTTCATAGCTCTCTCCATCATAACGAGGAGCTTTAACCCAGCTATATTTATCTTTTTCATTAATAATTTTTGCAGGGCCATTAACAGTATCGCCATCTACAAAACCTGTATAGTTTGGTTTAGTTACACCATTATATGGTTGAAGTGAATCAGAACCCTCATACCATGAGTGAGTTACATCCTCTTCAATTTTTTCATCTTCAATATCAAAAACTTTACTTAAGTCTCCATTTTTGATTATTCCAGATTGAAATAGGTTTTTATTTCTACTTAGTAAAAATGATTCACCACATAAAAGATTTTTAACACCCATTCCACCAAGTACACTTGTCTCAGTTCCATATGCAGCAGCTGCCATCACAATATCTGAGTAGTATGCACGGTCAATAAAATCTTTTACAATCTCATATTTGCTTTTCCACTCCATAAGTCTAGATGGGCTTAACATATCTCTAACACTAGTAATCCCACCAACAACTAAACTTTGTGGGTGTGGCTGTTTTGCTCCAAAAATAGCAAACATTTGAGCAGCTGTACGTTGTACCTCTAGCGCCTTTAAGTAGTGAGAAAGTGCAATCAGGTTTTGCTCAGGAGTAAACTTATAAGTTTTATTTCCCCAGTATGCATTTGCAAATGGCCCAAGTGAACCTTTTTTTGTAAAACCTTTTACACGCTCTTGAACGGCTTTAAGTTCATCTTCGCCTGTTGCAATTGGACTATCAGAGTATTTAAATGCCTCTTTTGATGCTTTTGCAGGATCTGCACTAAGAGCTGAGACAATATCAACCCAGTCAAGCCCATGAAGATGGTAAAAATGGACAACATGATCATGCATGTATAATGATTCATTTAAAAGTGAACGAACAAGTTGAGCATTTAGTGGTGGAGTAACACCTAAAGCATTTTCTACAGCTTCAACACCAGCTTTATAGTGTGAATATGTACAAACACCACAAATTCTTTGTGCCATTAGTCCTGCATCTCTTGGATCACGCCCTTTTAAAATTAACTCAATTCCACGCCATAGTGTTGAAGATGAATAAGCTTTCTGAACAACATTGTTTTCATCAATCTCAACTTCGATTCTAAGGTGCCCCTCGATTCTTGTAATTGGATCTATAACAACTCTTTTAGACATCTTCATTCTCCTCACTATTGTTATTTGCAAAAATACTCGCAACCGCGTGAACACCAATTCCAGCTACTGTTGCTGTTAATATAGTTGAACCTATTTTATCTACAGTAGAGTTTAGCCCCATAAATAGATGACTGTCTATTGGCTTCTCTAAAGGTCCCATTGTGTCCCAAAAGTCTGGCTCACTACAACCCATACAACCATGCCCTGCTCCAACTGGCCAGTTTGTATGCTGGTTAAATCTTTCAGTTGAACAATTGTTAAAAGTATATGGTCCCTTACAGCCTTGTTTATAGAGACACCAACCATCTTTTGCGCCCTCATCACCAAAACTCTCAACAAACTCACCAGCATCAAAATGTCCGCGACGTTCGCATAAATCATGAATACGATTAGAATAAGCCCATTTTGGACGACTATAAACATCAATAGCTGGAAGTGTTCCAAAAAGGATGAAGTAAACTAATGTACCAACAATATTTTTAGAACTCGGTGGACATCCGGGAATGTTAATAACGGGTTGAGTTATAATTTTATCTACACCTTTAGCATCGGTTGGGTTTGGAGCAGCTGCTTGAATTCCACCAAAACTAGCACAAGTTCCAATTGAAAAAATAGCTGCAGCACTTGAAGCTGCATGAGTTAAAACTTCAACACCAGTTCTAGCTTGAGAACCTAAAGTTAAATACTGACCATTCATACCAGTTGGTACACCACCCTCAACTAAAAGAACATAACTCCCAGCATATTCACTTATTGCATGTTCTAAGTTTTCTTCAGCTTGCCAACCAGATGCTGCCATTAAAGTTTCATGGTATTCTAAAGATACATAATCAAAAATAAGTGTATCAATAGTAGGAGCATCAGTACGAATTAAGCTCTCACTACAACCTGTACATTCGGCTAAATGAAGCCAAACTAAAGGAATTCTATTTGCTAAAGCTGTAGCATCAGCAATAAGCGGCGTAAATTGGGAGGGAAGCGCAAGCATAGCAGCAATACCAGCTGACCATTTTAAAAAATCACGTCTTTCTATACCATTTTGTTCCAAAACCGTATCAATGTGAATATCTTTATGCGCTTTCATTTTTGACAGAGCTTCTATCCGCTCTGTTGCTTTAGAGTATAACGATTCAAATCCACTCATACTAACCCCCTAGAATTTTATTTGTACTAATATAACATACTAATATTATAATTTAACTTTAAAAAATAAAAAAGTTTACTAAAAGGCATATAAAAGTTGATTTTTACACAAGAAACTAAAAAAGTGAATTTATAGTAATATGATATAATTTTCTAAAAATAGGGATTCAAGCATGATTAAAATTCTAAGTTTATTGTTTTCTTTAGCTCTTTTATTTGTTCTAAATGCTGCACCAAAGGTAGAAAAGTCTTTGGTTTATGAGATAAAATCTTCTCTTAAGAGCTACAATAAGTTGATTAAAAGATCAGGTGTAAGTTTGAATTTTGACAAAGCACTCTACAACAAAGACAAAAGTAAAATTAAAGTTGTAACTATATGGAAGAGTAAAAAAGGTGAGCATCCTGAAAATATAGTTTTAAAGCGTGATGAATTTAAAGAGTACATTGGCGCAATAAAATCTTCGAAAAATAGTAAAAAATCTGGTTTTAATATGCAGATAAAAAATGATGATTCAATTGTAGTAAATGTCAAAGCCAAAGGATTACTAGAAAAAGCTATCTCAAAATATGTGCAGATGTTTAAAAAGGCAAATGTTGGGCTTGGCTATAGTTATGCGCTATTTAACGAGGATAAAGACAAAATAAAATTGGTAGTTACTTGGGAGACAAAAGCTGGTAAAACTATAGAGAACATAATTTTAGATGGTGATGAATTTGGTGAGTTTGCTGGTAACTTTAAAGCGAGTAAGCGAAATATTGCAAAAGGGAAAAAAGGGCTTCCTGTCTCTGTAACTTTAGATATTTAACACTCTATTTTTTCCATGTTGCACCATTTTTTTTACACCATCTATAAAAAAATCTTGATGGAAGTAGCTCTTTATCAAGAGTACTATTGCCTAAAAGATGCTCAGACAGGACTTTTGCTAAATATGGGGCAAGAACAAAACCTCGTCCACCTACCCCATTTACCATGTAAAGATTTGGATAATAGATAAGTTCATCTATTTTTGCTTTATAATCATGTAATAAAGATGGGTACTCTAAAAGTGTCTTAGAAGAGTCTACAACTCTCCCAAGAAGTGGTAGATAGTCAAAAGAACCAGCACGTACACCTACAAAACTTTTTTTTACTTCAACATCTTTTAATTCTAGCAAAGTTGATGCTGAATTTAAAAGTTCAATATTGTCCTCTTTGGTAGATTTTACCTCAGTAAACTCTCTATGGTGAGTAGCACCAATTGTAATTTCACCATTTTTCTTTGTAGCAGAGACAGAAACGCCACTATGCAAATTATAAGGAACTTTTGTACTACTAGTAACATCACAACGCTGCCCTAAAATGGGACGAATTTTAATGACCTCTTCATTTAATATACTCTCATATCCAGTTGCTAATATAGCTACCTTAGCTTTTAGATGTCCATTTAAAGTCCAATGCCCATTAAACGACAACTCTTTTATCTCTTCAACAATAAACGTTGAATTGCTTGATAGTTTTTCACACAACTCTTTAGATTCTAATAAAGCGCCATCATTAAAAAAAAGAGCCTCTTCATAAAACTCTTTTTTTAACTCAGAAAACAGTTTAGGCTCACTTAACCAATCACTATGTTTTTGCGCAAAATGTGTAAATCTACTCTTTTCAAAATCTTGTGAAGCAGAGTGTAACAGTCCATGTTTAGTTAAAAGTTCAGGAGCAAATTTTTCATAAAAATTTAAAGCATAAATGAAAGATTTGTTTACAAGTTCTAAAAGGTACCCGCCCTTAGCAACTTTTGGAGCTAAAAAAGCACCCGCAGCACCACTTGCACCACCAGCAATTCCAGCTTTATCTACAAGTGCTACAGTCTTGCCAGCAGCAGTTAAAAAGTGAGCAAGAGTACTACCACTAATTCCTGCACCTATAATTACATAATCAAATGTCAAACTTAGGGCTTGTTCGTCTCTACTTTTTTATTACTCACCTCATTTGGATTTTTTTGCGGAGAATTATATAATGCACTATATAGTACAACTACTAGTACTACAAAAAATAGAACCGAAAATATTATTTCTAAAACTTTTTTCATTCATTAGCTCCTTAAATGCTTATCTCTTTTATATCTGCGATTGATTTAAAGCGTAAATAAATCTCTGTTATCAGGTTCTTACGATTTGTTCTTACTGCTAAATCTTCTGCATTTACCATTACATTATCAAAGAAACTATCAAGACTATCTTTAAGACCAAATAGTGCCTCTAGCTCTTCATCATAAGTTACATACTTTTTACTAGATACCTCTTTAAATGCTTTATATAAATCTTTTTCTGAGGTCTCTTCAAAAATTTCAATATTAACATCTATATTTGAATTCAAATCCACATCTTTAATGATGTTTGCAACACGTTTGAATGTTGAGAACACCTCTTTAAAGTCACTTCCTTGGACAATTGAGTTTACAGCAGATATTTTTTTATCAATTTCTAAAATATTTTTTTCACCACTTCCTAAAACAGATAGCACTACAGAAGGGTTAACTGCGTAAAATTGGTACATACGCTCTTTGAAAAAGTCATTTAACTTTTCTGTATCAAAAGAACTATATAGTGGAGCTAGTTTTTTTACAACATCTTCAAATGAAAATACTAAATTATGTTCTAATACAATTCTAAGGATTCCTATAACTGCTCTACGCAGAGCAAAAGGATCTCGTGAGCCTGTTGGAATCTTATCTATACTAAATAGCCCAAGAAGTCCATCTAGCTTATAAGAGAGTGCAATTATTGCACTTATTACAGAAGATGGTAACTCACTTTGCTCACCATCAGGAAGATATTGCTCTTTAAGTGCGTTTGCCACAACATCACTCTCTCCAAGTGCTTTTGCATAGTAGTAACCCATTAGTCCTTGAAGCTCTGTAAACTCATAAACCATTTCACTCATTAAGTCAGCTTTACTTAGTTCTGCACTTTTTACTAAGTAAGTTTTCGCACTCTCTTCATTTAATCCATCATTTTCAATTATCTGATCTTTATACATATCAAAAAGAGTTAAAGCTATATTTTTCTCACGCTCTATTTTATCTGCCATACTTCCAAGACCATTCATAAAGACAACTTTATCAAGACCTTTTGTACTTAGTCCAGCTTTTAAGTCATTATCATAAAAGAAAAGTGCGTCACTTAGACGTGGTCTTAAAACTCTTTCATTACCCTCTATCACTTTAGAGTAATCATTGGTTAAAGAGTTAGTAACTACCACGAACTGATTAGTTAGCTTCTCATCTTTAAAGACAGGAAAATAGCGTTGATGCTCTTTCATAGATGTAATAATAACTTCAGGAGGAAGGCGTAAAAACTCTTCATCAAATGTACCAATAAGTGGTGTAGGATTTTCAGTAATTGCAACGACCTCTGCTAAAAGGTCCTCATCTTCTTCAATTTTAACACCATAAGTGCTTTCAAGCCTTTTAAAACCATCTTTAATTATCTGAGCACGTTCCTCTTGGAATAGTACAACTCCCCCACTCTTTAAAACATCAAAATAATCATTCGAAGTCTCTACAAATTGAGGTTCAAAACTACTACTTCTATGAACATAAGTCATTTTTTGACATGTTGCACCAAATAGTTCAGCTTCAACACCATCTTGACCTAAGGTAACATTTAGCCAACGAACAGGACGGATAAATGAGTCACTTCTACTACCCCAGCGCATCGACTTTCCAAAATTCAAACTCTGTAAAAAGCTGTTTATCATCTCATTTAAAAGAGTGCTAGAGCTACGTCCCTTAACCTCTTTTTTAAAATAAAGAACCTCTTTACC
>Ga0316207_10000085_pt1 | contig 203552 bp, 157 predicted proteins | sample 6weekpyrite_MG_FD_204943 | JGI IMG/M metagenome (GOLD analysis project Ga0316207, IMG submission 204943) | Microbial mat bacterial communities from mineral coupon in-situ incubated in ocean water Damariscotta River, Maine, United States -... | ecosystem: Environmental > Aquatic > Marine >...
AGGCATAGATTTGACCTCAATAAATGATCGTGTGTTACCACGAGTACCTGTGGATTCAGGTGTTATTGAGATCGGTGATATTGGAAGTAAGGTTTAATCTGCCGCGATAGCGGCTTCGTCCAACAATATGATAAACTCATTAAAGTCTATCGTCTTTTTGTCTTGTTCACGTTTTTGTGCATATAAATATTTTGCAACACCGTAAACACCTAACTTTTTATAGACAATGACATTAACTCCCGCTTCCAGATCATAAGCAATACCATTTGCATTCACTTCTGATTTATTGTTTTCTTTTGGTACTACCAACGTACCTGCACCACCGCCAATAAAATATCTTGCTTTTTCATAGCGTTTCAATCGGGATGTATAGAGCATATTGAACAGCAGCATTTCTTTAATTTCATAGGCGTGGCTAGGTGCAGGGCTATTCGTATAATATTCGCTGGAAAAAGACAGTGCCAGCTTGGTATCTACGGGATTGATATCCAGTGCGAGTTGCCCTCCACCCAGTTTGCCTACTGGTGATCTGTTGTCATAAAAACCACCTTGGCCCATTCTTATGACAAACTCGGCGTATTTTATTTTCTGGTTAGTATTTTCGACATGCCTGTCTGTTTCGGCAAACACAGGTTTTGTTAAAATAAAAAGCCAAACAAGGAAATATTTTACTGTTTTATTCATGACTAGCCTGGGTAAATATGTCAGACACAATTAAACCATATATTGAAACGCATCCGAATTATTTTACATAAAAAAGATTAGTTGCTTGTGATTTTCGCCGTGCTTCCAGTACAGCAGCAATAATTATCAACAATCCACCCAATGTTTCCTGCAAACTTAATCGTTCTCCACCAATCCACATGGCAGAGATGACTGCAGTGAATAATTCCATAATGATGAGAATAGAAGCGCGGCCAACTTCCAGCCGGGTAACGGCCCATTGTGTTGCTAACGTAGCGATGAGTAACCAGCATAAGCCAAATGCTGTCATTAAAAATATATTCAACCAGGAAACATCCGGCATAGGTTGCACTTGAAACAACATTAAAACGGAGGCAGTGACAAAACAACCAATAAATGTCGCGCTGATTTTACTGATAACGGGTAACTCTGGTGATGCACGAAAGGCCACATTATTCATTGACAACGTAAAGCCAGCAAGTATGGCCAGTATATCAATCCAGGACGGCGATGTTTGAAATATGTGAGTACCACCGAGTATGATAAATGCACCAAATAGAGCGAGAAACACGGCAAACCAGCGGATTTTGTCTATACGTTCTTTAAGAAAATACCAGCCGCCTAAAACTCCCCAGGCGGGAATTAAATAAAACAGCACCATGACTCTCACCACGTCACCATAAACAATGGCTGTGGCGAAACTGAGATTTGCTAAACCACCTAAAACAAATAATAACGCCATGAGTTTTAGATTGTTGTACCAGAGTTGATATTGTTTGATGAGTATGGGTAAAAAAACCAGACACATTCCAGTGTATGTAATTAACACCAAGGGTACACCTTCGATACCTTGCTGGTTAAAATACTTCATGGGTATCCAGGTTAAACCCCAAAGCGAGGAACCGAATAACATGACAAAGACGGGTAAATAGGGATTCATTGAATTAACACAAAAATTTAATACTCATTGTGCAATATGGTAAGGGATATACGTTTTAAATTCCGTAAATATTACTGAAATCGTAAAATTATGCCATTGCAGAAACTATTTCTTTCCGCTTTGGCCTCACTGGGTGTGTTTTTTAAGCAATGGATTGTGACGTTTTGATCACGTGTGCTGCTTGCGCTGGTAAAAAGTACGTATAAACAGGTGCAGAGTGTAAGGCTTGATTTGCGTCATATGTCAGGCCATACAATGCGTAAAACTTTTCTGCAAAATTTGTTGGCATCTCTTTGCGAGAAACCAGTTCAAGCAGTTTGCCGTTTTTAATACTGTTTTCCAGGTTATTACCCAGTACTTTCAGTCGTTGCAGCTGTTTTTCAGGAATATTTTGATTGATTTCAGGTTTTGTGAAGACCTGTAATAACAAACCCGAGGTGTATTCTCCTGTAGGTTGCATAATTTCTACACCATGTTCTCTTAACGCATTCATGAGTTCAGACAACAATACCGCATGTGTTTCGCCATTTTCGACGTGTGTGGCGCGCATAGCGAGATGGTGAGCTGTGTAACCATACACATGATTCCAATGTTGGATAATTTGTTTTTTATCTTCAATGTCCGATTGATCAACAAATAATCGTAACGCTTGACCATTTTCCAGCATTTTATACAAGGGGAAGGCGTTCCAGCCATCAGCAAATTGATAGTGGGTTTCTGATTTAACTTGAGAGGGTAAATAGCCATGTTCTTTGATTAACATCCGGGCAATTTGCGCTGCATCACCACCAAAAAAGCTTCCGCAGCGAATTGCCAGATGATCAAAATGAACAGTCCAGCCTTTTTTCTCCGCAACTTCAAGTAAAGCGATATCGGCTTTGCTATTTAATAATGATTCCACCGCTTTTACCGCACAATAAACATCCAGGTTTTTTACGAATCCAGCAATTAATTGAACCTGATGTTCTGTCAGTGAATTGGCGGACGCCAAAATATTTTCCAGGAACTCCTGTGCATAGTCAGAAATGTGTTTTTCCACGTAGGATAAATCGGCTTCAAACATATGACTTGTTTTTGCCGCATTATATGCTGAAATTAATTGTGAGGGGCTTCGCACGTTTTCGAAATACGATGATGCATTGGCAACTTCCGGATTTGATACAAAAGGTGTTAAATCGAGTTCGGCGATTGAGTTTGCATCTTTATTAATCTGAAGTTTAACCGGGCTATCTGGGTGTGCGTGAAAAGTGGGATTGTTTGCCAACAAATGGTCACCCAAATCAGCCGCAAATTGAAAACTGGATTCATTCATGCTTGTACCTTTCATAATCGAATATGATTGCAACTTAGAGACCGTTTTTTACTGTTTAGTTCGATCTACTGGAGGCGAAACATGAGTCAGTATTCTGTATTGGTTTTGGGTGCGGGAAAAATCGGTTCCTTGATCACCTGTTTACTTGCGGATTCCGGTGATTACACGGTGAGACTTGCTAGTTTAAATGTGCAAGATGCGAAAAAACTGGTAAAGAATTTATCATTAAACAATGTGGATACTTGCGCACTTGATGCACAAGATTCAACAAGTTTACGCGATATATTATCAGCACAAAAATATGACGCCGTTGTGTCTGCATTGCCTTACTACTGTAATTGTCAGGTCGCAGATTTGTGCGCTGAATTGGGCTTAAATTATTTTGATTTAACCGAAGATGTGGAAGTGACGCGGCACATAAAAAAAATCGCCAGTGCTTCAAAAAATGTTTTTATGCCGCAATGTGGTCTGGCACCCGGTTTTATTAGTATTGCCGCCAATGAGTTGATGTCGCATTTTGAAGAAATCGACATGGTAAAAATGCGAGTAGGTGCATTACCCATTAATCCAAATAACGTTTTGAAATATTCATTGACCTGGTCCACCGACGGATTAATTAATGAGTACGGGAACATCTGTTATGGTATTCAGGAGCACGAATTGGTGAGTCTGCAACCCCTGGAGGGGCATGAAACCATTTCGCTGGATGGTGTATTGTATGAAGCATTCAATACTTCGGGTGGTTTAGGTACATTAGCTGAAACCTACGCCAGCCGTGTTCATACCATGAATTATAAAACCATTCGTTACCCTGGTCATTGTAAAAATATTATTTTGCTTATGAACGATTTAAAATTGAATGATGATCGAACAACCTTAAAACGCATTTTGGAAAACGCCATTCCTAAAACGTTACAGGATGTGGTATTGATTTATGTAGCCGTTAGAGGGCAGAAAGACGGTGACTTGTTTGAAGAAAATTATTTGAAAAAAGTGTACCCGCAAGTTATTGCAGGTAAATTGTGGTCATCCATTCAAGTGACGACTGCCGCAGGTTTGTGCAGTGTAATGGATGTCGTATTAAGCAATATTGAAAAGTACCAGGGATTTGTAACTCAGGAAAGTATCGAATTTAAGCAGGTTGTGAAAAATCGTTTTGGTCAATATTACGCAGATTAAACGTAGGAATGGGCTAATGAAAAAAGACATCTTTACTACTTTAAACTTGTCAGAGGAAAATTTCTCCACTTGCAGTGGGCCAGGTTTATGGTATGAAAACAAGAACAGTGGCAGCGTGGAATCCATCAATCCTGCTGACGGTTCCAGCATTGCCAAAGTTTATACCTGTACACAAAGCGAATATGAAAAAGTGATCAGTCAGGCCTTGCTTACACAAAAAAAATGGGCAACTGTTCCTGCACCAAAACGTGGTGAATTAGTTCGTCGCATTGGTGATCGTCTACGTGAGAAAAAAGATGCGCTAGGTAGTTTAGTGTCGCTGGAAATGGGTAAGATCAAACAGGAAGGTGATGGCGAAGTACAGGAAATGATTGACATGGCAGATTTAGCGGTCGGCCAATCACGTATGCTTTACGGAAAAACCATGCATTCAGAACGTCCACAGCACCGCATGTATGAACAATGGCATCCTTTGGGTGTGGTTGGTGTTATTTCTGCGTTTAACTTTCCCGTTGCAGTATGGGCCTGGAACGCGTTTATTGCTTCGGTATGTGGTAATGCAGTGATATGGAAGCCTTCGTCTAAAGTTCCCTTATGTGCCATTGCTATTCAGCACATTTGTAATGATGTTATGATGGAAATGGGTTATGAAGGAATATTTTCTTTGTTTTTACCTGCTGATAATTCTGTGGCAAGCCATTTCGTGGGAGACAAGCGAGTTTCCCTTGTTTCATTTACGGGCTCCAGTCGAGTAGGGCATTTTGTGGCAGAAACTGTTTCCAAACGCATGGGTAAATATTTGCTGGAATGCAGTGGTAACAATGCCATGATCGTTGACGAAACCGCTAACCTGGATCTTGCTATTCCTGCAATCGTCTTTGGTGCAGTTGGTACCGCTGGACAACGATGCACAAGCACCAGACGATTATTTGTGCATGACCAGCTTTATGACGAATTATTAACAAAATTAGTACACGCTTATCAACAAGTATCTGTTGGTGATCCTTTGGATGAAGGCAATCTCATGGGGCCACTGATTGATGAAGCAGCACTAGAGTTGTTTGAAAAAGCTGTTGAAGATGCGCAATTGCAAGGCGGAAAGATATTGGCAGGTGGTTTTCGTGAAGATATTAATGGTTTTTTTGCACAAGCCACGCTAATTGAAATTCCATTGCAAACCGATGTGGTTTGCGACGAAACCTTTGCTCCAATTTTATATGTCATGCGTTATGACGATTTGGAAGAAGCCATCGAATTACAAAATGCTGTACCGCAAGGTTTGTCTTCCGCAATTTTTACGAATAATGTTCAGCATGCTGAACTGTTTTTATCTGTGCAGGGTAGCGATTGCGGCATTGCTAATGTTAATATAGGTACATCCGGCGCAGAAATTGGTGGTGCATTCGGTGGCGAAAAAGAGACAGGTGGTGGCAGAGAAGCTGGCTCTGATAGTTGGAAAGCTTATATGCGACGGCAAACCAATACCATAAACTGGAGTAGTGAGTTGCCATTGGCACAGGGAATAAAATTTGATTTATGATTTTCATTACCAAGTGAAACATCTCCCAATTCGGTACCCGTAAGGTGGATAAGCCTTACGTATCTACTACATATCTCATCAAAATTAAATCTTAATTCTCCGTAGCTTGCTGCGGAAACAAACCCGATGGGGGTTCCAAAGGGGAGAAGTGAAGCTCTCCCCTTTGGTCGTCAACGGAGTATATACTCTTTTGACGATATAAAGTTGATTTATCAGTTAATATTTTATCGCTAACTTTTCAATCCGATATTGTAATTGCCGTGGTGTCATTCCCAATGACAATGCCGCTTGGGTTTTATTACCTTTGGTTAATTTGATGGCATTAACAATATCCTGATACTCATGACCTCGCACACGCGAGTAGGGTCGATTCATCATGTGAATTGGTGTTTTTATGGATGCAGCAAAGTTGGAAAAAGTAATACTGGACTCTTCGTTAAGAATGTTTTGTATTTCTTTTTCTGTTGCCCTATCGGTTTCGGCATGAATGACAACACGTTCAATCACATTTTCCAGTTGTCTTATATTTCCCGGCCAGTCGAAACCATTGAGGCAGGCAAGTGCGTTTTCTGAAAATGTAATATTGCGTTTATAACGTTGGTTAGCTCGGTTAAGGAAGAACAGACTTAGCAGATTGATGTCGCCTTCTCGTTCTCGTAAGGGGGGTAAAGGGATGGGTAAAACATTTAGCCTATAATACAAGTCTAATCTAAAATCACCTTGATTAACGGCGTCTTTAATATTTTTGTGCGTTGCTGTAATGACGCGAACATTAATCTTGATTTCTTTAGTATCGCCAACTTTTTGTATGACTTTTTCCTGCAACGCACGTAACAGTTTCGCTTGTAGTTCAATGTTCATATCACCAATTTCATCAAGAAATAAAGTGCCGCCGTCCGCCGCTTCAAACTTACCGATTTTGTCTTTAATTGCGCCTGTAAAGCTGCCTTTGACATGGCCAAACAATTCAGACTCTAACAAATTATCTGGTATGGCTGCGCAATTGATAGTAATAAATGGTTGATTTTTTTGCGGGCTAGCAAAATGAATCATACGTGCAAACTTTTCTTTACCCGTGCCAGATTCGCCGTTTAGCATCACTGTTGCATTTGAATTGGCTGCCTGCAACGCTTGTTTTATCGCACCACGCAAGGACTTGCTTCGGCCAATAATGTCGTGAGTTGCGCCACCACGCATCAAGGTTTTGAGCAGTGCACGATTTTCTTCGGTTAATGAATCGGTTTTTTCTTTTACAAGATAATCAATTTTTAATACCATTTTAATCAATGCTGCAATCACCGTTAATACATTGATATCGGTATCAAGCGTTTCCATATCTGGTTTGCTTCGATAAATCGCCAGCACACCAATGGCTCTATTTTCTGAAAGAATGGGCACAGCGATATAAGCCACCGTGTCACTAGAAATACTCAATGGATCAGACGCTCGAGATAAATAAGCCGGCTCCTGACGAATGTCTGGTACCAGAGCAATTTTGGAAGTTTCCATTACTGTGCCGGTTATGCCTTCGCCAATGTGATACATACCGCGCTGTCGTTCTTCATCGCTTAAACCGAAATAATATTGTATACGTAATACGCCTGCATCATCTGCCAGTAATACTCGTCCCTTAGTTAATCCCTTTTCCTTGTTTAATAATTCGAGTAACGCATTGATCGATGCTTCGGGGTTAAGGCTTTTCGCAATAATTTTTGATGCTTGTAATAAAACCGAAATTTCATTTTTGTTATCTGACATTTTTTGCAACCTTTATACTCTTTTTATCCCTCTATGCGTTAATTGTGCCATCGCTATCTTATTGAATGTATAGCAATTGTTTTCATGAAACGTGTTTTGTTTGCGCCAAAGTCGTTTCAATTGTTTTTATGTGCACAATTCAGGAGCGATTTGTTTTTCTGGAGGGCTGCCGGTATGTGTTAGATTGAGAGATGAGTAACACATGCCGGCAGGATTAGGAGATGTAACAGTACTAACAAAGATCAATAGTCCTTTTTGTTTTATGCAGCTAAATTACAGTCAGAGAGGAATAACTGTTTTTCAGATGCGACTTGGTTTTACATATTAAACTTAGATGGCATGTGGCTCTTTATGAAAACGCGCATACGTGACTTTGCTTTTGACAGTTTTGAGTGCCAATCGCAAGGGATCGATAGCAGTGATTCCACTGATAAGCGGTATAAGCGCAGCCATATTGATTAACGCCATGGTTAAAGTATCCATACCTGCAAACAATGTGGACACTGACATCGCAACAGCAATTGCAATTCGAACAGTTTGATCAGCGCGGCTAATGTTTTCCATTTCAAGTGTAGTCATTTTCGTTCTCCTTGGTGTTGATAACGATTTTGGGAGGGGTCCCGATTCAGTTATCACAAGTTGTGTGCCAAACTACAAATTTTTGTTAAAATGAATATCAAGTCGCTGTTATTTATAAGAAAAATACCCGAGACTTAAACTTGAGTTTCAGCTTAGGTCTTTGTTTGATAAATATACATTGGTAACATTGTCTACATTGGCAGGGATTTGTCAGTGCGTTGAAATGGGATTGATGCGAATATAATTTTAATCAGTGGAAAACTTACCGAGGTAAAATGAAATACGATTTTGATAAAGCCATTGCTGTGGTAAAGCGTGCAGCAAAAGAAGAATTATTACCGCGTTTTGCCCAGGTTCAACGCGAAATTAAACGCGATGGTAGTTTTCTCACCGAAGCAGATATAAAAACCCAGCAACGCATTGCTAACGAGCTGAAGCAGGCGTTTCCAGATATCGCATTCCTGGGTGAGGAAATGCCAGCAGAAGAACAACAACGAGTTTTACAATCGGGTTCTGCCGTTTGGTGTCTTGATCCAGTCGATGGTACAAGTAACTTCGCCGCAGGAATTCCTTATTATGCCGTATCGTTGGCTTTGATCGAGCAAGGTGAAGCAAAGTTTGGTGTGGTTTATGATCCCAACCGTGATGAATGTTTTACGGCATATCAAGGTCAGGGCGCTTATTTGAATGGTCAACGGCTAACGGTAAATACGGTGGATTTACCTTTATCCAAATGTACTGCATTAGTGGATCTAAAACGTTTATCCAAACCATTAGCGACGAAGCTGGCAACGCAGGCGATTTATGGTTCTCAACGTAGTTTCGGATCTGTTGCTCTGGATTGGTGTTGGATGGCTGCCAGTCGTTGTCATGTCTATTTGCATGGTAAACAAAATATTTGGGATTATATCGCGGGTAATCTTATTTTCACCGAATCAGGTGGCGTGTCATCGACATTGGAAGGTGACGCAGTATTTACCCATGAACTCATACCACGTTCTGCTGTAGGTGCGTTGGATGAAACACTGTATAAGGCATGGTTTTCGGCGATCACAGACATTTAGACGGTAATTTTAATGTTGATACTGCAAAGTTGTCTTGGCCTAGGTATGTTTGTATTGATAGCCTGGTTATTGAGCGAATCCCGAGAACACTTTCCCAAACGTGTGGTATTTGTCGGTATAAGTTTACAAGTAGTGTTGGCGTTAATGTTATTAAAGCTACCATTCTTTTCCGACATGTTTGTCGCCTTGAATCAGTTATTGCTCGCACTGGAAAAAGCCACCATGGCCGGTACTTCTTTAGTGTTTGGCTATTTGGGGGGCGGACCATTACCATTTGATGAATCACAACCCGGTGCCAGTTTTGTGCTGGCTTTTCGCGCATTACCGTTGATTTTGGTGATTAGTGCGTTGTCCGCTTTGTTATTTTACTGGCGAGTTCTACCTTTAATCGTAAAAGTATTTTCCAAGGTGCTGGAAAAACTCATGGGTATAGGTGGGGCGCTGGGATTGGGTGCGGCCAGCAACATTTTTGTGGGCATGGTGGAAGCACCATTGTTTGTTCGGCCTTATCTCTCACAAATGACTCGTTCCGAATTATTCGCATTGATGACCACAGGTATGGCGACCATTGCTGGAACCATGATGGTGTTATATGCCAGTATCTTATCCACTATTTCACCCGAAGCCATGGGGCATATTTTATCCGCCTCAATCATCAGCGCACCCGCGGCTTTACTTATCGCGCTTGTCATGGTGCCCGGTAAAGAAAAAACTAAAGCCAATAACGAAATAAAAATTGAAGCCAGCAGTAGTATGGATGCTATCACCCACGGCACATTACAAGGTGTTCAATTACTGATTAATATCATCGCAATGTTGATCGTGTTAGTCGCTTTGGTGAGTCTGGTGAATATAATTCTGGGATGGTTACCAAACCTCATTGGTGAACCCATGAGTTTGCAACGTTTACTGGGCTATCTCATGGCGCCACTCGTGTGGGTTATGGGTATTCCCTGGTCCGAAGCCATGCAGGCTGGTTCTCTCATGGGTATAAAAACCATTCTTAACGAATTTGTTGCGTATTTGCATTTAGCACAAATACCTGAAGGTCAGTTGAGTGAGCGCAGCCAGATCATGATGATTTACGCACTTTGCGGTTTTGCAAACTTCGGTAGCCTGGGAATTATGATTGGTGGTTTGAGTACCATGATTCCTGAGCGTCGACATGAAGTCGTTAGCCTCGGTTTAAAATCGATTATTGCTGGTACACTGGCAACCATGATGACCGGGGCGGTGGTGGGGATGATTCTCTAATGATTTATTTCGGTGTGTTTTTTTGTTCCTTTAATATGCGCTAAGCGAAACCATTATTGTTGATGCCAAATAAATTCTAAAACAATTAATGATTATGCATATCATGGTGATCGTGAATGGATTGTTCCTGTTGTGGCATTTCATGCCCTGAATGTTGGTGTTGATCAGAGTGAGGTTTGGCGCCCATCATTGTCCACACGCCGAAAACGATCATTAAAATTGCGGCAATACTACGAGTTGTCTTTTTCTGAATAAATGATTTTAGTGTATGGGCGAAATGTCCGGTTACAAACATTACCGGTAAGGTACCCAAACCAAAGCACAACATGATTAATGCTGATTGCTGCCAGTTTGCCGCGGCGGCTGACCAGGTTAAAACGCTGTATACCATACCACAAGGTAACCAGCCCCAGATTGCACCTAGGAACAAGGCCTGACCAGGCCGTGTCACTGGCATTAATCGTTTACCGAAAGGCTCAAGATATTGCCAGAGTTTTCCACCGGCGCGTTCGATATATGTCAAACCCATCCACCAGCCGGCTAAATATAAACCCATGGCGATTAGCATTAACCCAGCGAGAAAACGTAAGGTACCGCTGGCTGGTCCCAGTGAACTTTGTAATAACCAACCCAGGCTACCGATGATTACACCAGCGACGACATAACTGAAAATTCTGCCAACGTTATATGAGAGTAAAATAATGTTGAGTTTTAGTCCGTTGCGTTGTTCATCAGGTATAGCAAAGCTGAGAGCATTCATGATGCCGCCACACATTCCGATACAATGTGCACCACCTAACAAACCGATCATGAACGCTGTGGTATAGGAGATTGGATCATTCATTATTCTTCCTTTGTTTACATCATTATAATGCTGTTATTATGTTGTTTATTAAAAACCAAAGTCGGATTAATTACCAATGGAATTAAAAATCATCAGTGGTGTTATTATCTTCAGTCTTGCTGTTTTAGGTATCGCATTATTGATACCTAAAGAATCAACGCAAAGCACGCAGGGGTTGCCCTGGCAAATAGAACATGTTAATAACACAACCCGTGTATTTGGATTAACGCTTGGCCAAAGTACTTTGTCAGATGCAGAAAAAATTCTTCAGGGTAACGCCGAAATTAATTTATTCGAATCCGAAAATGGTAAACATAGCCTCGAAGCATATTTTGATAAAATCGAACTTGGTGGTTTAACCGCGAAAATGATTCTGGTTATGGATTTCTCCGAATCCGATCTGGCCGACATTTATCAACGGGGTTTACGCATCAGCAAACTGGGCAGCGGCAGTGATAAAGTGAGCATTAGCACTGAAGACTTACATCGCACGCGTAACGCCAAAATTGCCAGTATTACTTATTTACCTCGTATCGATTTAAGTGCAACACAACTTGAAGCTCGTTTTGGTAAGGCCAGTAAAATTATCCACGAACCGGGCACAACAGCAGAGCATTGGCTTTATCCACAATCAGGGCTGGATGTTACTTTGGATGAAAATGCCAAAGAAGTTTTGCAATATGTAATACCTTCACAATTTTCGCAAATTACCGAACCGCTCTTGCAAAAAAACACAGATTAATCCGCATCCGGCCAGTTTTTTTCAGTCTTTTCATTATTCGGCAATAAGGGGTCATCATCATCCATTAAAATACGATTGGCTTCACCTTCAAGATCATCATACTGGCCCTGTTTTACTGCCCAGATAAGCACGCCAAGCATTATCAGGCCCAGTATAATCATACCTGGTATCAATGCGTAAATGACTTCCATCAATAACTCTCCTTCACCCAGTATTTTTTACAGGTGTTTGAATTACTTTGGCAACATCTGTTGTTCTAAAAAGTGTACGAATTCGAGCGGCATTGGCAATAACCAGCAATGAACTGATCGGCATTGAGATCGCCGCAATCAATGGCGTAATTAATGTCATCATTGCCAAGGGCACCATAATGATATTATAGATGAAGGAAATGCTGATATTTTGTCGGATAGTTTTTAAGGTACGGTGAGACAATGACAAGGCCAACCTGACTTTATCGAGTTCATCACTCATCAATACGATGTCTGCACTTTCACCGGAAACGTCAGTACCTGAGCCTAATGCAATACCAACGTCAGCACGCATCAAAGCCGGTGCGTCATTAATGCCATCGCCAACCATGGCGACTTTTTCACCTGCCTGTTGCATCTTCTGAATGACACGATCTTTATCTTCGGGCAAAACTTCGGCAATGACATTCATGCCACCTAATTGATGTGCAATATTTTCGGCTACGGTTTGGCTATCACCAGATAATACGGTTAAGCGAATGCCATTGTTACGTAAATTCTTAATCAGATTTTTTGCATCTGCCCGCAGTCGATCAGCCACTGCAATGAGGCCAACGTGTTTACCATCAATCGCAACTAAAATGCAGCTTGTGCCAAGTTTCTCCCAATGGCGTGCGCGTTGCATAATTTCTTCATCGAATGTCACTTCATGTGATTTTAACCAGGTTTTTGTGCCAAGCAATACCTTTACATCCTGTATCTGCGCAGCAACGCCTTGACCAGGTCGGTTGGTAAAATGGGTTGCATTAAATTTAAGAACGCTTTTATTAGTCGACTCATCAAGAATCGCTGTGGCAATGCTGTGTTCGGAATGGCGTTCTACAGCCGCAGCCATGGCGAGAATTTCATCCGTAGACCTGTCATTGTTGGTGAAAACTTCCTGAACCCGCATGCGACCTTCTGTCAGTGTACCGGTTTTATCAAAAACAAAATGATTGATGTGTGATAAGGTTTCCAATACACCACCATTTTTAACCAGAATTCCGTCTCTCGCGCCAGCACCTGATGCGACTGCAATTGCCATGGGAGTTGCCAGGCCAAAAGCACAGGGACAAGTTATAATCAGCACTGATGTAGCCGCCATTAGTGCCAGTTCAAAATCAGTCGATAACCGCCAGATAAATGTCATACTCGCCAGAAACAAAGTAATTAATACAAACCAGGGGACAATGCGATCGGCTACGCATTGGATCGGTGCTTTGGAAGCTTGTGCATCTTCTACCAAATGAATAATTCGCCCCAGTGCTGTGTTTTTCAATGTGGCTGTTACGCGAATTTGAAGAGAGCTATCAATGCTTAGGGTGCCTGCTGAGACGGCATCACCTGATGTTTTTAAAACTGGTTCAGACTCACCAGTGAGCATGGACTCATCAACTGAACAATGCCCCTGCATAACCACACCATCGGCTGCGATACGCTCACCCGGTTTTACCAGGACAATGTCATCGATTTTTACCGCACGAATTGGGGTCAGTTTTTCGTCATTATCAAGCAAAACAACAGCTGCCCGAGGTTGCAAGTCCAACAAACGTTGCGTGGAGTCCACCGCTTTATGTTTTGAGATTGATTCCAGATAGCGGCCCACTAAAATAACAAATAGAAAATTGACCACTGTATCAAAATAAACATGTGCGGTGAGCGACTGACTGAGTGTGACATACAAAGAATATGCATAGGTTGTGAGCGCGCCAATGGCGATGGGGAGATCCATGGTTAAGTGCAAACGCCGAAGTCCTGTCCAGGCACCACGTAAGAAAGGATAGCCTGAATAAAACAGTGTTGGTGTTGCTAGGGCTAAACCGATCCATTGAAAAAGATTGCGAAATTCACCTTTATCAGCCCCGCTATATAAAGCAATGGAAATCCATAATAAATTCATCATGGCGAAGCCGGCAAATGCCAAGCGGAATAACATGTCGCGATTTTGTTGTTTAAATTTACCTTCAGCCACTTCGGGGTCATAAGGTACAGCGGCATAACCAATTTGTGCCAGTCGAGACAAAACTTCAGACAATTTTATTTCACTGTTGTCCCAACATAGCTTGAGCCGTTTACCCGAAAGATTCACCCGTGCATCCAGCACACCTTCCATCGGTTGAAGTGATCGTTCGATTAGCCAAACACAGGCTGCACAGTGGATACCTTCCACTAGCAAATTGATTTCACGCTGAGTAGCCAAAGTATCAACAAACTCTGCCTGCACTTCATCTAAGTCATATAGTGCTAAGTCTTTGCTGGCTTCAGGTGGTGGAGCCAATTGGATATTGTCCGGTGTGCGAGTATAAAAACCTTCCAAACCCGAGCCATAAATGGCGTTACACACGGCACGACAACCGATACAACAAAAGCTACGTTGCGTACCATTAATTTTTTCTTTGAATGTTGCTTCAGGTGATAAAGGCAAACCGCAGTGAAAGCAAAACTTCTCAGTGCTTTCGATTTGCTCTAATACTCGCGGCTCAAGGACTGAAGACATAAACTGACTTTACTGCTTCACCGAGATACGACGTGATAATTCGAACTTATCATTACCTTGTTGTACCTTAACATTAATATCCCAAATGCCTTTGAGTGGAAAGGTAACCAATGATTGAAACATGCCGGGTGCGATTTCTTGCATGGGTGCAACAATGTCTTCATCAGCATCTGACGGACGGTAGGCCACCAGTTGAACATTCGCTGTTTGAATTGGCAAACCGCGACTGTCAACTGCTGTAAAGCGTATGGCATTTTCCTGACCGATAAAAACTTCTCTATTCATATCCAGTTTGGTTTCCCATTGGCGCGTACTTTGTGTGGCGGCCATCATTTTCAAGGCATTTTTTTCGTATTCTCTTCCGCGCTCATAATAATCTTCAACCACGAGTCCAGGGTTGGTGGTAAAAGCCATGATGATAAAAACGGTATTAACTGAAATAAAAGTTACCACCACCGCTAAAAAGCCTAGAACCCAGGGGTTTTTTAATGCCTGATTACTTGATTGGGAATAATTTTTTCGCATGTTAATAAGCAATTGAGAAATACTCATTTAGGTTCACCTTTTGTTCAGAGATCCAAGATTTACTACTTATCCGGACCGAAAAACATACTCTTATAACTGATACTAATCGCCGAATCTTTGGCGTTACTGACTGTGAAGTCAATCGGTGTTCGCTCTTGCTGAAGTGCATCACCGGGGATTCGAATAAAGACTGTATAAGCACTAACCCGGCCTGGAACCGCAAACAACGCCTTGTCTGCGCCAACTAATTGCATGTTCTCATGACCACTGACTTGAACATTGATAGCCATTTCACTATCTGTTTTATTCAGCACTTTCAATTCATATTTGTTTTGAATTGAGCCATCACTTTGTGTCACGAACAAAGGCTGGCGTTCATGTAAAACTTTAAGCTCCAAGGAACCCAAATGGGTAAGCCCATAAACAATACCGACAATCGAAAATATCAATATGCCAAAATAGACAATAACCCGCGGTCGTTTAACTATTCGCGATGATGGTTTGCCTTGCATTTCATCCAGCGAGGCATAACGAATCAAACCATGTGGTCGTTTAATTTTATCCATGACCGAATCACAAGCGTCAATGCACAAGGCACAAGTTATGCAGCCTTCTTGTTGGCCATTTCGGATATCAATACCGGTAGGGCAGACGCCTACGCATTGTTTGCAATCAATACAATCGCCTTGTTGTCCTCCTTCAGCAAGACTGCCTTTTTTTAATTTGCCTCGCGGTTCTCCGCGCTCAACATCGTAAGTTGGCATAATTGATGTTGGATCAACCATAACACCTTGTATTCGCGCATAAGGGCACAACCAGAAACAAACTTGTTCACGCATGTGACCGGCAAATAAATAAGTAGAGAAGGTAAAGACAGCCACTGTGAGCCAGGCAATGAGAGGGGCTTGAAGTGTGAAGTAGTCATGCCACATCTGAGTGGCATCGGCAAACCACAGTGTAAAAGTGATGCCGGTAAAGGCGCCAATTAGTAACCAGAAAATATGTTTGATGAACTTAACGCGTAATTTATGAAAACTCCATGGAGCTTTATCCAGCTTCATACGCTTATTGGGCTGGCCCTCCAGTTTTTCTTCGATCCAGACAAAAATATCGGTCCACACAGTTTGAAAACAGAAATAACCACAGTAAACACGACCCGCAATGGAAGTAACCGCTGCAAGCAACAAAGCAAAAAATAACAAAACCAAAGCGAGCATCCAAACATCTTGTGGCAATATAGTAATTGCAAAGATATGGAACTGCCGACCGGCCACATCAAACCAAATTGCTTGCTGACCATCCCAACGCATATAGGGCCCTAACAAATAGATCAGCCAGGTAGATGCTGCAATCCATTTAAAGGTGCGAAATTTACCCGGCATGCGTTTGGCGTGTATGGTTTCACCACCGGTATTTACATGCCAGTAATCTATTTCTTCATAAAGTGACTCAACACTTGCATGATCTATGTCGCTTTGTTTACCGTGTTTTTCTGTCATTAATGACACTTAATCTTGCGAATGAGTATGTTTGATCAAATGCCCAACTTTAAACGCGAGAAAAAGGATTATGACAATGGAAAGAACCACGCCCAGGATAGAAACAATTGCTACTGCATCCATGATTTATCTCCTGATTAAGTTATTATAGTCACTCCGAACCTGGTGGATGCGCTATGCTCTTGTGCCCTGCGGGTATATCCACCCTACCATGGAATGCAATATAGTAGGGTGGATTAGTGCAACGCATCCACCGAGGAGTGCTGTTATTGACCACCACCCAGCTTATAAACATAGACAGCCAGTTTTTTAATGTCCGTTTCGCTTATCTGATCCTTGAAACTTGGCATAACAGATTTTCGGCTTTCTTCATCCATGGGGTTATTGATACCGTGTTTAATGGTGTATTTAACGCTTTCTTCGTTGCCGGGTGTAAATCGCCAAATGGCGTCAGTTAGATTGGCTGAACCCATAAACTGCATGCCTTTGGCGTCCATACCATGACAACCACCACAACCTTTACTCATGAACAGTTTTTCCCCGGCCTCATGCTCAACACCTTTGCTAAGTGCCATTACATAGTTGGTAAGGTCATCAATTTCCTGCTCGGTTGCGGTTTTTGTAAACCCTGGCATTGAACCTTTACGACCCATCGTAATGGTTTGTTGGATAGTTTCGATTTTACCTCCATACAGCCAATCATCATCAGCCAGTACAGGATATCCCGGATTACCGGCACCACCGGTTCCATGACAGGGAGAACAGCGATCACCAAATAATACTTTAGCAGACCGCACGGTGTAGTTTGATAACGCATCATCCGCGAGAATTTCTGCCGCGGACATGGTTTTCAAACGATTCTCAAAGGGTGCGCGAATTTCTTCAATGGCATTCAAATCCTCTTTGTATTCTTTCATTTGGGTCCAACCCATTATGCCTTTGGTATAACTGCTGACTAAAGGAATCGCTGGATAAAGCACAAAATAAACGATCACCCAACCAATACTGATGTATAAACTAATCATCCACCAACGCGGTGGCTGATTGGTTAACTCACGTAGGTTACCATCCCAGATATGACCGGTATCTGAAGCTTTGGTCGAACTTTTTTTTTGGTCATTCATTTTCTTTCCTCCACACTCAGATCGTCTTCCTCTAATGGAATGTAACGTCGAGATTCCAGCTTGTCTTTGTTTGCTGGATGAAGCACGTAAACGTATACAACAATCATTAACAGAAACACGACGATGGTGATGATTAGGCCTAGCCAGTCATGAAAAGTCATGGCTGCCCAGTCAGTATGAAAATACTCTCTAATGCTATTCACGATACTGTACTCCGTAATCTAATTTCACCATGGTGCCGAGTACTTGCAGATAGGCAATCATTGCATCCATTTCAGATTTGCCTTTGACTTGCTCAGCGCCGGCTTGAATATCTGCATCTGTGTAGGGAACACCCAGCGTTTTCATGCCTCTCATGTGACTGGCAACTCGATCGCCTTCAAGCATGTTTTCTTGCAACCAGGGGTAGTTGGGCATAACGGACTCCGGTACAACAGAGCGGGGTGCTAACATGTGCTTTTCATGCCATTCGTCAGAGTATTTACCACCAACCCGCGCCAGATCAGGTCCGGTTCGTTTTGAACCCCATTGGAAAGGGTGGTCATAAATGGATTCAGATGCCAGCGAGTAATGGCCGTAACGTTCCTTCTCATCGCGAAATGGCCGAATCATTTGTGAGTGACACAAATAACAACCCTCGCGAATGTAAACATTACGCCCCGCCAGTTCCAATCCGGTGTAAGGTCGCACACCATCACCGGGTTTCCAATCTGATAGCGCCTGGTCAGCTTTACGTTGCCAGAGAATTTCCGGCTTGGCGTTATGTTCCATGGTATTGTCGAGGTAATACAGTGGGACAATTTCCACAAGACCGCCTATGGATAAAACGAAAAGGAGCATAACCAGCAGCGCCCAAACGTTGCGCTCCATTTTGTCCTGTAACTTGGTTGAATGTATTTTGTCAGACATTGTTATTCTCCTTCCCTATGCTTTTGCCGCAACAACGTTGGCATTGGTTGCAGTACTGGGGCTTCGAATGGTCATTATTACGTTATAAAGCATAACTACCGTACCCAGGAAGTAGATAAAACCACCTACTGCGCGCATTACATAATAGGGGTGCATGGCTGCAACGGTTTCTGCAAAGGTATAGGTTAATGTGCCAAACTCATCATAGTCACGCCACATCAAACCCTGCATGATGCCGGAAATCCACATCGCCACGATGTAAATAACAATACCGATGGTTGCCATCCAGAAATGTAAATTCACCAGTTTTGTTGAATACATTTCTCTATTCCAAAGCTTCATTACCAGATGATAAAGTGCACCGGCCGCAACCATACCTACCCAGCCAAGCGCACCTGAATGTACATGGCCGATAGTCCAATCGGTGTAATGAGAAAGTGCGTTCACGGTTTTCACTGACATCACCGGCCCTTCGAAGGTCGACATCACATAAAACGCCAGAGACATTATCAGAAAACGTAAAACATAATCGGTGCGCAATTTATCCCAGGCACCACTTAAGGTCATCATGCCATTTACCGCACCGCCCCAGGAAGGAATAATCATGGCGATGGAGATTGCCGCACCCAGTGAACCTGTCCAGTCTGGTAAAGCGGTGTATTGCAAATGATGTGCACCCAGCCATACATAACCAAACATTAATCCCCAGAAGTGAATAACTGACAAACGATAAGAAAAGATCGGTCGATCAGCCTGCTTGGGAATAAAATAATACATTATGCCGAGGAATCCGGCTGTTAGATAAAATCCAACTGCATTGTGTCCCCACCACCATTGAATCATTGCATCCTGCACGCTGGAAAAAATGGAGTAGGATTTAAACATTTCAACCGGAATTGCCAAACTATTGACTACATGAAGGTAAGTGATCATCACCATCATGCCAAGAAAAAACCAGTTGGAAACATAAATGTGGGAGGTTTTGCGGGTGGCAAGCGTCATAATAAAATTGAAGGTAAAGCTTAACCAGACCACTGCGATGGCGATATCGATCGGCCATTCAAGTTCTGCATACTCTTTGCCTTGTGTTAAACCCATAGGCAATGTGATAACAGCAGCAACGATAATGAGATTCCAGCCCCAAAAGGTAAACCAGGCCAGTTTATCGCTCCAAATTCTAACACCACAGGTACGTTGTGCACTATAAAACGCGGTTGCCATTAACACACAACCACCGAAGGCAAAAATCACTGCATTGGTATGCAATGGCCTTAATCGTCCGAAACTCAACTCAGCGATATCAAAATTTAAGATCGGCCAGGCTAACTCTGACGCAATATAAACGCCAACCAGCGTCCCTACGACAAAGTAGATTACTGCCGCTACTGAAAACCATCGCACGACATCGAAATTGTACTTCTGACTTATATCCGTCGATTCCACGATTAAATACTCCTCTGTTTCAGAAGCCTTTCGGCAGCACATCCGGAGGGCTTCCAACAAAATTTACACCCGGTAAAAAACCAGCTAGTACAAGCAATATTTAAACCGTATGAATGATGGTATAACCGAGCGTTTTAATGATGTATACGCAATACACTTACAAAATTTTGCGCGTAATCTTACATGTTGTCAATTGTTATAAATACGTAGCGGATTAGTGATTGAATGAAGGAGAATATATGATATGGTTGTGGGTTTAACTTCTTTTGTTTATCTCGCAGTGCTTCTCTCAAGAATTGAGTTTTTACAACTCTCAATTCTGTCTATAGAATCAATAAACCAATAAACTAATAATGTGAGTGAATAAATGGCCTAATGAACTCAGCATTTTATCCTTCTTGTTCGATAAGTCCTATCGCTATATTTCGACAGCTTTCCAGTAGCTCATCAACCAGTTTGTTATCTGTAAGCACACGACCTACGGCAACACCTCCAATCATCATTGCTGCAAGTGCCATCATTTGATTTTCTGTTTTAGTGGTTGTTTTATTGATTGCACGTGCATTCATCATGTTGACAAAGCCTTTGAAAATTTTTGTATAAACTTCTCTGACTTGTTTTTCTTCATTGGCGACATCGGTGGCGAGAAAGGCCAAAGGGCAGGGTGGGCTTTTTTGTGAAATGTGGTTTTTGTTTAAATAGCCATTGATTAATGCCTGAATGAATTCTCGATCACATGCCAGTGTTTCATTAGCTTCGAATATTTTACTGTTTTGCGAAGCTTTTATGACAGCTTCTGCATAAAGTTCTTCTTTTGAACCGAAATGTGCATAAAAACCACCGCGTGTCAGTTGCGCATGCTCCATGATTTCATTAATGGAGACTTTATTAAATCCATATTTTGAAAATAATGCCACCGCGCTATCAAGTATGCGTTGTTTACTACGTTGTTTGTGATCTTTAGATAGTGGCATGTCTCAATCTCCGATTATTTAAATATGATGTTGATCATATATAAAATCTTTTTACAATGCCAGTATGTTTAAAGCGAAAAGGAATGTATATGCAACGGGTGGTAATCACTGGCATGGGTATTGTCTCCAGTATTGGTAATAATCAACAGGAAGTGACTGAATCCTTGAGAAGCGGTCGATCAGGTATACGTTTTCAACCGGAATATGCAGAACTGGGTTTTCGTTCTCAGGTAGCGGGTGATATCAATCTAAACCCTGCAGAAATGATTGATCGCAAATTATTTCGCTTCATGGGTGATAGTGCGGCGTTTAATTTTATTGCCATGCAGGAAGCCATTGCTGACGCAAATTTGAATGATCAACAGATTCGCAGTGATCGTACTGGCCTAATCATGGGTTCAGGTGGTGCTTCCTGTGCAAATATTGTTGAGGCAGCTGACATATTGCGTAGCAAAGGTGTGAAAAAAATTGGGCCTTATCGGGTAACACGCACCATGTCTAATACCAATTCCGCCTGTCTTTCCACTGCATTTAAAAATCGCGGTGTGAGTTACAGTATCAGTTCTGCCTGTTCAACCAGTGCCCATTGTATTGGTAATGCAGCAGAGTTGATTCAATGGGGTAAACAGGATGTGGTGTTTGCAGGTGGTGGTGAAGAAGTGCATTGGTCTTTATCCTGTTTATTTGATGCCATGGGCGCCATGTCCAGCAAGTATAATGAAACGCCTGAAATTGCTTCAAGACCATATGATGTGAATCGCGATGGTTTTGTGATTTCCGGTGGCGCTGGTGTATTGGTATTGGAATCATTGGAACATGCACAAGCGCGAGATGCGAATATTATCGCAGAACTGGTAGGCTATGGTGCAACCTCTGATGGTTACGATATGGTTCAACCGTCAGGTGAAGGCGCAGTACGTTGCATGCAACAAGCACTGGGTGATGGGAAATTAGATGTCGATTACATTAACACCCACGGCACCAGTACACCGGTGGGTGATAGCCGTGAAATGGAAGCGATCAAATCAGTTTTTGGTAATAATATTCCGCCCATTTCATCCAGTAAATCATTAACCGGTCATGCGCTTGGTGCAGCTGGTGTTAATGAAGCGATCTATAGTTTGTTAATGCTTAAACACCAATTTATTTCTGCCTCAGCTAATATTGTGACGATTGATCCATCCCTGGTCGATTATCCAATTATTCAGTCTTGTGTGCAAAACGCCCAACTGCAAACCGTGATGAGTAATAGTTTTGGATTTGGCGGTACCAATGCTAGTTTGTTGTTTAGGCGATATGATGGATGAGGAAACTTGTCATTCAATCATCAACAAACTTATCCTGCAACAGGGATTAAAATCTCGGTTTCTATATCCGCTTTTTCAACCTCGTTTGGATCATTTAAATAACACTCGATGGCTTCATTCTTTAAAGTTAAGCCTTGTGTTTTTGCCCAGGCATAGAGGGCTTTATATGTCGGGCCAACATCTTGATAAGGTCCTTTGTGAATTGTTGTGACATATTTCTGTTCAACGATGTCCTGCGACTGGAGGCTTGAATCGCCAGGAAGTTGTTTTGAGCTGGGTAGGCCAGCAAAAAAATGCCATTTCTTAAAGAACATGGCAATAAAATTTGCGAGTTTGCTTCTGTTTAATTCAACTTCCCAGTTCATGTCTTGATAGCGCGCGTAAGGCATTCCCGCACATTCTGCGCCCTGTGAAACCAGATAATCGTTGATGCGTTGAAAATCCCGGCCAAATGTTGTTGGCATTTTCCATACGGGAACATGCTCTTCTATTTCTATCACCGGGCCAATTGCTTTTTCCACAAGTTCAAATTTTTCAGTCATGTCTATAAGTCCGTTTTTGTTTGTTTTCCTGGATGAATTTATAACAGCTCGTATATAAATAGTATCAACATTAATCGGTCAATTCGGGGTATTTAGATATAAATCAGAAGTAAAGTGCCATGTAATGTTTGACTCTTGATGAAAAAGCAGTCAATTGGGTAAAAAACGCACAGCATGGCTTGTTTATATGTGCTTCAGCTTTATTGATCCCGTGTTAAAATACATCTCATTTTTTAATCACAAGACGTAAAACATGAGCCAACACAGCAACACTGATCCGGAAAAAGTCCAACCTGGTAATGGTGAAAACGCACCATTGGAAAAAGTTTTCGATAAAATCGTTTCGCCTTTCGAACAATTTATACACGATGAAACCAAAAGTGGATTGTTACTTATGGCCTGCGCCATTATCGCTTTGGTTATCGCCAATACTGCTTTATTGCACAGTTATGAGCATTTGCTGCATACCAAAGTAGGTTTTGCTTTTGGTAACTGGGAATTGGAAAAGACCTTACACCACTGGATTAACGATGGCTTGATGGCGTTGTTCTTTTTTGTTGTTGGTTTGGAAATTAAACGTGAAATATTAGTGGGGGAATTGTCAGATCCTCGTCAAGCCAGTTTGCCCATTATTGCAGCCATCGGCGGTATGGTGATGCCGGCGGTATTGTACGCTACGTTGAATACTGGCGAAGGCGGTGCAATGTCGGGTTGGGGTATTCCCATGGCGACAGATATCGCTTTTGCGGTGGGTGTGATGGTATTACTGGGCAGTCGTGTTCCAAGAACTTTGCTGACTTTTTTGGTTGCTTTAGCCATTGTTGATGATCTTGGTGCTGTGATGGTAATCGCTCTGTTTTACACAGAAAATATAGCGCTTGACGCGTTAACCATCGCCGGCATACTGCTGGGTGTATTAATCCTGTTTAATCGAGCGGGTATTCGTCATCCATTACCGTATTTTCTCGTCGGTATGTTAATGTGGCTGGCCATGTTGAAATCAGGTGTACACGCCACATTAGCCGGTGTTTTAACTGCCTTGACCATTCCGGCCCGTCCCAAATATGAGCCTGAAAAATTCAGTGATTTGGTTCGTAAACTCATGGATAAATTTGATGCCAGCCACCGCAAAGGTATAAGTATTATGCGCAATGATGAACAACGTTCCATTGTGCAAACGCTGGAAAATGGTGTGCATTTGGTGGAAACTCCATTACAACGTCTTGAACACAGCATGCACGTTTGGGTAGCATTTTTAATCATACCGATTTTTGCGCTTGCCAATGCTGGTATACCATTGGACTTCAGTAAAATTGGTGAGAGTCTGACGCATCCAGTTACCTTGGGCGTAATTGTTGGTTTGATTTTTGGTAAAATTTTGGGCATAGCGGGTTTTTCCTGGGTTGCCGTCAAATTGGGCTGGGCAAGTCTTCCAGAAGGCATCAATTTTAAACAGATTATTGGCGTCTCTATGCTCGGGGGGATTGGATTTACTATGTCCATCTTTATTGCCGAGCTTGCGTTTGTTGGTCAGGCGGAAACGTTATTAATGGCTAAAACCGGCATTTTATTCGCTTCTGTGGCCGCTGGTGTGCTGGGTTATTTGTGGTTGTTAAAGAGTGGTCAGAAAACCGCTTAACGGCCAAAGCTTAGGGACTAAGTAATGAATTGCAGGGACGCGTTATAGCCATTTTCAAAGCCCAATGAGTTGCACAACTTTAGTGACAATATTACACCGAAAGTGTGATTGGGCATTGTAGCTTTTTTAGTGCCACTAAAAATTAGTTGGCTTTATCTGTTATTCTTCACTAGTTTTGTATTGCGTAACACCTTTGTGCTATCACTATTCAAAATCAAAAGAATGTATAGCTAAATTTGATTTTTAATATATTTGTGCTGTTATTAACCTTATAGAAAGGAATCAATCGCCGTAAATTCCATGAATATCAGGTAAATTATTTCAAACATTTCCCATTCCAATTTATGTAGCTAATAGGGTGAAAAAGTTAAATCATCATGTTGATTTCAGCTAAAAATATAAATTTCGAATTTCGGGTTATATTTTGGTTAGAGTTGTTGATGTTGTTATTTAGCTTTGAGCTTAACGCAGCACCTGAAAAAACTACTGGCATTGAAACAGAGTTAAGTGATGTAAAAAACATCTATTTTAAAACAGTAAACCTGGATGCCAATTTAGCCATATTATTACACGCCATGGGTAAATCACCGCCACCCACACTGGGTGTGGTTGTGCTAGCAGCAGATAAACGACAGGTTTATTATGAAAGTCTTAGTTTATTTCGAAAAGTAAACCGATTGTCGTTTGAGCTGTTGCGCATAAAAAGACAAGAGCCCGAGCTATCCGGCGCGAATTTGGTGTGGTCTGATATCAACTACCTTATTGAACATGCAGAATCATTGATAGATGCAATATTTAAAAAATTTGATATTGCGAAAGCTAAACAAAGTCAGCTAGAACACAAGCAGAGTTTTAGCCCTCAATTATTGCTAGCGTCTTTGCTCAATACAAATCGGTTCATAAACCATGTTTTAGAGCGTCCATTTTCCCCAAGTGATGTTTATCAGGAACTGACTGTTGCGGTGGGGTATGCAGCAAATCTATTGTCTCGTCATCCAAACGTAAGCCGGATTCCTGATTCTCCTGAATTTGAGAAAAATAAAAAACCCGTTGATGTGTTTATGCGACTTTATTCAATTTTAGACGATATCGACGCAATCGCAAAAACCGAAAATCTACAGATGGTTAAATTAGATATTTCTCAAATAAAAACTGAGAATATTTTACCTGGGGATGTGTACGATATGGCTCAGCTTGTGGTTTCAGAATTGGTATTTTTGCACGATTACTATAACAGTCAGAGAATTATTCCTCCAAGATTTTATCCCGGTGCGAAATTTCCAGCGCATGTATACCAACGAGCGGGTTTGTTGCAAAAACAAATCGAAAGCTTAAGAAAGCAAATGAATTAGCGTCAAAACGGCCGAGGTAAAATACAATATGAGCATGCTTGATGAGGCCAGTGAGCATAGATGGAATTCAAACTCCTTGTATGGAAAACTACTGCGCTCCCATCTTATTGTTGCTTTGTTTTCTGTGGTGATTTTATGCCTGAGTTTAATTTCCACCTTTTATCTACAACAAAAAATTAATGTATTAACAAATCAACGTTTGCCTGCAACATTAGCATCTGAACAACTCATTTTAGGTGTAAATCGATCCATAGCTGCATTGCGTGGTTGGGCTGGTCTCGGTGATACCAAGCTGCACAATGAGTGGTTGCAAGCCTGGCGTGAAGATATCGCTCCGGCAAAAGAATCATTGTTAGCGCTTTTAAAAAGCGAAGATCCTTTAGTCAGGCAATTTCCTGTTCGATTGCAGGATTTATATGAATCTCAATGGTGGGTTGCTGACATTGCCAATTCGATGGGAAATCGCCCACTGCACATCATGCATGAAACTGAAATAAAACCGCTTTTAAAAAACATGAATGACTATTTACGCTACATAATCAGCACCGGTTATCAGTACAATTCAAATTCCAGAGACAATCAATTATTTCGGTCATTGATTGAGTTAAAAGAATCATTGGTATTTCTCGAGCATGGTTTAGTGCAATTCGAAGCGAATAGCGAAGAGTATTATACCTTGCAACTATACAATGAGCTCCGAACATTTAGCGATATTTTTAATAAAATTGTATTTTCAAATACCAAAGAGTTTTATGAAGAAATCGCTGTTTTTCAATTGTTAAAAAACGAATTTTTGATTTTTGAGGCACTGTGCCATCAATTGATTGAGATAAAAGAAACAAAAAGTAGAAACATTGCCGACAATTACATGAAGAGGCATTCGGTACCAGTTGCAGCAGAAATTAATCAATTGGTGAAAAAAATTTCTGTTACTGTTACCAAACGTTTACGAGAAAGTTTAGATACTTTGTTGACTTACTCAATGTATATTCAAATCTTTCTTATGTGTTTAATAATATTCACTGTTTTATCGGCAATTAGACTGGCGCATCTTCGTACGATGGAAATTGTACAGCCGGTTAAAACGTTGTTAAATGCTACAAAACACATTGCCCAGGGAAATCTTAAGGAAAATTTGCCTGTTGTAAGAAATGACGAAATTGGTGAGCTTACCCAATCATTTAATGACATGCGCAACGCACTTCTTATTAATCGCCAGGAAATAGAAATAACACATGCTAATTTGAGAATTCGTAGCCGAGCGCTAGACGAAGCGAATAGAGAATTGGAAGCCTATAGTGCAACTATCGCGCATGATTTACGTCAGCCATTGCGGGGAATAGATGGTTACAGTCATATATTGTTAAGCGATTATCAAAATACTTTGGATGAGCAGGGAAAAGACTATTTACAACGTTTGAGGTCAGGTGTGCAACGTTTGGGTGTGTTGATGGAAGAAATGTTGCGTCTATCTCGAATAACACGACAAGATATGGAATTTGTAAAAATTGATTTGGCCATAATGGCGGAAAATATTGTACAACGACTAATAAAAAAACATGAGTCACAAGCTATTACATTAGTTTGCGATAAACAACTTGAAGTAATTGGCGATGCCAAACTGATGCAAATTGTTTTACAGGAATTAATTGACAATGCGTGGTGTTTTACTCGTAACATACCTGACGCGAAGGTAACAATTGGTGAAAAACAAGATAATGGATCTATCGTATATTTTGTCAAAGACAATGGAGCAGGCTTCGATATTGAAAATGTGGAGCATCCATTCCGTGCGTTTCAACATGCACAAAATACCCAGAAAAAAAACACTGGTTCAGGTCTGGCTGCAGTAGCTCGTGTAATTCATCGTCATAATGGTCAGGTCTGGATGGAAAGTCAGCCTGGTCGAGGCACAACAGTTTATTTTACGCTTAATCCAGATCAGTAAATTCATTTACTTGCCTCTAAACAAAACTCAGCGAGCTTAGTTTTGTTTAGAGGCAGGTTTATTTAATATAGGCGTATTTAGTGTTACTTTTTTTCACTGGTAGTTTACGTGATTTAAGTTCTGATAGTTAAAATCATCTATCGAGATTTTTATTGTTCAAATATTGAATTCTACTTTAGCAGATAGCTTTATTTTCTCCTAGGGTAAAATAAAAACAGGTTTCCTTATTAGGTTCACTCTCGGCCCAGATCTTACCGCCATGACGGGTGATAACTCTTTGCACCGTGGCAAGGCCTACGCCATTACCACTAAAATCATTTTCGTGATGTAATCGTTGGAAAGGTTTGAATAATTTATCAGCATAAGCCATGTCAAAACCAACGCCGTTATCGCGAACAAAAAACACCGGCATATCATATTTTTCGTTTTGTAGTGAACCCAATTCGATTCGCGCATTTTGTGTTTTGCTCGTGTATTTCCAGGCATTACTCAATAAGTTTTGAATGAGAATTTTCAATAGCCTTTCATCACCCCAAATCTTCATATCTTGATCAATGGTGACTTGTTTATCTGTTTTTTCTTCTGAATCGCAAAGTATTTGCAATTCATTTTCGATTAATTGGCTGAGTTTGACATTGGAATAAATCATTTCAGTTTGTGCAACATTGGATAATGCAAGTATGTCAACAATCAGATCGTCAACCTTTGTTGATGCGCGAGTAATGCGCTGCAATAATTGTTGCGCTTCAACACTCAATTCGTCGTTATGTTCTTCTGCCAGTATATTGGTAAAAGATTTAATAGTACGTACCGGTGCTCTCAAGTCATGCGATACGGAATAACAAAAGGATTGTAATTCTTGATTAATAAACTCAAGTCTCTCAGTACGTTCGGCTACTTTCTTTTCTAGACTTTGGTTCAATTCTTTAAGGTCTTCAAGAATTTCTTTTCTCTCAATTTCCATGGCCAACCTGGCAGCAAATACACTGAGCACAGGAGAACTCCAGTCATCTGGGCGCATGGGTTTGGTATTCATTACCGAAATTAAGCCAATCACACCTTTATCTTTACTGATTATCGGCGCGCCAAAATAACTGTCGACATTCATATTTACCAGTAATTCATCGTCGGGGTAGAGCTTTGAAGCATCGGTGGGAATTAACTCCTTTTCAAAGCTGATTATATCGGCACAGGGTGTGCCCTTGAGGTCGTATTCAAAATTATTCGCATAATTATCTCCAGCCCACACGGCATGGGTTAGCACTCGATTGCCTGAAGGTTGGATCAAGCCAATAAAGGCAAACTTACATTGGTATAATTCGGCAAGTGTTTTTACACAGTATTTATAAAACGACTGACTATCGGTGACAGAAGTGGTAGTGGCCAGAGCACGCAAAACTTTTTCTACTTGCAGACGTGTACCTACTTCCGGATCATGAAAAATATTTAACTCAAATTCTTCAGTGGAATTGGTTTTCAGCGTTTGGTTGATGAGTTGATCAATTTGAGTGAGAGACTCTTTTAGATTGGTTAACCTGAGTTTTTGTGCGTTTGTTAGCTGTGAATTATCGTTAAGCAAGGCTTTGGTGGCAGGCAATGCTTGATGATTAATATTGTGTAATATTAATTCCAGTGATTTAAAAGCAGATTTTGCACTGACTGGCAATGATGTCTGGGAATCCTGATTGCCCTTTTCCATGCTTATATCCCTGAGTTATCTGAGTTAATTTATTACGCTACCACCAATAATAGTAGCGTATATCTTCATAATTTAAACAGTAATCAGGTTTTTTTCATTATTTACCAGTTAATGAATTTACCAATTTCTTTGATACGGGACTGCAGCTCATTGTTATTAGTTGCGCAAACGGTTACGTGACCAATTTTTCGTCCAGCGCGTGGTGTTTTGTCATAAAGATGCAGGTGAGCACCAGGAATTTTTAATATTTCATTCGTATCCGGTAAATCACCAACGATGTTAATCATGGCAACTGGACAATTTACCTGGGTATCACCCAACGGCAAACCACAAACCGCGCGAATATGATTTTCAAACTGACTGCAGGCAGCACCTTCAATGGTCCAGTGTCCGGTATTATGCACCCTGGGTGCGTATTCATTGGCAACCAGTTTGTCACCCGCATGGAACAGTTCAAGTACCAATACACCAACATAATCCAGTTCATTAATCAGTTTGTTGATCATGCTCTCTGCTTGTTGTTGTAAGGGATCGTTTTCCAGTACGGTGGATAAATATAAAATGCCGTTGCGATGTACATTCTCCACCAGTGGATAACAACGGGTTTCACCTCCTTTGTTACGAACAGCGATAATGGAAACTTCTCGGCTGAAATTGACAAAACCTTCATAGGTGGCAGGGACTTCACCAATACTTTTCCAGGCTTCAGCGAGCTGACTCTTCTCTCGAATGACCGCCTGACCTTTGCCGTCATAACCAAAACGGCGGGTTTTTAGTATGCCGGGATAACCCACTTCATCGACTGCTTGATGCAACTCATCCAGGCTGTTTACTGCCGAAAATGGTGCTGTTTCGATGCCGAGTTCATGTAAAGTATTTTTTTCAGTTAAACGATCCTGAGAAATTAACAAGGCTTTGACGGGTGGATAAACCTCAACCTGGTTGGCCAAAGACTGCAAGGGTGTGGCAGGTACATTTTCAAATTCAAAGCTGACAAAATCATTTTCTGCAGCCAGTTGCGCCAGGCCGGATTCATCATCAAATTCCTTGATGATATGTGTTCCCAGCGGTGCAGCACAGGAATCAGCAGTAGGATCAAGAAAATTGCATTTGATATTGAGTGGGTAGGCCGCCAGGGCCAGCATGCGAGCCAGCTGACCTGCGCCAAGAATTCCGAGCTTCATTAAACCGTCCTGGGATCGGGAGTTGCCAATACTGTTTGGGTTTGATTATTGCGAAACTCGTGTAGTGCTTTGCGATATTCTGGATATTTATTGCCGACAATGCTGGCTGATAATAATGCTGCGTTAACTGCACCAGCTCGACCAATGGCCAGAGTACCCACGGGAATTCCAGCAGGCATTTGAGCAATGGAAAGCAGGCTATCCATACCATTTAATGCTTTGGATTGCACTGGCACACCCAATACCGGCAAAGCTGTTTTAGCCGCCACCATACCGGGTAAATGGGCAGCACCACCGGCGCCAGCGATGATAACTTCCAATCCTCGTTTTTCTGCTTCATCGGCATATTCAAACAATAAATCGGGGGTGCGGTGTGCTGACACCACTTTGACTTCGTAAGGAACACCGAGGGAATCCAGTGTGTCGGCTGCGTTTTTCATGGTTTCCCAGTCGGATGTTGAACCCATGATAATGCCCACCAATGTTTGCATAAGAATACTCCTAAATGCGCAGTAACAACGAAATAAATGAATAAGGCCGTATTTTACGGAAAAGTGACATAACATTCATCTTTAAAAATAACTATGTGCCTATTTATTGCGCAAGTGTGGTTGTGTGATGCCATGTTGGTAGATGTTTTTACTGAATCAATCTATTCCTGCCTTGCATCACATCAGCTAAGCTAAGCAGATCAAGTTATTGCGTGTTATGCTTTGTTTTTTATACAGAATTAATACAGGCCTTTTTGCTAAGCTGACGATCAAGACAAAAAGTTAAATTCATCAATTAAAGAAAGAGACATGAAACTCACACATGCCAAAGAAAAGGATGCACTGATCGCACACCTGCTGGACATGCTTGAGAAGCGGTTACCCCAAGCAGACGCCGGTTGCGCCATTCGATTTGCCAAACAGTATTATGCCCATGTGCCCCCGGACGATTTATTGAGTCTTGGCTCTGAAGACCTGTATGGTGCATTGCTGAGTCATTGGCATTTGGCACATCAGCGAAAATCAGGTAAGCCATTGGTTCGTGTTTACAATCCCAACTTTGAGGAACATGGCTGGCAATCCACACATACCGCCATTGAAGTTGTGACTGATGATATTCCTTTTCTAGTTGACTCTATCAGCATGAGTTTAATTCAACTGGGGATCGGCATACATATAACTTTGCATCCAGTGGTGTGTGTAAAAAGAGATACTTCTGGTGGTTTGTCGGATATTGTTAACTCGCATAGTGCGGAAGATAATTGCAATCGAGAAGCATTTTTACGTTTTGAAGTGGATAGACATACCGACGCACAATCACTTTCCTTATTGAACAAAAAGATTGTCAACATCTTGCGTGATGTGCGTATGGTTGTGGATGACTGGAAACCCATGCAACAAAAGATGGGTGAAATTATTGAATTATTGCTTAAGCAAAAACTACCGCTGGATCAGGATGAAAAAAAAGAAGATATCGCTTTTTTACGTTGGGTCGAGCGCAGGCATTTTACCTTTATCGGTTTTCGGGCCTACGATTTACTAATAGAAAACGGTGAAGATGTCTTACGTATGATTCCAGACTCAGGTTTGGGTATTTTTCGAGGTACGCCAGCAGATCATATTTCACAAAGTTTTGCGCAACTTTCCACTGAAAATCGCCAGCATGTGCGAACAACAAGTTTGTTAATCATAACCAAATCGACAGCGCAATCGCCGGTGCATCGCCCGGTGCACATGGATTATCTCGGCATTAAACGCTTTAACGATGCAGGGAAGGTTATCGGTGAGTGGCGGTTTCTGGGATTATACAGTTCTGTTGCTTACAGTTCTTCACCAGCAGATATTCCCATCTTGCGGCGTAAAGAAGCCTGGGTGCTGGCGCAAATGAAACTGGCGCCCGATAGCCATGCGGGCAAAGCTCTGCAACATATTTTGCGTACATTCCCGCGAGACGAAATGTTTCAAGCCACTGAGCAGGAACTGCTACAACTTACAACCAGCATACTGCAGACCCATGATCGTAACAAACCCAGAGTATTTTTGCGTCATGATCCGTTTGGGCGGTTTATCAGTGCCTTTGTATTTGTTCCACGAGATCGTTACAACACGGATTTGCGATTGCGTATTCAAAAAATTCTTATTACCGCGTTTGACGGTCAAAGTATGGAATTTGATGTGCAGTTCGCAGTTGGTGTACTTGCGCGAGTGCTTTTTATCATTCGAACCAATCCGGATCATACGCCAGAGTTCGACGTGAGTGAGTTAGAGCAAGCTATTGCTAAAGCCATGTTATCCTGGCAAGACGAATTGCAATTGGCATTACTTGAGCACCACGGTGAAGGTACTGGTCTACAGTTAATGCATAAATATTCAAAAGCATTTCCACCGGCATATCGTGACGATTTTATTCCCCGCACAGCAGTTTTTGATATCGATCATCTTGAAGAGCTTTCAGAGATAACAACACTGAATACGCAATTGTATCGCCCAGTAGAAGAAAGTGGTGACATGCTACGTTTTAAAGTTTATGGGATTAATAGTCCCATGCCTTTATCCGATGTGTTGCCAATATTAGAGCGTATGGGTTTACGTGTATTAAGTGCGCGTCCTTATGAAATTGATTTGCCGGGTAGAGAGCAGCGTTGGATTTTAGATTTCGATATGACCACCAGTCAGGGTATTGAGATTGAAGTCTTACAAGTTAAAAAAATCTTTCAGGAAGCCTTTATTCGTGTTTGCGCTGGTGATACAGAAAATGATGGTTTTAATCGTCTGGTATTAGCTGCTGCTCTGGATTGGCGACGGGTTATGTTACTGCGGGGTATTTGTAAATATTTATTGCAAACACATATTCCATTTAGTCAGGTGTACATGGAATCTGCTTTAGCCAGAAACGCACAAATTACAGATTATCTAACACAGTTGTTCATGGTGCGGTTTGACCCCAAGCATAAAAATGACGCCTTAGAAGTTTCAGAAAAACTCACTACCAGAATTGAACAAGCCTTGGATGGCGTAAGCAATCTCGATGAAGATCGTATTTTGCGCCGTTACCTGGCAATAATTCAAGCGATGTTGCGTTCCAATTATTTCCAACATGGCGAAGACAAGTCCTATAAAGGCTATTTTTCATTTAAATTAGATTCATCGAAAGTACCAGGCTTGCCTTTACCACGCCCAATGTATGAAATTTTTGTTTATGCCCCCTGGGTAGAAGGCATTCACTTACGCGGTGGTAAAGTAGCGCGGGGTGGATTGCGCTGGTCTGATAGAAGAGAGGATTTTCGTACGGAAATTCTTGGCCTGATGAAAGCGCAAATGGTTAAGAACTCCGTTATTGTGCCTGTTGGCGCTAAGGGTGGTTTTGTACTCAAACGAAAAGGTGAATTTGATAATTATGAGACACTGAAAAATGAAGTGATGCATTGTTATCGCACTTTTATTTGTGGCTTACTTGACCTCACCGATAATTTGCAAAATGGCGAAGTCATTTCGCCAAATGAAATGCTTCGTTATGATGACGATGATGCTTATCTGGTTGTGGCGGCCGACAAAGGAACGGCAAGTTTTTCAGACATCGCGAATGAAATATCTACCAGTTATAACTTTTGGTTAGACGATGGTTTTGCCTCTGGTGGTTCATCCGGATACGACCACAAAAAAATGGGTATTACCGCTCGTGGTGCGTGGGAATCAGTGAAACGTCATTTTCGTGAACTCGGTATTAATTGCCAGCAACAGTCTTTCACCGTCGTCGGTATTGGCAGTATGTCCGGTGATGTATTTGGTAATGGCATGTTATTGTCACGACATATCAAGCTGGTTGCCGCATTTAATCACAAACAGATTTTTGTTGATCCAAACCCTGATCCTGAACGTTCTTATCAGGAACGTGAAAGATTATTCAAGGGGGCAAATGATGGTTGGGGTGATTACGATAAAAAATTAATTTCTACAGGTGGTGATATTTATTCGCGCAATGCCAAATCGGTACGTTTAAGTGAAGAAGCAAAACAAGTCTTAGGTATTGAAGCAGATGTAATGACTCCGGCTGAGTTGATTCAATGTTTGTTAAGAGCACCCGTGGATTTGTTATGGAATGGTGGAATCGGCACTTATGTAAAATCAAGTCTTGAAAATCATGAAGATGTGGGCGATCGATTTAATATTGCCCTGCGTGTGGATGCACGCGAATTACGCTGTAAGGTTGTCGGGGAGGGTGGCAACCTGGGTTTTACCCAGTTGGCTCGTGTTGAATATGCACGTAATGGTGGATTGATTAATACCGATTTTATAGATAATTCAGGTGGTGTTGATTGTTCTGATCACGAAGTGAATATTAAAATTTTACTTAATCAAGTGATGCGTGCAGGTGATATGACACTCAAACAACGCAATCAATTACTGATGAATATGACGGATGATGTGGCGGAACTCGTGCTTCGCCACAATTATTTGCAAACTCAGGCATTGAGTATTGATGCCATTCAAACCCGATCTATGCTCAGCGAACATATCCATTTAATTCAGGATTTGGAAAAGGAAGGACGACTAAAACGCCACCTGGAATCTTTACCGGATGATGCAGCGTTAGCTGAACGAGAACAGTCGGGTGAAGGACTTACTCGTCCAGAAATTGCAGTTTTGTTGACACTGAGCAAAATAAAATTGTTTGAAGAGTTATGTGATTCCAGCATCAGCGAGGACAAGTCTTTAGCATCTGAACTGGTGGAGTATTTTCCCAGTGCAATGCGTGAAGGCTTTTCAGTGTTTATGCAAGCACATCCACTGCGCCGAGAGATTATTGCAACGCAGATTAGCAATAGCATGGTAAATCGAATGGGCAGTGCGTTTGTATTAAGAATCAAGGATGAAACCGGACACGGTGTTAAAGATATCGCCTGTGCTTATACCACCGCACGAGAATTATTTCATGCACGTGAAATTTGGAATGCAATTGAAGCAGAAGATAATCAGATTCCAGTTGAAGTTCAAAATACCATGCTCATTGAAATTCGATATTTACTGGATAGAGTAACGGTTTGGTTGTTACGCAATCATCGATCTCCCATCGATACAGAATCCACAATTGAAAAACTCTCTGATAATGTAACAGCGACAATAAACCGTATACCGAAGGTGTTACAAAACGAATCGCGGGTTCGTTATAATAAAAAGTTGCGGCAGTATACACACGTTTCGGCACCTAAAACATTAGCGCAGCAGGTTGCAATTCTCGATGCAGTTTATCCCGCATTGGATTTAGCCGAAATTCAACTGGAACTGAATATGAGCATTAACGACGTGACCGATGCTTATTTTAAATTGGGTTTCGCGCTGGACCTTTTTTGGTTGCATGATCGGATACATGAATTATCCCGAAGCAACTATTGGCAGCGTAAAGCGCGTAAAGCTTTGCGATATGATTTGTATGTTGAATTACGTAATCTAACGAAAAATCTTTTGCAGCAAACCAAACATTTGCGCAGCACTAAAGCACGGCTCAACCACTGGCTGGAGGAAAACGCAGTTTCAGTTGAACACTGGCATGGTTTACTTGCTGATATTCGGTCAAGTAGTGCACACGATCTTGCCATGTTATCGGTGGCAATGCGTGAAATACGCAGTTTCGGCCGCTTTGGTGTAAAAGAAAAATATGAAGGATAAAAGCCGTGGTAGTGAAATAAAAAGAATTGGCCCGCTCGAGTGGATTCGAACCACCGACCTGCCCCTTAGGAGGGGGCTGCTCTATCCAGCTGAGCTACGAGCGGATGAGCGCTATTGTAACGAATTACAATTTTAAGTTTAAGTCTTTATTTTATTTGAAAAGGAAAACTGGGGCGGAGTAAAGTAATTTATTGTGTAAAATATGAACACTGCATGCACATAATTGTAAAAGTTAAAGCTTTATTTAGTTATTGGAATCCGCTATCCAGTGTTTGTTTTTTAACATGTTTTCCAATGCTTCAGGTGGTTGTGGTTTGGAAATGAAATAGCCTTGAATTATATCGCAGCCCAATTCTGATAATTGTGTGGTGACATCCATTGTCTCTACACCTTCGGCGACGACCTTGAGCCCCATCGTATGTGCCATTTGTACAATGGATTGAACAATGGCTTTATCGTCCTTATCAGATGACATGTCCATGACAAAAGAGCGATCGATTTTCAATTCGTGTACTGGAAGTTTTTTTAGGTTGCTGAGTGACGAGTAACCTGTTCCAAAGTCGTCTATGGATAATGATATACCCATGGATTCGATTTGTTTGAGAACCAACATGACACTTTCCGGGTTGCTCATGATTGTGCTTTCTGTAATTTCCAAAACCAGCTGGTTTTTCTTTACCTGCCATTTGTTCATCAGAGATGTTAGCAATTTTGGTGTTTGAACATCCTGGATGTTGTACATGGATAAATTCACGGAAACGCTAATATCAATACCTTTTTTTTCCCATGCTGCGCATTGTTGCAATGCTTTGTTTAAAACCAGCGCGGCCAGCGGTTTGATTAAGCCAGTTTGTTCAGCCAGAGGAATAAAGCTATCCGGTGGTATAAAACCGCGTGTTTTGTGAATCCACCGAACTAGTGCTTCAACGCCAATAATCTCATGGGTGATTAAGTCAACCTTGGGTTGATAATGTAGTTCCAGCTCGTTGTTATTTATTGCGTCTCGCAATTCCCCCATAATGCTAAGATTATCGGGATTATTTTGGTCGACACTTTCAGAATAAATACAATATCCTTGACGATTGTGCTTAGCTGCATACATCGCCACATCTGCGGCTTTCATGAGAGTTGTTACATCAAAACCGTGTTGAGGATAGGCTGATATACCGATGCTGGATGAGATTGAGAATGCCATGTCCTGAATGTGAAAAGCAGGTTCAAGTGTTTTCAATAATTTATTGGCAACAATAACTGCCTGGTCTGCATTGGTGTTAACCAGTATTAACGCAAATTCATCACCACCTAAGCGACCTACAGTGTCTCGATCACGTATTTCATCCCTGATTCGATTACTGACTTCAATCAGCAAGTTGTCCCCACACTCATGCCCCAGTGCATCATTCACTTCTTTAAAACGATCCAGATCCATGGTTAAGATAGAAAATGTTTGTTTATCACGTTTTGCATTGGCAATGGTCTGTTTAATCCGATCCTGAATTAATACCCTGTTGGGTAATCCTGTCAGGCTGTCATGTAAGGCAATGTATTCAAGATTGCTGTTTAAGGATTCCAGCTCCATTGTTCGTTCTTGAACACGGGATTCTAATTTTTTATTAAAATCTGTCAGCTGCAATAATGCTTGATCTTTTTCCTGGTTACTGCGACTGAGTTTGTGCATCATCTGGTTAAATGAAATGGTGAGCTGGCCTAATTCATCTTCAGAGTACATTTTAACTTCTTCATCCAGGTTTCCATCGGCAATGCGTTTTGCGCCTTGCATTAGCTGAATGATCGGTCTGAGAGTATTTATCCGAAATACAATATAAATAAATGTACAGAGAGTCATGATGATAAATAGACTGATTAGCAATTGTCGCATCAGAATATAAAATGATTGGTCGTCGATATGTTTTGTGCTGATGCCCAAACGGATAACAGCAGCAGTGACGCTATCAATGACGACAGGAAACTTTTCTTCAAAAACCTGTTCATTTTTTATGACTTGTTGCAGTAGCTGTTGTATTTCAATCTTGGGGGAATTGTTTAGGGCTTTTGAAATAAAACTATTCTCTTTATCAATGTGAGAAGTCATTGGTTCACCGTCCGGGGCCAACATCACTGCATAAACAATTTCTTCGTCAATGGTGAGATTTTCCATGAAGATATTTAAAGCCACGAAATCATAGCTCAGTATGGCATTGGGACTAATGTTTACCGCAAATTTCCCTAAAGTATTTATACGGTTTTTTAAATTTTCCAAGGCATGAGATTTATCGTCCATGTAGTTATAAGCGGAATAATTGCCCAAAGTGATGGCAAGAATTAGCGTGGTCAGCAAAATAAACTTACCACCTAAGCTACTGGGAATAAAAAACATTCGATTTGAGGACACTTTTTTCTCAGGCATAGTGTTAAAAATCGATAAATTGCCAAGCCGTAGCTAAAGAAATAAATAATTTTTGTGTTGAAGAGTGATAAATTGTCAAAATTTCCATAACTTACAAGACGTTTTTAATTGATTCGAAAAAAAGTGTTTTATGGTCATTACTTTATCGACTTTATTTGTAATCCATTTAGGCTTAAAGAGCTTTATTATAAGAATCTACTCAATGAATTCCGGTGCCTATCTGGTTTTCCATTGTTCTGAATTATTTAAAAAAAGCTGAATTGGTTTTGTGGAAATGTTGCAATAATCGCTGTGTTTATCAAGGCTCCATGCTTGCCGATCATTCAGTTTTGGTTCACTTGATTACCGCATATTTAGCATGTGTTTGGCCGGTTAATCATGTTAGCTGAACTTAACTTAACAATACGGAAAACTTAAATCTTCCTCAGTATTTAAACGCTGGATAATTTGAAATATGTCTGAAAACTGTCATAAGCACGTGGAAAAAAAGAAGAAGATATTAAGCGATTAAAAATAACAATCCATATTCAGTCTTTTCAAATTAAATTCAGATTTCTGTGTTTTAGTGAAGGTTTAACTCAAGCTCATAAATACATATAATAAGGCAAATCCGGGATATCTATGTTTTTATTCAGAATTTTTTGCATTTCTATGCTGAGCATCCTATTTCCCTCTACAGCATTTTCGCATCAAGTATCTCCAGTTGAGCTTGAGAAAACGGGTAAGATCTTACCACTGCAAAAAATCATTCAAATCGCAAAAACTCAATACCCCGGTAGGGTGCTGGCGGCTGAGTTCGTACAAAAAAAATCAGATTATGTCTATGAATTAGAAATACTTGATGCAAAAGGGGTTGTGTGGGAGGTAAAATTCAACGCAGCTAGTGGGGTGTTCATCCAAAAAGATAACAAGGAGAATTGAGCATGCGTGTGTTATTGATAGAAGATGACAATGCATTGAGCCAACCATTAAAAAAAGAGCTGAAGTCCGCCGGATTCGCGGTGGATATTGCTGATAATGGCATTGATGGTGAATTTATGGGGGATGAGGAGCCATATGATGCAGTGGTACTTGATTTAGGATTACCTGATCGACCAGGTTTGGACGTATTGCAAAACTGGCGGGAAAAGGAAAATAAGGTACCAGTGATTATTTTGACTGGCCGTGATGCCTGGAATGAAAAAGTGAAAGGTTTTCAGGTAGGGGCCGACGATTATCTTACTAAGCCGTTTCATGTGCCTGAGCTTGTGGCGCGTTTGAATGCGATTATCCGTCGACGTAGTGGCGAAGCAACTTCGACGCATAAATTGGCGGGTTTGATACTTGATGAAGATCATCAAACTGTAACCGATAAGGAAGGCACAATTTTTTCTCTCACAGGTACAGAATTTCGTTTATTGCGTTATTTTATGTTGAATCCGGGAAAAATTTTGTCTAAAACCCGTTTAACAGAACACGTTTACGATTATGATTCCGAAAAAGACAGTAATGTCATTGAGGTTTATGTTAAACGTTTGCGGCAAAAGCTGGGGCAGGAGATGATTCAGACACGTCGTGGTCAAGGGTACGTTTTCGAGGCAAAATAATTAATGGATTCCATACAGGCCCGGCTAGCCGTTTGGCTCGGGTCTTTTTTAGTATTCGTCTTTATCCTGCAGTGGGTGATTGTAAATTTTACGATTCACCATTTGACTGATGAAGTATTTCAAACTCGATTGCAACAGGACGCCGATAGTTTATTGGCAGCCCTGATTGTGGTTGATACTGGAAATATATCCTTGCCTTTTGTCAGTGTCTCGGATGTTTATCATCGTCCTTTCTCAGGGCATTATTATCGAATTGATAGTTCCATGACGACATTGCGATCTCGCTCTTTATGGGATTCCGATTTGCCCACAATCAAACTGGAATTGGGTGAGTCAGTCATGTTACGCATTACTGGCCCACTTTCTCAGCCACTCTTAATCTACGCAACCAAGATTAAAAAGCACAATAAATTCGTTAGTATTTATGTTGCACATGACATTACCGACTTTGAAGAAGATGTGACTGAATTTCAATTCAGTTATATTACTTTATCGTTAATCGCATTGATAATATTGTTAGGGTTGCAGACAATTGCAATTCGGCGAGGTTTGAGACAAATAAAGGTGGCAAAGCAGCAGTTGATTGCTATGCAGCGGGGTGATATCACCGTGTTGGATGAAGACGCTCCAACAGAAATCAAGCCTTTGGTGCAGGAAATTAACAGGCTGGTTAATTTGCTCAGCCAGCGAATTCAACGTTCCCGAAATGCCATGGGGAATCTGGCTCATGCGTTGAAAGCTCCTTTAACGGTGTTAACCGGTACCGCCAACAGCGAAGAAATTAGAAAACATAAAGCGATGAATAAAAACATGCTGCAACAAGTGGATTTTATGCGGCAGTTAATCGAACGGGAGCTGAAACGCGCACGACTTTCTGGTGTTTCTGAGCCGGGTAAACATTTCAACGTCAGTGAAGATGTGCTGCCATTGATTGAAATGCTGGAAACCATTTATCGCAGTAAAGATCTCGCCATGGACGTTAATATTCCTCAGAATATTACCTGTCCGCTTGATCGAGATGATATGGTCGAGCTGTTTGGTAATTTACTGGATAATGCCTGTAAGTATACCCATAAGATGGTGCGGGTTAGTGTGCAAGTCAGCGACTCTCTGGATTTTTTAGTTGAAGATGATGGCCCTGGCGTACCCAAAGAGAATATTAAAGAATTGCTAAAACGGGGCGTGCGTATTGATGAATCGAAAATTGGTCATGGCTTGGGTTTGGCGATCATCAAAGATACAGTTGTGCATTATAACGGATCAATTGAGATGGGACGCTCAAGGGATTTGGGCGGTTTTGCTATCCGGGTGGTGTTACCGTTAGCTGCATGCCCCATATAATGCAGGCAAGTAACGCTACTATACTAGCTCTATAAGCTTTTTAATTCACTTTTTTATACAAATTTAGGGTGGTTAAAAGACTTACTTTTGTTCAGGCTCATCAAGCGGAATATGTTTTACCAGATTGGGTGCGTGTTCATTCCACAAATTCACAATTTTGCAGAATAATTTGGCAGTTTGTTCGGCATCGTAAATGGCTGAATGCGCATCGTTATGACTCCATTCCAGGCCTGATGCTTTTGCTGCACGTGCCAAAACGGTTTGACCAAATGCAAGGCCACCCAAACTGACGGTGTCAAATGTACTAAAGGGGTGAAAAGGATTACGTTTGATACTGCAACGTTCTACCGCCGCATTGATGAAACCTAAATCGAAAAACGCATTATGTCCAACCAAAATTGCACGCTTGCACTGCGCTTCTTTTATTGCCTGGCGAATGGGTTTAAACACATGCTGTAAGGCGTCTGTTTCAGCTTTTGCATCACGAAAAGGGTGGTGCGGATCAATGCCATTAAAACTGAGTGCTTCCGGTTCAAGATTAGCACCTGGAAAGGGCTCCACATTAGCGTGAATGGTTTTACCCAGGGTTAAATTGCCTTCTTTATCCATTGTGATTAGTACTGCAGCAATTTCCAGTAGGGCGTCACGTTTGGCGTCAAATCCAGCAGTTTCAACATCAACAACTATGGGTAAAAAGCCGCGAAAACGGGTGGACATTGTTAAATGTGGAGAAGTTTTACTCATATAGTATAGGTTATTGTGCCAATGCGACGTCTGTTTTCAGTTTCCAGGTGAGATTTTTTTCGGCCATGAAGGGTACCACATTCTCATCATGAAAACTAAAACCGGCTGGCACAGACCAATCAGATTTTTCCAGTGTGATTTTTGAACTGTTTATGGGTAGACCATAAAACCGTGGGCCATTAAATGAAGCAAAAGCCTCTAATTTATCCAAGGCATTAACAGATTCAAACGCTTCTGCGTAAAATTCAATTGCTGCGTGTGAGGTATAGATACCAGCGCAACCACAACTCGTTTCTTTTTTGCTAATTAAATGTGGTGCGCTATCTGTACCAAGAAAAAAACTGCTATCACCACTGGTGGCGGCAGCTAATAGCGCCTGACGATGGGTTTCCCGTTTTAAAATGGGCAAACAATAATGATGAGGCTGAATACCACCTTGAAAAATGGCATTGCGATTTAATAACAAATGATGCGCTGTTAAAGTGCCGGCAACATTATCACCTTCTGCGGCAACAAATTCCACGCCATCTTTGGTGGTAATGTGCTCCAACACAACTTTGAGTTTCGGAAAGTCTTTTAACAGTGGTTGCAGAATTTGTTCAATAAAAACAGCTTCACGGTCAAACACATCCACATCTGCTTTGGTCACTTCGCCATGGATTAATAAAGGAAAACCGGTTTCTTCCATGGCTGCTATGGCCGCTGCCGCATTTTTAATATCGGTTACGCCCGCGTCTGAATTTGTTGTCGCGCCAGCGGGATAAAGTTTTACGGCATGAACATAAGGGGAGTTGGCAGCTTTTTTAATTTCTTCTGCTGACGTATTGTCAGTTAAATATAAAGTCATCAGCGGATCAAACGTGCTGGTGTCAGGCAGTAAATTCAGAATTCTTTGACGGTATGCCAGTGCCTGATCAACTGTGGTCACCGGTGGTACAAGGTTGGGCATTACAATGGCTCGCCGGAATTGTCTTGCTGTGTGGGAAACGATGCTGCTGGTTCCAATACCGTCGCGTAAATGAACATGCCAGTCATCTGGCTGAGTGATGATGAGTTTTTGCACAGTGCTTAAATACCGCTAAATAAATGACTCAAAAGATGCACATGATATCACATTTATATTTGGTAATCCGCTCAAGCGTTTGAAACAGAAAACAAATTGAGCAGGATTTTGGTTAAAAACAAGCCTGATTGATTTAATTTTCTATGCGAAACATTCCTTTATTCTTGTAAATAAAAGCGGTAAATCCCGTGGTTTGTTTGTTTTTTGAGCGGATCTTCGCCGAAATACTGCTTAATTAATGGAAATAATAGGTTTTATTGGTCATTCGTATTAGAATTCGCTGATAAAATTTTATGGGTAGACAAGTGATAGTTTTCTAGACTGGTGATAAACGCCTGTCAGAATCATTATTTCCCTGTTGATAGTATCAAGTGTACGGCCATAAACGAGATTTTTTATCAAGATCGAGACGCACCGGTTTCGAAAAGCGGAACATATACTAATACGTGAGTATTTGAGAAAACGGCACAACGTAGATATTGGTAAAGAGACTGTTTATGGATGTACACTAACTTAAGTGTCGGAAAAAAGAATAAAAACTCCTAAGGGTCATATTGGCACTGTCTATTGACCTTTGTCGATGAAACTTTCATGATACACCCACAAAGTAATATCCCTTACAAAATAAATGGTTAAAGAAAGAGAGGTTGGATTAATGTCCCAACAAGCAAACTTGCCTGATATTGATGCGATTGAAACCCAGGAATGGATTGATGCGCTTGAATCAGTGATTGAAAATGAGGGTGTTGAACGCGCGCATTTTCTGCTTGAACAAATGATCGATAAAGCACGCCGGTCTGGCGCGAACTTACCTTATTCGGCAAATACTGCTTATGTGAACACGATTCCACCCCATCTGGAAGCTCATATGCCGGGTGATCAAAACCTGGAAGACAGAATCCGAACTTATATCCGCTGGAATGCCATGGCGATGGTTGTAAAAGCCAATCGCATCAGTTCTGAGCTTGGCGGTCATATAGCCACTTTCGCTTCTGCAGCCACTTTATATGATATCGGCTATAATCATTTCTGGCGTGCAGCTAGTCACGAACACGGCGGTGATTTAGTTTTTTCTCAGGGTCATGCGTCACCTGGTACATATGCTCGAGCATTCCTGGAAGGGCGATTGACCGAAGAGCAGCTGGACCATTTCCGCCAGGAAGTGGATGGCAAAGGTTTGTCCTCATACCCACACCCTTGGTTGATGCCTGATTTCTGGCAATTCCCCACAGTATCCATGGGTCTAGGTCCCATAATGTCTATTTACCAGGCGCGTTTCATGAAATATTTGCAGGACCGTGGTCTTGCCGATACAAAAGGCCGGAAAGTCTGGTCATTTGTTGGTGACGGTGAAACAGATGAACCGGAAACCCTGGGTGCAATTTCTTTAGCAGGTCGCGAAAAACTGGATAATCTGGTTTGGGTAGTTAACTGTAACCTGCAACGACTCGATGGCCCTGTACGAGGTAATGGCAAAATTGTTCAGGAGCTGGAAGCCAGCTTCCGCGGCGCGGGCTGGAATGTGGTTAAAGTACTTTGGGGTAGCTATTGGGATCCATTGTTAGCCAAAGATAAAGACGGCTTGCTGCAACAACGTATGATGGAAGTGGTTGACGGCGACTTACAGAATTATAAATCCAAAGACGGTGCCTATATTCGCGAACATTTCTTTGGTAAGTATCCTGAACTAAAAGCTATGGTTGCCAAAATGTCTGATGATGATATCTGGCGATTAAATCGTGGTGGTCACGATCCACATAAAGTTTATGCCGCGTATCATGCTGCTGTAAATCACACCGGACAGCCAACAGTAATCCTAGCGCAAACAGTTAAAGGTTACGGCATGGGTTCGGCAGGTGAAGGCCAAATGCGCACCCATTCACAGAAGAAATTACAAGGTGACGAGATGATTGCTTTCCGCGATCGTTTCAATATCCCATTAAGTGAAGAAGATGCAGCAGAAGGCAAGTATTATCGACCTGAGCAAGATAGCGAAGAATTGAAATACATGCATGCGCGTCGCCAGGAGCTGGGCGGTTATCTACCTTCACGTAGCAATTTAGCCGCGCCTTTGGAAATCCCTGAGTTATCTGCATTTGAGCCGATTTTGAAAGGCAGTGGTGACAGGGAAATGTCTACCACCATGGCTTATGTGCGTATGTTAACCATTCTTTGCCGTGATAAGAAAATGGGTAAATACGTCGTACCCATCGTACCTGATGAAGCACGCACTTTTGGTATGGAGGGCATGTTCCGCCAACTGGGTATTTATTCCTCTGTGGGACAGTTGTATACCCCGCAGGATAAAGATGAAATCATGTATTACAAAGAAGATAAGAGCGGCCAGATCCTGGAAGAGGGTATCAATGAAGCCGGTTCCATGTCTTCCTGGATTGCTGCAGCGACAGCCTACAGCGCACACGGGGTAAATACAGTACCATTTTATATTTATTACTCCATGTTTGGTTTTCAACGTATCGGCGATTTAGCCTGGGCTGCTGGCGATATGCAGGCACGTGGTTTCCTCATCGGTGGTACCGCCGGTCGAACCACTTTGGCTGGTGAAGGTTTACAACATCAGGATGGCCACAGTCTGATTATGTCCGGTACTATTCCTAACTGTGTCAGTTATGATCCGACGTTCAATTATGAAATGGCTGTGATTGTTCACGATGGCTTGCGTCGCATGTATGTGGATCAGGAAAATGTGTTCTATTACATCACGGCCATGAATGAAAACTACACACACCCAGCCATGCCCAAAGGTAGTGAAGAAGGCATTGTTAAGGGATTGTATTTGTTTAAAGCTGGCGGCAAGAAAAAGAAAAAAGTTCAACTCATGGGCTCAGGAACAATTCTACGCGAAGTAATTGCTGCAGCAGAATTACTGGCACAGGATTGGGGTGTGGATGCTGACATCTGGAGTGCCACAAGCTTCAATGAATTGACACGAGAAGCGCAAGCGGTTGATCGCTGGAATCGTTTACATCCAGCGGAAGAAGCTAAAGTGAGTTATGTTGAAAAGACTTTAAGCGGTCAAAGTGGTCCATTCATTGCGGCAACCGATTATATTCGAAACTATGCTGATCAGATTCGCAAATGGGTACCCGGTCGATATGAAGTGCTGGGAACAGACGGCTTTGGTCGCAGTGATACCCGTAGTCAATTGCGTAAACATTTCGAAGTTAATAAGTACCATGTCACCGTGGCGGCACTTAAAGCGCTTGTTGATGAAGGCAAACTGCCGGCAGAAAAAGTTACCGAAGCCATTGCGAAATATGGTATTGATCCTGAAAAACCAAACCCACTTTATGCTTGATGTGTGGGAGAGAAAAACCAAATGAAAGAAATTAAAGTACCTGATATTGGTGATTTTGCAGAGGTCGAAGTGATTGAAGTACTGGTCGCCGTGGGTGATCAAGTACAGGCGGAAGACTCGTTAATTTCTGTGGAGTCTGATAAAGCTGCCATGGAAATACCTGCACCTGAAGCAGGTGTGATTAAAGAGTTAAAAATCAATGTTGGTGACAAGGTGTCGGAAGGCAGCTTGATTATGATGTTAGAAGCAGGTGGCGGTAGTGCGCCAGCAACAGAGGCTGCTCAGGTAGCCGCTCCCGTTGTTGAAAGTAAGCCTGAGTCCAAACCAGCTGCTACAGCAAAGGCCCCAGCACCAGCGGCAAAAACATCGCCTACAGCAAAAATTGACGAAACCAGTTTTTCCAAAGCTTATGCCAGCCCATCGGTGCGAAGATTTGCTCGTGAGTTGGGTGTAGATTTAGGCCAAGTTGAAGGTAGTGGTCGTAAAAAACGCATCACTCACGAAGATGTTAAAGGTTTTGTGAAACGTGTTGTTACACAGGGCGCAGGTGGTGGGCTTGGTGTTGCACCCATGCCGGAAATTGATTTCAGCCAATGGGGTGATGTCGAAGTTAAAGAACTGACCAAAATCAACAAACTCACTGGTCAATTTTTACATCGCAACTGGGTGACAATTCCACATGTAACGCAATTCGATGAAGCAGATATAACCGATCTGGAATCTTTCCGAAAATCCATGGTGGCAGAATATAAAGATCGCGGTGTAAAAATCACGATGTTAGTATTTTTAATGAAAGCTGTGGTTTCTGCCATGAAAGAATTTCCACGCTTTAACAGTTCACTAGACAATACCGGCGAAAACCTGGTTTATAAAAAATATTTCAATGTTGGTATTGCCGTTGATACGCCTGATGGTCTTGTGGTACCAGTGGTGCGTGATGTGGATCGCAAAACCTTGGTTGACCTGGCTGCTGAACTGGGTGAAATCAGTATTAAAGCACGTGATAAAAAACTCAAACCATCTGATATGCAGGGTGGTTGCATTACCATATCCAGCCTTGGCGGTATTGGTGGAACTAAGTTTACGCCAATCGTCAATGCGCCAGACGTTGCCATTCTGGGTGTGTCACGCTCAAAAATGCAACCGGTATGGAATGGGACTGAATTCGAACCTCGTTTGATTTTGCCATTGTCCTTATCGTATGACCATCGTGTTATTGATGGTGCCGATGGTGCGCGTTTTACCACTTTTCTTAGCCGTGTGCTGTCTGACACGCGCCGTTTATTACTCTAGCGGAGGCGTGAGATGAGCAATATTATTGAAATTAAAGTACCGGATATTGGTGACTTTGCTGAAGTGGAAGTTATCGAGCTCTTAGTGAATGTCGGTGACAGTATTAATGAAGAAGATTCCTTAATCTCTGTCGAATCAGACAAAGCCGCCATGGAAATTCCTGCACCACAAGCGGGTGTAGTTAAAGAATTACTGATTGCAGTTGGTGATAAAGTTTCCGAAGGCAGCGCTATACTCAAACTTGAAGTTGGCGCGGCTCAAGCTGCTTCTAAGCCTGCGCCTGACGCAAAAGAAAAACCAACGGCAGAAGCTGCTAAACCTGCGCCTGTTGCCGCCAGTTTTTCTGGCCAGGCAGACATAACTGCCGAAGTTGTGGTGCTGGGTTCCGGCCCTGGTGGTTATACCGCAGCATTTCGTGCGGCGGATCTGGGAAAACAGGTTGTACTTATTGAGCGTTACGAAAGTATTGGTGGTGTGTGTTTGAATGTGGGCTGTATTCCATCGAAAGCTTTGTTACACACAGCGCAAGTAATTAACGAAGCAGAAGAGTTTACCGACATCGGCGTTGCATTTAACAAACCAAAAATTGATCTCGATAAATTGCGTGATCATAAAGATAAGGTCGTGGGTAAACTCACTGGCGGTTTAAAACAGCTGGCCAAACAACGTAAAGTTAAAATCGTAACCGGTTGCGGTAAATTCACCTCGGCGAATACCATTGAAGTTGAAGCCAGTGACGGTGGTAAAACCGTTGTAGGTTTCAATAACTGCATTATCGCAGCCGGTTCTCGAGTCACTAAATTGCCTTTCATCCCCTGGGATGATCCACGGGTGATGGATTCCACTGATGCTTTGGAAATTGAAGAAGTGCCTGAGCGTTTATTGGTTGTCGGTGGCGGCATTATCGGTCTGGAAATGGCCACGGTTTACGATGCGCTGGGTGCTAAAGTCACGGTTGTGGAATTATCACCCGGATTAATCCCAGGTGTGGATCGCGATATCGTACGCCCGCTGGAACGTCGTATTAAAAAACGCTACGAAAATATTTATTTGGATACCAAAGTCACCGCAATTGAGCCAAGTGATAAAGGTCTGGTGTGTTCCTTTGAAGGTAAAAAAGCCCCAGCAAGCGATACCTTTGATCGCGTGCTGGTGTCCATCGGTAGAAGTCCTAATGGCTTGTTGATCGATGCTGACAAAGCCGGCGTTGCGGTTGATGAGCGCGGTTTTATCAATGTCGATAAACAAATGCGCACTAATGTGGATCACATTTTTGCCATTGGTGATATTGTTGGTCAGCCCATGCTGGCACACAAAGCGACACATGAAGGCAAAGTGGCTGCCGAAGTCATTAGCGGCATGAAATCCTTTTTTGATGCCCGTACCATTCCTTCAGTGGCCTATACGGATCCTGAAGTGGCGTGGATGGGTAAAACCGAAGAAGAATGTAAAGCGCAAGACATTAAATACGAAAAAGGCGCGTTTCCTTGGGCGGCAAGTGGTCGTTCATTGTCCATCGGTCGAGATGAGGGTATGACTAAAGTCCTTTTCGATGAAAATCATCGAATTATTGGTGCAGGGATTGTCGGAACCAATGCCGGTGAGTTAATCGCTGAAGCGGTTCTGGCCTTGGAGATGGGAGCTGATATTCATGATATTGGTTTAACCATTCATCCACACCCAACCTTGTCGGAAACCCTGAATTTTGCAGCAGAAGTGGCAGACGGCACTTGTACTGACATATATATGCCCAAGAAAAAGTAGTGAGATTGTTATGAGTGAAATTAAAAAAGTCGTTCTGGCTTATTCCGGTGGTCTGGATACCTCGATTATCCTTAAATGGCTGCAGGACGAATACAACTGTGAAGTGGTTACCTTTACAGCTGATATTGGTCAAGGTGAAGAAGTGGAGCCAGCCCGGGCGAAAGCCGAAGCGTTAGGCATAAAAGAAATATACATTGACGATCTGCGTGAAGAATTCGCGCGGGATTTTGTTTTCCCCATGTTTCGCGCCAATACGGTATATGAAGGCGAATATCTTCTGGGTACGTCTATTGCTCGACCTTTAATTTCTAAACGCCAGATTGAAATTGCCAATGAAACGGGTGCTGATGCGGTTTCTCACGGTGCTACTGGTAAAGGTAATGACCAAGTACGTTTTGAGCTGGGCTACTACGCATTAAAACCAGATGTGCACGTTATTGCTCCATGGCGCGAGTGGGATCTAAATTCTCGTGAAAAACTGTTGGCATATGCAGAACAACACGGCATTCAAATTGAAAAAACCGCAGGGCAAAAATCACCGTATTCCATGGATGCCAATTCACTGCATATTTCTTATGAGGGCGGCATTCTGGAGGATCCTTGGGCCGAGCCGGAAGAATCCATGTGGCGTTGGACAGTTTCACCAGAGAATGCCCCGGATGAGCCTACTTATATCGAACTGACTTTTAAGCAAGGTGACATTGTTGCCATTGATGGTGTGAGTAAAACACCGGCTCAGGTGATGGAAGAGCTGAACAAAACTGCTGGTGCTAACGGTATCGGACGTCTGGATATTGTGGAAAACCGTTATGTGGGTATGAAATCCCGCGGTTGTTACGAAACACCAGCCGGTACGGTCATGTTAAAAGCGCATCGTGCTATCGAATCCATCACTTTAGATCGTGAAGCGGCGCATTTGAAAGACGAGTTAATGCCAAAATATGCATCATTGATCTATAACGGTTACTGGTGGTCGCCGGAACGTAAAATGATGCAAGCCTTGATTGATCAAAGTCAGCAAACGGTTAATGGCCGGGTGCGTTTGAAGCTTTACAAAGGTAATGTTATTGTCGTGGGTCGCGAATCATCGACAGACAGTTTGTTTGACGAAGACATCGCAACCTTTGAAGATGATGCCGGTGCTTACAATCAGGCGGATGCTGAAGGTTTTATTCGTTTGAACAGCCTGCGTTTGCGCATCAACGCTCGCGATAAGAAATAGTCCAAAATCCCATTCGGGCTACTGTTTAGTAGCCCGAACTATATTACTCCCGCAAAAAATAGCTGCTTTAACTTTTTCTCACATATTTTTCACAAATCATTGCTTTAATAACTTCCAGAGATTCACAGTTCTCCCGCTTTTCGGGTTTACCGGGCACTTGTGAAACGATCCATGGTCATATTAATGAATACTGTGACAGAGTTGGCGGTTTTTATATTTATCAGTCACTTAGTGATGTTTTTTTGTTAACTCCAGCACATTATTTACGCTATATATGGCTTAGTATTAATAATGACAATAAACAAAACACGGGGTGATTACTATGTCAGTTCTATTTGGTCGTACCGAAAGAGTTGTTGAAAAAGATTACAAAGAAAAGTCCTATTTTTCAGATCGTCAGCCCACTTCATTTAAGAATAAGTGTTTTTTGACTTTATTGCTGACCTTGGTTTTTCTCCTGGCATTAAATATTTATCAAACCATGGAACAGTCTTCAATATTACAATTTTTATTTTAGTGCTGGCTGGCTATAAATACTTTACGAGAAATCTATCGGGACATCTGGGGTTTTATTATGATGAATTATTCTTGCACTGCTTTGCCGTATATTAAATGTTTGAGTTTTCGGCAAAAGTTTTTTATTGCAGTGGCTGTGTTTAAAAAATCCCGTTTAGTTGAAGTCTCGGCTTAATTTCTCAGATATCCAGGTTTACATTCACGTAATAAACAGTTTCACCTTTGTCATCCAAACCTTTTGCCGCGCCTATCACCGTGGTGAAAGGTATGCGTCCGTAACCAAAATCCAAAGCAATAGATAATTCGGCACCCACACTTTTATACCAGGGTGCATCATTGATTTCACTATAACTATCAATTCGTGCTGCTTGCACAAATGGGTGTAAGCGAATTTTTCTCACGCCAATGGGTGGCGCCATGGTGCCCGTCTGTGGTTTGGCTATGGGAATATGAGCCGTCAATTCCAGTTTCTGTAAATTTGTTCCTTTAAATGAATCGGGAGCATAGCCTTTTAGGCCATAAGTGCGTTTACCAAATTCCAGATCTGTGTTTTCATCACGCTGACTCCCACCCAGGAAGTTGTTACCTGCAAGACCGCCACCACTGACGACAGTGGCAGCCGCTTCAAGTACAGAATGATAAATCAATGGAGAATACAGGTTTAAACCTAGCACAACACGGCTGTGATCTGCATCGATATTGCTGAGTTTATTGTTTTCGATAGCTGTAGAAAAATAAGTACCGGAATGCGAGTTAACAGCTCTGCTCGGTTTTTGTGAACTGTTACGGATGATACCAGTCGAGAAAATTTCATCGCTAAACTCAGCAAATATATTGTCTCGATTAGCCAGTTCAAAAAAATCAGTCCAAAGTTTTTTATAGGCGATGAACCCGTTCCATTGTTGACGTGTATTGAGAAATGGCAAAATCGTACTGATTTGCACTTCGGTTTCATTTCTTCCAAAGTCATCATTCGGGTAATAATTCATCTTACGTGAGCCAAACACGAAATCGGGTGTTAAACGACTATAAAGATAAGTGAAATCCCAAAGCGCTTCGGTATTTTTCAAATCGACTTCAAGCGTTAATTGATAATTATGCCAATACAAAGGATCGTTTGTAGCGGTGAAAAAGCCCACTGACTTTTGATATTTATCCCAGATCAATACGGGAAACCACCACGGCGGCAGAATTTTTGATAAGGCCTGGTAGGGGCGGCTTGGTCGTTTTTCCTGTTTGTTAGTTATTGTTAGCTCTGGCAGATCAAAGTTTTCTTCCAGCAAGTTTTTCCGTAAGGGGATGGGGTCACTCGCTGCATCTTGTGCATGTATGTTGAAGCCATCATCACCTAATTCTGCATAATAAAGTGTACCGGACTTTTCGTTTATGGCTGGATAGAGCGCTACAGTTGGCGTATTGCTCAGTTGTTGCAGCTTGCGAGTTTGTAAGTCAATTTGAAAAATATTGTATATGCACGAGTAGTCGGCCGTGAAATATAATGACTTTCCATCTTCGCTGAATTGTGGATGAGACTCTATCCAGTCGTTGCGGGTAATTGCCTGCCAATTGCGGGCTGAGATATCGAATAATTCCAGATTCCAGTTCTGCCCATGGCGCAGTACCGAAACAGCGAGTTTGTTGCCATCGGGAGACCAGTCAAACGCACTGAACACCAGATTGTCGCTGGTGGGTACTAAGGTTTCCTGATATTTCCCTTGATTGTCTAAAAGTTCTAAACTGTGTTTTCCCTGATGATTTCGTACGGCCATAATATACTGCCCATCCGGACTCCAAATGGCGCGAATATAACGTTGGTCTTCAGTTAATCGAGTCAGTTTTTCGGTTTTTAAATCAAAATGAAATAAATCAAAATGCAAACGCGAGTTTTGTGCAAATTCCAGTAGTGGAATGACGATACCCTGATTTTCATGATAATCAAATGTCTGACCAAATACTGCATCCTGATTATAAATGCGAAATAAGGGAATACGTTGTTTACTTTGCGGATCGTATTGGACCAGTTGTTTAATATTTTCCCGATCACTTTCTATGGTAAGTACATGGCCATTCTCCATAACTTTTGAAAAGCCAGAGAAGTAGCCGCTGGCACTGATTTTTTCATTTTCGAGTGTGTTAAAGCGGGTGTATTTGATTTCTTCATCAAACTCGCGATGTAAATAAAATTCAAAATCCAGCCATAGGGAATACGTGGTTTTGCCAAACACTTGCCGACTGACCGAATTGATAAAAAATGGAATGGGAAACTGAGAATACTTGCTGACAAATTCCTGAATTTTTTCGTCGCCAAATTCGGACTTTAGAAACTTGAAGAAATATACGCCATAAAGATAAGCCGCTGTGCCTGAAGGCCAGTCCTCCAATAACTGATTCATTTCGTCTAACGACTTAATGCCTTTCATGACTTCGTTGCGCATTAATCCGCGAAAATAACTGCTTTGCCCTCGGCCGACTTTTTTCTCTTCATCGGTTTCCAGATAAGTGGCAATACCTTCGGTTATCCAGCGTGGCGAGAATGTATTGGGGAAGAATAACCAAAACCGGCCTAAAAATTTTCGGGCATGCAAGGGGAAATCTTCGGCTTTGTCCAGATGTGCAATGTGAACAAATTCATGTTTGAACACCAGTGATTTCCAGTCGTCATAATCTTCCAGGCTGAAAATATCTGACGGTGGCGACATAAACAGTTCAATACGATTATTGGGCAAGGGGGTTGCTGTGCCATTGGGTAAATCGATATGGTCAGACAAAACAACGTGCGTTTTTTGCTCTGGTGTCCAGTCAAAATAAGCGGATATTTCCTGCTGAATAGCTTCTGCCTGGTCAGCGATATCATTCGCCTCAGCTTCAAGCCCGTCATGATAATGAAACTGGAAATGCTCGGTTTCGATGGTATACCAGTCTAAGGCTGGATCGTATTTGGCGTTTGCTGTTTGTATTAATCCAATAATCAACAAACTCAAAAGTGAAAACAGTTTTAAAAACAGCGAATGGTTGAAATGGCTCACGTATTAGATCCGTTTTTCACTTAAGTGTTTAGTAAATACTTTTGAACGTCGTTGGTAGTTGTATAAAGATTTTTTCTGTATCGGCAGGGCATTGATGTCCGATAACTCGAAACCTTTTTCCAGAAACCAGTGTGTGGTTTTGGAAGACAACACAAACAGTTTATCGATGTTTTGTTGTAAGGCTTGCTTTTCCAGTAAGGCCAGCAATGTTTCACCCCGTTGGCTACGCTGATAATCTTTATGCACCGCTAGACATGCCAGCTCAGCCATGGCGTCATCGGGAAACGGGTACAATCCAGCGCACGCGATGATCATGCCGTCACGTTCCATTAAAATAAAATGATCAATTTCCATTTCCAGCAATTCCCGTGAGCGACGCACAAGAATGCCTTGCTGTTCTAACGGCTCGATGAGTTCCAGAATGCCACCCACATCATCTATGTTCGCCTGGCGAATTATATCGTAGCTGTCACTACTGACCATGCAGCCAATACCATTGCGGCTAAATAATTCCAGTAGCAGAGCACCAGGAATATCGCGATTAACTAAATGCGCTCGGCGAACACCGCGAGAGCAAACATCAATGGCGCACTGAAGTTGCGTTTGTATTTCCTGAGTGAGGCCAGACTGATTCTCCTGTAAGAAACTTTTTGCCTGACTGAGACTAAGCTGATTAGAGACTTGTTTATTATCAGACGCTAACCATTCATTGGAGAGATACACAAATTTATCAGCGGATACCGCAATAGCAGTGCGGGTTGCCACTTCTTCGGCCGTTAAACTGAAAATCTCGCCGGTAGGGGAGTATCCGGTGGAAGATAATAAAACGATAGCCCCTTCATCCAGTTGATGTTCGATGGCCTTGGCGTCAATACGTCGCACTTCACCGGTAAAATGAAAATCCACACCGTCATGTACACCATAAGGTTTGGCAGTAACAAAATTGCTACTCACAACACGAATTTTTGCTCCGGCCATAGGAGAATTGGCCACACCCATGGAAAGCATGGCTTCAATCTGCATGCGCACACAGCCCACAGATTGCTTAACGATTTGCAGCGTTTGCTCGTCGGTAACGCGTACACCGTTTAGAATTTGGGTTTCAATTTTGTCGGAATGTAAACGTTGATCGATTTGATAGCGGGCGCCGTGCACCAGAATCAGGCGAATACCCAGGCTATTTAACAGGGCAATATCATGTACGATTTCGGCAAATTTGTTATCAGCAACGGCTTCACCATCAAACAGGATGATAAATGTTTTGCCACGATGGGCATTAATATAGGGCGACGAATATCGAAACCATTTAACGAATTGTTCCTGATTATCAACTTCCGGCAAATTAACACTCCATGAGTCTGTGCAGTAATAGAGCTACAATATCACAAACTTATCGGAAAAAATTCAATAAATACAGCATTTTTCATACCGCAAAAGTTCAATTTTTCAGACTAGAAAAAGCCTGACTCATGGCTTTTTGGATGATCTCAAGGGTTGTAAAAATGATGGTTGGAATGAATTACATTGTTAATTCCATGAGTGATAAAAGCTCAAGCATGATTGTGAGCTCATTTTTTGTTCGTTTCCACAAAATGCACTGCCATTATTAGTTGAATTTGTTAAACTTGGTTTTTTTCGCATCACAAGAATAAAGGTTTAACTCATGCCGACTTACCGTTCGAAAACCTCAACCGCTGGCAGGAATATGGCCGGTGCCCGTGCTTTGTGGCGTGCCACTGGTATGACTGATCAGGATTTCAACAAACCAATTATTGCTATCGCCAATTCATTCACCCAATTTGTGCCGGGTCATGTGCATTTAAAAGATTTGGGGCAAATGGTCGCGCGCGAAATTGAAAAAGCCGGTGGTGTTGCCAAAGAATTTAATACGATTGCCGTGGATGACGGCATTGCCATGGGACATGAGGGCATGCTTTACAGTTTGCCTTCCCGCGAAATCATTTCCGATGCCGTGGAATATATGGTCAATGCACATTGCGCCGATGCTTTAGTGTGTATTTCCAATTGCGATAAAATTACGCCGGGCATGTTAAACGCTGCCATGCGCTTGAATATTCCTGTCATTTTTGTGTCGGGCGGGCCTATGGAATCAGGTAAAGCTGTTATTAATGGCGAAGAAAAACATTTGGACCTGGTTGATGCCATGGTGGTGGCGGTTACACCCGGTGTTCCGGATGAAGAAGTCCTTCAATACGAGCGTTCTGCCTGCCCAACCTGTGGTTCCTGTTCAGGCATGTTTACCGCCAATTCCATGAACTGTCTTACCGAAGCCTTGGGTTTGTCTTTGCCAGGTAATGGCAGCATGTTAGCGACTCACGCAGACCGAAAAGAATTATTTTTGGAAGCAGGGCGTCGCATTGTTGATTTAGCCAAACAGTATTATGAAAACGATGATGAAAGTGTACTGCCGCGTTCCATTGCCAATATGCAGGCTTTCGAAAATGCCATGAGTCTGGATATCGCCATGGGCGGTTCTACCAATACCATTCTGCATTTGCTCGCCGCAGCGCAAGAAGGCGAAGTGCCTTTCAGCATGGAAGATATCGACCGTTTATCGCGTAAAGTGCCGCATCTTTGTAAAGTCGCACCGAGCACGCAAAAATATCATATGGAAGATGTGCATCGCGCTGGCGGTGTTTTCGGAATTTTAGGTGAATTAAATCGGGCTGGCTTATTACATAACAATGTTCGAACGGTTCATAGCAATAGTATTCAACAGGCATTAGATCAATGGGATATTAAAACAACTGCTGATGAAGCCAGCCAAAAATTTTATTCAGCTGGCCCCGGCAATGTACGAACCACGCAGGCTTTCAGCCAGGATAAACGTTGGCCATCACTGGATGCAGATCGTGAAAACGGTTGTATTCGCAACATCGACAATGCCTATAGCCAAGATGGCGGTCTGGCCGTTTTGTCTGGCAACATTGCATTGGATGGTTGTGTGGTAAAAACTGCGGGTGTGGACGAAAGCATTTTAAAATTTACTGGGCCTGCGCGTATTTTTGAAAGCCAGGATGCCGCGGTTGAAGCAATACTGGGCGATGAAATTGTTGCCGGTGATGTGCTTGTTATCCGTTACGAAGGGCCGCGCGGCGGGCCAGGTATGCAGGAAATGTTATATCCCACCAGTTATCTAAAGTCCAAAGGCCTGGGTAAGAGCTGTGCACTGATCACCGATGGGCGTTTTTCCGGTGGAACATCTGGATTGTCTATTGGGCATGTTTCACCAGAAGCAGCAGAGGGCGGTGCCATTGGTTTGGTTGAACAAGGCGATACGGTTGAAATTGACATTCCTAATCGTGTTGTTCGCGTGGCGTTGAGTGATGATGAGCTGGAAACCCGACGTCAAGCCATGAATGACAAAGGTACAGCCGCCTGGAAACCAGGTAAACGACAACGCACCGTTTCTTCAGCCTTAAAAGCTTATGCAGCCATGACAACCAGTGCCTCACGCGGTGCGGTGCGGGATGTTTCACAGCTGGAGAAATAAAAAACCTAATACCTGTGCCTATCTGCGGAACACAAAATTATTAAACACGCTGTAAATACGGTCTCTACGGGCTCCTTGCCCTCCCGAGACACTTGCACATCCATGTGTATCGTCCTCGTAAGCTCGACGGCAGCTTCCATGCTGCCGACAGTTTAATAATTTCATGTTCCTCCGATGCCCTGAAAGTTTGTTGACTAAATTTATTTGTATTTAAAACTAAGGAAAAGCAATGATCAAACTCACTACCAACTTCGGTGAAATCACATTAGAAATGTTTGCTGATAAAGCCCCTAAAACTGTCGAGAACTTCGAGCAGTATGTTAAAGATGGTTTTTTTGACGGTACAATTTTTCACCGGGTGATTAATAATTTCATGATTCAAGGTGGTGGTTTTGAGCCGGGTATGGTACAAAAGCCGACTCGTGATACTATCGAGAACGAAGCAAATAACGGTGTCGCAAACGATAATGGCACCATCGCAATGGCCAGAACGTCTGATCCACATTCCGCCACTGCGCAGTTTTTTATTAACGTAAAAGACAATGATTTTTTAAATCATACAGCACCGACATCCAATGGCTGGGGCTACTGTGTTTTTGGTAAAGTGGCTGATGGCATGGATGTGGTAGAGCAAATTAAATCAGTTGCCACGACATTTCGCGAAGGCCATCAAGACGTACCCGCAGAAGATGTTATAATCGAAAAAGCGGAAATCGTCGAAGCTTAAAGAAGTAAAGTTTATCGCTTGGGAGGGCGTCAGGCGATTGTGAATGATTTTCACAATCGCCTGATTTTTATTTTCTTATACAAGAACAATTCAATCAATGTACAAACTGGTCAAACCGCTGTTGTTTCGAATGGATGCGGAAACAGCGCATAACGTCACGTTAAAAGCGCTGGATGTTGCTTATCACGCAGGTTTATTAAAACGCTATTCCAGCGCCGCCCAGCGCAAAACAAAAAATGTCATGGGTATCGAATTCCCTTCTATGGTGGGTCTCGCTGCCGGATTGGATAAGAACGGCGACCATATACATGCCTTATCCGCATTAGGTTTCGGTTTCATTGAAATTGGCACCGTCACACCCCGCCCTCAACCGGGCAACCCCAAACCCCGTTTATTTCGCCTGCCAGAAAAACAGGCCATCATCAATCGCATGGGCTTTAATAACAAAGGCGTTGACCATCTGGTTGAACAAGTTAAAAAAGCCAACTTTAAAGGTGTATTAGGTATAAACATCGGTAAGAACTTTGATACACCCATCGAAAACGCCGTGGACGATTATCTGATTTGCCTGCGCAAAGTTTATACACGCGCTAGCTATATCACCATCAACATCAGCTCACCCAATACAAAAAACTTACGTCAGTTACAACAAGGAAACGAATTCAAACCGCTGCTCGGTTCCTTAAAACAGGAGCAATCCAAACTCGCCAAAGAATACGGTAAATACGTTCCCTTGGTGGTCAAAATCGCCCCGGATTTATCTTATGAAGAAGTCGGCGTCATCGCCCAGGTAATTCGTGATTTAGGTATGGACGGCGTAATTGCAACTAACACCACCATCAGCCGCGAAGCGGTAAAAGATTTACCCCACGGCAATGAAACGGGTGGCCTAAGTGGCGCACCTCTGCTCAAGCAATCTACCGAAGTAGTGGAACAACTCTACGCGCATTTGAATGGTGAAATTCCGATCATCGCAGCTGGTGGTATTATGTCAGGGCAGGATGCTAGAGATAAAATTAATGCAGGTGCTGATTTAGTGCAGGTGTATTCCGGGTTGATTTATCAGGGACCGGAGTTGGTGGGGGAGATTGTTTGCAAGTTGTAAAGCATTTTTTGTACTTACTTTCCGGTTTTTTGCTTAAAATATTTAGGTCTTATTGAAAGACTAACCAATCCTAATAGCAATAAAAACAATGTGGAGGGCTCAGGAATTAATGCATGTGGTCCAATTTTAATATCAACTAGTAGTCGTTTTTGAAAATAATCTATTGGATCTGTTAAGCTACCATCAGTTGCATGAATTGCAATGTTGACTATATCATTTTCAAACAATCCGCTAGCTGGTATCCGATCTTGAAGTTTCCCCTTTCTATAATTAAAAGTGTGAATGTGGTCTGGTCCTAAATCTTCTCCAGTATTGAAATTAAAATCATCATCCTTAAGTATGGGTATACCATTAACAAACAACTCAAAGTCATCATCGGCAGATATTGCAATTGCCATTTTGAGATTGTCTCTATTCGCGTGGGAAAATTCTCCTGAAATATCTAAATCATATCTGAAGTAAGCGTCAATTGAGCCTGTTGTTCCATTTTCTTGATTATTTTGAGTAAGATCATCATCCCACATAAATACTGCTGTTGTATCATTGATTGCAGTATTATAAGTGAGATTTGCAGGAGTTCTGGTGCCTGATGAGTATTCATAACTCAAAAAAGAGTGAGTCGTATCCCAGCCCAAATCCATTGTTTTCCAATTAGGATCAATTTCCCAGTCAGGGTTTTGGTCTAAAAAATCTTGAGAAACGCCAAATGATTTCCATTCTTCATCATTAATCCCTTTCCGGCCACTTTGTATGCAAATTTCACCTCCTGAAGCGCATCCGGTGGGATCATAAGGGAACAATTCAGCATAAATTTTGGTTGAAAAGCAAACAAAAGTAAATGTTATATAAACGAAGAATTGTAATTTAAAAAATATTTTTTTCATAAAAATTCCACTAATTCAAACAATATATATTGTGGAGAAGTAGTCATGACTGTGAGTTCAACAACTAAAGATGTAGCAACTATCAGTTACACTTTATTAAATATTAGTTGAATGGAAAATAATTTCAATCCATATTTGGACAATTGCAGTAGTACGGAATATACGTATATATACAATGTTGACTGTGTGATATTAATTACATCGTTTCTAATAATTTAAATAGATATTTCGTAATGTGTAAACTTTCGAAATTGAATGTGAATATGAACTTACTAAAATTTTCTAAGCTGATTGTATTAACGTTGATGATGACACTAAATCAAGCATGCGGTCTAGCTGGACAGGATGATGAGTGCGACAACCCACACCCTTCGCAAAAATCTGAGTGTGAAGCTAGAGACAGTTCAGAATGGAATAAAATGAATTGGAATGAGGGTACATGGGGATAATATTCCTGAGTTTCGCAAATGTGAAATATGGTTAAAATGGAAAGCTGGAGGATTAAATGCGTTATTCAAGTATTATCGCAATGTTATTGTTTTCTACTGCTGCATTTGCAGGCGAGGTTGCAGTACCCAACATTTTTGTAGCAGGTGAAAAAGCGCTTGCAGAAGAAGTTAATGAAAACTTTTCCTCACTAGCGGATGGTGTAAACGATAATGATGCTAGAATTGATACAAATATTATTGATATTGAAGCGAATTCAACAGCATTAGCAACCAAGCAAAATCGGGTCAGTGCTTGTGATCCCGGAACTTCAATACGCGTCATAAATGAAAATGGTTCCGTTGTATGTGAGTTGGATGACGTAGGGACTATTGGTACAGGTGACATTACCTCAGTAGTAGCAGGTTCAGGATTGAATGGAGGTGCTGAGACGGGTGAAGCGGTGTTGTCGGTTGATACTTCAGTGATTCAACAAAAATTATCCAATAGTGTTTGCCCAGCTGGGCAGTATGTGGCAAGCATTGCTGATAATGGGGCTGTCACTTGTAGCACGCCACCCACCTCCTCAGGAGATATTACAGCTGTTAATACTTTGGTTGGTAGTGGCTTATCTGGAGGCGCTGCTTCTGGTGACGTTACTTTGGCTGTAGATACCAATGTGGTCCAACAAAAATTATCAGGTTCTGCATGTGCAGGTATCGCCTACGTGAAAAGTATAGATGAAATTGGAGCTACTGTTTGTGGCATCCCTCCACAAGGTGATATTACTAGTGTTTCGCCGGGAACAGGATTATCAGATGGAGGGGCTTCTGGCGATGTAACACTTAATATTGATTTTACGAAAGTACAGGGTGTGGTACAAGGTGTATGTTCAGATGGAAGAAGTGCCATTAGATCAATAAATCCAGATGGTAATGTGACATGTCAACCAATTTCAAATAATGGCTTTACTGCTGGTTGTGGCTCAACTTGTAACTCAACCGTAACTGGTGACGAAAGCACTATCAATATAAATTCAATATCAGTATCAACAAATGCTGCTAGTGGCCGAATTTTGGTTCATTTTAATGGGAGTATTGAATGCAGAGGAACGTTGGGTGATTATGTTTATGTAACAACGCAAATCAAGGAAAGTGCATCAGGCGAGCCTACCAATACAGGTGATGGTAGTGCTATGCTCAGGATGTCGCTGACGGATAGTCGATATCAAACTCACCCAATTAATTTGGTTCGCAGCTTTCCAGTTGCAGTTAGTGGAACTTATACATTTTATGCGAATGCAAAAAATGTTGGTACAACTTCTATTGGCTGTCGATTTTTTGGTGGTAATATGGAAGCGATATATATTCCATAGAATATTAACTATGAGTATCAAGAAAGTTTCGTTTATTGTATCTGTGGCTGCTATATTTTTATTTATATATATTACATATTCAAAGAATAGTATTTCAAATAATTTAAGTGCGGGTGTAGATATAAATGAGTCAACTTTTAAAACAATGCACAAGATACATTCCTCCAAATTCGAAGAAATTTCCGTAAATGAAGAAATTAAAATTTCTAGTGAAGTTAATGAAAAACCTGAGGTGACAACAGAGAACAGTAAAATGATTAATCAACATGTAGCTGTTATTGAGCAGGTTAAGTCACATAATAGAGAAATCGATTTAATTCATGAACTTAAGCATTTATTATACCGAAGCAAAGGTGTTGAAACGATCCCAGTGATGCAACATATAGGGATTATAACTTCTGAAAATTATGATATCGAAATTGAAGATGTTGTAAAGATATTATCAGAATATATAGACTCTAGTGACAAAGATATTTCAATTGCAGCTGATGGTATTATTAGTGATTTAAGGAGATTGGAGGAGTGGAAAATATCTGTTATTGACTATAGAGATAATTATGTTGATGTTGAAATGCAATCTTCTAGTTTTCTTGATAAACCAAATTTCTCTTATATTGGTCGACCGGAATCAACACTCCCATTAAACTATTTGCAATCGCAACTGATGGAATTTTCCAACCTGGAAAATAGATTGATGGCAGTGAAAAAATTATCATTGCACAGAAGTGATGATATAACTGATTTGTTGCTTAAAGCATCTAGAGATAATAATAGTAATATCAGGCGGATCGCCCTAAAAGCTTTGTGGCATGCAGCAGCTGTTGGCTTTGACGCTGGTGGTCATGTATATGATGAATTAAATTATGCTCTGCATGATGAGTCTGTTGAAGTGTCAGAAGTTGCTAGAAAAGCATTGGATGATTTGAGTTATTTAAACAATTAGATTGATGTATAAATAATTGGAAAAACTGAGTAGTTGATATAGATGCTAAAGGAAAGGTAGTATCAAATTATATTTCTGATCAATCAAAGTGCGAATTATTGGAGATAGATGGAATTAGTTTTAACTTTAATGCGGTTACAGAGGGATTTAAGGATGAATACCAAAAAAATTGTAATGCAATTGTTAATAATACTTTTGTTCTTGTTTTTTGTAGGGAACAGTTTCGCAAAACCACCAGCAAAAGATCTTGAATGTGTGCAATGCGTAGATACTTCAGATATTGAAGATAAAGCAGTAACAGCAAATAAAATTTATGAGAATTCAGTATCCAGCGAAAAAATTTTAGATGGAGCAATTGTTAGAAGTAAAATTGCAAATAGGGCTGTTGCTCGCGGAAAAATTAAAGATGGAGCAGTGAGCGCGAGAAAACTGGCCCCTGAAGTTAATCAACTATTCGAGGATCTTAGCGACCGTATTGATAACATATCCACCTCTGGAGATATTACATCTGTAAATTCAGGTGCGGGTCTCATAGGTGGTGCAAATTCAGGAGATGTAACGCTTAGTGTTGACACATCGGTAATCCAAACGAAATTAACAAATAGTGTATGCGCTATTGGTGAATATGTGTCGAGTATTGCTAACAACGGCGCGGTAACCTGTAGCACACCACCAACAAGTGATGGAGATATTTCAGCTGTCAACACTCCAACAGGGAGTGGTATAACTGGCGGAGTATCTTCAGGTGATGCAAATCTTGCAATTGATACAACGCTTATTCAAAAACGTATTGCTGGTAGTTGCGCAGTAGGTTCAGTGATTCGGCAAGTCAACGAAGACGGTACAGTTATTTGTGGTAATGCACCAACAGATGTTATTGCTGGTAATGGATTGTCAAGATCGGTAAATAGTACCACAAAAGCTGTAACCTTGAACGTAAACCAGACATATGTGCAAAGGCGTTTGAACTCTGCGTGTGCTTCTGGTTCTTTTCTGAGAGATATAGCAGAAGACGGCACTCCGGTATGTGAACTTGACAACTACTCGGATACTTTAGGTGGTTTGAATTGTGCTCATACACAAGTTGTGAGATGGAACGCGGGAACTTCAGCATGGGAATGTGGAGATGGATTTCGTTCGCCAATCTACACTCAACTAAATTATCTAGGATCAACCATCAATAGTAGCATTACTTTTACATATGAAGAGTTTAGGATTATAGGCGATTTTTCTAAGATTTATGATGACTCGATTATCGAATTAGTCTGGAATGATCACGGTACAGTGGTTGGGTCATTTTGCGATTTTCAGGTAAGAATTGATGGGGTTGAGTTGGCTTCTGAAGGTGCTCGAGCAATTTTATATTCGCCAGCATCACCAATTACTGTAAACGCATGGTTTCCAGGATTAACCGCAGGTATTCATACTGTTTCTATATGGGTTCGTGGGTCTGCGACGAGTTGTGAAATTAATGATGGGAGCTTCCGCCCGGCGGTTTTTGTAAAAGAAGTGCCGCAGTTTGTGCTTATGTAATTGATGAGCATTAGACCGAAAATAGATGACATTATTAGCGCTTATAAATATTGAAAATCGGATTAACGATATTATGAATAGAATCATCTTGACCACCGTATTTTCTTTGATCATTATACTGTTGCAGTCTTTTGAACAAGAAGCACTTGCCCAAAAACGCGGCCTCGCTTGGCAAGGCCCCTCAAAATCCATTTCCACACCTTATCTTCAAGGCCAATACCACGCCTTAATCATTGGCAATACAACTTACCAAGACAAAGACGGTGTCTGGAAACCATTGGATACACCCGGTAACGATGCTGACGCAATGGCTGAGGTGTTAGCAACGGATTACGGTTTTGGTCATGTAACGGTGCTCAAAGATGCTGAGCGTCGCGATATTTTGTTGGCTTTAAGTGATTTGTCCAAAAAAGTAGAGCCTAATGATAGCGTATTGGTTTATTACGCAGGGCACGGGCATTTAAATGAGCGCACCAAACGTGGTTACTGGATTCCTGTTGATGCTAAAGGTGAAGACAACACAACCTTTATTCGTAATTCAACCATTCGTGACGAATTAAATATAATCGCTGAACGTACCAAACATACTTTGTTAATTTCCGATTCCTGCTTTAGTGGATCACTATTACGAAGCGGTAATCGTGCGGCCACTAAGTCTGAAAAAACCAATCCTTATTACATAAAAGTTTCCAACAAGAAAAGTGTACAGATCTTAACGGCTGGCGGGGTTGAGTTTGTTGACGATAATTATAAAGACTCCGGGCATTCACCTTTTACCTATTTTCTTATTTCTGAGCTAAAAAACAATGTGGATAATCTGCTGACCATGTCTGAACTGGCAACTAATGTAATCAAAGCAGTTGCCAATAATGTTGAACAAATGCCTGCGTCCGGTGTGTTGCAAGGGGCGGGGGATGAGTTGGGGGAATTCATTTTTGCCCGTGTGAGTTTGAAAGATAATACTGTGGAAATCGTCTCGGGTAAGTTTGATGAAAAAAAACAGGAAGTGGAATTAATGAAAGCCACTACCAAAGCACCTAAGAAACCTGAACCAGATACCGATGCTTTTACACCATTGCCAAGGTTTTAAGCCATGAAAAAATCCTTGTATAGTTTATCAATTATTACTGTTTTTATGAGTTCAGCGGTTTTTGCAGACAAGTTTAACGCCGAAGTAAAGGGTGAATACGAAACCTGGTCTTCCGGTATTGGAGGTCAATCTACCGCATTATTATATGGCGCAGGACTGGCGTATCATCAGGATAAATTATTTTACGGTGGTGGATTTGTGCTAGGTGATTACAGTATGGACTCGGATACGGGTAAAGATTTGAGCCGTATGGATGTGGATCTTGTGGCAGGTTATCGTCTCGATCATATGTGGTCTGCATTTGCGGGTTATCGCTTTAACCAGATGAGTTACACCAGTAAGTCTGGCACGACAGATTTTGATGAGAACACTCACGGTCTTGGTGGAGGTGTTGCATTAAATCAGGTCTTGAATGCGCAATGGGTTGCATTTGGATCAGCGGCGTTGAGTTTGTTAACGACAGAGACTGAGTATAAGGATGATACGCCATCAGATCCCGGTACAGGTTTTAGTTTAGGAGTGGAAGGTGGCACTTTGTATCGTATTAATAAAACCACTAATACAGCATTGCGCATTAAATACCAGACCACTCGAATCAATTACGATGATAGCGGGGTAGAGTGGCCACATTCTTATGTACGTTTTGGTGTGAGCCTTAACCACAGTTTCTAATTATCATCTCTTACACTGCACAACGTGAAAAAGTAGGGTGGATAAGTTTACGCATCCACCGAAAGGGTGTGCCAGTACCTGGTGGATGCGTAAACTTATCCACCCTACAGTTATGGCATAAACTCGATACGGAAATTATTCTATAAATAAAGATGTTAGTGGTTTGGGTCGTTCGTTGAACAACACGGTAAGGTAGGGTGGATAAGAGTAACGCATCCACCATTTGCCAGCTACAGAGAAGGCCTATCCAAAATCGTCGTCACCAAAAACCTTTCCTGCCAACGAATACCATCACCTTGTGAATTAGCACTAATCTGATTCGCCATTGCTCTTACAAGTTTTATTCCTTCAGTGATATTACCTTCACTGCCATCAATAATAAATTGTTGACGCTTTTCATCCCAATGATAGGCGGGTAAATATTTTTCTAAATTAACGCTGGCTGCTACCAATTGTAATGCTTCTACCCCCAAAGGTGGCGTGATTTTGAATTCACCCAGCTCCACAAATTGATTTGCCGCACTGCGGGTGGCAACTTGTACAAAAGGGACTTCAGCAATGTGCAGTGGCAACAAATAGGAAAATTGTTCATTTTTACGCATCACATGCACGGCGATAAAATAAAAGCCGGATCGATCCAGTTTGACTCTTAAACTAGCTTCATCACCGGTGATGAGCAGGGCATTGGCTGATTGTTCGGCGATACTGATTTCTGAAGCAAAGCCATAAGATTGTTGCAAATGGTCCACGGGCAAAAAGGATTCATTATAAAACATGGCAGCATGTCGTTGCCCTTTGAGTAAATTTTTACTCAGCTGTAAAGGTTCTACCTGAATTACGTTCCCTTTTTTGCTAAATAACCATAAATCCAGGTTGATACTACCATCTCGATTAATGTGATACTCGCCCTGCAAGGTATAATCGGCCTGATATTGAGCCGTGTTTCCAAGGTTATCAATGAGTAAATGATATAGGCTATTGGCGAAGGGTGTGATTTCAAAGCTGTTCGATGATGTAAACGGTCGAATATGTATCTTGCCATCTAGAAGCTTTTTAAGTTGATTTACCAAGGCTGCTTGCGTCGTAATTTGTTCGGTTTTGGTACGCCATTTTTTAATGGCTTGAGCCATGATCGTATCAAGTTTAGCTGACGTATGTAGACCAATGGCTGATATCAAGGAAGTGTGTAAAGTATAATTTGCCAACATTACCAGATCAGATTTATTTTGAAATCCTTTAGCAATAGCTTTTTGATATTGACGTTTATATTGATCTAATGTGGTTTGATAACTGCTTCGGACTTCATTTTTCTTAAACGCTAATTCACCTTTAATCTCAACGCCAGCTTCGCCTGACTGACTATAGTGTGTTGCCATTAATGGTAATGGCCACTGTTTAAGGTAACGTCGGTAAGTATTTATACAGTCGGTATGGTTCAACAAACTATTTGATTTGTTGCATTGCTGTAAAATTTTATTGTAAAGTAAGTTAGTAAAATCCTGTTGGGCATACCAGTTAACTTGTCGACTTTTACTTCCGACATGTACACCAACAACATTTAATAAGCTATCATCCTGTTTGATTATGCTTTTATGTGTTGATGGTTTTTCTACCGATTTAATCTTGGGTTTGGCAGCTGCTTGTTGTATGTTGAGTATCTTTTCGCGTAAATCAATTAACGCTTGATTGTTGGATCGAACAAATAATCCCTTTTCAATAGAGCTTAAAGCTCGTGAAAAATTTTTTCCTTGGAATTGACTTTCTGCTAGCGCTAAATATTTATCAGACAAGGCATTGATGCCCTTTAGAGCGGCTGAATTTTTTTCGTCCAGGCTCAGTATTTTATTGTAATAGAAAAAAGCACTGTCAGTTTTTGGTGTGGTGTAACGTTTATTACTAATCGCTTGCTGAGCTTTTTGCAGTAACTCGCTAATTTGTGTCTCAAGGCTCGGTATTGCTGGTTCGGGTATCAGTTTTGGTTCTGGGGTTTCTTCAATAATTGGTTCAACTTCAGTTATTACTTTTGGATCAGATTCAGGTTTGACAGATTCCAAAGTTTCTTCAGTAACAGGTGTTGGAGGCGATACTGTATCAGGTTCTTGTGTGCTGAACCAAAAGTAGACTGAAATAGCCGCAACGATGACAAACAGGCTTGATAAAATTAATCCTGCAGATGATTTTTTTGTCTGCGGCATTGTTTTTGTCACATCGTCAGGTGGTGTGACTACTCGAGTTTTATCATCGGGCGATTCTGTCTGTGGAGTGACGCGTGTAGCATCATCAGTGGCAACAACTTGTGTTTCCTGTTCCCGAAAGCTGGGTGATATACGGGTTTTGTCATCAGCTTGTTGTTTACTTGCAGCTGCAGCCAGAGTTTCTGCTTGACCCAGATCAACTTTTGCCAAGGCATCCACCAACATTTCACCATTATCAAATCGATCGGCCGGTTCTTTTGCTAATAAACGATCAATAATTGGTTGGAATATTTTAAACGCTTCGGGAAGTTGTGGAATGGGATCGCTAATGTGTTTCATGCCGATGACGAATGTGTCTGACGCATCGAAGGGTTTGATACCGGTTAATGATTCAAAAAAGACAATTCCCAGGCTATATAGATCTGATCGACCATCCAAATCCAAACCGCGGGCCTGTTCCGGGCTCATATAATTCGGACTGCCGATGGTACTACCAACTGTTGTTAATCTTGTGCCGGCTGTTATTGCTTTGGCAATGCCAAAGTCCACCAGAATGGCACTACCATCTTCGCGAAACAGAATATTTTCCGGTTTAACATCGCGATGAATAAATCCTTTCTGCGCAGAATAATTCAATGCACTGGCAATTTGGCTAATGACTTCTACGGTGCGAGATAAAGTTATACCTTGCCTGATTAAGGTATCAAGGTTACCGCCATCGGCATATTCCATGACGATATAGTTTTGGCCATCGGATTCTCCAGCGTCAAATACGGTAATGATATGGGGATGAATTAAGCTGGCCATACGCGCTTCTTTAATGAAGCGTTCGCTGAAGGAAGGATCGGATGACAGGGAAGGGGACATGACTTTGATGGCCACGTTGCGGCCAACAGATTCCTGTAAAGCAAGGTAAACCGTTGCCATACCACCCTGGCCAATGGCTTTGATTATTTTATATCCGGGAATGGAAATCATTGCATTAATTTGGAATATTCATTGGCTTTTCATCAGTTTAACACAGTCATTTAGTACGTGCGCGATATTTGCATTTACAAGCGACGCCGACAGTTTTTTGGCCATACGTCATTTTTTTTCTAACTTCTGTATAAATAATCATCACTAACATGGCTAGAATACCAATTCATTTCTGTTTTATATTTTCGCGATTCATCTATGTGTTAGCTGCATTTCTGTTAAGCATGGTTTTATTATTTGCGCCCAGCAAACACGCCATGTCAGACAATGCTGACAATAATGAAAACCTGGTAAAACAACTCATTAGCCAGGGTTTGGAAGAGATGGTTAAAACCCATTGGTTAAAAGCTGCAGAATACTATAAAAAAGCCCGTGAGCTTGCAAAAGAAGACAAACTTTTGCAATTGGAAGTGGATGCTTTATTCGCCTTGCTCGAAGTGTATCAATTACAACTCAATTCTGTTGATGCATTTAATATCGCCAAAGAAATCGAAAATTTGGCTGTACATCTTAATGATGAATTTTCCATTGTACGCAGCTATCGTTTACTAGGCATTTCCTATCAGGCCGTTGCACAAAACGAGCTCGCGCGTGACTATTTTGCCGTGGCAGCTGAAACAGCAAGACACTTGAAAAATCCAAGCCTGTTAGCTCAGTTGCTTAATGAATTGGGATACGCTGATGTGTTATTGCTGGACTATCGATCTGCTTACAATACTTTTGATGAAAGCTATCAGGTCTCCCGTTCCATCAATGATAAGTCGCTTATGTTGCTGGCTTTGATAAACAAGCAACGATCAGCCATTGCCTTGGGAAACAAGCGTGTGTTGTCTGGTGGATTTTCAAGAATTGAAAAACTTATCAACGAAATTGGCCGAAAAAATCAAGTTGCTGGTGAACGCATCAGTCTGGGAACATTGTATCGATCAGCATTAATCAAATTAAAACTGGATAAACAGTTACGCAAAAAAGCGTTCGATCAATATCAGCAAGCATTAAAAACGGCGAAAAAACAAAATGACCTTCGCTTGGAATCTTTAGCACTAGGGTATTTAGGACAAATCTACAGTGATGAAGGGCAATATGAAACCGCAGAAACATATAGCAAGCAAGCTTTGGAAAAAGCACAAAAATTCGACTTATTAACCCTGCTTTATCGCTGGCAATTACAGCTTGCGAGAATATATCGCGCCAGTCGAGAGCGGGATAAAGCAATTAATTATTATTATCAAACCTTGGAGACACAAAAACGTATAGGATTAAAAAACTTCTTGCGATATGAACGCAGCTATTCTGACGATATTAAACCTGTTTATGAAGAATTATTGCAGCTAACGTTTCAGAAGTTGGAAACAATGACCAAGAATAAAAATACATGGTTAAAAGAAATCATAAATTATGTTCAGCAATTTAAACAAGCCGAGATAGAAGCATTTTGTTTAGCCGATTGTCAATTTTCAATTAGGGAAAATAAAGATGATCTGAACCAAGGCAATGCTGTCCTGATTCCTCTATCGTTGGAAGATGAATTACATGTTCTGCTCATTACTCAAGCGGGAATTACACATCAAAAACAAAATGTGGCAAAAACTTTATTACGAAAAAATGTGATAAAAATTCAGCAAAGTATTTTTCAAAACAACAAAAACTATTTATCTTCATCTAAAAAACTGTATAAATGGCTGATCGCTCCCTTTTCACAGACGTTGGTAAAAAACAATGTTCAGTCATTATCTGTAGTTGCAATGAATGAACTCATGGAGATTCCTTTTGTTGCGTTATATGATGGCAAACACTATTTGATTGAGAACTATGATGTCACTTTGACTGCACATATTCATGAAGATCATTCTGGGAACTTGACCAATGGTTCGATGAATTTGTTAGGTAAATTTGATGATGTTGAATTGTCAAATGCTTATAAGAATCGGTTGGGGAAATTATTTAATGCTCAGTCCATAAATTTTGTCGAAGATGCAGTGCAAATCAAAAAACTAATTCACGACAATAATTCAAATGTGGAAATTCTTACGAGAATAGAACCGAGTGTTGACTATCGAAAATCTAAATTTACCTGGAATGATTATCCATTTTCATTGACAACAAGCCTAGGTAAATTATCGACAAATGAGCCGATAAGTCTGGTGATACTGAATTCGTCTCAAGTAGATAATCTACTTATGTATGCTAACAGTCAGATATTAAATGCTAAATTCATCTTGTTGAATACCGCAAATAACACAAAACAATCGAGTAATTTCAAATTATTTTTTTTAAAAGAATTAAAACAATCAAACAATGTTAAGCAAGCCTATCGAAAAACTCTCTTGCATTACATTACAAAAGGAATCAATGATTCCGGTAATTGGGCGAGTTTTCCATTGATCTCAAACGCTCAATAATGGAATAAAAATCAATGAGTTAGAATAGCTCCTTACAAAAACGCTCAGTAAATAACCGTTTTTTAATTTCACTTGGTTAGAATTAGTGCTTTCCTGACTAACTGACTTTCTTTTACACTAAGAAAATCAATAGCATAGAGAGCACTTACATGCTGGCAAGGCTTATTCTTCCTTTATTTATTCTCCTCTTAACTGCCTGTGGTGGTGGACATCAATCCGATGTAAAAACTGGTGTTTTTCTGGACAGCGCCGTGCAAGGTTTACATTATCAAACTCAGACATTGCAAGGTGAAACAAATGCATTAGGGCAATTTCAATATCACGAAGGTGAAGTCATTCATTTTTTTATTGATGATATTCTGATTGGAACAAGCAGAGCAAAAGACATCATAACACCGGCTGATTTTATAACGCCAGATAGTCATAAGGATACGTTAAGCAATTTACTACGATTTATCCAAACCCTGGATGCAGATGATGAACCAGAGAATGGTATCCAATTATCAGAGACAAGCAGTCGAATTTCCGTTGATTCAATTAATTTTTCACAAGCCGCAAATGATTTTGTAAATGATAATAATGTATTAATTATATTAGCAAAATATGACAAAACCCAGGGATTAATTTCGGCCGGAACTGCAGATGTGCATTTTTATCACAGTTTGAATGCATATGATTTGTTGAAAAAAGACGACGAAAGTATATTTCAAATTGGTGGCTCAATCTCAGGTTTAAGCGGCAGTCTTGTACTTGAAAATCTGGGTGAATTTCTCACTATTCAAAATACAAATACATTTGAATTTCAAACAGCGCTACCAACTGGTAGTGAATATCATATCAGTATTAAACAACAACCATCTGAACAAACCTGTTCTGTCATTAATGGACTAGGAGAAATTAAAGGTTTTGACGTTAGTTCTATTACTGTTGTTTGTCAGTCATTAAACAACGGAATAAGCGGTAGCATTTCTGGCTTGGCTGGAGATTTAATTCTTTCAAACAATAATGAAAATATCTACTTGACGACCAACGGTAATTTTACTGTGCCTGGTATAACGGAAGAACTTGTAGATCAAATAATTATAGGCAAGCAGCCTGATAATCAAATATGTGAATTAATAAAGCAATCAACAGGATTGCAAATTGAATGCTTTAGTAATATTTATACGTTGTCTGTCGAAGTATCTGGCATCTCAGGAGAACTAATTCTTAAAAATGTCGATGGCATATTATTAAAAATCGCGAGCAATGGTATTTACTCTTTTGAAAAAAAATATTCGCTTGGACAAGAATACGAAATAAGTGTGGTTTCGGATCCTGTGGGACAAACATGTAACATACCCAACTCCAAAGGATCAGTTGACAAGCAAACCAGTCTTTCAGTCAAATGCCATACTAATCACTATGATATCAACTTCGATATAACAGGTGCTATTGGACCATTAACATTCTTGGTAAACAAGAATGGTGTTTATCAGGATGAAAATGACGAATACAAAATTTCCTTAGCATACAACACGCCATATTCAGTAGTAATCGATTCTATGCCAGAGACACAGAAATGTAGCATTGATGAAACAGATAAAAGTGGTACTGTGCTCACAGACAACATATCGATCCCGGTTAAATGTGATGATAAGAACTATCAATACGAGGTGTTATTAGACAATTTTTATGGCAACTTTGAATTGCAAAATAATGGTAAATTTTTTACTGAAATTTCTCAGCAGAGGACGTTTATCAGAGCAAATTATGGTGAGAGTTATGACTTTTCAATTGCTGATATTGATCAACCTTTTGGTCATACATGTACGGTCAATACACTAAAGGGGATTGTTGAATCAGATACCATAACAATTGACATTTCCTGTGAGATCAACAAATACGATATATTTGTTACGAGTAAGAATTTAAATACAGCAATTGGGCTAATAAATACCGTTACTGGTGACGAATTAGATATAATTTCAGGAAGTTTCAACGAGTATCAATTTCCCTCAATTTTTCATGGTAACAATTACGAAATAGTATTTGCTGAGAATACACAAACTCCTGGTCAAATATGTAGTCTGGAAAATGCATCGAGTATTGTGAATGGAGCCGATGCTTATATTACGCTAAGTTGTATTGATATAGATTATTTTGTAGACGTAAACATTTCAGGTTTGAACGGCGATTATAAACTTGACTATGTAGACGATAGCCATCAATTACACGAAATTATACTCAATGCTTTAAATCCCTCACATCGAATTTCGTTATTGTATAATGAACAATACACTCTTTCTGTTAATCCACCAGAGAATCAACAATGCACAGATATTGATAATTCCTTGTTGTCTTCAACAGGGGTTAAAAGCAATGTTTTAGTTAAAATTGATTGTCAGAATTTACATTCTGTTAGTGTTAATGTAATCGGTCTGGAGCCTACCAACGACAACATAAGTAAGCTATCTATTGCAGCGACTGGTGCGTTCACTGAAAACCAATCTGTAACTGCTCAACCAGATATTGATGAGGCATTTACGTATACGGGAAAAGTGATTGAGAACGGAAATTTAACCCTAGAGCTGACAGACCCATATGCTTATGATTGCTGGTTTTCAGATACTCAAGACAAATCAAAAATCATCAACTTAGATTCTATTTCTTCTAGTCAAGTGATTTCAGTATCATGTGATCTTGAGCGATATACTTTTTCAGGAAGTATAAGTTGGGAGAAAATGTCAGCCAATGATTTAAGTATTTCCAACGCAAATCTTATAAAAGATAATAACAATATAATTTATGCATTTTCGGGTAATTCGGAATATATATATTCCGACACTATTACATTCAATATTGATAAGCAACCGACTACGCATCAATGCTTATTTGATATTGCCCCAATCCCCTCCGAGCAAATTACTGTTGATTTTATAAACGAAACAAATTCGGTTAACAATATTAACTGCGCATACAAATATGATGTAAAAGTAACGTTGACTGATAATGCGGTTGTTCCGAATGGTGGTATTACAGTCAGTTTAGGGAACAATGAGTCTTCTTTACTGAATAATATTGGTGATGAATATACTTTTAGCAATTCGTTACTAACATATGAAACTCCTGATATTGTTATTAATAATTCAGAATTATGTATGTACACTGACATAACAGGTGATCTTATATCAAAAGGTTTTTATCATTTTCAAATAGATTGTACTACGCCAACATCTGTCAGTCTGGAAGCTCTTCAATATTATTATCCAAATGGTGATGTTAATTTTTATAATTGTCTGATAACAGATGCTGCGATCAATGGTGTTAAATTTACAGACATTACGAGCATAAATTGTAATAACTTGGAAATCAAAAGCCTAGAGGGTGTCGAGTTATTTCTGAATTTGGAAGATATTTCAGTAAATGACAATGAGATTTTTGACTTTTATCGCTTGTCAGAATTGGATAGAGTAAAAACGATCAATCGAGATAATAATATCTATCCGTATTTATCCGATATTTATCCTACTCAATTTTCTGATACTGGTTTAAAAGAATGTTTGAAAACATTAGCTACTGACTTCCCAAGTCTGAGAACTAACCAAGTAAAACAAATAGATTGTGTCAGCAGTAAAGTAAAAGATATTTCAGATATAGCTATTTTTGAAAGTCTGATTACTTTGAATCTTTACGATAATGCGATAGTTGACATTAGTCCAATTAAACAATTACAGATTAATGCCAGTTTGATACCAGCAAAGCTACAACAGCTACATTTAGCAAAAAACAAAATAGTATTCTTAGACGGGATTCAATTCGTACCATCAATAAAGCTTCTTATTTTGAATAACAATGATATTGTTGATTTATCACCTTTATTATCAACTTATATCATTGATAACATCGATTATTTTTCTCTTAACAACCTTGTTTATTTAGATTTGGCAAACAATAAATATGACCTTGTTGATTTAGAATTGAACAATCCTGATCAATACAGTTTATTGAATGATTTTCTGGCAACAATTTCAAATATCAATATTCCAGGAGCGTCAGTCGATATCATCAATAATGATCCATCGGTATCAGGAATTTCAAATATACTCGATGATGGAGTAAAGGATCTACTGGCTGATACTTCTTGCATCGATAACGGATATTGGGCAGAAAATAATTGCGAATATTATTTAACCAATGATGTGTCTGGATTGCAGTCACTGATTTTCAGTTCATTCGGAGCGACTATAAAAACCGTTGCAAAGAATATTGTTTTCTCAGTCCAACTGATCACGCCTTCAGGAACCGTTGTTAATTTGATTGATAATCGATCTGTGCAAAATTCCCAAACAGCTTCAACAAATATATTTTTGACGAACTGCAATATAAAAACAACATGTTTATCTAAAATACTTGGGGAACCTGTATCACTCCTTGAAAATGATCTTTGGAAATTAGATGTTACTTTTCAGCGGTTAGCTTGGCCATCAGTACTTCAAATTGAAGAAATATCGATTAGATATTAGTTGCTTGGGGATAAATCATGAAACATCAAAATTTAAAAAAAATTCAATTGGCATTTATAATTTTATTGCCGACTAGCGTTTGTGCTGAAGTGACTCTTGATGGTTCGACTGGACCAAACTACAGCCTGGCTTCAACAAATGGGACATACCAGATCACCGAATCTCTAGGTACGCAACAGGGAAGTAATTTGTTCCATAGTTTTTCCCGATTTAATTTAAACAGCCAGGAAACAGCTGTATTCAGTGGCTCATCTCAAATTAGTAATATCATTACACGAGTTACTGGTGATCAAATGTCGGTGATCGATGGAAAACTGCAATCGGATATCTCAGGTGCAAACTTGTGGTTTATAAATCCTAACGGTGTGTTGTTTGGGGAAAACGCAACAATAGATATTGGTGGTTCTTTTTACGCCAGTACCGCTGACTACCTTGGCTTTGCCGATAATACGAATTTATATAGCGACTTGGAGGGTGAGCAATCATTTAGTACTGCTGAACCTAAAAGCTTTGGATTTTTAGATAATCAACAAGCGGCAATCATTGTTAATGGAAGCCAAATTAGTCTTCAGGCGGGTCAAACCTTCGCTTTAGCCGGCGGTAATACGACTATATTAAATGCGCGTATAGATGCCGATACAATCCAGATAACTGCCAATGAAATGAATACGAATTTGGCTATTTCTAATGTACCTTCTATGGATTTTGATGTTAAGGATTTTTCTGACGTTAATATAAACAACTCTGTGTTGTTATCCAGCGGTCAACAAGCGCAAGGAATATATATCCTTGCTGGAAAATTAGTAGTTGAAGATTCACATCTGGAACACCAGAGTGCAGTAAGTAATTTCAAAGATGTAAATATTGGTAATGTTGAAATTCACACTGAAACTGCATTTTTGTATGATAGTACTGTTGCAGTATTCACTGATAACGAAAAAATCAGTCATATTAAAATAAATGCCAGTGATAAAATTGATCTTTCTGGGTCAGATATTTATGTGGAATCAGATATAGTCCAAGCTAACATCCTCATTTCAGCGGATGAGAAATTGGATCTTAGTCAGGATAGTGCAATATTTGCTGCGTCGATTAATGATTACTCTCACGATTACGGTAGTAATATTACACTAAATGGATTGCTTGATATTGAACCCAATGTTGAATCTGAGTTTTTTCAATCTGAAAATAGTCTATCGATTAATAATCAACAGCAATCTGTGAAATTAACTAAATCTGAAGCTTCAGTCAGCAGTCAGGGAATGGGTGTTGATGCTTCATCTTCCCTTACAACTAATTTCAATGTATCTCTTTCTTCTCGACCTTGCTCTATAGCGTCTGACGCAGAAAAATCTTATTTTCAAAGCCATTCAGATAATGCATATGTCTTGATGCCAAGTGATTTTAATCCTGGTTCAGCTTATGCAACAGCAGATATCTTGTCGCTAAACAGGAAGCGGATAAGTGAATTGCCAAGTGGAAAAATTGGCTTGTATCGCCAATGTGGTTAATTAGTGTAAAAGTTAGATTATGAAAAAACTCCTATTCACTCTATTAATATGCTATTGCCCTTGGATAATTGCGAGTCAGCAGTCATCTGTTGCATTTAATCAACCAGAATTCAGCAAAAAAATAGTTCCCGATTTTCTATTTAACCCCTTGCAGAGCGACCGCATTCTGCCTGCATACAAATCCGGTGATATGGCTGAAGAATATGAGAAACAAATTGCTATCAAGCGAATTCGTATTCAGGGAAATACGGTTTTAACCAAACAGCAAATTTTGCCGGTGGTTAAACCCTTTATCGGCAAGCAAGTGTCTATTAGCGATCTGCAGCAATTGCGTTATCAGATTTCTGCGCTCTACTACAAGCAGGGCTACATTAATTCGGGTGTGTTATTGCCGGATCAGGAGATCAAACAGGGAATTGTAATATTTCGTGCCGTTGAAGGGGAGTTAAGTCAGATACATCTTAAAGGTAATAAGCACCTGGCTGATACTTATGTGCTCAATAAAGTTTTTCAGGGTGCGGGTAAACCGCTAAATATTCAATCGTTGAAACAAAGTATTTTATTATTGGAGCAGGATCCACTCATTGAAACCATTCGTGCCAGACTTTATCCATCCACGGAACTTGGTAAAAGTGAACTGAATATTGAAATCAGGGAACGAAAAATGTATCAAATAATACTTGGTGCGGATAATTATCGTTCCCCAATTATTGGTTCTGAACGTGGGTATATCAATCTTCAACACAATAACATCACTGGATTTTCTGATTCGGTTTCCGCACAATTTGGTGTAACAGAAGGTTTGCAGGATTATGCCTTACATTACAGTATTCCGATGGATGTTATACGTTCACGCTTTGGCGCTTATTATCAAAATACCGACGCACGTGTAATTAGTGAAGAAGCCAGGGATTTAAATATTGAAAGTCAATCTGCCGTTTGGGGTGTATTGTGGACTTATCAATTGAAACCCAATAATTTACGGCCAAAGGAATTTAGCTGGGGCCTGGAGAATAGTAACAGTTATGCGACAATTTCTGGAATAGAAAGCGAAAACCAGTCGACAGCGATGATTTTTTCCACAAACTGGTTATCAAGAAGTTCTGAATCCTTGTCGGACTTAACAGCAGGGATCACAGTAGGGAAAGCCGCTGTAGATTCACTGATTTTAAATGATGATGCTGAAGGGACTTATGGATTGTTTTCGTTTGATAGTATTTATCAAAAGCGAGTTAATACATGGTCACAATTGTTGTTTAAATCCAAATTACAATATGCAAGCAAAACGCTATTAGGTGTAGAAAAAATTGCATTAGGCGGCGCAGCCACCGTGAGAGGTTATCGAGAAAATACGCTTAATCGAGATAATGGATTTTTATTTAATGCTGAATGGTTGAGTCGGCCATGGTTTCAGTCTTTAAACTTTAATGTTTTCTCAGATTATGCTGTGGGTTGGAATAAAACAAAAGACTCAGATCAAGAGCACTTGTTAAGTATTGGTGCTGGATTTTCCTGGCAAGGAATAAAAAAACTGAACCTGGAAGTTATGTTGGGCATACCGTTAATTAACAGGCCTGACGAAAGCGAAAATCTACAGGATTTTGGATTACATTTCGGTCTACAGTATTCGGTATTTTAATCGATTAATTGAATACAGCTGAGGTTTGAACTTCTTAACGCCTGTTTTAGAATATCTATCGCTTGAGGTCTGGGGAAGCTGCTTCGCCAGGCCAATGCCACTTGTCTTTTTGGAGGAGGGGAGTCAAACTGGCGAACAGTTAAAAGATTTTTACTGGCATCCTGTGATGCTGCAGCAGAGCAGGGCAGAACGGTTGTACCCATACCCGATGCGACCATATAACGAATCGTCTCTAGCGAACTTCCTTCCACCATTTTTTGCATACTACTTTCAGTAAAAGCCCCCGGTCGACAGTTTGGGCAGGCTTCAATGACTTGGTCACGAAAACAATGCCCCTGGCCTAACAGCAGCACATTGTCAGCATCGATTTCTCTGGCATCGATACTTTTACGTTTTTCCCAGGGGTGATTTTTTGGTAACAAGAACACAAAGTCTTCCTCATAGATGACTTGCGTCACAATACCTGGCTTCTCAAATGGTAGTGAAATAATGATCACATCCAATTCACCATTCCCCAGTTGTTCCGATAAGACCGCGGTATAATTTTCTTCCAGCACTAATGCCATATCTGGGGCAAGTTCGTGCAGTACCGGTACGAGATAGGGTAATAAATAGGGACCGATGGTAAAAATCGCTCCTACGCGTAAGGGTTCTGCAAGTTGATCTTTACCTTGTTTTGCAATTTTTTCTATAACAGCTGCTTCTTCAAGCACTCGTTGTGCTTGTTGAACAATTTTCTCACCTTGTGGCGTCACGGCGACGTGTGATTTGCCGCGTTCGAAAATGGCAATGTCCAGTTGTTCTTCAAGTTTTTTTACGGCGACACTGAGTGTGGGTTGGCTGACAAAACATGCTTCAGCAGCTTTACCGAAATGCTGTAGCCTGGCTACCGCGACAATGTATTTTAACTCTGTGAGTGTCATTAGGTTAATATGTTATGTTGTTGTGAATACGTCCGTATAAGTTTGATGGCATCATCCTTCCTGCCAACAGTTTCCTTTTGTGTGCATTCTTTATTCCCGACGTGTTATTAAGTTTAGCGTTAATTACAAAGATTACCATTGTTTGTAGGAAAAAACTTACTGTATTCGCTGATCAATTCATCCCAGCCGAATTAATTTATAAATTTCCCATTATTACCGGAATTATAAAGTTGATCCCAGTTTTTATAATTGTTATCGCAATTGTTGCTTGTTTAATCAAGTCAGGTGCGTTGGAATTTTCGCCTAATCTGCTGGAAAAGTCAGGGAGATTTACATCAATATGTGGTTGGATGTACAAGTCGATAGGTTAGCTAAATGTCTTCGTCAATAAACAGCGATTAAGATTTTAGGCTTTTCAAAAACAGGATCCAGCTGATGATCCCAAAGAATAAGCGAGGTGTTATTGGCTGATGCCTGTTTATTGCTCCAATTTAAAAAGTCCGTCAGCGCATCAACGCTGGCCTATCAATTCACTTAGAGCTTCAAGAACGATTTTTCACGTGCTTCATTATTTACAATGTTAAAGTAAATTGTTAAGAGTTATCGAATGACAATAAAAACAATAAGATGAAAGCAGTAATGCAAGAGATTAATTGCTTGATAATTCATCAGTCATTCATCGTTAGAAAATGCCAACACCTAAGCTGGTTTTGTGAAAATTGATAGTACAAACCATGCATTGATGATTACCTATGCATAAACCGAAGCCAGTTTTAATAATATCTGTTCTCAAAATTATGGAGATGAAGTGGAGTGAAATACGGATGCTACGTGTTTAAACAATATTTAAATTTACTCTTATTCTCGACAAGGTTTAGCAAGATGTTTTAATAACTCGTTAAAATATTGATATAATGTTGGACTTTTGACGCGTTTGACGAATAAATGTCCTTTCAAATTTCACAGCTTGATCCAAAAAAATATTTAACCGGTGCCATGGTGATGAGCCTGTTTTTGTTCGTCGATGTTATTCTCGCGTTAAATGATTATCGCAGTTCTATAACAACAGCATTTTCTTTACTTGAAAATTTGTGGTTCATTGCTAGTCTTGTTTTTTTATTGTCATTCAAATATCAGCGATTGCCATTGCTTGTCCCCCTGTTATTTGTCAGCTATTTCGGTTTAAGTTATTTATATGGAAGCTTTTTGCTCGTGACGACAGATGGTGCACAATTGGTGTTACCGATTGGAATCATTGTTATGGTTGGGGTATTTGCTTGTGTTTATCTCATAGCAAGCCTTCGTGCTTATAGAAAGTTTTTATCTAAAGAAGCTGGAATTAAATAAGCAATGTCACGATATCGGCCACCCCAAAAGCCATCGTCACCCTATATTACGCCTGAAGGGGTGATTGAATTGCGAAAAGAATTACAATATTTGTGGACTGAAAAACGACCCCAAGTAACGCAAGCGGTTTCTGAAGCAGCAGCTCAAGGAGATCGCTCAGAAAATGCTGAATATATTTATGGTAAAAAGCAATTACGAGAAATTGATCGACGCGTTCGCTTTTTACGCAAAAGGCTGGATGTGTTAAATGTTGTTGAACACTCACCAAATGACAAGAGTAAAATATTTTTTGGTGCCTGGGTAACAATGGAAAATGAAGAAGGGGAGGAAAAGCTTTTTCGCATTGTAGGACCGGATGAATTTGATGCCAGGGAAGAATATATCAGTCTGGATTCACCTTTGGCTAAAGCCATGTTAGGCAAATCTGTTGATGATGAAGTGTCTGTTCATACACCGGGTGGGGAAATTTGTTGGGTTGTCGTTGAAATTAAATATCAATAGGGAAGAATGCAAAAAATGGAATTTGTGCCGTTAGTGTTGGAGGAAAATATCAATAATGGATTTAAAAAAGTGTTTGCAGTGGGAGAAGAAAACGTTTTATTAGTGAAAGAAGAAGATAAATATTATGCCGTTGAAAACAGTTGCGGCCATTTTGGCATGCCTTTGGAAAGTGGAACAATTAATCATGGTGTAATTCGCTGCCCATCCCATGCCATGCGTTTTGATTTGCAGAATGGCGAAGTAATCAATAATCTATATGACGATTGTCATGCCATAAAAGTTTACAAAATTGCCGTTGCAGATGGCTGGGTAGGGGTTGAGGTTTAAAATCCTGATCTAAAATTGAATCAGGGTAAACGTTTTAAAACATATAACGAATATTCACCAGAAAGTGATCGCCAAATCGTTTCACTTCGGTTGTGTTTAATTCTTCATCATGACCTGCGGCTCGTGGCGATATTCCCGGTTTGCCGTGGCTATGAGCTTGGTCATCACCACCTGCCCCAATGCTGGATATAAGCTCTGCAACATAAGATGCTGTTATTTTAATATTGTCTTCGGGTTTAAATACCATGGCTAGCGTGAGTTGAGATTCCAGAGAATCATTTTTCTTACCATTATCCGTATTGTCAAAACGTAATATGCCCATGGTTTTTTTACTGGCAGCATAGTTAAACTGGGCAGTAAAACCCCATTTATCATTTTCCAGTGTTCCATCATTTTCTAGATCTACTTTACCGCCGGCATTATCAATGGAGAATTGGGTAAGAAAATCCAGTTTACCCAGGCGTAAATTACTGGCGATGGTAAAACTTTGCAGATTGCTTTCTCGGTTAGCTTTGTACCATAACAGGGATACAGAATTATCCTTAAAAAAGCTGTATTTTGTGGTTAGCCAATAATCTAATGCATTGTTGGACTCTGCAACCGCATCCTCATCATGGCCGCCACCACCATTCGCAGTGGCAAATGACCATAACCAATTGTTTGTGTAACCGTAGTATTCCAGCGCATTTTTTTCAGCGAAGCCGACACCAACGGTGGCAAAGCCAGTGTTGCCATCATGGCTACCGCCATAAGAACCAATTCCTGAGCTGGCAGATTCCAATGCAGCGCCGTGTGCATACATTGATGTCCAGGTAGTGGGATCAATTGTCCCCATACGAAAGTTGATGAGTGTGGATTCATCAACATTGGTTTTTCCCAACTGATAGCGGTGCAATGATGCACCATTATGATCAACATCTACACCAGCCCAAAGTGAGATGTCTTTTCCCAGCGAACTGGTTGCTAAAAGGGAAACAACCTTGGGTTCACCAACGGCAGGTGTGTCGTCTGTGCTACTGATATGTAAAGGCGTAAATTGTCCGGTAACACTGAGAATATCAGACACATCGGGTAGTTTACTTTTATGTCCGGCTTGTGGTGGTTCTTCGTCATCTAACGCGAAACCACCTGATTCCACCTTTTTTTTCACCTGGTAGCCATTTAACATGAATCGTTCACCTTTGGCAGTTAGGCGAGGAAAATTTGCGGTATGACACTTTTTACATGATGCACCGGTGGAACGCGCAAAGGCGGCTGTCGCACTGACTTGCTGACAGAATACACTAAATATGAGAAGTAAAAGGCATGTTATACCTGCTTTATGTGAGTTGATTGTTGGCATAACTTTTCCTCCCCAAGAAAGTGTTATTGTTTTTCAGCAACAATGTTTGCTTGATTATTTGTTAATGAAAATGTTCGTGGAAAACTAACATAGTGAAATCGGCCTTTGGTATAATCATCATGGATGGCAATGCCAAAAGTATAAACTTCAGATGCTTTTAGATTTAATGCATCTTGATGATTGCTTTTCAATGGACGTTTGAATGTTACCTGCCAGTGTCCGGAATGATTTTCTACCGTTGCATCAACATTGCTGGAAGACGACTGTTGACGTTTTTCCAAAATATACCCGGAAATATTTTCATGCGTCTTTGGGTTTTTAATGCGTGTTTGCCAATATTCGATAAAATCGCCATTTTTTCGCATTGTTTGAAGTTTTTCTTTTGCCACGAAGTTATCACCACCGCCTGAACGAGTGATTTTATTTCTGGAAGCGGAGGTGTACAAGCTGCGCGCTTGTTTGCTTTTATGGTCAGGCATTTCAGTCGCATCGTTATGACATGCGCCCCAGCATGCAGCCACAGGGAATTCACGTACTTGTTGATTACCGATCATTACCGCTACTTTTGAGTCAAATTTTTCATCTTGTTTTTTGCCACTGACGAATTGCGGATCGTTCCAGCTGACACGAAAATAAAGATATTCAGCATCTTGTGTGAGTTGTAATGTGGCTTCAACCAATCCTGGTTTACCTTTAATTGGAGTAGGCTCCAGTTTTTTTCCAGACACTAACAAAGCACCCATTTCAGCTTCTTCGTCTTCATGGCATTCCAGGCATGCTGCACCTTTGCGAACACTTTTTGCCGCGCTGTGTTTTGTTAAAAGCCATTCCCAAGCACTTTGACCCGGATAAAACAAGGGAATGGTGTCTGCTTTCACTTTGTTCCAGTTAAGATTGTTTGCTGAAACCTTGATTGGTGAAAAAAAAACAAGTAACAGCAACAAACCGGGAAGACTAAAATAATATTTCTTCATCATCATTTTGTTTCTCATGTGCTTGTTCGGGTTTTTTGTGAGCAATACCTTTATGACAATCGATACAGGTTTCGCCGTTTTTCATACCACTCATGTGTTGTCGAAACGCACGTCGTCGTTGTTTTCTTAAGTCCATGGCTTCAAACTGATGGCAGTTACGACATTCCAGCGAGTTAGAGTTTTTCATGGATTCCCAAACCCGTTCGGCCATAGCCAAGCGTTGTGCTTCAAATTTTTCCTGTGTTTCTATGGTGCCTTGTAAATGATGATAAACATCTTTCACGGCTAAAACTTTGCGATAAAGCGTTAGGTACCACGCATGTGGAACATGACAATCTGAACAACTGGCTTGAACACCACTCGCGTTCTTAAAATGAGTCGTATTTTTGTATTCCCGATATACAGTTGTACGCATTTCGTGGCAGCCGATACAAAATTCTGTCGTGCTGGTATAACTGATTGCGGTATTAACAAAAGTCACGCTCATAATTGCAACAAGTGAAAAGAAGAACAGGACAAGCAAGCTTCGCTTGAGCATTGAATATAACCTTGGTGGAGAAAATGCCGACAGAAAGAACGCTGCCGGCTTTAAGTCAATTAGTGGCCGTGTGTCATGACAGGTAATTCAGCGATTAACTCACCATTAGGGTTGTCATCGGTGTGCACATTGATATACAACTTGCCATGAAGTGCTTGGTCGATGCCAACAGCATCAAGTGTTTCTGCGCTGTCGGTTGAGTAAATTACATTGTTTGAATCATTGGTGTCAGTCAACGTTATTATTCCAATTTTCTCTTCAGAATCGTGAATGTGCATGCCGGTAATATCCGTGGCGGGTGTGCTACTAAAAGTAACAAAAGACTTAATTGCACCAGTTTCTTCATCCATGGTTAAGGCAGCAAATCCACCACCAGTTGTTGTAATGGGATTACCAGTATCGTCGTTCGCTGCACTGAGTCGAGCGGTAGCAATGCCGATTTCATGAACCAGAATTTGGCCGCGAATTGTGCTTAAATTGCCAGAGCCATCATCGAAATGCGCATTTATATATAAACGACCAGCTTCGAGATCTGCAATATCTGATTGGCTGAGTACTTCCTCATCTTCTGGAATAGTCCAGCTGCCATCAGCATCGTCGTCTGTTAAATCATAGAGTTTTTCACCATCTTGACCGGCGTATCCTACGTGAACGTGGACTTCATAGGGTGTATCACCCGTGAAAGTTACAGCACCATGTAATTCATTTTCATCCTGATGAAATTCCAATGAGGCTTCACCTGTAGAGTTCGTATTTGCGGCGTCAAGGTTAACTACCTGATGTTGATCGAGATCAAAGTTGACGGCATGTTCATGGGGTGAGTCATCATGATCATCATCGTCGTCACTATGAATACAGGCTGTCAATATCAATGGAAAAAGTGCAACGATTAAAATGGATTTTAAAGTCTTGCGCTGGACCCGCATAGGTTCTCCCCTTATTAAAAAAATATTATTATTTTTATGCAATGAGTTTTGTAGCAGGCAGCGTTTTAAAGGCGTTGTGAAACTTCCTTGTTGTGCTACCGCCTATTACATTGATTTTTTGGGATGCGGCTGAATTTAAACTGAATGGTGTGAGTTTGTTTGATATCTAAGCAGCGATTAACTGCGTTTGCAGGATGGCACAGTTGTGTAAGTATTTAAAATTTTGCAATCATCATAGTATGTGTAGAAGGGGGTGGAGTAATCTCTTTTAAGCAATCTTTTTATTGCTTTGATGGCCATAACGACTTTTTTCACGACGAGCAATTCGCCAGGCGATCCAGAGCTTTCGTAAGGGTGTGAGTTTGACGCGGTGTTCAAGTACCCGGTATCCGTCGCGTTCAATTTCTTGCAATGTTGCGAGATATATTTCCGCCATGATAATGCCACTGCGTTGTGAAAAGCGATCCTCTTCTGGGAGCAATTCAAATGCTTTATGATAGTGTTTTAGTGCGCGCTGTTTTTCAAATTCCAGCAACTTAATGATGTTCTCAGTTGTTTTTTGTTCCAGCAACTCTTCTGCGCTAACACCAAATTTGTCCAGATCATCCTGCGGGAGGTAAATGCGACCTCGCATGGCATCTTCATATACGTCACGAATGATATTGGTCATTTGAAATGCCATACCCAACTCGTGAGCATATTTCAGCGTTTTGCGATTTTGGTAGCCGAAAATTTCAACTGACAATAGCCCAACCACGCTAGCAACACGATAACAATATAAACTCAGGTCAGCATAACTTTGGTAGCTGACACACTCCAGATCCATTGCCATGCCATCAATGATTTCATGGAAATATTCTTCAGCTAAATCGAAATGTTGAATATGTTGTTTAAGCGCCAAGGCTACCGGGTGTGTTGGTGTTGCATGGAATAGATTTTTAATTTCTTCCCGCCACCAGTCCAGTTTTGTGCGAGCCAGTTGCTCATCGGATATTTCATCAACGATGTCGTCTACCTCGCGGCAAAAAGCATAGAGTGCAATGATGGCATCACGTTGCTTTTCCGGTAAGAACCGAAAACTGTAATAAAAACTGGAACCGCTTTGGGCCGCTTTATTTTCGCAGTATTCCTGAGGCTTCATAATTGTGTGAGGTGGCTGATTTACGAGTTGCGTATTATAACGATTATTGGCTTTCGGTTTCCAGTTCACGTGCTTTTTTATCGATGTTTTCGGTTTCGACCAATGTTTTTTTGGAGCGTATGCCCATTTCGTTGAATTTTCGGGCACTTGGCAGCACACGTGAACTGAGTGTGGCAATGGTTTTGTTGTAATTATCCACACTCTGGTTAAGACTTTTGCCTGTTCGGGACAAGCTGTCTGTCAGACCCGCAATTCGCTCGAACATTTCTTCACCTAAGATTCGAATTTTTTCAGCATTTTTTGCCAGCGTTTCCTGGCGCCAGCCAAAAGCAACTGCTCTGAGTAAAGCCACAAAGCTGCTTGGTGTAGTCAGAATAACATTACTTTTTAACGCATCTTCAATCAGGTTGCGATCAAGATCCAATGCAGCGGTGAGGAATTGATCACCAGGAATGAACAACACCACAAAATCGGCGGATTGTTCAAATTGTTGCCAGTAATTTTTGCTGGCAAGCTCTTTAATACGCTGTTTTACATGACGTAAATGCCGGTTGAGATGTTTTTGTTTTTGTTTTTCTGATTGTGCTTCCACTGCATCGAGATAGGCATCTAAAGGTGTTTTGCTATCAACGATAATTTCCCGGCCAGCAGGGAGCTTGATGATCATGTCCGGACGTAGCAGGGCGCCTTGCTCATCGTTAACGCTGTGTTGTTCAATAAAATCGCAATGCTCAACCATGCCCGCCAGCTCGGCCAGGCGTTTTAAGGTTAATTCACCCCATTGTCCACGCACTTCCGGGCGTCGAAATGCCTGAACCAGATTGCGGGTTTCCTGATGCAGATTATTTTGGGTTTGCGCCATGGTTTCCAGATGTTTGTGCAGCGCGCCATAAGCCTGTTTGCGTTCGTTTTCCATCAGCTGAATTTGCGATTGAGTTTTTTCCAGCGTGTCGCGAATGGGTTTGATTATGGAGTCAAAGGCTTGTTCTTTTTTTTCCAATTCGATTTTGGATTGCATTTGAAACTGAGCCAGATTTTGTTTGGCCAATTGTAGAAAAGATTCGTTATTTTGTCTTAAGGCTTGTGCAGATAACTGCTGAAATGTATCGCGTAATTGGCGTGTTAACTGGTGTTGTTTTAGTTGTTCAGTTTCCAGAAGCATACCCAAGCGAATATTTTCGTTGAGTAATTCGTTTTGTTTTTTTTGGTTGCGAAGCAGGGTGAATAAAAAACCTAACAATAAGCCCAAGATGAAAAGGCCACCACCTGCCAACCAGAGTTCAAGATTGGGTATTTCTACCATGATTCGAGAATGTTGATTAACTCAGAGGGGTGGTTAATGTATTTGTCAGCCAGCCACTGTTCGGGCACATCATGTGTTTGGATATAGCCAAATAAAGCGGCTACAGTGTGCATGCCAGCGGCTTTACCAGCTTCAATATCCCGTTCGGCATCACCCACATAAATACATTCTTGTGGATTCAGGTTGGCTTGTTCACAGGCGTAAAACAGCGGTTCTGGGTGTGGTTTACTTTTACTTGTGGTGTCGCCACTGACAATACTGACTGCGCGCTTGTCTAACTTCAACGCTTGCATTAACGGTTCGGTAAGCCAGCCGGGTTTGTTGGTCACCACACCCCAGGCAATCTGGCGGCGCTCAATTTCAACCAATAACTCCTGCATTCCCGGAAACAATTCGGTATGGCGGGCGATGTTAGCTAAATAAATATCCAATAATTGTTGCCGAACTGTTTCGTAGTGATCGGATTCCGGACCAAAACCAAAACCAAGTTCAATGAGTGCCCGACCACCGTGTGAAACAACAGGACGTATCTGTTCAAAAGGTAAAACCGCTTTGTTATAGGCGCGCAGGGTTTCATTCAAAGCATACGCAAGGTCAGGTGCTGTATCGGCCAGCGTGCCATCAAGATCAAAAAAAACACCGGCAACTACCATTTGCGTGCATACACCATATAGTTCACATCAATGTCTTTGGTGATTTTGTAATTTTTATTAATTGGGTTATAACCGAGCCCAGCCATGGAGACCAATTCTAGTCCGCTTTCTCGAATCCAATGCCCTAATTCGGACGGTTTTATGAATTTTTTATAATCGTGAGTGCCAGGTGTCAGCATTTTTAAAATGTATTCAGCACCGAGAATGGCATGCACGTATGATTTGGGGTTGCGATTTAACGTGGAAAAAAACGCATAACCGCCAGGTTTTAGCATTTTTGTGCAGGCTTCGATAATAGCGGCAGGGTCAGGTACATGCTCTAACATTTCCATGCAAGTGACCACATCGAAACTTTCTGCGTGCTGATCTGCAAATGATTCGGCGCTGATTTGTTGATAATCTACTTGCAGGCCGCTTTCCAGTAAATGCAGTTTTGCGATGTCGATGGGGCCTTTGCCCATATCGATTCCGCTCACTGTTGCGCCAGCTTTTGCCATGGCTTCTGACAGCAATCCACCACCGCAGCCCACGTCCACAGCTTTCTTGCCTGCTAGTTTGGCGTGTTGATCAATAAATTGTAAACGTAGGGGATTTATTTCGTGTAAAGGTTTGAATTCACTTTCCGGATCCCACCATCGAAAAGCCACTTCATCGAATTTTGCGATTTCAGATTTATCGACATTACTCGTTTGTTGTTCAGTCATGTTAATTCTCAGCTAATTTTTCGTTCCAGCTTTTTGCCGTATTTTTCAATGCTAGTTCGTCCATTGTTGTTAGCTCACGATTGTTGAGTAAACATTTTCCATCAACCCAAACATGGGTGATTTGGTTGCGTGTGGACGAATAAACAATTTGCGAAACCGGATTGTATAAAGGTTGTGTTTCCAGCTCGGATAAATCGATGGCGACAATATCAGCAGCTTTACCTTTTTGCAGAGAACCGGTGATGTGGTCAATGCCCAAGGCTTTGGCACCGTTAATGGTGGCCATTTCCAGGGCGACATGTGAAGGCACCGCCGTGGGATTGCCTGCGACCACTTTAGCCAGCAGGGCAGCACTGCGCAATTCGCTTAACATATCCAAGTCATTATTGCTGGCAGCTCCGTCGGTTCCCAGGCAAACATTGATACCTGCATCATGCAAACTGTTTACCGGACAGAAGCCGCTGGCCAGTTTCATGTTAGATTCCGGGCAATGCAATACACTTATACCGTTCTCGGCGCAAAGTTGAATTTCCTGTTCCGTTAATTGCGTCATATGTACGGCCAGTAGTCGAGGGCTGGCTAAACCAAGGTCTTTTAGGCGTTGTAAGGGGCGCTTGCCACAATTTTCCACTGACTGATTAACTTCAAATTCGGTTTCATGCACATGCATGTGAATGGGAATATCCAACTCTTCTGCATACAATGCGATTTTTTTCAGTGGTTCGTCGGAAACAGTATAAGGTGCATGAGGCGCAAATGCAGTTTTTATGCGCTCGTGCGACTTTAATTGATCATGAAGATTTAGTGCTTTTTCCAGGTATTCATCGGCATTAGCTGCCCAGACGGTGGGGAAATCAATGACGATTAATCCTACGGTGCCACGCATGCCGGATTGATCAAGTGCACGCGCAGCTTCATCTGGAAAAAAATACATGTCATTAAAGCAGGTGACACCGCTACGCAGCGACTCAGCAATCGCCAGCTGTGTGCCCTCATAAACAAATTCCGCACTTACCCATTTTGATTCCGCCGGCCAGATGTGGTTTTGCAGCCAATCCATAAGTGCCAAATCATCTGCAAAACCACGCAATAAATTCATACTGGCGTGGGTATGTGCGTTGATCATGCCGGGTATGAGTGCATGATTAGCTAAGTCTAGGCTTTCGTTGCTTTGATAATGTTGATTAACTTCTGAAGAAGGCAAAATATCCAGAATTTTTTTATTGTTGATGACCAGGCAGTGATCTTCCAGTGAAACTGCTTGTGGCTCCACCGGAATAATCCATTTGGCATGTATGATTTTTTCAACATTTTGCATGAGTGGCGACTTTGGATCCTGAATTGGTTAAGCGCCTAACTTACTGAAAAAATGTTGATTGGTCAAAATATTACGCAGCTATCAACAGCTCAACCCAGGAATAATCAGTTTTCTGCAAAACTGTAGCGATAAAACAATTCCTTGATTTTAGCTTTATGATCAACTTTTTCGGCTTTGATGCTGATCTCGCCCTGAATCTCTTCTGTGGGTGTGTTTTCATTTTCAGTGATAGCTAATAAAAACTTTCCATTGCCCGTTGCAGATTCACCGTCTATTTTCCAGGCCAAATCATTCAGTTCAATCACACGTTTATTGGTTACTTCAAATAATGCAGAATAGTCTCTGACGATTTGTTTGCGGTTAGCACTTTCATTTGTAATCGCATCTTCTGTGAATAAATCACCAAATATACTGATATCACCAGTTTCGTATGAACGCTTAAAATAAAATACCAAGCGGCCTAAATCTGCATCGGTTAAGTTGACAAAAGTCGGTTTAGCAGATGGTTGTTGGTTTACAACAGGCTCAGCTGTTTTCGCCTCGCTTGTTGCTGTCGCTGCTGTGGCGACAGGCGCAGTTGTCGCTGTAGCCACTTTTTTTAGTGTTTGTGTTTCAGCTTTTACTGTTGGTGGTTTAACCGCTTCGGTTTTTTTAACCACCGGCGTTGGCTTACTTGCTACTTTAGGGGCTTGAGCTGGTTTTTTTGGGGTTGGCGCTTCCTGTTTAACCGGCTTTGCCGTCGCTGTAGGTTTACTCGCGGTTGTTTTGGCTGGCGGCGTTACGGGTTTGGTGGTTTTTGGTTTTTCCGGTTTTGATTTTTCAGGTTTTGGCGCTTCGGTTTGCGTTAAAATTTTAGTGATAAGATTTTCATCTTTGTCTTTATTATTTGCGCTTGTTGTTTTCTGCTTATCGACAGCATTCTTGCTCAGTAACTGAATTTCAGGGTATTCGGGTTTTTTTTCAGGAATAACAAGTTCCTGGTTATTGTCGACTTTCCCTGAATCGTCTCCACTCATAAAAAACACGACTAATCCAATAGCGACGACGCCCACACCTGCAGCGATGGATAGTGGCACAAGTTTATTGTTTTTCGTTTCAACCTTGGTAAGTTTTAATGTTGGTTCATCAATACTGTTAATTAAAACGGGAACCTCATTTGTCGGCTTGGCTTGAGAATCATCCGCTTTGTTTTTGAGTAGTTTGGGGATATCAACCGCTTGATGTTCAGGCTTTTTATTCGCTGAATCTTCAGAATTCGTTTTCGCATCGGGCTTATTCGCTTTTGAGTTGCTGCGGATTTCCGCTAATAGCGCCTGAGCAGGTATCTCAGGCTCGGCGTTTTTTGCCTTTGATTGCTTATCTGAGGTTAACTCATCATCAGATTTTTTATCAATATGTGGGTCAGCGGCTTCCATTGGGATGGCGGCGGCTTTCTCTATTTGCGAGTTGGAGCCAAGAATTTTTATATAGGCTTGTTTGATGGCGTTTTCATCAGCTTTAGACCATTCGCTAGGGCCGCCAATGTCTGATCGGCAAATTCGCATCAAGTAATCAAAGTGTTGATTAATATCCTGTTCGCTGGCCGAGGCATTTAAACCGATAATTCGGTAGGGATCATCACTGGAAGTTAACAGTATACGGCGTAGAAAATGGCGAATCATACGGCGTACTTCGTGTGGCATAAGGCTCATCAATTGCGTTGGAATGGCCTTTTCTATCGCGGGGTCTTTTTCCGTTGCCAACTGTAGTAAAGTGCCGATATCTTTTGGTAACTGATAAAATTCGTCGGAATAATGTTTAAATCGCTCCGGATTTTCCAGGTAGTTAGAAACCAATTCAATCAATTGTCCCTGTTTTTGCTGTTCTGGCGTTTTGCTGGGTTTGATTGTTGATGCTTCAGTCTCGCTATCGTTTTTTACCAATTTAATATTTGGTTTAGCAAGGTTTGATTTATCTTCTTTGTTTGTCGCTTTCTCGGTTTTGGCTGGCTTACTTTCTGACTTGTTTACTGCCTCATGGGATGGCGCTTTTGCTTCCGCCGCATTGACAATTTCAGGCTTTGGTTTAGGTTTTACCGTGGCACTTTCAAATTCTTTCTTTTCACAACGTAAGGCCTGGCGCAAATCATGGGAATCCAGATCCGGGTGAGTTTCTTCTTCCAGTTCTTCATATAATTCCACGCTGAAGGTTTTGAGTAACTCTTTATCAATAGACTTGCTGGATTCCATATAGGAGAACAGAAGTAATCGGTCAAAAAATGAATTAATACGCCGAGGTACACCTTTAGTTATGCGAAAAATGTATTCGTATATATCATCTTTGAGTTCCGGATTGCCCGACCAACCAGTAATGCTTAAACGATGTTTGATATAGGCTGAGATTTCATCACTTTTAAGTGGCAACATCTGGCAGTGTTCAGAGATGGAGATTTCCCGTCGGCCTAATTGATCAAGATCAAATAATTCGTCCAGGTCTTCATGACCAATGAGTAAAAATTTGAAGTAGGCGATGAGTGATAATTCAGACAACACCAGGTCATAAAGTGAGCGAACCTGTTCTTTGCTTAATTGTTGTGCTTCATCTATTACCACCAGGATGTGTTTTCGCTCCTTGACCGCGGTGGCAATGATCTCTGAAATTTCTTTTTGTTTGCCTCCAGCGACACTAGGATAAAGCCGAGGATTTAGCTCGTCTTTAATTTCCTGTAAAATATCTTCGGTATTAGCACGATTAACCCGGCAGACAATGGTGCTTGGTGAAATGTATGCTTCAACAGCTCGACGTACGACAGTGGTTTTACCAGTTCCAGGTAATCCGGATAATGTAATGATACCTTTACGTTGCTTTAGCGATGACGATATCGCTTTTAATATGCGACTTTGATTTTCGCCAGAAAAAAACATGTCTGGTTCCGATTCCAGACGAAAGGGAGTTCTTTTTAATCCAAAATAACGTTCGTACATTCATTAACCTTAGTAAAATTCTCTGGAACTGATTTTAGCGTTGACTTATTTATTAGTAATTAAAATTACATCTAAAAAAATAAGTAACACACACTTCCAAGCCCTTAATATTCTAAATTATTATTGGGATTTTATCATTATTGTAGTTTGGGCATGACAAATTTAAATTGAATCTATCATATAGCCAGTTAATTTACCCATGATCAATTAATGGGTTCTATTAATACAGCCCATTGATTCTGAAACTCATGGTTAATAAATGTTCAACTGGGTTCTGTAGAAAATTTTGCGGGTATTGTATATCAATTGAGGCTTATCAGCTTATGTATTACAACAGGATCAGCGTTTCGAGAGTGATGCGATTAATAATTGAGCAGTTAAAATTACATTTCAGAGTTGAAGTAAAATCTTAATGTTAATGTAATGTATATTCGTAAGTATGATAATCAAGTATGCATTTAAAGTGTTTTGTTGAAGAAGGTTTTATTAATTCTCAAATACATGCATTAAAGAATTGTTTACATGAAATCTATTCTTTAAATATCAGATTAAACTAGAAGGTTACAATTTTCTTATTTTTCATGTATAAATGTGAGTGTAAAAAAACCGTAAAATAATTAAGAAGAAAAATAATAATAATCTATTTGTCATTCTGTTTTACTTATCTGATAAATAATTATGTTTTGCAATTTGCTATCGCAGGATTACATAACTCAGAAGAACATTTTAGAAAATATTTTTTGCTGTTTGTCAATACATGGGGTGACTAAGCGTGATCGCAACTAAAAAAAATAATAATTGTGCGATTTTTGAGAAGACAAGCATAAGCTTGCAAGGTTTTATTGGTCTGTTTTAACCGACATGTTTTGGTAATAAAAATGTTTGCAGAAAAACACCAGGATTTGGGATACTTGGAGCACGAATTTCGTAATTCGTTAAAACAATATCGCTCTCATGTACGTTGGGGCATAGATAAAGTTTACAAAGTATCTGGAAAGACTACAGAAGAATTATTTACTGAAATTCGCCAATGGCTTGATGAAGAAAACATCAGTCAAGCTGCGGCGTCGATGGACATATTGCTTCAACGTCTCAGGGATATGGAACAAAACTATCCTGCCGCAAAAGCCAATCTTTTAAATGAAATTGGTGAGTCAATTACCTTCTTGGAGAGCGTGCTCAAACAGAATATGGCAGTTGTTGCCGGTGATGACGTCTCTCTGGATTTCAAAAGTATACTGACTCAAGATTTGGAAAAATCAAGAGTTGCGCTGCAAAATGAAGATTGGCAAGAAGCGCAGCAACTGGTGAGTCGAATTCTTGAAAAGTACCTTGATGCGCGCCAGGCAAGCATTAAAAAACACAGCACAAATGTTCTGCAAGCCCCTGTGTTAGAGGAAGCCAAGCAAAAACTGGATGTACTGAAGGATCGGGGCGGTATGTGTAAACTACTACCGGTGAATGATTTGGAAAGTATTTACCAAATGGCAGCTTCGCGCAATATTTCCACAGTACGTATTGGGGTTATAGCCTCCATTCCCTGCATTGAAAAACTCTTTTCTGAACTTTCCGGTAAAACAATTCAATTTGACAGTGAGAAACAAAGCGCTGAAAATCAGGGCGTGGTACTCAGGGTATCGGTATCCCGGGATCTAACAATTTATTTTACCGGTCTTGCTGTGAATGATGAGAGTGATTTTGAAGGTTTAAGAAACTATTTAAGTCAGTGTTCCATGTTGTTTCTTTCTTTTGAAAGTAATCAGATTATTAAAAAGAATATTGAAAGGCTCGCGTTAATGAGTCTTGAGCAAATCAGCAGTCACCTGGTGACTGTATTAGGGGAGAATACTGAGACACTCGCGGAAAGCAAGTTGGCCTCGTTCCGAAATATCAATAATATATGTCTTGACGGATTTAATAATAATGAATTTATCGCCTGGATAAACAATATGCTGGATGCTTCCCCCGTATTTCGCTAAATAGTTAATTAGTTTAAGTTTATGTTGTCCGTTTGGTGAAATTGTCACCAAATTTAGTTTTTTCTAGTATTTAAAATAAATAAAAAATGGAGATCTTATGGAAACAGGTATTGCCCGTGTTTTAGGCGAATTTATGAAAGTGAAAGGCGTCACAGCAGTAGCACTGGTCGGACGAGACGGATTTGTCATTGAAAGCGCAACCAATATTAATGTTGATATGGATGCACTTGGCGCAATGGTTGCGACGGCAGTAGGTACAGGTGAAAGTCTTGGTCAGGAATTTGGTTTGGGTGCTATTGATCAAAACTTGTACGAATATGCTAATGGTAAAATTTTGATGGCGACAGCTTTGGATGACGTTCTTGCTGTTTTTACCGATACAACTGCTGTGATTGGTAGTGTTCGTTACTCAATCAAGAAGAATATGCCTGACGTTATAAAAGCTTTGCAATAATATAGTAGGCTTATATAACAAAAATGAAGTCAAATGTTTTAAGTGATTTGTTGGGCGACTTTATTGGTCGGGAAGGGATTGTCGCTGCAGCACTCATTGGTTTTGACGGTATGATTATCGATTTCGCCAGTGAGGAGAATATCGATATGGATCGTATTAGTGCGTTGCTCGGCGTGTTTTTATCAAATACGCACGACAAATCTCAAACAATTAAATTACTTCGTTTGCCCAAGCATGAAATAGCATCATATGTACTGCTTGCTGTAGTATCCGGTGCTATTTTGGCGCTGCTGATAACAAATGATACCTCGGCAAAAAAGATTTGCGCCAGTGTCAAAAAAGACTTATTTCGGGTGAAGCTTGCATTGGCTACCGACTAATGCAAGCTTCGATTTACTTCAACAACAAATCTAATAAAGGATAGTATATCTCCATATGAAATTTAAGGAAAGATCAATGGCAGTAACGCAGGCGTTTTATGAGACAATTTCGAAGTTGACAGACTTCAAGGAGGCTGATTGGGAGATTTTGGCTGGCGAAGCCGATGTAATTAAAGGCTGGGCTCCTGACTTAATCTCTGTTTTCTATGATACTTTGTACAGCATAGAAGAAACGACAGCGGTTTTTCATGATGGCGAGCGCGAAAAGCTGGAGGCAACTCTTGCTCAATGGATTGAAAATATTTTGAGCGGAGATCAAGGTGAAAAATTCTGGAATCACCAACGCTATATCGCTTTGTTGCATATCAAGCGTGGTACAAAAAACCTGTATATGCTTGGCATGATGAATCGTTTACAACAAATGTTTTTGATTAAAAGTATGGAAGCATTTGATCAAGATAAAGCCATTCAGGTGTACAGTGCATTCTTGCGCCTATCCGGCATGGTTGCTGGTTTGATAGCACAATGCTACGACGAAGTAACAGAAACGAGTACGCAGGCTGGTTTGAGTCGCGTTGGAATAAATGAAGCGTTAATTGCGCGGATTAAGTCCATGCAAATAGATAAAATGTTGCAAGAAGCTCAGGAAATGGCAAACGCTTAAATCTGATTTTTGTGACTATTTGATCAGCTAAATTATTCTGATTTAATTATCTTTGTGCAGTGTAAAGCTGTAATGAGTATATTGAATCAGGAAGTAAACCCATGCGCCCTTGTGTGAGCAAAAGATTTTTTAGTTGTAGGTAGAGCCGTGCAGGACTTACTTGTAACTTATCAGCCTTTGCTTAAATGAAACTTGATTTTGTTTGCACAAGAGCGCTTTTGATGTTCGGTTGAATATTTAGGAAATAAATATTGCAGTGTCATGAGTTAGGGATGATAAGTGTGTACTATTTTCGCTGGAGGGAGCGCGAACTTTTCATAGTGACTATTAATGTTAATTCGTAGGAAGTAATTTTAGGCACTACTGTGATTAAGAATATTGTTGTAGCAGTTTTTATACTGTTTATATTGTCGAGTTCTTTTAATGTAAATGCTGAGGGAGTGCTTTCAGTAGCAGCATTGGGATTTCGTATAAATACCGGCGATAAAGAAGATCAAGCAGAAGAAACTTCGGCTCAGGGTAGCGAAGATGGAATTTCAGTCAAGAGCGATGAGCCGGTTAAAAACGAACCGGATAAAAACCAAAAAGTGGATGAAGTCAGTTCTGAAGAAAAGAAAAGTTCTGGCGCATTAGGTTTTAATATATTAAAACGAGCGCGTAAAGTAGCTGCGGATGAAGCGGCGGCTCAAAAAGAGGCGCTTGAAGGTAGTAAGCCTAATGAATTGGGAAGAGCAGAATCTAATTCCCAAAAGTCAGCGGTATCATTGCCTGAATCTGCAACTGAAGATGATTCACAAGTAGAAGTGTCTTCACAATCAAGTCGAGCAGGTGAGGAACAGTCAGCTGACTCGTTCGATGCCTCATCATTACGTAATGATATTACCCGTTTTACACCAATTACACCGAAAAATGCAGTCGAAGAGCGAGAATTTGACGAGTTAGAAGAGCCTGTTGTGGTTCAAGAGTCTCTGCCAGCATCTCAAGTTCCCGTAGTTGATGAAAAGACTTCGTTGGAATCCAAGGATAACGATATAGCCGCGAGTTCGGTAATCGAAGAAAGTGACATCGCCACTTTTCAATCGGTGAGAGATTCAATTCTTGCTGGTCGTGTTACCAAACCGCAATTTGTCAGTAAAGTATTCCAACTGGGAGTGAGCAGTGAAAAAAACCTGTCGCCTTATGTGAGTTATTCTATGTACTGGTTGGATGTATATTCAGCGCTGGAATTTGATACTTTTCAGCGAGAATCGGATGCAGTAATTACAGGCTTACCCCCATCTGTTGCGCAAAATAATCAAATTGCCAGTAAAATTGATAAAGATCACAAGGCGTTTAAATTGTATCCATTGAATTGGGTTTCCCGATTCCGCCGCTTTAATTTCTCATACGGATTGCTCTATCAGTACCAGAAAATTAACCGTACTGAGCAGGTTGAAGAATCTGTAAAGATTGATAGTGAGTTAGGTCTTGAGCTTACTCAGTTTGGCATGCAAGCATCGATGCTCTATCACAAACGTGCCATGGATATGAGGGCCAGGCTAAGTTTGCCATTGGTTAATCAGCTTTCCATTGAGGAATCTTACATTTATCAGGATAGTAACGGCTTAAATGAATACCAATATAATGGTGGTTCAGACAGTAATTTTGCTTTTGATGTCAGTGTTGATTTGCTTTATCGAACCCGTAAAGACGTAAATTTCCTGCTAAATCTAAGTTATCGTTATTTGCCGCTTAATTATACTAAAGCCTTCGTCTCACTGAATATTGATGAGCAGGTTGAGTTTGAGTCAGTGGAAAGTGATGAAGCAATGACAACGGCAATCGTTTCGGCAAGTGTTTTATTTGAATCGCTGCAATTATTTGAATTATCTCCATATCTACAATTGAGTGCACGTCGAGATTCCATTGAAAACAAAGAATTGAATATTGAATCCAACGAAAATGCACTGCTGTTTCAGTTGGGTCTAAGCAGTGAATTTTAAATTTGGCATAACTGGCCTCTACAATACCTAATCCCCAATCCTCTTTTAGCAAAAAAACATCAATCGCGTATGCGATATTTGCATTGAAACAGGCAAAGCAAATTGTTATCAAATTCTGTATGATTAAATCGTTCGACAACTATTGAATTGTCAGCAGATTTTTGACTCATTGGTGAGGCAAGCGGAGAACTGAGAAATATTCTTTGAAATCCTTACTGGCTTGATATTGAGTGAATACAGAGACAAATTTTTACTTAATTTCGTTAACAAAGTCTGCGTTGACACCAAAGGAATCGTGTTCTCAGCAAGCTACAGAGAATTTAGATTTAACAGGAGAAAAAATGACGCTGGATAAATATGACCGAATTCGACCAGTGGTGTGGGAAGGTGGTTGCTTAAAATTGCTCGATCAGCGTATTTTGCCCGCTGAGTATGAATTTATCAGTTATCAAGATGCACGAAGTGTTGCAGATGCGATAACAAATATGGTTGTACGTGGTGCGCCTGCGATTGGTATCGCTGCGGCATTTGCGGTTGTTTTGGCGGCTCGTCAACATTACTGGGATCATGCTAATAGCTGGCAAGAAAAAATCGAGCAGGATTTGGAATACCTGGCTGCTTCCCGGCCGACAGCTGTCAATCTTTTCTGGGCGCTGGAAAGAATGCGTAAGCTAATTTCAGAAATTAATGGTTCACCTGAGTCTCGATTGCTGGAAGAAGCAAAAAAAATTCTGGAAGAGGATATTGCAGCAAACAAAACCATGGGGGAGGCGGGAGCAGCGCTCATCGAATCATCATGCAATGTTCTCACGCACTGTAATGCCGGGGCATTGGCAACCGGCGGTTATGGCACGGCTCTCGGTGTGATCCGCAGCGCTTATCGCAAAGGCAAAATTGAGCTTGTTTACGCAGATGAAACCCGCCCCTGGATGCAAGGTTCGAGGCTCACCGCCTGGGAATTAAAACATGACGGCATCCCGGTTACCTTGCAGTCCGACAGTGTGGCTGGTCATTTAATGCAGCAAGGGAAAATTGATTGGATTATCGTAGGTTCGGATCGTATTGCAGCAAATGGCGACGTGGCCAATAAAATTGGCACCTATAGCCTGGCGGTGCTCGCCAAATACCATGCTGTAAAATTGATGGTGGTTGCACCCACTTCAACTGTGGATATGAATGTGGCCAACGGCAAAGCGATTCCCATTGAACAACGTAATGAAAACGAAGTGCTTTGTGTGGCCGGAAAGCGCCTGGCCGCGGCAGAGGTTAGCGCCTGGAATCCGGCATTTGATGTAACACCTGCCAGTTTGGTGGATGCCATTGTTACTGAAAAAGGTGTGGTTCTTAATCCTGATTCAGAAAAAATGCAAAATTTAATGCGTAGCTGACGTAAATGTTTAAGAATCAATCATTTTATCAATAGATAAACTGCCTAAGGCGTCGTCGTTGTGATACAATCGCGCGTTTATCATCAGCCGCTGTAAGTTTTTGGAAATTACTGAATTTTATGGAATCATTCGCCAAAGAAGTACAACCGATAAATATTGAAGACGAAATGCGACAATCCTACATGGAATATGCCATGAGTGTGATTGTCGGTCGGGCATTACCGGATGTTCGCGATGGCCTGAAACCTGTTCACCGGCGCGTTTTATATGCGATGAATGAATTGGGAAATGACTGGAATAAACCGTACAAAAAATCCGCACGTGTGGTCGGTGATGTCATCGGTAAATATCACCCGCACGGTGATACTGCTGTATACGATGCACTAGTGCGAATGGCTCAACCGTTTTCCATGCGCTATATGTTGATTGACGGGCAGGGTAACTTTGGTTCCGTTGATGGCGATGCGCCAGCAGCCATGCGTTACACCGAAGTGCGTATGGACAAAATCGCCCATGAATTATTGGCGGATTTAGAGAAAGAAACGGTCGATTTCATTGCCAACTACGATGAGTCTGAATCAGAACCATCGGTATTGCCGGCAAAAACTCCCAATCTTCTGGTTAATGGTTCTTCCGGAATCGCGGTGGGGATTGCCACCAATATTCCACCTCACAATATGCGAGAGGTGGTTAGTGCCTGTCTGGCGCTCATTGAAAATCCGGATATTACAATTCCCGGATTGATGGAGTACTTACCCGGACCCGATTTTCCTACTGCCGCTACCATTAACGGTGCCAAAGGCATTCATGAAGCTTACAAAACCGGCAAGGGTAGAATTTATCTTCGTGCCAGATCGCACGTTGAAGAACATAATAATAATCGTGAACGCATAGTCGTTACTGAATTACCTTATCAGGTAAATAAAGCCCGATTGCTGGAAAAAATTGCCGAACTGGTTAAAGACAAGAAACTGGAAGGCATTAGTGAGCTGCGCGATGAGTCTGACAAAGATGGCATGCGTATGGTCATCGAATTGCGTCGTGGTGAATCAGCTGACATTATTCTAAACAACCTCTACCAGCAAACACAAATGCAAAACGTGTTTGGTATTAATATGGTGGCTTTAATTGATGGTCAACCAAAACTGCTGAATCTCAAGCAGGTGTTGGAAGCTTTTATTCGCCATCGCCGAGAAGTGGTTACCCGCAGAACAATCTTCGATTTGCGTAAAGCTCGAGAGCGTGCGCATATATTGGAAGGTTTGGCTGTTGCGCTGGCTAATATTGATCCAATCATTGCAACCATAAAAGCCTCACCCACTTCTGCTGAAGCGAAAGTTGCCTTGCTTGCGCAAGCCTGGGAGCCAGGCATTGTTACCGAAATGCTTGGTCGGGCTGGCGCTGAATTATCTCGTCCAGATGAACTGGGCAGTAATTTCGGCGTTACAGATGCCGGTTATAAAATGTCGCCTGCACAAGCACAAGCCATTCTGGACATGCGACTAAATCGCTTAACTGGTCTAGAGCAAGAAAAAATACATGGTGAATTCAAAGAGTTACTGGTTAAAATTGAGGATTTACTGGATATTTTGATGAGCTCAGAACGCCTCATGCAAGTGATTCGTGATGAGTTGCAGGAAATTAAAGACCAGTACGGTGATGAGCGCCGGACAGAAATTGTTCACACACAACAAGACTTGTGTATTGAAGATCTGATTAATGACGAAGCCATGGTGGTAACACTTTCTCACGAAGGTTATGTCAAATCTCAACCACTCTCAGCTTATGATGCACAGCGGCGTGGTGGTCGTGGTAAATCTTCATTATCAATGAAAGACGAAGATTTTATCGACAAATTGTTTATTGCCAATGCGCACGACACTATGTTGTGTTTTTCCAGCCGCGGTAAACTTTATTGGCTCAAGGTTTACGAAATACCGCAAACCTCTCGTGCCGCCAGGGGTAAACCGATTGTTAATTTATTGCCTTTGGAACAGGACGAGCGCATTAATACAGTATTGCCAATTCGTGAATATGAAAAAGACAAATTCATTTTCATGGCAACTTCCAATGGCACTGTTAAGAAAACTGCTTTGGAAGAATTTTCGCGACCGCGTGCCAACGGTATCATTGCCATTGATCTGAGAGATGATAATCAGTTGGTCAGTGTCGATATTACGGACGGCACTAAAGATGTTTTGATTTTCGCCAGCAATGGTAAATCGGTTCGCTTTAATGAGTCTGCTGTACGTGCCATGGGTCGAACTGCCTCCGGTGTGCGTGGCATCAAACTCGCTGATGGGCAAAAAGTTATTGCGCTGATTATTGAAGGCGAAGGTATGGTGCTTACTGCCACTGAAAACGGCTTTGGTAAATGTACAGCCTTAAGTGAATATCCGGTGAAAGGTCGAGGTGGCCAAGGTGTTATTTCCATTCAAACTTCCGAACGTAACGGTGCAGTTGTTGGTGCTGTGTTGGTTAAGGAAGAAGACGAAATAATGCTGATTAGTACTCGCGGTACATTGGTGCGAACCCGAGTCAATGAAGTTTCAGTGGTCGGTAGAAATACCCAAGGTGTGAAACTGATAAACCTCGGAGCGGAAGAATGTTTAATGAGTATCGACAGAATCTGTGAGCTTGATTCTGATGATGTGGATTCAGAAAATCTCGATTTGGAAAATGATGCGAATTCAGCTGAGGCCAGCGATACAAAAGACAGTGAATAAGTGCGGTACATAATAAAATTAAGGGAGTTTGACGCGGCATGACAAGAGTATTTAATTTCAGTGCGGGTCCAGCCATGGTACCTGAAGCTGTTTTATTACAAGCGAAAGAAGAACTGCTGGACTGGCGTGGTAGCGGTATATCGGTTATGGAAATGAGTCACCGCGGCAAGGAATTCATGTCCATCGCAGCGCAAGCTGAAGCGGACTTACGTGAAATTATGGCCATTCCTGATAATTACAAAGTCTTGTTTTTGCAGGGTGGAGCCAGCTCGCAGTTTGCCATGGTGCCCATGAATTTACTGGGTGATAAAAATACCGCTGATTATATCAATACCGGTTCCTGGTCTAAAAAAGCCATTGCTGAAGCCAAGCGTTATTGCCAGGTAAATATTGCAGCGACTTCTGAAGCGGAAAAATTTACTCGTGCGCCATCACAGGATGAATTGCAATTAAATCCAGATGCAGCATATGTTCATTACACACCCAATGAAACCATTGGTGGTGTAGAGTTTTCTTACATTCCGGAAACTGGCAATGTTCCATTAGTTGCTGATCTGTCTTCCACTATTTTATCTCGTCCGCTTGATGTCTCAAAGTTTGGTGTTATATACGCGGGTGCACAGAAAAATATCGGTCCAGCGGGATTGACGGTGGTAATTGTCCGCGAGGATTTAATCGGTCACGCTGGCGACTCAGTACCTGCCATGATGAATTATCAAATTCATGCAGATAATGATTCCATGTATAACACACCACCAACTTATACCTGGTATATGGCTGGTTTGGTATTTAACTGGATTAAAACGAATGGTGGCCTGTCAAAAATGGCGGAAACTAATCAACGCAAAGCCGAAAAGCTATATGCTGCCATCGATGCCTCAAGCTTCTATCAGAGTCCTGTGGATACAAATTCTCGTTCCTGGATGAATGTGCCTTTTACCTTGGCTAATGCTGATCTTGACAGTGCTTTTCTCGCGGGAGCCAAAGAAGTTGGATTGACTACTTTAAAAGGGCACCGATCAGTGGGTGGTATGCGAGCCAGCATTTACAATGCCATGCCTGAAGCAGGTATCGATGCACTGATTCAATTTATGGAAGAATTCGAAAAACAACAAGGATAAACAAGCGGGGAACGCATGTATAAAGTTCTGACACTCAATAATATATCTATTTCCGGTCTGGAGAAATTGCCGCGGGAAAGCTACGAAGTTGCATCAGAAATTCAACATCCCGACGCCATTTTACTGCGCTCTTTTAAAATGCATGACATGGAAATTCCAAGCAGTTTGAAGTGTGTTGGCCGTGCGGGTGCTGGGGTGAATAACATCCCGGTTGAAAAAATGAGTGAACAGGGCGTGCCGGTATTTAACGCACCGGGCGCCAATGCAAACGCTGTTAAAGAGCTGGTCATCGCTGGTATGTTAATGGGTGCTCGGAATATCTGTCAGGCCTGGCAATACACACAACACATTGAAGGCGAAGACAATGTGTTAAATAAATTGGTTGAGCAAGGCAAAAAAGAATACGGTGGTTTTGAATTGGTCGGCCGTACTCTGGGTGTGGTTGGTTTAGGCGCGATTGGTCGACTGGTGGCTAACGCTGCAGAAGCACTGGGTATGAAGGTTATTGGTTATGACCCGGGTATAACAGTGCAAGGTGCGTGGAAGCTTTCATCGACGGTGGAACAGGCGCGCAGTATTGAGGAAATGTTGTCAAAAGTTGACTTCATCACTTTTCATGTACCTTTAATTGATGCGACCAAAAACATGATTAATGCCGAACGCATAAAAATCATGAAAGATAAGGCTACCATCCTCAATTTCGCGCGCGGCGGTATTGTTGATGATCAAGCCGTCATTGAAGCGTTAGATAGCGGAAAGCTTAATGCCTATGTGACTGACTTTCCTTCCAATCGCAATAAAAAACATCCACATATTATTAGTCTACCGCATTTAGGTGCGTCAACTGCTGAAGCAGAAGATAATTGCGCTATTATGGTTGCCAATCAAATTCGTGATTATCTGGAGAATGGCAATATTCGCAATTCGGTGAATTTTCCCGAAGCGTATATGCCTCGTGCAACAGGCCGTCGTATTGCCATTGCTAACAGGAATGTGCCTAATATGGTTGGTCAAATCACTACAAAACTGGCGGAAGCCAAATTGAATATTATCGACTTGTTAAACAAGTCCAGAAATGATTTTGCCTACACCTTAATTGATGTTGATGGTCAGGTTAACGATAGCCTGGTTGATGATATTAAAAAAATTGAAGGTGTTCTCAGAGTTAGAGCTTTATAAGATTTATGTCAGGAAATGATCCACTATCAACAGTTCGTCAACGCATTGATGATATTGATGAAAAAATCCAGAACTTACTCGATGAGCGAGCCACATGTGCCATTGAAGTTGCCAGGATAAAACAGGCAGAAGGCGATACGAATTTTTATCGACCCGAACGCGAAGCGCAGGTTTTACAACGCATAAAAAATCGCAACTCCGGGGTATTGCCTGATGATGAAATGGCGCGTTTGTTTCGCGAAATTATGTCGGCATGCCTTGCGCTGGAACAGCCATTGAAAGTTTCATTTCTCGGTCCTGATGGTTCATATACTCAAACAGCTGCGTTAAAGCAATTTGGGCACTCAGTAAAAACAGTACCGGTCGCCGCGATTGATGAAGTTTTCCGTGAAGTGGAATCCGGTAATGCTAATTACGGTGTTGTGCCTGTGGAAAATTCAACCGAAGGTATGGTGAATCACAGCATGGATATGTTTGTGAATTCGCCATTAAACATTTGTGGTGAAGTACAATTACGTATTCATCATCAATTTCTTTCCCGAGTTGAAGAGATTAATCAAGTAAAACGCATTTATTCCCACCAGCAAAGTTTTGCCCAATGTCGGGAATGGTTAAACGCCAATATGTCCGGTATCGAACGTGTTGTAGTGAACAGCAATTCTGAAGCAGCGCGTCTTGCTTCACAAGAACCGAATGCTGCGGCTATTGCCGGTGATACGGCGGGTGAATTATATGAATTACAAACATTGGTTAAAAATATCGAAGATGACCCGGAAAATACAACACGCTTTTTAGTGGTAAGCATACAAAAAACCTTGCCCAGTGGCAAAGATAAAACATCTCTATTACTCTCCACACCCAACAAACCGGGTGCGCTTTATGGTTTGCTTGAACCGTTTCAACGACATGGTGTCAGCATGACACGAGTAGAATCCCGACCTTCACGTCGCGCAGTGTGGGAATACATATTTTTTGTCGATATTGATGGACATGTGAATGATGAAAATATTGCTAAAGCTTTGGCAGAAGTGCAGGCGAGTGCGACAATGTTTAAAGTCTTGGGTTCTTATCCCAAAGCAGTGATTGCCTGATGAAAAACGAAGACTTGTTTTTGTTAGCAAGCAAAGGGGTTTCTGGTCTAAAGCCTTATCAACCGGGAAAACCCATTGAAGAGTTGGAGCGCGAATACGGCATTAGTAACGTTGTAAAACTGGCGTCAAATGAAAATCCTCTGGGAATGAGTGATTTAGCAAAAGAGGCTATTAATAAAGCTGTAAAACTAGCGCATTTGTATCCAGACGGGAATGCATTTCATTTAAAAAAATCCATCGCTGAATTTTTGGCAGTAAATGAAAACCAAATTACCATTGGCAATGGTTCGAACGATGTGTTGGAAATCATTGCCAGAAGTTTTGCTGATCAAAATGCTGAAATCATTTATTCAAAATATGCTTTTGCTGTTTATCCTATCGTTACCCAAGCAATTGGTGCTAAACATGTTGTCACTGCAGCGAACGATTGGGGCCATGATTTACATGCAATGGCAGATGCTATTTCTGATAAAACCAAAGTCATTTTTATTGCCAACCCCAATAACCCCACTGGGACGTACTTAACCGCTGACGAGTTACAATCTTTTTTAGCCAATGTGCCTGAAAATGTTATTGTGGTTATTGATGAAGCTTATCATGAGTACATTGACGCTAGCGATTATGCTTCTGCACTTAATTTTTTAAACGATCACCCAAATTTGATCGTTACCCGGACGTTTTCTAAAGCCTACGGTTTGGCCGGATTGCGAATCGGTTTTTGTGTTTCACATCCAGCAATTGCAAATATTTTAAATCGGGTTAGACAGCCTTTTAATGCAAATAGTCTGGCTTTGGTTGCTGCACAAGCTGCCTTGGCTGATCAAGATTTTATAAAACAAGCAATTGCTGTCAACAAGGCCGGTATGCAACAGCTAGTTGACGCGTTTAATCGTTTAGGTCTGGAATACATTCCCTCAGTCGGTAATTTTATTGCCGTTGATGTGCAAGCAGATGGTCAAGCTGTTTACGAAGCCTTATTAAAAAAGGCCATCATTGTGCGCCCGGTAGGTGCTTACGATATGCCGCAACATATCCGGGTGTCGATTGGTTCCGAAACTGATAATCAGAAATTCATACAAGCGCTGGAACAGGTCTTGGTCGAGGCGGCCTTATGACTGTTTTGTTTAATCGTGTGGCCGTTATCGGCGTGGGTCTGATCGGTGGATCAATCGCCCGTGCCCTGAAAAAAAACCAGGTTTGTAATCACATAACCGGTTATACGCGGAGAGAATCAGAGCTAAAGAAAGCGGTGGAGTTGGGTGTTATCGATGATTACAATTCATCCATTGCTGACGCCGTTAAAGCTGCCGATCTGGTTATTATTGCAGTACCCATGGGATTGTTTGGATATGTGTTTCAGGAAATGCGTGATTCCCTTTCTGACAACACACTGATTACTGATGTTGGCAGCGCTAAAGGTAGTGTGATTAACGCAGCAAAAAAAGTCTTTCAGGAATTGCCGCAAGGCTTGGTGCCCGGACACCCCATTGCAGGCAATGAAAAAAGTGGTGTTGAAGCATCATTTGATAGCTTATTTGAAAATCGCTGCACAATACTTACACCGACAGAAAATTCTTCCCCACAGTCTGTTTCTTTGGTTAGCGAAATGTGGCAACGCATTGGTGCGAAAGTTGTTTCCATGAGCGCTGAACACCACGATTTAGTACTTGCTGCTACCAGTCATTTACCCCATGTTTTAGCTTTCTCTTTGGTTGATACTTTAAGTCGCATGCATGACCATTCCGAAATTTTTCAATTTGCCGCAGGTGGATTCCGGGATTTCACTCGAATCGCATCCAGCGATCCTATTATGTGGCGAGACATTTGTTTGCATAACAAGGATGCTATATTAAAAGTGCTGAAGCTTTATGAGTCGCATATAAAAGGGCTGGAACAAGCCATTGCGGAGCAAGATTCAGTGGCTTTGGAAGCAATTTTTACCCGTGCGAAAAAAGCACGAGACGAACACGTTATTCAATAAGGGTGAGAATGATGAAATTTATACGTTGGATACTGGGCATAATAATTTTGGTCGTCGAAAAAGTTATTACGCCAAAACCAATACAGCATGATAAAGAAAAACAGCAAAGACTGGATGCGGAAGTGCAACAATACAGTCTTTATCAATTTCGGTCATGTCCATTTTGTGTGAAGGTGCGGCTTAAACTGGCGCGTCTGAATTTAAATATTGAATTACGCGACGCGAAAAACGATCAACAACATCGCGAAGATCTGAATTCCCAGGGTGGCCAGATTAAAGTGCCATGCTTAAGAATCAGTGATGAAAACGGTAAAGATCAATGGCTTTACGAATCTGACGATATCATTCGTTTTCTTGAACAACGCGTTGCCTCAGCTTAAGAGTAATATGTATGTCATCGAATGATCAAATTGATTATAAAGTAAATCCTGGTGGTGTTTTGTCGGGAGAGCTTGTTGTGCCGGGTGATAAATCCATTTCCCATCGCAGTATTATGTTTGGTTCACTGGCCAACGGCGTTAGCCATGTTGAAGGTTTCCTGGAAGGTGAAGACAGTCTGGCAACCTTAAAATCCTTTCGTAATATGGGTGTAAATATACAAGGGCCTGACCAAGGTAAGGTGGTCATTGAAGGTGTCGGTATGCACGGTCTGAAAGCACCAGAAAAAGATCTCGATTTAGGAAATTCTGGTACGTCTATGCGTTTGATGTCAGGTTTACTGTCTGCGCAGGCATTTAATTCCACGCTGGTGGGTGATAAATCACTGTCATCCCGTCCCATGAAACGCGTTACCGATCCCTTGGCAAAAATGGGTGCTGTTATTGAAACCAATGAGGGAAAGTCACCGCTGAAAATTTCAGGTTCGGCAGAGCTAAAAGCTATCAACTATGATATGCCCATTGCCAGTGCTCAGGTGAAATCCTGTTTGTTACTGGCAGGTATGTATGCAAAAGGTAAAACCTGCGTCACTGAGCCAGGTATTACTCGCGATCATACTGAGAGAATGCTGCAGGCATTTAACTATCCAATAGAAATTGATGGCAGTAAAGTTTGTGTTGAAGGTGGTCATTCCCTACAAGCATGTGATCTAACCGTGCCTTCAGATATTTCGTCTGCTGCTTTTTTTATGGTCGGTGCGAGTATCGCTAAAAATTCAAATTTATTATTAACAAATGTTGGTCTTAATCCTACACGAACCGGTGTTATCGATATTCTCAGACTTATGGGTGCCGATTTAACTTTGGAAAACGAGCGAATGTTTGGTGGTGAACCGGTTGCTGACATCCGCATTAAATCCAGTGAATTAAAAGGTATCAACATTCCTGAGCATCTGGTACCACTCGCCATTGATGAATTCCCCGTATTATTTGTCGCCGCTGCCTGCGCTACCGGGCAAACAGTACTAACAGACGCCAAAGAATTACGTGTCAAAGAAAGTGATCGAATTCAGGTAATGGCCGACGGTTTAATTGCCTTAGGCATTGATGCCCAACCAACCGAAGATGGCATTGTTATTCAAGGTGGCCAAATTGGTAGTGGGCAAGTGGAGTCACACGATGATCATCGCATAGCCATGGCATTTGCCATTGCTGGTTTACGAGCCGATGGACCTATTCAAATCAATAATTGCGCGAATGTTGCAACGTCTTTTCCGGGATTTATTGAGAAATCTCGTTCCGTTGGACTTAACATCTCTCAGCTGGATTAATATGAACAATCAAAAACCCGCAGTTATTACTATCGATGGGCCGGGTGGTTCTGGTAAAGGTACGGTAGGGCAAAGATTAGCCTGGAAATTCAAATGGGAATTTCTGGATAGTGGGGCTTTGTATCGTTTGGTGGGTTTGTCAGCCATCAAAAATGGTGTTGCTTTGGATGATGTGCCTAATATTACTGAATTGGCGCGTCACTTAAAGGCACAGTTCGCAGTGAGTGAAGGTGAATTTGGTCCTGAAAGCCTGACCTTGCTGGATGATGAAGATGTTTCTAATCAATTACGTACCGAAGACTGCGCAAGTGCAGCGTCTAAAGTTGCCCAATATCATCCGGTTCGAGATGCACTACTCGAGCGACAAAGAGCATTTCGGGTTTCACCCGGATTAGTTGCCGATGGCAGGGATATGGGAACCGTTGTTTTCCCAGATGCGCGACTAAAAATATTTTTAACAGCCAGTGCGGAAATACGTGCTGAACGACGGTTTAAACAGTTGAAAGGGAAGGGCATTAGTGCTAATCTTGCGGCGATTTTGGCCGAAATACGTGCACGTGATGAACGGGATAGCAACAGAGCAGTTTCTCCGCTTGTTCCAGCTGAAGATGCCATCATTATTGATACTACAGAAATGAGTGTAAATGATGTTGAAGCACGTGTCCAGGAATTGGCAAAATTGACTTTCCGGATTGATGAATTATCAGGTTAATCAATCGATTAGCAGCTATTATTACTCCGGTTTCTTTAAACGTAGGAAATAAGTTTCGCCACTATATTTTTACTTATTTCTGAAAACATTTTTTTAAGGTTGAGTATTTCATGGGTGAAAGTTTCGCAGAACTGTTTGAACAAAGTCTGGCACAGGATAGTTTGACTCCAGGTGCCATCGTATCAGGCGAAGTAATCGATATCGAAAATGGCTTTGTGACAGTCAATGCAGGTTTGAAATCGGAAGGCGTGATTCCGATTGAACAGTTTTACAATGACAAGGGTGAGTTGGAAATTGCTATCGGCGATGAAGTCACGGTAGCTCTTGATACAGTTGAAGATGGTTTTGGTGAGACACGTTTATCACGTGAAAAAGCCAAACGTGCACAGTCTTGGTTGGATCTTGAAAAAGCCCATGAAGATAACGCAACAGTTAAAGGTATAATCACTGACAAAGTTAAAGGTGGTTTTACAGTAGAAATCAATGAAGTTCGCGCATTCTTGCCAGGTTCTTTGGTTGATTTACGACCTGTTCGTGATACTTCTTACCTGGAAGGTCGTGAGCTAGAATTTAAAGTTATCAAAATTGACCGTCGTAGAAACAATGTTGTTGTTTCCCGTCGCGCAGTTGTTGAATTGGAAAGCAGCGCAGAGCGTGAATCTCTACTGAGTAATCTTGAAGAAGGCCAAAGCGTTAAAGGTATCGTTAAAAACCTTACCGATTATGGTGCATTTGTTGATTTGGGCGGTGTTGACGGCTTACTGCACATCACTGATATGGCTTGGAAACGTGTTAAACATCCAAGTGAAATTGTCAATGTTGGTGACGAAATTGACGTTAAAGTCCTGAAATTTGACAAAGACCGTAATCGCGTTTCATTAGGCTTGAAACAATTGGGTGAAGATCCGTGGGTTGAAATTGCAAACCGTTACCCTATTGGCTCACGTCTGAAAGGCAAGGTTACCAATATCGCAGACTACGGTTGTTTTGTTGAAATTGAAGAAGGCGTTGAAGGTTTGGTTCACGTTTCAGAAATGGATTGGACCAACAAAAATATTCACCCAAGCAAAGTTGTTCAATTAGGTGACGAAGCCGAAGTTATGGTGCTGGATATTGACGAAGAGCGTCGTCGAATTTCTTTGGGTATCAAACAATGCGCAGCCAATCCTTGGGAAGAATTTGCAGCTAATCACAGCAAAGGCGATAAAATCGCAGGCAAAATCAAATCAATTACTGATTTCGGTATTTTCATTGGTCTTGATGGCGGTATTGACGGTCTGGTTCACTTATCTGATATATCCTGGAACGAAGAAGACGAAGATATCATTCGTAAGTATAAGAAAGGTGATGAAGTTGAAACCACAATTCTGGTTATTGATCCTGAAAGAGAGCGTATCTCACTGGGTATCAAGCAACTTGAAAAAGATCCTTTTGCTAACTTCTTGTCTGACTTTCCAAAAGGCAGCATTGTCAAAGGTTCTGTAACTGCAGTTGACGCCAAAAGTGCGACACTTGACCTAGGTGATGGTGTAGAAGGTACTATCCGTGCGTCAGAAATTTCACGCGATCGTGTGGAAGATGCAAGAAATGCAATTTCCATCGGTGATGAAGTGGAAGCAAAGTTTATGGGTGTTGACCGCAAGAATCGCATTATCTCTTTATCTATTAAAGGTAAGGAATCTGATGCAGAAGCTGCAGTGGTTAGTGACTACTCTCGCTCTAAAGCAGGCCCAGCAACAACTACGCTTGGTGACTTGTTAAAAGAGCAAATGGAAAATAAAAACAGTTAATATTGTTTAATCAATAACATACGGATGCCCGAAAAAACTTGTAAAAAGTCGGGTGTCCGTATATATTTATAAGCATATGATTTACATAAATCTTTTTCTGCGAGGTGGTTTTGTCTGGCATGCCATTTGATTTCTAAATCCTGGATGGATCGAAATTAAATGATTTTTTATTATTTACTCTAACCAAATGGTGGCTGCTCTTATGGTGACAGGAAGTACGCAAGAATTAACCGCAACAAAGTCTGAGTTAATGGAAACGCTGGCGAAAAAACAACCTCAACTCGCTTATAAAGATATTGAATTAGCTGTTAAAACCTTGCTTGAGCAAATGACTCAAGCGCTCGCTACTGGAAATCGAATTGAAATTCGTGGATTTGGTAGCTTCTCTCTTCATTATCGTCCACCACGTATGGGACGAAATCCAAAAACCGGTGAGCCGGTTCCACTTAGCGGTAAATATGTACCTCACTTTAAGCCTGGAAAAGAATTACGCGAACGGGTTAGCAGTTCTGTTAGTCAGATAGAAAATAGCGAGTAATAACAGGTTTTTATTTCGCTGACTAATAGATGAAATTGGGTTTGCTGTTAACTATAGAAATATAGTAAATTACATTCAAACTGAATAGTATGCTCATTCGGTTTAAGTGAATGAAATCCGGATACTTAAGGGAGGGCTTATGTCCAGGATCGTAACCTATCTATTTTTACTTGTTGTGTTGATAATGACACTGACATTTACAGCAATTAATGTACATTCTGTTCAAATTAATTATTATGTTGGTTCGCAAGAGGCACCATTAGCGCTGATTTTAAGTGCGACATTTATTTTAGGTGTAATTATTGGTGCATTAGTAATGATGCAACCAATTATGCGTTTAAAGTTGCAATCCTCTAAACTGCGCCGTTCAATCCGGTCAAACGAAAAAGAAATTTCTATTCTGCGTACTTTACCGTTGAAGAATAATTAATTCTCAATGAGCGAATTATTCTGGCTTTTGTTACCAGTTGCAGCATATTCTGGTTGGTGTGCTGCAATTCGTTATCAGAATAAGCAAAAAACAGTAACCGAAAATTCCAAATCACATAAAAACTACAGTGAAGGTATTAATAACTTAATTAATACTCAACCTGATAAAGCCGTTGATATTGTTATCGACAAGCTAGATGTAACGCCAGATACGGTTGAATTACATTTAGCATTAGGAAACTTGTTCAGACGTACGGGAGAAGTGGATAGAGCGATACGTCTTCACCAAAATTTGGCAGAGAAACATGCGTTATCTGCATTGCAGCGTGAAAACGTATTATTTGAACTTGGTCAGGACTATTTTTCAGCCGGTTTGCTTGATCGAGCAGAAAGGATTTTTCGTGATTTACTCACAACCAAAGCTTACGCAAAACCTTCCATTAAAGTATTAATTCAAGTTTATCAGCAAGAGAAAGACTGGCATTTAGCTATAGAGTTTAGCCAACGATATGCGCAGTTATCAGAAAAAAGCCAAGCAAAATATGTGAGTCATTTTTATTGTGAAATGGCAGAGAAAAACATTTCAGAATCACTCTTTGCAGAAGCTGAATTAAATCTTCAGGACGCCCTAAATGCCGATAAGCAATGTGTACGTGCCTATATTTTGTTAGGAGGCATTAAGTTTCAGGAAAAAGATTACAATAAAGCATTAAAGTATTATTTATTGGTCTTAAATCATGATAGTGATTATTTTCCTGAAGTATTGGAAAATTTTGTTGCCTGCTTGCCATATAAAACAAACCCATTGTCATTGATGGCATCTATTTCTTCGATAAAACATAAAGAACAAATAGACGAGATATTATGTGCAAAACCCGTTAATGAACAGATTTCCAACAAGAAAGCGACGAGCATTATAGAAAACCAACTTGTGAAAAATCCATCTATAAAGCTGCTTGAGCAATATTTGTATCTCTTGAAAGACTCACCCGATTCGCTTGATAAAAAACTTGCCGTTAAACTTGCGGAGTCTGTAAAACTCATTAATGTCCGTGATGCCAACTATCGTTGTAAACAGTGTGGCTTTACTGCGCATTCTCTACATTGGCAATGTCCCAGCTGTTCAAGCTGGAGTAGCATCAAACCAAAATAACAAAGTTCTTAATATGAATGATCCAAAAATAATTATCGCACTCGATTACGATAATCAATCTGATGTAATGCAATTAGTCCAACAAATTGATCCATCCGAATGCAGGCTGAAAATAGGTAAAGAGCTTTTTACCGCTTGTGGTCCTGACATTGTTCGCAAAGTGCAGGATTTGGGGTTTGAAGTATTTCTGGATCTTAAATTTCATGATATCCCTGCTACGGTAGCAAAAGCTTGTAAAGCTGCCGCTAATTTGGGTGTTTGGATGCTCAATGTGCATGCTCTTGGCGGAGTGGAAATGTTGAAAGCCGCCAGAAATGCCGTAGATGATTCTGGTAAATCGACTCACTTGATTGCTGTGACGTTATTGACGAGCCATAGCCAATCAGATATTTCTCAAGTCGGATTGGGTGGCAGTATAGCTGAAAATGTATTAAAGCTGGCTGACTTAAGTTTCCAAAGCAAGCTTGATGGTGTTGTTTGCTCTGCTCAGGAAACTGAAATATTACGTCAACATTTAGGAAATGATTTTCTATTGATTACGCCTGGGATTCGACCTGCCGGTTCATGTGCTGATGATCAAACCCGAATAGTTACGCCTCATGATGCATTGAAAAATGGATCGAGTTATTTGGTGATCGGTCGACCGATAACATTGGCTGACAATCCTCTGGCTGCGTTAAGAGAAATCAATCAATCAATCAATTAAATGCTAATATTTTTTAATGCTTCATAAGCTGGTTAGTTAATAACCAGATAAGAGAGTCATTCTAAACTACCTATCTTGATTTGGATATTGCTGACACGAGATCAGTGAGTTTTTATATCAAATCAAGCTCCTTCTAAATTTTATAACAAAAATCAGAAAAGAGAGGTTTTATGTTTAGATTAGTCTTTATTTCGTGCATTTCTGTGTTCTTCTCAATTTCAGTGTTTGCTGCACCCGTGCAAATCAATAATGCTGACGCTGATAGCATTGCCAGTGCGTTAAAAGGAATTGGCCCCAGTAAGGCTGCTGCTATTGTGAAATACCGCGAAGAGTTTGGCCCTTTCGAATCACTTGAAGAGTTGAAAAATGTGAAAGGAATTGGTCAAAAAATCATTGATAGCAATCGCGAAGATATCAAATTGGTGTTAAACCAATAACACCTAGCTTGTATAAAAACAAAAAATTAATTATAAAGGGCGAGGTTCCTCGTCCTTTATAATATGAAAACATTTAAATTATTCTTTTTCCCAATTCTAATTGCAATTTTATTGTCTGTATCGGCACATGCCAATCAGTCAAGCAATTTACCTATCGTTAAAACAGCGCTGGATTTTTCAGTAGAAGATATTAATATTTCACCGAATGAATCCATGGGTTTGTTAGGTGGGAATTATTTGTTTTCCGCAAATAAACATGTATCTGCTGGATTGGGAGTTTATGGAGCAGTAACGGGTGTGCGAGGCGGTTTTTTTACAGGCGGTTTGCAAACAGCCTGGCGTCAGACTCTAATAAGTAATATCTATTTTAACGCTCAGTTCTTTGTCGGCGGTGGCGGCGGTGGTGCAGCACCTCAAGGTGGTGGTTTAATGCTTAGGGTATTTGCCGGGCTTGGGTATGCATTTCAAGATAGTTCTTTTTCACTTGGCTTAAGTCATATTTCATTCCCCAATGGGGATATAGAAAGTCGGCAATTCACGTTGTCGTATGCCAAACAATTCAAAGCCTTATACTTTCCAGGTTGGTATCATACAAAACAGCAATTGGATTCCTGGGAATCTAATCTTCGGTTATTAACACAGTCTCGATCCCAGGAGTTGTCGTTACAATATCTAGGCTATTTTCCGTCAGAAAACAATAAAGGGCGTAGTGGCAAGGTTTTAAACAAACGCATGGATGTGTTAGGTATTCGTTGGTCGCAAAATTATCAAGGTAATTACTGGGTTGAATTTGAAACTAACGGTGCCATGGGCGGCTCAATTGATGGTTTTGCTCAGGTTTTCGCAGGCTTGGCTTACAAATTAAAAGTCCAAAAATACCTTCGCTGGAGCAGTGGGCTTTTACTCGGTGCAGCAGGCGGTGGGGATGTCGATACAGGTGGCGGGGTTGTCACTCGAGTGTTTACCGGTATCGATCTGACTTTAAATCCACGTTGGAGTGTATATAACCACGCTGGATTGGTTTATGCACCCGATAGCGATCTGCTGATGCCCACATTCAATATCAATTTGGCCTATCATTTTCACGGTCTCAATACGCTCAACGTTCAAAAAAAATTGCTCGAAAGCAACGACAACAGGATTCAATGGCGAAAATTTCGATTGCGATCAGGCGTGCAGCGGTATTCGCACATGAATCAGGCGTCGAGAAAAAATCCTGAAGTAGAGGAAGACGCGGTAAATCTGGTCAGTTTGAAGATTGATGCGTTTATGAATAACCTGTTCTTTATTTCCGGCCAAGCGATCAGTGCTTTTACTGGCGGTGCCGGTGGTTACGCTGTCGGATTGCTTGGGCCGGGGTTTCAGTTTAGTCGCCATTTTAGTGCAGAGCTATTGGCAGGTGTGGCCGGTGGAGGAGGTCTTGCAGTTGGGGCCGGGAAGATATTGCAACCCATGCTGAATCTAAATGTTCCAATCAATAATAGTTGGGGTTGTGAATTATCTCTGGGGTATATTGATGCCATTGAAGGTGACATGAAGGCATTGGTAAGTAATATTTCACTGAATTATCATTTCACCAAACCGTATTATTAATTAAATAAGCGTTAATAATTTACTGGCTGTCGATGGCTGGATTCATGATGGAAACAACAAAACCCACCTCCTTTAAAGCTATTTTTTTATGTTCTTAATATTCATTAAATAATTGTCTAAATTCCCTCTGTAATCAGCACAATAGATGATATAATTTCGCCCTTTATCTTTGGTGCAGCTGGAGGGATTGTGAGAATAAGGGTTTTAACAAGTAATTTGATTGCGCTTAGCTTGTTGGTGATGCTGCCTAAAATTACCTGGGGGATTACCGCAGACCAACTTGAGTTATTGAACAGTTTACCCCCATCTCAGCAAGCCAGCATACTTAAGGCTGTAACGAAAAATAAATCGTTTAAGATTTCCTCTGGTCGAAAAGCCACTTCAGATCAAAACTCCACCAAGTCAGAACCCATTGAAGAACAAAAATTGACCGATGAATCGTCATCAATTAGAGAACAAACCGGTGAAACCATCTTAAGAATTGGTGACAATATTATTGTTTATTTTGAACCTGCCAATGTTAAAGACAAAACAAAACAAAAATCTGAGAAATTAAAGTCTGATCGAGAGACTTTTGTACCCGACCAAAATCGAATTTTATATACCTTGAATTCAAGAGGTGAAATTCTAATCGAGGGAATTGGGCGAATCTTGATTGCTGGTCTTACAGAATCTGAAGCCGCAGCCAGAATTAGTCTGGAGCCATTGCTCAGTTCGTTCCAAATTGAAGTGATGATATTGCCTTTGCAAAAATTTGGTGCATCAGAACTGAAACCTTTTGGCTATGAATTATTTAAACAGGAATCGGATCAAATGTTACCGGATGTTTCCATGCCTGTGCCGGAAAATTATTTGGTTGGGCCGGGCGATCAAATTAATATCCAATTATTGGGCAAGGAAAATCAGGATTATTTATTGGAAGTTTCACGAGATAGTACGTTGTCGTTACCTGAAATTGGTACGTTTCCCGTAACTGGTTTGAACTTTGATGAATTGAAGCGAGATCTTAAAAAGCGCATAAAGAGGAAATTAATTGGCACTGATGCTTTTATTACCTTGGGAGAATTGCGCAGTATCAGGGTTTTTGTTTTAGGTGAAGTGGAAAAACCTGGCGCTTACTCGGTGAGTGGTTTGTCAACCATGACAAATGCCTTGTTACACAGCCGAGGTGTTACTGAAATTGGTTCTTTACGGCATGTGGAATTAAAACGCCAGGGTAAATTGATTAAAAAGCTCGACCTCTATGATTTACTTTTGCATGGCAATACGCGTCACGATGAGCGTTTAAGGCCAGGAGATGTGATTCATATTCCGACCATTAAAAAATCAGTCGCCATTAGTGGTGACATAAGGCGTCCAGCAATTTATGAATTGAATAGTGAAAAAACCATTAACGATGTTATTTCCTTAGCTGGTGGTTTGTTGCCTACTGCATTTAACAAAAGTGTTAGGGTTGAACGCATTACCGGGGCTGACAAACAACTGATAGAAATTGATTTGAGCGATAAAACTTCCGGAAAGTTTGAGCTTCAATCCGGTGATATTGTCACTATCGATTCCGTATTGGATCGACAGGAAAATGTGGTTCTATTAAAAGGGGATGTTTTACGCCCAGGACAACATCAATGGCATTCGCGCCTGAAGTTAACCGATGTTATTCCCAGTTTACGTGCCTTAAAAGATACCGCAGATCCGGAGTACATTGTAATAAAACGTTATCTTGAGCCGACCTATGAGCTCAAGGTTTTATCAGCTAGCTTAAGAAAAGCTATTTCAGACCCAGGCGGTGTGGATAATATTTTTCTGAAACCACGTGATGAGATTATGGTGTTTAGCCTGAACAAAAAACGTGTTTTGCAAATGATGCAAATTATTAAGCAGCTGGAAGCACAATCTAAAGCAAATGAACCCACAAAAGCCGTTAGGGTTATTGGGCAGGTCAGAGGGCCAGGAAAATATCCGCTTGAACCTGACATGCGTGTGTCGGATTTAGTTATTGCAGGTGGTCGTTTGATTGAATCCGCGTATACCGTTGATGCAGAATTAACACGATTCATTACCCGCCCGGGTCAAGCGCGAGAAATTATTCACGTTAACATAAACCTGGGTAAGGCTATGGCGGGTGACGAATCCCAGAACATGATTTTGAAGCCCTATGATTTGTTGAACATCAAAGAAATTCCACTGTGGCAGGAATCTGATCAGGTAGAGCTGGTTGGTGAAGTGCAGTTTCCGGGTAAATATGCCATACAACGTGGTGAGACCTTATTCGAGTTATTAAATAGAGCAGGTGGTTTAACCGATCATGCCTATCCACAAGGTGCGGTGTTCATGCGTGAAGATTTACGCAAAAGAGAGCAGGAGCGCATGGACGCCATGGCGGCAAACCTAGAAGCGGAACTGGCAACAATAAGTCTGGAACGAAGTGGTGATCCCACTGAAATCCAAAGTGCCGGCACTGCACAACAATTGCTGAGTAAGTTGAGAACCACTGAAGCAGCTGGACGACTGGTTATCGATCTTGAAAAAATTGCTAAAGGCGATTTTGATAAGCAGGACAAAGACCAGGTTATTATGTTACGCGGTGGTGACAAGCTCTATATTCCCTCTAAAATGCAGGAAGTCAGTGTAATCGGCCAGGTGTTTCATCCCACATCACATTTATATTCTGATAACCTGGATGTCGATGACTATATTAATTTAAGTGGTGGCATGACCAAAAAAGCCGATGATGATAGTGTTTATATCATCCGTGCCAATGGTGCGGTTCAGGTTGCACAAAGTACCTGGCTGGACGAATCACCCGATATTAAACCAGGAGATACCGTTGTGGTACCTCTGGATGCGGAACGTATCAGCAGTCTTAAACTTTGGAGCAGTATTTCCCAAATCGTTTATCAATTAGGTTTATCGGCGGCGGCCTGGAATACCATTGTCAAATAAGGATACCGAGATGATTGCTTCTCCTCAAAAAAAACCGGAAAATATTGTTCATACCTTAGAACAAAATTCAGTGCAGCAACCTGTTTATTATATGCCAGCACAATATCCGGAAGCAGATGATGAAATCAACCTGTTGGATTACTGGCGTATTCTCATGCGCTATAAATGGTTAATCATTTTACTGACGTTGATCGGTGGAGGTTCAGCGATAAGTACGGCGTTACAAATGACACCAGTTTATCGCGCTGAAGTATTGCTGGCGCCAGCGGCAGAAGATAAAAGTTCCGCTTCCGCATTAGCTGGCCAGTTTGGTGGTTTAGCCGCACTTGCTGGTATCAGTTTAGGTGCAGGTGGTGGTAAGGTTGAAGAAGCGATTGCCACATTGCAATCACGAATTTTCACCAATGAGTTTATTCGAGAAGAGAACCTGATGCCGGTTTTATTTTCCGATATCTGGGACGCTGAAAATAAAAAGTGGCTGCTAGAAAGCCCAGCGGACAAGCCCACAGTTTTGAAAGCGTTTAAAACCTTTGACAGTATTCGATCCATATCTGATGATAAAAAAACAGGTATGTATACATTGGCTTTTGAATGGCATGATCCTGCCCAAGTTGCTGTTTGGGCTAATCAAATGGTTGAGCGTATAAATAAACATCAAAAAGACAGTGCAATTATTGAAGCGAACAAAAGTATTAAATATCTGGAAAATCAGTTACAGGAAACCAGTGATGTGGAAATGCGGCAATCCATTTTTCGCTTGATCGAAGCACAAACAAAAAACATTATGCTCGCCAATGTACGTGATGAATTTGCCTTTAAAGTCATTGATCCGGCAGTGGTACCTGAAGAGACAATCAAGCCCAAGAAAAAACTCATGGCAGTGTTGGGTGTTATGGTTGGATTCATGTTTGGTGTTTTCCTAGCCTTTTTTCTCGCATTCATTAAAAAACAAAAAGAAGACAAGCAAACGGAAGTTAAGCAAGCTGCGGTAACACCTGTTAAAAATAACGAAGGGAATTAATGTGAATAATAAAATTTATCCGATTATTCTTTGCGGTGGATCGGGTACACGCTTATGGCCTTTATCACGGGAACAATACCCGAAACAACTCTTGTCATTGGTTGGCGAAGACTCTTTGCTTCAGGCAACCATCAAACGCATATATGAATGTGATGAAGCCAAATCGCTGAATATTACAAAACCTGTTATTGTCACTAACGAATCACACCGCTTTCTGGTTGCTGAGCAGTTACGAGAAATTGGCATATCTGGCGCGCAAATCATGCTGGAGCCTGCGGCAAAAAATACTGCACCAGCATTAACGCTGGCGGCCATGCACGTGATGAATGAAGATCCAGATGGAATTTTGTTGGTGATGCCTGCGGATCATGTGATTACTGATAAAGTCGCATTTATTGAGTCGGTAGTATCGGGTTTACCACTTTCTGAAGAAGGTAAATTGATGACATTTGGCATCGTACCCGACAAACCAGAAACCGGATACGGTTACATCAAACGAGGTTCGATATTGGCAGATGGCATCACCAGTATCCAGCAATTTGTGGAAAAACCGGAATATGCTTTGGCGCAACAGTATGTTGAAAGTGGGGAATATGTCTGGAACAGTGGCATGTTTTTGTTTGCTGCGAAAAGTTGGCAACAGGCAATTCAGCAGTTTCGGTCGGATATATTTGAGTGCATAACAAATGCATACCAAAAGAAAGTCCAGGATATGGATTTTATTCGCGTTGATAAAGATTTGTTTAGTCAGTGTCCCAGTGAATCCATCGATTATGCGGTCATGGAGCACGTAACGGATCAGGATGCAGATACTGCATTTTCCGGCGCTATGGTAGCGCTGAAAGCGGACTGGTCTGATATTGGTTCCTGGGACAGTCTTTGGGAAATTTCACAAAAAGACAGTTCCGGTAACGTGCTTAAAGGTGAGGTGTTTCTGGAAGATACGCAGGACTCAATGGTGCTTGCAAATGACAGAGTTGTATCGGTTATTGGTTTATCGGGTGTTGTTGTTATTGACACACCGGATGCCGTGATGGTGGCAGAAAAATCAGCCTCGCAATCGGTGAAGAAAATCGTTAATCAGTTGGCGCTAAGACAACGCAATGAAATTGTGCATCACCGAAAAGTTTTTCGTCCCTGGGGAAGTTATGAAAGTATCGACAATGGTTCCCGGTTCCAGGTAAAGCGCATTATTGTTAATCCCACTGCGCGTTTGTCTTTACAGATGCACCATCACCGTGCTGAACACTGGATTGTGGTAAAAGGTACGGCCAAGGTAACTCGAGGTGAAGAAAGCTTTTTGTTGTCTGAAAACGAGTCGACTTATATTCCCTTGGGCATAAAACATCGACTGGAAAATCCGGGTACCATTCCGTTGGAAATCATTGAAGTACAATCTGGAAGTTACCTTGGGGAAGACGATATTGTTCGTTATCAAGACGAATATGGGAGAAATGATTAACAAAACTTCCCAAGTTACAGTAAAATAGCGAAAATTCTAAAAAAAGGCGTTTCTCCTAGTCGGAGAGATGCCTTTTTTTGATAAAAGACTGTTAAATTTGTGAGGTTCAAGCGCTGAGCAGGGCCTGATACACTTCCATATTTAAGGTCGCATATTCAGTTTAACAAATGAGATTAGTGGTTTAATTAGTGTCAAAAATCGAAAATATCAGAAATTTTTCCATCATCGCGCATATTGATCATGGCAAATCAACATTGGCAGATCGCCTCATTGAGCAATGTGGCGGTCTTAGTGCACGTGAAATGGATGCGCAAATACTGGATTCCATGGATCTGGAGCGGGAGCGTGGTATAACCATTAAAGCGCAAAGCGTAACTTTATTTCATACTGCAAAAGATGGGGAAAAATATCAATTAAATTTCATTGATACGCCCGGACACGTGGATTTTTCCTACGAAGTGTCTCGTTCTTTGGCAGCTTGTGAAGGAGCGCTTTTGGTGGTTGACGCCTCTCAGGGTGTGGAAGCACAAAGTGTAGCCAACTGCTATACGGCCATTGAACAAGGCCTTGAAGTCTTGCCAGTATTAAACAAAATTGATTTGCCTGCCGCAGATCCAGAGCGGGTTAAAAACGAGATAGAAGAAATAATCGGTATCGAAGCGACCGATGCCCTGGCAATCAGTGCTAAAACCGGTGTTGGTGTAAACGAGTTATTAGAAGAAATTGTCGCCAAGATTCCTGCACCTAGTGGTGATCGTGAAGCGCCACTCCAGGCCCTGATTATTGATTCCTGGTTCGACAATTATCTGGGAGTTGTTTCTTTGGTGCGTATTGTTCAGGGAACCCTACGACCCAAGAAAAAAATAAAAGTAATGTCCACCGGTCGGGCTCATCTGGTCGAACATGTAGGTGTATTTTCGCCAAAACGGCATGATACCCCTATGCTCGAAGCCGGTGAAGTGGGTTATGTTATTGCTGGGATAAAGGATGTGGAAGGCGCGCCAGTTGGTGATACCTTAACCTATCAAGACAATCCTGCTGAAACGGCGTTACCCGGATTTAAGCCTGTGCAACCGCAGGTATTTGCTGGCCTGTTTCCGGTGAGTGGCGAGGATTACGAAAATTTGCGTGATGCGTTATCTAAATTGCGATTAAATGATGCGGCATTATTTTATGAACCAGAAAATTCGCAAGCCTTAGGATTAGGATTTCGTTGCGGATTCCTGGGCACCTTACATATGGAAATCGTACAGGAACGTTTGGAGCGGGAATATAATCTGGAACTGGTAACAACTGCACCGACGGTAGTTTATGAAATTGTCGATAAAGCCGGTGAGGTGATCAGTATTGATAATCCTTCGGAATTACCGGAACCGAACAAGATATCGGAAACCCGTGAACCTATCATAATGGCCAACATCTTATTACCAAAAGAATATGTGGGTAATGTGATTAATCTTTGTGTTGAAAAACGCGGTTATCAGAAAAAAATGCAATATTTGGGTAACCAGGTTGCCATGAGTTACGAGCTACCCATGAGCGAAGTGGTGTTGGACTTTTTCGATCGATTGAAATCCACAAGTCGAGGTTATGCATCACTGGAATATCATTTTGAGCGCTTTCAAGCTGCAGATTTGGTGAAGTTGGATGTGTTGATTAACAGTGAAGCGGTTGACGCACTTTCTATTATCGTACATCGTGAGCAAGCTTATAGTCGCGGAAAAGATCTGGTGGAAAAAATGCGTGAGATCATTCCACGACAAATGTTTGATGTTGCTATTCAGGCAGCAATCGGTTCTCACATACTTGCGCGTTCAACCGTAAAAGCGTTGAGAAAAAATGTGACGGCCAAATGTTACGGTGGTGATGCTTCGCGAAAACGTAAACTGCTCGAGAAACAAAAAGCCGGTAAAAAACGCATGAAGCAGGTAGGCAGCGTGGAAATACCACAAGAAGCATTCTTGGCCGTTCTGCAAGTGGATAAAAAGTAAAACAACGACAAGCGAAGGAACTAGGCATAATGAATTTTGATTTTTCAACGATTATGGTAATCGCGGTTTTGATTACCGGCGCAATCTGGTTTGCAGATATCAAACTCTGGAAACCTAAACGCCTTGCAGCTGTTAAAAAGCTGGAATCAGAATATTCTGGTGGAGACAAGGAAGAGGTCATCGAACGTGCGCAAAAAGAACCTATTTTAGTTGAATATGCACGCTCATTTTTCCCGGTTATTCTGGTCGTATTGATTCTTCGGTCATTCTTATTCGAACCTTTTCGTATTCCGTCGGGTTCCATGATTCCTACGTTGAAAGTTGGTGATTTTATTTTGGTGAATAAATATGAATATGGCATTCGCTTGCCGGTAATTAATGCCAAAATATTTAATGTTGGTGACCCAGAGCGTGGTGATGTTGTGGTGTTTCGTTTTCCTAAAGATCCGTCTGTTGACTATATTAAACGTGTTATAGGTTTACCCGGTGACCGTGTGGCTTATCGAGGCAAGAATGTTTATGTTAATGGTAAGCGATTGGCAGTGAGCATGATTGGCCCGTACACAGAAACAAAAGACGGCATGCCAATTCCCGGTGCGAACCGTTTAAATGAAGACAATAATGCAGACAAATCTTATGAAATATTGATCCAATCAAATTCACAACAACATGCATACAGTGGCGAATGGGTTGTGCCAGAAGGTAAGTATTTCGTCATGGGCGATAATCGCGACAACAGTAACGATAGTCGTTTTTGGGGTTTTGTGCCTGAAGAAAATTTAGTAGGCAAGGCATTCATGATCTGGATGAACATTAATCTGGATGATAGTGGTGTTGAGTGGGGACGTATTGGTACTACCATTGAATGATTTATTTGCTTCGTTTTTTAAGGTTAGCAGTGGGCCGCCAAACAATTGTTAAAATCAATTTTATATCGTCAACGGGTTTGTAACCGCAGCATGCTCCGGAGAATAAAGATTAAAATGATATGAATAAAATAACTATTAAAAAGCAACAAGGTGTTACCTTGCTGAGTTTACTTGTCGGTATCTGTCTTATCATCGTATTGACGGCCGGTGTGGTTAATGTTGCTCCCTTGTTTCTGGAAAACTACAGTGTCAAATCAAGTCTTGTGTCATTGGTGGATGATGTAAAATCCGATCCCATGGTTAGCGAGGAAGAGATCAAAGAACGCCTGATGAAACGGTTGAGTTTTAGCAATGTAGAAAATGTTTCCAGTGATAATATCAAACTAATCCGTACCGCAGACGCAACACAAATTCAGGTGGATTATGAAGTGCGCACGCCGTTTTTAGGCAACATCGATTTTGTGGTTCATTTTGATGACAGAGAGGATGTGCCCCGTTGAGTTTACCCGTTGAGAAACTTTGCAGAATAATTGAGTATCAATTCAATAATCCGGACTTTCTGGAGCTGGCTTTAACGCATCGTAGCGCCAGTGGACAACACAATGAGCGAGCAGAGTTTCTTGGTGACAGTATTTTAAATTTTGTCATTGCTAATGAATTGTATGATCAATTTCCCAAAGCAACAGAAGGTGAGTTAAGCCGTTATCGCGCCACACTGGTTAAAAAGGATACGCTAGCTGAAATCGCACGAAAACTGGAGCTGGGTAACTGTATTCGCCTCGGGTCGGGAGAATTAAAAAGTGGGGGTTTTCGCAGGGCGTCAATTCTCGCTGATGGACTTGAAGCGTTAATAGCAGCTGTGTTACTTGATGGTGGATATGAAGCCGCCAAAGCGTTAATAATTCGTCTTTTTAACGAAAAACTCCGTCAGGTAGATCAACAAAACCTTAAAGATCCAAAAAGTCGTCTGCAGGAATATTTACAGTCGAGACAAAAAAATTTACCACAATACAGTGCGCTGACTATCGTGGGTGATCCACATGATCAAACTTTTGAAATGCAATGCGAAATCCCCGAGTTAGACATTACTGTTAAAGGGGTGGGAAGTAGCCGTCGCAAAGCGGAACAAAAAGCAGCAGAAGCCGCACTTGTCATTATCGAGCAAACGAAGACATTATGAAAAGTGGATACATCTCCATTGTTGGTCGCCCAAACGTTGGCAAATCAACATTACTGAATCGGTTTTTAGGCCAGAAAATCAGTATTACCTCACGAAAACCTCAAACCACCCGTCATAATATCATTGGTATAAAAACCACAGATGATTATCAGATGGTTTTTGTTGATACACCTGGCATGCATAAACAAAATCCACGTGCCATGAATCAATACATGAATCGTGCGGCAAACCAGTCGCTGCACGATGTGGATGCCATTCTATTTGTTGTTGAAGGCACTCGTTGGACAGAAGAAGATGATGCAGTCGTTGAAAAGCTGAAAAACATCAAAACTCCAGTTGTACTGGTCATCAATAAGCAGGATCGAATTGATGACAAAACAGAATTATTAACGCAACTGGATTTCCTTTCCAAAAAATACCCTTTCGCTGACATAATTCCCATCTCTGCAAAAACTGGAAAAGCTGTCGATGCTCTGGAAGGTATTATTAGTAAATACCTACAGGATGGTGGTCAATTCTATCCTGAAGATCAAATTACTGATCGCAGCCAACGCTTTTTAGCGTCCGAGATCGTTCGTGAAAAACTCATGCGAAATTTAGGGCAAGAGTTACCTTATGCGTTGACCGTTGAAATTGAAGAATTCAAGGATAATGGTGGTATTCTGGATATTTCCGCGGCTATATGGGTGGAACGAAAAGGCCAAAAAGCAATTATTATTGGAAAAAGCGGTTCCAGTTTAAAACGTGTCGGGCAACAAGCGAGAATGGACATGGAACGTTTATTTGATCAAAAAGTTTTTCTTCAATTATGGGTGAAAGTTAAGGAAGGCTGGTCTGATGATGTACGAGCATTGCGCAGTTTGGGTTACACCGACGATTAAGTGTCGATGGATGTCGAACGAGTAAATTTACAACCCTGTTTTGTTTTACATCAACGAGCCTACCGTAATAGCAGCGTTATTTTAGAAGTTTTTAGTCAGGATTTTGGTCGAGTAGCGTTACTCGCCAAAGGCGTTAAACAGCAGAAATCTCGATTAAAAAGTGTTTTACAAACCTTTCAGCCTCTACAACTGTCCTGGGTCAGACGCAGTGAATTAGGTACATTGACAACTGCCGAGTTTGCAGGTCAACCTATTCAACTCAGCCATGAAAAACTGTATGCAGCGCTTTATGTGAATGAATTGTGTTTAAGATTATTAGTACACAATGATTCCGCCTCAGAAATTTATCATGCTTACTTTCAAAGCATTCAACAACTCTCTCAATTAGAACGACCCGAAAAGGTCTTACGCTTATTTGAAAAAGTATTACTGCAATCACTGGGGTATGAAATTCAATTGTGCTTTGAGGCAGACACGCATGAACCTATTTTTGAAAATTGCGTTTATCAATATGTGCCTGAGCATGGGTTTATCAAAATTGAAGAAGATAATGAAACACAAAAGTTCTTATTTAAAGGCGAGCATTTATTAGCGTTTGAACACAATGAACTGGAAAACGAGGAAGTATTAAAAGTTGCGCATCGTTTAACCCATATCAGTTTACGAAAACTTCTGGGTGATAAACCATTAAAAAGTCGCGAACTCTATATCGCTTACCGGTCAATGCAAAACGCTTAACGTAAGAGATTTAGTGTGACTTTATAAACCCGGTGGTTGTGGCCCAAATGGTGGGTTGGTCCAGGTGAAAACGCCCGAACTGGTGTATGAGCGTGTTGCGGCAGATTGGCCGGTGCTAATGTTTTCGTATTGTTGGAAAGAAAATCCGTTACCGCCACCCATACCACCCATGCCCACAATTTGGCATCCAGGGCATACTTGACCAATCCATAAAACCTGTACTTCATTACCCGTGTTCCAGGAGACTGTGCCGCCGGGCGCTGCACCACCACCACCCATGCCAGCAGGATTACCCGTTCCGGGGGTACCAGGTGGTTGAGGAAAAGCGGTATCACGAGGGCTAGGTATTAATGTGCCGTCTGGTGGAGCACCAGCGCCGTTGGCTGGATTTGGTGTAGTGCCGCCCATTCCACCCATTCCTCCGGGCGGGGGTAAAGTTGCTGTGCCCGCAGTAATATAACTGCCACTGCCACGTCGAATAACGGTTTTGTGATCATCACGACCGCCACCATTACCTGGACCGAGTACGGCAGAGTTTTGTACTAACTGGTCTATGTCATAAAACCAACCAGTGACTTGACCTTGGGCGTTATAGTCTTTTTTGTAATTGAATGTGTAATCCATTCGTACGTTTTGTGCGGTCGTATCGGTAATATTTTGGCTGAATTCAATGCCTGGTTGACCTGGGTTGTTTGCCCAGCCAGTGTTGAGCACAACTGAATAGTCCATTGTGGTGTTACCCACTGAAGATGAAATATTCATTTGAGTAGCGATACCGGTATTATTGGATGTCATATAAATGATCTGATCTAAATTCTCACCAATTTGTGGATTGATTTCGATATCCGAGAAGGACAGACCGCTGGCGTTAGAGGCATTAACAAATGTTTCTGAACGGTGTTGACCATTTTGTGGCGTATTTTCGTCGATAATAACCTGCACATAGGTTTCGCCGGAATTATTTCGGCTTAGCACCCGTTGTATCATATTGTCGCTGACGACATTGTCAGTACAGGTAAAACCTGCAGGGCAGGGAGCAACAATGTTGCCTGCCTGGTTGGACCAGCTACCAAAAGGTAAAGGTGGTGTGGCGGCATATGCGGGCATCAGATAACAAAAAAACATCACCAGAACATGCCAGCGTCGTTTTTCAGTTATGTTTTTTTTCCCCCACATAAAGCCATGTTTGATTAGAAACATGGATTTCCTTTTGTTTGTAAGACTCGGAATAACATCTGTACCGAAATCGCCCAAAGCTTCAGTCGATATCCATGACTATGACAGGCCGGTATTTAACCAATATTAATATTATATAAAAAATTATATGCACAAATAGTTTGAAAATCAATCAATTAAATTACAGGGATGTTTGTTCAGGAATGTTATTATTTGGATATCATTTTTCCCCTTAAAAAATTTGTTATTATATGAAAAATCAGCAAGTTAATTATTTCAAGTGGCGTATTTAGAATATTCTCCAGCTTGAACCTAAATACTTTCTGATTTTTAAACTCTATCTGTCTATTTTATAAAGAATTTTCCTCCCAATGTTACCTGAAAGATTAATTTCCGTCGCACCGATGATGGATTACACAGATCGTCATGACCGGTATTTTTTGCGTATTATCTCCAAAAAGACCTGGCTGTTTACGGAGATGATTACGACAAACACTTTGTTGCATGGCGATGCGCAACGTTTTTTAAAATATAACCAAAGTGAACACCCTTTGGCTTTACAGCTTGGTGGAAGCATACCGGCGGATTTGGCGACTTGTAGCAAAATGGCTGAGGATTTTGGCTATGACGAAGTCAATCTCAATGTGGGCTGCCCCAGTGATCGGGTGCAATCAGGTCGATTCGGCGCAAGTTTAATGGCAGAACCTGATTTAGTCGCGCGTTGTGTTGCTGACATGCAATCCGCAGTTAAGATTCCAGTGAGTGTTAAATGTCGTATTGGAATTGATGAACAGGATGAATATAAACATCTGCGGAATTTTATCCATACGGTTTCAGAAAGTGGTTGCAGAATATTTGTTATACACGCCCGAAAAGCCTGGTTACAAGGTCTTAGCCCGAAAGAAAATCGGGATATACCCCCGCTGAACTATGCAGCGATTTATCGAATAAAATCAGAGTTTCCACAACTGGAAATTATCATCAATGGTGGAATACAAACCCTGGATGATGCGAAAAATCATTTACAATACGTGGACGGCACCATGATTGGACGTGCTGCTTATCATAATCCCTATATTCTTGCCCATGTTGATCAAGGTCTGTTTGGTGAACAAACTGCGGTATGGACACGCAAACAAATTCTAGAACAATTTCTTCCTTACGTAGAACAGCAGATGAAGCAAGGTGTGAGCTTAACTCAAATGAGCCGACATATACTCGGGCTGTTTCAAGGCCTTAAGGGAGCCAAAGCCTGGCGTCGACATATTAGTGAAAATGCATATAAACCCGGCGCGGATATTAATTTATTGATAGAGGCTGCTAAACTTGTTGAGGAATAAACAGTTAGGAAACGGGATTCATTTGTGCATAACTTTACCGAGTTTGCAGCTTATTCTGCGTTCCATGTGAATGATTCGGTAAAGTTTACCAAGTGGCGAGTTGTGTGATTTAGCAATCTTAAAGTTAGATAATCGGGGTGGAACATGGATATAAAACCCATCGATCTGGTAAATCAGGTGAGTCATCTGGCGTCATTGCCAGATATCTGTTTTAAAGTGAATGAATTAGCAGAAGACTCTGGCGCATCCACAAATGATTTTAAGAATCTGATAGAAACTGATCCGGCTTTAAGCGCAAAACTACTCAAGATAGCGAACAGTGCGTTTTACAGTTATAGCACCGATGTGGCAGACCTGAATCGCGCTATTATGCTTATTGGTACCCAAGGATTAAGGGATATTACCTGGTCCTGTTATGCAATCGATGAATTCAGTCAGCTTTCAAGTGAATATGTTGATATGTATGCATTCTGGCGTCATAGTTTGTTTGTTGGAACGGTAGCCAGAGTTTTGGCAAATAAATGCCATATTATCCATAAAGATCGATTATTTTTATCCGGACTATTACATGATATTGGTCATTTGGTGATGTATCAATTAATCCCGGAGGAAATGACCGCTATTTTTAAACGTATGGCTGATCGCAATGAACAAGCGTTTGTGTCTGAAAAATCCGTATTGGGGTTTAATCATGCCACACTTGGTTACAAGTTATTGAAATCCTGGGAATTACCGGAAAGCATTTATCAATCTGTTGCATTTCATCACCAACCGGGGAAAGCAGAAGCGCATCGACTGGAAGCGGCAATTCTGCATTTAGCTGATGCTTTTGCGAAGAAATCTAACATTTTTGGCCATAAAGTGGAGGATCAAATGCATATTGACACGAATGCCTGGAAAATTACGGCTTTATCAGACAAAATTACAGAATCTGTGATTGATCTATCAAAGGAACAGTTTCACGAGGTCGAGAAATTGTTTTTAAGACCGTTAAATATGCAGCCAGCAGCTTAAGAGCTGTAAAAAATTCAAAAAAAACAATGAAAATGGCCTAATATTTTTTGCTTTTGGACGTTATAAAACAAGTAACAAATGCTGTAACAGGATAATATAATTATCATTAACTTTATAGGGTTATATTTGTGGATAGGCGCGCAGTTTTAAAAAGTATGTTTGTCGGTGCGGCCCTTGCGGGTAGCAGCCCGATATTAATTGCCGGCAGCAAAATCGACGAAACAGTTCAGGTTAAAGATTATCTTTCCAAAATTAAAAATTATAACCAACATTTTATTGATGATGTTGTGTTGTCAGGAAAGCAACTGAAGCTTTTAAAATCTGTGGTTGCCAGGTTGAAGCGTTTGCAAAGAACTGTTGGTTACGCAAATTTTGCGCTTTTGAGTTTTGATAAATCACTGCGTTATGCCCGTGCATATTCTACAATTGGCCAATTCCCCAAGGAAGAAATCAATTTTCTTGAAGAAGTATTTTACACAGATGCAGATCGCTACGGTTTTTTCGGCGAAAAAGTCATGACCGATATCACAGCGGCAGTACCCAAACGCGAAACCTTTAAAGTCCCCTATACCGGTAATTATTTATTCAGGGGCGAGTCGTTGGATCTCTACAAAAAGATTCGAAGAGATATTGGCTCTACCATTGTTCTAACATCTGGTGTACGTGGATTGGTTAAACAAATGTATTTGTTTTTAAGCAAAACAGTACGGTCAGACGGTAACTTGTCCATGGCTTCACGTTCACTGGCGCCACCAGGACATTCCTTTCACGGTAACGGTGATTTTGATGTGGGTAAGGTGGGTTATGGCTATCGAAACTTTACTGAAGACTTTGCTGAAACCCGGGAATATAAACGACTTGAAGAGTTAGGTTACATTCGCATACGTTACCATGAGGAAAATCCTTTTGGTGTGCGTTTTGAGCCTTGGCATATTAAAGTTTCTAGCCTCTAAGCAAGAGCATTTGTGCTCGCTCTGAATCTTCAGGCGTTGAGTACAGAACTAACACATCGCCAGCTTCCAACAATACATCTGCAGCGGGTTTTTGATGTGTAATACCATCATGTCGTAATGTTGTCACTTTGACATTGAATTTATCCAGTTGTAATTCATCCAGTGTTTTTCCAACACAAAATGCACCATCAGGTACAGTAAAGCTGTGCAGGCCCTCACGTATAATATCTGCCGCGCGGGTGTCCGCTACATCCTGACCGTGATAGAACTCATGTAGCAGTTGATAACGGGATTGCCTTACTTCCTGAATGCTGCGAAATACGCGTCGAACCGGAATACCCAATAAAATCATAAGATGGGAAGAAAGCATCAGGCTGGCTTCCAGAGTTTCCGGCACAACTTCTGTTGCACCCAATTCCTGTAATTCTGTTAAGTGTGAATCATCTCGTGTGCGCACCAAGATGGGGATGTCTGGATTTAATGTGTGGGCATTTTCAATGATGACTTTTGCTGCGTTATAATCATCATAACTAATGACGAGAATGCGTGCAGATTTCAGATTCATGGCTTTTAAAATTTCTTTGTTTGTCGAATTGCCATAAAACACGTGTTCACCAGCATCATGAGCCTCGCGAACAGTTACCGGGTCTAAATCCACTGCGACGTAATCAAAACCTTCTTTGCTAATAAAACGCGCGATGTTTTGCCCGATTCGACCATAGCCACAAATTGCCACATGGCCTTCCAGCTCCAAAGTCTCTTCTTCAATTTCATGAAGATTTCGATCACGCATGACTAAGTAGGAATCAGCAAACCAGCGTTTGGTCAGGTGGCCGTTGTAGCGAATAATAAATGGACTAATCACCATGCTGATGATTAAGGACGCGAGAATTATTTGAGAAAGTTCCTGGTTCATTACCCCATTGGCAAAAGCAATGGAGAGAATGGCAAAACCAAATTCACCACCTTGCGCGAGTACCAGGCCGGTGCGAGATGCTACTCCTTTTTCGATATGTGTGAAGTGCGCTATGGTCATAATCACCACAAATTTGATTACAATCAGGCATAGTACCGTGAGCATAATCCAAGGGAATAGAGAGGGCAGAACCTGTAAGTTGAGCAACATGCCCACAGTGATAAAAAACAAACCCAGCAAAACGTCTCTGAATGGTCGTATATCCACTTCTACTTGATGTTTAAATTCGGTTTCCGCTAGCATCATACCCGCGATAAATGCGCCTAAAGCCAGCGACAAGCCTGCCAAGTCGGTAATCCAGGCAGCGGTGACAGAAAATAGTAGGATTGCCAGAGTGAATAATTCTGCAGAATGTTGTTTGGCCACTTCCTGAAAAAGTGGTCGCAATAACCAGCGTCCAGCAGCTAGCATGATACCGATCACCAGAATGGCTTTAAATAATGCGAACAGTAAATCCATGGCCACACCGCTTTGTGCGTCACTTGCCAATGTTGGGATAATTATCAGAAAGGGAATAACAGCCAGGTCTTGAAATATCAAAATAGCGACGGATAAGCGACCGTGCCGGGATTGAATTTCCAGCTGCTCATTGAGCTGTTTGATAACAATGGCAGTGGAAGATAATGCAATGACACCGCCAATAATAAAGGCGGTACTAAAACTTTGACCGGTTAACAATAAAAGAATAACAACCACAGTGGTGGTCATGACCACCTGCGCGCCACCAATGCCGAAAACGGCTTTGCGCATGGCAATTAATTGCGGCAGCGAAAACTCCAGCCCTACGGTAAACATTAGGAAAACCACACCGAACTCGGCTAAAAATCGAATATCTTCACTGTCGTTTATCCATTCCCAGCCATAAGGCCCTACCAACATACCGACGAACAAATACGCCAGAATAGGGGGCATAGCCAGACGACGAAAAACCACCACACTGATCACAGATACGGCGAGCAAAACAATGATCTCTTGTAAAACAGAGTGTGACATAAGACGCTCGGGTGTTTGAATTCGGGTTATAATAACAAAATGAAAAACATATCGTCACATAATTCATTTTGCCTTAGGGCTTTTGACTGCTTAATGTTGTGTGATGCTGATGAAAAAATCGAACAGACTCGGCATTTACGCGAACAATGGTTAGCTGGATTGTTGTCAACTGATGACAATTATGACGGTAATCCCGCATGTGATGCTGGCGCACCGGCTAAACCCGAACTGGTACCCTTTAATCAATTGCCACGACGCACCGTCGCCGGAGCAAAAGGCCACGCTGCGATGATGCATGCATTCGCACATATTGAATTTAACGCCATTAACATTGCTTGGGATGCTGTCTCACGGTTTACGCAGTTGCCAACTGAGTTTTACGATGACTGGTCGAGGATTGCTGATGAAGAGGCGTATCATTTTCAGCTGATTCGTGATTATTTACGTTCGCTTGACTATGATTACGGCAGTTTTCCCGCACATAAGGGTTTGTGGGAAATGGTGCAATTAACGAAACACGATGTTATGGTGCGTATGGCCTTGGTACCGCGAGTGTTAGAGGCGCGTGGGCTGGATGTTACACCAGATATCATTGCCCGCTTTAAACACCATCAGCATCATAAAGCCGCAGAGATTCTGGAAATCATCTACCGTGATGAAATTGGCCACGTAGAAGTGGGTAGTAAGTGGTTTAATTATTTCTGTAGTCAACGCGGGCTCGACAGTGAAGCGGTTTTCGCTGGGCTAATTGCACAATATGCTACCGATAAAATTCGCAAACCTTTTAATTATCTTGCGCGCGAACAAGCTGGATTTTCTGAAAAAGAAATGGAATATCTTAATTCATGTACAAAATGAAACTTATAACGTTGGTTTTTTTGTTTTTGTTGCTTGGTATGTTCGCTTGCAGTCATCAAGCAACTAAATCAGTCGGCGTAGATGATAAATCATCAGCTGTAACAGCTGGTAAACCGAAAAATGCCGGTATGATGTTGGTCTTTTCAGAAATGTCAGCGCAGGAGCCGGAAAAAGATCTGCGCATGATCATAACCGACGAATTTTTACGCATGGATGAAGGTCCGCAAAGTCAGGATTTTTTACTCTACGATCGAAGCAAAAAAACCATTTTTAATGTCGTCGCAGAAGAGAAATCGGTTATGGCGATTAATCCGCCGGAGTCTACATTAAAGCCAGCATTTCCCATGCTATGGATTGTGAAATCACAAACCAGTCACGTTATGATGCGCGGACAAAATGCAGATGGTGGCAACGCAACACATCATCAGTTCCTGCTTAATGAAGCGCGTTGTTATGATGTAGTTACACTGGATGGTGTTTTAGATGATGCCTTGGTGGCAATAAAAGAATATCGAATAACGCTAGCCAATGAGCTAAAACGTAATTATCGCCGGGCTGAAAATCAGACATGTTATGAAGCCGTGAATATATTTGATCCGGTCAATCATTTGCAACAGGGATTTCCCATCCGTGAGTGGAGTGAATATGGTTATCAACGTTTTCTGGTGGATTACCGAACCCATGTGATTTTTCCGGCGGATTTGTTTGCATTACCTAAAGACTACCGATTTTATTCTCAGTAAACTTGCCATCGATGTTGCTAGATTGCTGGTTCCATATATTCAATCATCAATTGCAGCGTTTTCTGGCCGCGAAACTCGTTGATGTCTAATCTGAATGCAGCGCGCAATTCGTCACCCACGGCGTAGGGTGAGTTTTGATCCTGAACATCGATGGAATTAAAGGCAATGGCATCCAGTTGTTGATGGGAATTACTGGGTTTTAGTCGCAATTTCAGGTGTTTTTCACCCACAATACGTTGATGTAATACCTTAAAGCATCCATCAAAAACCGGTTCAGGAAACGCTTGTCCCCAGGGTTCAGCATTTCTCAGAATTTCCGCCACTTGCATGGAAAATTCATTTTCAGACAACTCCCCGTCAGATAATACAATTTGGTCTAGATATTCTGGCTTAACCAGTCGGGTGACTTCGGCATTAAATTTTTCCTGAAACTCCTGAAACCGGGACTTTTCGATGGATAAACCTGCAGCCATGGCATGTCCGCCAAATTTGTTAATCAAGCCGGGGTTTTGCGTTGCGATATTATCCAACACGTCGCGGATGTGAATATGTGTTATGGAACGTGCTGAGCCTTTGATTTCCTGATCATCATTATCGGCAAAAACGATTACCGGGCGATGTAAGCGATCTTTTATTCTTGACGCGAGAATGCCAATGACTCCCTGGTGCCAGCCCGGATCGTAGAGACAAAGCCCAAGTGGTAGTTCACACGCTTCATCCAGCTGCAATTTCTCCAGCGTTTGCATGGCATCTTGTTGCATTTGCGACTCTATCTCGCGCCGTTCCTGGTTAAGATTATTGAGTTGCGTGGCATAACGACGAGCTTCAGCTAAGTTTTCTGCGAGCAGGCAATGTATGCCCACGGACATGTCTTCCAGTCTTCCTGCGGCGTTAAGCCTGGGACCAATACAAAACCCCATATCGCCGGCGACCAGGTTTTCTGAGCGTCGATTGGAAATTTCAATTAGTGCCTGGATACCTGGGCACGCTTTACCTGCACGAATACGTTTTAGGCCCTGATTTACTAATATCCGATTATTCTGATCCAACGGTACCACATCTGCTACCGTACCCAAGGCGACAATATCCAATAAACTGGAGAAGTTTGGTTCAGCGATTTGCTGATCAGAAAACCAGTTTTGTTGTCGTAACAAACTGCGTAATGCCAGCATGACATAAAAAATAACACCCACGCCTGCCATGTGTTTGCTTTGAAACTCATCACCTGCTTGATTGGGATTCACAATGGCGTCGGCTTGCGGTAATTCCAATCCGGCTAAATGATGATCGGTAACAACAACTTTTATATTATTATTTTTTGCCGCTTTGACGCCTTCAATGCTGGATATTCCGTTGTCGACCGTAATGATTAAATTCGGCGTATAGTGTTTTTCTGCCTCATCGACAATTTCCGGCGTGAGTCCGTAACCAAATTTGAAGCGATTGGGTACCAGAAAATCCACAAAACTGGCACCCAGCATACGCAGAGATTTAATCGCAACGGTGGTGCTAGTGGCGCCGTCAGCATCAAAATCACCAATGATGATGATGCGTTGTTTATTGACGAGGCAATCAGCAATAATTTGGGCGGCTTGGTTAATATTGCTCAGCTGAGTAAAGGGCAATAACTTTTGTAAGGACTTGTCGATTAATTCTTCACTATGGATATCGCGATGTTGATAGATACGTTTCAATACTGGATGAATACTATCCGGAAGGGTGTCGGAATCATGTGAGGTTTTATGGCGTATAATGCGTTTTTTCATGAATTTTACCGGCAAGTTTTGGAAAGGCGGCATTTTAACGTGCTGAAGACCTGATTGTCATGAATCTGTTTACTTATCATTGGTCAAAATTGAAAATGCGCAAATTTTAATGTTTTGCACAAGTTGCCGGGCAGGCTCGGCTGCGAGATAATATCACTAATTGATAATAACCAGGTTTCTCATGATTACAATAATAAAGCCAGTTTTCCTTTTTGTGTTTTTCTTGATAACAGCCTGCAGCATTGATCCTGATGATTCCGGAAACAATGATGATCGCATTGATTTAGGAAAAGGAAATTCTGCTTATACCATCGGCGGTAATGTCACTGGCCTGGTGGGAAAACGTTTAGTGTTGCGCTTGAATAATGACAATGATTTTATTGTTAGCAGTAATGGGCCGTTTATTTTCCCGAACTCGTTGGTATTAAGAGACGAATACGCTGTTAAAATTATAAAACAGCCGGATAATCCTGGGCAGCGTTGTAAAACGATAGATGGTTCAGGCCGAGTAAGCGGTGTGGATATTGACTCAATCCGCATCGAATGTGAATTTATCTGGAGTAAAGCTGAAGATACATCTGACAATATCAGCCCCGATGGCACCAATGCCTCTGATCCTCAGGTGGTTATGAATGCCAACGGAGACGCTGTTGTGGTATGGGTGCAATCAGATGGTAATTACCAACAGATATATAAAAGTGAATATCGTGCAGGAATTTGGAAACTCCCAACCAGCCTCAATGATTCCATCAGTATAAAAGGTTACACTGCGGATCATGCAAAAGTTGCTTTGAACGATGACGGTGACACAATTATTACCTGGTATCAGCGACGTGATGGCTACGCTTATGTGTTAAAGAGTGAATACCGCAATGGTATTTGGTCTCACCCCAGTGGTTTTGACGAACACTTGAATATTTTACCCACTGAGCCAGTTAATACCGGAAACGACACATTAAATCCCGAAGTTGCGATGGATAATAATGGTGAAGCGATCATTGTTTGGAATCAATTGACTTCGTCAAATATCCGCGCGATTTTTAAGGCAGAGTATCGCACAGCTGAGAACAATCCCGAGACCGCAAGCTGGCGTCTTCCAACTTCATTGACAGATTATATTAGTGTCGCTGATTCTTCAGCAAATAGCGCCAAAGTTGCGATGGGGGATAATGGAGAAGCCGTAATCGTTTGGGTTCAGTCTGATGGTAACGAAAATCAGATTTATTTTAGTGAATTGCGAGGGGAGAAATGGGATCACCCTGATAACCTTGAAGACAATTATAGTCCTGGGTCAACTGATGCTGGTGCACCACAGGTTGCTATGAACCACCGCGGACACACGGTAATTACCTGGCATCAAAAAAGCAATTCGAGTACCGGCAATTACTTCATTTATCGAAGTCAATATTATAATAAAGACAGTGATCTAGAATTAGAAATGATTTGGTACCATCCTGATGATCTTGGTGAGGTGCTTTCTTTATCGGGAACGGATTCCAAGAATCCAATGGTAAGCGTTGATGACAGTGACCGTGCGATCATTGTTTGGCATGACGCGGCAATTAACCAAAATATCTATAAAAGCGAATTTTCGAAGTTATCAAACTGGCCGAAAGTAGAGACGCCAAATCAAAAAATAAACCTGGACGATACCGGTGCGTTTGCGCCTTCGGTCGCGAGTTCAGCCAGTGAAAATGCTGTTATTACCTGGAGACAAAAAGACCAAAACAATATGTTAAGAGTCTATAAAAACCAGTTTTATAGTTCTATACAACGCTGGGTGGAACCCGAATCATTTGATGATGCGATTAGTCTATCAGAGACTGGCGCCACAGGTTTAGTAAGCGCAGCCATGTCAGATACCGGTGATGCCATACTTGCCTGGTCGCAACATGATGGTAACAATTGGCAAATATTTCTCAGTGAATATCGCACGTTCTCAGAACCAACATCAGAATTTTCGATTGGTGGTAAAGTTGCGGGTTATGACGGAACGGGTTTGCAGTTATTGAATAATAATATCGATAAACTGGATTTAGCAGAAGATGGTAGCTTCACATTTAAAAGTACTTTACAGCAATTAAATACCTATGATGTCAAAATATTTAAACAGCCAGATGGCGGTGATCAGAACTGTATTATAGAGAACGCAAGCGGCACGGTCATAGATTCCAATATTAACAATATCAGAATTCGTTGCAATGACATGGTTTTACCCATGCAAGCAAGTTCAGTCTATAATTTTGCTAACATTGAAGAAGGCAATTTGACTGGTTTAACACATCATGGAGAAGATCGTTATCTGATTGATCAGAATAATTCGCAAATCATCAAACTAGATAAAGATAATAATGTGTCTGTCGTTGTTTCAAATATTGCCGGACTTGCAAGTGAATATAATGGTATTCAGGTAAATAATGATGCACTTTATTTTACTGCCGCAAATCAATCGCAATCCAGTCTATATAAAATTGATTTAATCGATACAGAAACACCGCTGGATTTTGCCGATTTAACAGCGATAGCAACAAGTGATGATTGGAAAAATCCTTCTTCAGTAATAATCGACGATCAAGGGCGAGTATATGTTACTTCGCCTGCAAGTAATGAAAGTGAAGGACTTATTTCTCTCATTGATGTTGATGAAGATAAAACCCAAAGTGAATTCACATACACTAATAACAAAACAGCAAGTATAACCACAGATGGCGAAAACATTTATTTGGCAGCGAGCACCAGTATTGTCAAAATTAATGCTGCAGGACTGCGAAACACCTTAGACTTTGGCTTTAATCAATTGACTGCCATCCATTTTGCTAATGATATGCTTTATTTTGCTGATGAAAATATTGTCTACCAGTACGATATCACCACGCGATTAAGAAAAAAACTCTTTGAATTTGCCATTGATCCGGAAACATCAGAAAGTACGAAAGTGAAAGGCATTTATAGCGATGCCAACGATCAGGTTTTTTTGTTAGGCGACAATCAATTGTGGCAATTGCTTAAAGCGGCTAATTGATTTAAACCCAAGCGTTGGCAGGCACGCTATTGTCTGGCGCTTTGGTCACTTCAAATCGAAATCGTGCAAAGAGCGCTGTTGATTCCACAAGCTGAGTCAAACGTATATGACGGAGTTTGTTTTTTAAATTAACTAAAATAACAGAATCAACATCATAAACAGCAGCAGGGGCCAATAAACTTCGAATGTGTTGATCTGCGTCTTGTTTTTCATTCAATATTAGCGCACGAAAGTATTCACTGCCTTCACCAGTACCTGAAATCGCTTTAATTGCCACGGGTTTTGCTGTGCCGGGTAAGGATGATACACCGGCAGTTAATTTATATGGGCTATTACTTTTTAGCCACTTGACAGTGCCTAGCCGCCAATTAGTTTCACTTTGTTCCTCATCATCTTCGTTTATTGTAGACTGTTCTGCAATCAATTCACCCACACGAACTGACAACCCACTTTTATTTGTTAAACTTGTTGCATAACCGCCGTGTCCAGTGTTGATTTGTAAACTTTCGCCACCGTTAATTTTAAGCTGATTATTTTCTTGCTTCTTGGCATCTCGGGCGGTTTTATTCGCGCGGATTTTTTTCCAAATATCAGTTTCAACTTCATCAAAATGCGATTCACGGGGCGTAACAACACCGGTGGCAATATCTTCTTCCATTGCCTTTTCCACCCAGGGTGTATGCTCTTTGGGCACTAAGGTCAAGATTGATGCTTGAGCAAGAGAGTTTCGGTTTAAGCCAATTTCATCTTCTTCTGGCGAGAATTCTTCGTGATTGCTCATCACTTTATGACAAGTACTTAAACCCAACATGGAAGAAATTTGATTGTTGCTGTAATCGCGACGGGATTTTCGATGTGGTGGAACATCCCAGGCGGCTGCCAGGCGTTGAAACATGCTTAAATTTGCGCGTTCACTAAATGTTGTTGCGCTATTGCCACCGGTTTCATTTTGAATTTTCAATTTTTGCATCTGAATTTTTGCCGATTTAACCAGATCAGAAACATCCAGCATAAGTGCGGAGTTTGGATAAGTTTTATCGTCTTGTGGATTGCAATAAACCGGGGGGGCATCTAAAGCGAAATCCAATAACAGACCGCCATTCTGTGACATTTTTTCAGTCGTGATAAATTTTGCATACCATGCCCAATGCGCCAGCAGCTTATAAACTTTTGCAGCCTCACCTTGCATCAAATGGTAAGGGTTGGCGGCTGATAACAATAAAATTCGCTTATAAGCACCAACGATGGTGGGCTTGTTTGCTGTCGAACCAGGATATTCAACAGTCATCTGGTGTAATTCATGATGGCGCGCTAAAAGAAATAACTGATGGATTTCCGACCAGGTATTGCTGGGTATCTCCGCATAAACCTGAAAATGTTCGAAGCAAAAACTGGCTAAATGGTTGAGTGCCTGATAGATAGCGTGGCTTAAGTGAGGTGCTGATGTTTTCTGTGTTCCTGTTTGGCGTAGCAGATCCAGTACAATGATTTTGTAGGAAAATGCGATTTCCTTATGAATGTCAATCAATAGTTCTGAAGTCGCACGTGCCTTTTCTGATAGGGGAAGAGGTGCGGATCGGTGTACCATTCGGATGGCTTTGCGCGCATTATTGATAACCGGCAAAAAGCTTTGCATGATCAAATAGCGGTCATTCACAGATATATACCGACGATTCAACTGTTCCAATACATTGAGTAATTTTCGGCTGCTGACTTCAGCGTTGGCTTCTGGAATTTCCTGTAACCATTTTGTTAGTGAGTCAGGACGGAAATCAAAATCATCTGTTTGTTTTTCGTGTTGTTTGGGAATGTGTAATTTAAGTTTTGTCATTATTTCATCCATTAGGTACAGATAATTTCACCGAATACTGAATGATATGTCAAAAAATAATTGATGAAATTTAAAGCATTAGTTGATTTTAGCAATATTTTTACTGCTCACAAGCGTTTCTCTATGCAGGATATATAAAATAATTTTTATTTGTTCGTTGTTTGATCGATTGCTAACGAAAATGCCATAGAATCAGCGTATTAATGTGGAAATGTCATGTAATAATAGAATTAAAGTCACACCAGCAACTGGCCGCCATACAGACAGTACATTTCAGGTAAAACTCAAATAAATTAGAGACGGATTGCTGAATGAGTGAAGTCATAAATGCTGACGAGTTGGAAAACATGCTACGCGGCATTAAAATCCCATCGCCTCCCCAAATTATTGCCGATTTACAAATGGAAATGGCCATGCCAGATCCCGATCTGAATGCCATGACCAGTTTAATTGCCAATGATGCGGGTTTATCTGGCGCTGTTTTGAAGGTAGTTAATTCACCTTATTACGGAGGCCGGGGCAGTGTGAGTTCCATACCCCATGCAGCCATGGTATTGGGCATGAAGTCCATCGTGGAAATTGTGAATACAATATGCCTTAAAAACGAAACCCTGAGTCTCGATGAGGTTTCTGACGATATGTATGCCACCATGATCCGTTTTTGGGATTCTGCCACAGATGTTGCCAAGGCCTGTCGAATGGTGGCAAAAAAAATTCACTTGTCGCCCTTGGATGAAGTATACACATTGGGTTTGTTTCACAACGTGGGCATACCACTAATGATTAGCAAATATGATAATTATTTGTCTGTCATGCGTAGCTCTTATGAACCATCTAATAAACGCATTGTGGATCGGGAAAATGATACGCATGGTACGAATCACGCCGTATTGGGCTATTACACTGCTCGTTCCTGGAAATTAGATGAAAAAATCTGCAAGGTTATCGCACAGCATCATAATATTGATATTTTTTGCAAGGGTAACCTGGATGATTCTAAAGAAAATATCATGCTGGCATTATTAAAAATTGCCGAACATCTCGTTGGATTACATCGGGTATTGGGTAATCAACATCAAGACTACGAGTGGGATCTAATTTCGGAAGGTGTGCTAATGCTAACCGGATTAAGTCAGTATGATTTGGAAGATTTGGTCGAAGAAGCCAAGGAGCTGGGTTTAGGCCAACAGGAATATTTTCGTTAGATCTTAATTCTCCGCAGTTTATCGCTGACACAAATCCGATGGGATTCAAAATTTATTACCTTCTTATAAACAATACTCAGCCAAAAGATATATGCTGAGTTGCCAGTGACTATCGCCAGATTTTGGAGTGTCGCCGATACGGATATTGGCGTCAAACACCATGGAAGGATAATTGTGTCTTCAAAATCAGGCGATAGTCACTGGCAAATCCACGATAGCCTGAGTTTTGTCTAGAAGCAGGATTGATTATATTGGCAAGTTGTTTTATGCGGACAAGGTGACATTAAAAGCTGCACCACCCAAAGCACTGGCTTGTATTTCCAGACTTCCCTGATAGGCGTTTACAATATCATTTACAATGGCGAGTCCGATACCACTGCCTCCTTTTTCATCCGAGCGAATACCGCGTTCCATTACCCTGGTTGCCAGTTTTTCGTCAATACCAGGGCCATCATCTTCCACAGCAATGAACAAAGTATCTTCATGTTCCCGACTCTGACAGGAAATGATGGTGATTTTGATTGTTGAATGGCACCATTTGAACGCGTTGTCCATAAGATTACCGATCAGTTCAAATAGGTCGGATTCATCACCGTGAAATTGACTGTTTTTATCAATTTTCAACTCGCAGTTTACACCTTTATCGTGATAAACCTTTTGAAGGGAGTCATGAATTTTATTGAGAATTGTTTCTACATTGATGGGTTTACTCAGTGGTGATTGCCCCGAAGTTGCTGCCCGTTGCAGTTGATAGTCAATGATTTGTTTCATATGCGCAACTTGTTCATTAACCACTTGTTCCAATGGCATTGTCGTATCATTAGCTTGTTTTGCACTTTGCATTAATGCGAGCGGGGTTTTTAAACTGTGCGCCAGATCAGATAACGAATGTCTATAACGGTTCAAGCGTGTTTGATTGCTACTAATTAATGCATTAATGTTTCGCGTTAATACACGCAGCTCATCTGGGTATTTGCTTTTTAGGGCTAACTGTTCGCCAGATTCGATATGTTCTATCTCATTGGCTGCTTTGCGCAACGGAGATAAACTCCAACGTAAAATGCTACCTTGAACGGCTAACAATAAAATCGCTAAAGCACCCAACCAACCCCAGAGTTTCTCACGATAAAGTTTTGTCTGTTTTTGATAGGTTTCCAGGTTCTCGGCAACAGTGACCGTGTAAAGGTGGACTTTATTGGTAATATCCCAGGAGACGCCAAAACTGTAACTGAATAATGGCTCATCAATGGAACTATCGGCTTGTTCAAATTTGATTTCTGTCGGTTTTAACTCGGCAACAACCGGTAAATTAGCATGTGCTAATGAGGCAGATTTCCAGAGTATTGTTTTTTTGCTGTCGACAATTTGCCCATACAAACCTGAATTGGGTTGATTAAAATGTACAATGGGTAATATGTTGGGTACGTAAATTGATCCATCAAGCTTGAGTTCTGAGCCAGCAATTAATGTCATAACATGGCCCTGCAGGCGATCTTTTGCTGCGGCGCGCGCACTTTCCTGGAAAGCTTTATCTAGCGTGTAACCTGTTAACCCAAGGAACAGAGTTAATACCACACTAAGCGCAATCAGTAGTCTTGAAGTTAGCGATAACATATCAGTCGTTGGTGATTAAATGATAACGATAGCCGCGACCACGCAATGTTTCAATGGGTTTTATTTGATTGTCTGGATCAAGCTTTCGGCGTAAACGTCCAACAAATACTTCAATGACATTGCTGTCACGATCGAAATCCTGATCATAGATGTGTTCAGTCAATTCAGTTTTGGAAATGACCTTATCACTGTGTAGCATAAGATATTCCAGCGTTTTGTATTCATATGCGGTGAGTTCTATTGCTTCGCCGTTGACACATACCTGCTGCGAGCTGGTATTTAAACTGATAGGGCCACTTTCGATGATGGCTTGTGACCAACCCGTAGAACGTCTCATCAGAGCTTTTATACGAGCCAATAATTCTTCATTATAAAAGGGTTTGACTAAATAGTCGTCAGCGCCACATTCCAAGCCTTCGACTTTTTCCTGCCATCTACCACGTGCAGTTAAAATTAATATGGGGAACGATCTGTCATTTTTTCGCCATTGCTTGATAACTTCAAGACCTGATAAATCGGGTAAACCGATATCAACTATCGCTACATCATAAGTGTATTCATTACCCAAAAACAAACCATCTTCACCCAAACCGGTTTCATCGGTTGCATAACCGTGATCTTTGAGTTGCTTTACCAGTTGACGACGAATGTTTTCTTCATCTTCGATAACCAGTACTCGCATTGATCAGTCTCCCGTGTAGCAGTCATTGTTCCAAAAGACAAACTAACAGTCTGGGTGCTTAGGGTCAAAAGCTTTTGTATGATTTAAAACAATTTTACAAATCTAAAATTTAATTCCTGCCTTATGCAGGAAGGAATAAGGAAAAAAACCAGGGACTCAATAAATACAGAATCCCTGGAGTATAATTAGCCTGGTTGGGGAAGTGAGGAATTGATTACAGGCTTAAAACAAAATCCACCAACTTTTCAATATCCTGGTCTTTTACGCGAGGACTGTAGGGAGGCATGGGCACACCTTTGGTGACTTCAGTCCAATTGCCTTTGCCACCTTTTTTTACTTTTGCAATTAATGCATCGCGACTGCCGTCTTGACCTTTATAGCGAGCTGCCACATCTTTCCACGCCGGACCAACTACTTTTTTATCAATGGCGTGACAAGCCAGACAGCCACTTTTTTTTGCGAGGTCTAGCTCCTCACTTGCAGAAGTTGCCAAAGGAGTTAAAGCCAAACCACCAACCATCGAAATAACCAACGTGAGTCTTTTCATTTTATTGCCTCCAGTTTTGTGCAATATGTGTGAATAAATCCTTCAATTCACGAATAAAAGTGTTACATCTCCAAACACTTTTTGAAAGTGTTGTACACAGAGTAATAAAACGAAACTGAATGAATGCTGAACGGCTTTAAGAAAAAAAAGAAATCATCTTTCCAGAGTCGTGTCGTCCAAACACTACAGTTTCAAGCTAAAAGCTAAGCTATTCTATATTCTGTTGAACACAATTATTGAACACTTGTCTCACATCAAAAATACGAAGTAAAAGAAAGCTATCACGTCTTTTACAATTTTATCAATGTTCAATAATGTTAATTTCTGTCAATGTATTGATTCTAACGATTGACTGGAAAAAGGAGAGGGCATGAGAAATATTTCTTTGCGGTTTGCGTTTCAACTGATGTTTGTTTTATTCGTTTATAGTTTAGTAAATAGTATATGGGCTTCAGAAAAACATGATGAATGGTATGAAAAAAGTGATCATCATGGAAAAAATAAAGGCGCGCATTTTATTAAAGTTGTCGACCAGGATACTGGTAAATCAGTGAGGGGTGTCTATGTGGTGATTAATAATAAGGTCAGGAAGACATCTAAAAAGGGTAAAGTGAAGATTGCTTCTCCCAAAGGCGAGAGAAAAACAATTACAATTATTTATGATTCAGGTTCTGTTCAGCGCTTAGTGAGTTTTCATGACATAAAACTTAATCAGAAAACAACCGTGTTACCGGTTAAAAACGCGTTACCTGTGTTTAAGCAAGCCAAGTTTTCCCTGTCAGCACCCTTTGGCAGCGTGCCTCAAGGCACTAACTGGACCGGATTATTACCTCAGTTGTCCAGCAATGTGAGCGGACCAAGAATGGCCATGTTTGATGGTATTCAAGTATATGATAATAATTTGCAAAATGATGACTTATTCAGCTTAATGCTGTTGGCATTTAATGAAAATGGTTTGCCATTTAAATATGGATATATGTTGGATAGAGAACCTAGTGAGTTGGAAAAACAATATGTATCTCTTGCAACACCTTATGCTTCACCAATGATTAATGACGTACAAATTTTCAACTGGCAAAAACAAGCGGATTCACTTAACCCATCAAGCGTTGAAGATGACTGCGAAATGAGTTTTCCTCCCTATACCGGTTGTGGATTTTTCTCACCTGGAATGGGTATATTTTCCTGGATGAATGTTAATCGCAAGGGTGTTAACTATTCAACTCCCGGAGTCTTTTTACCTGCCAGAACCGCAGGTGCAAATCCGCTCATGTTATTACCTGATGCGATGATTGAATTAGTTGGGCACGATGATCCGATTGGTATGGGTGGCGGTATAAATTTTTCTCGGCATCGCTTTTTACGTTTTCAACAAACGCCTGAAGATGTTGTTAATTTACACATGCCTGAAATTATTATCGGTCAGGTTAATGAAACAGGCGCTGAAGCAATCGATTTACAATATGAAAACGGTATTTTGCAAGCAACTTGGGAAATTAACAATTCTGCCGACGATATGATGGATATTGAAAGCATGGACTATGCGAGTCTTGAATATATTTGGATCGACAATGTTTCACAAACTCGAAATATTTGGTCACATTATTTCATGCCGGTATCGGGTGAAAATAAATTACCATTACCTGAATTACCGCGTCGTGATAACTTGCCCATGCATCCCTCAATTGCACAACTTAATGATACAACATTGACAGTTTATGGCTCAAACTCTGTGGATGGATTTGATGCGGCAATGGCAATAATGGAGAGCGGAAAACAGCCTGTGCATGTGGGTAACAATGCATTTCAGCTAACTCGTTGGCGTTAATCAAAAGTTATGAATCACTGAGCTTGTTATTTCTTTACGGATGATATATTCATCTCCAGATGATGTTTCGGTATATAACTTTGGTTTTTAAACATCCATAAAAATAGGGATGCAAATAGTATCAACATAATTCCACTCATGAACAACGTTTGTATCGTGAGTGGAATTAGCAACAAAGAAGTGACAAACTCAATCATAATTAAAATAATGAGAAAATTTACAATAACTACACGTGGCAGGTGATAACAAATTAGTGCACCTAGAGGAGCCCCAATTACAACAATGGGGATAGCAGCCAACCAATAGGCCTGGACGGTGTCGTTAAATCCACCAATAAAAAAATAATGTAAGAAGAATCCCCATATTGCATTAATAGCCATCAAAATTACCGATGTTGGTGTCGCTATTTTTTCATTGATACGGAATAAAAGTACCATCACTGAGAAAGCGATGATATCAATTCCATTACCAACCAAACCACTCATAAGACCGCCAATTAATCCAGTTACAAACAGAAGACTGATTTCTTTATTTTGGCAATTATTTATCTGCTGATTTCGTAATTCAATGCCTCGATTTAAAAAGTATAAGGTTATAGCAAAACTGACAATCATCACAGTAAATGACATCTTTACCATAGCTGAGGGGAGTAACGGTGATAAAACAGTTGCACCAAAATACATTCCGAACATTCCGCCAAAACTTACCCATAGTAAGACTTTTTTTTCCACTCGAATTTTTAACGCCAGGATGATTAACGAGGCTGCTGTCATTCCGATACTTTGAATTGCTAGCGAAAAAACTTTTGCATCTTGGGGCGAAATATTTAATAACTTAGTGAATACGGGAAAAGCAATGGCGCCGCCGCCTTCACTGGTTGCCCCAGCAATCAGTGAACCAAAAGCCATGGTAAGACTAATATACCAATGCTCTTCGATATAATAGAAAGCGGGTTGTGGGCCTGCAAAAACAAACCAGCATACCCAAACAATAATGGCCAGTGAAAAAAAACGAAGTTTAATGCTACCTTCTACAATCATAATTTAAGTGGTGTATTGATTTAAGGCTTTTCTTAAAGAATGTGGAATTGGTGTGGGCATTACGTGTCCTTCTTGCTCACGCATACAAGTAATTTGCTGCTCGCCCGAAGCCATTAATTTTTCCTCCCCTAGCTCATTGATACAAACATAGTCAAATAACATGGTTACTCGATTTTGAGTAATGGCACCAGCTCTCATGTGAATAATCACCTCATTAAAAGCATATAATTCGGCATAATATTCACAGGAAACCCGAGTTGTAATTAACAATAAACCCTGTTTAAGGTCTTCTATGATTTCTGGCGCATGATCTCGTAAGAACATTTCGCGGCATCGCCCCTGCCAGCGTATATGATTGGCATAATATACATTACCAACAAGATTGGTTTCCTCAAAACCAATCGTGTGGTGATATTTATATATCTGCATTACAACTCCCCACCAGAATGGCAATAATTACTGGAATATCACTGTCGCTGAGTTGGGTCAAATAAGTGGCTATAGTATTATCGCCTGCATTTAGTAGCACCCAGCCATCTTTATGGCACTCGGATAAAATGATAGGTGTTTTGATCTGTTGACCGGCCTTTTTAAGGCATTCCAAGGCAGTCCATATTCGGGTTGCGGAAATTTCATAATTTTCCTGGGCGCTTTCACTTAACATGGCAGCCAATATCTGTAAATCTTCATTAATCACGTGTTGATGTTGGTCCACGGTCTTATTAAAAACTTGCTCAACATCGCAAGCTACAATTTGCTCCGAGCTCACTGCCAGTGTTAAGTGTGCTTGATGTGATGCACTGACGTATTGATTTTCATTTGCAATCTCCGGCTTGCCATCAGGACGATGAATGATTTCATTCTGTTCTGACAATGACGCTTCCGATATTGCCATGACACTTCGTTCGCGTCTAGTCAGATTATTTTTATTCAAAACGGAGATTTGAATATTTGTACCTGGTATCAATTCTGAAATCCTACGCTCAAGATAGGGTACCAATAATGGCTCTATCCAAGATTTAACTTTTAGATTTTCAACTTTATGTAATGTGAGGCCTGACCAACGTTCTAATAACACACCTTTATTGTTGTATACTTCCAGATCGTAACAGAATAAATCATTTCTACGCCATTGCTGTTTAGCAAACAATCTCCAGTTTTTGGTTGCCTCAGTAGAAAATATTTCTAGTTTTTCTATGCTAACGGGTAACAATCTGGCGTGGGGAATACAGGCTTGTATCGCATGTATGACCGCATCTCTTGCACCAGGATCTGCAAGTGATTTATTTTGTGGTAGATAACGTGAAAACCAGTTGTCATTTTCGTCCGCAGCAATTTCTACCTGACATGCCAGAGTATGAAGTAATTGATAAGAGTTAATCCGACGAAATTTTCCTTGATGAAATAAAAGGTTATCGTACAAATCATCATACATATTCATCTTAATATTATTTTTTAACCCATAGGCTCTAACTATTCCAGGCATTTTACTTCCAAAACAGCATTTCGCTTTAAAATGATCTTGCATAAAACCAGTGCGGGAACAGCGAATAACAACTTCAACGGTATTGGTTGATGTAAGCAATGCCGCAGTTCGAATAATTAAGCTTTCTTCATCCGGTATTACAATGGGGTGCAAGAACTTCAGTTCTGTGAAGTTAATCAGTTCTGCTTCTGCATCATGGCTGTTGAACAGCGCACTAGCTACCTGAGCCATCGCTTCCATACCCATAACCGCAGGGAAAATATAATCCCCAGCAAGTTGATGGTCTTTGAGATAAGGATCTGCATCAAGCGACAATTCTGCTTCAGCAATAAGCTCAACGCCAGGATAAAAAACACGAGTTTGCTCTAAAAAACGTTGAAATGGTAATTCTGGCTTAACTAAACTTAAAGTTTCAATTTCTCCTAATCGACCGGAAATAACAAGAGATGTTTGCGCGATATTTAATTTCATGAGCTGCAAAAATATTGCTACTCCTTGGTCGGTGGAAATAGGAGTGATTCCTTGATCAAGTAGTGCATCAATTCTACCTAATCGCTCCCCCATACCAACTCCGGACCAAACCGACCATTCAATTGAAAGACATCGACACGAGGGGTAATCCTGCTTGAGTTTCGCTGTTAATAAACTGAGCTGCTCATTAGCAACGGCATAGTCTGCTTCACCTCTCATACCGGTTCTGCCAATAATGGAGCTAAATGCAATAAAATATTTTAGCTTTGAGGCATTAATTGCAGAAAGAAGATTGTATGCACCATCTATTTTAGTATGTAGTGTCTGTTGAAACATCTCTTCCGTTAATTGGCTAATTATGCAAGGATGATTTACGCCAGCACCATGAATGATAGCCGTTATAGTGCCCAGTTTCTCATTTACAAGTTGAATGGTACTTTTTATCTCTGCTTGATTGGTCACATCGACGGAATAGTATGAAAAATTACAGCCATGTGAGGCAAATCGTTGTAGATTATTACTTAATTCCTGATCCTCTTCCTGTCGGGAGCGACCAAGCAGCGCTATTGATGCACCGGTTTTTAATGCAAGCTGTAAAGCGCATTCCGCTGCGATACCTTTACCTCCGCCACTAATCAGAACTACATCTTGAGGTGTAAGTGCTATTTTATTATTGTTATCAGTTATAGGAAAATAATTTAAAATAGGTACCTGACGTTTTGAACTGTGTTCATAACTGACTTCACTGAAACCTTTATTATTCGCAATTTCGCTTATTATGTGCGGTATATTTTTTTCCGACAAAGCACCAGTGAATATGGTGACTTTAGTGGAAGTGAGTTCTTGAAAGAAAGTGCGGGCGAACGAGGCAACCTCTGGTTCGCTTTGTATTAACACAAAATGTGAACATTCATTTTGGTTTGCGATTACTTGCCTGGATGCTTTCAATAATAAATTAACCGTGTTTTGTAAATTTTCAGAAACTACGATCACAACACCGTTTTCATTGATTTTTGATTGCAATTCGTTGAGTAATGATTTACAGAAATTTGTGTTAATACTTTTATACAGTTGCCATTGTGAATTATAGTTTTGCGTGCTTGTTGTGATTGCGGATAATGCTTGATGTTGATGCGTAATTGTAAATGCGCGAACCCAGGCATTGATTCCTTGAGGGTGTTTTTCTTTTGTCTCAGAAACTGCGTTTATACCAGTGGTTTTTAATTCTTCCATTGCCTGAGCGACTTCTTGTATCGTGGCATTTGAATAGTCAGTAGCGGCAGCTGGCGCTGGCAAATCCAAATTGCGCGCAAGATCTGTCACCATTTGACTGACGGAAATGGAATTCAAATGTAAATCCATTAAGAGTCGATTTTCTGCAGAAATTGATTCTTCAGGTAATTCAAGTCGATTGGCGATAAGTGCAATAAACTGATCTTGAATTGAATCTTGGCTTGTTAACTCTTGTTTTGAGTCGACATTAGCAGAATGAGAAAAATCGTCTATTTGCTCGGTACTAACAGGCAAGTCAACAGTCTCGAATTTTGAAGATAATTGTGCTGCAGTTTCACAAGGGTTTGTTAAAAAAATTGGGGGATTCTGTAAATCAAAATTTCGATGAAAACGTTGTTGAAACAGAAAATCGCCATCGATATTCGTACCCAAAACATGACAAGCACCAATTGCCATGAATAAATCCAATAAGGTATCAGAGCCAACGTCTAAAGGTAAACAAGGTATTGTCGTTTGCTGACCAATCAGTCCGGAGATTATTTTTCCGGGGCCGATTTCGAGAAACAGATCTGTTTCTTCAGATAACTGCGCGATAGCATCGCTGAACTTTACCGGTGAAGTAAATTGCTCTTTCAATAATTTTTTCAGATTTTGTTCTTCAATGACAGGATTTCCCGTTACTGAGGAAACGAAAGAATTACCAGCATTGAAAATTTCTTGCGAATTTAGGTATTTTGAAAACTCGTTTGCCGCTTTACTCATGGATGGTGAGTGGAACGAACGACTAACGGGTAATATAGTCGATTCTATGGATAGTTTAGCAGCTTGATTACAGACTTCTTCAATTTGTGATTTTTCACCTGAGATAATGGTTTGTTTTGGCGAATTATAACAAGCTACATAAACTGAATTGTTGTTATTTATTAAAGAATGAACTGTTTGGGCATTTGCCCCAATACTTGCCATTGCACCCGAATCAGATGCTTGTTGTGACATAATCTCTCCACGCTTGGTGGCAAAGTCTAATGCCATTTCTTCATTTAAAGCGCCGGACCAGTATAATGAGGCAATCTCACCCAAACTGTGGCCTAAAACGTTAGAAGCTCGTATGCCAATTTTTTCCAGTAACTTTAATCCAGCTAATTCAGCTGCAATAATCGCCGGTTGGGCCAATGCTGTGGATTTTGTGTCATCAGTTATCGGAAATTCTACATTCTTATAATGCTGTTTTATAAATTCAAAACGCTCCCCCATGGCGCCAGAAGTTTTTCGTACAGGTGATGCCTGACCTGGAAAAAGGAATACGATATTTGATTGTTTTTTTATTTCGTTTAGAAAAATTCCATTGTTAATATCGATAATTCGCGTGGGATTCTTCTGCAGTAGTTTATTAAAAACAGAAAGACGTTCACTTAATTGCGTTAGGGTAGTGGCGACAATTGCTGCTCTAAGTGGACAGGAGGTATCGAGATTTTTCGCAAAATAACAAGCACAATCCGTCATCTCACTTTGTGACATATTGTGCGTTCGCTCTTCCAAGAGCTGCAGTTGTTCGGACAGTTGCTGATGATTGTTTACAGAGAAAAGTAAAAGCTCACAATCTTGCGAGCTATTGTTGTAACTATTGTCGCTTGTTGTAAATGACTTGCGACGTTCATTGCTAAGAGACTCCAGTGCAATATGCACATTTATACCACCAAACCCAAATGAACTCACACCAGCGCGTAGTGCTTTTTCTTTGGGCCAAATTTTACTGGTTTCTGATGTTTTAAGTTTACTATCAATGCGTTTTAATTCTGGATGTAATGATTTTATATTTGTTGCTGGCGGTAAAACTTGAGTATGTAAAGCCATGGTTGCCTTGATCAATCCGGCGACACCCGCTGCTGCTTTAGTGTGTCCTATGTTGGCTTTTACAGAGCTGATGATTGCCTGATCGTCAGCTCTGGCAGCCAGTCTTTCTTCATTGAGACTTTTCAGTTCCACTGAATCACCAATCGCAGTACCAGTACCATGCCCTTCAAAAAAGGGAACGGTTGAAATACTATAGCCTGCCCGTTGATACGCACGTCGTATGGCAAGTCTTTGTCCATGGCTTTCAGGGCGCGTTATACCACCACTGCCGTCTGATGAGATGCCCCAGCCTCGAATAACTGCATAACTACGAAGTCCTTGCGCGATGGCATCATCATGACGCATCAAAACGAGAAAACCGCAGCCTTCCCCTGGTAGAAATCCAGTACCCTGTTTATCATAGACACGCATCTCATCATGAGCAAACGCACCAGTTCGAGAAAAGCCCACCAGTTCAAACGGATCAAGACTGAGGTCAACGCCACCCGCAATGGCAACATTCAGATCACCCGAAATCAATTGCGAACAGGCATTTGCAACTGCCAATAAAGAAGAACTGCAAGCGCCATCCAGACAATAACCACCGCCACCCAGGTTAAAATAATTACAAATACGGCCAGCAATGGTATTGGATAACCCTCCTGCAAGAGTCTCTTCGTTAGGTTGAATAAAAGGAGTTTTGAAAAGTTGTTCAAACTGAGAAAGCAACAATAATCGCTGTTCATCATTCATTGATTGGTTAATCAATTGACTATTGAGTTGTCTTTGCACATATGGCCAGCGCAAGCGCAAACTTTCTGCTCGTGAAAATTCACCCGTCAAGGTATTACCCAAAAGCACACCGGTTGTATCCCGATTTAATCCTTCGCCCTCAGGAAAACCTGCGTCGGATAAAGCCTGGGCCGCCACATCCAATGCTAACCAATGAGCCATATCAGCTGAGCGAAATGTCTCACCGGATATGCGAAACTTAACACGATCAAACTGGTAGTCTTGGAGTAGTGCAGCTTGTTTTAGATAGATACTGTCAGGACTGTTGTCTTGACGATAGTCATCCAAGTTTAATCGTTCCCTGGGAATGTTTCGAAAAGCTTTACGCTTACTCAGTACGTTTTGCCACAGCGCCAGTGGTGTTGAAGCATCTGGATAGTGACAAGCCATCCCCACAATGGCAATTGCAGTTGTCACGACGATGCCTCCTCACTGATTACTTGAAGTTTTTCGCGTGAAATATTTTTTTCCTGTGACGCACGCCAATACATCATCATGCCTCGAATGCTGCAGACAATAACCAACGCGAAAAATAATCCAAATACAATATGGAATCCTACCAGCAAGTGATAAACCAAGGCGACACTAATACCAAAGATGGCCTGTTTTACTGCCGGGAAGGGTGTAGTTCCTGGATCTGATATCATGTAAAAAGTAAATAACAGAAACGCTGTGCCTGACATGGGGATTAATGCGATTTCTAACGGCGTACCAAATAGTAAGCTTCTTAAAAAGGCAAATATCGCAAAAGCTAATAGCCAGGCAATGATTAACGGCATACGTTTGGTAAATCGGGTATTGAGAAAAGTGCCTGAAATAATAATAACCAGGGGCAAGAGCCAATCTGCAAACCCATATAGGTTTTCGGTAAACATATAAGGCGGTGCAATGCCAACCCAAGGAAATACAATCAAGGTGGTTGCTATGCCTGTATTTGAAGGATTAAGGAAATGTCGACTACCTTTTTCAAAATGCACGCGAAAAATATATTTTGAACCAACCAGAACCGATACAGCAAAACTGATTGGAAACAGCTGTTCATTGGGATAGAGCAACATGGCAACCGCTAGTGAACCAATATGTACGGGTAATAAAAAATCCACCAGGTTTTTAAAATCTCCAATAAATCTTGGTTTTCTGCCATGTGCGTGAGCATCAATCCACTCAAGTAAAATTTCAAGTGTATAACCGGTAAGTAATGCGATAAATACATGAGCAACAGATTGTTCGAAGCCAAGAAAACTGTGCCCTAAAACAGTCAGGGCAGTAATGGCAATGGCGAATCTGCGTAACGCAGGCAGTCTAAGATCAACTTTAGGTTTCATGTTTAAACTCCTTGCTCTGGCCAGGCAAGTTGCACTGTGTGCCAGCCAGGTTTAAACTGTAGTCGTTTATTATGCGTGATTCCCGAAGGGTCCCGCCAACTAATATCCACCTCCAGTTTTTGTGATGTAGCGACTTTGCCTAAACCAAAATGTAAATCGTAACTTCGCTTGCCAGAGTGCCCGTTGCCGCCATCCACTTGAGCGATTAAGGTCTTGTTATCGGGTAAGTGCACTATTGCCTGCGCGCCAATGGCTGGGCGCGCGTATGATTGAGCGGAGTTTCTACCCTGAAAAATTTTCGTTTTGCCCGGTGAATTTGGCAGTAATAAATTCAGACCCAGAAATGCACCACAGTCAGGACAGTCATTTTTAAAAAATTGTGATCGTTCCCATTGATTGGCAACAGCAAAATCCAGGTCACCATCAGCATCAACATCGGAAACAGCGATACCGCGGGTGACTTGTGGTGCAGCAAGGCCAAGCTCGTTGGCAATATCAACAAACCGGCCCTGGCCGTTTTTAGCAAAAAAAGGATTGTGTTTATGGCCACTCAAATCATCGCCGGGTTGCACGAGTAACCAACTGGCAGGATATTTGAGTAATTCATCGTTGCCCATTGCGAGTTCATGTAATTCAGGCCACCGATTTACATCACCTTTGACAAATCCCGTTGCTTGAACAGCTTCATTTACGCCGTCATTATTAAAATCTGCCATTCTGGCTTCCCAAGACCAATCGCTACGTGAAAGTCCCAAGGCTTCACTGTGGTCAACAAATGGAGCATACCCTTGCTCAAGCCGGTCTAGTTCGCCAGTATTGATAAATGCAAAATGACTTTCTTCCAAAGCATATTCACCAGCAATATTGCTGACATAAATATCTAGCAGGCCGTCATTGTTGATATCAGCAAATTCGGCACCCATACCTTTAAATGAATCTTTACCTAATACTTTTGAAGCAGGTTTAGCAAAGGTTTTTTCACCTGTTAATAATTTAAATGATAGATTTCCGGGTGAAGATAAATTTAACAAGAACCGGTCGGGACCAAAATCATTGGCGAAATAAATTTCGGGTAACATGTCATTGTTAATATCTGCAGCGGCAATGGCCAAGGTCCAGCCATGGATGACTTCGTTATCCAGTCCCGCGTTTGCAACGATAAAATTAACTGCGTTTGAGCCTTTGCTCCACAAAAGAAACTGTGTGCTACCTCCGTTAAAGGCACGTGACATGGAGTCTTGCATTTCTTCTGTGTTTGTAGCATCAGCATCCAAAATATGTGCGCCATCTGGAAAATAATTACCGATAATAATATCGGTGTGGCCATCACCATCAACATCAGCCAGAGTGGCAGCATTAGTAAACCAGCGTTCATTGTTGTTAACAATTTCTTTGGCAAAGAATTCTTGATTACTTTGCAGGAAAATTAATGGTGTACGGCCCCAGTAGTAAACCAATGCATCCATTTGCCCATCTTCATTAAAGTCACCAGGTAAACAGCCCATAGGCGCAACAGTGGCGGATTCTGTTAATAAAGTTTTATCCTGTAAAATTATGGTTTCATACCGGCTTCCCGTTTCCGGCAGTGGGGCAATACTCACTTTATTGTTTCGGGGATCAACCAAACAATAATCATTTGCCAGCCCGTCATTATCAAAATCGTTAATTGCCATTCCCGCACCCACAGAAGAAATCCACGCAGATATACGTTCCAGACTGGGATTAACGTCACGAATACGCCGCATGGGGTAGGGATTTAGATCGGGTATACTGTGCTGAGAGAATGAAAATTGTTTGGCCAGTAACTGACGCTCGCTTACGTCTGATTCAGGCAATTTTGCCAGACCGTACAAACTCATAATTGCAAACAAAGCAAATATTCTTGTCAGGTTTTTTTTAAATAGTGTATTTTTCATTAGGCGACTGACTCCAGGGTAAGATGATTTTGAATCCGCTGTCTCCAGATTTCGTAGGCGGGAATTTCTGTGTCTGCAGGAAGATTTATTAAACTCTGATCGCAAATATTTGCGGCAGTATTTGCGTTTGTATTACAAAATATTACGCAAGCGAGATTGGTATGTTCGGTAGGATTGCCAGCTCGTTCACGTGCTTTAGCTGCGAATGCTGCGCCTTGTGATAGATTATTGGAGTATTCCCCGGATAAGTGTTTCAAAGATTTTAGATCAGCTTCATCAACACCACCGGCATAACTACTGGCCAGGCCAATACCTGCCCAAAGATCTGCCTGTCGTTGTTGAGGGAAACTATTTATTTGTATGGTAATACGTTGAATATCTGCCCCCAATACGAACCAAAGACTGCGTCCTAATCCTTGATCAAAAACACGTAATGCATAACCGGACAGACCTTTTTGTTGAGCTTGTTGTTCAACAAATTTTTTCGCGTGAAAATACCCTTGATGAAAACCAAAACCATCCAGTGCTAACCAGTGACAGAGATTATCCAAAGAGTTTACGCGTTGTTGTATACGCCAGGGTAGGCGAGCCATTGCCCAACCAGCACCCACATGTAACATATAAAAATGAGCATTACCGCTGGTATCAACGAATTGATTAAATCGACGCGGTCCTTGAAAGCTGATTATATCCAGCAGCATCAAACCCATGGCAGCGCCTTCAAAGGCAAAACCATGATTCTCAAGTGCTATTTGACGATTCAGTTCTTCGGCAATACGCTCTAGATCGTTGTAAATTAACGCTGTGTGATATCCAAAAACAAAAGTCTGGCCGATGCTTTCCAGCCGCTGTTTTATTTCTGGATTAGAGACAATAAATCCACGCTTATCACAGGAGGTTTCCTGTAGTGAAATTCCAAATAACGCTTTTTTTATGTTTCCCAGTATATTCATGTGTTTCCCCATCCACATTCTTCTAGAAAACGATAGTCCGGGAAGTTTTAAAACTCCCGGACTCGTTTATATGCGCATTGTGTAGTTATGCTTTTCGTTTGCGACGATAGGCTAGGGGTAATAAACCTAGGCTGAGTAAGAAAAGGCTTGATGGTTCAGGTACTGTGACAACATATGGGTGTGGGCCTGTGTGTTTAATGCTGCCAACATGAAAATCTCCATGTGGAAGAAAAATAGAATCCCCAACATCTGCATTCAATGGATAGGTGGATGGGATATCATGCGTCCATTCAGTGTTGGTTCCCTCAAGACGATCCGAAGCTGTACCAGTTAATATTATATTGTCTTTGTTACCCACTTCTGTGAATATAATATCAACAAAAACATCGAAAAATGAATCAAATGTTCCACCATTCGCATTTTCGTGGGTAAGATTAAACATTTGGCCTACTGATGATTGAGCGCCGGCAGAAGGTAATCCCAAATCGGTACAAGTTTCACCAGCATCACAAACACCGTCGCCATTTCCATCAGGATTTCCATCATTGTCCGCATCAGCAGTCATATCTTCAAACTCACCACCGACCAGGACATACATGTCAGCCATACCCAAACCCATATTTGGCGCAAACTGATTTAAATCAATCGCATTTACACTTTTTAAAGATAATGCAACCAATTCAATATCAATGGTTGCGTTGGGATCAGTGTTAAAGTCTACACCTTCTTTTCGGGCAACAATTGTATCAGTGCCAGCTAGAGAAGCGACGTCAGGATTCCAAAATGATAGTGGTAAGCCATCTAAATCCACATCCATAGCACCCAGATTCATTGTGCCCCCACCAGGCATGTTGATTTGAACATTATTGATGGTTGAACTGAACTCTGGGGTGTGAAATATATCGAAACCCGCTTCTATAGAAGTTGCGTTTGCTTTTGTAGCAAATAATGAGAGGGGTATACACAATAATGCCAATTTGGATAAGTTTGTTGCTCTAGAAAAAAACATCTTCATTCCATTCTCCTTGATATTGAGTTAATAACGTCCTACAAAATAATGACTGGATTATTTAGCTTATAGTTACTTCCAGCTTGTCTTTGAAACTAATAATTACCTGGTTTTCAAACCTCAAATTAATTTTACTATTTCTTTGTGCCATAAGCTTATATTTTTATGTAATTTTTCAAGATCTTAGCTCTGCATTTAGTGAGCCAAATAGTTTGGCGTATTGTTAATGCTCTTATAGTTAAAAAATTAACCACTGCGTTTTGATTTTTTAATCAAATTTGTAAAAAATATCGACATGAAAAATCATTGGATAGCTTGAGTTAGCAGGAATTTTAATCAAATATCAATGGATAGTTCGTAAAGTGCACGATTAAGATGTTTGTTATGCGTTAAATATTCCGACATCGATTCTATAGGTATAAATACGAATTGAATAAAATGAAAAATAACTATTGTTGATGTATTTGTTGTTTAAATAAGCGGAATTTGGGCATATGCGAATAATTAGGACGAACAATGATCATTTTTATACAATAAATAAATTTACGCGAAATAATTTTCAGCAGTATGTGTCGGCTTGTTTAACAGATTGGCTAAACAAACCTGCCACCATCTAAGTATCAATATGTCAATACGCTGATTGTAGTGACAGGATTGTTAGTTTGGATATGCCTAAGAAATTTTAAAACGTGTAACGGTTATTGGATGGGGATTTTCCAGTTTTTCTTTACCACTGTGACTATGAAGTCCAACCATTTCCAGGCTGCCACATTGAGGGCATTTAACGCGGTTGAACATAACAAGGTGATAAAGCGACCAAGTTAAGGGAACCAGAAGTAGTGGTAATAGTTGAGACAATGCAGTGAGAAAAATGAAGTAGAACCAAATCATTGCATCTACTGCGAAACTGGATTTTGCTTGTGGGATGGGTTTGCCGACGTGGCCACATTCGGTACAGATTTTGTTTTTCATGACACACCTCCAAGATATTAGGTGATTATGAGTTGAGATGAATAAAATGCCTTCCTGTGATTTAAATATTAATAAAAAATGAAATTATAATATATTCGTAATTTTACTTAATTGCGGTTAATAAAATAATTTTTGATTGATTTAATATATTAGCAATTTAGTATGGTATTCATTTGCGTGGTTTTGCCCGTTTTGTAGGCTTAGCTTGCAACGGATCATCTGGCCAATAATGTTTTGGATAGCGCCCCTTTAAATCTTTCTTTACCATTTGATAACTGTTTACCCAAAAGCTATTTATGTCTTGAGTTATTTGCACAGGTCGTTGTGCTGGGGAAAGTAAATGTAGCATTAAAGGAAAGCGGTTGTTTAAAATTTTAGGTGTATCAGTTGCACCAAACATTTTTTGAAGTCGTACGGACAAAACCGGTATTTCCTGCAAATAATCGATGGCAATTCTGGAACCTGTGGGGACTTGCCAATGAGTTGGAGCCAGTTCATCAAGTTGTTGTTGCTGTTCCCAACTGAGTTGGGCTTTTAATGCATTGGCGAGTGTTTGTGAGTTAATATCTGATAATTTCTTTTTACCCATGAGAAATGTTGCAAGCCAATTCTCTAAGGTTTCTATCAGTCGGTTATCGTTTAAATCTGGGAAATTATTATTTTTATCTTGCTTGTATAGAAAAATTACTCTGGCCTGCCATTGTCGCAGCGCTTTTGTCCAGGGTAAAATCGAAATATTTTCCTGTTGTAATCCGCGAATAAATGCTTTAACGATATTTTCCTGAGCGACCGATGCGTTAATATCACTTTCTTTAAGCACAATCTTGCCCAAACAAGTTTGCTTTTTAGAAACAACTGCTTTTTCGACAGAATGCCAATTAATTTTTTCGCTTTGTGTAACGTGTGCACTAAAATGTTCAAAGATTTGCTGTTCATCAATGGGGGCGGCTAAAAATATTTTTGACTCATTACTTTTACCATCAAGTGTCGCGATAGCAAGATATTTTTCCTTAACTAGCGCATCTGTTTCGCTCATGAATGCGCCTTTACCATTGCTGAGCAGGTATCGATTAGACGAATTAGCACGGCGTTGTGCGATTCGGTCGGGGAAAGCCTGCGCGATTAGCACGCCGCATAAGTTACAATCCATATCACTTTGACGGTTGTTGAGTTTTCTTTGTAATTGTTGAATGTTTTTGTTTATCTGCTGTAATGTATTTCTGTCCACCAAGTTTTGGAAGGAAGAGGGTTGTTGTATGGCTTCGATACGTAAGCGAATGTCTATGCTTGATTGATCTGGCGGTAAGCGCATGAAGTCTCGTTCATTAAGCAAGGCAGCTAAATGGCAGGCTAAAAATGTTTCATTGAGCGCTGTGCTTTGTAATAGCATATGCGACAAACGTGGCGCTAAACCCAGTTGCAACATTTGACGACCGTGGTTGGTTATACGTTTTTGAGAATCTAACGCATTGAGTGATGTTAATAATGCCTGGGCTTGAAGAAAATGTGATTCTGGTGGTTCATCAAGCCAATGCAAATCTGCATAATGTCTCACTCCCCATTGCGCTAATTCCAATGCCAAAGAAGTGAGGTCCGTCATCAGAATTTCAGCTGTGGTTTGCGGGATAAGCCCTTTTTGCGTATTTTCACTCCACATACGATAGCAGCTTCCCTCAGCGGTACGGCCTGCACGTCCACAGCGCTGATCAGCTGATGCCAGACTAATCCGTTGTGTTTCCAGGCTACTCATACCTGATTTTTTGTTAAAACGGGGTACACGAGCGAATCCTGTATCTAACACAATTCGGATACCATCAATGGTTAAACTGGTTTCTGCCAGATTCGTTGCAATCACAATTTTTCGCTTATTGGCAGGGCAGGACTCAATTGCTTGCTGTTGTTGCTTTGCTGAAAGACTACCAAATAAAGCGTAGATTTCGATTGATTCGTCATGAATTTGATTGCTTAACAGCCGATGTAAGCGTTGTATTTCTCCAGCACCGGGTAAAAAAACCAGTATGCTGCCAGTTTCCTGATTTATGATTTTTAGGATATGTTTGTTTGCTTGCTGTTCAAATGATTGTGTGCGTTGTTCATCAAGATAATGAATACTCACAGGAAAACTACGACCTTCACTTTCCACAAGACTTAAATTTGGCAATTTGTGAGTGAGCGTATGCGTTTGTAAGGTTGCCGACATAATTAAAATGCGTAAGTCTTCGCGCAGGTTTTCCTGAACATCCAAGCATAAAGCCAAACCAAGGTCTGATGCCAGGTTACGTTCGTGAAATTCGTCGAAGATTATCAAACCATAATTAGACAGTTCAGGATCACTTTGAATTATTCGGGTAAGAATTCCTTCGGTCACCACTTCAATTTTGGTTTTATTACCGACTTGTGAATCAAATCGTGTACGATAACCAACCGTTTCGCCAACGTTTTCTTTTAATTGATGCGCCATCCAATAAGCCGCGTTGCGAGCGGCCAAGCGTCGGGGTTCCAACATAATAATGCGTTTGTTGTTTAGCCATGTTGCTTTTAATAAAGCAATTGGAACAGCTGTAGTTTTACCCGCGCCGGGAGGCGCGATTAGCAGTGTATTTTGTTTGCTCAAGGCGTTTTGTAGAGCAGATAACACGGATTGAATGGGCAAGTCTGGCATTAAACAGTTTAGTAGTATGGTGTTACGTTAGTATAAATGCCGCGATTATATACCATTCAAGTGGATTGATTGTATTTCGCCTATCGCTGAATGAATATAGTATGATGGCGAAAAGAAATATTTGAATAGGTGGCTTATGTCTATCACACCGCTACGATCGGTTTACCAAATCAAAATCACATTAAAGGGAATACGACCACCGATATGGCGACGTTTGCTGGTGGAAAATTCCATTAACTTGGAAGAATTGCATATTGCGATTCAGATCGCCATGGGCTGGACTAATAGTCATTTGCATCAATTCGTTTTGAATGGCGAGTGTTTCGGTGTACCTGACGAAGATTTTCCTGATCACACACGAGAAGAGCGAGACTACCGTGTCGGTAATTTGCTCAAGCAGGAAAAAGATCGGATGATTTACGAATACGATTTTGGTGATGGCTGGGAGCATATTGTGGAACTGGAATCCATCAGCGTATTTGATATGTCTCTGCAGTTACCGGTTTGCATAAAAGGAAAACGTAATTGCCCGCCGGAAGATGTGGGTGGGGTGCCCGGATACAATCATTTAATCGATGTGTTGGGTGATGAAAGTGACCCAGAATACCAAGATATGATCGACTGGTTGGGAGGGAAATACGATCCTGAAGCATTTGAGCTGGTAGAAGTGAACAATTTGCTCAAAAAATATTGTGTTGAAGAGATGCTCGTCGACTAAATAAAAGTTGAACGTTTGTTGATCAAAATTTGCTGATATCTTAAAAAGCGGTGAGGCAAAGGGAGCAACTACTTTGCATAATCTCACCGCATAACTCATGTCTTATTATTGATCAATCGATTAATAATTGGTTCCAGAAAAAAATAGATCAGATAATAAGCTGCCGTCCATATGTACTGTAATTATGAACAGTATAACCATTTTGTTAAATAAGGCAAGTATCAGTTATAAGTATATGATAATAATATATTAACTTATAATTAAACGCTAAATCATAATGATGTCCATATTCTAATGTATGCAAACTAATAAACACCACCTACTGATGCGCGGCGTAATATTTGGCATTGTTGCCGCATTAATCTGGGGAGCATTTCCTGTATTTACGCGCTTCAGTATGGAAAACCAGCTAACTGCATACGACATCGTAGCACTGCGGTTTATGGTGGCGGGGCCGATATTAATTTTCGTTTTGTATAAGACCGGTTTATGCGGTGTGCCTGTATCGGCCATCGTATTAATGGTTTGTGGTGCAGGTGTTCTGTACTTGTTGCTGGTAAATATTGGTTTGATTTATGCGCCTGCCAGCCATTTTGGGGCGATTACACCCAGCACCATGCTAATTTTTTCTACTTTGGGGAGTTATCTCTGGCTAGGTGACAAGTTAAACAAATCTCGCATAAGTGGTGTCGTGATTATTGTTTGTGGTTTGATTTTAATAAGCTGGGATGGATTGAACACCCCATTTGGCAACGCTTGGATTGGTGATGTTTTATTTGTATTTGGCGGATTGCTTTGGGCGGCTTATACCATTGCGACGCGTTATTGGAAGGTAGACCCGCTACAAGCCATTGCCATCGTTTCTGTTTTCTCTATGTTGATCTATTTGCCACCTTACTTCTTCTTCGCCGGCTCGCATTTATTAGAGGTGCCAGTTTTCGATGTCATTTTTCAGGCGATATTTCAGGGAATATTATCAGTATTAGTCGCGTTACTGCTTTATACAAAAGCAGTTGCCATTTTGGGCGCTGCGAAAGCTGCTGTGTTTGCCGCATTGGTTCCGGGTATTTCCGTGATTTTTGCCATACCCATTTTGAATGAAATTCCAGGGCCTATTCAACTGCTCGGAATAATTCTGGTCACAGGCGGCATGTTGCTGGCTTTAAATTTCATCAACTTCAGCGTCATGCTTAAGCGATGTTTTACCATGGGGCGAATTCCACCCAAAGCTTAACCACTAAGTGGAACAGGTATTTGATCTTGTAATGATTCAATCAGTGAATTGTAGGCTTTAGAAAAGATATGCACGCCTTCCACTTCCAACTGCGCACAAACTTGATGAAGATCTATCCCTAAATCACTGAGATTCGATAATTTTTTATTTGCTGCTTTGAAGTTCATAATAGCTGGCTGAATCTTTTCATTGCTGACAGACTGCGCCATAGCATCCAGCGTTTTCATGGGGACAGTATTTACCGTAGCGGGCGCAATAAGTTGGTCAACGTACAATAGTGGATGGTAATCAGGATTTTTCACACTGGTACTGGCCCATAAAGGACGTTGTAAGCGCGCGCCACGTACTTGTTGTTCAATGAAATCTGATGACTCACGAATGGCAAGAAAACGTTGATATATGCGAGACGCATTGGCAATAGCAATTTTACCTTTTAAGGCCAATGCTTCTGGTATACCAAGTTGATCCAATAAAGCATCAACTTTGCTGTCAATTCGGCTAATAAAGCAGGAAGCCACTGAAGCGACTTTATCTGGCTCAGGATTTTGAGCCAAACCACGAATATAAGCTTGAAAAACCGCCTCGTAACTTTCTTCAGAAAAAATCAGCGTGGCATTAACATTGATGCCTTCGCTTGTTAAAATCTCAATCGCTATAATGCCTTCCATTGTCGCCGGCACTTTAATCATGAGGTTGGGACGTTTTACTTCATCCCATAATTTTCTTGCAGCCTTTAGAGTTTCATTTGGATTATGTGCAACAGAAGGCGGCACTTCCAGGCTGACATAACCATCTGTACGATTACTTTTATGGTACACATCGGAAAGAATATCTGCTGCTCCACGAATATCACGTAACGTCAGGTCATGATATAAGCCATGGCCGTTAATATTTTCGTTCGATTTGAGCAGGTTTTGTATTTCTGAACTGTAATCCTGTTCCAGCATCATTGCTTTTTGGAATATGGAAGGATTACTGGTTATGCCACGAATACCGCAAGACACCAGTTCATTCAAGCCGCCATTATCAACCAGATTTTTATCAATATAATCCAGCCATATGGACTGTCCCTGCTTGTGAATTGAATTGATTTTTGTTTGCAAAAGTTTACTCATTTAACAGTTTTGTTCGCAATAGCTAAGTGCGATGAGAATCGAATAATATATGACCACTTTATGTGTGAAAAGATCACAGATTATTCACTAAATTGTAAAAAATAATCATCACTTAATATGAGAGAATTTATTAACCTGATCGGCAAATTGATTGAGCACCAATAAAAGGTGTTCCAAACCCAATAAGGCATTAGCCTAGCTCAGCTACAGGAAAATTTAAAACTCACATACTAACAATTTACATTTTGTTTACAAAACGGATGAAAAACAATCAGGAAATATACGTAGAATACGAGATTAACGCACTTTTTATCCCGCTATATCGGTACATTGATAATCTCCGTGACAATATAAATGATTAAATAACAACAATACTTGTCATAATCTGAAAGCATTTTCTATATTTCGGTATTAAAAGACGAAATTTTGATTCCTTCATAGACTCTAATGGGAATATACATGTTATCTAAGACTTATTTCGCCATTGACGATCGTTTCAATCCGTTAAAATTCATCGATCGATATTTTAATCCTTATAACCAACACGTCGAACTGGAAATTAATCAGCGTAAGTTAAAAATCAGCTGGACCAAGCGCGCGGACAAGGCATTAGTGGGACGCACACAAGTTTTATTTGTGGAATTGCAACTGTACTTTACCTGCGTGGTGAAAAAGCGTGTGCTATTTCATGAAGAAAAAATACCGGATGCAATAAAAGTTAATGATAAACTGGCCGTGATTTTTCGCGCAGTTGAGGCGGAATCCTGCGATCCGGTTGCGTTTGCGAAAAATTACCCGGAAAAACAACAGCTGCTGAATGATCGCACACTAAAAATGTCACCAAAAACACTGTTATTAGATTTTAAAAATGCTAAGTGGCATGCCGAATATACTTTATAGAAATAATTTATCTAAAGAGAAGAGCACGGCTTTTCTCTGGTGGACGGCTGAGAGTAAATTCCGTTAAGAATTTAAGATGAATTAGTAATTCAAACAACAAGGAAAATGGATTTGGAGATACAGCAAGACGCGGCCGTTTTTAAGTCACACTGGGATGCGGAAAAAAAATTATTTGTCACTCGAATTCATGGATTATTTGACCAGTCAGCTGTTGATAATTGGCAGCAGGAACTCATTGATCAAAGTAAACAAATCCCTGCCGAAACTCAATTCAATTTTTTACTGGATGAACGTGGCTATACTTACCAGGATAAATCGGTTCATAAAAAAAAGCGCGATGTGGTGCCGCAGTTTCTGGCCACTTACAGTTTTTATTTATCAATCCTATCCGAAGCAGAAGTTCGATGGCTGAAAAAACACATTGCCATTGACGAAAAACACCGGCACTGTTTAAAAATTGCCATGGTGCATCTTAATCAAACAGCAATGGCCGATTTACAATCAAATTATGGCAATGAATCAGAACTTTATGGCAGCGATTTAAAGGAAGCTATGAAATGGTTGAATCAACCTTCCGATTGATGCGGACGTTTAGATCCACACTTGGAATAACCAACGTACACCGCTTTTTTATTCAACTCAAACTGGTTATTTATTTACTCGTCAGTCTTTGGGCGGGACAAGTACATGCCGAGCAAGCAGATGTTTCACAGATTCCATTTGCCATAATAAAACAATTTGCCGCGCTTTCTAATGCAGCTTATTCTTCAGAGTCCGGTGCCAAGAGCCTAAGTGATTCCTTGGGAATGCAGTTAAGCGCATTTCATCAAATACCGGGTTTTGAGGTGCAATATTTTATTGTCAGTGATCCAATCAATAACAATAAAATCATTGTTGTTCGAGGTACCGCCAATTTGGAAAATGCGCTGGTGGATATAGACGCCAAATTACAAGTAGATAAACTTTCTGGTATTAATTTACATAATGGATTTGCCCGAGCAGCGCAGGCAATTTATTTTGATATTGAGAAAAACCTGCAGAAAAACGCCAGCTATTACACCACTGGCCATAGCTTGGGTGGTGCGGTGGCGCTAATACTGGCAATGTATCTGGATCGTCACGCTTACCAGGTGCAGCAAGTAGTCAGTTTTGGACAACCCAAGGTGACTGATCTCGCTGGCGCAAAAGTATTTAAACATCTGCGTGTTTTACGTGTGGTGACAGAAAAAGACATCGTACCGCTTGTACCGCCGTTAGATCCATCAAATATAAGTAATTTAAATATATATTGGCACCTAGGCACGGAAATGATCTTACTGCAGGGGAAAAACTATGCAAAGCTGAGTGGTATTAATAGCATGCTCAGAGCCGCAAAAGTCGTGACGGAAAAATTAAACACCGATAATCTTGATCATCATAAAATGGCGCATTATTTGGAACTAATTAACGCCAAACAAGCACAGGCCAATTTGGTGCCTTATGACAGCAATATAAACCTGAAAAAATTATTCGGTTTTAATTAATCTTTTTTATCTAATCAAGTGATGAAAATATTAAAAATTTGTGAACAATCAGGCTACTAAAAGGCAATCGATGGTTTGTTTTTGCTTGATGCTACTAAGGAAGCGGAAACCAAGAATGCCCATGAAAATAAACACGCTATGAACACGTCCGTGTAAGCTTGACGGCAGCATCTTCGGCTTGGTCTCCTGAGTCGCTCTGCCGACTACGTCCCTATAGTCGTTCTGCCAACAGTTAATTTTCATGGATATTCTTTATTCCCGACTTATTAATAAGTTTATGTATATATTGTTAATATAACTTGTGTCATCAGAGTTTAAATAAACTGTATCTATTGATTTTAAACTAATGTAATAAAGACACTTTATGCTGTTTCATCTGTCGGAATACTAAAAGCTGGACAAATCAAAAAAAGTCGATAATATTCGAAAAATTGCTTATCTAATAGAAATAGTGGGCCAGGGTGAGGAAGAAAAAACTTCTTTTAAAAAATTTAAATTGACCATTTAACAAACCAAACTTTAGCAAACACGGTGAATTTATGAACAAAAGTCAAATTTGGTATGGCTTTCTAGAGGCAGGGAAAAGGAGTACTGCCGTTGTTGTAGATCCAAAAATTAATGCCAATATGGACGGCAAGCTTTATATTTTTAATCAGCAACGTAACCAGATTTTAGAATATAAAAAAGATATTGTTGAATCTAAGCTGCGAGACCTGACCGAAGAAGAAAGTCAGCTTTTACCTACCTTAAAATCTTCTTTTGAATTAGCATTGAAAAATTTTAATATCGAAAGTAATCAGAGTTTACCTTCGACCTCCACACCGGTTAGTTCTAAAGAGAACTTAGCTACCACAAAAAAAGAAGAAAAAATCGACAGCCTGGATTTAGGCATAGATTTGGACATGGATGTTGATCTCGATTTGGAAAATGACTAGCTCAACGTGATTCATTCCACATATGCTCGCATTGAGTATAAGTCTTTTGATTGTTAGTGGGGAAAATCCTTGTTGACGACAAATAATGAATTTTATCTTTCACCGTTTGTGATTATTGCTAGTCTACAAAACAACTCATTTAATCCGCATGTACGGTAATCGTATTTCATTTCAACATATCATGACTAAATTCTCATAACATTCGCCTATTATTAGCGCAAAAAATAATCACCTTGTTAATGTGATTGTTAATTAATGTCAAATACCAAGCAACTTGGTGGGATTTTGCATACACTTTCAGTATCTTTCGGAAAACTGTTGTTAAATGAGAGAGGTGAAACATGAAGGTGAAAAACAAATACTGGTCTAACGGATTAAGTGCTGGTCGAATTATTTTGGGAGTAGCGATTTGTGTTGCACCCCTTACTGCAACCAGTGGCGATGGTGCAAATTATGATGATCGCTGGTATTTCGCACCAGGTTTATCTTACATAATCGCTGATGATGATCGAAAGGCTGATGATAATTTCGGTTTTAAATTAAGTGGAGGTAAACCGGTTCATAAAAACTGGAATATCGAAGTGAGTGGCCTTTACGATGATTTGGATACCGGTAACTCGGAATATAAACAACGGGGATTACTTATTGACGGTTTATTCTTCATGAATCGTCAACAAAAATTACCTGTTTATGGTGTTATAGGTGCCGGTGCTATGCGTACTAAACTGGCAGGTGACAGCAGTACAAACCCACTCGCTAATGTCGGGCTTGGTTTGAGTTATGAATTCTCAAAAATCGATATGAAATTACGCAGTGACATCCGATATCGCCTGGATAATGATGATAGCAGCGTTGCTTCTGAAGACCGATTTGGTGATTGGGTATTAAACCTAGGACTAATGATACCGCTGGGCAAAAAAGCAGAACCATTAGCGGCAGCTGCGTTAATACCTGCGGTGATGACTGAAGAAAGCTCAACAGCTGAAGAAACCAAATTGGTTATAGCGCCTAAACCTGATAGTGATGCAGATGGCATCAGTGATGATATGGATTTGTGTCAAAACACAAAAACAGGTGTCAAAATAGACGCCAAGGGTTGTGAGCTGGATAGTGATGGTGACATGGTGGCCGATAGTCTGGATCAATGCGCAGAGAGTAAATCCGGTGTCCAGGTCGATGCGAGAGGTTGTGAAATAGTTAAAGAATCCATTGCTGCTTTTGAAACAGCACCAGCACCTGTTGTTAATGTTAGCGAACAAATCAACAAGATGGATTGTCGTGATATGTCGCCCGAAAAAATCATCAATACCTTCGATTGTTCTTTGCATGACGTTGTAAGTACGCAAAGTTATGAGTTTGATTCTGCATCTGCTGAGTTAACTGCTGACACACAACTCAAATTGAAGGCTTTGGCTGATCGTTTGATATTGCATCCTACCGAAACCATTACTGTGTTAGGTCACACCGATAGCCAGGGTTCTTACAAAATGAATCAACAATTGTCTATTCAACGAGCGGCCAATGTTAGACAGTTTTTGCTTGATCAGGGTGTAGACGCAAATATGCTAACAACACGTGGGCTCGGTTCTGATATGCCAGTAGCTGATAACAGCAATGAACAGGGGCGTGCAAAAAATCGTCGTGTGGAAATGTTAGTTTCGGAATAGTAAACAATGGCGTTGTGTTGTACAAAAGGTGGTACTTTGTGCCACCTTTTATTGATTTAACTATTGTGGAAAATAAGGTAACTAAGTTCTTTGTAAATCCTAAGGGGTTTTACCCGCCACAAATCCTCTAGATGACAAAATCAGAAGTTAGCGGCTTATAACTTTTCCAGTGCAAACGAAAATGTCGATCCCTGGTTTAAAACACTTTCCACTTTCAATACACCATGATGACCATCAATGACCACCTTAACGAAAGTTAAGCCTAAGCCTATGCCAGGCGGTGCATCTTGCCCCATCTGAGGCACACGATGAAAACGGTCGAATAGCTTGGGTATTTCTTCATCAGGAATGCCTGGGCCTTCATCTTTAATCTCGCAGAGGTAATTTTCAGCTTCTTCACGTATTGCAACATTAATACAGGTATTGTTTGGGCTGTACTTAATGGCATTACTGATCAGGTTGATTACAGCTCGTTCAAGCAAAGCTGGGTCAGCCATGATTAAAGCATTATGTAAACTGGTATTCACATTAATTTTAATACCCTTACTACTCCCCATTTCCCATAGCTGATCGCTGGCATTAAAAACAATATCAACCAGATCTGATTCGCGAAAATTTAAACTGTCGATGTTTTCTGCTCGCGCCAAATGAACAAATTCTTCGGTGAGTTGTAAGGCCCGTTCGGTGTATTGTTTCAGGCGGCTGATATTATTTTGATCAATACCACCCTGTTGTTGATTGCCGATTTGAATGATAGCCAGCGCGGAACTTAAAGGTGAACGCAAATCATGAGAAAGAAAGTTGATAAATTCAATACGTTTACGTTCAATTTCCTTGATATGAGAAATATCAGAAAAATTAACGATGACACCGATGATACTATTATCAACACCAATCAGCGCGGCAAACTGAATCAATAAATCTTTACCGTTCTGGTGTATCGCCTGAATCTGTAATGCCTTACGTTCCGAAAGCACTTGAATAAACATTTTTTGCCAATCAACGGATTCTTCAATCTTACATTCGGCGAGAATATCGAGTATGGTACTATCTTTTAAGTCAAGGTCCACAAACAATTCAGTGACTTTTTGATTAAATAATACTACACGACCAAGCGAGGAAAGAATTACTACACCATCCGCCATTTGTTCTAAACTTGCAGAAACAAATTGCCGTAATGAACGTAAACGTGAAGAAGCAGTTTGTACCTGCATGATCTGGTTTTCAATAATTTCGACAGTACCCATACGCTCATCATTGATTTGAGGATAAAGGTTGTCACTTATTTCTTCCAGCAGATTTTTTTGAACCTGAGATAAACCTTTATTATCAAACTGCAAGACGATAATTTTTAGTTGTTCATTTATTCGAGTTTTCAGCCAAAAACAATGGGATTTTTCATGCCATTTTCCAAATGGTAAATCTGACGGGATGCTGTTCGCAGTGCAGTTTTTTTGAAATTCACTATGTCCGGTTTTTGTGAAAACAGCCCAACCATTGCAGGGCAGAACAGAGGCCAGAAAGGCGGTCACTTTTTTAAGGTTTATTTCCTGTTTTTCCGGAATTAATCCCGGCTCTTTATGAAGCAATGCTAACTGCTCATCCAGATACTTCACAGTAAAATCCAGACGACGCCAACTCCAAATGGGATAACTGAGTATCAGGCTAATAATAACCGCAAGAGGTGGAAACCAGATGAGTTTAACAAGCAGTAAATACAGACTGAGTAGCGCTGTTGATAAAATCAATCCACCGGTTAAAAATAATGCTGCACCCGGTTTTACGCGCGGAAAAAGTAAGACGGGGAGAAAGACAATGAATATCGACAGATATAACCGCAGGTCATGATCGATGGCTGTTATGTTTCGGCCATCTCTGATGGCGGTGAAAATATTTGCGTTGATTTCAACGCCGGGCATAGGGTGGGTGAGGCCAGATACGGGTGATGGTAAGGCATCCCCTAAGCCGGTTGCTGTAACCCCAATCAGCACAGTTTTACCGCGAATACTCTCAGGTGAAAAACGCCCTAACAAAATATCTTTATACGAGATACGTGAAAAATGTCCCGGTGGACCAATAAAAGGAATTAAGCGATGTTCTGCTCGATGCCAGGCGCCTGGATTACCTAACTCCCTCACTGGAAGTTTAAATTGTTCTTGGTTAGTCTGAAGTTGAAGCGCAGCTAAAGAAAGATTAGGCCAATGAGGTTTGCCAAGCCCTTCATAAAGATAAACACTGCGCGCAATGCCGTCCGCATCTAGCTCAATATGCACATGACCAAGTTTCGCCCCAGCTTCTATTAGCATGGGTATGGGCAGAGTTTCTTTCAATGGAGCGCCCAGTCTTGGTTGTTCCACAAGCACCGGCAACACGACATTGCCAGCGTTTTTTATGGCCTGGGCCAGGGCACGATCGCCGGAGGGATCAGCGGGATTTTCTTCCGCAAAAATAATATCGAGTATGACCGTTTTTGCATCGGCTTCAATTAACCGATTAATCAGCTGAGCATGGATCTGGCGAGACCAGGGCCATCGACCAAGTTGAACCAAACTGGTTTCGTCAATGGCAACGATAACAACATCATCAGGCGCAGGTTGGGACCAGCTTTGCATTTGTATGTCATACAGTTGTTGATCCCAGCGCCATAACCAGTCTGTTTGCACAAAGATGACACTAACAGTGAGTAAAACAAAAGCGAGTTTAAGTTGTTCAGAAAATGAGAATCGATGAGACCTGGTACTCATTGATCCGTTAAATCACAGTTTGTATGGATTGATTGTTTGTCGTTTGTATCGTCATTCAATACCCATGTTATTTACAATTAATCGTTTATTTGAAATGAATAAACATCGCTAAATTCACTGAATATTCCATTGGCATATTCATTAGCAACGCGCCAATAATAGGTTCCAATTGGCAAAGCTTTGCGCGATGAATAATGCATTTGACTTCCGCTTACTTCTATAACATTAGCGTCAAAATGAGGGTCATTGGCAACTTGCAGTAAAAATCGACGGGCGTCACTGTGGGCGCGCCATTGAAACGCAACATCTTTTTTGTTTAACTGCTGATCATTACGTGGGAAAACCGGGGTAGGTGCAGGGATCTCGTTAGCAATAGAAAAACCATGCGTACTGTCTTTACCTTCCAGACCTGATGCATCAATACCCCTTACTCGGATGGCATAGGATCCTTTATCGCTTTGTTGCCAGCTGACTTCTGGTGTAGTCACCGTGGTATCGAGCAATATTTTTTGAAATTTTATATTGCTGGCAAATTGTACTCGATAAGAGAGGGCATTCTTTAAATTAGCCCATTTAAATAACAAAGGTCGAGTGCGGATTTGGGTTGGTAAATTTGATAAATCAGGCGCACCCAATAGTTCTCTTGCCGGCTCAGGCGGACGCCCTTTTATGGCGCGGGTACCAAATCCGGCTGGGATTATTTGCGTTACGCCTTCACTTGCGACCGCAACCTTACCGGTGAGCACTTCACTGGACATGGTGTCAGTTTTGTCATTCATGGTTACACGGAATTCTGTGCCGCGTACAGATGCCACTGCGGCAGGTGTTGTGATTTCGTAACGAGATTCGGTATTTTTAAAAGGTACAACTCTTGATTCCGCACGCCCACGTTGCAACTGCGCGCGCGTATCAACCATGCCGTTTTCTGCGTGTGCGCTTAATGCGTCAAGCCTTAAAATTGAATTTTGTTGAATAAATAATCGCGAACCATCAGCAAATTTCAGGGTTACACTGGCGTTATTGTCAGTAAAAACCGAACTACCAATATTCAGGTGATCACCCGCGCTAAGTGTTTTTTTTGCCTTATTATCCTGTTCGGAATACTTTGCGCTGCCGGTGACGCTTTCCACAAGCACTGGAGTGGGTTGCTTTTTTAGCCATTTTACCGGGAACCGTAAGCGCGTTCCCGGCGCCATTTTTTTATGTTCGACGATTTGGTTATATTTTTTTAGTTTTTTCCAGTCATTCGCACTTTGCAGGTATTGTTTGCTTAAATCCCACAAATTATCGCCATGACGGGTGGTGTATATCCAGTCTTCAGCTTCTTCCCCCAGGATTTGTGCTGCAGGAAAAAATATCAGTACCAGAGAAAGAATCACGACACAGACCGTGACTAGTTTATTGTTATATTTAATTGCTTTATTCATAATCAGCAACTTTAAGGAATTACTGGCAAATTATCAATCTACCATTGCTTTTTCTTCGATTTGTTCTAGTCGATAACCGTGTCGATAAATTGTGCTCAGGCGCCAGCCATTTTGTGGTCGCAAACCGAGTTTTTGTCGCAAAATACTCATGTGCGTATCCACCGTCCGAGTGTTAAGATCTGCTCGCTGCCCCCACACACTCTCCAGAATATGGCCTCGACTTAAAACCCGCCCTCTATGCTGAAATAAATACATAGCAAGGTCAAATTCTTTAGAAGTGAGCTGAACTGTTTTGTCAAAAATATTGACTTCATTTGTGGCAGGATTCATCTCATAAGGAGGGTATTCCACAAGCTGAGATTTTTGTTCGGCAGAGGATGTACGACGTTGAACAGCATTTAAACGTGCAAATAATTCTGCTTTGCGAACAGGTTTTATTAAATAATCATCAGCACCGGCTTCAAGCGCAGTGACAATGTCTTGTTCGCTATCTCGATTAGTTGTAAAAACTACCGGTATGGGCCAATCCAGAGATTCACGGACGTGTTTTACAACCTCTATACCCGACATACCCGGCACTTCCCAATCCAGCACCATGACATCAAAACTTTCAGTTTTAGCGGCTCTGATTAATTGATTTCCATCGGCGTAAAGGTGACATTTGAAATCATTATCTTCTAACCAGGATTTCATCAACTCAGCTTGAGCTGCATCATCTTCTAATAGCGCAACGCGCAAACCAAATGTATTACTCTGTTTGTTCATGGGATTAAACAATTCCTTAATATGTAATTATACTCCAAAACCAGCAATTCGGTAAAAATATTCATAACCTACCGATAATAATTAACAATTATATGTTTGTTTGAAGTTTTCAATTGTTAAGAATTGTAAACGCTTTACTAAGTGACTTGTTTAAGACTGTTTAAAAAACCAAACTTACCGATGAAAAGAGTGAACTTTGTCACAGGTGAGAAACATGTCTACTGTATTTCTGAAAGATAACGACCCGAAACCCAGTGTTTGTGAAGAGCAAATCATAAAAAAGACACAGGAGCTGGAAGAGAGCAACCGTGAACTCGAAGCTTTTTGCCATGCTGTATCTCATGATTTACGGGCGCCATTACGTCGGGCACGCAGTTATTGCCAGGGCGTTTTAGAAAATCTTGATAATCAGGATGCAGAAACAGCACGCGATTACGCTAATCGCGCGTCACTATCCATGGCACATATGAACCAATTGATCAATGATTTGCTACGTTTGTCCAAAACCCAAAGCCAAGTGTTAAGGCCTAGCGAGTTTGACATTAGTCTAATGGTAGACGATATTGCAGAGCAATTGAATTATGCATTGGAAAAACCCGTGGAAATCAAGATTCAACCTGACATCTGGGTAGTTGCAGATGAAGGCTTAATTCGTATTGTATTGGAAAATCTCTTGGGCAATGCTTGGAAATACAGTAAAAAAGCCGATAGGCCTTTCGTTGAATTTGGTGCTTCCAATTTTCAGGGTAAAACGGTGTTTTATGTCAAAGATAATGGGGCGGGTTTCAATATGCATTATGCATACAAGCTTTTCACACCGTTTCAGCGTTTGCACTCTCAAAAAGAGTTTGATGGAACCGGCATTGGGCTTGCGACAGTTAAACGAATTGTGCGTCGCCACTTTGGCAGAATTTGGGCAGAAAGCACCGTAGGCAAAGGCGCAACGTTTTATTTTACTTTAGATTAAATCTTAATTCTCCGCAGCTTGCTGCGGACACAAACCCAATGGGGTTTCCATAGTGGAGAAGCGGAGCCCTGCCTTTTTACTTATTCTGGGAATTTTGGTTTTCATTGGTTTGAAAACTCCCTTGAAAATTCAAAATTGCGTCAAGATTTCAAAAATTTACCCCAATTTTAGTATCAAGTTTTCACCCTAAAATACCGATTTAAATTCATTGATTCTGTCTTTTGAACTGAAATAATGAAAATTGGTATACGCCTTAAATTATTATTGGTGTTAATGACTGTAATGCTAGTGGCATTTTCCGCCAGTAGCTGGTTTACATTAGAAAAAGAAAGGGAAAATGTTCTAAAAGAAATTAATCATCGTGGTAATGATATTACCCGTTTTGTTGCCAAGTCACTGGCTTTTTCAGTTATTGGTTATGACTACCATACCATTCAGCTATTACTCGATGAAATTGTTAAATCTAAGGAAATCAGTTATGCTCAGGTTTTCAATTCTGAACACAAATCCATGGGTATTTCAGGTGTACAGGATTCGACAGAGAAACAGTACATTGTTACTTTTGAAGAACCGATTCTTCTCAACGGTGGACAAGTCGGTAGACTGACTGTCGGCTTAGATACTTTTAAAACAATAACTCATCTGGAAAATCAAAAACTATCCCTCATCGTTCGGGAAGCCATTATTATTCTACTTATTGCTTTGGCTGAATTCATTGCGCTATCGTTTATTATAATCAATCCGGTAAAGGTCATATCGAACACATTAGATAAAGGTGTGGATGATAGCGGTAAAATTGTGGCAGAAATTCCTTTGCATAGTAATGATGAATTTGGGCAATTGGCGTTGAAGTTTAATGAGTTGGGTCGTCAGCTTAATGTTGCTAATTATCAATTACAGGAAAAAATCGATTTATCTGATGAAAAGTTACTGGAAACCAATGTTCAATTAAAAAAACAATCAGAAGAACTTCGACGTATTAATGAAGAATTTCGACTTATGTCTGTCACCGATTCATTAACTGGTTTGTACAATCGTCGACATTTTGAAGAATTAATTCGAACAGAAATGACATTAACCGAACGTCATGGAGACGAAAACAGTTTACTGATTATTGATATCGATAATTTTAAAGCGATTAACGATAATTACGGCCATTTTACCGGCGATACTGTGTTGAAACATGTTGCTCATACTTTACAAAATAACTTGCGTAAAACGGATACTTTGTGTCGAGTAGGTGGTGAAGAATTTGTTATATTGTGTAAGCGGGCAAACATTGCTGATGCGGATTTTATTGCGGAAAAACTCAGGGCGGAAATTGAAGCAAAAGCAATTAAAGTAGGTGAAGATATCATCAATGTCACAGTCAGTATAGGTGCAGCCACAATTCCAGATAAGAGAAAAACAAAATCCGTTGATGACTTCTATCGGTATGCTGACACCGCGTTATATTACTGTAAAGAACATGGCAGAAATCGTTATATGCATTATGAAAATTTACATGGACAACCAAGTTAACAACTGAATTTTAGCCTGTTTTTAATGTGGTTTCCGATAAATTATTATGCGCACCTAAGCTTTCTACATCAATGAGTAAACAGTCTTTGTCTGATTTTAAATGAATATAACCGCGAATAAATTTTAGGGATGTTTGTTTTTGTGGTATTCCCATAGATTCTATGCTTACTGGTGCGTTATCGCCCACAACTTCCACACTAGCTATTTCATCTGCAAGAATGGCAATGCAAGGTGAGTTGCCATCAAGGGTTAAAAATAGATAGACCGAGCGAATACTATTTTGTATGTGTGTCGCTGCGCGTCGCAATAAGTGATTTAATTCTTTTAGTGTGCTGTCTCGCTGTTCTTGCAGCTGAGCCAACGCTTGTTCTTTATGACCAGCTTGACTCAATGTCAGTAATTCATCCGCCAGTCCGTGCAGTCGATCATGTGGGCCACTGAGATCGGTTAGAGCCAGGTATAACTCTTCGTCTTCTGTTTTGTATGATTGGCACCATTGGCCAAATTGGCAATTGTGTGCATCTCGCGGATAGGCAAACGTTTGATCATTTATAATGGCTTTCTCCAGCTCATTTATCCAAAAAATGTGGTCTTGTTCGCGTTGTTTAAGCATTTCTACCAAATGTAATTTTTCTTCGGTAACAGAGGCAAATCCACTGAGTTTTGCAAGATCTACGACGTTGACTGGAATATCACGATAAGGTGTGACGCCAACAGCAGCATCACCTTTAAACGCCAAACAATGTAAATCACGAGTTTCTTGGGTAATGCTCAATACATTATGCATGGGAACAGCAAACAAACTATGTCCAGACCACATGGTCATGACTTCTTCTAAAGCTTGCGACATAAGCAATACTCCACAGAACAAGGAAACGTGTTGGCAACTACACTTGTATCGGTTGAGTTATGAAAATACTAAAAAAAGCTGAAAATTGATATTCAAGCAGAAAAGGCAGTAGACACTGCTTAGCAATTTTCTAAACAGTGTCTAAAATAGAAAACTTATGGGTAATAAACTCCGCCTTTGTGTTTTTTGCCATCTGCGGTCTTAAATAAAATCATAAGTTGATGTTTGCTCTTATGTTCCAAGTCATAACCGTTCATATACCAGTCACCCATTTTCATCAACATTTTAGATTCCGCCTCACCATTTGGGCGAATGACTTTAGAGTTGATTTTTACGTTAGATAAAGCATTGCCGTTTTCTTCCACTTTAATCATGAAATTATGACTACCACCATGTTCCATACCTTTTTTTGCCTGCATAACGTGAAAGCTGACAGTATATCCATCAATGGTTTTTTTCTTCAGAAACATGCCAGACATATCGCTACTCATTTTGTCATGACTATGCGGTTTGTCATGGCTATGACCGTTACCATGATCATGATCACCACTGGCAATAGCCATTGACGTGGGTAATGTTAAACATGAAAGCAAAACTATATGATTAAGTGCTTTTTTAGACAGCATGTATTTCTCCTATGGGTAAAAATTTAAAAAATATTAAGGAATCCCGATCAAATCATTTTTTCATTGATTCTTTTAATTGCAGTGTTAAACCGTATATAACCGGTAAAACAAACAGATTTAAAATTGTCACAGTTACCATTCCACCTACCATGGGGGCAGCAATACGTTGCATGACTTCAGAACCAGTGCCAGCGCCCCACATAATCGGCAACAATCCGGCGATAATAGCAGTGGCTGTCATGGCAATGGGACGAATGCGTTCTGATGTGCCGGCATGTACAGCTTGCATGAGTGCTTGTTTGCTTAATTTTCCATTATAATTTTCTAAGTCACGTAAGTGTTTTACTTTCTGATCGATAAAGGTCAAGACCAATACACCTATTTCTGCAGCCACACCCGCGAGGGCAATAAAACCCACTGCTACGGCAACAGATAAATTAAAACCCATCCAATAAACTAACCAGAATCCGCCAATTAAACCAAACGGTATGGAAAACATTACCACGATGGGTGCCGTGATGTTTTTAAAATTCAGATAAAGTAATAAAAATATCACCAATAAAGTCAACGGCACAACGATTTGTAGTCGTTTATTGGCTCGTTCCATATATTCAAATTGCCCTGACCAAACCAATGTATAACCTGGTGGTATTTTTACCTGTTCTGCAACCAGATGCTTAGCTTTTTCTACATAACCGCCAATATCTGATGTGGTAATATCCACATAAATCCAGGCATTGGGGCGCGAATTTTCTGTCTTAATCGCGGGTGGGCCACGTTTCAGTTTCAGTTCGGCGACAAGCGATAATGGTATCTGCGCACCTGTTGGTGTGGGTACTCTGACTTTTTTCAGATTTTCAAGGCTGTCCCTAAGTTCCCTAGGGTAGCGTAAATTTACCGGATATCGTTCCAGACCTTCCACCGTTTGAGTAATATTCATGCCACCTACAGCGGTTTGAATAATATCCTGTACATCGCCAACCGTTAAGCCATATCTAGCGGCTTCATCTCGATTAATATCAAAATCCAGATAATATCCACCAGCAGTTTTATCTGCGAATGCGGATAATGTATCGGGTAAAGATTTTAAGCTCTGTTCGATTTCACCTGCTACAGATTCCAGTACTTTTATATCCGGACCGCTTACTTTAATGCCGATGGGCGTTTTAATGCCAGTGGATAACATGTCAATTCGGGTTTTGATAGGCATGGTCCAAGCATTGGCTAAACCGGGAAATTGAATCGCAGCATCCATTTCGTTCATTAATTGTTTTGTTGTTTTTGTTGGATCTGGCCATTGATTTTTTGGTTTTAAACGAATTGTGGTTTCCAACATGGCCAAAGGGGCAGGGTCAGTCGCGGTATCTGCGCGTCCAACTTTACCAAACACAGTTTCCACTTCTGGGAAGGTTTTTATTATCTTATCTGTTTGCTGTAATAACTCTTTGGCTTTAGTGATAGATAACCCGGGATAAGTGGTCGGCATGTAAAGAATGTCGCCTTCGTCCAAAGGTGGCATAAACTCACTGCCAATTTTCTGTAAAGGATAAAAGCTGGCAAGCAATAAAGTCAGAGTAATAAACAATACATAATATTTAAAACGAATGGCAAAAGCGAGTATGGGTGCATGCAGCCAACGCAAAAAACGATTTACCGGATTGCGTGTTTCCGGCAGAATTTTCCCGCGTATGAAAAATCCCATAAGCACCGGCACTAAAGTAATGGCTAATATAGCAGCGGCTGCCATGGCATACGTTTTAGTGAATGCTAATGGAGCAAACAGACGACCTTCTTGTGCCTGCAGGGTAAATACTGGCAAAAATGAAACAGTAATAATTAATAAAGAAAAAAACAACGCGGGACCAACTTCTACAGAGGCATCACCAATGGCCTGCCAACGCTCTTTCACTGTTAACGATCCGGCTTTCTTTTCTGCTGCATGTTCAAGATGTTTATGTGCATTTTCAATCATGACGATGGCGCCATCCACCATGGCACCAATGGCGATGGCAATACCACCAAGAGACATGATATTTGCGTTAATGCCTTGCCATTTCATGACAACAAAAGCCAGTAAAATTCCCATGGGTAATGTAAGAATGGCAACTAACGCAGAGCGTGCATGGAGCAGGAATAAAATACAAATGAGACTGACGACAATGATTTCTTCGATGAGTTTTTCTTCAAGATTAGTCACCGCGCGTTGAATTAGATCGCCACGATCATAAACCGGTATAATCTCCACGCCTTCTGGCAAACCTATTTTAAGTTCCTCCAGTTTTTCTCGAACCCGTTCTATGGTAGTTAATGCATTTTCACCGTAACGCATGATCACGATACCGCCAGCGACTTCACCTTCTCCGTTAAATTCAGCCAGGCCACGTCGTAATTCCGGACCGAGTTGTACCTGTGCCACGTCTTGAAGCCTAATTGGGGTACCATTGTTATCCACAGCGACGGGAATGCCGTTTAAATCATCTAACGATTTGATATATCCTAAACCGCGTACCATGTATTCGGTTTCTGCCATTTCAATGAGTTTTCCGCCCACATCCTGATTAGAGCGTTGAATGGCTTTTTTAACTTTTGATAAAGTGATGTTATAAGCGAGTAGGGCATTGGGATCTACCTCAACTTGATATTGTTTTACATAACCACCTACAGAGGCGACTTCGGCAACTCCTTCAACGGTTTGCAATGGATAACGTAAATACCAGTCCTGAAGAGAGCGCAGTTGGGCAAGATCATGTTTGCCGGACTTGTCTACCAATGCGTATTCATATATCCAGCCGACACCCGTGGCATCTGGCCCCAAGCTGGGATTCACGCCGGCAGGTAATCGACCACTGACATAATTTAAGTACTCCAATACCCTTGAACGCGCCCAGTACATATCGGTGCCATCATCAAATATGATATAGACAAAGGAAAAACCAAAAAAAGAATAACCACGTACTATTTTGGCGTTAGGTACGGCTAACATTGCCGTTGTTAGCGGGTAGGTGACTTGATCCTCCACCACTTGTGGTGCCTGACCGGCATATTCGGTAAACACGATGACTTGCACATCGGATAAATCCGGTATCGCGTCTAGTGGGGTATTTTTTATGGCCCACATACCCGCTACTAAAAGCAGTAAAGTGAGTACAATTACTTGAAACTTGTCTTGTAAAGAAGCTTGGATGATTTTCTTAATCATAAGTAGTCTCCTGTGATTACTTATGAATGACAGATGAATTGGACATGTTATTCATGTCCATATTCATATCAGACATATCTAACTCATCCATGCTCATTTCGCCCATATTCATATCCATTTCTTCCATGCCCATGTCCATGTCCATGTCCATGTCTTGCATTTCCATATTGCTTTGCATGGAATTAGTTTGGAGCATTTTAGCGGTGGCTTCACGTAGCTTGGATTCGGAATCGATCAGGAACAGGGCAGAAGTCACTACTTGTTCACCAGCTTCCAAGCCTTCGAGTATTTGCGTAAAACCCGCTGAACTTAAACCAAGCGTTACTTCCTTGGGCTCAAATTTACCTTCGCCTTTGACCACAAACACTTGTTCACGACTACCTGAGCGGACGATAGCTTCACTGGGAATAACAATAGAATCAAGCTGTGTGTCGGTTTCCAGTACAATATTGGCAAACATACCGGGTTTTAAAACCAGGTCTTTATTATCAAATTCCAGTCTGACCCTTACCGTACGTGTTTTGCTTACCAAATACGGATAAATAAAACTGACTTCGCCTTCGAATATCCGGCCAGGTGCTGCACGTACAGTCATATTGGCTTTATCTCCAAGCTTCACCCAGGGCATTTCATCTTCGTAAATATCCACATATACCCAAATCTTGTTTAGATCTGCGATGAGATAAAGTTCATCTTTGGGCGTGATATACTGACCTTCGCGTGATCCGATATGCATTATCGTACCTGCAAAAGGCGAATGGATGTGTAGATACTTTTTGATCTTGCGCGATTTTTTTAGCTCTTGAATCTGATGAGTAGGTACGTCTAACAACTCAAGTCTTTCCAGCGCACTTTTTAAAAGCGTTTTAGCTGAATCGAGCATTTGTTTACTCACATTTCCTGATAACGATTCTCGATTTTTTAAAGCAAGTAAATATTCACGTTGTGCAGCAACTAAATCAGGTGAATAGATGTTGAGTAGAATGGCATCTTTTTTTACATCAGTACCAGTTTCATCGATATAAAGTTTTTCTATCCAACCCGTTGTTTTAGGGTGCAAACGCGCCAGATATTCTTCGTTGAAATCCACGCGCCCTAATGCATTTAATGTTCTGGAAATGGCTTTGCGTTCTGCAACAACAGATCGTACGCCAATATTTTGCACAACTACCGGGTCTATGCTAACTGTGCCAGCGGGTGCTTTATCATCTCCATCTTTGTCGGCATAAACTGGAATATAATCCATACCCATCTCATCCTGTGCTGGTACCGGTGAAGTAATGGCCGGATTCATGGGATTGCGATAAAATAATGCTTTTTTCTCTTTGGGTTTATTCTCTTCTGCATAAACCGGAATATAATCCATGCCCATTTCATCCTGCGCTGGTACTGGTGAGGTAATGGCCGGATTCATGGGATTACGATAAAATATAACTTTTTCCTGCTCATCGCCAGACATACCCTGCATACCGGTTGTGTTTTGCTCCGTAATTAACATACTTGACCAATAACCAACGCCTGCACCAATAAGCAGAGCGAAAATAAATGTAATAACTATTTTTTTATTCATATTCCAACTCCTGCCCCATTGCAGCATTTAATTCAGCTAACGCTTGTTTGGCGATGCTTAGCGCTTGCCAGTACTGAGTTTCATAATTGAAAAAAGTCATTTGCGAACGAATCAGGTTGAGAAAATCTACTTTGTTTACCTGATAACCAGCGAGCATGGCATCAACCGTTTGCTGACTTTGTGGCAAGATATTGTTTTTGTAAATCGTGCTTTGCTTTTTTGCCTGCTGGTAATTAAAGAGTGCGGTATTGATTTCCGCAGCCAGATTATTTCGCATATCCTGCATACGGTATTTTTGTTGTAGCAATTCCTGATTACGTTGATCACGGAGCGAGTCCTGTCGATTCGTCGTATTAATGGGCAAGTTCATGGAAAATAAAACACTGGCAAAATCAGTTTCTGCTTCACGCCAGCCGTAAACTGCACCAAGTTTAAAATCGGGATAATACGTTTTTTTCGCTAAATCCACACGTATTTTGGCGGCCTGTATTTTTGCACGTTTTTGAATGAAGTCTGGTCGTTGTTTTTCTGCTAATAAATAATCCAATTTCGTTTGATCGATCTTTGGCAATTGTTCAGAAATTATTGGACTAATGCGAATTGTTTGATTCTGTTTTCGCCCGGTCAGGCTGTTGATCTTTGCTTGTACCGCGTTACGCTGACTCAGCAATTTAGACTCGGTATCCAGTAAACGATTGGCTTCTACCTGGGCCAGCAGTACATCTTGTTGTTGACCTTGTCCAATTTGATATTTGGTTTGTGCAATATCAACAAACTGTTTTAATAACTCACTATTATGATTTATTGTTACTAAAGCTTTTTCCAGATAAAACATTTGCCACCATAAACGTGAAATATGTAATTTCAATTGTCGTCTGGCATTTTGAATATTACTTTCAGCTGCATTGGCTTCTTGTTTAGCGCTTTGTTGTGAAAGCGATAATTTACCCGGAAAGGGAAGCATTTGGCTAATTCCCAATTGAATTTGACTCATGGGTGTTTGATTTAGCGCAAAGCTATCAATCGGTAAATTCACCGCATTGATTGCTAAACGAGGCTCGGGTAAAGCCGCTTTTTGTGATGGAATTTTCGACATTGCCATATAACGTGCTTGTAATGCCGCGATATTGGGACTGTTTTGCAACGCAAAATTGATAGTTTGTTCGAGCGAATCAAACTCTTTGGCAGATGTTTGCGAACTAAAAAAACTGATTAACAAAATAAACAATAACAGAGATAAAACTGGCTTGCCTAATTTTGGCATAATTCAAACCTTACTCATTAATAAACTTTCAGAGGCAACCTAACAGCATTGCTAAAGCAAAGTTTAGCTCAACAATACTCTTAAAGCTTTAAACAACTAAATCCAAGCATAGTTGGATTGATTGGGGTGAATCAGTGCCTAGGGGGGTATGTTGCGACTTCCGGAATAATACCGGACATTTGAATATTATAGACTGGGGGAGTAATAGAATCTTCCGAGAGGGAAAATATTATATTTTCGAAGACAGTAACCGAGCAGAAAGCACAGCTGCCACATTTTTTATCGCAAGCACTATTGTTGTTGTGATCGCTGTTCATGTGCTGTTCAGCGCTGGTTTCATGATGAGCATTGTCTGATTTATGAACAGAGTGTTCAGAAGTTGCGTTTAGCATGAAAGTGTTATGCGTGTTTGCCATTAGTTTACTGACTGGCAACAAAATAATGGCCAGAATCAGTAAAATTTTAATTGTTTGGTTATTGCTGAATGCAAACATACTTTAATTTTATTGTTACCTGCTTTCAAAGAAAACTTAATACTATTTTTACACTTATAGTTAAGTGTAGTAGTTAATAATTATAAAACTATTAGTTTGACCGATTGTTATAAAACTGGTTTCATCAATTCTTGAAAATCTCTACAAATTATGTGATTAGTATCACACTAACAGTCAAATTTACAAGAACATATTACTACAAGGTAAAGTGAATTCAAGTCAATCCAGTAAAATTGTTACCGAATTTCACCTATTGGGATTAATAAATTTCCTCGGCTCTTTTTCAAATCGTTCTAGACATCGCGAAGAACAAAAAACAAATTTTTCGCCTTCGTGTTCAGTTTTAACAATTGCTGTCCATTCATCCACACGCATTCCACAGACAGGGTCAACTACCCAGGAATGCTGTTCAGATTTGCGGTCACGTATCGCACCATCTTCCAGCCATAATACACGATCTGCGATTTCTTCTACTCGGGGATCATGCGTCACCATGAGTACCGAACACCCATCATCTTGGGTAATGTCATGTAAAATCATCATTACTTCCTGGCCTTTGTGGGAATCCAGGTTGCCGGTGGGTTCATCAGCAAGAATAATCGGTGGTTGATTGATCAGAGCTCGGGCGATGGCTACCCGTTGCTTTTCGCCACCGGAAAGCGAATTTGGTAAAGCGTTTCGGCGTGCGCTTAAACCCAGTCTTTCCAGTAATATATTAAGACGTTGTTTTACTTGCCTACCTTTATCTACACTGAGTCTGGCTGGGAAAAGTATATTTTCTTCAACGTTTAGTGCTTCGAGTAAGTTGAATGATTGAAAGATAAAACCAATTTTCCTTGCTCTTAATGCCGCCAGAGTATTAGCCTTCATTGAACTGATATTTTCATTGTCAATGAAAATTAGTCCTGAACTGGGTTTTAATAGGGCGCCTAGCATGGACAGTAAGGTCGTTTTTCCTGAACCGGATGGTCCCATGATTAACACCATTTCACTACGTTTGATTTCCAGGTTGACATTGTGCACAGCGTTTACTATTGATTCACCTTGACTGAAGCTTTTGTTCAGTTTGGTTGCTTTAATAATGATATTATTTTGCATACTTATTCTCAGCTCTGAAAAACACTCAAGGGATCTAGTTTGGCCACAGTACGTGCAGCAGCCAGTGAAGCCAGCGTTGCCACTGGAAATACAATGATTGCTACAGATGTAAAATGATGTAGGCGTATCGAAAGATTGACTTGAGGTATAAGTGTCGGCAGCCAGGCTAGCAGTGTAAATGAGATCACTAGCGCCAACAGTAAACCCACAACACTCAGTAACAAATTCTGAAATAGCACAGCAAGATACAGTTGACTATTTTTATAGCCCAGGGCTTTGGCGATGGCCAACTCCTGTTTTTTGCGGGTAATTAGTGAGTAGGCAGTAAAAGCGATTATCAGCGTTGCCAGCATGGTGCCGAGTATTGTCATCATACGAATGATCTTTGCGCCCATATGTACAGCCAATTTCCAGTCGTTTTCAATAAATTCTTTACCACTTAACACATTAATCTTTTCCAAATCTTGTTTGATTCGACCAACCAGAATATTTGTCGCTACGCCCGGTTTTGCATAAACCATGATGTAACTGTATTGATCGCTTGCATCAAGCAGATCGCCCAGGTCCTGATGGGATACAAAAAAAAGCGAACTGGCCATGGAAAAAGTGCCTCTGGTCAAACCAACAATTTTTAATTCTCGGTCTATCATGGTGATCTGGTCGCCAATCTTTACGCCAGTCATTTTTGAAATAACGTCTGGAATCACTGCCTCTCCAGAACCCGGCATGGCTTTACCCTGAACCAGTGACCAGGGACCTGCTCGGCTATACTCCGGACTAATGCCGATAATGTAGGAGAACCAGTTTTTACCAGCGACTTTAACTGGACAATTGAGATAAAGCATGGTCGATACTTCTTTCACCTCGGGCAATTGGGCGATCTTGTCGGCCTTCCAGTCCCATAACATGGAGCTAGCCATATGCATATTAGACACACCTTTTTGCATAACCCAGGCATCGGCGTTCATTTTTTTTATATAAGCAACCATTTGATCGGACTCACCTTCAAATACGGCCCTGAAAAAAATAACAAATATAAATGAAACAGCCACTGCCAGGACGCTGACAGCCAGTCGCATGGGTTCTGATAACAGTGTTTTCAGGCTCCAATAAAGCATTTTAACGCCTGAATACCGAAGCGGCATCAAGTCTGGCAATCAGTCGATAAGGCAAGTATGCACCGATGATGCCCAATAGCAAAGCTGCAAAAAAAGTTCGAATCATGGGAATGGATTCCAATACCGACACCAAATAAAGTGGTACTAGGGTTTCAATCAGCCATGCACCAGTAAGAGCTAGTAAAGTTGCTAATGGAAAGGCCAGGAGTATCATCAGCATAGATTCAATCATCAATGCACTGACCAGTAAGTGATTGGGAAACCCCAGGGCTTTCATTACGCCAAAACTGCTCAATCGTGAATGGACTGCAGCAAACATAATCATACCTACCACTAACAATGCAATGATATAGCCAGCAGTAATCAATACTCCCATAACCGGGCCAAACAGGGTATCACCCAAAGCTACATCGTTGTTTGATAATTTATGCGGCGTGTAAACGTCTGCTTCGGGTTCTGCCATTTCGATAGCTTCAGCAATAGCAGTAATATCGGCGCCCGGCTTTAACTCAACCAGCAAATAACTCAACAGGGGCAGGTTGCTGATATCACCCACCAGATCAGAATCAAAAAAGAAATCTATCATGTCATCGTAATTAATAAATGAGAAAGCAGTGAATAATGCGGATGCACCCTCAGCGATTCCTGAGATACGAAATTCAAAATCAGCGACGATAAAAGCATCACCAAGCTTCAGGTCGTACAATACCGATAAAGATTCATCAATGACAATATCCCGCGGTTTTTTTACTGTGTTGCCAGCTTTTAACTTAGATGGTCCGCCTCCCGTGTCATAGACCACAAAAAAAACTGGACTCTTGCGATAGCCTATTTTTTCATAAATTATTGGAATCATCGTTATGGGGTGCGCTTCTTTAACACCGGCTATATCCTCAATGCGTTGACGGCTAAGTTGCGGTAATAGTGAGCGACTGGCAAGAAAGTTGGAAACGCCGCTTTGTGTAACTATCAAATCAGCACCGCGATTTAATGTTACGTTTTTAAGCTGAATCAGCAAGCCGGATTGAAAACCTTCCAGCAATAAAATCACTGCCAGTGCACTGGCAATGGCAATGCAGGTGAGCATGGTACGGAAGGGATCATAGCGAAGTTGGCGGTAGATTAATTTAAACATTATATCTTACCCATGGTTTCCAGTCCGGGCCGTAGCAACTATTAGTAGGGAACAGAAATTATGTAAATTTATTTTTATAATTTTACGCCTCTTAATCTAAGTGCATTTGCGATAACCGATACTGAACTAAAACTCATGGCCGCTGCAGCAATCATCGGTGACAATAATAATCCGAAAACAGGATAAAGCACGCCAGCGGCTATGGGCACACCTGCGGCGTTGTAAACAAAGGCGAAGAACAGGTTCTGCCGAATGTTACGCATTGTTGCTATGCTAAGTCGGCGAGCACGTACAATGCCTCGCAAATCTCCCTTAACTAAAGTGACACCTGCGCTTTCCATCGCGACATCGGTACCTGTACCCATCGCGACACCGACATGAGCTTGTGCCAACGCTGGTGCGTCGTTTATGCCGTCCCCGGCCATGGCAACAATTCGACCTTCAACCTGAAGTTGTTTTACCACTTCGGCTTTTTGCTCAGGTAATACTTCGGCTTTAATCTGATCAATATCCAGTTTGGCAGCGACGGTTTCGGCTGTCTTACGGCTATCACCTGTAAGCATCACCACGCGGATACCCTCATCATGCAGAGTGCGAATGGCTTCTGGTGTACTTTCTTTAATCGGATCAGCAACACCGATCAAGCCAGCTGCTTTACCATCAACTGCCAATAGCATCACGGTTTGAGCTTCTGCTCGTAAACTATCTGCCTGCTGCGGTAAACCGCCAGTGTCAATATCGAGGCTTTTAAGCAATTTTAAATTACCCAAAGCTACTTCATGACCATCAACATTTCCGACAACTCCTTTACCGGTTACCGATTGAAAGTTTTCTGCCTTAGTCAACTCGATTCCACGCTCTTTAGCACCTTTCACGATAGCCTCAGCCAATGGATGTTCACTGGCTCGCTCCAGACTGGCAGCTAATAGTAGATTATAATTTTCTTGAAAACCTTGATTGGCAAATACAGAAACCAGCTTTGGCTTACCTTCGGTGAGTGTACCGGTCTTGTCCACCACAAGCGTATCCACTTTCTGCATGATCTCCAGGACTTCGGCATTCTTGATTAACACACCCAGCATCGCACCCTTGCCGGTGCCGACCATGATAGACATGGGTGTTGCTAAACCCAGTGCACAAGGGCAGGCGATTATCAACACTGCCACAGCGTTTATTACTGCGTAAGCAATAGTAGGCTCTGGTCCCCAAAGACTCCAAACAATGAATGTAATAACTGAAATCAATACGACTGCGGGTACAAAATAACTTGCAACAATATCCACCAATTTTTGAATCGGTGCACGGGAACGTTGCGCATCGGCTACCATTTTAACAATTTGTGCCAGTAGAGTATCGGCACCGACCTTGTCGGCACGCATTAACAAGCCGCCAGTGCCATTGACTGTTGCACCTATTAATTGTTCACCTGCAGATTTTGTCACGGGAATTGGCTCACCGGTTACCATTGATTCGTCAACATTACTCTCGCCTTCGAGCACTTCGCCATCCACCGGTACCTTTTCGCCAGGACGAATGCGTAAGCGATTACCTACCTGCACATGCTCAAGGGGTATGTCTTCCTCTCTACCATCTTCGCGAATGATACGTGCTGTTTTTGGTGCAAGACCCAGTAACAGTTTGATAGCAGCATTGGTTTGGCTACGTGCACGCAGCTCCATAACTTGCCCCAGTAAAACAAGTGCGGTTATTACCGCAGCAGCCTCAAAATAAACCGGCACCACATCTGCTTCGCTGAAAACAGCAGGTGGGAAAATTCCCGGCATCAAGACTGCAATTAAACTATATGTCCAGGCAACACCAACACCGACAGCAATTAAGGTGAACATATTAAAATTGCGAGTAATGATTGATTGCCAGCCACGTTGAAAGAAAATCCATCCACCCCACCATACTACTGGTGCGGATAAAACGAGTTCACTCCACTGCCGAACAGCTGGCGAAATCAAACCGTTTATAAGCTCAGGCCAGAACTCCGCACCCATAGCACTGAAAAAAACAGGAATGGCCAGCAGCGAGCATACCCAGAAACGTAGTGTCATATCATCCAGCTCGCTACTGTCTTCTTCTGCTTCTACCGAACGAGCTTCCAGCGCCATACCGCATTTAGGACAAGACCCCGGTCCTTGCTGCTGCACCTCAGAATGCATGGGGCAGGTATAAAGTGAAGTGATGTCCATCTTCTCTTGCTTTGTGGCATCGTGGATATGTTCTTGTTCACGACTGCAACCAGAGTAGTCGTACTCATACTCTGTCTGGTGCTTGATATATTGTTGGGGTGCAGCTTTGAATTTATCCAGGCAAGATTCGCTGCAAAATTGATAGTATTGGTCTTCGTGTACCGTAAAATGGTTCGAATCAACTGACACAGTCATGCCGCATACCGGGTCGCTAAGTGACTCAGTCTTTATATACTTAGTTGGTTCAGTTTCAAATTTGTGAAGACAGTTTTGATTGCAAAAATAATAAACTTCGCCATTGTATTCTGTATGAATATCCGTATCTTCTGATACTTCCATACTGCAAACCGGATCGGTTTTCATGGTTTGCCACCTTTTCTTAGTTATCTCGTTTCACTCCCTCTTCTGTTATCGAAGAGGGTGGCTACATCAGATAATTGAGGAGTTATTTCATATTCATTTTTTCTTGTTGCATCATGTGCTCCATCAACTGATTCATCATGCCTTGCATCATGTTCATGCGCTGTTCCATCATTTTGTGTCGATTCATCACAGTATCTGGCATCGTCATATCGTCATCGGTATTCATCTTCTCCTTAAGTTTCGTTTTTTTCTTCTGCATCATGCCCATACCTTCATGCATTTCCTGCATGTGCTGATGCATGAGTTTTTGCTGTTCTTTCATGTTATTACTTTGATGAATTTGTTTCATGGTTTTTTGCATTTTACCCATTTGCTCATGCATCATTCTCATGTCCATCATGGGCATTGCATCTGACTGTGTCATGCCAGAGCTTGATTGTGGTGAATTGTCATCTTTATGATGCTTACTGTCGGCTAGTGTGGTTGTGGATAATGCTGTTGCAAGAATTGTTGTTGCAATCAAATACTTCGTTTTCATATCATCTCTCCTTGTATTATATTTACGTTATACGCAATTATTAAAAATTTTTATTCAAGTGATTCAATTAATTGACAGATCGCCTCACCATCCGGTTCGCTATCCGGCATTGAAAACCATTTTTCTAATGCATTTTCCATTCGATGCTGTAAGGCGTTTAGTTCAGTCAGTCGGTTTTTATTTTCGTCAATACGTTTCTGAATTATTTCACGTACCGTAGGGCAAGGTGATACACCATCGTTACTATGTTGGAAAATTATTTGGATATCAGATAACGTGAATCCTAATCCCTTGGCCTGGCGTATGAAATGGGCTTTTTTCAATTCTTCGGAATTGAATAATTTGTAACCATTCTCCGGGTGACGTTTCGGCGTTAACAGGCCGATACGCACATAATGACGTATAGCATCAGGTGTTGTCTGTGCAGCTTTTGACAACTCATTGACGGTTAACATAATGTGCACCTGAAATAATTAGAGTGTTTAGTGTAAAACCCAGGTGCCGCACACAAGTCAATGAATTTGTCTGAATTTATATGTGTTAGCGCATCGATGTTAATCATTGCGTAGCACCATTTGATGAGCGATGCCTTTATCCAGTTCTATAGTTTTTTGTATGCTAAGTGTTGTAGGATTTATAACCCAGATTTTTGCTAACTTGCGACTGGAGACATAAATTTTATGCTGGCCATTGATGTAGGTTAGATGATAAGGAGCGGGGCTTAATTCCGCCGTTTTTATCGTACTATTTGAAAGCTCAACTCTGGAAATAATGTTGTCTTTCTTGCTCACTACAAATAATAATTTCCCATTGCCCGAGATATCAATGCCGTGTGGTTTGTTGCCGATTTTATATGACTGTTTAATGTGACCGCTGACAAGATCTATCACTGATGCTGTACCATCAGCTTTGTTGACAACGTACAAAATGTTTCCCTGGGCGCCAAGAACCATGTGTTCTGGCCCCTTACCGGTAGTTAACTGACGTGTAATCTTCCAGTTTTTACTACCGATTTCTGTCACGGTATTATCACCCGCATTGGAAACGTACAAGTGAGCACCATTTTTTGAAAACACGGCATAATTGGGCCATTGACCGGTGTCAATTGTTTTACTGACACTCATGTGGTCAAGATTAATAATCGATATGCCGCCAGCTCCGGAATGTACTACAACAGCAATTTTACCATCGGGTGAAACTGCCGTATGATGACTGAGAGCACGTACTGCAATACGGCGAATGACATGACCATGTTTTGGATGAATAATAGAAATATAACTGGGGCTCTTTATGTTACCGGCATCGCCTTTTGATGCATGATGGGCGGCATGCTCTTCTTCGCTGACTATGCCCGGTTTGTTCATACTTTGTTGCTCAGCGACATCCAACGGTTTCATGCTGCCTGCTACCAGGTATTCGCTTGCATGACTTGAAGACAGCCCATGGGCATTTTCCAGTTCATTTATTCTTCCAATAATTTTATCGGTAGTAAGATCAATGATAACCAGATTGTTGGCATTACCCATGGGTACATAAAGCACTGGCGAGGCGAAGGTGGTGGTTATTTTAAGTACAGATAAAATTAGAATCAGGGCAATTTTCTTATTCAGACATTCCATTATCTCTTCTCGCCAAACAGGTTTTTCGCTAAAAATAGTAAAACCAAAAGTATGACTCCCCAAAAAAGAATGCCAAAAAACCAGTGGCCAAACCCGAAACCCCAGTGCCAGCCTTCCATATTATGCATGTTGAATCTCCTTATGTAATATTTATTAAAATGTTGTGCTCGGTATTCTGTTTTATTCGTTTCCAGCGGATAGACCATACTGCCAATGCTGTAAATAATGAAATAGTGAAAACGGCCTTGCTCGTTGCTACATCTGAAAGCTTGTCATAAGCGATGGTGTAATATGCATAGAGTCCGGTCAATCCGGTGATGAATGTAAAAACAGCGCCAAACCAAAATAACCAGCGAGAAACCAGTAGCCACTGATCCTTTAGTGGCGATTCAATGAATTGTGTGATAACAAGCAGTCCGATAGAAGCCAGTGGTAGCGACACTGTAAAGTGTACGAATATAGGATGCCAGTTGAGGATGGTTTCAAACAAAATAAGCTCTTCAATATAAAATATATAAACAAAGGATATTGAATAAGGGCTGTCAGTAGGGTGACGAGTGCATTACAATTTTGTCATGTTGATGTCATCTTGATGGCAACTGGTACAATTTAAACTGTTACCGACGAACTAATATCAAAAATCTGTTTAAGGCATAACAAGTCATGAAAATTCTAATTGTTGAAGATGAAACAAAAACCGGGGAATATCTCAAACAAGGCTTGGGGGAAGCTGGTTTTATCGTTGAAATGGCTGACAACGGGCTTGATGGATATCATCAGGCAATGACTGCATGTTTTGACCTTATCGTTCTTGACGTGATGTTACCTGATGTGAATGGTTGGCGAATACTACAATCCTTGCGTAGCGCGGGTAAAGGTGTCCCAGTTTTATTTCTTACGGCTCGTGACAGTATTGATGATCGCGTAAAAGGTCTGGAGCTTGGTGCTGATGATTATCTAGTTAAACCTTTTGCTTTCGCTGAATTACTGGCACGTGTCCGTACTTTATTAAGACGACGGAGTAATCCAGCAACAGAATTGATACTACGCATCGCAGATTTGGATCTGGATTTGACAAAACATAGAGTATCCCGTGGACATAATCGAATACGACTGAGTAATAAAGAATTTGCTTTACTTGAGTTATTAGTTCGGCGTCAGGGAGAGGTGTTACCACGTTCCTTAATAGCTTCTCAGGTATGGGATATGAACTTTGACAGTGATACCAATGTTATCGATGTTGCAATTCGTCGGTTACGCGCAAAAGTTGATGATGCTTTTGAGATAAAACTGATTCATACTGTTCGAGGCATGGGTTATATGGTTGATTTACCGGAAAATCTCTAAATGCGCCGTCCTACCTCGCTTGCTCTAAGGTTGACCTTGTTATTTGCTTTGTTAGCTACAGTTGTTTTTTTGGTGTTTGGCTGGTTTATTGGTCGTTCTATCGATAAGCATTTTATTAAAGAAGATGTCGACGAATTAAAAGTCATTGCTCATGCAGTTGAGCAATCTTTTCAATCGTTTCATTGGTTGGGAACATATAATCAGCAGCTAAACGTCGTTACGACAGATTTACCTGTTGTAACTGACATGAATGTAATAAAACAACGTATCAAAGATATACTGGTTGGTCACCACAATGCACTGTTGCACATTAGTCACGCAGACGGAAAACAACTATACAGCAGTAGTGGTGCCGAATTCTTGTCTGATGTAGTGTCATTCGGAGCTAATTCAATTCACGCTGGTGTTATTGAACAATTATTTGAGAAGCAAAAATATCGCGTGCTTTTTTATCCCGTTGCTACAAATGGATCAAATTCCTATCTTATTAAAGTTGCTGTTTCGATTGATTATCATCTGCGATTTCTGGAAGAATTTCACCGTACATTGTGGCTAATGATATTAAGTGGTATTGCAATTATCGCATTAATGGGTTGGATCGTCGTTCAACATGGTCATAGGCCTTTACGAAAAATTATTGATCGAATTAAAAAAATCAATACCCACGTGCTAAATTCGAGAATTGACCCTAAAAGTGTACCTTCAGAACTTTCAGAACTTACCGTTTCTTTTAATGAGTTTATGCAGCGTATGGAAGAAGACTTTTTGCGATTATCTAACTTTTCTGCAGACATTGCTCATGAGTTGCGGACACCAGTAACCAATCTCATGACTCAAACACAGGTTGCATTGTCTAAACAGCGGAATGTACAAGAGTATCAGGAAATTCTTTATTCTAATATGGAAGAATATGAGCGTATGGCTCAAATGATTGGCGACATGCTTTTTCTGGCGAAAGCGGACAATCGTTTAAACACATTTAATGCAGTTAATATAGATTTGGCGGTTGAGGTGTGTAATCTGTTTGACTATTACGAAGCCTGGGCGGAAGAATGCAATATTAACCTAAAGCTACAAGGGCATGTTATTTTATGTGCCGATGCGCTTATGTTAAGGCATGCCATGAGTAATTTGCTCTCCAACGCCATTCGTCACACGCCTGAAAATGGCACAGTAACAGTGAATCTTACAGCAATCAGCGATAAGGTGATTATTACGGTAGAAAATCCCGGGGAAGTTATTCCGGCAGAACATTTACCCAAAATTTTTGATCGTTTTTACCGCGTCGACCCTTCACGTCAAAGATCTGGTGAAGGAGCAGGTTTGGGGCTTGCCATTACTAAATCAATAGTTGAAATTCATGATGGGACAATCGAAGTTATTTCAAAGAACGTATCAACACAGTTCCGCATTATACTTCCCATTATTATCAATGCCTAACACATTCAATATGTTTGTTAGTTAATGTATGAGTTATCCTCAAAACAGCTCAATTTGATTCTGAATTACAGACTTCATGGAACCGCCCATGGCCACCAGAATTGAGTCAGCAATTGGCGTTAACTGCTTTTCGATATAGTGGTCATAATCCAGTTTAGATTGATGACATTCTAAAGTCTCCGGTCCATTCAGTGTCATGACGTATTCAATCCAACTGGAATTTTGATATCGGGATGGTATTTGGTTTTCTAAGAAATAGTTCTCCGCTTTGATTGCTGCTTGAGCATGTGGTGGAATATTTTTTTGGTAATCGACCAATTTTTGCCTAAGACGTTTTCGATAAATCAGATCATTATCGAAATGCCCTGATTTTAGATCTGCTACAATTTGCTCTATGTAATTCTCATAAGGTTCATCGTTAAAAATTTTTTCATATAAAGTTTCTTGAAAGGATTTGGCAAGTTGAGTCCAGTCTGTTCGTACAGCTTCAAGGCCTTTGAATATGATTTTTTGTTCACCTTCATTGTTTTCTACCATTCCAGCGTAACGTTTTTTACTGCCTTTTTCCGAGCCACGTATGGTCGGCATAAAAAATTTAATAAAATGTGTTTCGTATTCCATTTCCAAAAACGAGTCGATGTCATACTCTTTTTTTAATGTTTTTTGCCAGTAGTGATTGATTTTTTGCACCAAGTCTTTCCCGATAATATCTGCCTGGGAATTGCTATAATTTTTTCCCAGTGCAACGAAAACCGAATCGGTGTCGCCGTAGATCACCGAATAACCAGCCGCCTGAATTAGCTCCACTGTTTGTAAAATTACATCGTGACTACGCTTAGTGATGGAGCTAGTTAATCGTGCATCATGCAGGCGGCAGCCCGGTGTGCCTAAAACACCGTAGAAAGAGTTCATGATAATTTTTATTGCCTGTGATAAAGCGAGATTTTTATGTTTTTTTGCTTCGTCTCTTGCTTGCCAAAGTTGTTTAATGATATCCGGCAGAATATTCTCGGTTTTTGAAAAACTTGCACCGTCATAACCGGGAATTATAATATTTACATCTTCATTGAGCGCAGCAATTCGTGCATAAGGATCAACTTTAAAAGTACGAATAATACTGGGGTACAAACTCTTGTAATCAAGTACTAAAACACTATTGTGCATACCCGGTACAGAATCCATAACATAACCACCAGGTGCACTTAGTCGTCCTTCATAATCGCCAATATTTGGGGCGACATAACCTTTGCGATGCAAACGGGGAAGGTAAAGATTATCAAAAGCTGCCACCGAACCACCTAGTCGATCCATCTCCAAACCGGTAAGCCTGGTACGTTCAATGGCAAAATTGATTAGATGTGTTTTTTCGAAAACCTCCCAAACCAATTGACAGTCTTCTAAATTATAAGCGGCAAACGATAAAACATCTGTTTGGTACTGATGTTTTATTTCTTTCGCTTTATACAATGGATCTTGTTGGTTTTTACTTGTTATCAACTTACCTCTACCAAGCAGCTCATGTCCAACAGATTCCAAAGAAAAACTGCTAAATGAATACGTAGCGCTTTTTAATGTATCAATACCATCCAGTACCACGCGACCAGGCACTAAAAGAAATTGACGTTCGCTATCATTTTTTTGCTTACGCCAAATGATTTTCGATCGGTCGCGACCTAGAATTAACGGCACGCTTAGTTGATCAGCTTTTTTTTGTAAAAAATGAAAATCAAAATTTATTACATTCCAGCCAATGAATATATCGGGATCAAGTCTTTCCACCCAGGTCATAAAGCGCTTAAGCAGCGCACCTTCGTCTTTTAAGTATTCAATATGATTCTCTTCGTCAAACTTTTCCCCATTATCCTTAACGACTAATACTCGTTTTACTTTTTTTGTTAAAAATGCAATAGATAAAAGCTGATGCGTTTCATAATCTGTTTCTATATCAAAGGACATGACATTTAAATCAGGTCGATATTCGGCTGGAGTAATACGTGGATTAATAACACTGGTGGATTCACTATCCATGTGAATTGAAACAGGACCCGTGAGAAATCGTTCTGTTAAATAACGTTCTGTCGGTCGGATATCTGATTCAAAACATGCGATAGAATTTTCCTGAAGAATTTCTCTGGCACGATACAGTTGCCGCTGTGATTGAAAATACACGGCAGCGATACGCTCAGAATCGAAATTATTTAATTCAAGTGGACTTATTTGAAAAGAGGGAAATTGAGATAATAAAGATTTTACCTTAGAAGCATCTTTTTGCAATATAAAAAACAGTACACGCTGCTGCTTGATAACAACTTCTATTGGCCCGTTTTCGCTACTGAACCAAAAACCCAGTTGAACACCATTATCGGTATCGAAGGATTGTCGCGTTAATAAAAAGGCTTTGATCATAACGGTGAAGTGTGATTATAACTGGGGCTTAGTAGCGTATGTGGTTTTTAAAAATATTAGCTGAGACGCCGAAACTATAACACATAAACAACAAATATAATTGCAATCCCTTAGCTTGTCTGTTGCCTTTCATATATTCCAACTCACTGCTGTCCCACATTTTTAAAACCCAGCCATCTTAATCTGGCGTGGATCAAATTTGGGTGGCGGTGGTTCTTGTCGTAAAAGCGCCAATAAATCTCTTCTCTCAAATAAATTCAACTGTAGTAA